>Ga0207712_10000032_pt1 | contig 210628 bp, 203 predicted proteins | sample KBSS44metaG_FD_184402 | JGI IMG/M metagenome (GOLD analysis project Ga0207712, IMG submission 184402) | Switchgrass rhizosphere microbial communities from Kellogg Biological Station, Michigan, USA - KBS S4-4 metaG (SPAdes) (version 2) | ecosystem: Host-associated > Plants > Roots >... | reverse complement strand
GGTCAAAGGGCCCGGCAAGCGCCGGGGTGATCACCGCGAAGGAGAGCGGGGCGCCCTTATAGGGGCCGGCCATGTAGACGTGGCCGCTGACGTGCAGGGGGTTGGGGCCTGAGCCCGCGCCGACGTTGACGCTGCCTACTTCTGAGGCGGCGGGGCAGCTTGGGCTTGATTGCTCATCGGCGCCGCTGCGAGACCCAGCAGCCGCGATCGAGGACTCCGGGCAGTAGGGGATGCCGGCGAGCTTTCCGGTCAGGCCCTTGGGCAGGGCGGTTTCGATCCCCGTCATCCGCTGGGAGCCGTCGGGGCGGCTGACCGAGAGCACGAAGGGGCTGTAGGAGCCGGCTTGGGGGGCGATGGTGCCGGCGTTGAAGCTCAGCTGGTTTGGCAGCTGAGCGGTGTCGGTCGGGCAATCGCCCCCGCCCGGTGCCGTCGTGGTGGTGAAGGAATCAGAGCTCGGCACGTCGGCCCCTTCGGGGGTGCTCCACGGGGTGATCACCGCGTTGGTGGTCTTGGTCCCACAGGTCGCCGGGCTGGTCAGCGAGGCCCTGGCGCCGTTAAAGAAGGAGACGCTGAGCTCAGAGAAGGGCAGCTCGGGGTTTTCCTTGAAGACCGCCGTGAGATGCCCGTTGGCTGGGTCTGATTGGACTTCACCGGGGATCTTCAAGACGACGCCGGTGCGCGGGTCGTTAACGGTGATGTAGGTGGCCAGGAGGGAGTGGAACTGGTTGTCGTAGGGCTTGGCCAGGTAGACCTGGCCCTGAAGTGGGGCTTCCAGCAAGGGGGTGGTGATTTCGGCGGTGCCGATCTTCGAGGCATCAGGGCACTTCGCCGGTTCGGGGCCGTTGATTTCGATTTGCGCCGCGGAACAACCTGCCAAGCCATCGGCTGAGGAGGGATTGACGACCAAACCTTCCGGCAGGGAGACCCTGACGTCCTTGACGTTGGCCACCGAGGGGGCTTCGACGCCTTCGGCCTGGGGCACCTTGAGATGGAAGTCGAGGCCTGTTGGAGAGTCAGCCAGCGTTGTGGTCGCCTTCGATTCGATGCTCGGGTTGAACTCGAGCTGGTTGCAGCCTTCGACGCCGACCGGGTTGCCGTTGGCGTCGGCGCTTTCGAAGCTTCCGCGGGAGAAGACTTCTGGTTCCTCCCAGCTGCTGATCGCGGCGCGGGTCGTCAGCGGTCCGCCGCAGTTGCTCGGCATCGAGACAAAGGGCATCGTCTGCTGGTTTTCCGCCGGGCATTCGCCTCCGGGTTCCAGGCAGCTCCCGCGCACTTCGTCGTAGAGAGGTGAGCTGGTGTCCCCCCAAAGCATCACCTTGAAGCCCGGGATAGGAACGATGTTGGGGATGTCGTTGGTGACCGCCGAGAGGCCGTAGTCATCCCCGGTGCGCACGAGGCCTTCGATGTGGGTGTAAATGCCTCCCAGAACCGAAAAGCCGAACTCCGCCGGCGCGCCGGCCGGCGGCACCATGTTGTAGAGCGGGACCAGGAACATGCCGAAGAGACCGCCGACAGAGACCCGGGCCTTGATCGTGCCTACGACCGATCCGATGGGACAGGTCGGGCCGCCTTCGCCCAAGAACTCGAGCTGCGCCTCCGTACACTTTTCCGCCGCCTGGGGATTGACGACCATGCCCCTGGGAAGGTCGACCCGGACATCCCTGATGCCGCCCCCCGGGACTTCTGGCTGTCCTGAAAAGAATTCGTTGTATATGCGGTTCGAATTGACAGAGACCGGTTCGAAAGCGCCGGGGTGGGACCCCGCCTGGGTCGCGACGGTGCCATCTATGTTGACGGCGTTCCCGAACAAGCCCGAGCTGCTGGGGGTGATGCCGAACGGCGCGGGCGTGGCGCTCACCTCGGTCCTCAGGGTTTTCGTCACCGACCCGGCGCCGCCACCTTCGACCGTGGCGGTGGCTTCGAGTTCTTCCCCCTCACCAGCTTGTACATCAATCGAGACATAGGCCGTCGCTTCGAGGCCCACCGCAACGGGGCGGCTAACGGCGCAGGTGACGATTTGGCCGGATACCTGACACGGAGAGCGCCCCTTGCTGTAAATAACTGCCGCTTCCGAAACCGCGGCGACACTGGTCCCCGGGGGCAGTTCCACCGTGACCGTATAGGGACCGCTCGTCGGCGCGCTGCCAACGTTGTTAGCGAGAATTTCGTAGGCGGGGCCAGTCGATTCGTTGGCCGAATGTTCGGGCGGCAAGTTGGTGACGGTCGTAGCCATCTCCAGCGACCAGGCCGGGTGCGGGTCTTCAGCCGCGGCCGCCGACCCGGCGCAGATCGCCGACGCAAGGGACGCGAGCAGCAGCGCCGCGAGAAGGGTCGTGCGCTTAACCAAAGTCCTCATCGATTGCCTCCCTGGCGGCTCTTGGCACCCTTCTTGTGGTGCTTCTTGCTCTTGTGCTTTTTCTTGCCCTTGTGCTTCTTCTTGTGGTTCGCCTTCTTTGCCGGCGGGTTGCCGGGGCCGGAGAAGGTGCTGCTCCCAGCGGTCTGGCCCGCGGGCGCCGGTGTCGCCCCCGGCCTACAGGCTTCGCCGGTGCAGATGCTCGGTGGTGGTGGGTTCTGCGATGCGAGCCCGCCTCCCACACGAGCGTCATAGGCGTCCACCAGCTCGTCGCGGTCCTGCCCGACCAGGGGCTGGACGGTGAAGAAGTAGGCGTCGTTGCCGTTTTCGCCTGCGTCGCCGAAGTAGGACGGCTCAGGGCTGGTGCCGGTCGAAATCAGATAGAGGCAGCCACCGTTTTGGTCGCTGCTCGTGCAGGAGCCGGTTCCGTCCGCCTCCCACTCGTAGACGTCTTGGACCCCGTTGGTGTCGGCGCTGACCAGCTTGTCGACTGACTCGAAGAAGATCCGGTTGCCGCTCGTCGACATATTGCGGCTGTTCAAGCCCTTTTCGTGACCAGGTATGAATGCCCCAACTTCGATGCTCTGCAGGGTCGCGTCACCCCGTGGGTCTTCGCCCGACGGCATGCAGCTGATGCAGAGTGGCTCGTCGTCGCCCACATGGAAGCGGTAAAGCTCTTCGTATCCATGGGCGTCATAGCCGGTCAGGTTCTTCGGAACCACCATCAGCAGTGTCTTACCGTCGGCGCTGACCCGTGCGGTGTGTGGATATTCGTTTATTTCGCCGGGGGCCCAGAGCTGTGCCATCCATCCAAAGAAGTCGGTCTCTTCCAGCTGTGTAAGTTGAGTTACGTCCCCTTGGTGCCAGCGATAGATGTTGCACTTGCCGTTTTCAGGACCACTATCTACGCAGTGTTCACCGGCAGTGGCACCAGGTGCGAACACCCCACCCGCGCCGAAGTACACATAGCTCGCGTCTTTGCTGATCCCGAGCACGCCACTGACTTCGCCCCCGTTGGGGTTCTCCGCCAGCGTCGACGGCGTCAGGTCCGTCAGTTCGTGGGTGTTGGTGTCGTAGCTGTAGAGGTCGTTGCTGTTGTCTTCAGGGCCCGTATTGGCATCGTCGGTCAGCTCCTCCTGACTCATGAAGAGGACCTTTGAGCCATCCGCCGTGGCGGTGACGAACTTGGCCCCCTGCGGGCCCATCGGGTCCGGCGTCGAGCGCTGGGACTTGGAGACCTGGTAGGTGCAGGCTTTCTCCGGCTGAATGCATTCTTCACCGTTCATTTCACTCTGCGGCTGGGTCGGGTTGACCCGCATGTAGAGCTGGTGGGTGCCGTTATCGGTGAAGAAGACCTTCGAGCCGTCGGCGGAGAGCACGTGCTCTTCTTGGGTGAAGTAATAGGTTCCGCCGCTACCGATGAAGTAATTCCAAGGCCCGGCGTTGCTGCCTTCCGCCGGCGCCTGCCCGTCATTGAAAACACCAGCCACGAAGAGCCGCTGGTCAGCTCGATCCCAGATATAGGCATTCGGCATCGGTCCGCCTTCTTCCCCCACCGCTGCTTCATCGGTCAGCGCTTGCCCTGCTTCGTAGAGAGCCAGGTCGTTGTCGGCGCTGCTTCCTTTGTATTTGGGCGTGCCTCCAACCCATCTGAAGCCACTCGCTGCCCAGATCTGTGTGTACTGTTTGCTGTGGGTGTCTTTTTCGCCGAACGCCTTTTTGAGCGGGATGAGCGACCTCGATTCGGTGTAGTCGACAGAGAGGTCTTCACTTAGGCCCATCACCTGCGCCTCCGAGCCCAGCTTGGCCGATGGCAAGAGACCCTGGGTCGACCAGCCGCTGGCGTCTCGCCGCACGAGGTAGGTGCCCCAGTCCTGCGCGCCTTCGGCCTCGGGCAGGCCACCGAGGACGACGAAGGCGAATCCGTCCCCGCTGGGCGATGCCTTGATGCTGCGTATCGTCCCCTGGATGTTGCCGCCGTCCTTCTTCACCGAGCTGGCCTGCTCGTAGGCCCTGCCGTCGGGCAGGCCCCCCGAGCCGTTGGTGGGGAAGGTGGAGAAGACGATTTCGGGGGCGGTTATGTCGCCGCTGGCGTTGGAGGCGGTGAGACGCAGGTGATAGGTGCTGCGCGGAGTCAAGCCGATCGCTTCCTGTTCCACTTCCACCCCGACGGTGCCGGAGCCGATCGATTCACCCCCAGCGGGGAGTTGGATCGCGTTGGCGAAGCCACTCGCGTTGAAGTCAGCTTCGCTGACGTATTCAAAGGAATAGGTGGTTGCCTCGCGATTCGGATTGATCTGTGCCTTGAAGATCGCGCTGCTAGAGGTAACGCCCACCACAGACTCACGATCAATCGAGAGCCCCAGAGGCCGGAAGCCGACTTCTTTCCCGTAACCGACTCCCAATTCGTTCCTGCCGACGAGGCGGAAGATGTAGTCGGTGGCGCGGGTGAGACCGGTCAAATCGGCATGGACCGGGACTGGGCTGTCGCCGCTGCCGATCTCCGCGGGTGTCTCGGCGCAGGGGACCGTGTTCTGGGGATAGTTCTTGCCATATTCGAAGAAGCATTCTTCGAGTTCCACGCCTTCCGGATTGATCGTTCCGTTCAGCGTTGCGCCGGTCAGAGTCGGTGCCGTCGCGGTGCCGGTCGTGACGGTTACGGCGTCAGAAGTGGTGACGCTGAGCGCCTGCCCGGCGTGGCTGCCGCTTCCGCTGCTGCCTACGAGGCGGAAGCGATATTCGGTTCCCTGCGTCAGACCGGTGACGTCGGCACTTACCGAAGTGTCGGTGCTGCCGGTAAAGGGGCCCGCCGGGGCACATGGTGTTTCGGCTGCCCCTTTAAAGCCTTCGGAGAAGAAGTGTTGTTCGGTGACGTACTGGAAGTCACAGGTCGCCGCCGGGCCACCGGCAGCACTGATCGTGCCATGCAGCGTTGCCGTAGTCCTGGTGACATCGGTAGCCGCTTGCGCGGTAGCGTCGGGGAGCGTCGCGAGCGCCCCGAACACCTCCACCTTCTGACCCGCTCCGGCGTAGATTTTTGTCTCGCTGGCGTTGGCCGCAACGCCATGCGATCCGGAAAGGGCTCCTGCGCCGGCTTCGCCGAAGCTAGCCACCTGGTTGCCAGCGGAGTCGTACTGGACCACTTCGTTGCCACGATTGGCGTAGAGGTCATTGCTGCCGGGCGCAACCCCCATTGTTTTCGCTTCGGGACCGACCAGGCTCGGCGTCGTATCGGTTATCCCTTCGAACTTGTAGAGGCCGCTAAAGCCCGCCGCATAGATGTTGCCCAGCCCATCTGCGGCGATATTGCAAATATTTTTGTTGAGTGTTGCGGTGCCGGATTTGTCTTTTTCGAGCGGCGGATTTGCCGTCGGCGTGAAGCGCCTGATCGTCCTGCCACCAACGCCCGCATAGACGTTGCCCGCACTGTCCGTGGCAACGCCACAGTTCCCCCCGCCCAGCCAGATTTCGCCGAGTTCGGCTCCAGCCGACGAGAAGACGCGAACCCCAAGGCCACCGCTGGCTACGTAGATATCGCCGGCGGTGCCGCCGGGCGAGCCTGCGGGAGCGAGGGCTATCTCAAATTCGCCGCGATTTTCACCAAAACCAAGGTTCGAGATTGCGTTGCTGCCGGTTGCGGCGAAGGGAACCGGTGCGCCCGCAGAGTTGAACTTGTAGATCTTCCCCCCATCGCCGTCGTAGACGTAGAGATCTCCATTGGTGGGATCGACGGCCAGGGACTGGACGCTTTCGAAGCTTTCGGTGCCGCCGACCCCGTCAGGGCCGAAAGAGACGCCTGTGTAAGGGCGGCCTTGGGCGCCGAGCGCGGGTGAGGCGCCAAAGGCGAGCGCCGCCACGAGCATCAGGCAGAAGCTCAACAACAGTGAGCGCGCGGTTGATTGCGCGGACGGTGCCTTCGCGTGGCGAGTCACGTAGCTCTCTCCTTGTCCCGTGAGCCCCTCTGCCCGCCGCTTCCCTGTTGCGGCTTCCTCGAGGCTCGGTTATGTCCCTGTGTCCCTGCTGCATGGCTTGGATCTCAGCCATACCGTCTTCGTACCTATGAGAAGACAGCCGGGATATAAACATGAAGGTACGAACTTGTCAAGATACGCACGTGGTATTGATAAATAAAGCGCTTACTTGCAGGTCTTCATTCGCTTGTTAGAGCGGCCCTTTAGGGAGAAGAATGGCCGCGAGAGACCGTGCTTACGGTCTTGAGAGCTAGGCGCCGGCCTGCTTGCGGCGAGCCTCGTATGCGTCGGCCACGGGCTCCTCGGCCTCGAAGGGGAATACTCGGCCCTCCTTCGGCCCGGACTCGCCTAGGCGGTAGAAGGCGAGGACGTATTCGAGGAAGGACTGGGCCAACTCGCGCAGCTTCCCCCCCCTGCCCCGCAGCACCTCGCTGGCAACTCGGGAAGCGATACCGCCGACGATCACCTGCTCGACCTCAGGTAGAGGCACAGACTCTGAGGGGAGGTCAGGGGCGGCCGAGCGCAGCAGGTTGCCGTAGCGCCCGAGCCACTCGTGGTAGCGGAGGGCGATCTCATCGCCGCCTGACGGCGCCTCGACAAAGAGGAAGCGGGCCAAGGCTGGATCGTCGGCCAGCACGTTGAGACCGGCTTCAAGCGACCCTCCCACCCGCTCTTCGATCGTCGCACCCTCGTAGCAGCTGGTCGACAGGACCTCGAAGAGGCGCTCGTGGCCGAGCTCGTGGGCGGTGGCGACGCAGTCCTGCTTGTCGCTGAAGTTCTTGTAGAAGGCGTTGCGGGAGACGGCGGCGGCCTTGACGATGTCGGCCACCGACATCGCTTCGTAGCCGCGCTCCGCCGCGACCGCCGGCACCGCCGCCAGCAGACGCTCGCGCTGGTCGCGCAGCACGTCGTCAGGCGCAAGCGCGTGGCGCCCGCGGGGAAGGCGGCGAGGCGTTTCGGGTTTCGGGCTGGGGCTGGCCTTGGCCATCGCAAATACGGGCTATCCGTTCCGCGTACAGCTTAGTTCTTAAATACGTCTCCGGTCAACAGGACGAACTCGTCTTCAAAGAAAAGACCCGCAAAAGCGGGCCTTTTCGGAGTTCCAAAAGCGGACCAACGGGTCCGCGTGTCAGGCGCAGTCGCTAGGCCATCGTCGGGCGCATCTGGCGCAGCCTTTTCACCCGCTCCTCGATCGGGGGGTGGGTCGAGAAGAGGCCGGCGATGCCCTTGCTCGAGAAGGGCTTGACGATGTAGAGCGGCTCGGCGGCCTGGTTGACCTGCATCGGCATCGCCGCCGCCCCCTGCTCGAGCCGCAGCAGCGCACTCGCCAGCGACTCGGGGTTGCCGCAGATCTCGGCACCGCCCGCATCAGCCGCGTACTCGCGCTGGCGCGAGATCGAGAGCTGGATGATGCTCGCCGCGATCGGCGCCAGCAGCACCAGCGCCAGCGAAGCGACCAGGCTCAGCGGTGACTCGTCGTCGTTGCCGAACCACATCAGCATGTAGGCGAGGTAGGTGATCGCCGCGCCGATCGCCGAGGCGACCGACTGGATCAGGATGTCGCGGTGCTTTACGTGGGCGAGCTCGTGCGCGAGCACGCCGCGCAGCTCGTCCTCGGAGAGCAGCTTGGTGATGCCACGGGTGACCGCGACGGCGGCGTGCTGCGGGTTGCGGCCGGTGGCAAAAGCGTTGGGCTGGTCCTGCGGAATCATGTAGAGGCGCGGCATCGGCAGGTCCGCGCGCGTCGTCAGTTCGCGCACGATCTGGTAGATCCGTGGCGCTTCTGACTCGTCCAGCGGCTTGGCGCCGCTCATCTTCAGCGCCAGCTTGTCGCTGAAGAAGTAGGAACCGAGGTTCATCAGCAGGGCGATGCCGAGGAAGAGGGCCGCCGTGCTGGCACCACCGATCAGCGCACCGATAACGACGAGCAGCCCCGATAGGGAGGCGAGCAGGATCGTCGTGCGCAGCGTGGCGCCCCAGGTGGACTGTTTGGTCGTGGTCATCGCTGTTTCAGGCTCCTTGGTCGGATTGCCATCCCAGTATGGACTTGGGTCGCCGCTGAAGCCATAGGGGACAACCCCTATTCTCGCCCTGTGACGACCCTGGTCATCGTCGTGCTGGCCGTCATCGTCGCGGCGCTCGCCGCTCGCTTGCTGGTCCTCCGCCGCCGCCAGGAACCGCTGGAGCGGCTGATCGAGGAGATGGAGAAGGTCGACCTCAACCGGCCCGGCGCCGCCCTCCCCGCCTCGATCGACGGGGTCGCCGAGACCGAGGAGGTGGAGCGGATCGAGCTCGCCTTCATGCGCATGATGCGTCGGCTGGAGGCAGAGCGGCGCCGGGCGGGATCAGCGGCCCTGCAGGCACAAGAGCAGGAGCGGGCCCGCGTCGCACGCGACCTGCACGACGAGGTGAATCAGTCGCTCACGGGCCTGCTGTTGCGCCTCGAGGCAGCGCGCGAAGCGGCGCCCCCGGAGCTTGAAAATGAGCTCGGCGAGACCAAGGCGCTGGCTAACCAGGCGATGACCGAGCTGCTCTCGCTGGCGCGGCAGCTACGCCCCACCGCGCTCGACGACCTTGGGCTGGCGGCGGCGATCGCGGGACAGGTCGAGCGCTTGCGTGGCGGCGAGCTGCAGGCGGAATTCGTAGCCGAGGGCGACTTCTCCGACCTCAGCGACGACGCCCAGCTCGTCGTCTATCGCGTTGCCCAGGAGGCTCTCTCCAATGCCGCTCGCCACAGCGGCGCCGCCCGCATCAGCGTTGACCTCCGTCGTCGCGAGGACGGCGGGGTCGAGCTGGAGGCAACCGACGACGGCCGTGGCTTTGCCTTCGACGAGGCCGAGCGAGGTCTCGGCATCGCAGGCATGCGCGAGCGCGCCCTGCTCGTCGGCGGCGAGCTGAACATCGAGTCGCGCCCGGGCCACGGCACGACGGTCCACCTCACGGTTCCCGGCTGACCGACTCCCCGGCGCACGGTTCGGGGCCAATGAATCCCCTGCCTCGCTCGTCAGCGACGCCGTCGCAACTCGGCGGCCAGCACCTCCGCTACCTGCTTCGGGGTCTCGTCGATCTGCGTTCCAGAGAGGCGGAGTACGTGGTAGCCAAGCCGCATCAACTCGAGCTCACGCACACGATCGTCGTGAAAGGCCACTTCGCCGCGGTGGTAGCGATAGCTATCGGTCTCGACGACCAGTCGCTCCCCCCGCCAGAGAAAGTCGGCGAGATGAGCGCCGATACGAACGTTGACCTCGGGACGCGGCAGCCGATATCGGCGGCAGAGCGTAAGAAAGTCCCGCTCGAGATCGCTCCGAGTTCGATCGGCAGCGTCCCGTTCTTCGATCGGCAGGCCGATGACGTTCGCCTGTCGAATCGCTTTGCGCAATTCCCAGGACGAGATGGCGCCGGTCCGCCCGCGCGAGATCGCCTCGCGAAGGTCTGCGATTGTCCGGGATGGATTTGTGACCGGGATTCTGCGCCGAAGGGTCACATCACCGGACATGAGCGAATCCGAGCGGTGGACTCGGACCCCAGCCCGACGCGCCTTACCTCCGTAGCCGGAGACGATGACGTCGCAAGGGGTTTCCGTTGCAGGTAGCAGACCCCAGAGAAAGGCCGCTCCGCGATGACTCACGGCGGCACCCCAATATCCGAGGACAGAATGCCGGTGCGGGTACGGCCCCCTGCCAATCGCCAGTACCGCAGCAAGCAGGCGCCCCTCTAGCGATGGAGCGGAGTGCCCCACCGAGTAGGCGCCGCGAAACATGCGATGCAGCCGCCCTGCCTGCACTCGGCCCCTGAGCGCGTCCTTGCTGACTCCGCAGCGTCGCAGCTGATCGACCGAAATCACACCGTGCTGCCTCGCCGCGATCTCCGCCATCCGCATGTCCGACCTGGCGACTTTCTCGTCCATTTCGCGAGTAAGTAGCCAGGTCAGCAATTTCCCCCCATGTTCGGCGATCTCCGCAGGGTTTGGGCTCCTCCCCGCCGCGATTGGGAGACTGGACGCATGCTGCGAGTCCTGATCGCCGACGACCATGGGATCGTGCGCTCGGGGATTCGGCTGCTGCTCGAGCGGCAGGCGGATATCGAGGTGGTTGCGGAGGCGGCCGACGGGGCCGAGGCGCGGGAGCTGGCGGTGCGAGAGCGGCCGGACCTGGCGATTCTCGACGTGAAGATGCCGAAGCTGACCGGGCTACAGGCGACGCGGGAGATCAAGCGGCAGGCGCCCGAGGTCTCGGTGCTGATCCTCTCCATGCACGATGACGAGCGCTACCTCTTCGAGGCGCTCAAGGCCGGCGCCTCCGGCTACGTGCTCAAGGCCCAGGCCGACACCGACCTGCTGGCGGCGATCCGGGCGGTCGAGCGCGGTGAGCCGTTCCTCACCCCAGAGGCGCAGCGCACACTCATAAAGGACGTGCTCGAGCGCGGCTCCTCCGGCGAGGAGGAGCTGACGCCGCGCGAGGAGGAAGTGGTCAAGCTCGTCGCCGAGGCGCATACGACGAAGCAGATCGCCGAGCTGCTCCACCTCTCCGAGAAGACGGTGGAGAATCACCGCTCGGCCGCGATGCGCAAGCTCGGCATGCGCGACCGGGTCGAGCTGGTTCGCTACGCGATCCGCCGCGGCTTGATCGAGCCGTGAGAATCCGACCGTCCCAGCCCTGAGCCCGACGCCGCCTCTTTGATTGACTGGGCGAGTCGATGTCCACCAATGGGGAATACCGCGAGAAGCGCTGGCTGGCGCTGATCCTCCTCTGCTCCGCCCAGTTCGTCGTCGTCCTCGACGCTTCGATCGTCAACGTGGCGCTGCCGACGATCGGCAAATCGCTCGACTTCTCCCAGGAGAACCTGCCATGGGTGGTCAACGCTTACGTGCTCACCTTCGGCGGCTTCCTGCTGCTCGGCGGCCGCACGGCTGACCTCGTCGGCCGGCGCAAGGTCTTCATGGCCGGGCTAATGCTGGTCGCCGTCGCCTCGCTCGCCGCCGGCTTCGCCGCGACTGAGGGACAGCTGATCGCCGCTCGGGCGGCGCAGGGACTGGGGGCCGCGATCATCTCCCCCGCTGCGCTCTCGATCGTCACCACCACCTTCAGCGACGGCGCCGAGCGCAATAAGGCGCTCGGGGTCTGGGGCGCGGTCGCCGGTTCGGGCGGCGCCGCCGGCGTTCTGCTCGGCGGTGTGCTCACGGAATGGCTCGGCTGGGAGTGGGTGCTCTGGGTCAACGTCCCCGTCAGCCTGGTCGCCTTCGCGCTCTCGCCACGACTGCTTGCCGAAACACGGATGGAGGGCGAGAAGCGCGTCTTCGACGTCGCCGGCGCGGTCACCGTTACCGCATCGCTTTCGGTCCTCGTCTACGCGCTCGTCGACGCCAACAACGTCGGCTGGGGCTCGACCCAGACGATCGGCCTGATCGCCCTCGCCGTCGCCCTGATGGCGGCCTTCGTCGCGATCGAGCTGCGCACTGCCAAACCACTCGTCCCCTTCTCGATCTTCCGCATCCGCACGCTCACCGGCGCCAACGTGGTTGGCCTGCTGGTCGGCGCTTCGCTCTTCTCGATGTTCTTCTTCATCTCCCTATATATGCAGCAGGTGCTTGGCTACAGCGCGATTCACGCCGGCCTCTCCTACCTGCCGCTGGCGCTGGTGATCATGGCCTCGGCGGGTATCGCCTCCCAACTGGTGACCAAACTCGGCTACAAGCCGGTGCTGGCGATCGGCCTGCTCTTCATCGTCGTCGGCCTCGCCTGGTTCAGCCGCGTCTCGGTCGGCGGCAGCTTCACCAGCGACATCCTTGGGCCGTCGCTCTTCGCCGCGGCGGGGCTCGGCTTCGCCTTCGTGACGACAACGATCGCCGCCGTCTCCGGAGTCGAGGAGAACGAGGCGGGACTGGCGAGCGGCCTGATCAACACCTCGCAGCAGATCGGCGGTGCGCTCGGCCTGGCGGTGCTCTCGGCGGTGGCGATCTCTGCCACCAGCGACGCGGCGTCCTCCGGCTCGAGCGAACTCAGCGCCCTGACCGAGGGCTTCCAGCACGCCTTCCTCGGCGGCTCGGCGATCGCCCTGCTCGGTTTCATCCTCACCCTGGTCCTGATCCGCGGCAGCGACAGCCGTGCCCACGTGGAGCTGGGCAAAGAGGCCGCGACTGAATCCGCATAACCGACCTCTTCAGTAGGATTTCTCTAGATGTTGTTTTCGACCAAAGCCGAGTACGGCGTGCGCCTGATGGTCGAGCTGGGCCGCCAGCCCAGCATGGCTGCGCCGATCTCGCTCAGCGCCGTCGCTGAGGCGGAGCGCTTGCCGCTCTCCTACCTCGAGCACCTCGTCGCCAAGCTGCGCAAGGCCGGCCTGGTCACCTCGACCCGTGGTGCCCACGGCGGCTACCGCCTGGCCAAACCGGCCGAGGAGATCACGATGGATGCCGTGGTCGAGGCGCTCGAAGGGCAGATCGCGCCGATGGAGTGCTTCCACGACACGCCCGACGGCAAAGTGCTCTGCTCGCACGAGGACGACGGCGACCATGCCTGCTCGACCAAGCTGCTCTGGATGCGCGTGCAGGGCGGGGTGACCAAAGCCCTCTCCGGTACGACGCTGGCGGAGCTGGTCGAGTTCGGCGGCCACGGCGCCGACAACGCCGAGGCGCGAGCCCCGGTCGGCAGCGCCGTCTAAACAAAGACTTCACCTTCACAAACCCAGAAACGGAGTGAGATTTGGCTGAGCTGGAGATACGCAACCTGCACGTGAGCGTCGAGGACAAGGAAATCCTCCGTGGACTCGATCTCGACGTGGAGAAGGGCAAGGTCCACGCGCTGATGGGCCCCAATGGCTCCGGCAAGTCGACCCTGGCCAACGTGATCATGGGGCACCCGGCGCTCGAGGTGACCGAGGGCACGATCACCTTCAAGGGCGAGGACCTGACCGAGGCCGACCCCGACGAGCGCTCGCGCGCCGGCCTCTTCATGGCTTTCCAGTACCCGGTCTCGATCCCCGGCGTCTCGGTCAGCAAGTACCTGCGGATGGTGATCAACGCCCACCGCGAGGCGCGGGGCGAGGATCCGATCAAGATCAAAGACTTCGCCCGCGTCGCCCAAGAGGCGATGGAGCTGGCCAACATCCCGAAAGACTTCTCCAGTCGCTACCTCAACGACGGCTTCTCCGGCGGCGAGAAGAAGCGGATGGAGCTGCTGCAGCTCGCCCTGCTGCGGCCGGAGATCGCGGTGCTCGACGAGACCGACTCGGGCCTCGACATCGACGCCCTGCGCACCGTCGCCGAGGGCGTCAACCAGTTCGCCGGCCCCGACATGGGCGTGCTGATCATCACCCACTACCAGCGCATCCTGCACATGGTCAAACCCGACTTCGTCCACGTCATGTACCAGGGGCGGATCGTCAAGGAAGGCGGTCCGGAGCTCGTCGGCGTGCTGGAGGAGAAGGGCTACGGCTGGATCCGCGAGGAGGTAGAGGCGGCTGCGAGCCCGAGCGGAGGGAGCGTCGCAGTCTGATGATTCGCGATCGGAGCTCGGGCGAGGCATTTATTCGGGGCGCCGTCCGATGAAGGTTGCGGATTTCTCGATTGAGAAGGTACGGGCAGCCTTCCCGGCGCTCGAGCGTGAGGTCAACGGACGTCCGGTCGCCTACCTGGACAGCGGCGCCAGCTCACAGCGGGTGCTGGCCTCGATCCAGGCGGTCGACCGCTACGAGCGCGCTCACCACTCCAACGTCCACCGCGGCTCGCACACGCTCTCCGCCGAGGCAACCGCGGCTTATGAGGGGGCGCGGGCAACGGTCGCCGATCACCTCGGGGCCGCCGACCGGCGCGAGGTGACCTTCGTCCGCAACGCGACGGAGGCGATCAACCTCGTAGCCCGTACCTGGGGCGGAGCCAATATCCGCCAGGGCGACCGCATCGTCCTGACCGAGATGGAGCACCACTCCAACATCGTGCCCTGGCAGCAGCTCGCCGAGTGGATTGGCGCCGAGATCGATTGGGTGCCGGTCGACGATGAGGGCCTGCTTGACATGAACGCCTACCGGGCGCTGCTGGAGCGCGAGCCAAAGCTCGTCGCCGTCACCCACGTCTCCAACGTGCTCGGCAGCGAGAACCCGCTCGCCGAGATCTCGCGCCTGGCGCATGAGGCGGACGCTTTGGTGCTCGCCGACGGGGCCCAGGGCGCACCGAAGATGGCGGTCGACGTCGCCGAGCTGGGCGTCGACTTCTACGCGGTGACCGGCCACAAGCTCTACGCGCCGACTGGGATCGGTGCGCTCTGGACCAGGCTCGAGCTGCTGCGCTCGATGCCGCCCTTCCTCGGCGGCGGCTCGATGATCCGCAAGGTGACCAAAGAGGGCACCACCTACGCCGATCCACCCGCCCGCTTCGAGGCCGGCACGCCGGCGATCGCGCAGGCGGTCGGCATGGCCTCGGCGCTGCGCTGGATGGATGGGATCGGCATGGAGGCGATCCTCGACCACGAGCGCCAGATCGCCGACTACACGCTGGAGCGCGTCGCCGAGGTGCCCGGGCTGCGCGTCTTCGGTCCGCCGCGCTCGAGCGAGCGCATCGGCCCCGTCTCCTTCGAGCTCGAGGGCGTCCACGCCCACGACGTCTCCGAGATCCTCGACCGCCACGGCGTCGCCGTCCGTGCTGGCCACCACTGCGCGCAGCCGCTGATGGAACGCCTCGGCGTCGCCGCCACGGCCCGTGCCAGCTTCGGCGTGTACACCACGCCCGAAGAGATCGACCGCCTGGTCGAGGGCCTCCACGACGCCCGCAAGGTCTTCGGGCTCTAACTAGCGGTTCGGGTTCTGGCCGTAGCGGCCCGCCTTTCGGCCGACTACTAGTAGTCGGGGCGCGGGGAGCCCGCCGGAGGCGTACCGGGCGGTGGTGCCGGCCCCCAGCTGACGCGGCCGTTGTCGCCGCTGATCGGGATCTTGTGGCCGCCCATTGCCGGCGTGTTCAGGGTCGTGTCGGCGATCGCCTTGACCCGGGAGAGGATCTCGCGGATTTCGCTCTTCTTGCCCTGGTAACCCCATTGGTGCTGATCGGCTGTGAGGCCGGTAGCGTCGATGCCGGCTTCGTGAGCGAGATAGAGCGCGCGCGGCATGTGGAAGCCCTGGGTGACGACCACGGCGTTGTGGACATCGAAGATGCTCCGTGCCCGCACCATCGTCGCCCAGGTGTCGAAGCCGGCGTGGTCCTCGAAGATCACCCGTCCCGGCACGCCGTCGGCGACCAGCGCCTTGCGCATCGTGTCGGGCTCGTCGTAGATCCAGGCACCGTGGTCGCCTGAGACCAGAATGCGATCTACCTTGCCCGCCTTCCAGAGAGCCTCGGCCTGATGCACCCGGTCGGCGAGCATCCCGCTCATCTTGCCGTTCGGTTGGACCAGGGCGCCCGGCACGATTGCCACCTGCGCGTGCGGCACGTCGGCGACGTCGGCGGTCGCCTCCCCTTCGGTGCTCAGCAGGATGTAGGCGTTGGCGCCCGCGATCGCAAGGACGATCGCGGCGCTCCCAGCCACACTCCCCCAGAAGAGCCGCGGCCAGCGTCGAACTGGGTATGTCAGCTTGCGCCAGAGCCCCCGCACGCCGAAAACGGTAGCAACGGCCGGCGCCCCCGCGGCTACGCTTGCGGAGATGAACGAGATCGAAGCAAAGGAAGAGTGCGCGCGTCTCGGTGCCGAGCATCCCGATCGCCACACGCACCACTGGGTACCGACGAAGCGTGGAGATGGATGGGCCGTGGCGAAGATCGGCTTGCCGCCTCCGCCAAATGACACCACCGCTGAAGTGCGCGCCGATGAGAAGCCCCCAACTCCCGACGACGTCCGCGACGGCATGCCCTTCGGCAACACGCCGCCGCCGTACTTCGGCGCCTGACCTCGTAAGGACCGCGGGAGAGGAAGCTCCCGTCGCTTCGCTGGAGGTAGCGCCCGTCGCTTCGCTAGCGTCTCTGACATGGACGAGCTCTACCGCGATCAGATCCTCGAGCACTACAAGCGGCCTCACAACTTCGGCCGGGTCGATGCGCCCGATCTCGAGTTCGAGGACACGAACCCGTTCTGCGGCGACGAGCAGCACGTGACGATCAAGCTCGATGAGGAGGGCAAGGTCGCCGAGATCGCCTTCGAGGGGAAAGGCTGCGCGATCTCGACCGCGGCGACCTCGCTGCTCACCGACGAGCTCGAGGGGAAGACGCGGGATGAGCTGCTGCAGCTGCCGAAAGAGTTCGTCCTCGAGCTGCTCGGCATCGACATCTCGGCGACGCGGATGAAGTGCGCGATGCTGGGACTGAAGGTCGTGAAGAGCGCCAGTCTCGGCGAGCCGGCTGAATGGGAGGACGAGGGCGAGGTCGGCAACCCTGCGGAAGCGGCTGCCGACCCCGGCTCGATCTAGTGCATCAGCGGGGCTGAGCGCCCGGCGCCTGTTCTTTAGGCGCTCGCGGACGGGGCGTTCTCGCTGAGGGCGATCACCGCGAAGGCGGCACCGTGCGGGTCGGTGAGGATCGCGAAGCGACCGACTGGCAGGTCGATTGGACCCATCATCAGGCTGCCGCCCAGCTCGTTGACCTGGGCCACGGTCGCGTCGGTGTCCTCGGTGGCGAAGTAGGCCAGCCAGTGAGGGGGAATCTCGGCGGGGACGCTGCGTTCGTCCATGTTGAGGATGCCGCCCATCGGGTTGCCGCCCAGCATGATCGTCGTGTAGCTCTCGTTCTCACCCATCTGCACGTCTTCGAAGTCCCAGCCGAAGACGGCGCCGTAGAAGGCCTTGGCGCCCGCCAGGTCGCGGGTGTTGAGTTCGTTCCAGGCGAGCGCGCCGGGCTCGTTGACGAGGCCGGCGCCGTGGAAGGTGCCCGGCTGCCAAATTCCGAAGACGGCACCGCTGGGGTCGGCGAAGACCGCCATCCGGCCGAGCTCCATCACGTCCATCGGCTCGGCGATGACGCTGCCGCCGTTGTCCGTAACCGCCGCCGCGGTGGCGTCGGCGTCGGCGACCGAGACGTAGCTGCTCCAGGCGGGCGGCTGGCCCTCCTGCATCAGCGGCATCATCCCGCAGACGTCCGCCCCGTTCTTCGTCGCCCGCCGGTAGCCGCCGGTTTCCTCGACGTTTTCGCTCGCCGGCACCTGCCAGCCGAACAGCGCCGTGTAGAACTCGACCGAGGCATCCAGGTCGGGGGAGCCGAGGTCGACCCAACAGGGGACTCCAGGCTCGTAGCTCGTTCTCTCGCTCATCTCTCGCTCCTTTTCGAAGGTCCGCCGCCGATCCTTTCACGCGCGCCTAAGTCCGAGTCAAAGGCTTGTTACGGTGCCCAGGCTGGAGCGCCCATCGCCAGGCCGAGCCGGCCCTATCGCTAAAATCCGACTACAGAAGTAGGATTAAGTCTCAACCCGCACTAACCTCGCTCGCGGGAGCCTCGAACCTCTTGTCCGATATCGCCCGAACAACCATCCCTGTCTGCCCTGTCGCGGAGCTTCCCGCGGGACAGATGCGCCTGGTCGAGCACGACGGGCGCAAGATCGGCGTCTTCAACTGCGAGGGCACGCTCTACGCGATCGAGGATCGCTGCTCACACGACGACGGCCCGCTGGCCGAGGGCGAGTTCGACCAGGCCGCATGCACGGTCGAGTGCCCCCGTCATGGCTCCCTCTTTGACCTGACCACCGGCAGGCCGAAGACGCTCCCCGCTTTCACCCCGGTGCAGACGTTCACGGCGACCGTTGTGGACGACACGATCACCCTGGAGGTCGATTAGGCATGGCAACACCTGAGGTAGTCGCCGAGAAAGAGTCGCTCGCCGGCATCAACTCCGACTACAAGGAGAAGTTCGGCTTCCACGATCCCGAGACGGGCTACGCCTACAAGGCGCCGAAGGGCCTCTCCCGCGAGGTGGTCGAATCGATCTCCGAGTACAAGGACGAGCCGCAGTGGATGCGGGACTTCCGCCTCAAGTCGCTCGAACACTTCGAAAATCGTCCGACCCCGAGCTGGGGCGGCAACCTCGCCCAGATCGACTTCGACGACATCCACTACTTCGTCCGCGCCTCAGAAAAGAACAGCCGCGACTGGGACGAGGTGCCGGAGGACATCAAGAACACCTTCGACCGGCTCGGCATCCCCGAGGCGGAGCGCAAATTCCTCTCCGGGGTCGGCGCCCAGTACGAGTCCGAGGTCGTCTACCACCAGGTCAACGAGAAGCTCGAGGCCCAGGGCGTGATCTTCACCGACATGGACACGGCGCTGCGCGAGCATGAGGACTTGGTGCGCGAGTACTGGGCGACGATCATTCCGCCCAATGACAACAAGCTGGCGGCGCTCAACTCGGCGGTCTGGTCGGGCGGCTCCTTCGTCTACGTGCCGGCCGGAGTCAAAGTCGAGATGCCACTGCAGGCCTACTTCCGCATCAACACGGAGAACATGGGCCAGTTCGAGCGCACCCTGATCATCTGCGAGGAGGGGGCCGACGTCCACTACATCGAGGGCTGCACAGCGCCGGTCTACTCGACCGACTCACTGCACTCCGCCGTGGTCGAGATCTGCGCCAAGAAGAGCTCGCGGGTCCGCTACACGACCGTGCAGAACTGGTCGCAGAACGTCTACAACCTCGTCACCAAGCGCGCCGTCGCGCACGAGAAGGCGACGATGGAGTGGGTCGACTGCAACCTCGGCTCGAAGCTGACGATGAAGTACCCCTCGATCTACCTGCTCGGGCCCGAAGCCCACGGCGAGATCCTCTCGATCGCCTTCGCCGGCGACGGCCAGCACCAGGACGCGGGCGGCAAGATCATCCACGGGGCGCCGCGCACCTCCTCCTCGATCTTCTCCAAGTCGATCTCCAAGGACGGCGGGCGGGCGACCTACCGCGGCCTGCTCGAAATCGCCGACGGGGCGACCGAGTCCCGATCCAAGGTCGTCTGCGACGCGCTGCTGCTCGACGAGGACTCGCGCTCGGACACCTACCCGACGATCCGCATCGACGAGAACGACGCCAACGTCGGCCACGAGGCGACCGTCTCGAAGATCGGCGATGAGCAGCTCTTCTACCTGCAGAGCCGCGGCCTCGACGAGGAGGAGGCCTCGAAGATGATCGTCAACGGCTTCATCGAGCCGGTCACCAAGGAGCTGCCGATGGAGTACGCGGTCGAGCTCAACCGCCTGATCGAGCTGCAGATGGAGGGCTCGATTGGCTGAGCTCGCCACCCTTCCACCCCTTCCGGACCAGAAGACGAAGGGGTGGGAATTCACCGACCTCTCACGCCTGGACCTCGATTCGTATGAGCCCGGCTCGGCCGCGGCTCAGATCGGCTCGGCGGCCGGGGCCACCGTGCTGCCGCTTGGCGAGGCGCGCGATTCCCACGCCGAGCTGATCGAGGGCCGGCTCGGCGCACTGGTGCCCGGCGACGACCCCTTCGTCGCCCGCAACGATGCGGCCTGGAGCGAGGGCGTCCTCGTCCACGTGCCGGCGGGCGTAAAGGTGGAGGAGCCGATCCGGATCGAGCTGCCGCTCGCCGAGAGCGGCAAGGCCCTGCACTGGCGCACCCTGGTGATCCTCGAGGAGGGTGCCGAGGCTGAGATCTGGGAGCACTGGTCCTCGCCGGACGACGAGGTCGAGGCGCTGCTCAACTCGGTGGTCGAGCTGCACGTCGGCCAAGCCGCGACGCTGCGCTACGTCAACACCCAGGACATCGCCGAGTCCGCCTGGATCTTCGCCACCCAGCGCGCTCAGGTCGAGCGCGACGGGCGCCTCGATTGGGCGGCGCTCGGCTTCGGCTCGGCCAACGGCAAGGTGCGGATGGAGACCAATCTGGCCGGCCCGGGCTCCGAAGCGCGCGTCACCGGCGGCTACGCCGGCGGCCCCGGGCAGCACCTCGACTACGACACCACGCAGGAGCACGCGGCGCCGAACACAAACTCCGACCTCGCCTTCCGCGGCGTCCTCGCCGCCGGCTCGACGGCGGTCTGGCGCGGCATGATCCGGGTCGACCCGGGCGCCCAACAGACCGACGCCTTCCAGGAGAGCCGCAACCTGCTGCTCTCGACCGAGGCCCACGCCGACGCGATCCCGGGCCTGGAGATCGAAGCCGACGACGTTCGCTGCACCCACGCCGCAGCCGTCGCCCAGGTCGATCTCGAGCAGCTCTTCTACCTGACCTCGCGCGGCCTCGGCGAGGCCGAGGCGAAGTCGCTGATCATCGAAGGCTTCCTCGAGTCGCTGGTCGAACGACTGGCCGAGGGCCCGGTGCGCGAGGAGATCTCAGCGGCGCTCGAGCAGCGCCTCGCCGAGATCCTCTAGTCGCGGTCCCGCTCGTTCGCCGACCGACCGTCTCTCGGCAACTTGCGTTCCTTGAGCCTCGTCCCGAGGATCGAGCCGACGACGATCAAGACCGGCGGCAAGTAGAGGGCCCAGAGCCAGTGACCGACGTGGGCGAGCGGCACTAGAACGGCCATGGCCAGAGTATGAAGCGCCTCGTGCGCCGGGACCGCCGGCCTTGCGAAGCGACGGTCCCGGGCACATAGGGAGAGGGAGAGTCAAGTGATTGGACTCATCCTTAGTAAACCACTTTTCCAAGTCTTTACATCAGTAAAAAACCCTGCTTAACGCCACATTCATGTGAACTTTCCGCAAAGAGCGGGGTGATCATGCGTTCGCAACAGAGAGCAAATACAGGCCGAAGCAGGTGAAGGCCACCATCACCGCCAGCATCCAGTACTGAGAGCGGGCCGCCTGGCGGTAGTTGCCCCAGTAGGTGATGGCCCGATCGTGCGCCAAGGTAAGGCCGACGACGTGTCCGATAACCAGCGCCCCCACCTGTACGTACCAAATGGCGTTGGCACTGAGCACCTTGAAATCGATTCCGTTGTTCGCCGTGCCGAAAAGGTCAGTAGTGGCCGTCCCCAGCGGATCCGAGAGCAGGTAACCGAACTGCGCCTGCTCCTGGAAGACGAAAAGGCTGAAGTAATGCGCGACCAGGTAGGCGAAGGCGATCGGGATCAGCGTGTGGGCGAATCCCCGCCGCAGCTCTTTGACCGGGGGCGCACCGCGCACGGTTGACATTCCCCGCACCCCGATCAGATAGACGAGGCCGACTCCGACGAAGCAGATCGCCATGAAGATGGTGTCGGCGAGTCGCAGCGAGGCGGTCAGGCTGAGGCCGGTTTCTGACAGCCATTCGAAGGTCTGGATGATCGCGTCCTTGAGCGCCCCCTCCTGAGCGCCGTCGAAGCTGGTGCTGGCGATCGAGGCGATCACCACCGCGGCCGATCCGGGCACGGTCGCCCAGTGCGTGGAGGCGGCAAGGGGCAGGCGGCGGCCGAGCCGCCCGTCCCTCACGCCGAAACCGCCGAGCTGGGAGAACATGCCGAAGTAGACGGAGAAGATCTCCCCCGTTTCGCACCACTTCTCAACCCCGAACAGACCCATCATCACCAGCGTGTAGGCGCTGTAGACCAGCGCCGCGACGGCGCAGGCGTGGGGCGAGAGGCCGACCGCCACACCGCCGCTGGTGCCGTAGATGACCTCGAGCCAGACCACCGATAGCAGGCCGATCGCCGCCGGCCAGCGCCCCAGCCGCTCGGGATAGCGCAGATGCGCCGATCCCTGGCCGGCGACCAGCCCAAAGGCCCCGCCCACCGCACGACCCACGGCCCGCCACGGATTGAAGGGCCGGAAGATGTCCCCGAAGATGACGCTGAAGAAGGGGAATCCCAGCCAGGCCGTGACGAAGATGAAGGTAAGGGCGAAATTACGGTCCGGGGCTTCCGTGCCGTGCAACCCGGCATAGATCGAGAACCCGAGCAGGAAGATGCCGATGAGGCCGCAGAGAACCTGTACGGGATAGCCCAGCAGCGCGCGCGAGAAGCGCTCGTCGAGCGGTCGCCATTTTTCGTCCTCAAAGCGGGGTTTGCGCCACCCTGCCGAGAGGGCGAAGAAGGAGACGATCAGGACCAACGATGCCCCCCAGGCAAAAAGCCAGGCGGGCACCGGAAGGTCCTTTCGCGCGACGAGTGCGTGCGCGAGCGGCAGGAAGAAGCTCATGGGTTGACCGTCAGTTCGAGGATCTGTTCCTTGCGATCCTCGAGCTCGGCCTCGAAGACCCCTTCGAGCGTCGCCGGAAAGTCAAAGGTGACAGAGCCGCCCGCCTTGACGTCCTTGCCGATGTCGTAACCGTGCATGTGGACCTCGTCGCTGACGCCGGATTCGACCTTGAAGCGGACCTGTTCGCCCTCGTTGTAGGTGAGCTGCGCAATGCCGCCAACCGGTTTGCCTTCTTTGTCGACGACGATCGTGGTGGTGGCGGGCGCGCCGTTCGCGCCGGTGTGTTCGGTCTTCGTCTGTTCTTCGACCTTTTCGTTGTCGCTCTTACCGTCATCCCTCAGCACAGCGAAGAGCACAACAGCGACTGCGACAACGGCGATTCCAGCCACGACACGCGTGGTGTTCGAATTCATGACCTGCTCCTTTGTTCGAGGTGAAAGACCTAGGACTAAGGAGCAAGCGGCGGTGGCCGCTGCGCGAAACCGAAAGCGAGTAGGAGCCCGCCGCGAATCATCTGCACCCGTGGTGCCCGCGGGCGGGCCTGGTGCTTGGCGGCCCTGGGCCGGGGCCGGGACGCGAGCCGCTCGGAGATTCGCACGATCGTCTCGAAGCCGGGGTAATGGCCGAAGAGCAGCGCGGCGACCAGCAGGAAGAGCGGGATCAGCGCAATTGCGATCTCGAGCATTGCTCTGAAAACTTAGCCGAAAGTCCGCCCGGCCAGTCAATAACGTTGCCGCCCCGTGCGCCCGGAACGAGACAACATCGCGGCTCCCGACCTGCCGAAGGGGCTGACCTGGGTCGGCGAAGAGCCACGGTCGATGCCGAACCTGACCGCGGCGGGGCCGGTGCTGGTGCACTTCTTCGACTTCGCCCAGCTCAACAGCGTGCGCACCCTCCCGTACCTGGCTGAGTGGGATCGGCGCTATCGCGAGACGGGCTTGACCACGATCGGCGTGCAGGCGCCCCGCTTTCCCTTCGGCGCCGAGGAGGAGACCGTCACGGCCGGGCTCGCGCGCCTCGGCGTCGACTTTCCGGTGGCGATCGACGCCGAGCGCGCCCTCTGGCACGCCTACGGCTGCGAAGGCTGGCCCAGCCTCTTTCTCTGGAGCACCGGTGGCGCGCTCAGCTGGTTCCACTTCGGCGAGGGCGAATACCTCAACACCGAGCTGGCGATTCAGGAAGAGCTGCGCGAGCTCGACGCGCTGCGCTCGCTGCCGGAGCCGATGCAGGCGCTGCGTCCCAGCGACACGCCCAGCGCGCGGGTGATGCCGCCATCGCCGGAGGTCTTTCCGGGCGGGTCGTGGGACCAACCCTGGGTCGCCGGGGCCGAGGAGGCGGAGCTGGAGATCGATTACGCCGCCGCGGCGGCGGGCGCGACCGTTGATGGAAGCGGCGAGCTCCGGGTCACGATCGACGACGGCGAGGCCCACTCGATCAAGGTCGACAGCCCCGGCCTCCAAATCCTCGCCGAGCACGAGCGACACGAGCTGCACCGTCTCAAGCTAACCACCGAGGGTGAACTGCGGATCTGGTCGGTTAGCTTTGCCGCGGGGCTGCCTTGAGCTCCTCGCGGATCTCCTTGGGCAGCATGAAGCGCACGTCCTCGTGAACAGTGCGCAGCTCTGAGACGTCCTCGGCGCCGCGCTCGCGGAAGAGGTCGACGAGCTGGGAGACCAGCTCCTCGGGAGCGGAAGCGCCGGAGGTGATGCCAACCGTCTCGACTCCCTGTAGCCACTCCTCGCGCACCTGGGTGTGGTTGTCGATCAGGTAGGAGTCGGCGCCGTGTTCGCGCGCGACCTCGACCAGGCGGTTGGAGTTGGAAGAGTTGGTCGAGCCGATCACCAGCACCAGCTCGCACTCGCGGGCGAGCTGCTTGACGGCGATCTGGCGGTTGGTCGTGGCGTAACAGATGTCGTCTGACTTGGAGCTGACGATGCCGGGGAACTTGGCCCGCAGGGCGGCGATCACCTCCGCTGTCTCGTCGACTGAAAGCGTGGTCTGGGTGATGAAGGCGACCTTGGCCGGGTCGGCGACCGTAAGGCTCTCGACTTCGTCGGCCGTTTCGATCAGGACGATGCTGTCGGGCGCCTCGCCCGTGGTCCCTTCGACCTCCTCGTGGCCCTCGTGGCCGATCATGATGATCGTGTAGCCCTGGGCGGCGAAGCGGCGGGCGGAGACGTGGACCTTGGTCACCAGCGGGCAGGTCGCGTCAATCGTGCGCAGCTGGCGGGCGGCAGCGTTCTCGTGGACCGCCGGGGCGACGCCGTGGGCGGAGAAAACGACCATCTCCCCCTCAGGCACTTCGGTCTCCTCCTCGACGAAGATCGCCCCCCGCTTGGCCAGCTCCTGGACCACGTGCTTGTTGTGGACGATCTCCTTGCGCACGTAGACCGGGGCGCCGTAGAGCTCGAGCGCGCGCTCGACCGTCTGCACGGCACGGTCGACGCCGGCGCAATAGCCGCGCGGAGCGGCCAGCAAGACCCGTTTCGGGGCCTCCGTGGCGAGAGAGGACATATCCCCAGAGTAGCTAGCCTAGGGCGATGGCAACGCAAGGACGCCACCTCGACCGACTGACGGCAGTCGACGCCTCGTTCCTCACCAACGAGACCTCGGCGAGCCACATGCACGTGGGCGCGATCCTCGTCTTCGAGGGACCGCCGCCCAAATACGTCGACCTGGTCGAGCACGTGCGTGGACGCCTCGACCAGGTGCCGCGCTTCCGCCAGCGCCTGGTGACGCCGCCGCTGGAGGCCGGCAGGCCGCTTTGGGCGGACGACATCAACTTCAACCTGACCTACCACATCCGCCACACCGCGCTGCCCGCTCCGGGCGGCGAACAGCAGCTGAAGCGGCTGGCGGCGCGCGTCTTCTCCCAGCAGCTCGACCGCTCGAAGCCACTCTGGGAGCTCTGGCTCGTGCAGAACCTCGAGCGCGACCGCTTCGCGCTGCTGACCAAGACCCACCACGCGATGGTCGACGGCATCTCCGGCGTCGACATCGGCACCGTGCTCTTCGACCTCGAGCCGATCCCAGAGCCGGTGGCGAGCGACGACGGCTGGGTGCCGGAGCCAGAGCCGAGCACGATCGACCTGGTTGCCCGTGGTGCGGCTGATGCCGCGGCCGCGCCGGTGAAGATCGTTGAGCGCGCGGTCGAGGCCGTGCGCCACCCTGAGCACGCCGCGCGGCGGATCGGCGAGGCGCTCGAGGGCATCGGCGAGATCGTCGGCGCCTTCGCCGACCCGGCCCCGGACGTGCCCCTGAACCAGCCGATCGGCCCGCACCGGCGCTTCACCTGGGCCAGTTCCGAGCTGGCCACCTTCAAGCGGATCAAGGACGCCCTCGGGGGCACCGTCAACGACGTGGTGCTGGCGGTGGTGACAGGGGCGCTGCGCGAGTGGCTGCATGAGCGCGGTGTGCGCACCGAGGGGCTCGAGCTGCGCGCCCTGGTTCCCGTCTCGATCCGCACCCAGGACGAGCGTGGCGACCTCGGCAACCGCATCGCCGCGATGCGTGGGCCGCTGCCGGTCTACGTTGAGGACCCGGTGCGCCGCCTGCGCGTGGTCAGCGAGCAGATGGAGGGGCTGAAGCGCTCCAAGCAGGCCCTGGGGGCGGAAGTGATCTCCCGCTTCAACGACTTCGCGCCGCCGACGCTGCTGGCCCAGGCCTCGCGGATCAACTTCTCGACCCGCCTCTTCAACCTGATCGTCACCAACGTGCCGGGCCCGCAGATCCCGCTCTACGTGCTCGGCCGCGAACTGGAGCAGGTCTTCCCGGTCGCCTTCCTGCCCCCAAACCACGCGATGGCGGTAGCGGTGATGAGCTACAACGGCCACGTCGGCTTTGGCCTGCTCGCCGATTACGACGAGATGGAGGACGTGGAAACGATCGCCGAGGGCCTCAACCGCTCGCTCGCCGAGCTCGAGGAGGCCGCGGCGGCGGCCGCTCCCGCCTAGCCGGCACCCCGCGCCGACTAGGCTTTTCCCATGGCCATCCTGGTCGCCCTTTTCATCGTCATCCCGATCGTCGAGCTCTACGTGATCATCCAGGTCGGCTCGCTGATCGGCGTCTGGCCGACGATCGCCCTGTTGCTCGCCGACGCGATCCTCGGCTCGATGCTGCTGCGCCACCAGGGCCGCGGCGCCTGGCGCCGCTTCAATGCCGCCCTCGCCGAGCGCCGCTTCCCCGGCAAAGAGGTCGCCGACGGCCTCCTGATCGCGATCGGCGGCACCCTCCTCCTCACCCCCGGCTTCGTTACCGACATCCTCGGCGCGATCTTCCTCATCCCACCGACGCGTGCGATCGTCAGGCGCCTGATGCGCGGCTACGTGGGCCGCCGCTTCGTTGTGATGGGCACGCCGGGCGGGTTCGGCACCCCCGGCCCCGGGCCGTCGCGGCAGAGCTACGACTACGACGGGACGGCGGAAGAGATCGACGCGGACGACCCGCGACTCTCCGCTTGAATCGAGTCACTTAGTACAAATACTTTGAGTGCTGCGGTAGCTTAAGCAGTCATCTATTTCGAACCACGTGCAATAGCCCTCCCCGCCGTCGCTCTGACGATGGTCGTCGTCGGCATCGTTCTCGGACATGACACTGTTTCGGTAACCCTGATCGTGATCGGGGCCGGCATGTTTTTCATCGGCACTCTGATTCCGGCGCTGACCGAGTTCGAGGTCGGACCGACGGGTTTCTCGGCGAAGCTGCGGGAAAGGGATCTGGACTTCAACGCGGCCCTCGGGCCCGAAACCGACAGATTGGTCCGCACAGCGACATGGCTGACCGGCGGGGCCGAGGCGGGAAGGGAGCTAGCCGAGCGGGCCTTGATCGAGACCTATATGCGCTGGCCCCATGAGCAAATCGACAATCCAGCCAACGCGGTGCGGGAACGCATGGTTCAGATGGCACCGCCGGCGGCCCCTCCCCCTCCCCCTCCGACTGCGAATCCGCAGGAGCACGTCGACGACACAGAGAACCTGCTGTCGAAGCTGATCGCGCTGCCCGTCGCCGAGCGCTCGGCCCTGGTGCTTCATTTGCTCGAAGGCTTCGACACCCATGCGGTCGCGTCGATAACCCGCAGCGAGCCGGCAATCGTTGCCGCCGACGTCGCCCGCGGTGCGGCAACCATCGTCGGCGGTGGCGGCACCCCCAGCCCCGGGGCAGCCTGGTGAACGATGTAGAGAGACTGGCCGAAGCGCTGCGGAAAGCCAATGCCGAGCTGGAGGTCGACCCCGACGAGCTTGCCGACGCGGTCAAGCACGCCCATCGCCGGCTCGTCGGTCGCCTGCTCGCTGTCGCCGCCTTGAGCGCAATCGGAGCGCTGCTTCTGCTGAGCGGTGGCCTGGCAGCCTCGAAAGCGATAAGGGACGGGCGGAAGAGCTCCTCCGAGACGAAGCAGGCGAAGGCAAGCGGCGACAAGTCGATCGACGACTCGAGCGGCCGCTCGAAATCCAGTGGGAACTCGGGCAGAGACAACAGCAGTAACGCCACTCAAGGCGACGGCAATGCCAAGAAGAAACAGCAGCAGAACCGACAGGGTCAATCGAATCTCAGCTCCAGCAAAAAAGCGAAGCAAAAAGAAAAGCCGGTCGTGGTGGGCCAGCCCAACCTGAAGGTGCACAGCCTGACCAAGGTCTACATCGAGATTGCCAACGACAGCAGCGTGGAATCAGGACCGTTTGAAGTGGCGATCAAGGTCGAACCGGCGAGCGGAGAACCGTACGAAGAATCGATTCAGTTCGATTCCATCGCCCCCAAAGGCATCCTCGTCTTCGACTTCACCAAAGAGCTCACCTGCGATGGCGGTCAGATCGTCGCCGAAATCGACCCCAAGGACGCGGTCAAAGAATCCAAAGAGGAAGACAACATCGGAACGGATCCTTGCGAACCGGAAAGCGGTACCGAGGAAACCCCGGAAAAGACGACGGGCGAAAAAGAACCAACCACTTCATCCGCCGCCACTTCCCCCGCTGAATCAGACCTATCGCAGGCCCCGTAGCGCCGCGCCCCTTACGCTAGAACCCAAGTGCGAACTTGGCGTCCTCGGTCATCATCTCCGGGCTCCAGGGGGGGTCGAAGACCATCTTGGGGTGGACGGCGGAGACGCCGGGGAGGTCGCCGACGAACTCCTTCATCTGCTCGGAGACCTGGGGGCCGATCGGGCAGGCGGGGGTGGTCAGCGTGAAGGTGACGAAGACTTCCTCTTTCTCGATCTCGACGTCATAGACGAGGCCGAGAGAGACGAAGTCGAGGCCGAGCTCGGGGTCGATGACTTCCTCGAGGGCCTCGAGGACATCGTCCTCGGTCAGAACTGCGGTCTCGTTATCGCTCATCTGGCAATGGTAGCCGGGAGCTACGTCGTGCCCCTGGTGGCAAGGGCTCAGCGGGCTCCCCCATCTCCGGACTTAGGTCGAGCTGCCACCAACCGACGTCGTGCCAGCCTCCCGCCTTCCAGCCAATGTCGCGATAGACGCCCACCGCGACGAAGCCGAGACTCTCGTGAAGGGCAACGCTCGCCTCGTTGGGAAGGGTGATGCCAGCGCAGGCGACCCGAAAGCCCTGGCCGCGGAGGCGTTGGAGCAACTCCTCATAGAGGCGGCGGCCAATTCCTCTGCGCCAGTTTTGCTCGTCCACATAGACCGAAACGTCAGTCGACCAACGGTAGGCGGGGCGGGCTCGATGGGCGCAGGCGTACGCATAGCCCACCAAAGCTCCGTCTTGCTCGGCGACGAGCCAGGGATGGGTAGCCGTCAATCGCGTGATCCGAGCCGTCATCTCGCCCTCGTCCGGCGCCTGCTCCTCGAAGGAGGTAGGAGCGGTGAGAACGAACGGCGCGTAGATCGCGGCACAGGCTGCGGCGTCCCACATGGGATCGGCGTCGCGGATGACGAACTCGGCCATCCGGGCCGACTCTAACCGGCGCACAGCACGACTCGATTTGTCGCCAATAGTCTTCCGCGCCAATGGCTTCCGACGCACAGATCGTGCGACGCTCGATTGGCGTTGTCTTCGCCGACGGTGGGCTGCTGGCGCTGAGCGCGGCGCGGCCGGCCAGGGGCCGCGGACACGGTGACGAGACGGTCGCGGCGGTGCTCTGCGGCGCCGACGGAGCGCCGGTCGATGTCTCCGAGGCGCTGATCTCGACCGAGTACGGGCCCGACGGCGTGCAGCGACGGGTGACGCTCGAGCTCTGGCTTGACGGCGAGGATGCGGCCCCGATACGCGGCGCTGGGTCGCTGATCAGCGCCAGCGAGGTGAGCCACCCTGGGGCGACCGGCACGATCGCCTTCTTCCGCTGGGCGCTCGAAGGGCGCGAGGGGCTCGGCCACTACGAGATCCTGCGCGGCGATGGCTGAGATCAAGGCGATCGTCTCCGACTTCGGCGGCGTGCTGACCACGCCGCTGGTGGAGTCCTTCATGGCTTTCCAGGACCAGACCGGGATCACGACCGAAACCCTGGGCAAGGCGATGCAGGCCGCCACCGAGGCGAACGGCGGCGAGAACCCGCTGTTCGAGATGGAGCGGGGCGAAATCACGGAGGACGCCTTCCTCGCCGTGCTGACTGAGCACCTTGAACCGCTGCTCGGCCACCGCCCGGAGATGCACCGCTTCCGCGAGATCTACTTCGAGGCGCTGCAGCCGAACCCGCAGATGATCGAGCTGATGCGGGAGCTGAAGGGCGAGGGCTACCGGATGGCGATGCTGACCAACAACGTGCGCGAGTGGGAGCCGCTCTGGCGCTCGATGCTGCCGGTCGATGAGATCTTCGAGACCGTCGTCGACTCGGGCTTCGTCGGCTGCCGCAAGCCCGAATCGAAGATCTACGCGCTGACCCTCGAACGCCTCGACAAACCCGCCGAGGCCTGCCTCTTCGTCGACGACGTGCTGATCAACTGCGAAGGCGCTCGCAAGGCCGGCCTCCAGGCCGTCCACTTCCAGGACAACGCGCAGGCGATCCCCGAGATCCGCGCCGCGCTGGCCTGCTAGAGCAGCCGTCGCCGGAGGAAGTCGAGCTGGTCGGCGACGAGGGCCTCGTGGACCGGGCCGTGGTAGATGTCGAAGTGATCTACGCCCGCGTAGGTACGCAGCTCGCCTTTGGGCGCACGCCTCGCCGCGGCAATCGCCGGGCCCGGCCTGGCGACGCGATCGGCCTCGCCAACGCAGACGAGCCAGGGACAGTGAAGATTGGCGGCGTGGCGGGCCGGGCGAAATGGCCGCCCGAGCAGCCAGCGCGAGGAAACCCGGTTGCGCCAGCGGGAGTCCTCACCGATCGCGACTACTCGGCGCCAGCCCTCCTCCCCACCAGGGGCGTTGATCAGGGCTGCCTCATCTGGCTGGCCGACGGCGGGCAGGTGGTCACCGCGGATCGCGGCACCGATCATCCGTGCCCGCACGAGGGGCGACGAGCGATAGGCCTGGCGCACGATGTCGAGGAACGGCACCTGGCTGATCGCGGCGGCGACGGCGGGGTCCGCGGCCGCGGCGGCGAGCGCGTTGCCGCCGCCCATCGAGGAGCCAAAGGTGGCGACTCGGCCTGGCTCGATCGCTGGCAGCGACCGAGCGAAAGAGATCGCCGCCTGCCAATCCTCCAGCTGGCGCTTGGGATCGAAGAGATCCGGCTCGCCCCCGCTCTCACCGAAGCCACGATGGTCGAAGACCAGCGCGGCGAATCCCGCCGCCGCGAAGCGCTCGGCGAACGCCCCGAGCCGGTCGCGCCGGGTCCCCGAGAGCCCGTGCGCCATGACGACGATCGGCGCCCCTTCTGCCCCGCCCGCCGCTGGGTACAGCCAGGCCGCGCAATCGCTGCCCGACGAATCAAACGTGAGGTCCTGTCGGATCACTGCCGAAACAACGGCCAAGCTTCGACCGACGTGAGATAGGAGTTCTCCGACGGTCAGCGAAAGACAATGCCTATATGGGTACGAATAAAGTCTTCGCGCTGGCAGCTCTTCTTCTCGCCAGCCTGGGCCTCATCCTCGGCGGCTGCGGCAGCTCGGACGACTCGAGCAGCACCAATTCGTCGTCAGAACAGCACACCAAGCAGGTAGCGCAAAGAGCCCGACAGCGGGCACGCCTCCGTCATCAAGCGCAAATGGCGGCCAGACGAGCAGCCAGGCAGCGACGAATTCGTGCCGCCCACCGCGCCGCCCTGCACCAGAAGCGCTTGGAAGAACGCGAAGCCCGACAGCTTGCAGCGACAGAAGCGAGAGAACAGGAAGAAGCAGAAGCGTCAGAAGAAGCCAGCGAATGCGATTCGAACTACTCCGGATCCTGCTTGAACCCTTACTCCTCCGATTACGACTGTGAAGGTGGAAGCGGCAACGGCCCCGACTACACGGGCGAAGTCACGGTCGTCGGCGAAGACCACTACGGCCTCGACGCCGATGGCGACGGGGTCGGCTGCGAGCCCTACTGAGCGACCGGGCTGGCCGGGGCTAGTTATCCGAGCCGGCGCGGTCCCAGATGTAGAGCTCTACGGCCTCGAGGGCGAGCTCCATCTGGCGCGGTGAGGAGAGGAGGCTGAGGACCAGCTCCAGGGCGTCCTCCTCGGTGACGCCGGCGTCGACGGCCTCCTCGCCGCGGAAGCCGGCGGCGAGCTTGAGGGCCTCGCGGCGGTTGTCCCCGAGCGAGCCGAAGGCGCCCATGAGGAAGTCGCGGTTGGGGACGGGGTGACCGACCTCGAGCGAGCCATGCCAGGCGGCGAGCATCGAGAGGTCGTGCTCATCGAGCTCGGCCAGGGCCTTGGCGTAGTGGGTCTCGAGTTCGTCGTCGGGGATCTCGTCGACCCAGGCACGCACGGCCTCGCCAAGCAGCTGGCGACGGGCCTCACGGCCGATCGAGTCCGAGATCGCCCGGATAGCGTCGGCGGGATCCACGAAGCAGAGTGCCATCGGGAAATGAATCTAGAGGGGGCGGAAGACGGCAAAGCGGGGGACGTTTTTGCCGGCTTTGCGGGGTTTGGAGGCGCCGGGGGCAAACCTATGCTGGACAGTTCGCCCGATGCCACTGAAGCTGATTCACGGACCACCCAACTCAGGCCGCGCCGGCAGGGTCCGGCGTGGGCTGCTCGATGTGCTCGAGCGCGATCCCGTGCTCGTCGTCCCCACCCTTGACGACGTCTACGCCTTCGAGCGAGAGCTCTGCGCCAACGGGGCGATCCTCGGCGCCGACGTGATGACCTTCGGCGGCCTCTTCGGCACTGTGGCCACGGCGGGTGGCGCGCCTCCCGGCGCGATCCTCACTCCTGCGCAGCGACTCGGCGCCGTCGCCGCGGCGGCGAGCGAACGCCGGGTGGAGATGGGCCCGCTGCGTGGCTCCATCGAGCAGCCCGGCTTCCCCCCCGCCCTCGAGCGCCTCTTCGATGAGCTCCAGGGAGCGGGGCTCGAGCCGGCGAACGTCGAAGCGGCGGCGGGAACGCTGGAGGGCTCGGCCTACCTCGGCGACGTCGCCACCCTCTTCTCCGGCTACGCCGGGGTCCGCGATGGCCTCGGAACGGTCGACCCACACGTGGTCGCGCGCGAGGCGATCGAGTTGCTGCGGGCCGATGCCGGCTTCTGGCGGCGGCCGGTCCTGCTCTACGGGCTCGACGACCTGACGCGCAACCAGCTCGACCTGATCCGGGCGCTGGCGCCGGCGGTCGAAGTGACCGTGGCGCTGCCGTTCGAGCGCGGCCACTCAGCGCTCGAAGAGCGCAACGCGGCGCTGCTCGAAGCGCTGGCCGAGATCGGGATCGACTCGATCGAAGAAACCCACGCCGACCCTGCCAACACCGAGTCGCCGCTGCTCTTCCACCTCGAGCGGGGATTCGGCGCCGACGCGCCGGAGCGCCGAGCCACTGATGAGAGCCTCGTCTTCCTGCGTTCGGCCGGCGAGCGGGGTGAGGCCGAGGCGATCGCGACGGAGATCGCCCGCCTGCTCGCCGCTGGGACCGACCCAGAGGAGATCGCGGTCGTCGTGCGCAATCCCGGCAGGCGCGGCCCGCTGATCGCCTCTGTGCTCGAGTCCTACGGCATCCCGACCGCGCTCGAGGCGGAGGTCCCGGCCCCGACCACCTCGGTCGGAGGTTCGCTCATCGCCCTCCTGGAGGCCGTGCTCGGCACGGGTCGCGCAAGCGACCTGATGCGCTTCCTGCGCGGGCCCTCGGGCGTCTCGCCGGGTCGAGTCGATTGGTTCGAGCGGCGGTTGCGTCGCGATCGCGTGCAGACGGCCGCGATCGCGCTGGCGCTCTGGGAGGAGAAGTACGGCGACCCTCCAGTCGATGTGGCGAGGATCCGCGCGGCCGCGGGCAATCCCCGCGATCTGGCGACGGAGGTTGGCAAGCTTGCCGCGACGATGGGCGCCCGAGCGGGTGCTGAGCTGGAGGCGCGGGCCGGCGGCGCGATCGCCACGGCTCTGGCCGAGCGAGCCGCGCTGGAGGGGCTGGCGCCCCTGCCCGAAGCGCTGGCGCAGGCGGTGGCGGGCATCGCCGTGCGTGTCTGGAGCGGACCCGTCACCGAACGGGTCAGGATCACCGACCCCCGCCGGGTGCGGGCGGCGCGCTTCGACAACGTCTTTGTCGCCTCATTGCAGGACGGTGAGCTCCCCCGCAGCGGGGGTGACTCTGATCCCTTCCTCTCCGAGCGCCAGCGCGAGTCGCTCGGCCTGCAGCCGCGCCATGCCGATGAGGCGGAGGAGCGCTACCTCTTCCACGCCTGCCTGGCCCTGCCCCGGCGGCGGCTCTTCCTCTCATACCGCGACAGCGACGAGAACGGCGTTGCCGAGGCACCGTCACCTTTCCTCGACGACGTCAGGCGGATGCTGGAGCCCCTGCAGGGCGAGCCGCGTGGTCGTCCTCTTGCCGAGGTCGTTCATGCGGTCGGCGAAGCTCCCTCGGAGACCGAGCTGGCACGTGCAATCGCCGCCCAGGGGGCGAACGCCGAGCCAGGCCCGCTCCTCGACTTCGCCGGAGTCAAGGAGGCGATCGCCGAGCGAATCCGGGGGCGCCTGGCGGAAGCAGGCGGCGCCGAGCTGGCGACGAGGGCCCCGGGGCCGCTCTCCAATCCCGCCGTGCTGGCGGCGCTTGGCGAGGTCAGCGGCTACGGCGGCACCACCCTGGAGGGGTTCGACCTCTGTTCTTACCGCTGGTTCGTCTCGCACGAGCTCTCGCCGCAGCCCCTCGACCCGCTGCCCGACCCGCTCGTCCAGGGCGGCATCGTCCACGCCGCGCTCTGCGCCCTCTATGAAGAGCGTCCCGGCGGCGGCGCACTGCCCCGGCGCGACTCCCTCCGCCTTTGGGTTGACCGTGGTCAGGAGCTGGTCGACGGGATCGCCGCTGAGCGCGAGCTGGGCGCGCACCCGGCGGAGCGGGCGATGCTCGCCCGGGTCAAGGGACTGCTCGCCCGCTTTCTTGCCGAGGAGGCGCACCGGCAAGCGGAGGGCTTCGAGCCCTGGCTGCTCGAGCAGGCCTTCTCCGAGTCACCGGACGTCGAGCAGCCCGCGCTCGAGCTTGACGGCTGGCAACTGCACGGCGCGATCGACCGGGTCGACCGCGATCCTCGCGGGCGCGCCTTGGTCATCGATTACAAGCTCTCGAGCAAGGTCACGCCGCGGGAAAAGCTGGAGGAGCAGGCGAAGCTGCAGCTGCAGCTCTACCTGATCGCCGTCGCCCAGCTCTGGGACGCCGAGATCGTCGGCGGTCTCTACCACCCGCTGCGCGGCACCTCGGAACGACGGGCGCGGGGACTGGTGCGCGAGGACGCCGCAGCGGCACTAGCTGGCTATGGGCTGGCCAAAACCGATGTGGTCGAGGCCGAGGAGTTCGCGGTGCTGCTGGCCGACGCCCGGCAGCGGGCGGGCGCGATCGTGGCGCGCATGCGCCAGGGACAGATCGACCGCGACCCCGGCCCCCGCGAGGGCTTGCGCGACCACGGCATCTGCCCGCAGTTCTGCGACTTCGCGCCGATCTGTCGTCGCGACCGCGCTCCGGTTGAGCCGCTGAGCGATGAAGAGGACGACGAGCGATGAGCGCGCGCAAGCCGACCCCGGAGCAGCGCGCCGCGATCGAGGCGCGGGCGTCCGAGGTCCTGGTCGAGGCCGGCGCCGGTACCGGCAAGACCGGGGTGATGGTCGATCGCTACTGCCGCTTGGTCTGCGACCAGGGAGTCTCCCCCGGCGCCGTGCTCGCCTTCACCTTCACCGACAAGGCAGCGGCCGAGCTGCGTCAGCGCATCAGGGCCGAGCTGGAGCGGCGGGCCGAAGCGGGGTCCGAGCGGGCGCGCGAGCTGCTGCCGGGGCTCGGCAGCGCCTGGGTGACAACGATTCACGGCTTCTGCAACCGCCTGCTCTCCGCCCATCCGGTCGCGATCGGCATCGACCCCCGCTTCCGGGTGCTGGACGCGCCCGAGACAGGACGAGCGGCGTCCGAGGCCTTCGACGAGGCGCTCGAAGAGTTCCTCGAAGCCGGTGACGCCGCCCGCGAGCAGACGGTCGCTGCCTTCGATATGGGCGGCCTGCGAGCGATCGTCCTCAGTGTGCACTCGGAGCTGCGCAGCCGCGGCGAGTCCGAGCCCAGGCTGCCCGAGCCGCCCCCGCCCGATGCCGAGGGGGCCTTGCACCACGCCGCCGCGGCCGCCGCGGAGGCAATCGAGGAGCTGAAACCGGGAAGCGCCAATCACGAGCTGGTCGCGCGGGCGCTGGCGCTGCTCGCGACAGCGACGGAGCTTCCCGACCTCGACTCGCTCGCGGCGTTGCGGACGAGGAGCAAGGCGAAACCGATGACCGCCTACCGGGAGGCGATCGACGCCGCCGTCAGCCGTGTCGCCGAGGCTGGTGAGGGTGGCGTCGTCTTCGCCCATATCGGCGAGCTGTTGCGGCTTTTCTCCGCCCGCTTCGGCGCCGCCAAGCAGCGGCGCGCCGGCATCGACTTCGAGGACCTGCAGCTGCTGGCGGTGCGGCTGCTGGAAAAAGAAACCGGGGCGACCTACCGCGCCCGCTTCAGCCACCTGCTCGTTGACGAGTTTCAGGACACCAACCGCCTGCAGCTGCGACTGATCGAGGCGCTGCGCGGGCCGCAGGCGCAGCTGATGGTCGTCGGCGACGAGCTGCAGTCGATCTACGGCTTCCGCCACGCCGACCTCGACGTCTTCCGCGAGCGGCGCGAGGCGATCGCGGCAAGCGCCGGCGGCGAGGTGCTGCCGCTCAGCGGCAACTTCCGCTCCCGGCCCGAGGTGATCGGCGCCGTCAACGCGATCGGCGAGCGCCTGCTCGCGGACTACACGCCGCTGCGAGTCGGGGCCGCGCCCTCCCAACCGCAGCCACCCGGAGAGGGCCCTGCGGTCGAGCTCCTCCTCACCGCCAAGGAAGGTTGGGACGGAGAGGGAATCGAGCTCGACCCTGTCACCGATGGTCGTACTCCCCTCAATCAGCTGGCCGAGGCACGCTTCCTCGCCGCGCGGCTGCGCGAGCTCGCCGACCAGGGCGTCGAGCGCGGCGAGATGGTCGTGCTGCTGCGCGCCTTCACCCGGCTCGATGCCTACGAGGATTCGCTCGAGCGAGCCGGGCTGAGCCCCTACGTCGTCGGCGGTCGCGGCTACTGGTCCCAGCAGCAGGTCGCCGACGTCTGCGCCCTGCTGGCGACGATCGCCAACCCGCTCGATGATCAGGCGCTGCTGGGAACGCTCGCCTCGCCCGCCTGCGGCGTCACTCCCGACACGCTCTGGCTGCTGCGCGCCGCCGCGGGGAGCGGTCGCCATATCTGGCCGGCAGTCCAGCGAGCGGCGGATCAAGGAGAGGACGAAGACATCGACCCCGAGCGCCTTGCCCAGATCCCCCCTGACGAGCTCTCACGGCTGCGCGCGTTCGCCGCGACGCTGGCCGAGCTGCGCCGCCGCGCCGCCGCGCTCCCCCTCGCCGAGCTGATCGACGCTGCCGTGACCGAGACCGGCTACGACCTGGCGGTGTTGATGCGACCAGCGGGCGAGAGTCGCTTCGCCAACGTGCGCAAGCTGATGCGTCTCGCCGCCGAGTTCGAGGTCGCCGAGGGGCGCGACCTGCGGGGCCTGCTCGACTTCCTCGCGGCGCGCGCCGATGCCGATGCCGACGCGCAGGCGGCGACCGCGGTCGAGGGCCACGACGGGGTGCGGATCATGACCATCCACAGCGCCAAGGGGCTCGAGTTCGGCGTGGTCGCGATCCCTCACCTCTCGCGCGGCCTGCTGCCCGCGGTGCGTACGCCAATGTTGACGATCGGCCACGAGGCCGAGCAGCCGCGGGTGGGCATGCAGCTGCGCCGCTTGGGGGCGCGCGGAATCGACCTCTACGCCCAGCGCGAGCTCAGCGAGGAGGACCAACAGCGACAGGCCGAAGAGGAGCTGCGCCTCTTCCACGTCGGCGCGACACGCGCGCGCGAGCGCCTGCTGCTGAGCGGTGTCGTCGCTCCCTCTCCCCCGTCCAGGCAGAGCCACGGCAGGGCTGTGATCGAGCGCATCGTCAGCGCCTTTGAGATCGACCGTGAGCGCGACTCGACCGTTGCGATTCCCGCACCCGAGCCGAGACCTGGGCTCGGGGTCGGCTTCGAGCCCTCCCAGATCCCCGTTCGCCTCAATCTCGCCTCGCCGGAGCAGTCGGCAAGCCTCACCGCGCTGCGACGGGCACCCGGTGAAGCGCGGGAGCTCGGCGAGGGACCGGCACCCCTGGTTGCGCTGCCAACCCCAGCTGAGCCGGCCCGGGGAGCACTCTCCTACACCGCGATCTCGTCCCATGACGACGGCGAGCGAGAGCTCTTCGCCGAGCACGCCCGCGAGAGCGGTCAGCCCGCCGCGAGCGAAGGAGGGTCGCGCCAGCAAGAAGAGGCGCGAGGTGTCGTGCGCGGGCGAGCAGTCCACGCGCTGCTCGAGTGGAGTCAAGCGCACGGGTGGCGCGAGCCTGGGGCCGAGCTGATCCGCCGTGTCGCCACCTCGGCGGAGGTGGGCGCCGAGGCGAATCTCCCGGACGAGGCGTTGATCGCCCCCCTGCGCGCCTGGCTGGATTCGCCCTTCTTCGCCGAGCGGGTGCGCGACGCCGAGCGCAGCCGGGTCGAGGTGCCGCTGCTGATCGAGGTCGCCGGGACCGTTCTGCGCGGCTCAATCGACCTCCTGGTTGAGGGAGACGGCGCGCCCCCGCTGGTCGTCGACTACAAGACCGACCGCCTCGACGGCACGGCCCCCGCCGAGCTCTCCGGACGCTACGAGATCCAACAGGCGATCTACGCTCTCGCCGTGGCCGAGGCGCGCGACGTGGAGGAAGTCGAGCTCGCCTACGTCTTCCTCGAGCGAGTGGATGAACCGGTCGTGACCCGATGGGGCCCAGATGAGCTGATCGCCGCTCGCGTCAGACTGGAAGCCGAGATCGAGCAGATACGCGGCGTCGCTGCTTAAGCCTCGCCACCCGTCGCGGCAAGCTTCTCGGCCAGCTCGTCCAGGCGGAGCTCCCTGAGGCCCTCGCCAACGGCATCGAGCTCACCGGTGCAATAGGTGACCAGGTCGCGGCCCTCGCGGCAGAGGTCGAGGGTCTCGCGCAGGCCGGCCTGGCCGGAGTCGAGCCGGTCGATGATCTGCTCCAGGCGCTCGACCGCGTCCTCGTAGCTGTTGGGTGGCTGGGTCAGTCCGTGTCCTCGATCTTGGCGCCGACATTGCCGTCAGCGAAGCGCAGTTTGACGCGCTTGGCGGCTGCCGCCGCGGCGCGGTCGGTCAGCGGCTCCCCGTCTTCGTCCTCGACCAGGGCATAGCCGCGCGCCAAGGTGTGCTCCGGCTCGTGGGCCCGCAGGGCGACTTCGGCGCGGCGCAGAGCCGTGCGCCGGCGCTCCATTTCGGCGCCGGCGGCGCGGCGCGCGGCGCGCTCCAGAACGACGCCAGCGACCCGCTGCTGGAAGCCCGAGCGCTGGGCGACGCCGCGTTCGGCGGCGGCGCGGATCTCCCTCGTCTTCTGGTTGAGCGCCAGCCGCTCGCGCCGCAGCGCCCGGGCCGGACCACGGGCGAGGGCGATCAGGTGCGGCGTGCGGGCCCGCACCGAACCCTCGGCGGCCCGTTGCAGCGCGGTCAGGCCGCGGCGCAAATCGGCCCGGGCGACGCCGCAATCGAGCGGCACGACGGCCTCGGCGGCGTGGGTCGGGGTCGAGCAGGCGACGGCGGCGACGTCGTCGATCAGGGTCGAGTCGCGCTCGTGGCCGACGGCGCTGATCACCGGTACCCGCAGCATCGCCACGGTGCGGCAGAGCGTCTCGTCGCAAAAGGCCCAGAGGTCGGCGAGGCTGCCACCGCCACGGGTGACGACGATCGCCTCGACCTGAGGCTGGGCAGCGAGGTCCTGGATCGCGCCGGCGATCGCCGGCGCCGCGTGCCGATCCTGTACCGGGGCGAAGGCCCAGGCCACGGTCCCACCCCAGCCGCGCCGTTCCAGGCCAGCCACCAGGTCCCGGCGCGCGGCGCCCGCTTCGGCGGTGACGACGCCGATCGTCTTCGGCAGCAACGGTCGCGCCAGCTGCTTCTGCAGCTCAAAGATCCCCTCCGCCCGCAGCCGCTTGCGCAGCGCCTCCAAGCGAGCGAGCAGGTCCCCCTCCCCGGCCAGGCGCACGTGCGTCGCCCGGAAGGAAAAGCTGGGCGAAGCATGGCCGCCACCGGGGTAGTAGTCGGGGCCGCCCGCGATCACCACTTCGGCGCCGTCGCGCAGCGCCCCCTCAGGCAATCCGGCCTTCTCCAGATCGTCGAGCCAGATCGCGCAGGGAACCGCGCCCTCGCCGTCGCGCAGCTCGAAGTAGGCCTGGACCTTGCTGCGGCCGACGCCGGTCACCTCGCCGACCAGCAGCACCCGCGCCCGCCGCCGCATCTCCTCCTGCAGCTTGCGCGCGTAGCGGCCGACCGCGAAAGGTCCCGGCAACTCCGGGCCAGCCGCGACCGCCCCCTCCCCGTCTAGGCGGTGCGGTTCCAGCGCCTCGCCCACTGCTTCAGCTCCGCGATCGCGGGCCCCAGCTCCGCCCCCTTCTCGGTCAGGGAGTAGGTGACGCGCACCGGTGCGCCCGACTCGACCTCACGCTCGACCAGGCCTTCCTCCTCGAGCTCACGCAGGCGCTGGGAGAGCAGGCGGTCGGAGAGCCCCGGCACCGCCCGGGTCAGCTCGGCAAAGCGCTGGGGGCCATCGGTGAGAGCGCAGAGGATCGCTCCGGTCCAGCGCTTGCCGATCAGCTCGATTGCCGCGTGAAAGTGCGGGCAGACGCCATGCTTGGCCTGATCTTGGGTCGGGGACCCAGCCTCCACGTAGTCCGCCGAGCTTACCGAACGTAAGTGACGGGCCGATCAGCCTGTGCAAGGGCCGGTCTCGACCGGCGCCAAGGGGCCGTTCAGCGCGTCCTCGACCACCTCGTCGGGGACGGCGAAGCCTCCTGGCGCGCCAGAGGTCGTCGCGGCAAAGACCGTTCCCAGCACCCGGCCTCGGTTGTCGACCAGGGGGCCGCCGGAGTTGCCGCTGCGGACGTTGCCGCGCAGCGAAGCGATCGAGCGGTGAATCGGACCACGACCGTAGGAGTCGTCGCTGATCGTGTCGCGGGTTTCGCCGAGGCGCGCCGGCGCCACCGCGTAAGGACCGTTCTCCGGATAGCCGAGCACCGCCGCCGCGGTGCCGGAGGTCGGGTTTGGCGCGATCGGCAGCGAGGGCAGGTCGGCGTCGATATGCAGGAGGGCGAGGTCGTTTTCAGGGTCGTAGTGGATCGCGGTTGCCGGCAGCGAGGCGCCGCCGGGTGTGGTCACCGAGGTGTCGTCCTCGCCGGCGACGACGTGGGCGTTGGTGACGATCAAGCCGGGGCCCGCGACCCAACCCGAACCCTCGACGCCGAGGCCGCAAGCGGTGCCGAGGACTCGCACGACCGAGTCGCTCGCCGCGGTCACCTCGGGGTCTTCGGCGATCGCCGGGTCCGGTGCCGCCAGCGGGGTCATCGGGCCGACGATCGAGGGCGCTGGGTCGACCCGGTCGAGCGCGTTGAGGATCGGGCCCGAGGGCGGCAGCACGTCGTTGAGGCTGCGCAAGATCAGCGAGCGCTGCACGTCGATCCGCAGCCGGTCCGTCCCCGGCGCGTGCAGGGCGACGGCGCCGAAGACCCAGACCACGCCGAGCGCGACCGAGGCGACCAGCGCGGCGCCGCCGGCGCCGTCAGCGAGGCGCAGGCCCTTGCCGCGGATGAGCCGGGTGCGAAGGCCAAGCGCGAGGCTCTCCAGGGTCACTGCCATCGCCGCCCCCACCAACAGCGCGCCGAGGGCAGCGCAGAGCGGCGCATACGGGGACGAGGAGCCTTGGTTGAGCACGAGAGGGGCGATGCGACTGCCGGCAAAAGCGCCGATCCCAAAGCCGACCAGGGTCAGCGTGCCGACGATCAAACCCTGGCGATACCCCCAGAGTCCGAGCGCCAGGGTGAAGGCAATGATCGCCCAGTCGAGAATTGTCATAACTGAATGATGAGGGACACCCGATCGCTGCACTACCTTTCACAAAAATGAACCCTCGTACCCGCGAGGTTGAGCGGCGACGGCGCCTCCTCACCCGCGCCCTTCCCCTCATTCTGATCGCCCTCGTTGCCTTCATCTTCGGTGCGATCGCGGGCACGCCCGACTCGCCCGAGAAGGAAGCCGCCGAGCGCTTCGTCAGGGCCTGGGAAGGCGATGAATTCGCCGCCATGTACAAGGAGCTGAACCCGGCCTCGCGGCGCGAAATCGAGCTCAACGACTTCGCCAGCACCTACCGCGCCGCCGCGGACATCGCGACGCTGCGCTCGCTCGAAGCCGACTCCCCCGGCGAGACCTCCTCGCGCGACGGCGAGACCGTCGTCTCGGTGCCAATGCAGGCCACCACGGCCGCCTTTGGCTCGGTCGAAGCCGACCTCCTCGTGCCCTTTGCCGACGGTGGCGTCGATTGGAACGAGAGCCTCGCCTTCCCTGGCCTGCGCGATGGCGAGCACCTGGAAAGCCAAGTCGAGCTGGCGCCGCGGGCGCCGATCCTCGCTGCCGACGGAACCCCGCTCGCCGAGGGCCCAGCGGAAGCGCGGGCGCACCCAATTGGCAGCGATGCGATCGACGTGACCGGCGAAGTCGGCCTGCCCGAAGAAGACGAAGCCGAAGCCCTGGCGCGCCAGGGCTTCGCGCCCGAAACCCCGGTTGGCGTGACCGGGCTGGAGCGCGCCTTCAACGCCAGGCTCGCCGGCAAGCCCGGCGGTTCGCTGCTCGCCGCCAGTGACAACGGCGGCGCCACCCGGACAATCGCCGAAGCCCAGCCCAAAGCGGGTGCACCGGTGAAGACGACGATCAACGTCGACCTGCAACAGGCTGCCGTGGCCGCCCTGGCCGGCCGTGTCGGCGGCATCGCCGTGCTCGACTCGCGCAACGGCGACGTACGGGCGCTGGCCGGCCAGGCCTTCTCCGCCCCCCAGCCGCCGGGATCGACCTTCAAGATGATCACCACGGTCGCCGCCCTGCAGAAGGGCATCGTCTCGCTCGACGACGAATTCGAAATCACCAATGGCGCCAACGTCGGCGGTCGCTTCATCGAAAACGCCAACGGCGAGTACTGCGGCGGCACCTTCCGCCAGGCCTTCGCCGAGTCGTGCAACGCCGACTTCGCCCCGCTCGGTCCCGAAATCGGCAACGACGAACTGGTCGGGACGGCGGAACGCTTCGGCTTCAACTCGCCACCGGCGCTCTATGCGCCGAAAATCGTCGCCCAGGTCGAACCGGCTGAATCGACGATCCCGACCGACATCGGCGAAGAAGTCGACCTCGGCGTCAGCGCGATCGGCCAGGGCGAGGTGCTGGCGACGCCGCTGGAGATGGCGAGCGTGGCGCAGACGATCGCCAACGACGGCGTTCGCGAACCGACCTCCATCGTCGCCAACGAGAAGCTGCGGCCCGAAGCCGAGCCGGTGAAAGTGATGTCGAAGAAGGTCGCCGACGAGTTGACCGAACTGATGATCGGCGTCGTCACCGAAGGGACCGGCACCGCTGGAGCGATCCCCGAGGGACAGGTCGCCGGCAAGACCGGGACCGCGGAGCTGGGGCCGAAGCCAGGGGAAGAGGAAGCCGAACACCCCGAGCAGCGCAAGGACGCCTGGTTCGCTGCCTTCGCCCCGGCCGAAAAGCCCAAGCTGGCGATCGGGGTGCTGCTGGTCGAAGCGGAAGCCGCGGGTGGAGAAGTGGCGGCCCCGGCCGCCTCGGAAGTGCTCTCGGCCGGACTCTGACCTAGTCGGAGCTAGATGCGATTAGAGGTCGAGTTTGACCTTGGCCGCTTCTTCGGATGTATCCGGAGCGGGGATTTCCAAGGTCAGCGGCCGGTTCTCGGAAGCCGAGGCGGGAAGTTCGAAGATCACCACGGAGCCCTCGATCGGGCCCTGCTGGGGAGTCGAGTCGGGCGCCGGGATCGGTTCCTGCGATTCGACTTCGCCGTCGAAGGGAAAGGCGTAGAGGCTTTCGCTTTCCAGCGAGGTGTAGGTGCCGCCATCGGAGTCTTCGATCGTGAACGGCGCCGGCGGCAGCTGCTGCGTCTCTTCGCTCTTGTTCTGGACTTCGAGGAAGACGCCGAAGTAGGTGGAGCCGTCCTTGGGAGCCGGCTGGCCGACCAGGTAGGCGGAGTCCTCGTTGTCGTTTGGGTTGAGGAAGCGCGAGAAGATCACCTGGTATTTGAGGTTGCCGAGCTCGACCACCTCACCCTCGACTACTTCCTTGGAATCGCTCGACCAGCCGCAGGCGGACACGCCCAGCGCCAGCGCGGCGAAAACGAGCGCGGCGAGCAGCAAGGGGACGAATCGGGTGCGGCGAGGCATCAGCGGGCGAGAGCCTATAGGAGCCCCGAACGGAATGATCGCGAGTGCGGAGGACCGGGCTCAGGGAATACCGGTCGCCTGCCGGTTGCCGCCGGCAACCGCGAAGCGGTGCTCGTCGAGGCTGCCCGACTCCAGCAAGTCACGCAGGCGGCGCAGGGCCTCGCGCCAGCGCCGTTCGTAGGGCATCGAAGCCGCCGAAAGCAGCTCCAGACCGCGATCCAGCGGGTTTGGCTCGGTCCAATAAGAGACGCGAACCCGGGTCAGACCGCCCGGGCCCTCGGTCAGCTCCCAGAGCGTCCGCGAGGGAATCCGGTTGTTGCGACCGCCACGGCCGTGCTCGAGCACTCGGTGCGGCTGCTCGAGCTCGACGATCGTCGTGTCCATCCAGACCCGGCGCGGTCGCACGTCAAAACGGAAGCGCGCGCCAGCGCCGACCCCACTTGGCTCAATCCGGGTCAGGTGGAAGTCGGTGAGGAAGTGGTCGGTGAAGGCAGGGCGCAGCGAGAGGTCGCCGATCGCCTCGAAGGCACGCTGACGCGGGACGTCGATCTCGATCTCGGCGCTGACAGGGCCCATAGCGGCCGCGATTCTACGCAGGCAGCGGGATTAGCGGCGGCCGTCTGCGGGAAATCCCCGATGCGGGCCCGGGTACATCCATCTAGCCTTCCTGACTGGAGGCGTCGGGAAGGAGTCAGCACTATCCCCAGCATCAGCCCCCAGATCGAGGTCGACAGCCTGAGCGCAGGCGAGGTTCCAGGTTCAGGAACTTACTCCTGCGCCTCGTGCAGCACGCAGCTCTCGCTGCGCGAGAACGACCAGCTGCCTGATTGCCCCCGCTGTGGCGCCGGTGAGTACCAGCGGGATTCGATCTTCGCGCCGATGCAGGAGCACGGTCAGACGGCCGAAATCGCCCTCCCCTCCGTCGCCTCCGCTCCAGAATGGCTCTCCCTGGCTCGATCGATGCTGCCCCGGCCCGGCCGCTACATCGCCTTTTGCGAGGACGATGGGGAGATCGAGATCTTCCCGATCGAGCAGGGGTGGACGCGGATCGGCCGCAGCGCCACGGCCGACATCCGCCTCGACGATCCGAGCGTGTCGAGGCGCCACGCTCTGATCGTCTCCGAGAAACCGGATTCGCTGCGGGTGCTCGACGACCGCAGCCTCAACGGCGTTTTCATCAACGGCGACATCGTCGACTGGGGGCGAATGAGCGACGGCGACGAACTGGCGATCGGCCGCTTCCGCCTCTTTGCCCTCGAAGCCTAATTTCGCGGAAATTCCGGCCACCGCCGCCCGTAGCATTGCCGCTGTGGATCAGTACGGAACACCAGGCGACCCCACCCTCCCAGAGCCCCCCGAGGTGGCCGCCGAGCGCGCCCGGGAACGCCTCCACCAGGAGATCGAGCGAGTCCGCAGCGGCGTCGAGGAGATGCTCGCCGAGCAGGGCGAGGGAATCGACGAAATGGCCCTGCGCCGCGAACTGGACGCCCTCCGCGCCGAGACCGACTTCATCATCAAGCGCCGCGTCCGCAAGACCGAGAAACGCCTCAACAAGCGCATCAACCAGGTCAGCGATCGGACTGACGCTCTGGAAGCCCGCATCGATCAGGTCGAGCAGGAGCGCCAATACGCCGAGTGGCGGATTCACAGCAGCAATGAGCAGATGCTTGATGGGCTGCTTCAAGAGATGCGGGCGATCGCTGATCTCTTGAGTCGGTAGGCGGGTCGGGCACCCGACCCGCCTGTCCAATCCATAGTCCGCGAGCAACCCGAAGCACCCGTGCAAAAGCTCGGGCCTTACTGAGCTTCCTTAAACCGCGTGCTCCCCGCTTGTCATGAGCTCCAGGGGCCCGAGCTTCTCGACCCTGAGCGCGGGTCGTAGGAGTGGCCGTGAGCCCTCCCACAAAAGCTCAAGCGACCACGATCCGAAGCTCCAGGGACGACCCAGCTGCGCGACGGCTTTTGAGGGAGGGCTCACGGCCACTCCCCCACCATCACTCAGTCGAGATGCTTGGGTCCGCCTGCACCTTGTGCGGCACGACCATCATGAAGTTGCTCGCCGCATCAGTCGCCAGACCGAGCACCCGCTCGGCCTCGTCGTCTTGGCCGGTAGCCCGCAGTTCGTTGGCGTAGGCACCGAGCAGGTCGTCGATGTCGAGCTGGCCCTCGGCGTCGATCTCTTTCAACTCGACCTTGGCGCCTTTGCCGAGCCGCCGCTTGATCGCGTCGGCGTCGATGCCGAAGGCGTTGTGGCGGACGTAGACGCGGCCACCGGTCATGCCGGCGCAGGCCCAGGGGCCGAGGTCGCCGAGGACGACCGCGCGACCTGAGGTCATGTACTCGAAGGCGAAGCCCTTGGCGTTGGCGCGGTTGACGATGCAGCCGCGGCTGTCGTCGATCGCTTCCTCCGGCTCACCGGCCAGCACCACGTCGGCGCCGGAGAGGCGGATGCAGAAGCGCGAGTCGGCCGAGCCCTGGACGAAGAGGCGGCCACGCTGGGCGCCGTAGGCGAAGGACTTGCCGACCGAGCCGTTGACCCGCTGGCCCTTGGCGCCCTTGCCCTTGAGCACGGCGATCGAGCCGCCCAGCATCGTCTTGCCGACGCCGTCCTGGGCGCCGCCCTCGACCCGGATAGCGACACCGTAGGAGTTGAAGGCGCCAAGACCCTGGCCGGCGACGGAGCCGCCGTTGAACTCGAGGCTGGCGAGCACGTCGTCGTTGGACTCGGGGCCGTCTTCGAAGATCCGCGAGCGAGCGATCGCCCCGGAGAGCTCCGAACCGAGCACGCGGTCGTTGGCGTCGGTGGCGCGGGGGAACTCGTTGCGGATGGTGCGGCCGGCGCAGATGTCGCCGGCGAGCCCGGCGATCTGGCCCGAGGCTTCCTTCGCCTCCATCCGGATCGGCCGGGCGACGACCATGCCGGCCTCGGCGCGGGCGTCTTCACTCTCGGCAACCGGCAGGTCGATCGGCTCGAGGTCGAGGAACTCCTCCAGGGGCGTGATCAGCGGCGCCAGATCGACCGTGTCGTGGTGGGCGACCTGCTCGAGCAGGTCGTAGCGGCCGACCAGGTCCTGGGCGCGCTCGTAGCCGAGCGATGCGACGACCTGCTTGACCTCCTCGCCCATCGCCTGGAAGAAGCGGGCGCAGCTTTCGGCGGCGCTGTCGATCTCCTGCGGCGTGAACTTCTTCAAGCCGTGCTCCTGGGCCTGCTCGACGGTCTCGATCTGGGTCGCGATGCCGACGTGACAGGTGTCGAGCTGGCAGCCACGGCAGATCGTGCAGCCGAGGCTGACCATCGCCAGGGTGCCGAAGCCGACCCGGTTGGCGCCGAGGCAGTGCAGCTTGACGATGTCGTGGCCGTGGCGGTAGCCGCCGTCGGCCCAGATCTCGACCCGGTTGCGGATCCCCGCCTCCATCAGCGCCCGGTGCACGGCGCGGGTGCCGATGTCCGAGGGCAGGCCGACGTGGCGCAGGGCGTGCTGGCGGGCGGCGCCGGTGCCGCCCTCGAAGCCCGAGAGCGTGATGATGTCGGCGCCCGCCTTGGCGATGCCGAGGCCGATCGTGCCGATGTTCGGCACCACCGGCACCTTGACCGAGACCCGCACGTCGGGGTTGACGGTCTTGAGCTCGTCGATCAGCTCGGCCAGGTCCTCGATCGAGTAGAGGTCGTGGTTGTTGGAGGGCGAGATCAGGTCGGTGCCGGGCGCCGCGTTACGCGCCGCGGCGACCTTCTCGGAGACCTTCTTGCCGGGCAAGTGGCCGCCCTCGCCGGGCTTCGCCCCCTGGCCGATCTTGATCTCGGCCAGGTAGGAGGAGTTGAGCATCTCCGCCGAGACGCCGAAGCGTCCCGAGGCGACCTGCTGGCCGCGCCACTTGCGGTAGTGCCCGTACATGTCGCGGATCTCGCCACCCTCGCCGTTGACGCAAAGCACGTTGATCGACTTCGCCGCCTCGGCGTAGGCACGAAAGGCAGGCTCGGACTGCGAGCCGAAGCTCATCGAGGAGATCACCACGGGGTAGTCGTGGTGGCCGATACCTGCGTCGACGACGCTGGCGTCCTCGAGCGGCTCCCGATCGCTCTTGAAGCCCATGATGTGGCGCATCGAGATCGGGCTCTGCTCCTCGAGGTCGCGCACTTTCTGCGAGTAGTCCTCATAGGAGCCAGTGCCGTTGGCGGTGGCGATCGCCGCCTTGTAGACCTTGGGGTAGAAGCGGAACGTCTTCGCCGGTTTCGCCTCTTCGTCGCCGGTGAGGATGCGAGCGCGCTCGTTGGTGTCCGCGTCGAGGTCAGTGAAGCCGGTACCGCCCTTCTCGGAGGCGGCGAAGGCCTCGGTCATGAAGATCTCGGCCAGCTCGGGCTTGACCCCGATCGAGGAGAACTGGCGGGCGTAGCCGCGCACCTCGTGGATCCCGATCGTCGAGATCACTTTCTCCATCCCCTTCTTCAGCGCGTCGCAGAGGTTGGAGACGTCGGACTCGTAGTCCTCAACGCAGATCACTTCAACCATCGTGTACGGGCAGACACCGTTGGCGCCGAGGCCAAGCGCGAGCAGCACGTCGTGGACGTTGCGCAGGGCGGCCGAGCGCAGCACGAGGCCGCAGCGCCGGCGCAGGTTCTCCTCGCCCGGCTCGACCTTGAAGCTCTTCAGCGCCTGGTCGACGGCGGAGACCGCGAGGTGGGGGTCGAGGTAACGGCGATCAGCGTCGTAGACGGTGCGGTCTGTGAGCACGATCAGCTCGGCGCCGTCGCGGACTTTCTTCACCGCTTCCTGCTTGATCCGCTCGATCGCCCCACGCGTCGTCTCCGACTCGAGCAGGGAGATGTCGACCACGTCGGCGCGGCCGCGGAACTCCTCCCAGAGGTCCTCGAGCAGGTAGGTCCTGTGCTCACGGGCGATCGCCCGGTAGGTCTTGTCGGAGAGCGGCGCCAGGCCGTGATGACCGCCGAGGATCACCGGGAAAGCGGCCTCGACCGTGCCGGTGTCCTCACCGGCAGCGTTGATCGAGGGGCGACGGCCGTAGACGGTGCGGGTGGAGAAGTGCTCCATCTCGCGTTCGCGGTCGATCGCCGGGTTGGTGACGACGGCGACCGTCTCCTTGAAGTAGTCGGCGAGGTTCTGGCGCTCGGGCGAGAGCGCCGCGAGCGGGCCGTCGTAGCCCAGCGAGCCGACCGGCTCCTGGCCGTTGGAGGCCATCTGCTGGACGAGTTTGACGTCGTCGCGCTGCCAGCCGAAGCCGGCGAGCACGCGGTCGACGACCTTGACCGGCTCCTCGGGACCGGCGTCGGAGTAGCCCGGCACCTCCTCGCCCTCGAGCGGACCGCCGGTCTCCAGGGCGCGGTCATAAGCAGCGGCCTCATCGGCGCCGTTGCGCTGCAGCCAGCTCTTGCGCACGATGCGCAGCATCTCGTCATGCCCGTGCAGGCTCGAGCGCTTGCGCTCGCGGTCGATCAGGACCAGCGCCTTCTCGCCGGGGGCGAGCGGCTTCGGCTCGGCGACCATCGAGTTGACCGGGACCACACCCGGCTCGGAGCTGAAGACGAAGTCATCGGTGGTCTCGACCTGCCAGAGCGGGCGCAGCCCGAGCGCATCGGAAGAGAAGACGCATTCGCCGGCGTGGCGGGCGATCAGCGCCACCGGGCCCTGAGCGAAGGGGCCCATCGCCTGGCGCAGGTACATGTAGAAGCGGTGCAGCTCGTCGGGCAGCGAGCGGATCTCCTCGACGATCGGCGGCACGACCATCTCCATCGCCTCGGCGAGGCTGAGGCCGTCGCGGCTGACCAGGGTGTCGATCGTGCGGTTGAGGTCCTGGGAGTCCGAGCCGTCGGTGTGGATCGGCACGCCAAGCATCTTCGCCTCCTGGCGCAGCTGGGCGATCGTGTTGATCTCACCGTTATGGCCCAACACCGAGAAAGGCTGGACGCGCTTGAAGGAGGGCCAGGTGTTGGTCGAGTAGCGGTTGTGGCCGAAGCAGCCGATCGTCTCGAAGCGCTCGTCGTGCAGGTCCGGGTAGTACTCACCGAGGATCTTCGGCGCGCCCATCACCTTGTAGACGCAGGTCGTCGCCGAGAACGAGGGGACGTGGACGCCGAGGCGCGCCTCGAGCTCGATCAGCAGGTCGAAGAGGACGCGGTCGCGGCGCGAGGCGTCGGCGACGAGGCCGGCGAGCTGCCAGAAGTGGGGCTCCTCCTCGCGCGCGGTCGGGCCGAGGGCGGAGGAATCGACGGCGCCGATGCGCTCGGCAAGGATGCGGAAGCCGCCCTGGCCGAGCAGCTCACGGGCGTCGTGCTGGATTTTCTCCAGGTCCTGAGAGCGCTCGACGAAGATGTGGGCGACGGCGAAGGCGTCGTCGAGGGTCAGCGAGGGGTCATGGCCACCCGAGCGGACTTCCTCAGCCCAGATCTTGCGCGGCAGGTCGAGCAGGAGACCGCAGCCGTCCCCCTCGCCGTCGACGTTGCCGGCACGGTGGAGCATCTTCTGCAGAGCCGGGATCGCCAGCTCGATCGGCGCATGGCTCGGCGTCGCGTCCTTGCGGACGGAGGCGTAGATCGCACAAGCATCCTTGTCCTCGACGCTGGGCGGCGAGACGAGTGGCCTGTAGGGGCGCTCTGGTGAGTAGCGGACGGGACCGCCCTCGCCGTGAAGCTCACGGGACTGGGTATCGGACATGCTGACCTCCCGGTATCCACGCCTTCTTCGAGCGGGCGCGCGACGGGTTGACGAGTCGCCGAATTATAGGGCGGCTGGGAAGCCCGTCGAGACAAATCCGGGTTTCCCTGCAAATAGGGCCGAAAACTGGCCGGCCCAGGGCTGGGCTAAGCCCAGCCCATCGGCTCGTAGCCGCCCTCGGGTTGGACGCCGATCAGGAGGGCGGTGACGGGCGCCTCCGATCGGTTGATGATCGTGCGGGTCGCCGGCGGCTCAATCGAGGCGAAGGTCCCCGCCGGGGCGGGGTGGTCCTCACCCTCGATGCGGAGCACCGCCTCTCCTTCGAGGATCGCGTAGAGCTCGACCTGCCCGCTGCCCGCCTCATCGTGCTCGGGGATCTGACCCCCGGGATCGATTTCAACCAGGTTGAAGCCGAATGCCGAGGTGCCGAGCGCCTTGCGTGCAAGCCGCCAGGTCGAGTCCCCCGACCCCTCCATTGACTCGAACTCATCGCGATGCTTGATCGAGTAGCTGCCGGCCATGTCATTCGCTCCTTTTGAGAGTCAGCGATTCCAGTCTGGTTCGGAGGCGTTCTTTGCGAGCACCCTCGGCTTGCCGCCGGTGTAGGGAATGCTGACGACCTTGTGCCCGGGCCCGGGTTCAAAGCCGCCGATGCTGCCCAGCACGAGCTTGCCGTTGCTGGAGAGCGCGGTGCCGACGAAGCCGACCTCGCGTTGCTTGGTCAGCGTCCGTTCAGCGCCGGTCTTCGGATTGACCGTGACCGCGTAGGTCGTGTCCTGGCCACCGAACTCGGTGAGCAGGCGGCTGCCGTTGCCCGACCACGCGGTCGGGCTGAGGCCGAAGAGCAGCGGCCCGACCTTGGTATTGGTGAGGCGCTTGACCCCACTGCCGTCTTCCTTCATCAGGAAGAGGTCGTTCTTGGGGCCGTACTTGCGGCTCTTTTCACCGAGGTGCTTGACGAAGACGATCTGTTCGTTCGGGCCCCAGAGCGGGCTGGTCGAGCGATGGTCGTTGGTCAACCGCTGCGGCTTCACGGCAGCGACGCTGACCGCGCCCGGAGGGAGCAAATCGATCCGGTAGATGTCACTGCGGGGCGGGAAGCTTTCGCTCGCCGACATCGAGTAGACGACCTGTTCGCTGTCCTGCGGCGCGAAGCTGACACCACCGAAGTAGCCACTGGCGATCGTCTGCTGGACGCCCGTGGCGACGTCGATCGCGACCAGGCGCCGCTTGCCGACTTCCGGTCCCAGCTCAACCACGATCCGGGACGAGTCGGGGGACCAGGCGAAGACGAAGGGTTCCTGCCAGCCAGTCGCCAGCTGCTTCGGCGCACCGCCGGAGGCGGGCGCGACCATCAGCTGCGAGGGCTGTTTGCCCTGACCGAAGCGGTAGAAGGCGATCGTCTGCCCGTTGGGCGAGATCCGGGGATTCGACCCCGATCCGATCTTCCGCGCCGCCGAGCCGTTGTTCTTGGCCACGAAGACCGTCGGCTTCAGCGGGTTGCGCGTGAAGACCAGCGTTGCCTGCGAGGTCGCCGGGACGAAGAGGCATGCGAACAGCACCGAGAGAATCGCGAGTGACTTCAGCTTTCCGATCATGCCGCGATCCTATTCGAGGGCCAGGCGGCTTAAAGAGATTCCTCAAGCAATCAAAACGGGGCAACCGGCAGCAGATCTATGCGCTCAGCCGGCAAACCCACTTGCCAAGTGGGGTCCTCGATGACTCGTTCCACGTCCTCGACAGAGCCCCGGAGTTGTCGAAGGCGATTCTTGGCGTGCCGCGATAGTTCCACCTCCGCCCAAGCGGAGAGCCATGCCGTCTCTCCCCTGTGTGGGTTACAGCTCAGGCACGTCAGCCCCGTGGGGGCTGAAAGGCAGGCGGCGGACCTCGGCCCAGCCGGCGCTGCGATCTTCGAGGGCCTCGGCGACGTGGCCGGCGTCCTGCCAGGTGGTCCAGACGAGGACGGTGGGGCCGGCGCCGGAGATGGTGGCGCCGAGGGCGCCGAGGGCTTTGGCCGAATCGACCAGATCCATCGAGCGGGGGTAGAGCTCGCGGCGGCGCTCTTGGTGGATGCGATCGGTGAGGCCAGCGGCGACCAGGTCGAGGTCGGCGCTCTGCAGGCCGAGGACGAGGCGAGAGGCGGCGGAGACGTTGGCGACGGCGTCGGCGAGCGGCAGCTCCGCCGGGATCGCCTCGCGGGCGCGCTCGGTGGAGACCTCCTCGGCCGGGATCACGGCGATGCCCTCGAGGCCGCTGGGCGGGTCGAAGCGGGCCGCGCTTGGGGTGCCCCCCTCTCTCTCTCCGCAGATCACGAAGCCGCCGAAGATCGCGGCGGCGACGTTGTCGGGATGACCCTCGATCTCCGTTGCGCGGACCAGCATCTCCTCCTTCGATAAGGCCAGCTCGAAGAGGTGATCGGCGGCGAAGAGGCCGGCGACGATAGCCGCGGCGCTGGAGCCGAGCCCGCGCGCCAGCGGAATCTCACTGCGCAGGCGAAAGGCGATGCCGTCCGCCGAGTGCAGGCTCTCGAAGGCGCGCACGATCAGGTTGTCGCGATCCGTGGGCACTTCGAGGCCGCCGGCCTCGAAGGAGAACTCGCCGCTCTCCTCGACCTCGAGCTCGAGGAAAAGCGAAACCGCGGCAGCCAGGACGTCGTAGCCGGGACCGAGGTTGGCGGAGGAGGCGGGGACGCGAACTAGGCGGTGGCGCGCCGTCAATCGAACACCGCGCGCTCGACCGCGCTGAGGTCGTTCTCGCAGTTGATCACCGGCGGGGCTTTGGAGAGGGCCGTGTCGGGGTCCTTGAGGCCGTGGCCGGTGAGCACGCAGACGACCGACTCGGGCTGCGGCTCGCCGTCGACCGTGGGCAGGCCGTGGGCGAGCAGGCCGGCGACCGAAGCGGCCGAGGCCGGCTCGCAGAAGACTCCCTCGCCGGCGGCGAGCCAGCGGTAGGCGTCGAGGATCTGATCGTCGGAGACGGCGGCGACGCGGCCGCGCGAGGCGGTGAAGGCGTCCATCGCCTCCTCCCAGCGCGCCGGGTTGCCGATCCGGATCGCCGAGGCGACTGTCTCGGGGTTGGTGACCGGCTCGCCGCGCACCAGCGGTGCCGCGCCCTCAGCTTGGAAGCCGTAGAGGACCGGCGCCGTGCTCGCCTCCTGGAAGCCGCGCCAGTAGGCGGTGACGTTGCCGGCGTTGCCGACTGGGATCGCCAGCGCGCCGGGGGCCTCCCCCAACTCCTCGACCACCTCGAAGGCGGCGGTCTTCTGGCCTTCGATCCGGTGCGGGTTGACCGAGTTGACCAGCTCGATCGGGTGCTTGTCGGCGAGCTCGCGGACGATCCGCAGGGCGTCGTCGAAGTTGCCCTGCAGGGCGACGACGCGGGCCCCGTGCATCAACGCCTGGGCGAGCTTGCCGATCGCGATCTTGCCCTCGGGCACGATCACGGCGCCGCGCATGCCGGCCCGGGCGGCGTAGGCGGCGGCGCTGGCCGCGGTGTTGCCGGTCGAAGCGCAGATCACCGCCTCGGCGCCCCTGCCCTTTGCCCGCGAGACAGCGACGGTCATGCCGCGGTCCTTGAAGCTGCCGGTCGGGTTGAGCCCCTCGAACTTGAGATAGGCGCGGGCGCCGATCCGTTCGGAGAGGCGCGGCGCCTCGATCAGCGGCGTCGAGCCCTCGTTAAGGGTCACGACCGGATCGCCCGGCTCGAGCGAGAGGCGCTCGCGATAGCGCTCGATCAAGCCGGGCGGGCTCAAACGAACTCCTCTTCGATCACCCGGATCGCGCGCGCCGGCGTGCGCAGCACGCCGAGCCCCTCGATCGCCTTCAGCGCCGCCGCGAAGCGCGACTCCAGGCACTTGTGGATCACCATCACCAGGCGCGTGTCGTCACCGCTGCCGCGCTGGACGACGCTCTTCACCGAGACGTCCTCGTCGCCGAGCACCTGCGCGACTTTGGCCAGCACGCCGGGACGGTCGGCGACGGCGAGGTACAGGTAGAAGGAGGAGGTGACGTCGGAGACGATCGGCAGCCGCTCACGCGTCTCGTGCACGGGGGCGTCGCCGCTGAGAATCGAGACGACGTCGCCGAGCACAGCCGAGGCGGTCTGAACTCCCCCGGCCCCCGGTCCCGACATCGTCACCTCGGTGATCTCCGGCGCCTCGACCATCACCGCGTTGAACGGCCCGGCGACCGGCGCCAGCGGGTGGCCGCCGTAGAGGAAGCAGGGGAAGACGCGAACGCTGATGCCGCCGTCGATCCGCTCGGCGACGCCGAGCAGCTTCAGCGAGAGGCCAAGCTCCTTGGCGTACTCGAGGTCGTCGAGCTGGACCTGCTCGATCCCCTCAAATGAGACCTCGTCGAGGGTGACGGGAGTGTGGAAGGCGAGGCGGGCGAGGATCGCCATCTTTGCCGCCGCGTCGGCACCGCTGACGTCGGCGGTGGGATCGGCCTCGGCGTAGCCCAGCTCCTGGGCTCGCGCCAGCACCTCCTCGTAGGGCGCGCCGCCGGTCGCCATCTCGGTGAGGATGAAGTTGGTGGTGCCGTTGACGATGCCGAAGACCTTGGCGATCTCGGTCACGCCAAAGCTCTCTTGGATCACCCGCACGATCGGGATCACCCCCGCGACCGCGGCCTCAAAGCGCAGCTGCACGCCAGCCTCGCGAGCAACGGAGAAGAGCTCCTCACCGTGCTGGGCAAGCAGCTGCTTGTTCGCGGTGACGACGGGCACGCCGGCCCGCAGCGCCTCCAACACGTAGTCGCGGGCGGGCTCTGTGCCGCCGATCAGCTCGACGATCAAATCCGAGCCGGCGAGGATCTCGCCGAAATCGCCGCCACTGCGGGTGAGCACCCCGGAGATCTCAGGCCGCCTCTCGGTGGCCGCCTCGATCGCCGCGGCGCGGGCTTCGACCAGCTCGGCGAAGGCGCCACCGACCGTGCCGCGTCCCAGCAGCCCGATGCGAATCGGATCAGACATCTCGGGAAGTGAGGTCCTCGTAGGTCTCGCGGCGCACGACCACGCGCGCGTCGCCCTCGCGGCAGAAGAGCACCGGCGGGCGGGTAACGCCGTTGTAGTTGCTGGACATCGCGTAGCCATAGGCACCAGTCGCCGGGGTGACGAGGACATCGCCGACGGCCGGCTCAGCGAGCATTGCGTCGCGGACGATGATGTCGCCCGACTCGCAGTGCATGCCGGCGATCGTCGCCGGGCTCTGTGCCGGCTCGGATGCCCGGTCGGCGACCAGCGCTTCGTAGCGAGAGCCATAGAGCATCGGCCGCATGTTGTCGGACATACCGCCGTCGACGGCGACGTAGGTGCGCACACCGGGAATCTCCTTGACGGTGCCGACCCGGTAGGCGGTGACGCCGGCGTTGCCGACCAGCGAACGACCCGGCTCGATCAGGATGCGGGCCCCGTCGCCGAAGACCTCCTTGACGCCGGCCACCTTGACGTCGACGTAGGCGTCGATCGAAGGCGGCTCGTCCTCAGCGGTGTAGGCGATGCCGAGCCCGCCGCCGACGTTGACGATCCGACACCAGTCACCGGCGAGCTCGCCGAGCGCGCGGATCGCCAGCGTGTAGGGCTCGAGCTCGAAGATTTGGGAGCCGATGTGGGCGTGCAGACCGGTCAGGTTGAGGACATCGGAGGCGAGCACCCGCTCGATCGCCCGGGCCGCCAGCCCGTCCTCGAGACCGAAGCCGAACTTGGAGTCGAGCTGGCCGGTGGTGATGTAGTCGTGGGTCGAGGGCTTGATCCCCGGCGTGACGCGGATCAGCACGTCCTGTGGCTGCTCGAGCAGGCGCTCGCAGCGATCGATCTCATCGAAAGAGTCGAGGATCAGGTGGCCGACACCGGAGCGGGCGGCGAAGAGGATCTCCTCGTCGCTCTTGTTGTTGCCGTGCATGTGGATGCGGGCCGGGTCGAAGCCGGCACGCAGGGCCATGTGCAGCTCGCCGCCTGAGGCGACGTCGACCGACAATCCCTCCTCGGCGAAGAGGCGGTAGGCGGCCGTGCAGGGCAGGGACTTGCTGGCGAAGAGCACTTCGAAATCAGCGCCGCGCCGCTCGAACGCGGCGCGGTAGGCGCGGGCCCGGGCGCGCATTTCGTCCTCGGCGTAGATGTAGGCCGGGGTGCCGAACTCGGCCGCGAGCTCGACCACGTCACAGCCGGCCACCTCGAGGTGGCCACGCTCGTTGACGCGGCTGCCGGCGGGGTATACCGGCGATCCCTCAATCGGGTCCGCCACCGCACCGGCTTGTCCGCGCTCCGCCATAGGCGGGCATTGTGACGGTTAAGGGGTGAGCGGCGCTGTAGGGCCGCCCTGGGGCGGCTTAGCGTTTGCCGCCGAGTAGACCGCCAACTGTTTCGTTGACCGTTTTCACGGTTTCGTCGACGGTGTTGCCGACGACCGATTCGGGCCCGGCGACGTTGTTGACGGTTTCTTCAGTGACTTTGGTGACACCGGTGCTGCCAAGCGCGCCGCCGGTGACCTGATCGACCCCCGAGACGGTGTTGTTGACCGTGCCGGTGACCGCTTCCGAGGTCGAGGGTGAGCTGCCAGCTCCCGAGCCGCTGGAACTTGGGCTCGAAGCGCCGCCTCCACCACCGTTGCCGCCGCCGGCCGGGCTGTCGGAGCTCGCCGAGCCGCCCGGGTTCGAAAGGCCGCTCGGAGTCTGATCGCCTGGGCTGGAGCCGGGGGATTCGCTTCCGGGCGCGGGTGACGCCGTCGCCGCCGGATTGGCGTCGACCGCAGCGTTGCTACCGCTGCCCGCGGGGCTCGGGTCGACCCCCGCCCCACCACGTCCAGCGGTTGTCGCGGCAGACGCTCCGGCCCCCACGGCGGCGGGAGTCGCCTGCGCCGCTCCGGCGCCAGTGCCAACGTTGCTCTGACTCGGCCTACTGGCTGCGTCGTCGTCGCCACCGATGAGGTCGGTCAGCGGCCAATCGCGCATGGCCTGGAAGGAGACGAGCATGACGAAGGCGACTACGGCGGCAGCAACCAACGCGGTGCCGGACACCGCTCCCGCTAGGTAGGTGTGAGCCTGACGAATCATTCCCGGGCCTGATCGCTCCATACCCAGGCTCGCATGCGCCAACTCCAAGGGAATACCTAATAATTGGATTTCCTAAGGAATTTTTAGTATTCCGGCCGAATTTCCGACGTGGAGCGGCTACAGGTAGGCCATCGGGTCGGTCACTTCGCCATTGATGCGCACCTCGAAGTGGAGGTGCGGACCGAAGCAGTAGCCGGTGCAATCGCTGTAGCCGATGATCTGGCCCTGGGAAACGCTCTGCCCGGCCGAGACTGCGAAGGTCTCCTGATGGGCGTAGCAGGTCGAGAGACCGCCTCCGTGGTCGATGCAGGTGTAGTTCCCATAGCCGCCGCTGCTCGCCTCCGGCTCGGTGAAGATCACCGTGCCCGCGGCCGCCGCCCGAATCGGAGTGCCGCTCGGCACGGCGATGTCGATGCCGGGGTGGTACTCGTAGCTGCCGTTGATCGTGCGCGAGCCGAAGCCGGAGACGACCGGGCCATCGACCGGCCAGATCAGCCCGCCGCTGCCACCTTTGATCGGCCCCGCCGGCAAGGGCACCGAGCCATAACCAGCCAGCTGAGCCGCGATCTTGGCCTGGATCTTCGCCACTGAGCCATCCAGCTCTTCTTCGTGATCGCGGATCCGCTTCAACGCCGCGACCCGCTCGGCTCGCGCCGAGACCAGAGCCGACTGGCGCTGCTGGACCGCCGCCCGCGCGCTGGCGAGGGCCTGCTCTTGCGCCGCGATCGAATCGCGTGCCGCCTGGATGCGGTTCTTCGCGCTGCGCAAACGGGACACAGTGCGCTGGATCTGATCGCGCAGTTCCCGTACGCGACCGACTACTGCTTCGTCGTTGTCGCGGATGCGGTTGAGGTATCCGGCTTGACTGACGAGATCGTTGTAGTCGTTGGCGTTGACGATCATGCTGAGCACGTCCGGGCTGCCCGTCTCATAGATCGCGACGAGCCGTTCGCGCAGCGTCGTCAGCGCCCGCTTCAGGTGCGCACGCGCTTCTGCCAGGTGCTCCTTGCCGACGTCGAGCTGCGCTTGAGCCCGATCGAGCTCGGCCTGCTTGGCGTTGAGCCGCACCTTGACCGCGGCCTCCCTATCGCGAAACGTCGCCACCTCTTGGGTCAGGCGGTCGATGCGATCTCCGTAATGAGAGATCGTCGTCGTCAGCACGCCGGAGCGTTCGCGCGCCTTGGCGAGCTTCGCTTCCTTCGCTTCCAGCTTCGATTCGAGATCTTGGGCGGGAGCAGCGCTGGCGGCAAGCAGCATGACCAGCGCCGCCGCAACGGCAAGCAGGGCCGCCAGGGCAAAGCGGGACTTAAGCATCTGGGCGAGGCTAGCCAAGACGAGATGTAGTCACTTGCAGGGAAATAAGCCTGCAAGTGGGCTTGCGACTCAGGCGCCAGGAGGGGCGTTCTCTACGTGCAGGAGGCCTTCCGGGGCTTGCTCCTCCATCTGCAGGGTGGTGTGGTCGATGCCGAAGCGCTCGTGCAGGAGGAGCTCGATCCGGGCTCGTGCCAGGTCGCGATCGCAGTCCGCGGCGACGACTACGTGGGCGGCAAGCGCGCCGAAACCGGAGGTGACGGTCCAGATGTGCAGGTCGTGGACGGAGAGCACATCCTCCTCGGCGCAGATCGCCGCCCCCGCGGCATCGACGTCGAGACCGGCCGGCGCCGCCTCCATCAACACATCGAGTGGCTCCTTGATCAGGCGCCACGAGGAGAGCAGGATCAGCAGCGAGATCAGCAAGCTGACGATCGGATCGACGACGTCCGAGCCGCCGGCGAGAACGACGACGCCGGCGAGGATGACGCCGATCGAGCCGAGCGCATCGGCAGCGGAGTGCCGCAGCACCCCCTCGAGGTTGACGTCAGCGCGCTCGCCCCGAGCCAGCACTACGGTCGCGGCGACGTTGCCCGCCAGGCCAAGCAAGCCCAAGCCGAGCACGCCACCAGCGTCGATCGAGGGCGGGTCGCCAAGCCGGCCGATCGCGGCGTACCCGATCACGATCGCCACAGCCACCAGCAGCAACCCGTTGACCAGCGCCGCCAGGATCTCCGAACGCTGATACCCGAACGTCATCCGCCCGCCAGCGGGCCGCGCCGCCAACGCCGCCGCAAACAGCGCCAGCCCAATCGCGCCGACGTCGGAGAGCACGTGCCCAGCATCCGCAAGCACGGCCAGCGACCCGGTGAGCACGCCGCCCACCGCCTCCGCCAGAAGCATCGCGGCATTGATCGCGAGAGCCACCCACATCCGCCGGCGACTGTCGCCCCGGCGCGCGTCGAGATCGTGCGAATGCGAGTGCACGCTTCGAGCTTAAGGACTGGCCCGGTAGGGGTGGAACGTCTTGTACTTTTTCGGCAATTCCTTGCGGCGCCAGCTACTGCGTCTCCACCGAAAAAGTTAAGTGAAACCCCTACCGGCCAGTCCCTTACGCAGGAACTGGCTCCTTTGCCTTCTCCGCCATCGCCGCGTCGGCTACTTCGGCGGCGTACCCCAGCCGCTCGGCATATTCCCGCGCCTGCATGCGGGAGATGACCATGCGCTGGATCTCCGCCGTGCCCTCGAACAGCTGGTAGATCTTGGCGTCGCGAAACCACTTCTCCAGCGGGCACTCGGTGCTCCAGGCGTAGGGGCCGACCAGGTCCATCAGCGTGGTCGTCGCCCACATCGTCACGTCGCCGGCCTTGAGCTTCGACATCGAGCCCTGGCCACCGCGCATCGGGATTCCATTGCGACCCATCCAGGCGGCACGCTGGACCAGCAGCCGGGCCGATTCGATCTCGGTGGCGACGTCGGCGAGCGTCTGCTGGATGCGCTGCTCCTGCAGCGCCGGCCTGCCCTCGACCTTCTGCCCATCGAGGTACTCGAGGGTCCACTCGTAGGCGGCCTGGCCGATGCCGAGCGCGGAGGCGCCGACCAGCGGTCGGGTCATCTCGAAGGTCGCAAGCGCGTCAGCGCCGCTCGACTTCTTGCCTTCGCGACCACGCTGCAGCTTACGCTCCAGCTTCTCCTCGCCGCCGAGCAGATTCTCGGCCGGGATACGGCAGTCGTCGAGAACGATCTCAGCGGTGTGAGAGGCGCGGATCCCAAGCTTGGACTCCTTCTTTCCCTGCGCCAAGCCGGGCGTTCCCTTGCCGATCACGAAGGAGGCCTGGCCCCGGGTTCCCAGCGCCGGGTCAACCGTGGCAACGACAACATGGACATCGGCGATGCCGCCGTTGGTGATGAAGACCTTGGTGCCATTGAGAACCCACTCGTCGCCGTCGCGTTTGGCGGTCGTCTTCAGGCTCTTCACGTCGGAGCCGGCCTGGGGCTCGGTGACGGCGTAGGCGCCGAGCTTGATGTCGTCGCCGCTGCCAAAGCACTCCGGGACCCATTGACCGATCTGTTCGGGGGTGCCCGATGAGGCGATGCCGGCGGCGGCAAGGCCCGAGCCGGAGATCGCCAGGGCGGTGCCGGCGCAGCCCCAGTGGAACTCCTCGGCCGAGATCACCTGCATTTGGCCCTGCTCATCGGCCGCGTTGCGCTGGATGCCCTCGAGGCCGCCGAAGCCCTGCTTGCGCGCCTCCTTGATCACCTCCCAAGGGGTGCTCTCCTCTTCATCGTGCTTACGGGCGGCGGGCCGGATCACCTCGCGGGCGAAGGTCCGGCAGCGCTCCTTGTACTCCAGCTGCTCGTCATTGAGTGCGAAATCCATGGTTCCTTCCTCGGCTGAGCGGGTTGGCGCGCGCGACTGATTGACTGGTCAGTCAACCAGTTTCTCGAAGGTTAGCTGACCAGCCAGCCACCGCCCCGCCTGTACCGTTCCGCCCTTGGCCGGAAAACGCCCAATCAACGCCGACCTGCCGACCCCCTCCTCGGCACCGGAGAGCAAGAAGGAGACCGGGCCCGAGGTCACGTCTCCGAAGCCATCGCCCACGGCAAAGAAGAAACGCAAACCGGTGCCCACCGCGCTGAAGGCGGTCGCTGGGCTGGTGTTGATTGCGATCGTCTTTCTCCTCGCTGCGGTGATCGGTGGCGGTGGCTCGAACAAGCCGGCGGAAAAACCGGCGCCCGCGCCGACCCAACCCGCGCCCGAAGAAGTCGAGGAAAAGCAGACACCCACTGCCGAAGCGGCGGAAGAACTCGGCTACCCCTCGTTCGCGACCAACAACACGACCCGGGTCGGGGGCGAAGACGCGGCAACGACCGCGGCCGGGGTCGCGCTCGCCGTCTTTCCCTCGGCCAAAGTCGCGCAGCGACCAACGGCGGTCACCTTGGTCGACGAAGACGATTTGCAGGGCGCGGTTGCCGCCGCGGTGCTGATGTCAGCACCCGTGCGGGCGCCCCTGCTCGTGACCAGCGGCGGCGACATTCCCGACCCCACCGAACAGGCACTGGCGACCCTCGACCCGCAGGGCAGCTCGGCCACTGACAGAGCCCAGGCCTTCGCGATCGGATCGGCGGCCGTCCCCGGAGGCCTCCGCACGACCACGGTCAAGGGCAGCGACCCCGCCGGCCTCGCCGTCGCGATCGCCGAGCTTCGCGACAAATTGCTCGGCGGCAAACCGCGTCACATCGTCATCGCGCCTGAAGACGACTCGGCCTTTGCGATGCCTGCGGCGGCCTGGGCAGCTCGCTCGGGTGACCCCGTCCTCTATGCCAGCAGCAGCTCGCTGCCGAAAGCCAGCGCCAAGTACCTGCAAAGCAAGTCAAAGGTTCCCGTCTTCGTGCTCGGCCCTTCGGCGGCAATCTCCTCCACTGTGGTGCGCGAAGTCGCCAAGCTCGGCAACCCGGTGCGGCGCGTCTCCGGCGAGGACCCGGTCGAAAACGCGATCGCCCTGGCCCGCTATTCGAGTGGCGGTTTCGGCTGGAACATCAACGATCCCGGCCACGGCCTCGTCCTCGCCCGCAGCGACGCGCCACTGCTGGGCGCGATCGCGTCACCGCTCTCGGCTTCCGGCACCTGGGGGCCGCTGCTGCTCAGCGACGACGCCGATACGCTGCCGGTGCCGCTGCGGGAATACTTTCTCGACATCAAGCCCGGCTACACGACCGACCCAACTCGCGCCTTCTACAACCACATTTGGGTGATCGGCGACCAGGAGGCCATCAGCGTGAATCAGCAAGCAGAAATCGACCAGCTGGCCGAACTGGCCAAGATCGGTGGCGAAGAATGAGCGAAGCCGAGACCCCCCAACTGCTCAGCGAGGGCCATCGGGTCACCGCCGAGGACATCCGCGCCCTCGCCGGCGCCTCCACCCCCCACTTCGCCCTGCAGGTGCGTAACCGCATCCGGCGCTTGATCGAGCCGCTGCCCGCCGATGACCCGGCGCGGCGCGAAGGCGAGCGCAAGATCGCCGAGCTGGAAGAGCTGGCCGAGCACAGCGGCGACCCGCGCGGGACGCTGGGAATCTCCTCGCATTGAAGAACCTCGCGCCGAACGTCTGGCGGCTGAAGGAGTTTCCGCTGCCGGCGATCAACGTCTACCTAGCCGAGGACGTTCTGATCGACGCCGGCCGGACCTGGGACCGACGCCGCATCTTCGGCGAGATCGAAGGACGCGAGCTCTCGATGCTGGCCCTGACCCACGCCCACCCGGACCACCAGGGCGTCGCCAAGGACGTTTGCGACGCGCGGGGCATTCCGCTCGCCTGCCACGCCGGCGACGTCGACGCGATGGAGGGGAGGCGGACGGTGGCGGCCTCCTCCCACCCGATCGCTCAGATGTCGAATCGATTCTGGGCGGGTCCGCCACACGAGGTGGGCCGAGTGCTGGCCGAGGGCGACGAGGTCGCCGGCTTCCGCGTCGTCCACGCGCCGGGGCACTCGGCCGGAGAGGTGATCTTCTTCCGCGACTCCGACCGGGTGGCGATCTGCGGCGACGTGATTCGCAGCATGAGCTACGCCACCGGGCGCCCGTTGATCGCCGAGCCGCCGGACTTCTACAACGCGGACTCAGCCGAGAATCGCCGCTCGATCCGCAAGCTGGCCGATCTCAATCCCAGCCAGATCCTGCCCGGGCACGGACCTGCCGTCACCGACATCGCCGCCTTCGAGCGCTTCGTCTCCCGCCTCTCCGGGTAAAGCCCAGCACACATCCTCGAATCAAAGGGGGTTCTCATGGAGGCACTGAGGAAGAGACGGCCGTCGCCGGCCATGATCGTTGCGATCGTCGCGCTGATCGTGGCGCTGACCGGAACGGCCTACGCCGCCCAGCACATCAACGGCGGCTCGATCAAAAAGCAGACGATCGGTGGCGGCAAGCTGAAGCAGAAGACGCTGACCGGCTTCCAGATCAACACCAACAAGCTGGGCGTGGTCCCGGCGGCGAAGCGGGCGGCGCACACCTACTGGGCGGTTGTCAACAACCCCGGGGGAGCTGGCAACGCCACGCTGGCCAGGGCAAGCGACGCCGGCATCACCGCGGCTGAGGGCGGCGGCGCCGTCGCGGTCGTCTTCCCGGTCAACGTAAGCGGCTGTGCCAACGTCTCTTCGCGAAACAACGCCGGGACGACCGTGCCGGGGGCTGGCTTCGCGCAGACGAACGTCGCGCCGACCAACCCGAACGCGATCGAAGTCCGCACCCGCAACGAAAAAGGCGAGGGTGAGGACGCTGACTTCCACCTCATCGTCGTCTGCCCATAAGGGCTAGGCTGGCGGTGTGAGCGACGCGGCACACGGCTTCAAAGAGGGCGACAAGGTCTGGGTGGAGGACGGCGAGGGCCGTCACCACCCGGGCATCTTCGTCGCCGACAACGAGAGCTCTGGCTGGTTCGGCGGCGGCCCCAGCGCCTATGTGGTCCATCCCGAGGCCAAACAGGCCGAGGTGGTTTCGACCTTCCGCATCACCCCGCGCGACGAGTAACGCCGGGAGCGCTCCGCTTGCTCGCCTACGTCTTCTGGCACCGGCCCGGGGACGATGCCCACCGGGCTCGCTACGAGGAGGGCCTGCGCGCCTTTCACGGCACCCTCGATCTCGGCTCAGCCTCCTTCCGCCTCGAACGACTCCCCTTTGAGAGCGAGACGGGCGGCGGTTACGAGGATTGGTACCTGGTCGAGGGCTGGAGCGCGCTTGGCGATCTGAACGAGCGGGCGGTCGACTCCCTCCACCGCCCCTCGCACGACCGCGTTGCCGCCGAGGTCACCCGGGGATGGGGCGGCATCTACGAGCTGCTGCGGGGCGAGGCACAAGTCCCCGCCGGGACAGAGTGGTTCGAGAAGCCCCTGGGCGAGCCGACCGCTGACTTCCTCGCCGCCAGGCCGGAGGAGACGATCTGGCGGCGGCAAATGGTGCTCGGCCCGGCGCCGGAGTTCTGCGCGGCGACCGCCGCGAGGCCGGCGCGCGTCGCGATCTAGCACCGGCTCAATCCGCCACTCGCGCCGCGGCCATGTCGACACGCTCACCTTTGAAGGGAACGCCCTCGGCGACCAGGTGACGACGCTGGCGAGCGCCCTTGGCCAGTGAGCCGTCGGCGCGGACGACGCGCCACCAAGGCAGGTCGGGATCGTCGACCTCGAAGAGGACCGCGCCGGCGTAGCGGGGCGCGCCCGGTGAGACGTCGCCGTAGGTGCGCACGAACCCTTCCGGGATCTCGCTCACGCGAGCGAGGACTTCAAGGGCGTGCGTTTGACTTTTGTCAGGCATAACCCCACAAAGGTCAAATGCAACCGGCTTCGTCAGGCCGCCGGACCGAAGGCCGCGATGATCCGGTTCTGGTACTCGCTTAGCTCCTCGGGCGAGATGAAGTAGGTGGGTGGGGTGAGGAAGAGCCCGTCGGCGCGCTCGGCGGTCTGCTCGACCCGGGCGCGGACCTTGTCGAGCGGCCCAGCGGCGCAGTAGGTGTCGACCATCTCGTCGCTGATCGCGGCCGGGACCGCGGCGAGATCGCCGCGGCGGAAGGCCTCGCCGGCGGCAACGGCGTTGTCGGCGAAGCCGTGCAGCTCCCAGAGCGGCATGTAGGTCTTGACAGTGGCGTAGAAGGAGATCGTGCGGCGGGCCATGTCGATCGCCCGCGCCTCGTCGTCGTCGATCGCGCAGCAGACGGTCGGCAGGTAGTCGAAGTCGGCGCGCTCACGGTTGGAGCGGCGCAGCCCCTCTTCGAAGGAGCTGACCACAACCTCGTCGATCCAGCGCAGACTCTGGATCGGGTGGCCGATCAGCCCGTCGGCGACGTCGCCCGCCATCCGGCACATGCCGCCCTGGACGCCGGCGGTGTAGATCGGCACCACCTCGCGCGGCGCCGGGTGGGGCCGGACCCAGCCCTTGATGTCGATGTCGTAGTAGGAGCCCTCGAAGCGGATCGGCTCGCCCTTGCCGGCCTGCTGCATGATCAGCCGCGTCGCCTCGATCGCCTCGCGCAGGTGCGGCGCCGGCTTGCCGTACTCGGCGTTGTGCCAGGTTTCGTTGAGCCGCTTGACGCCGGACCCAAGGCCGAGGCGGAAGCGGCCGCCGGACATCTCGTCGATGTCGAGGGCGCTGACGGCGAGGATGAAGGGGCTGCGGGTGAAGGCCCAGGCGATCCCGGTGGCAACCTCGATGCGCTCGGTCTTGCCGGCGAGGAAGGCGGCTTGGGTGACCGAGGAGCGGAAGAGCTCCGGCGCCCAGACGCACTCGACCCCGGCGGCCTCGGCGCGCTGCGTCTCCGCAACCAGGTCGTCGACCGAGGTGCCGATCGCGGCGACTGAGATCCGCTCGAGCGCGCTCATCGGCAGCGTCAGGCGGTGGCCGGCTTGGCAAGCACGGCGTCGGCGACACGTTCGCGGTGCCACTTGGCGTCACCGAACATCGCCGCGTTGGCGCGGCCGCGCTTGAGGAAGAAGTGCAGGTCGTGCTCCCAGGTGAAGCCGATGCCGCCATGGACCTGGATCGAGGCGTCGGGTACGCGCCAGCCCGCATCGGAGGCGTAGGCCTTGGCCATCGAGGCCGCGCGCGGCAGCGACTCGGGCTCGGAGTCGGCCGCCCAGGCGGCGCCGTAGACGGCCGAGCGGGCATTCTCGGTCTCGAGCAGCATCTGCGCGCAGCGGTGCGAGACCGCCTGGTAGGAGCCGATCGGCCGGCCGAACTGCTGGCGGTCCTTGGCGTAGGCGACCGCCATCTCCATCGTCCGCTGGGCGATTCCGGTCGACTCGGCGGCGAGCGCGACGCAGATCCGGAAGAAGACGGCGTAATACTCCTCGCCCGCAGCCGGCAGCGAGTCGGCGGAGGCGACCTTGACCCCGTTGAGGCGGACCGAGAAGAGGCGGCGGGTGGGGTCGATCGCGGTCGCCGGGGTGATCGAGACGCCCGCGGCGTCACGACCGACGATATGACGGCGGCCGTCAGACGTGGCAACCAGGAAGAAGTCGGCCGTGCTCGCGTCCATCACCAGCACCTTCTCGCCGTCGAGCACGATCCCGTCCCCGTCGGCACGGGCCTCCATCGTGAAAGAGCCGATCGTCGCCCCTGAGCCCGCGTCCCAGAGCGCCGGCGTGCCGCGCAGCTTGCCCTCGGCCAGCGGTCGCAGGAAGCGCTCGCGCTGGTCGTCGGAGCCGCAGAGGCTGAGCGCCAGCCCGGCGACCGTGTTGGAGAGCAGCGGCGAGGGCGCAAGGGCGTAGCCCATCTCCTCGAAGAGGACGGCGAGGTCGACTGTGCCGAGGCCCTGGCCACCCCACTCCTCGGGCAGTGCCAGGCCGGTCCAACCGAGTTCGGCCATCTCGTCCCAGTCGGACCGCTCGAAGCCGTCCTCGCTGTCGGCCAGCTCGCGGATGCGCTCCGACTTGTAGCGGGCGGCGAGAAAGTCGTGTGCGGTCGACTTGATCGCCTGCTGCTCGTCTGTCAGGTCGAAATACACGTCGGCTCAGCGCATCTTCGGCAGGCCGAGCACGCGCTCGGCGATGATGTTCTTGAGGATGTCGGTGGTGCCGCCCTCGATCGAGTTGGCGCGCGAGCGCAGGAAGCTGTACTGCCAGGCACCGCCGCCAACCGCATGCTCGTCGCCGCGCGCGAGCGGCGCGTAGGCGCCCTCGATGTCGAGCGCCAGCTCGGCGATGCGCTGGTTGATGTCGGCCCACTGCCACTTGCCCAGCGAGCCCTCCGGCCCGGGGATGCCCGACTGCATCGTCTTGGTCAGGCCGCGGTAAGCGTTGAGCCGCATCGTCTCCGCCTCGATATGGAGCTGGGCGAGGCGCTGACGGAAGACCGGATCATCAGCGGCGGTACCGCCATTGACGCGGGTCTCGGCGGCAAGAGCGCCGAGCCGTTTGAGGCTGTTGGCGATCTGCGCGATCGCGCCGAAGGCGAGCCCAGCGCGCTCGTTCATCAGCGTCGTGATCGCCACCGACCAGCCGTTGCCCTCGCCGCCGACGATGTTCTCGTCGGGGACGCGGGCCTCGTTGATGAAGACCTCGTTGAACTCCCCCTCGCCGGTGATCTGGACCAGCGGCTTCGCTTCCACCCCCTCCTGCTCCATGTCCATCAGGAAGTAGGTCAGGCCCTTGTGCTTGGGCGCGTCGGGGTCGGTGCGGGCGACGAGCATGCACCACTTGGCGTACTGGGCGAAGGTCGTCCAGACCTTCTGCCCGGTGATGACCCATTCGTCGCCGTCCCTGACCGCGCGCGTTTTCAGCGAAGCGAGATCCGAGCCCGACTCGGGCTCGGAGAAGCCCTGACACCAGATCTCCTCGCCGGTGAGGATCGGCTCCAGGTAGCGAGCCTTCTGCTCATCGGTGCCGTGGGCGATCACCACCGGACCGCCCATCGCCAGGCCGAGCACGTTGGCCGGACTGGGTGCTTCCAGGCGGGCGGCCTCGCCGACGAAGATCGCCTGCTCGATCATCGTCGAGCCGCGCCCGCCGTACTCCTTCGGCCAGGAGATCCCGGCCCAACCAGCGGCGTGCATCTTCAGCTGCCACTCGCGGCGGAAGGCCATCACTTCCTCGAGCCCCCCTTCCGGCTCGGGGCCGGGATGGTTGGCTTCGATCCAGTCGCGGACCTCGTCGCGGAACTGCTGCTCGGAGGGCGAGAGGGTCAGGTCCATCGGGCGCTGAGCATAGCGGCCGCCTGGCCGGGCAGCCAGACCTCAGCGGCTGCCGCAGGTTTCGAGGCCGTATTCCCCGGCCAACCGGCTGGCGATACCGAAGACCATGTCGCTGGTGCCAGCGGCGACAGTCGCCGTCTCGTTTTCCGCGGTTTCCAGACCTTCTTCGAGGGCGGCGATCATCGCGTCGACCTTTTCCTCGTCGCCGGCAGGCACGCCGAGTGCCTTCAGCTCCTTGATTTCCTGCTCCAGGTTGGGGATCAGGACGGTGACGATGAACTTTTCGTTTTGCGCGATGCTCGGCTTGCGCAGCGAGCCACCGGTCCGGTTCTTGCGCAGGAAGAGGAAGAGCTGCTTTTCCATACGTTTGCTGCTGGCCTTGCAGATCGCATCGGCCTTGGTGATGAATTCTTCTTTCGAGATCGAGCCGCTGCCGCTCGAATCGTCGCCGCCGCCACAGCCGGCGACGAGTATCGCGGCCACAACGACGGTCGCGATCAGCGCGATAGGTCCCCTGCCCATGCCGGGAACTTACACCGCTCGTACCGATCCGGGTATTCCCGGCGCCGGACTCAGACCCGCTGGATCAAGGTGCCGGTGCCGAGACCGCCGCCGCAGCACATCGTCACCAGGCCCATCTCCTTGTCGGTGCGCTCCATCTCGTGCAGCAGAGTGGTGATCAGTCGGGCGCCGGTAGAGCCAAGCGGATGGCCGAGCGCGATCGCGCCGCCGTTGACGTTGACCCGGTCCATGTCCGGCTCCAGCTCGCGGCGCCAGGCGGCGACGACCGAGGCGAAGGCCTCGTTGATCTCGATCAGGTCGATGTCATTCATTTCCATCCCGTTGCGCTCGAGCAGCTTCTGAGTCGCCGGGATCGGGCCGGTCAGCATGATCACCGGGTCGACGCCGACCGTGGTCTGGTCGTAGATCCGGGCTCGCGGCTTCAGCCCCAGCGCGTCGGCCTTTTCGCGGGTCATCAGCAGCACCGCGGCGGCGCCGTCGGAGACCTGCGAGGAGTTGCCGGCGGTGACCTTGCCGTCCTCCTTGAACGCGGGCTTCAGCTGCGAGAGCACCTCGAGCGAGGTTTCGGGGCGGATGCCCTGGTCGGTGGCGTAGGTGTCGCCGTTGACCTGGAAGGGGACGATCTCGCGCTCGAAACGGCCCTCCTCGGTCGCCTTGGCGGCGCGCTGGTGCGAGCGAACGCTGAGTTCGTCGAGCTCGGAGCGGGGGATCTCCCACTTGTCGGCGATCATCTCGGCCGAGATTCCCTGCGGCACGAGGTTGTAGCGCTCCATCAGCTCCGGCGAGAAGGCCATGCCGTGCTCCTGCATCACCGAGAAGTTGTCGGCGAAGGAGATGTGGCCCATGTGCTCGACGCCGCCGCCGATCGCGACGTCATGGACTCCGGAGGCGATCAGGGCCGCGGCGAAGTTGACCGCCTGCTGGGCCGAGCCGCACTGGCGGTCGACGGTCGTGGCCGGGGTCTCGATCGGCAGGCCGGCCTCTAGCCAGGCGTTGCGGGCGATGTTGATGCCCTGCTCGCCGAACTGCTGCACGCAGCCGCCGACGACGTCCTCGACCTCGGCGGCGTCGATGCCAGCCCGCTCGATCACCTCGGAGTAAGCCTTGGCGAGCAGGTTCGAGGGATGGGTGTCCTTGTAGTAGCCCTTCTGCTCGTGACCGCGCCCGACCGGGGTGCGCACCGCCTCGACGATGACGACCTCGCGCCCGCTGAACTTGCCGTTTCCGTTGCCTGCCATCGTGGCCCCTCCGTATCGATTGACTGGTCAGTCAACCAATCGTACCTCGCCGGTCACGCGGCCCCGGAGCGCGATGGACTGATAGGAACCCGCCCATGAACGCAAGCACGGGGTACGAGAGTCCGGGAATCGCGGGGAGCGGCGCCATCGCCACGGGGCTGGCCGCTGTCGCGACCACAACCGCAGACGTGATTCTGCTCGCCCGCAGCGAGGCTTCGGCCTGGCGCGCCGAGGAGAAAGTCGTCGCCGCCTGCGCCAAGATCGAGGGTGCGGAACCCTCGCGCCTGAGGGTGACCACGGACCCAAGCGACCTCAACGAGTGCGACGTGATCGTCGAGGCGATCGTCGAGGAGGTCGCGCCCAAGGGCGAGCTGCTGAAGACGGTCGCCGAGGCGTGCCCGAACGCCGACCTGGCGACGACGACTTCCTCCCTCAGCATTGCCTCGATCGCCGACGCAGCCGGGGTCGACAAGCTCTTCGGCCTGCACGTCTTCAACCCCGTGCCGCGAATGAAGCTGGTCGAGGTCTGCTTCCCCGATGGCGCTTCCGCCGCGCGCGAGCCGGCCCTGGCCTGGTGCGCGGCCCTGGGCAAGACCGCGGTCGAGGTCCCCGACCTGGCGGGCTTCGTCGTCAACCGCCTGCTCTTCCCCTACCTCTTCGACGCCGTCCGCTTCATGGAACAAACCGGCATGGAGGCGGGCGAGATCGACACCTGCATGAAGCTCGGCGCCGGCCACCCGATGGGCCCGCTCGCCCTGCTCGACTTCGTTGGCCTCGACGTCTGCAAGGCGATCGGCGACGCCCTCTACGCCGCCTCGGGCGAGGAGTACCAAAAGCCCCCCGCGCTGCTGGTCCAGATGGAGGGCGAAGGCAAGCTGGGCCGCAAGAGCGGCGCCGGTTTCTACAGCTACGACTGAGCGGGCCCGCGGGCTATTTCTTACCCGCGAGGTCCCAGATCACGTCAGCGGGGGATATCCCCTGCTGACGGGCCTTGGTCTCGATCTCTTCCCAGGGGAGCTCGGCCTCGGGCAGCTCGTCCCAGCGGGCCAGGTCGAGTGCTTCGACGGCGCCTTTGAGCGCCGGGCCGAGGTGCTCCTCTGAGCGCAGCAAGGCTCGCAGGACTTCAAGCTGCTTATCGCTCAATCGCACAACCCACATGCGATACCTCCAAGTCTTTGGGAGAACGCAGGTTGCCCGAAGAAGCTAGGAGTCGTGACGGACGGAACCGCTGATGCGGACCGCCTCGATCCGGTTCTCACGCACTGACTCGACCCGGATCGTGTAGCCGTTGGCGGTGATCGTGTCGCCGCGCTTGGGCAGTCGGCCAAGCTCGCCGAAGACGTAGCCGCCGACCGAGTTGTAGGCGTCGGTGTCGACCGGCAGCTCGATGCCGGCGTCGGAGAGGTCGCCGAGCGAGACGTGACCGCGCACGAACCACTCGCCGCTGGCGAGCCGGCGCAGGGCGGAAGCTCGGGGGTCGGTCTCATCCTCGATCTCCCCCACCACCTCCTCGAGGATGTCCTCGACGGTGACGATGCCGACCGTGCGCCCGTACTCGTCGACGACGACCGAGAGGGAGGTGCGCTGCACCTGCAGGTCGTGCAGCAGGTCGTCGAGCGGGCGCGTCTCGGGGACGATCACGGCGTCCCGCACCGCCGGCGTGATCTCGGCCTCAGGCCCGTCGCTCATGTAGAGCCGGGCGAGGCTGTTGTTGTGGACGATGCCTTTGACCCGGTCGGGGTTCTCGTCCTCGATCACGACCAGGCGGGTGTGGCCGGAGGTGACGCAGCGCCGCAGCGCCGTCTCCACCGTCTCCGAGGCATCAACCGTCACCACGGCCGGGATCGGCGTCATCACCTCGCGCGCCTCCTGCTCGTGCAGGTGGAAGACGCCGCCGAGCATGCCCGCCTCTCCGGGGTCCAGCGTGCCGCCGATCCGCGAGCTGTCGATGATCTGCTTCAGGTCCTCGGCGGTGTGCTTCTCTTCGATGTTGGTCGGGTCGACGCCGAAGAGACGGACGATCGCGTTGGAGATGCTGCTCAGCGCAAAAGTGACCGGCGCGGTGAAGATGCGGAACCAGTTGAGCGGCCGGGCGACCCGCCGGGCGGTGCGCTCGGCATGGGCGATCGCCAGCATCTTCGGCACCTGCTCGCCGATGCTGATGTGGAGGGCGGTGACCAGGATGAAGGCGATCGCGACCGAGAGGCCCACCGCGGCGCCGTGGGAGAGGCTGCCGAAGATCGGCTCGAGCAAGACCGCCAGCGAAGGCTCACCGAGGAAACCGATGCCGATCGAGGCAATCGTGATCCCGATCTGGCAGGCAGACAGTGACTCGTCGATCTTGTCGAGCTGTTCGATCACCTCCTCAGCGCCGCTTTCCCCTTCCTCGGCGAGTTGCTCGAGCTTGCCGCGGCGGCTGCGGACAAGGGCGAACTCGGCCGCAACGAAGAAGCCGTTGATTGCGACAAGCAGCAAGAGGAGGACGAGCAGAAGGGCGCTCATCGCTTATGTGACCCGGTACTTCGGGGAAGGTCGTCGGCCATTCGGCGTAGGCAATATAGCCATCCTGTCCGCTGCTCTCGCGATAAGTGACATATTGATCGTGGGATGCGGATCGCAAGCCTCGTGCCCTCTGCGACCGAGATGCTCTACGCGCTCGGGCTCGACGACAGCGTCGTCGCGGTTACCCACGAGTGCGATTACCCGGCCGCGGCGAAGGCACTCCCGCACCTGACCAGGACCGTCCTGCCGGCCGGCCTGGGTGCGGCGGAGATCGACCGCGCGGTGAAGGCACGAGTCGCCGAGGGACAGGCCCTCTACGAGCTCGACGAAGTGCTGCTTGCCAGCCTCGCGCCGGACCTGATCGTGACCCAGTCGGTCTGCGCCGTATGCGCGGTCTCCTATGAGGACGTGGTCGAGGTGGCGGCGCGCCTGCCGAGCAAACCCCGCGTGCTTCAGCAGGACCCGAGCACGCTGGGCGAGATGCTCGAGGACGTGATCCACCTCGGCGAGGCGGCGGGCATCCCCCGCGACGCTCATGAGCTGCGTGGTGAGCTGGAGGGCAGGCTGGCGACGGTGCGGGCCGCGGTCGCCGGCGCCAGCCTTCCTCGTGTGATCGCCCTGGAGTGGCTCGACCCCCCCTACGTCGGCGGTCACTGGGTGCCGGAGATGATCTCGATCGCCGGCGGCGAGGACGTCGCTGGGCCGCCCGGCCTCAAGTCTCCCGAGGTCTCCTGGGGCGAGCTCTCCGGCCTCAACCCCGACGTGGCGATCGTGATGCCGTGCGGCTGGTACGTCGAGGAAGCCCGGGCTCAAGCCCTTGCCTACTGGGATCAGATCGAGGGCCTCGGGGCTCGCCGCGTCTACGCCGTCGACGCAGCCTCGACCTTCTCCCGGCCTGGACCAAGGCTGATCGATGGCGTCGAACTGCTCGGCCACCTGCTTCATCCAGACCTGGTCGACCCGCCCGGCACCCTTGGCTTCGCCGAAGTGGAAGCGCCGACCGTCTGGCGCGGCGCCGGCGGCTGACCCTCAGAATTCAGACGATCGCGAGAGCGCCGAGGATCGCCAGGATCGCGACACCGACCGCGATGGCCAGCTCAGCGGCGAGACGATTTTCGCCGAATCTGCCGCGGTCACCGAGGATCACCACGGCGCCGCAGATCAGCCCGGCCGCGAGCCCGCCGAGGTGCCCGCCGAGACTGATGTGACTGGCGCCGCCGACGCTAAAGGCCAGATTGAGCACCAAGATCACGCCGATCGAGGAGGCGACGGAATCGAAGCCGCGCCCACGGGCAATCACGAAGGTGGCGCCGAATATGCCGAAGATCGCACCGGAGGCGCCAATCGTCAGCGCGTTCGGGCTGAGCAGAAGCGCGCCGAAGGCGCCGCCGAAGAGTGAGGCAAAGTAGATAGCAAGGAAGCGCGGTGTGCCGATCGAGGGCTCGAGGATCCGGCCAAGGAAGAAAAGGGCGAACATGTTGAAGCCGATGTGGAACAGGCCCGCGTGCAGGAAGCCGCTCGTCACCAGGCGATACAGCTGGCCTTCGTTGATCGCGTGGCCGTAGAGCCCGTAGTCGAGGATGATCGAGCTGCCATTGATGGTGGTGAAGCCGCCGGCGCCATTGGCGATCTCGGCGAGGAAGGCGATCGCGTTGAGGGCGATCAGGACAAAGGTCGCCGGAGCGCTGGATAGCAATGAAGCCTCGCCGCCGACACCGTGGGTCACTTTGGTGCGCTGGCGGGCGCACTCCGGACAGCGCATCCCGACCGGGGTCGGCGTCATGCAATCGGGGCAGATCGGCCGCCCGCAATTGGAGCAGGAGACGCCGGTCTCGCGATTGGGATGCCGGTAACAAGTCTGGGCCACGGGGATGAGCAGCCTACAATCGCCGCCGATGGACGGACCGAGCCCAGCCCGACTCTTCGCCACCGCCGGCGGCGCGACCCTCGTCATCGCTGGCATCGTCGGCTTCTTCTACAGCGCTTCCTTCGGCTCTCCTGGAGACGTCAACGAGGTCTTCGGCGCCTTTGCCGTCAACGGCTGGGACAACGTCCTCCACATCCTCACCGGCGCGATCTGCCTGCTCGCCGCCGACTACGCCTCGCGGCGCTGCTCACTCCTGATCGGGCTCTTCTACTTCGTGCTCGGCTTCTGGGGCTTCGTCGTCGGCAGCGGCAACGCGGTGCTCGGCTTCCTGCCGGTCAACACCGGCGACAACCTCTTCCACCTGGCGGTTGGCTGCCTTGGCATCCTCGCCTGGCGCGGCACTCAGGCACAGGGAACGCCCTCCGCTTCGCGTCCGGGCGTGCCCGGTGGGGCTAAGGCTTGATCCGCGTGGTCAGCGAGCGCAGGCCGCCCTTGGCCTGCTGACGACCGCGGCGGCGCAGCTCCATCACGACGAGCGCGCCCGCTGCGGCACCGCCAGCGCCGACGGCAACCACAGGACGGACCCAGTTGCGCGGGTCGCGCAGGGCGCGCAGCTCGCTCTCGGAGAGCTCCTCCGCCCATTGCGAGAGCTCCTCGGCGGCGGCCTGCGTGACCGCGGCCAGGGTGTCCTCGACCCGGCCCGAGAGCCGCTCGGGCGGCTCGATCGGACGCAGCGCGTCAGAGAGCAGGTGCTCGACGTTCCAGCTGCTGGCGCCCATGCCCGCGCTCGCCTCACTCATCGGCGCCCATCTCCTCTTGCAGCTGCTTGATCGCCCTGTGGATCAGCACCTTGGTCGCGCCATCGCTGCGGCCCAGCGCACGAGCGATCTCGCGGTTGTCCATGCCGAGGGCGAAGCGCATGATCAGGGCGTCGCGGCGGTCGTCCGGCAGATGATCGAGGTGGGCCATCACCTGGCGCAGCTCCTCGCGCCCCTCGGCGATCGCCTCGGTGCCGTGTCGAGCGGCAATCGGATCCGCTGTCTCCAGCGAGGTCTGCGGGCGACGCGAGCGGTCGCGGTAGTAGTTCGAAGCCAGGTTGTGAGCGATGCGAATCAGCCAGGGCCGCAGCGGCCTCCCGTCGGACTCGCGGCGGGCACGGTCGAAGTGCCGGTAGGCCTGCAGGAAGGCCTGCTCGGTGAGGTCCTCGGCGTCGTGCTGGTTGCCGACCCGGTAGTAGGCGTAGGAGTAGACATCGCGCAGGTGGGCCCGGTAGAGGTCCTCGAAGGCGCGATCGAGCTCCGCCTTGGCGGCCGGGTCGAGGCTGGCCGGCTCGACGTTCTTCTCCGCTTCGGCCACGCCCCCAGCCTATTGCCAACAGAACGCTTGCCCGTGCCGCGTTCATGCTGCCTTCCTCGAACGCTCGACCCGGCGCAGGCCCGTGACCCAGGCCTCGGCGTCGATCTCACCGCGAATCAGGGCAGCAAGCCCAGACAGCGCCTCGGCCTTGCCGCCGTTGGCTTCGGTCGCGGTCGCCAAGAGCGGCACGGCATCGAGCCCCTCGGAGGCCTGGCCGATTTTGTCGGGGATCTCGGCGGCCGGGGTGCCGCGGCCAAGCAGCTCGCCGGCGCGGCGATTGCGACCAGTGGGCGCCAGCATCGAGGCGGTTAGGTCGCCAACCCCGGCAAGGCCGGAAAAGGTGCCGAGCTCGGCACCGCGATCGAGCGCGTGGTCGATGCACTCGCTCCAGACCTGGGCAGCGGCAATACCGGCCGCGTTGAGGCCGTGCGGCTCCGCGGCGGCGGCAGCGAGCGCCGCGGCGTTCTTCGCCGCGCCGGCCATCTCGACCCCAATGACGTCGCCCGAGCGCTCACAGAACAGCCCGGCACGGTCAAAGACGGTGCCGAGCTGGTCGCGCAGATCCGCGTCGGCCGAGCCGAGCACCAGCGCGGCCGAACCGGAAACGGCCTCGCGCGCGTGGGCCGGCCCGCCGAGGCAGGCGATCGCACGCGCTCGCACGCGCTCGCCGACGTAGTCGGCCGGAAGCTGACCACGCGGCGCGATCAGGCCCTTGGTCAAGAGCAGCATCGCCGAGCGATCGCCGACCCGGTCGGCGATCGCCCCCACCGCCTGCGGCATCGAGCCGGAGGGGATCGCCAGGCAGACCAGATCGAGGCCTGCCAGCTCGACCTCCGATGCCTGCAGCACCCGCACCGAGTCCGGCAGGCGCACCCCCTCCAGGTAGCGACGGTTTTCACCCGCCTCCTCGATCTCGGCCACGTGCGCCGCGGAGCGCGCCGCGAGCTGCACTTCGAGACCGCCGCGAGCCAGCAGGACCGCCACCGCGGTCCCCCAGCTGCCGGCTCCGATCACGGCCGCGCGGCGCATCGGCGGCAGGCCGCCGAGGTCCTCCCACTGCAGCTCGACGTTGGGCCAGATCCGCGCCGTCACGTTGGCCGCCAGCGCCGGCGAGGGATCCTCGGCGCGAGGGAAAGTCATCGCCTTGCCAAGGCGGACCTTGACCTTGTGCGGCCGGATGCGCCAGCCGCTGCGGATCCGTTCGGTGCCGATGATGGCCGCGGGAATCACCTGGGCGCCGGTCTGCAGGGCGAGACGCCCGACGCCGCGCTTCGGCTCGATCAGCGAGCCGCTGCGGGTCCGCGTCCCCTCGGGAAAGATGCAGACGGCGCCGCCGCGTTCGACCAGCCGGCGCGCGGTCTCCATAGAGTCCTCATCGGACTCGCCGCGGCGGATTGGGAAGGCCCCGAGCCGCGAGAGGATCCAGCCCTGCCAGCGGCGCTCGAAGAGCTCGACCTTGGCGACGTAGTTCATCGGCCGTCGCCAGGGCAGAGCACCGCCGATCGCGAACGGGTCCAGGAAGCTGCGGTGGTTGGCGGCGACGATCAAGCCACCCTTGAGGCGGGCGTGCTCGCGGCCGGTGCGGGCGTAGCGCCAATAGGTGAGGAAGAACGGGGTGAGGAAGATGCGGGCGAGGATGTAGAGGACCGGGTTTACGCCGTGGGCGCGGGTGTAGGCGTGGTACGCCTGGAGGCGGGCGGGGTCCATCACGGGATGGCTACACGGGAGAGCGGTCGTGGTTACCAGCGGTCATTGGCACCACTTCCGGCTCAACTTTTTCGGTGGGGAGGAACTGGCTGGCGCCGCAAGGAATTGCCGAAAAAGTACAAGCCGCCGGAAGCGGTGCCAATGACCGCTACCAAGCGCGGTCGATCAGCGTTTCCAGCTCGGGACGGGTCGGCGGCTCCGGCGAGAAGGCGAGCTCCGGGCGGAGGAGCATGGCGTCCAGGGCTTCCGGGAGCTTGGTTCGGTCCGCGCCTTGATCGCCCAAGCCAGGTGGGTTGCCGCCCAATTCGAGGAGGCGTGCCTCAATGGCATCGGGAGCAACGCCAACCGCCGTCGCCAAGGGCTCGAGGCCGTCGGGGGCTCGGTCGGCCATGAAGGACATTGCTCGGGGGAGGATGGCGGCGTTTACGCCGGCGTGAGTGCCACCGCAAACCCGCACGAGCGTCTGGGAGACGACGTGGTGGAGGGAGAAGGCGGCGGAGTCGATGGCGTAGCCGCAGAGGATCGAGCCGAGGGCGAGGGTCTCTCGATTGCGCTCGGTGGAGGGTTGGTCCAGGGCGGTGGCGATTGATTCGGCGCCGCGCAGGGCGGTCATGCGGGAGACGGGGTTGGCGAAGGGGGTGTAGAGCGAGTCGGCGCCGTGGGCGAGGGCGTTCATCGAGCTGGCGCGCAGGTCGGGCTCCGGCGCGCTCGTCATCGCGGCCGGGTCGGCGATCACCAGCATAGGGCGCACCATGCCCTTTGCTCGATCCTCAGCGCCGGCGGGGAGGCGATGGATGCCGGTCATCTCGGCGCCCGACATCGTTGTCGGGATCGCGGCGACGCGGGCCTCGCTGATCGCCGCAACCGCCTTGGCGGTGTCGATCGTGCGGCCACCGCCGAGGGCCACGAGGTTGGTCGCGGTCACTGTGTCGAGCAGGGCGGTCGCCGCCTCGGTGACCGCGACCGCGGGCTCCATGGGTGGCAACACGTGCACCGCCTTCGCGGCTTCCGCGAGGTCCCTTGCCTCCTCCAGATGGCGCTGACTGGAGAGCAATTCGAAGCCCTCCATGCCGTGCTCGGCGAGGAGCTTTGATGCAGCCGCCACTCCGCCGGCGTGGAAGACGACCGTGCGGCCGGCGTCCCGCCAGACGAAGTTGCCGTTCACCCGGCGGAGGCTGTACGCGGGTTGATCACGGGCCGCAGATTCGGTTCGACCTCGGCTCGCAAGTGCTCGAAGTCCGGCGGCAGCGAGAGCTTCTCGCCGAGGTGCTCGACCGGCTCGTCGACGGTGAAGCCGGGCCCGAGAGTGGCGATCTCGAAGAGCACGCCGCTCGGCTCGCGGAAGTAGATCGAGCGGAAGTAGAAGCGATCGATCACGGGAGTCGGCTGCGCACCACCGGCGATCGCCCGGGTGCGCCACTCCTCGTGCTCGTCGATTGTCGAGGCCCAGGCGACGTGGTGGACGCTGCCGGCGCCCTGCAGCGAGCGCTCGGCGGGCGGCTCTTCGTAGATGTAGAGACCACCGCGGCTGGAGCCGCGCGCCTCCCAGCTATTGCCTCCGACCGGCTCGAACTCGAGTGACTCGAGCAGCGCTGTGCTGGCGTCGGGAGCTTCGCTGTAGGCGCACACAGCGTGGAAGCCGCGTAGGGCGAGATCTGCCGGAACTTCCGGGTGGTCGGCGATCAGCGGCTCGTCGCTGACCTCGACCACGGCGAGCTCGTGGGCGAGGCCCTCGGGGTCGACGAAGCGCAACCCTCCCCCGGCCCGCTCGGACTCGATGCCCTTGCCGCTGAGCCGCTCCTCCCAGAAATCGAGCGCCTCGTGCGAGCCGACGCGCCAAACAATGCGATGAACGTCACCTGCTCCAGCCCGCCCTTTGGGCACGCCGGGAAACTCGAAGAAGGTGAGGTCGGAGCCGGCGCTGCCCTTCTCGTCGGCAAAGAAGAGGTGGTAAACGGTCGGGTTGTCCTGGTTGACCGTCTTCTTCACCAGGCGCAGGCCCATTACGCCCGCGTAGAAGTCGACGTTGCTTTGCGCGTCCGCGGTAATCGCGGTGATGTGGTGAATCCCCTCTAGCTTCATAGCCCCACGTATACCATCCGGCCGATGAGTCGCGGACGCCGTCGCCTGGTGAGAGTCTTGATCGTGCTCGGCTCGCTGCTCGCTTTCCTCAGCGTCTTCGCGATCTGGACCGAGCGTCAAGCGCTCGATACTGGCGAGTGGGTCAAGACCAGCGGCCGCCTGATCCAGAACCAGAAGATCCGCGAAGCGGTGAGCAAATACCTGATCGACCAGCTCTACGAAAACGTCGACGTCGAAAAGGAACTGAGCGAAAAGCTCCCCGGCGACACCAAGGAACTGGCCGGACCGATCTCCGGCGGCCTGCGCCAGGTCGCCGGCAGCGGCGCCGAAAAGGTGCTGGAAAGCTCGACCGCCCAAGAACTGTGGAAGAGCGCCAACAAGACGACCCACGAACAGCTGCTCGAAGTCCTGGAAGAAAAGGAAGGGACGCTGGCGACCGAAGAAGGCAAGGTCAGCCTCGACCTCGGCAGCCTCGCGACCAACATCGCCGACCAGGTGGGGATCAGCGCGAACCTCGAAGACGCGGGTCAGATCACGATTCTGCGCTCCGATCAGCTGAAGACCGCGCAGGACATCGTCGTCGCGATCAAGGGCCTGGCGCTGATCCTCTCCCTGCTCACCTTCCTCTGCTTCGGCCTCGCCATCTACCTTTCGCGCGAGAGCCGCTGGGTGACGGTTCTCTACTGCGGCATCGGCCTGATCGCGGCCGGCTTCGCGGTGATCGTCTTCCGTGAGGTGGCGGGTGGCATCGTCGTCGGCCAGCTGGTCGAAGAAGACAGCGTCAAGCCGGCGGCGGAAGCGGCCTGGTCAATCGGCACCTCGCTGATGACCAGCATCGCCACCACCGTGATCATCATCGGCGTGCTCTTCGGGATCGCCGGCTGGCTCGCCTCGCCGACCGGCTCGGCCCGCTCCACCCGACGCGCGATCGCGCCGCCCCTGCGCGAGTACCCCGCCTACGTCTACGCCGGCCTGGCGATCATCGTTGGCATCTACCTCCTCTCGGGGCCGACTCAGAACCTGCGCTCCTTCCTCACCACCCTGGTTATTGCGGGTCTCGCCGCCTTCGGCATCCACGAGCTGCGCAAACAGGCTGCCGAGGAATTCCCCGACGCCAGCTACGGCGACGTCGTCGGCCGCACCAAGGACAAGGTGGTCGGCGCCGTCAAAGACGCCAACCTCAGCGAGCGCGCCTCGAAACTGCGCCTGCCCGAGATGCGCAAACCGAGCGCCGAGACCCCCGCCAAAGACACAAGCGAGGCTCCGACCACAACGATGCCGACCAACGACGAGGACGCCCGCCTCGTCCGCCTGGAACGCCTCGCCACCCTGCACGAAAAAGGCGTCCTCACCGACGAGGAGCTGGCAGCCGAGAAGAAGCGCGTGCTCGGCGGCTCCGACACCTGAACCCAGAGCCCGCCTCCGGAATCGAACCGGAAACCTCCTGATTACAAATCAGGTGCTCTGCCAATTGAGCTAGGCGGGCAAGTAAACCCGGAGCTTTCTTCGCTCCAGCGTACGGACTCTTTCCGACTGACGCGGTCTGTGAGAGAGGTACGGGGACCCTCCTCCAGAAGCCGTTGCGCAGCAGGTCGTAGAAGCAATTCGCGGCGTGGTCCCTGAGCTTCTGGTGGAGGGTCCCCGTACCTCACCCGACAGGCAGTGCCAACTCGAAGAAGCTTCCCGACAGGCAGTGACAATTCGGAGGAGCGCCGGAGGCGCATCGGGGACGACCACCGGGTGCCCCTCTCCGGAAGGCTTGGGGACCACGCCGCGAAGCTTCGGGGGCGATCTGCTGCGCAACGGGCCTTCCGGAGAGGGGCACCCGGTGGTCTTGCTCACTGTGTAATCGTCACCCCGTGGACGTGACGTTTCGCTTTCTTGGCCCGGACGAGGGTGACGTGCTGGCACGCGCGATCGAGACCGCGTACGGAGACAGCTATGACGTGCGGTGGGTCTATGACGCGGCTGAGGTTTCGAGGCGGCTGGGTGACGGGACCTACGTCTCTTGTGTGGCTGAGTCCGTCGATGGCGAGCTGCTCTGCCATGAGGGGATGAGCTTGGCGGCTGCGGGGGACGCGGTCGCGCACTCCGGGCAAGCGGTGACGATGCCGGCGGCGCGAGGGCAGCACATCTTCACCCGGACCAAGCGCTTCCTGATGGGCTGGGCGACCGAGCAGGGGTTGGCGGGGATGTACAGCGAGGCGACCGCGGCACACCCGTACAGCCAGCGGGCGAATATCGAGCTGGGGGCGCACGAGACCGGCTTCCTGCTCGGCTGGATCCCGGCCTCTGTGTCAAATGACGCGGCTGGCTCGGTTCGGCGCGGGCGCCAATCGGCGGCGCTCTTCTACACCAAGCTCAACGACGGCCATGAGCGTCCGGTCTACGCGCCTGAGCGCCACCGCGAGATCGTCGGCCGCACTCTGGAGCTGTGTGATCTGCGCGGCACGCTGGCCGAGCCACCCGCCGGCGCGGGGCTCGCAGAGAAGACCGAGCTGCACGTCGCGATCGAGGCGGACCACAACCTGGCATTGATCACGGTCCGCACGCCCGGCGCCGACCTCGAGGCAGCCGTCGCGGCCGAGCGCCACCACCTCTTCCACCGCGCCTGCCTCGACGCCGTCTACATCGACCTACCGCTGGAGACGCCCGCTACGGCCCTGGTCGCCGACGACCTGGAGCGGCTCGGCGTCTCCTACTCGGGGATCTTCCCCAACAGCCACTGCAATGGCGACGTGCTGCGCATGCAATCCCTGCACCGCGCCAGGATCAAGGCCGACGACGTCTCCGTCGCCTCCGAGCACGGCCGCGAGCTGCTCGAGTACGTCCTCGCCGATCTTCCCTAGTTCAGCGTCTCGCGTGAGGCCAGGTGGGCGCCGACCTTGCGCTTGACCCGCTGCAGGGCGTTGTCAACCGTCTTGGTATCGCACTCGAGCCGCTCGGCCGTCGCCTCGTAGGAGTGACCGTCGAGGTAGAGCGAGAGCACGCGGCTCTCCAAGTCCGAAAGCACGCCGGAAACGCCGGAGAGACAGGAGACGAGGCTGTCCAGCTCTTCGGAAGCGATCACCTGGTTGACGGGGTCGTGCACGGTGGGACCGGGCAGGATCTCGTCCAGGGTCGTATCCGATTCGCCGGCAGCCGCGGGCGTTTGGCTGAAGGAGACGTACTGGTTGAGCGGCGTGTGCTTGTTGCGGGTCGCCGTCTTCACCGCGGTGATGATCTGGCGGGTGATGCAAAGCTCGGCGAAGTTGCGGAAGCTCGACTCGCGGTCGGTGCGGTAGTCGCGGACCGCCTTATAGAGGCCCAGCAGGCCTTCCTGAATCAGGTCGTCAGCCTCTCCCCCCAGCAGGAAGTACGAGGAGGCCTTAAGCCGGACGAAGCCGCGGTAGCGACGGACGATCGCGTCGTAGGCATCGGTGCGACCCTCCTTGGCGAGAGCGACCAGATAATGGTCATCAAGCTCAGGTTGAAGGTTAGTCTCGGCCGGTTTCAGGGAACCATTGAGACGACCGGAAGGAAGTTGCATTTCCTGGGTAGGCAAAGATAGAGCCACAGATCCTTCTCCTTGAATGAAGGGTCGTGGCGCCTTACCTCCCCTGGTGGCGCCCTGTATGGACTGGATCATCTCAGACTCAAGCTGAGGTTAACCCTTATTGGCGCGTTAGTTTACGGCCGCGCGGTGTTCTGTCAACCCCGATCGGAAATTCGTGCAATCGCCGTTGCAGTTGCTACCGCTGCCGCACTGCCTCGAAAAGCAGCGCAGTGGCCGCGGCGGAGACGTTGAGCGAGCTGACTCTGCCGGCCTGCGGGAGGGCGATGAGGCCATCGCAGCCCGCTGCGACGCGCGGGCGCAGGCCCTTCCCCTCGCCACCGAGGACAAGGACGGTCGGGCCGGTGAGGTCGACCTCCCACGGCGCCTGCTCGGCATCGCCATCGGCGCCCCAGATCCAGAATCCCGCCTCCTTCGCCTCCGCCAGCCAATCGGCGAGATTGCGCACGTGGGCGATCGGGAGGTGCTCGACCGCCCCCGCCGAGGACTTGCACGCGACAGCGGTCACCTCCGCGGCCCGTCGTTCCGGGATAACTAGGCCGGCCGCGCCTGCCACCTCGGCCGAGCGAGCGACGGCGCCGAGATTGCGCGGGTCCTGGACCTGGTCGAGAGCGATCAGCAGTGCACCCTCGACCCGCAGCAGCTCCGAGGCGCCGGCGTACGGATAAGGCTCGACCTCCGCGACAACACCTTGATGGTCGGGGGATCCACAGAGCCGCTCGAGCTCCTCACCAGACGTCTCGGGCGCGCGCCAAACCCGCAGAACTCGTCGCCTCCCCCGTTCTGCCTCGGCGACCGGCTGCTTGCCGTAGATCACCTGCGAGGCCATCTAGCCCTTGGGCACGAGCTTCGCGCCCTCAGCCGAGTCCCGAACCTCCCAGCCGAGCTCCGCCAGCCGGTCACGAATCTCATCCGCCCGCGCAAAGTCCTTATCTGCCCGCGCAGCCTGCCGTTCCTCCAACAGCTTCTCGGCTTCGTCGTCGGCCTCAGCTCCCTGATCCGGCTGGGTAAGGGAGCTGAGGCCGACGAGCGCAAGCATCTCCGCCAGCGCCTCAGGAGCTCCGGGGAGCTCATCGCGGTTCGCTTCCGCCACAAGCTCAAACACCTCGGCCATGGCTCTCGGCGTGTTGAAGTCATCCGCCAGCGCGTCCCTGAAGCTCTCTACTCGGGAGGCCGCCGCGTCGCTGGAGGTGTCGGGTGAGGGCTCGGCAGAGCCTCCCCGCTGTTGCTCTGACGAGCCCTCACCCGACACCTCCCCCACCGGGTGCTCCCGAAAGAAGTTCTTCAGCCGCTCCACCTGCGCTACTGCTTCTTCCATCTGCTGCGGCCCAAAGGCAATCGGCTGTCGATAGTGCCCCGAGATCAAAAACGCGACGACCGCCTCGGACCCGTACTGATCCAGCGCCTCATGCAGCTGGAAGATGTTCCCCTCGGACTTCGACATCTTTTCGGCGTCGGCCTGGACCATGCCGTTGTGCATCCAGGCTCGGGCGAACGGGCGACCTGCTCCCTCCGACTGGGCGATCTCGTTCTCGTGGTGGGGGAAGACCAAGTCAGATCCCCCGCCGTGGATCGCAAACGAGGGGCCGAGCTCGGCCTCCGCCATCGCCGAGCACTCGATGTGCCAGCCCGGGCGGCCAGGGCCCCAGGGCGAGTCCCAGGAGGTGTCCTCGTCGGGCTTGTGTGCCTTCCAGAGCGCGAAGTCGAGGACGTCCTCCTTGAGCGAAGTCGAGCCCGCCTCCTCGCCCTGGTCCATGTCCTCGGTGCGCCGGTTGGAGAGCTTGCCGTAGCCGTCGAAGCTGCGCACGCGGAAGTAGACGTCGCCACCTGACTCATAGGCGTGGTCGGACTCGATCAGGTCGGAGATCAAGGCGACGATCTCCTCAATCGTCTCCGTTGCCAGTGGCTCAGCATCGGGGCGGCCGAGGCCGAGGCGGCCGGTGTCCTCGAAATAGGCCTCGGTCATCCGCTCGGCGAACTCGGCGGAGCCGCTCCCCGCATCCCGCGCGGCGACGTAGATCTTGTCGTTGATGTCGGTGACGTTGACGACGAGCTTCGCCCGGTAGCCCTCGGACTCGAGAAAGCGCCGCAGCAGCGAGAAGACGACGAACGGCCGGGCGTTGCCGATGTGGATGCGGCTGTAGACGGTTGGGCCACAGGCGTAGATGCCGACCTCCGCCCCGGGATCGAGACGGACGATTTCGCCCGACAGCGTGTCCTTGATCCGCACCTCTCGCATCGGGCGGATGCTAGAGAGAACTAAAGAGCTAGAACGTGCGGTAGCCGGAGCCCGAGGGGGCGGGGTCGCGGCGCGACCACGAGGGCGCGTTGCGATCGGCGGCGGCAAGGACCTCGCGGCGGGCCCTCGAGGCGCTCGCCTTGATCTCATCCTCCGCCGCCTGTCTGACTCGCTCCTCGCGCTGCTCGGCCTGGGCGCGGATCCGGTCAGACTCCGCTTTGAGCGCTTCCTCGGCGCGCGCCCGCGCCTTCTCGGTCGCCTCGCCTTCGACCTTCTCGACCAACGAGCGGACGCGCTCGTCTGCCTCGCGGCGCACGTCCTCGGTCCCCTGCATCACCCGCTCCTCGATCTCGGTCTCGAGCTTGACCGCGAGCTGGTGCGCCTCTTCGGCCGCTGACTGGGCTTCGACCGCGCGCTGCTCGGCGGCGGCGATGCGCTGGTCGGCCTCGAGCTTGGCCCGGTCGAGTGCCTCCTCGTGCTGCCGGGCGGCACGCTCTTCGACCCGCTTTACGGCGGCGGCGATCTCGCGCTTCGACTCGTCACGCGCCGAGCTCAGCTCAGCCGCAATCGCCTCGCGATCGGCCTGAGCTTTCCGCTGGGCCTGCTCGAAGCTCTTCTCGGCGCGATCGCGGGCCGCCTCGGCCCGAACGGCGCGAGCCTCAGCCTGCTTGCGCTTCTCGCGCTCGGCGGCGATCCGCTCCCGCCCTTCGGCGCTGAACTTGCTCAGCGTGGCCATCGCGCGCTGCTTCACTTCGTCGCGCAGCTCCTCGTTGCGCGCCTCGGCCTTGGCCACCCGCTCCTCGCTGACCCGTACCCACTCGAGGGCCTGCGAAGCCGTCTCGTGCAGCTCTCGATTCGCTTCCCCAACCACCTTCAACTGCGCCGCCGGATCACCCATTAGCCGCAACCTACTATCCAGGTCGGAGGCCTATCTACCCCCACCTCCCGCGCAAAACGCGCATTTAGCGAGGTGTCCCTACCGGGACTGGCTCTGGGTCTCGCGCGCGTGCAGTTCGCGCTTGAGGATCTTGCCAGTGGCGTTGCGCGGCAGCTCGTCGAGGAACTCGATTTCGCGCGGAGCCTTATAGCCGGCGAGGTGGGCCTTGACGTGGGCCTTGAGCACTTCTTCGGAGACCTCAGTCTCGCCGTTGGCGACGACGAAAGCCTTCAGCCGTTGGCCAAACTCCTCGTCCTCGACCCCGATCACCGCCACCTCGACCACGCTCTCGTGGTCGGCCAGCAGATCCTCAACCTCGCGCGGGAAGACGTTCTCACCGCCGGAGACAATCATCTCGTCGTCGCGACCGTCGATGAAGAGGCGGCCATCGGCGTCGATGTGGCCGACGTCGCCACTGCTCAGCAGGCCTTCGATCGCCTCCTTGCCGCCACCGCCGGTGTAGCCCTCGAAGGACATCTCGTTGCCGACAAAGATCCGCCCGACCTCACCGCGGGGAACCTCCTGGCCGGTCTCGTCGAAGAGGCGCACGATCGTGCCGCGGGGCGGCCGCCCCGCGGTGCCAGGCGCCGCCCGCAGATCCTCGGGAGTGGCGACCGTGGCGTAGGCGACCTCGGTCGAACCGTAGAGGTTGTAGACGGTGTCGCCGAAACGGTCCATCCACTCGATCGCCAGCTCGCCCGGCAGCGCCGAGCCGGAGGCGGAGGTGATGCGCAGCGAGGAAAGGTCGTAGGCCTCGAGCGTCTCCGGTGGCAGGCGCAGGATGCGCTGCAGCATCACCGGGACGACGCCGAGCACCTGCGCGCGGTGGTCCTGCACCGCCCGCAGCGTCTCCTCCTCGTCGAACTTGCGCCGCAGCACCATCGTCGAGGCGGTCGGCAGGCTCATCACGAAGTGGAAGAAACCCCAGGAGTGGAAGAGCGGCGCCGCGATCATCATCGTCTCGCGGGCGCGGAAAGGGATCTTGTCGATCAGCGAAGCCATCGCCATCAGCCCATCGGGGCTGGAGCGCTGGGCTCCCTTCGGCGTGCCGGTGGTGCCCGAGGTGAGGATGACGAAGCGCGGTTTGTCCGGCGGCGGCTTGAGGTCGCCGTCGTGGTTGGCGGCGATCAACGAGTCCAGCGTCCGGTCCTCCGGCTCGCCGTCGGTCCAGGCGACGACGCGGGCGACGCTCTCGTCGACCCCGTCGAGCAGGCCGGCAAACTCTTCGTCGTAGACGAGCGCCTTCGGTTCCTCGCGCTTGGTCACCTCGACCAGCTGCGGCCCGGCGAACATCGTGTTGAGGTAGAGCGCGCTGGCACCGAGCTTGGCCGCCGCCAGGGTCGTCTCGATGAAGCCGCGGTGGTTGCGGCACATGATCCCGATCCCGTCGCCGGGGCCGATGCCCATGCCGGCGAAGGCGTGGGCGAGAGCATTGGAGCGCCGGTGCACGCGCTCGAAGCTGAGCGAGCCCCGTTCGTCGATGATCATCGTCTCGTGCGGATATTTGTGCGCCGCCGTGGCCACGCCGGTCGCCGGTGAGGCCCCCCAGCGCAGGAAGGTGGTGGCGACCTTCGCCGCCTTGTCGGGGCGGACCAGGCCAACGATGCCCGCCTCGTGCAGGACCTTCGCCTCGAAGATCGAGTCGGAGGCCGACTGGCGAGCCCGCGCTGCTATCGAGCTGAACGTTCCCATCGCAGCGGCGAAGGTTATTCGCTCTCGATCGAAGCGACCGCTATGCAGGCGATCCCCTCGCCCCGTCCGATCCAGCCCATCCCCTCGTTGCTCGTCGCCTTGACGCTGACGCGAGCCGAGGTCGCCTCGCCGAGGATTCGTTCCATCTCGGGCCGATACGGACCGAGGCGGGGCTCCTCGCAGATCAGCGTCGCGTCGACGTTGGCGATCCGGCCGGCGACGATCCCGACCGCGGTGCGCAGCAGGTCGATCGAGTCGGCGCCGCGCCAGATCTCTTCGTCGTCGGGGAAGTGGGTGCCGATGTCCCCCGCCCCGGCGGCGCCCAGCAGGGCGTCGATCACCGCGTGGGTGAGCACGTCGGCGTCGGAGTGCCCGGCCAGGCCGCGCGGGTGGTCGATCTCGACCCCGCCCAGGATCAGCTTGCGGCCCTGCTCGAAGCGGTGGCTGTCGTAGCCGATGCCGACGCTCACGCGCCTCGACCCCGCCTCCACCTAGGAATCCTCCCGCACCCGTTCGGGCAGTGGCTCGAGCCGGCGCTGGCGGCGGTCGAAGACACAGATCTCATCTACCCCGAGATTGGCGAGAAAGTCGATCGCCTTGTCGTAGCCGTAGCCGACCTGCTCGGGCAAGTGCGCGTCGGAGGAGAGGGAGAAGGCAGCCCCGGCCTCGACGCACATCTCGGCGAATGCCCCCGCCGGGTAGAGCTCGCCGACCGGCTTGCGCAAGCCAGCGGTGGAGACCTCAACCGCGATGCCGCTCTCGGCAATCGCCTCGATCGCCGGCTCGTAGAAGAAGCGTGGGTCGCGGTCGGGCAGCGGCCGTGAGCTGCCCCAGACCTTGACCAGGTCAGGGTGGGCGAGGATGTCGAAGAGGCCGGAACGGGCGCACTCGGCGAGCGCCTCGAAGTAGCGACGCCAGACCTCGTCCGGGTCGCTGCGGTCCTCCCAGACATCCCAGCCGGCGTGGTCGACAGCGGCGTCGCCGAGGAAGTGGACGGAGCCGACGACGTAGTCAAAGTCACGCGCCTCGAGCAGCGTCGCGGTGCGGTCTTCGGCAGCAGGGATGTAGTCGCACTCGACCCCGAGCCGCAGCGGCGTCGTGCGCACGAACTCGCAGTAGGAATCGAGGTCGTCGCGCGCCTCCTGCTCCCAGAGTGGGTGGCGCCAGAGGTCAAGTGCCTGGGTGAAGCGGTAGACGTGCTCGGAGACACCGAGCTCGGCGATCCCGGCCGCCTCGGCGGCGGCGAGATAGCGCTCGACGTTCTCGCCGGTGAAGAAGCGCTCGCCGGGCGTGTCGGGCTCGTCGGGTCTCAGGTGCAGGTGATAGTCAGTCAGCATCGCGGTGTTCCTTGCCGTGTCATGCGCGGGATAGGCGCAGCGGAGCGGGGAGGTTAGGCGACCCGGGCCGCGGATACGCTGGAGCCCATGGTCCACCTGCGGATCGTCGTGCCGGAAGCGCGCTGTCGCGAGGTGCTTGACCTGCTCGAAGGGGCGCCCTCGACGACAAACCTGGTCTTCTTCGCTGGCGCCGCCCGCCAGCCCAAAGGGGACGTCGTCCTCTGCGACATCGCCCGCGAGGAAGCCAGTGTGATCATCGATGACCTGAAGGAGCTGGGCATCGGCCGCGATGGCTCGATCGCGCTGGAGCAGATCGACTCCCAGATCTCGCGCGCGGCGGACCGCGCAGAGCGAGCCGCACGGGGGACGCCGTCCGATGCGGTCGTCTGGGAGGAGGTCGAGTCGCGGACCTCGGAGACCACCGAGCTTGGCGGCAATTTCCTCATCTTCATGGTCCTTGCCTGCCTGATCGCCTCGGTCGGGATCTTCACCGGCTCGCCGATCCTGATCATCGGGGCGATGGTGGTCGGGCCAGAGTTCGGGCCGTTGGCAGGCCTCTGCGTCGCCGCGGTCGAGCGCCGTCCCGAGGTCGCGGTGCGCTCGCTGAAGGCGCTCGTCGTCGGCTTCCCGGTCGGCATCACGGCCGCCTTCCTCTTCACCTTCTTCTGCGTCGCCGTGGGGCTGGTCGATTCGAGCTTCCACAGCACCGACAACCAGCTCACCCAGTTCATCACCAAGCCCGACGACTTCTCCTTCATCGTCGCCGTCTTCGCCGGCGCGGCGGGGATGCTTTCTCTCACTTCGGCGAAGTCGGGAGCGCTGGTCGGCGTCCTGATCTCGGTGACGACGATCCCGGCGGCGGCGAACATCGGACTCGCCGCCGCGCTCGGCAACTGGGGCGATTGGCGCGGCGCGATGCTGCAGCTCAGCATCAACCTCGTCGCGATCGTGCTCGCCGGCGTCACCACCCTCTTCGTCCAGCGCCTGCTCTTCGAGCGCCGCCGCAGGCGGCACCTGAACGAACGCCATGCCTGAGGAGTCCCGTGCGGCCCAGCTCGCCCTGATGCTCGGCGCTTTCGCGGTGGGTACGGCGATCGCCGCCGCGCTTGGCGCGGTCAGCTTCGGCGTCGCGCTTGGCATCGGCCAGGTCTGCTTCGCCGCGACCTTGGTCTGGGTCCTACTGACCCAGTAGGAGCTCGGCCACTCGGAGATCGAAGGGCGTCGTCACCTTGAGGTTCTGGGGCGAGGAGGGATGGATCAGGACACAGCCGCCGGCAGCCTCGACGATCATCGCCTCGTCGGTTGCGGCTGCAGTGCGGTCGGGATCGGCCGCCAGCGCATTGCGAAGGGCCGCGACACGGAAGACCTGGGGCGTCTGAGCGGCCCACAATCGCCGCCTGTCCAGCGTCCGCTCCACGCAGTGCCACGTTTTTCGTCCCTCTAACAGCGGAAAAGCGTTGCGCTGCCCCTTGGGGCTGGAATCGGCGGCCCCTACCTGCTTGATCGTGTCGGTGACCGCAGTGGCGGCGATCGCCCCGGCGGCCCCTGGGTCATCCATGAGCGCCGAGATCACGCCCTCGATCAGCTCGGAAGTGACCAGCGGGCGAGCCGCATCGTGGATCGCGACCAGCTCGGTGCCGACCGCCGCGAGCGCGTTCGAGACCGATTCGGCCCGCGTGGCGCCGCCGTCGACGACGGCGAGGTCGCCCCCGGCGAGGTCATCCCCGGCGAGGTCATGGACGTGCCCCGGCGGGCAGGCGACGACGATCGAGCGCACTGAGGGGGCCGTCCTGAAGGCTGCGATCGACCACTCGACCAGGGGCCTGCCGGCCACCGGCACGAAGGCCTTCGGGCCGCCGGCTCCGAGCCTCTGCCCAGAGCCGGCGGCCGCGATCACGGCCGTGACGGACGCTGCGGAGCTACGCCGTGGCGGCGAAGCGCTCCTCCAGCAGCCCGTCGAGGTACTCCTCCGCGCCTTCCTCGTCCTTGTCGAGCGCGTACATGAACTCCGAGGCGAGGATCTTCTTCGCCCGCGTGTACATCTGCTTCTCACCGGTTGAGAGGCCCTTTTCCATCTCGCGGATGGCAAGGTTACGAACGACCTCAGCCAGCTCGAAAACGTCCCCGGTCTTGATCTTCTCGCGGTTGTACTTGAAGCGCCGGTTCCAGTTCTTCGGCATGTCTGAGACGTCGTCAGTGAGAACGTCAGTGACCTTCTTGATTTCTTCCTCGTCGATAACGCGGCGCAAGCCAGCAACACCAGCGTTCTCGCAGGGGACCATTACCGTGAGCTCGTTGTGGAGGATCTTGATCGTGAGGTATTCACGCTTCTCCCCCATCAGCTCTCGGGTCTCCTTCTTCAGCACGAGGCCAGCACCGTGATGGGGGTAGACGACCTTGTCCCCCTCTTCGAAGTCACAGACGTAAGGGACTGACACGTCCGCTTCGAAGCCCGCCTCCATGGCCTCCTCTGCTAGCTCAGAAATCGGACTGCTCCTTTCTCTCGTCAACGGCGCCATTCGCCGTCTCAACTTTGTAGGTACCGATCGACCAAGTCGACCTCCTGAAGCCTGCGCAGGCCCTCGCGGATGTCCTTGGCTCGCGTGGAGCCGACACCGTCGACAGCCTCCAGGTCGGCGTCGGAGGCAGCCAGAACCTCCTCCAACCCACCCAGCTCCTGGATGATCTTCTGGACGACAAGCTTGGGGATGCGCGGCACGCGGCCGAGCACGCGGTAGCCGCGCGGGGCCACCGGGAAGTCAAGGGTGTTGAGCTTACGGTCGTAGCCGAGCAACTCGCCAAGGCGACCGAAGTCGAGCACGTCCTCGTGCGGGAGGCGCGCAAGCGACTGCAGCACCGTGGCCAGGTTCTGCTCGGAGTCCTCGACCGAGTAGTCGCGCACCAGCGCGGTCTTATCGGCGGCGACGCCGACCATCGTCTCCTCCAGCTGCATCTCGATCAGGCGGCCCTCGGTGCCGAGCTCGACGATGTAGCGCTCGACCTCGACCGCCATCCGGGTGACCAGCTCGGCCCGCTGCAGGACGGCGAGCGCGTCGTAGAGGACGCCGCCGCCCTCGAACTCGAGCACGGTGAGGCGGTTGGAGACCTGGTCGAGGCGGGCCCGGTACTTGTCGAGCGTCGCCAGGCCCTGGTTGGCCTTGGCCAGCACCGCGGGGATGTCCTGCAGGATGTACTTGGTCCCCTCGACGTAAAGCGAGACGACGTCGCGGCGCTGTGAGATCGCGATCACCAGCGCCTCGGTCTGTTTGGAGACGCGCTCGGCGGTGCGATGGCGGGTGCCGGTCTCCGAGGAGAGGATCGTCGGGTCGGGCATCAGCTGCACGTTGGCCCAGGCGATTTTGGTCGCCTCGGAGTTGAGCACGATCGCCCCGTCCATCTTTGCCACTTGGTAGAGCATCGCCGGCGTGTAATCGATGTCGAGCTTGATCCCGCCGGAGAGAAGATGGGAGATGTCCCCCGGGTCACCGACCACGATCAGCCCGCCGGTGCGAGAGTGAACGATGTTGTCGAGGCCCTCGCGCAGCGCGGTTCCGGGCGCGACGACGTCGAGGGCTCTGAGGAGTCGGGGATCCTGACGTTCGGAGAGCTCATGAAGCTCATCCCCTGGAAGCGCTGACATCACCCTTTAGGATGCCAAAAACCGCTTTGGAATGCGGTGTGGCTAATCCCCAGTGGACAGGTCAGGATAGCCATTGTCAAGGAAAGCGATCACCTAAGAAATCTTAATCGCCCAAATCACGCCTAGATCAGCGAATTGCGACCCTCAAAGGTGGAAGCGGCGGTGATGAAAATGGTGCCTAAGGGCGTTTGGGTGAGGCTTGCCAGCGACGCTTGGGTCGGGCCCGGGATGCTCCGGGTCACGCACGAAAGCCCAGGTAAGCGCCGTACCGGCGGCACAAAGTGCCACCACTACCCAGGTTGAGCCGGCGATGCTGGCGGCAAAGGAGCTGCCACCGTCGAGCAGCGCGTGGAAGACAGCGCCAACCGCCGCCAGCGCGATCGCCCCGGCCATCACCCGGTCCATCGCCAGCACACCCGAGGCGATGCCGACCTTCTCCGCCGGCATCGCCGCCATCGCCGCGGTCGACATCGGCGCGTAGACGAGGCCAAGCGCGATGCCGAAGAACAGGTAGCCGACCAGCAGCAGGCCGTAGCCGCTGTCGGCGCCCAGCTGGGTCAGCACGAGCAGGCCGACGGTGCCGCAGGCCATACCCGCGGTCATCAACCGCCGTGCCCCGAAGCGAGCGATCAGGCGAGCCGACTGCGGTGAGATCACGACCATTGGCGCCGTCACAGGGAGGATCATCACGCCGCTGAGGACCGCGGAGTGGCCGAGGACGTCCTGCAGGTACTGCGGCTGGAAGAACATCACGACCCAGTAGGAGCCGACGAGGGCGAAGGCGGCCGCGCTGGCGCCGAAGTAAGGCCGGTTGCGGAAGAGGTCGAAGTCGACAATCGGCTCTCTAACGCGGTGCTCCAGCTTCCAGAAGGCGAACAGCGCCACCAGGCCGATGGCTGCGGCTGCGGCAGTTGTCGCGCCGCTCCAGACGCGACTCTGCACAAGCGCCAGAACGACCCCGGCGAGACCAATGCCAAGCGCGATCAGGCCGCTGAAGTCGATCCGCCGTCCGGCGCCGGGGTCGGTCGACTCGGGCGCCGCGATGCTCGTAATCGCGATCCCGATCAGGGCAACGGGCAGGTTGATCCAAAAGATCACCCGCCAGTCGATTTCAACCAACAAGCCGCCGGCGAGCGGCCCGATCGCCAGCGCCAGCGCCGAGACACCGGCCCAGACCCCGAGCGCCCGCGCCTGTTCTGACGCCGGGAACGCGTTGCAGACGATCGCCAGCGAAAGCGGCAGCATCGGCGCCGCGCCGATCCCCTGCAGGATCCGCCCGACGATCAGCGTCTCCTGGCTCCCCGCCGCCCCGGAGACCACCGAGCCGAGCGCGAAGACAACCATGCCGGCAAGGAAGAGCCGCTTGCGCCCGAACATGTCCCCGAGCCGCCCCGCCGTAACGACGAACACCGCGATCGCCAGCAGGTAGCCGTTCATCACCCACTGCAGCCCCTCCGCCGTCGCCCCCACGTCGTGCCGAATGCTCGGCAAGGCCAAGGCAACCACAGTCGAATCGAGCATCAATAGGAAGAGCCCCGCGCAGGTCCCCGCAAGCGTCCACCACGGGCGATTGTTCTTGTCGATCCCCAACATCGGCCGCGACGCTATCCGTAATCGCGGATTGAAGTCCCGGTGAGGTCGGGACCGCTAGGAGCCAGCGGACCCCTCCCCCAGAGACCGTTGCGCAGCAGATCGAATAGGCACTTCGAGCGTGGTCCCTGAGCCTCTGGTGGAGGGGTCCGCTGGCTCCCTGCCGACGCCGATCTCCTCGACGCACAACTCGGCCGACAGCTCGACGCCGAAGCTCATCGGTGACGGCAGGGCATCGGGAGCCCCTCTCCGGAAGGCTCAGGGACCACGCCTCGAAGCTCGGTAACGATCTGCTGCGCAACGGCCTTCAGGTGAGGGGCTCCCGATGCCCTGCGGCCAGGGGTGGCAGCTAGTGCGTGGCGACCAGGTCTCGGGCGGGGTCGATGCCCCAGCGAGATCCCACTTCAGTGAGCTCATTGGAGAGCTCCCAGCGGTCCGGGCGCTCGTCGCCTTCGTGCTGAGGATTTGCACCCTTGAGGGCCATGCAGCCGGTGTTGTCTCCGATGGCTCGTATTGACGCGACGTCGTCAGGGCTTAGCTTTTGCTCCACGGGAAGGGCGGCTAGCTCGGCTCGTTGCCGCTCGACCGGGCGGGCATCGGGGCCGGTCTCCTGGATCAAGGTGGGGACGACGCACTCGACCGCGGGGTGGGCGAGGTTCCATTGGCAGGCGAGCTGGATCGGGGTCAGGTCGGTGCGCTCGCAGTAGGGGCGGACGCGATCGAGCTTCTCCAGGCCCGCCTCGATCCAGCCTTCGGGACGGAAGGCACGGTGGTCGCCTTTGGCCAGCTCCATGCCGGGACGCAGGTCGCCCCAGAAGAGACCGCCGTAGTCAACGACGCGGGTGATCACCTTGACCTCGTGGCGCTCGGCCGCCTCGAGGCAGAGCTCACCGGGCCAGGGCTCGAATGGGTTGAGGATGATCATCGCCCAGTCGATGCGGTCGCCGAAGCGCTCCAGGCAGCTGATGATGTCGAGGGTGAAGCCGTTAGCTGGACCCGGCGCGACGCCGATCTGAGCCGCCAGGCCCGTTTCGCGCAGCGCCGCCATCCCGCTCCAGACCGCCTCGCTCGAGTAGCCGATGCGATCGGGGTTGTGCAGCAGCAGCAGGTCGAAGGAGCTGACGCCGAGGCGTTCGAGGCTCTTCTCGGCCGCCATCCGCAGGTAATCCGCGTAATCGCCCTGGCCGCGCAGCGCCGGGCTGGTGAAGCGCGGGAAGCCACGGGGGCCGTCGCGTTCGCCCGCGTAGAAGTCATGCCCGACCGCACCGACCAGGCAGTACTCCTCGCGCGCCACGCCGGTGAGCGCCCGCCCGAGCAGCGAATCGGCCTCGCCCTGGCCGTAGGTGTCAGCCGTGAGCACCGTGTCGATGCCCTCGCCCGGCCTCAGCAGGGCTTCCAGCCGCTCCGCCTCGATCGTCTCGCCGAAGCGCAGGAAGCGTCCGCCGCTCCAGGCACCAACCGCGCTGCGACCGGGTTGACGCACGGCGACGCTGACTCAGGCAGCGTCGCCGTCGCCGGAGGGCTCCGAGGCGCCCTGGTCCGGCTCGCCGTCGCCACTCGGCTCGCCGTCGCCCTGCTTGGCGCCGACGCCGACCTTCTCGGGCTCGGGCTTGGACTTCTTCGACCGCACCTGCTTCTTCGGCTTGACGATCGTCAAGCTGAGCGGACGGTCGTCCTCGTCCCCGGAGGGATCGCGCTTGACCATCACCGTCGAGCCAGGTGGCATCTCGGCGCCCTGACGCAGAACTTCGTCCGCCAGCGGGTCCTCGATGTAGCGCTGGATCGCCCGGCGCAGCGGACGGGCGCCCATTGAGGGGTCCCAACCCTTGTCGACCAGCAGGTCCTTGGCCTCATCGGTCAGCTCCAGCTGCAGCTCGTGCTCGGCGACTTGGACGCGGACCCGGTTGATCATCAGGTCGATGATCTCCTTGACCTCTTCCTTGGCCAGCTTGTGGAAGACGATCACCTCGTCGATCCGGTTGAGGAACTCAGGCCGGAAGACCCGTTTGAGGTCGCCCATGATCCGGTTCTTCATGTCGTCGTAGGACATCCCGGTCTCGTCGGAGACCGTGAACCCGATCGAGGTGTTCTTCGAGATCTCCGAGGCGCCGATGTTCGAGGTCATGATCACGATCGCGTTGCGGAAGTCGACCGTGCGACCTTGGGCGTCGGTAAGGCGCCCGTCCTCGAGGATCTGCAGCAGGATGTTGAAGACGTCCGGGTGCGCCTTCTCGATCTCGTCGAGCAAGAGCACGCTGTAGGGCTTGCGCCGCACGGCCTCGGTCAGCTGGCCACCCTCGTCGTAGCCGATGTAGCCCGGAGGCGAGCCAACCAGGCGGCTGACCGCGTGCTTCTCCATGTACTCGGACATGTCGATGCGGACCATCGACTCCTCGTCGCCGAAGAGGAACTCGGCCAGCGTCCGAGCGAGCTCGGTCTTGCCGACCCCGGAGGGGCCGAGGAAGATGAACGAGCCGGCCGGGCGCTTCGGGTCCTTGATCCCGGCGCGCGAGCGGCGGATCGCCTTGGAGACGGCGGTGATCGCGACCTCCTGGCCAATCACTCGCTTGTGCAGCTCCTCCTCCATGCGGATCAGCTTCTGCGTCTCGGCCTCGGTCAGTTTGAAGACCGGGATGCCGGTCCACATCGAGACGATGTCGGCGATCTCCTCTTCGCCCACGTCGGGACGATCGCCGTTCTCACCCTCGGCCCACTCGTCTTCGAGCTGGCGCTTGCGGGTGGTCAGCTGGCGCTCGGAGTCGCGCAGGTTCGCCGCTTTCTCGAACTCCTGCGCTTCGATCGCGGCCTCCTTGTCGCGCCGCGTCGTCTCGATTTCCTCCTCGAGATCGCGGTAGACCGGCGGTGCGCTCATCGACTTGATCCGCATCCGCGATGCGGCCTCGTCGATCAGGTCGATCGCCTTATCGGGCAGGAAGCGGTCGGAGATGTAGCGGTCGGCGAGCTCGGCGGCGGCCTCCAGCGCGTCGTCGGTGATGTTGACGCGATGGTGCTGTTCGTAGCGCTCGCGCAGCCCTTCGAGGATCTTCACCGTGTCCTCGACCGAGGGCTGGTCGACCTTGATCTGGGCGAAACGACGCTCCAGGGCCGAATCGCGCTCGAGGTACTTGCGGTACTCGTCGAGCGTCGTCGCGCCGATCGTCTGCAGCTCGCCACGGGCGAGGGCCGGCTTGAGGATCGAGGCGGCGTCGATCGCGCCCTCAGCGGCGCCCGCGCCAACCAGGTTGTGGAGCTCGTCGATGAAGAGAATGATGTCGCCGCGCTGGGTGATCTCTTTCATCACCTTCTTGAGGCGCTCCTCGAACTCGCCGCGGTACTTCGAACCGGCCACCAGGGCGGCTAGGTCGAGCGTGTAGATCTGCTTGTTCTTGAGCAGCTCGGGGACTTCGCCCTTGTTGATGCGGGCGGCCAGGCCCTCGACCACGGCGGTCTTGCCGACGCCGGGCTCGCCCAGCAGCACCGGGTTGTTCTTGGTGCGGCGGGAGAGGATCTGCATGATCCGCTCGATCTCGGTTTCGCGACCGATCACCGGGTCGAGCTTGCCCTCCTCGGCGAGCTTGGTCAGGTTGCGACCGAACTGGTCGAGCAGCTTCGAAGACTTTTTGCCCTCGCCCGAACCAGTCCCGGCGCCCGCGCCCTGACGACGGCCGCCTGGGCCGGAGAGCATGCGGATCACCTCGTTGCGAATCTTGTCCGAATCAGCATCGAAGTCGAGCAGGATGCGGGCAGCGACGCCCTCGTTCTCGCGCACGAGACCGAGCAGGATGTGCTCCGTGCCGATGTAGTTGTGGCCAAGCGAGAGCGCCTCGCGCAGGGCGAGCTCGAGCACCTTCTTGGCGCGCGGGGTGAACGGGATCTGGCCGGAAGTGACCTCCTCGCCGGACCCGACGATGCGAACCACCTGCGAGCGGACGCGCTCGGTGGTGATGTCAAGGGACTCGAGGACCCGTGCTGCGAGACCCTCCTCCTCGCGCAGCAGGCCGAGCAGGATGTGCTCGGTGCCGATGTAGTTGTGCTTCAGCGTGCGCGCCTCTTCCTGGGCTAGGACCACTACTTGGCGGGCTCGCTCTGTAAATCGCTCGAACAAAAAGCCTCTCTATCTACTCAACGCGGCGCGGCTGAGTAAGTCTCGGTGGGCGCCCTTCGGTTATCGGTAAGCGCCTATGTGGTCCTTAGAGGATACCGAGCGAGACCGCCCGGCCCACTGCCGCAAAAAAGCGCTCAGAGCGTGCTTTTGGCCGATTTGGTCCGAACTAGGTACGCATCGCCGGGAAGAGCACCACCTCACGCACGCTCTTTGCCCCGGTCAGCAGCATCACCAAGCGGTCGATGCCGATTCCGACCCCGCCCGTCGGCGGCATTCCCTGCTCCAGCGCAGCAACGAAATCCTCGTCGTAGGGCTGGGCCTCCTCGTCGCCCCGTGCCAGCTCCTCGGCCTGCTGCTCGAAGCGCCGTCGCTGCTCGTCGGGGTCGTTGAGCTCGGTAAAGCCGTTGGCGATCTCCATGCCGCCGGCGAAGGCCTCGAAACGCTCGACCAATCCGTCCTCTGAGCGGTGGGACTTGGCGAAGGGCGAGAGCTCGACCGGGTAATCGAGGACGAAGGTGGGCTGGATCAATCCTGGCTCGACGTGCTTCGAAAGCAGGCCGTCGACCAGCTTCCCCCAGCCCTCCGCGGGGTCGGGCTCGGTGCCGATCGCCGCGGCCAGCGCCTCACGGGTGGGGTGCTCGGCGATGTCGATGCCGCTCGCCTCGCGAATCGCGTCGCGGAAGCTGACCCGGTTCCAGGGCGGGGCGAAGTCGATCGAGACGTCACCGCGCTGGACCACAGTGGTGCCGAGCACCCGCTCGGCGACCTCGGCGACCATCTGCTCGACCCGGTGCGCGGTCGAGGCGTAATCGGCACAGGCCTCATACCACTCGAGCATCGTGAACTCGGGGTTGTGCTTGTGCGAGATCCCCTCGTTGCGGAAGTCCTTGCCAAGCTCGTAGACGCGGTCGATGCCGCCGACGACAAGCCGCTTGAGGTAGAGCTCGGTGGCGATGCGCAGGTAGAGGTCACGGTCGAGCGCGTTGTGGTGCGTGGTGAAGGGCCGCGCCAGGGCGCCGCCGTAGAGCGGCTGCAGGACCGGCGTCTCGACCTCGACGAAGCCGTGTTCATCGAGGTAGCGCCGCACCTCCGAGACCGTGCGGGCGCGCAGGGTGAAGAGCTTGCGGCTCTCCTCGTTGGCGATCAGGTCGAGCTCGCGCTGGCGATAGCGCGTCTCCACGTCCTCGAGGCCGTGGAACTTGTCGGGCGGCGGCCGCAGGCTCTTCGCCAGCAGCTTCCAGTGATCGATGGCCAGCGATAGCTCGCCGCCGCGGCGGGTCGCCATCGCCGTGCCCTCGACGCCGATGATGTCGCCGAGGTCGAGGTCGACGAGGACCTCGTAGGCATCAGGTCCCAGCAAGTCCTCGCGCGCGTGCAGCTGAATCTGGCCGCTGGCGTCGCGCAGATCGAGAAAGCAGGCCTTGCCATGTCCGCGGCGGCCGACCAGGCGACCGGCGACGCGGTGGCGGGAGTCCGTCTCGATCCCGGGCGCCAGCCCCTCGTGCGCGGCGCGCACCTCGCCGATCTCCTCACGCTCGGCGAACTCGGGCGGAAACGGGTCGATCCCCGCCTCCCGCAGCCGCTCGAGCTTCTCCCGCCGATCGCGGAGAACGTCAGAGAGCTTCGGTTGTTCCGCCCCGCTCATCGAGGCGCGAGCCTACCCGGCAAGCCCGCTAAGCCGTCTCGATCTTGGTGATCTTCAGTTTCTTCTTCGGCCCGCGCGGGACCTCGACCGTGACGATGTCGTTGCGCTTGTGACCGATCAGGGCTTTGCCGATCGGCGACTCGTTGGAGAGCTTGTGCTCGAGCGGGTCGGCCTCGGTCGAGCCGACGATCTGGAACTTCTGCGAGACGTCCGTCTTCTGGTCCTTGACGTGGACGATCGAGCCGAACTGGACTTCATCGGTGCCGATGTCCTTCTCGTCGATCACGGTGGCGCGGCGCAGCCGCTCTTCGAGCTGAGAGATCCGCTGCTCGAGCAGTGCCTGCTCGTTCTTGGCGTCGTCGTACTCGGCGTTCTCGGAGATGTCGCCAAACTCGCGCGCCTCCTTGATCCGCTCGGCAACCTCGCGCCGCCGCACGGTCGAGAGGTGTTCGATTTCCTCCTTGAGCTTCTCGAGACCCTCGGGTGTGATGACGGACTGACGACTCACTTTGGCACTACCTCGCTTTAGTGTTGAGAACGGCCGGAAACCGGCTCCTAGACCCAAAAACGCCCGGGTGCGACGGCTTTGCGTCACCACACCAGGGCCGGAAGTCGCGGGATTATAGCTAGCCGCTTTACGCGGCCAATCCGGTTCTCAAACCCCGCTCGGCGCGGGCGTGGCCAAATCGGCGATCAGGCGCCGTGCCTGCGCCAGGTCCGCGTGGCGTTGCAACTCGTCGGCGAGCTCTGGCGAAGCGTCCAATTGCTCCATGTACCAGGGGTAGAACTTGCGCAGATAACGACCGGCGCGCTCGTCACCAAGGTGCTCCTGGGCGCGGTCGATGACCCAGAGCAGCTCGGTGGCGACCTCGCCTTGACCCGGCGGTTGCTGCCGTTGCCCAGTCAGCTCCTCGAAGACCCAGGGGTTGCCGAGAGAGCCACGGGCCATCATCACCGCGGCGGCGCCGGACTCCTCATAGGCGACTCTCGCTGCCTCGGCGCTTTTGAGGCCACCGGAGACGATCACCGGCACCTCGATCCGCTCGACCAGCTCGCGGGTGAGCGCGTAATCGGGGCTGCCTTTGTGACCGACCGTCGCCGCCCGCGGGTGGAAGCCGATCGCGGCCACACCGGTCTCCTCGGCAAGGCGCACGGCAAGGTCGAAGCCGGAGCGATCGCCGACTTCGATGCCGGAGCGCAGCTTCACCGTGACCGGCAGGCCGCTGCCCTCGATCGCACCCTGCGCAAGGCCCAAGGCAAGCTCCTGATCACGCAGCAGCTCGGCGCCGGCGCCGGTCTTGCGCACCTTGCGCACCGGGCAGCCCATGTTGATGTCGATCAGGTCGGCACCGGCCTCGGCGGCGATCGCCGCGGCGGAGCGCATCACCTCGGCGTCATGGCCGAAGAGCTGAATCGAGACCGGATGCTCGTCGGGGTGGATGCGCATCAGCTCGCGCAGGGTGCGCTCGTTGCGATGGTGCAAGCCAAAGCTGGAGACCATCTCGGAGACGGCCAGCCCCGCTCCGTGGCGCTTGGCCTGCAAGCGCACGAACCAGTTGCCGATCCCGGCAAGCGGGGCGAGCAGGACCCGATTCGGTATCTCGATGCTGCCGATCCGGAAGGGATCAGTCAGCGGAGGCTGTGGGGACGTTGCGCTCATGGATCAATCTCAGCCCTTTGAGGGTAAGCAGGTCGTCGACTTCGTCGATCGTCTCGGTGAAGGGAACGACGACGGAGGCGTAGCCGCCGGTGGCAAGCACCCGCGGATTCGGCAGCTCCTCCTCGATCCGGCGCACGATGCCGTCGATCAGCCCGGCGAAGCCGAAGATGAAGCCGGAGTGGATTGCCGCCCGGGTCGAACGCCCGATCGCTTCCTTCGGCTCTTCGAGATCGATCCTGGTGATCCGCGCCGCCCGTTCGATCAGGGCGCTGAGCGAGGGCGCGAGGCCGGGGCCGATCGCGCCGCCCAGGTACTCGCCGTCCGCGGAGACGCAGTCGATGTTGATGCCGGTGCCGAAGTCGACCGAGACACAGGCCTCGCCAAACCGGTCGTAAGCCGCGATCGCGTTGACCAGGCGATCGGCGCCCACCTCGAGTGGGTTCTCGATCCGAATCGGCATCCCGGTCTTGAGGCCGGGGCCGATCGTCAGGCATTCCGCCTTCAGGTAGCGCTGCGCCATCTCCTCGAACTGGCTGCCCAGCGGCGGCACCACCGAGGAGACGCAGATCGCGTCGACGTCGTCGAACGACATCCCGCAGAGTGAGAAGAAGCCGCTGATCCGCTCGGCCAGCTCGTCGCCGGTCGCGCCGGAGCGGGTCTGGAAGCGCCAGTGCTCGACCAAGCTCTCGCCGTCAAAGGCGCCCAGGTGTGTTTGGGTGTTGCCGACGTCGACCGCGAGGAGCACAGCGCGATTATCGCGGGATCGGGGCCTCGCCGCTCGGCAGGCTCGCGCGCCAGCCCGTAGGATCACGGACCGTGGAGGCTCGTCTGTACGGAGTTCCGGCGTCGCACCCGAGCTTTGCCGTGGCGCAGATGCTCGAGCACAAGGGCATCGCCTATAAGCGCCGGGACCTCTTTCCGGCGATCTCGAGGATGATCGTGCCCGCGCTCGGCTTTCCCGGCAAGACGGTGCCGGCGCTGAAGATCGAGGGCCGAAAGCTTGTCGGCTCGCGCGAAATCTCCCGCGCACTGGACGAGATTCGCCCCGAGCCACCGCTGTTTCCCTCTGATCCCGAAAAGCGCGCCGCGGTCGAGGAGGCCGAGCGCTTCGGCGACGAGGAGCTGCAGCATCCGATCCGGCAGATCGCCTGGTGGGCGATCAAGCGCGACAGCTCCTCGCTGCGCAGCTATTCCGAGGGAGCCAGGCTCGGCATACCGATCGGCCTCGCGGTGCGCACGGCAGCGCCGATCATCGCGCTCGAGGTCCGCATCAACGACGCCAGCGACGAGAACGTCCGCCGCGACCTCGCTGCCCTGCCGGCACTGCTCGACAAGGTCGACGCCTGGATCGAGGAGGGTGTGCTGGGGGGAGAGCAGCTCAACGCCGCCGACTTCCAGATTGCGACCAGCCTCGGCCTGGCGATGACCCTCGACGACCTGCGACCGGCGATCGAGAACCGGCCGGCCGGCAGTCTCGCCCAACGCGTCTGCCCGAACTATCCCGGCAAGGCCTCACACATCCTGCCCCCCGCCTGGCTGCAGCAGCTGCGGGACACGACGGCCGCCACTAGCTGAGCGAACCGACCCGCTCGGCGCGCTGTCCCGGACCAAGCGAGTCGAGGGCGTCGGCGAGATGGGTCCCGTCCGGCAGCGTCAACTCGGGGTCGAGCTCGAGCAGTGGGGCGAGGACGAAGCGACGGCTGGTGACCTCTGGATGGGGAAGCGTGAGCCGCTCAGTGGAGAGCTCGATCTCGCCGAGCAGGAGGAGGTCGACGTCGAGCGGGCGGGGGCTGTGGCGGGGGGCGTCGAGCTGGCGGCCGCGCCCGACCTCGATCTGCTTGCAGAGGTCAAGCAGCGCCGCGGGCTCGAGCTCAGTGCGGATGCGGATCGCCGCGTTGAGGAAATCGGCCTGGTCGAGCACCTCACCAACCGGCTCGGTCTCATAAGCGGAGGAAATGGCTTCGACCTCGACACCGTGCTCGCGCAAGAGCTCAACCGCTGCCCGCAGGTGAGACTCGCGATCGCCGACGTTGGAGCCTAGGCCCAGGTACCCGCTGCGAAGCTCAGCCACGGTGGGCTCAGGCCTCTTCCGCTTCGTCCTCGTCGGCCCCTTCGGCGCGCTCCTGGACGACCTCGACCGCGACCTCTTGGATCGCCAGTGGCAGTGGCGGCTCCGGCTTGGCGGCGCGGACCCGTACCGACTCGCTGCCGTAGCGCTCCATCAAGCGCTCGCCGACGACCTGCGCGAGGCGCTCCAGGGTGCGGTAGCTGCGCTCGGTGGCGGCGAGGGCGACGATGTCGCAGACCGCTGAGTAGTCGACCGTGTCCTCGATTCGGTCGGTGAGGACCGCGTCGCAGTCGGGAACGTCGAAGGAGATGTCGAACTCGAGCCGCTGCCCAATCTCCTGCTCGGCATCGCTCACCCCGTGGTGGGTGTAGATCGAGAGCCCGCGCAGCTCGACCTCGACCCGCGACTCCAGCCCGTTGTCGTGCGACTCCATGGGGAGAACCTATCCCAGGATCGCGCTGGTTACCGCGAGCGCCTGCGCCGTCTCAGCGACGTCATGGACACGCAGGACGTCGGCGCCCTCGGCCGCGGCGAGCACCGCGGAGGCAAGCGAGCCGCCAATTCGCTCGTCGACGGCAGAGCCGTCGACCTTGCCGATGAAGCTCTTGCGCGAGGCACCGATCACCAGGGGATGGCCGAGCTCCCGCAGCTCCGCCAGTCGCCGCAGCAGCTCGAGGTTGTGCTCCAGCGTCTTGCCAAAGCCGATCCCCGGGTCGAGCCAGATCCGCTCCCTGGCGATTCCCGCGGCAAGGGCATATTCGGCCCGCTCGGCCAGAAACGCCTTGACGTCGTCGACCACGTCGTCATAGCGCGGGTCGTCCTGCATCGTTCGCGGGTTGCCCGGCATGTGCATCAGCACCACGCCCACCCCTCGCTCCGCGCACACCCCCGCCATCGCCGCATCGCCCCGCATTGCGGTGACGTCGTTGAGCATCGTCGCTCCGGCATAGATCGCCGCCGCGGCGACAGCAGCCTTCGAGGTGTCGATCGAGACCACTCCCTTGCCGGCGAGAGCCTCGACCACCGGGACCACCCGGCGTAGCTCCTCGGCCTCGCCGACGGGCTCGGCCCCCGGCCTGGTCGATTCACCGCCGACGTCGAGGATCTCCGCCCCGTCCCGCAGCAGCTCCTCGCCGTGGGTGATCGCGGCCTGCGCGTCGAGGTACTTGCCGCCGTCCGAAAACGAGTCGGGGGTCACGTTGACGACCCCCATCAATTTGACGCGGGCGCTCAGCTCGCGTCGCCGCCGGCGTAGCCCGGCCGCGGCCGCGGGATCGGCCGCGCGCCCTCGCGCTGTGCCCGTTCGGGCTCCGGCGCCGGCTCGACTGGCGGCGTCGGCTCTTCCTCGTCGACGAAGACCTCGTCGACGGGCTTGCCGTCGAGCAGGGCGACGAACTGCTCGGCGTCGATCGTCTCGCGCTCGAGCAGGATCTTGGAGATCGTGTCGAGCTCGTTGCGCTTGTCGGTCAGCAGGTCCTTGGCGGTCTGGTGAGCGCTCTCGACGATGCGGCGGATCTCATCATCGATCTCGCGGGCGATCTCGTCGGAGTAGTCCGGCTCGGAGGAGAACTCGCGGCCGAGGAATGGCTGGCCGCGATCGTGGCCGAAGACGCGCGGGCCGAGGCGCTCGGACATGCCGAAGCGCATCACCATCTGCTTCGCCGTCTCGGTCACCTTTTCGAGGTCGTTGGAGGCCCCGGTGGTGATCTCGCCGAAGACGATCTCCTCGGCGGCGCGACCGCCCAGCGTCATCGCCATCGTGTCGGTCAGCTCGGCGCGCGAGGTGAGGAACTTGTCCTCGGTGGGCAGGCTGATCGTGTAGCCGAGCGCCTGGCCGCGGCTGATGATCGAGATCTTGTGAACCGGATCGCAGTTGGGCAGCAGGTGGCCGACGATCGCGTGGCCGAGCTCGTGGTAGGCGGTGATCAGGCGCTCCTTCTCGCTCATCACCCGGGTCTTCTTCTCGGGGCCGGCGATCACTCGCATAATCCCCTCCTCGAGCTGTTGCATCGAGATTTCACGCTGGCCCTCACGGGCGGTGAGCAGCGCCGCCTCGTTGATCAGGTTGGCCAGGTCGGCGCCGGTGAAGCCAGGCGTCTGGCCGGCAAGCGCGTCGAGGTCGATCGCCTTGGCGAGCGGCTTGCCACGGGTGTGGACCTCGAGAATGTGCTTGCGGCCCTTGCGGTCGGGGCGGTCGACGACGACCTGCCGGTCGAAGCGGCCGGGCCGCAGCAGCGCCGGGTCGAGGATGTCGGGCCGGTTGGTGGCCGCGATCAAGATGATGTTGTCCTTCATCTCGAAGCCGTCCATCTCGACCAGCAGCTGGTTCAGCGTCTGCTCGCGCTCGTCGTGACCGCCGCCCATCCCGGCGCCACGGTGGCGGCCGACGGCGTCGATCTCGTCCATGAAGATGATGCAGGGCGAGTTCTGCTTGGCCTGCTCGAAGAGGTCGCGGACGCGGCTGGCGCCGACGCCGACGAACATCTCGACGAAGTCGGAGCCCGAGATCGAGAAGAAGGGGACCCCCGCCTCGCCGGCAACGGCGCGGGCGAGCAGCGTCTTGCCGGTGCCGGGCGGGCCGTAGAGCAGCACGCCCTTGGGGATACGGGCGCCGAGCGCCTGGAACTTCTTCGGGTTCTCGAGGAATTCCTTGATCTCCTGCAGCTCCTGCACAGCCTCGTCAACCCCGGCGACGTCGCGGAAGGTGATCTTGGGCGCGTCGACCGCCATCCGCTTCGCCTTCGATTTGCCGAAGTTCATTACGCGGCTGCCGCCGCCCTGCATCTGGTTCATCAGGAAGATCCAGAAGCCGAAGAAGAGGACGAAGGGAAGGATGTAGGTCAGCAGCGAGAGCAGGCTCGAGCCGCCTGTTCCGTGAACCGTGGTCTCGACTTTGTTTTCGTCGACCAGGTTGAGCAGCGACTGCTCGGTGTTGGGCGGGTAGCCGGTCGAGAAGCTTTCGCCGTCTTCGCCGTTCTTGGGCTTGAGCGTGACGTCGAGCGTGTTGTCCTTGGTGTTGACCGTGATCTTTTCGACCTTGTGATTGGCGATCAGACCATCGTTTGCCTTGGAGGCGACAAGCTGGTTATAAGAGGGCGCCTTGCTGTCAGAAGGGCTGCTGATCACCTTCTGGGCAACGAAGGCAAGGATCACCACCAGCAGGATCGGGAAAGCTGCGCTCTTGAAAAAACGCCTCACAGGGAAAAATCAGCGTACCAGGGCAGATTCGGCATCTAGTCGTCCAACGCGGCCACGTAGGAGAGGTTGCGGTAGCGCTGGGCGTAATCGAGTCCGTAGCCGACCGCGAAGCGGTTGGGGATCTCGAATCCGACGTACTTGGGTGAGAGGTCGACACGCAGCCGCTCCGGCTTGGTGAGGAGAGAGCAGACCTCCAGCGAAGCGGGGTTGCGCGCCTTCAGGTTGCGCATCAGGTACTGCAGGGTGAGGCCGGAATCGATGATGTCCTCGACGATCAAGACGTCGCGGCCTTCAATCGGCGCGTCGAGGTCCTTGAGGATGCGGACGACTCCTGAGGAGTCGGTCTGGGAGCCGTAGCTGGAGACCGCCATGAAGTCGATCTCGCAGGGAACGTCGATGTGGCGCATCAGGTCGGCGAGGAAGAGGACCGCGCCCTTGAGCACGCCGACCATGAAGAGGTCGCGCTCTGCGTACTCCTCGCTGATTTGACGGCCGAGCTCGGCGACCCGCCGCTGCAGGTCCTCGTTGGAGACGAGGGTCTCGCCGATCCCGGGCTCGGTCATCGCCGCGCAGTCTAGATATAGAGAGGAGAACGCCACCGGCGGGGTAGCTGAAGAGCGCAAGCTGCACTTCGACCATCGGGCAAATCCAAGAGTCTGACGCCTTTATGACCCCCTGGGGTCATAAACCGATCAGAAGTTGCGGGATCGGGCCCATCGCCCTGGTCGTGGAGGTGACGAGCCGGGTGCGCGCCGGCGCTCAATGCTCGGCGCGCAGGACGCCGCGTTCCACCACGGCGCGGACGCCGCCGCCGAGGTCGAGCATCGCCTTGCCGGTGCGGCGCAGGGCGGCGACCTCCTCGGCGTGATTGGCCGCACCCGGGACCGGCCTGCCGGCGGCGCGGTCGGCGAGGCGCTGCACGACCAGGCGCCGCAACGGCGCCGGCAGCTCTGCCAGCCGGCTGAGCTCGATCGTTCCGCGCTCCGACCCGTTCGCACCGAGCTCAGCGTCGACCAGCGAGTCGAGCACTTCGGCCTCGTCGCGCAGCAGCGCGGCGGTACGCAGCACATTGCGGGCGGCGGCTGGGTGAATCTCGGCAAGCGCCGGGGCGAGGCGGTGGCGAACGCGGTTGCGCGCGTAGGACTCGCCGGCGTTGGTCGGGTCATCGCGCCAAGCCAGTCCTCGCTCTTCGCAATAGGCGGTGGTCTCTTTGCGGGTGAAGTCGAGCAACGGCCGCACGAGGCTGCCGTCACTCCGCTTCATTCCGAGCAGGGCACGGCGGCTGGGGGAGGAGGCGAGCCGATAGAGAATCGTCTCGACCTGGTCGTCAGCGGTGTGCCCGGTGGCAATCAGGGCATTCCCGCTGAGCGCAAGTTGCGCGGCGGCGGCGTAGCGGGTGTCACGGGCCCAGGACTGCAAGTTGCCGGGGCCCTCGGGACGACGTGGCCGATTGACCTCGAGCGTCACCCCGAGCCGCGCGCAAAGCTCACCGCAGTGGGCCTCATCAGCGTCGGAGTCGTCGCGCAATCCGTAGTTGACGTGGACGGCGGTGAGGCGCTCCGCGCCGAGCAGGCGAACCGAGAGGTCGAGCAGACAGACGGAATCGCGGCCGCCGGAGAGCATCGCCACCAGCGGCCGGCCGGGCGCGAGCAGATCCTCGTCCCGCACCCGCTCCAACATCGCGGCGGCGTCCATTAGCTGAGTGTAGGTGCGACTCAGTCCGCAGCTCGGACCACGAACAGGGCCGTCGGCGCCGGGAAGCCCTTCAGGTTCACCTCGCCGATCGGGTCGAAAGAGAGGCCGTCCCGTCCCCGGATCGCTTCGATCACCCGATCGGTGACCATCACCTCGCCGGCGTGGGCGCGGCTGACGACACGGTGGGCGAGGTTGACGTGGGTCCCGAAGTAATCACCGTCGCGATAGACCGCCTGCCCGTAGTGAATGCCGACACGGGGCTGCGGTCGCAGGGGGAACCGTCCCATCAACTCGGTCGCCCACTCGGTGAGGGATGCGGGGTCGGGAGAGACGACCATCACCTCGTCGCCGATCGTCTTCACGATCGTCGCCTCTGGCGGCATCGTCGCCTCCACCGTTTCGACGAAGTTCTCGATCACGTCGAGCGCCTCGAGGTCGCCCTCCTCCTCGGTGTAGCGGGTGAAGCCGGTGAGGTCGATAAAGCAGAGCGTGATCGGCAGGTGGTGAACCTGGGACCCCGCCGCGCCCAGCTCGCTCTCCATGTGCCCGACGACGTCCTGCTCGAGGAAGAAACGCAGGTAACGCGTATGCAGGTAGTCGATCATCGGCGAGGCAAGGGGCAGCAGGTCGCCTGCCAGCTCCCCCATCTCCTCGGCCATCTCCAGCTCCGGGACCCCGTCGCGAATCAGCGGTTCGTGCACGTAGAGGTGGAAAAGACGCACCTCGGCGTCGGCTATCCGCCGCAGCGACTGGGCGTAGACACGCACGAGCTGAAGAAAGGCGACGAGCGGGAAGCCCGCCGCCAACACCCTGGCGCAGTGGCGTAGCGCGCTCACGTCGCCGGGGCCGAGCAGGCGATCACCCCCCAGCGGGGTGCCGAGGATGACCAGGATGCGCTCGACCAGTTCGGGTTCGAGGCCCGTCTCCTCGGCCACTTCCTCCACTGTCGTCTGCTGCTCGGGCTCGGGGAAAAGGTCCTCGGCAAAGCCGAATGCGAGGCGGCCCTCGCGCCCCGCCTGCTTCAGCTCCGCCAGCGAGTGCCCGCGCTCGCGCATCCGCGCGACCACCCGCGCCTGCGCCGCGGCCGCCGCGGTCCAGCGACCCTTGCGCACCGGCAGCACTTTTTCGTCGGCCCAGCGCTTCAGCGTGGCGGCCGAGACGCCCGCCCGGCGCGAGGCCTCACTCAGGGATATCCGTTCTTCGCTCGCCATCAGCCCCCGAGGCTAGTAGCGAGAGCGGCACGACGATCGGCGCTACGCGGTGATCTCGGACTCCTCGTGCGCCTGCAAGACCGCCTCACCCGCCTCGCCGGTGCGGATGCGAATCGCCTCCTCGACCGGAAGCACGAAGATCTTGCCGTCGCCGACCGCGCCGGTGCGGGCGTGGCGGAGGATCGCCTCGACGACAGAATCCGTGTCCTTGTCCTCGACCACAACCTCGAGCTTCAACTTCGGGCGCACGCTGACCATCAGCGCCGAGCCGCGGTAGTGCTCGACCTCGCCCTTCTGGCGACCCGATCCCTTCACCTCGAAGATCGAGAGCGAAGGCAGGCCCTTGTCGAGCAACTCGGCCCTGATCGGGTCGAATGCCTCGTGGCGGATGAAGGCCTCGATCTTCTTCATCGGCACCATCCTCCGCCGAGGCACCGACCGCCGCATTGGACAGATGGCGAAGATCTGCCCTCCGCCTTTCTCGCGAGTGGAATCGGGCTTCTCCCTGCTTGCCCGTCCGGGGCGACTAGGGTCAGATCCCGTGCCTATCTACCTGCGTCCCACCGCGCCGATCGCGCCTGACGCGATCTTGGTCGGCGACCCGGGCCGAGCGCTGCTGCTCGCCCAAGAGCTGCTCGAGCAACCGAAGATGAGCAACCACGCCCGGGGACTGTGGGGGTACTACGGCAACGGCGCCAGCGGAAAGGAGATGACGGTTCAATCGACCGGGATCGGCGGGCCCAGCGCGGCCCTGGTCTTGGCTGATTTGGCCGAGCTTGGGGTTCGCAGGGCGATACGAGTTGGCACCTGCGTCGCAGCGGATACGGCGTTGTCACCGGGTGACTTGCTGCTGGTCGAAGCGGCGATCGCGACCGGGGGCAGCGCGAGTGCCTTCGGAGCTACGCCGGCCGAGGCAATCCGCCCCAATCACGAGCTGAGCGACCAGTTGCGGTCCGAGCTCGGTGACGACGTCAGCGGCGCCGTGATCGCGAGCGTCGATGCCCACCCCGACGAGTCTGCGGCTCCACTGGGAGCGCGAGCGCTTGACATGCAGACCGCCCCGCTGCTCGCCCAGGCTCGAACGCTTCGAATCGCGGTCGCGACGATCCTGATCGTGACTGAGCTGGCGGGCAGACCGGCGGCTTTGGAGAAAGCCCAGCTCGAAGACCGCGAGCGGCTGGCGGGACGAGCCGCAGCGGGCGTACTCTCACGTTAAAGTCGAGGGTTAGTCTTCAGCGTCGGCGCGCTCGCGAGCGACCAATTTGCGCCGAAGGTCACCAACATCACGTGAAACGCGGTCGATTTGGTCCTCGACCTCTTCGAGGCGGTGCGACAGTGAGCGAAGACGGCGCTCGAGCCGTTCCACGTCACCCGCAGAAGGCAAATTAAGCGCGCTCATCGCCGCGTGCTGGGCCTCGAGCGCGCGCTCACGAGCGCCGAAAGCAGCTGCGACGGCATTCTCCAGCACGTTGCTGTCGAGCAGTGCCTGCGCGAACTCGCCGATCGCCTGCTCGCTGCGGGCGCGCAGACCATCCTGATCGTCGTATTCCGTGGTCATCCCTTGCCGTCCTCTTCGCTTTAGTGCCGTGTTTTCGTTTCGTTGACATCAGCTTAACCGCCGCATCCGGCCCAGTTGAAATCCTGGCGCCGATGTACGGAAGGAGCAGCCTTGATTAAGGGCTTGTTGGGGGCAGCGACGACCCGTTGCGGACCCCAGTTCGAGCCAGTAGCTTGGTCGGGCCTGTTGTGCAGGGAAGGGACCCGGGGATGCACGCATCGGCGTGCCAGCGGGTACACGAGCGCCGTCGTATGAGAAACAAGCTTGCACTGATCATCGCTCTGGCCAGCTTTGGCCTGGTCACCGCATTGGGGGTCGGCTTTGCCGGCGCCGACGAAGTGACGACGGAATCGGCCGAAACGCTGCCGCCCGCCAGCGCTCCGCTGTCCCAGCCGCCAGCCTGCGCCAACGAAATCGATGACGACGGCGACGGCCTGGTCGACATGGAAGATCCCGATTGCGAATCGCTGACGGACGAAAGCGAGGAAGAAGAAACGGCGGAAGCCCCCTCGACTTCTCCCGGAAACAGCAATCCGGGCGCGACCAACAACAGCAGCGTGGAAGCGCCGCCCGCTCCGGAAGCCCCCGCCGAAAAGCACGGCGGAGTCAAAGCCGGAACGACGATCGGCTCGGGAGCCAACGGCGTTCATCACAACAAGAGCCTTGGCGACGTCAGCGGGGGCAACGGCAACTCCGGCGCCGGCACCACCGCCCCAAGCGCCACCGGCGGAGTCCAGCTGCACACCGAAGCGGATGACGGCGGCTCGCAGTACTCGAGCGGCGGCACCCCGACCACGGCCAACCCGACGACGACGATCGCGCCCTTTGGCCCGGCCCCGATCGGCGTCCCCAACTTCGTCATCGACTCCTTCGAGATCCCGCCCTTCCTGCTGCCGATCTACCAGGCCTGCGGCACTGAGTACGGGATCCCCTGGGAGGTGCTCGCCTCGATCAACAAGATCGAGTCTGGCTTCGGCACCAACATGGGGCCGTCCAGCGCCGGCGCGGTCGGCTGGATGCAGTTCCTGCCCTCGAGCTGGGAAGCCTTCGGCCTCGACGCCAACGGCGACGGCAAGAAGGACCCCTACAACCCGGTCGACGCGATCTGCTCCGCCGCTCATTACCTGAAGCTCGGCGGCGGCTCGAAAGATCTCTACAACGCGATCTACTCCTACAACCACGCCGACTGGTACGTGCAGGAGGTGCTCGGCTACGCCCGCGCTTACGGCAAGCTGCCGACCGATCTGGTCGGCTCGCTCACCGGGCTGACCGAGGGGGCTCATTTCCCCGTCGCCGCCAATGCCAGCTACGCCGACGACCTCTCCGCCAGGGAAGCGCTGAAGCGCTCCGCTCCCGGCGCCAGGGCTGCTTACGGCGACGCCTCTGAAGTGATCTCCTCCTCCCCCACCCGGCGCGGCATCAACATCTTCGCCGCCGAAGGCGCTCCGGTCGTCGCCGTCAACGACGGCGTGATCGAGAAGATGGGCCACTCGCCGCGGCTCGGCAACTACGTGGTCCTCCAGGACGCCTACGGCAACCGCTACACCTATGCCGAGCTGGGCCGGATCGTCCGCAAGCACCGCAGCGTCGTGATGCCGACAGGCAAGGAGCGACGCCTGCCGCTCGAAAGCGAAGACCTGCGACCGCGACTGCGGGCGCTGCCCAACCGCGATCAGAAGCCGCGCGGCGATCAGGCCCCGGCGGTCGACAGCCCGACCACCGTCGACGACGGAACCCTAAGGGTCGGGTCGAAGGTTATAGCTGGCACTGTCCTGGCCCGGATCGGCGGCTCCGAAGACGGCGTCGATCCCCACATCAACTTCGCGATCCGGCCCGCCGGCCGGGGCGCCCCCGAGATTGACCCCAAGCCGATCCTCGATGGCTGGAAGCTGCTCGAGGCGACCGCGATCTATCGCGCCGACGGCAAGAACCCGCTCGCCCAGGACCTCAGTGGCGCCGGCGTCCTGCTGCTCTCCAAGGAGGAGCTGCAGCAGCGGGTGCTGGCCGACAAAGCACTCGACATCTACGAATGCGGGCGCCAGGACATCGCCACCGGCCAGATCGACCGGCGCGTGCTGGCGATGCTCGAGTACCTGGTCTCGAAGGGCTTCCGCCTGACGATCACCTCGCTCAAGTGCGGACACAGCATCATGAGCTCCTCGGGCTACGTCTCCGAGCACAGCACCGGCGATGCGGTCGATATCGCCGTGATCGACGGCGTGCCCGTGACCGGCCACCAAGGCCCGGGCACGCTCACCGACGAGCTGATCCGCACCGTGCTGCAGCTGCAGGGGACGATGCATCCCCACCAGGTGATCTCGCTGGAGGACCTGCCGGGCGAAACCAGCTTTGCCCTGCCCGATCACTACGACCACGTGCACGTCGGCTACCACCCGCTGAGCGGTCCGTTCGACCAGCAGTTCAACGCTCTGCTCAAACCCGACCAGTGGCAGCGCCTGACCCATCGCCTCGGCGAAATCCACAATCCGCGGGTCTCCCCTCATCCGTCGCGTTACGCGCTGCCGGACAGCAAGCCCGACAAGGCCGGACCAGCTCGGCCCAACGCCGGCGACTGAGCCTCGATCAGAATTGGGTCTTTGACCCGCCTCTTCGGATTCGCTCAGTTCGACTTCGCCGGCCGGCTCGCGGTCGCCGACGGTCGCTACGTGCTCAGGGACGGCGAGCTGGAGCGCGTGCTCGTGGTCGAAACGCTCGGCGCCCCCCCACCCACGGGCCGGCGCCGGCGCAAGCCACGCGATGCGGGGGCCGACGACACACCGAGTGAGCTGCCGCTGGCTCGGGTCACGGTCGTCCGCGCCTTCGAGCCCCTCGTCGACGAGGCCGCGGCCGAAAGCTGGCTCGAGACCAGAGGTGACGATGAGGAGGCGGTCGACCGGCTGCTCGAGGAAGGCCTCAGCGACCTCAACCGAGCCCTGCACACCCAGGCTGTCGCCAGTGGCGACCCGCACCCGCAGGCGATGGCACTCGCCGGGGCAGCGGCGGCGAGGATTGGCTTCGGCAGCGGCGAGCAACTGGCGGACAGCCTCTTTACCGAGGCGCGACGAGTCGATCCTGGCCTCAGGCCGGGATCGCGCCGGCACCAGCGCGACGAGGACCTGCGCCCGCAAGAGCGTGTCGCCGCCGTGCTCGGCGGCCGCGAGCGGCTCGATGCGTGCGAGACGCTGCTCTTGCGCGCCCGCGCCGACCTGGACGCCCGCCGCAGCCGCGAGGCGGCTCTGCAGCTCCGCGTCGGCCTCGAGGCACTTCTGACCGAGCTGCGCGACGCCCTCAGCGACCCCGGTCACGCGGAGGACATGGCGATGATCGAGGGGCGCCGTCAGGAGGTCGGCGAGCTTGCCAACATCGCCCTCCAGGGCGATTTGGACGGGACGCAGCTTCAGGCGCTTGGGGAGATCCAAGCTCTCTGCGAGCGCGTCCTTCGCCGTCGCCGTGTGCTGGGCGGCTGAGAGAGGGGCTAGAGAACCAGGTGCCGCGCCACGACCGCGTCGAGCAGCGACTCGGCGATCGAGTGGGCTTCGGCCAGCTCGATTCCCTCCAGCGAGGGAACGCCGATCACGGTGAGGCCCGCTGCCCGTGCCGCGGCGACGCCAGTCGGTGAGTCCTCGAGCGCGACCACGGCAGGGCCGGGCTCGACGCCGAGCCGACGGCAGGCCTCGAGGTAGGGATCGGGAGCCGGCTTTGGCGCGGCCACCTCGTGGCCGCTGATCACGACGTCGAAGCTGTCGGCGAAGCCAACGATCTCGAGCGAGCGGCGCACGAAGGCAAGCGGCGAGTTGGAGACGAGCCCAATCGGCGTGCCGCGTTGACGCAGCTGCTCGAGCAGCTCGCGCGCCCCGATCATCGCCTCGACCCCGTGCTCGAGCTCGGCGACGACAAGCTCGTTGAGCTCCTCGATTAGCTCGGCGGCGCGTCCGGGCTCATCCAGCCGCCGCGCGAGGATCCCGCCGGCGACCTCGGCCGAGGTGCCGACCAGCTCGCGCTTGTTGGCCGGTGTGAACTCGAGCCCGCGGCGCTCGAAGAGGTCCTGCTCGGCCCGCGTCCAGACCGACTCCGTGTCGAGGAGGAGGCCGTCGTTGTCGAAGACGACGGCGGCGGGCAGGGACATCTCCATCGCCCCCAGCATATGGTTGTTCGGTGCCCTTCCACGTCGAGCTCAGCACCGGCATCAAGCATGCCCGCGCCTTTAACCTCAACCGCGAGCAGCTGCTGGCCCAAGTAGTGGCGCCATGGCTGGAGGGCCTGCCGGTGGAATTGGGCGAACAGCACTGGCTGCCGGCCGAGAGCGAGTTGACGATCCTCGAAAGTCGGCACCTGGACGGGCCCGACCTGGCCTTCGGCCAAGGCTGGTCGAACGCGGAGCGCGCCGGTGAGAACGTCACCCAGCGCGAGCTGGCGGCCGCTCCCGCCCCCGATCTCCCAGATGCCTTCGTGATCGAGACCGACCAGCCGGATGCTGCGGTCGGCAAGATCCTCGAGGGTCAGGCGGCGACCCCGGTCGCCTGGGTCGACGCCAAGGAGAGGATCGCCGGCCGCGATCCGGAGATCGCGGCCGTGATCCTCGTCGTTAAGCCGAAGCCCTAGGCGATCGCGGGCTCAGCCGGGCCGGCTGACTCGTCCGGATCATTCGGCGAGGCCGGGGCGACCGGAGCGAACTCAACCGGGCGTCCGCGCGGCACGACCAGCACCGGGAAGCTCGCCGTCTCGACCGCGTAGTCGCTTGCCGCGCTCAGGGTCACTTTGCCGGCGGGTGACTCCGGACGCGAGCCGACGACGAGGAAGTCGATGTGGCCCGCGCCGGCCCGCTCGGCAACCGTCGCGCCGAGCGCGGCGCCGAGGCTCTCGGCGGTTTCGCGCGCCGCCGGGTCGCCTTCATCGATGACCCCGATCGTGTTGATGCTGACCGAGGGGTTGTCGCGCAGGGCGGCGGGAGCAACGGCGATCGCCGCGGGGCCGCCGAGCAGCAGCTTGTGGGCGGGAATGCCGGGCTTGACCGTGCCCGGAGCCGTGCGGTACTCCGAGCCGAAGACGATCACGTCGGCGTTCTCGCTCTCGGCAAGCTCGGCGAGGCCGACGCTGGTGCCGGGATTGACGACTACGTGCCGGGGCATGTCGGGTGCACCGACCGATTCGGCACCGCGGGCGAGCAGGTCCTCGGCCTCCTTCTCCTCCAGCGCCCCACCCTGGGAGTGGCGCACGTAGGCAAGCGAGAGATCGGCGCCCGAGAAGGCGAGCAGGCGCCCAAGAGCGAGCGCGTCGCGGTCGTTGTCGGTGTCGTCGTAGGAAACGATGATGCGAGTGGCCATCGGGTTCTCCTTGAGCGGGTGACTGGTAAGCGAGAAGTTCGCGTCGATCCTGGCACTCTCCTTGAATCATCACAACTGTTAATACTCATGCAAGCGATAAGCTTTGCTTATGCTGAACGCGAGCCGCCTCAATGCGCTGCGGGAGGTAGTGAAAAGCGGCTCCTTCTCGGCCGCCGCCGACGCCCTCTCTTATTCGCAGTCAGCGGTCTCCCAGGCGATCGCCACCCTCGAGGGCGAGGTCGGCACGACGCTGATCGAGCGCGATCGCGGCGGGGTCCGCCCGACGGCGGCCGGCGCGGCCCTGGTCACCCACGCCGAGGGCATCCTCGGCCGCATGGAAGCAGCCGAGACCGAGCTGGCGGCGATCGCCGGCGGTGAGGCCGGCCGACTGCGCATCGCCTCCTTCCCCAGCGCCGGCGCCACCCTGATGCCGCAGGCGATCGCCGCTTTCCGCGCCGGCCACCCCGGGGTCGAAGTGACCCTCGCCGAGGGCGAGCCGGAGGAGATCGCGCCGCGCCTGCGGGCGGGTGAGTTCGACCTCGCCCTGCTCTATGAGTTCGAGGGCGTCGGCGAGCGACTCGGTGCCGGGATCAGGCGCTTCGAGCTGCTCCAGGACCCGCTTCACCTCGCCCTGCCGGCGAGCCACAAGCTGGCCCGCCGGCGGCGGGTGCGGCTCGAGGACCTGCGCGAGGAATCGTGGGTGCAGACCTCCGTCGCCGGCCCCTGCGCCCGCCACGTGGTCCGCTCCTGCCACGCCGCTGGCTTCGAGCCCCGGGTCTCCTTCGAGAGCGACGACTACCAGACGGTGCAGGGATTGGTCGCGGCGGGAGTCGGCGTCGGCCTGATCCCCCAGCTGGCGCTCTCGGCGGTACGCGACGACATCCGCATTCGCGCCCTGGACCCACAGAGCCCGGTGCGCACCGTTCTCGCCGCGACGCGACGCGGCGCCCCCGTCACCCCCGCGGTGGCGACCCTGCTCGACACGCTGCGGGAGGTCGCCCGCTCCCATACAGCCACCTCCGATTGAGCCCAGACACAGAACCGCCCCCGGGGAGAGTGCGGGGGCGGTTCCTGTCTCTTCTCGTCTCCGGGTCGCGACGCGGGCGACCCGGCCGTCTGGTTAGACGCTTCCTCCCGCTGGGGCTGCCGGGGCTGCCGGCGTGCTGATCCCGTCGGGGTAGCCCAGCGATGGCACGTCGGAGGGGTACACCTCGTGGCCGTGGACGGCGATGTCGCCTTCCTCCATTTCGGCCTCGCTCATCCGCAGCGGCACGAACAGGCCGACCAGTTTGAGCAGGATGAAGGTCATGATCGCGGAGAAGACGATCACCCAGGCGGCCGTGTAGGCCTGGACCCAAAGCAGGTGCAGCCCGCCGCCGGAGATCAGGCCTTCGTGTTCGCCGGCCATCAGCTTGTTGGCGAAGATCCCGACCAGGAGACCGCCCGCCACGCCGGCAAAGGCGTGGGTGTAGACGACACCGAGGGTGTCATCGACGTTGCGGAACGGCCGGACCCGGCTCAGGTAGTTGAGCGCCAGGTAGACCAGCGCCGAAGCGATGACGCCGATGATGATCGCGCCCCAGCCGTTGACAAAGCCGGCACCGGGGGTGATCGCGACGAGGCCAACGATCATGCCGTTGACCGACCCGATCAGACTCGGCTTGCGGCCGGTCATGTAGTCGAGAGCGACCCAGACCAGAAAGGCAACCGCGGTGCAGATATTGGTGTTGAGCAGCGAGGCGGAAGCGATGTTGCCAGCGCTGTACCAGTCGCCCCCGTTGAAGCCGTTCCAGCCCATCCACAGCAGGCCGGCACCGACAGCGACCATCGCCAGGTTGTTCGGCGCGTCGACCTCGCGGTCGCGCTGCAGCCGCGGTCCGATCACAGCGGCAGCGACGAAGCCGGAGACGCCTGCGGCGAGGTGGATCACGTAACCGCCGGAGTAGTCGATCGCACCCTGCTGGGCAAAGAAGCCGCCGCCCCAGATCAGGAAGGCGTTGATCGGGTAGCAGAGCAGCGTCCAGAGGGCGACGAACGGGATCCACGCCTTGAAGTTGATCCGGCCGAGCACGGAGCCCAGCATCAGGATCGGCGTGATTGCCGCAAAGACGATCTGGAAGTAAGCCAGCGTCGATTGCGGGAAGAGGAATTCTTCTTCCGCCAGCTCGGGGATGTGTGCCTGCTGGAGCAGGTCGTTGCTGTTCAGGATCGATCCCGGCTTACCCAGGAAGTTCCCGAAGAACCCACTGTCGGAGACCGCGTGGATCGGCTCTCCGAAGCCCATCTTGAAACCGACAAGCACCCAGAGGACGAGCACGATCGCGAAGGCGACAAACGCCATCATCATCGAGTTCACCGACCAGCGCTTCTGCATAACCCCGCCGTAGAGCACCACCAGTCCGGGGATGCTCATCAGGCCCACTAGGGTCGCGGCGGTCATCTGCCACGAGTTGGCGCCTTCGTTCAGCCAATCCATAAGAAGAGTTAGTTCCTTTCTGCACTTGATGCTTCTCGGACCGCTAAACCCTCCCTCCGCTACGGCGGCGCCACTACGTACACGTGTCTAAAGATCGGCGTGAAATCTTCGCCACGCTGGCGCTGGTGAGGCCAAACAGGCGTAATTAACCTGCTGCCCATGCCACTTGAAGGACATTACGCGCGGCAGACAACGCCGCTCTACAAGCTCAGTTCACGTGAGATCAAAATCGCCTCGATCACCTTTTTGGTGACCGTAGGCGCAATGCTCGCCGTCGTTCTTGCGACGGTTGGCGACAGCAATCCCCCGACGCCACTCGGCTGTATCCGAGCTGAAACGGCGGGGATCGTCGGTGCCGAAACCATCAGCGGTTGTGGCGCCGAGGCGGTAGCGAAGTGCGCTCACGCCGCCCGCTTCGACTCACCGCAGGCGGAGACGGTCGTCGCCGAGTGCGAAAAGCAGCGCGTCAGGTTCTGAGTCGCACCTGAGCCGCGGTGCTGCCCAGCTAACGCAGCGCCGCGGCCAGGGCGCTCAGCTCCGCGTCGACCTCGCCTTCCAGCTTCAGCTCCGCCTCCCCGTCATAGGGCGTCGGGCCCTTGGTGACGATCGCCAGGCGGCCACCGCGCTCGAGGGTCAGGCCGGGCAGGCCGGCGACCGGGTAGACCGCCAACGAGGAGCCGATGCAGATCAGTAGGTCCGCTGCCTCCGCCAGCTCCTGGGCGCGGGCCATCGCCGCCTCGGGCAAAAGCTCGCCGAAGAGGACGACGTCGGGCTTGACCGGCCCGGTACAGCCGGCGCAGTGGGCGACGCCGTCGGAGTCGAAGAGGGCTTCGACCTCATCGATCCCGTAGGACGCGGCGCACTCGCGACAGGAAGAGGTCTCGATCGAGCCGTGCACCTCGACCACCTCGCGCGAGCCGGCGGCGCCGTGCAGGCGGTCGATGTTCTGGGTGATCACGCCGTCGAGCAACCCGCGCTGCTCGAGCTCGGCGAGCGCCTCGTGGGCGGCGTTGGGCCGCTTGTCGCCGAGCGACTGGAAGCGCGGCCGGTAGTAAGACCAGAAGCGGGCCGGATCGCGCTCGAAGACGTCGATGTGGGCGACCTCCATCGGGTCGATGTTCGCCCACAGCCCCGTCTCCGGGGTGCGGAAGTCGGGGATCCCGGAGGGAACCGAGACCCCCGCCCCGGTCAGCGCAACGGTGGAGCGCGCCCCGCGGACCAGCTCCGCGAGTCGCTCCACCGCCGCCGACGGGCCTGAAACGTGACCTATTGACACGCTTTCGGCCCGTCGACTCCTACTTGCCGCTCCACTTCGGCGTGCGCTTGCCGAGGAAGGCGGAAATGCCCTCCTTGGCGTCCTCGCTCTGGAAGGCGGTGGCGAAGCCCTGCTTCTCGGCCTCGATGCCCGCGTCGAGATCGCCGGCGTGGGAGACCTGCTTGATCTGCCCCAGCGCCAGCGGCGCCTGGGCGGCGAGCTTGCGGCCCCACATCAGCGCCGTCTCGAAGAGCTCGTGGTCGGGCACGACCCGGTTGGCGAGGCCGGCTTCCAGCGCCTCGCCAGCGAGGATCGCGTCGCCGATCAGGTTCATCTCCAGGGCCTTGTTGGGGCCAACCAGGCGCGGCAGGCGCTGGGTCCCGCCGAAGCCGGGGATGATCCCCAGCTTGATCTCGGGCTGACCGAAGACCGCCGCCTCGGCGGCGATCCGCACGTCGCAGGCCATCGCCACCTCGCAGCCACCGCCAAAGGCGATCGCGTTGACGGCGGCAATCGTCGCCACCGGCGCCTGGCCGAAGTCGCGCAGCAGCGCGTGGGCGGTGTGGATCAGCTCCTCGCCGCCGGCCTCGTCCATCTGGGTGAAGGCCTTGATGTCAGCGCCGGCCGAGAAGACGACCGGGACCGAGGAGGCGATCACCATCGCCCCCACGCCGTCGGCCGCCTTGACCCGCTCCCAGACCGTCTTCAGGTCGCGGATCACGTCGGGCGAGACGGCGTTCATCGGCGCGTTGGCGAGCCAGGCGATCGCGACGTCGCCACGGGTCTCGAGCTTGACCGTCTCCGCCTGGTCGCCCTCGTCGGGCTGCGGGTAGGCGTAGAAGCCCTGGCCCGACTTGAGGCCAAGGCGGCCCTGGGCGACGAGGCGGCGCAACAGCACCGGCGGCGCGAAGCGGTCGCCGTAGCGCTCCTGCAGACCCTCCATCCGCTCCAGCACGGTGTCGAGACCCTCGACGTCGGCTTTCCAGAACGGGGGCAGCAGGCCCCGGCGGGGATCGAGGCCGGCGCCGGCCATCATCCCGAGATCGATGTCGCGGACCGAGCAGATGCCCTCCTCGACCAGCAGACAGGACTCGATCAGGGCGCGGCAGGTGAAGAGCGCGACCAGCTCCTCGGCGTCGGGCTGAGCGTCACCGGGGACGTTCTCCTCGCCCTCCTTGAAGAAGCCCTCGCCACCGGTCTTGGCGCCGAGCTTGCCGTCGGCGACCAGCTGCTGCAGCCCTTTGTGGACGTAGAAGCTCTCGCCGTATGAGTCGTGCAGATGCTCGGCGACGTGGCACACGGTGTCGAGGCCGAGCAGGTCGGTGAGGAAGAAGGGGCCCATCGGGGCGACCTTGGCGGCCGCGATCGCCTCGTCGATCGCCTTCAGCGAGAGGCCCTGCTCCTCCTGGGCGCGCCAGATCTCGCCGATCGTCGCCATCAGGATGCGGTTGACGACGAAACCGGGCACCTCGCCGCAGACGATCGGCTGCTTCTTGATCGCCTGGGCGAAGTTGTAGGCGACGGTGGCGGTCTCCTCGGAGGTGTCCTCGCCGGCGATGATCTCGACCAGCGGCATCACCGATGCCGGGTAGAAGAAGTGGAAGCCGACGACCTTGTCGGGGCGCAGCGTCGCTTCGCCGATCTCGGTGATCGAGAGCGAGGAGGTGTTGGAGGAGAGAATCGCGTGGCCGGGGGTGGCTGCGTCGAGCTCGCGGAAGACGGCCTGCTTGATCTCCATCCGCTCCGGCACCGCCTCGACGACGAAGTCGACATCGCCGAAATCGGCGTAGGAGGTAGTGCCGATGATCAGGCCCATCACCTCGGCGAGGCGGGCATCGGCCTGCTCCTGGGTCAGCTTCTCCTTCTTGACCAGGCGGGCGAGCTGGCCCTCGGTGACGGCGCGCGCCTTCTCTACCGCGGCGTCGACGAACTTCTGGTCGATGTCCTTGACGACGACGGGGATATCGGCTGCGGCGATCGCCTGGGCGATCTCACCGCCCATGGTGCCGCCGCCGACGACGGCGGCTTTCGAGACGAACATTGGCTTGGCTTTCCTCCGGGGGGTTAGGGGTCGCGGAAGGCTATAGGGGCGCGGCCCCTCTGCCGATAACGGTCCTTCATGTTGCGGTGGGGAACGATCTTGATGGCGGCCTGCGCGTGCCTGGTGACGATTCCGTCAAATGCGAGCGCCGCGGTGCCGCAAGCGACGCTGCTGCCCAACGGGCAGGCGGTCGCGCCACCCTCCGCTCCGCCAGCCGTCGCGGCGATGATCGAAGCGGCGAACCGGATCCGCCACCGGCCCTACGTGTGGGGCGGTGGTCACCGCGACTGGAACTCCCATGGCTACGACTGCTCGGGCTCGGTCAGCTACGTGATGCACGCCGCCGGCCTGCTCGAATCGCCGCTCGACTCAACCGGCTTCATGCGCTGGGGTGGCGGTGGCGCCGGCGGCTGGGTGCGGATCTACGCCAACCGCGAACACGTCTTCGCCGTCATCGCCGGCCTGCGCTGGGACACCTCGATGACCGAAGACGGCGACCGCACCGGTCCCGGCTGGAGCGAATACATGCGCTCGGGGCGCGGTTTCCGCCTGCGCCACCCGCTTGGCCTACTTGGGGCCGTCCCGCTTTCCTGACCCTCGCGCTCCGGTCATATCCACTGGGAGATGACACCTGGGATAAGGCGTTTTGGCGATCCTTGTACGGGAGTACAAAGGCATTTCAGAGTCATCAGTACTAGGCTCTTTTGGCTCTTCTAAAGGGAGTAGACCGGTAACCGACCGCGCTCCGTCGAGCGGGCGCGAGGCCTAAGCGAGGACGCCAGAGCATGAGCCGTATCCGCCAGCAGAACGTGACCGCAGCGCAGTGGAGCTCCAACGGGGAGTCCCTCGGCGCGATCGACCTGACCTTGCCCGAGAACGAAGCTTTCGGCGCCAACGTCTTCTCCTTGGTGGTGCAGCGCGAACGGCTGCCCGGGGACGTCTTCGAGAAGCTGCAGAGCAGCCTCGAGGAGGGCAAAGCGATCGATCTCGAGGTCGCCGATGCGGTCGCCGCGGCGATGAAGGACTGGGCGCTGGAGAAGGGCGCCACCCACTTCACCCACGTCTTCCAGCCGCTCACAGGCTCGACCGCGGAGAAGCACGACTCCTTCTTCGAGCCCAAAGGCGGCGAGGGCAAGGCCCTGGCCGGCTTCTCCGGCAAAGAGCTGATCCAGGGTGAGCCGGACGCCTCGTCCTTCCCGACCGGCGGAGTGCGCGAAACCTTCGAGGCCCGTGGCTACACCGCCTGGGACCCGACCAGCCCCGCCTTCATCCTCGAGAACCCGAACGGCTCGCTGCTCTGCATCCCCACCGCCTTTGCCTCATGGACCGGCGAGGCGCTCGACGCCAAGATCCCGCTGCTGCGCTCGATGGACGCGCTCTCGGGCTCGGCGATCAGGGCTCTCGGGCTGCTCGGCGACAGCGAGAGCAAACGCGTCTTCACCACGGTGGGGCCCGAGCAGGAGTACTTCCTGATCGACGAGCAGTACTTCTTCGAGCGTCCCGACCTGATCTCCACCGGCCGCACGCTCTTCGGTGCCAAGCCGCCCAAGGGCCAGGAACTGGACGACCACTACTTCGGCACGATCCCGGAGCGGGTGCTCGCCTTCATGATGGAGTCCGAGCTGGAGATGCGGATGCTCGGCATCCCGGTCAAGACCCGTCACAACGAGGTGGCCCCCGGTCAGTACGAGATCGCCCCGGTCTTCGAGAACTCCAACGTCGGCTCCGATCACCAGCAGCTGACGATGCGGGTGCTCGAAAACGTCGCCCGCCGTTACGGCCTGGTCTGCCTGCTGCACGAGAAGCCCTTCGCCGGCGTCAACGGCTCGGGCAAGCACAACAACTGGTCGATGGGCACCGACACGGGCGGCAACCTGCTCAACCCGGGCGATACGCCCGCTGACAACGTCCACTTCCTCTTCTTCTGCGCGGCCGTGATCCAAGCCGTCAACAAGCACCAGGGGCTGCTGCGCGCCTCGGCCGCCAACATCGGCCAGGACCATCGCCTCGGTGCCAACGAGGCGCCGCCGGCGATCATCTCGATCTTCCTCGGCGCCGAACTGGACAAGGTCTTCGAGGCGATCGCCACCGGCGAAGGGGATCCGCACACGCCGGCCTCCTTCCTCGATCTCGGCGCCACGGTGCTGCCGCCACTGCCCAAGGACGGCGGCGACCGCAACCGCACCTCGCCCTTCGCCTTCACCGGCAACAAGTTCGAGTTCCGGGCGCTGGGGTCCAGCATGTCGCTCGCCTTCCCCAACACCGTGCTCAACACGATCGTCGCCGAGGCGATCGACGAGATGTCCGACAAGCTCGAGGCGAAGATCAACGGTGGCATGGACGCGGCCGAGGCGGCGATCGAGGTGGTCAAGGAGACCTACGTCGCCAGCAAGCAGATCTGCTTCAGTGGCGACAACTACTCCGAGGAGTGGCACGCCGAGGCGGAGCAGCGCGGGCTGAAGAACCTCAAAACCACGCCGGACGCGCTGCCCGAGGTGCTGGCCGACGCGACTGTCGAGGCCTTCGAGAAATACCACGTGCTCTCCAAGCGGGAGCTGGAGTCGCGCTTCGAGGTCTGGGCCGAGCAGTACGCGCTGCGGGCCAACATCGAGGCGGAGACGACCTTCTCGATCGGCAAGACGATGATCCTGCCGGCGGCGCTGCGCCACCTGGCCCTGATCAACGAGGCGGGCGTCTCCTCGCTGGAGAGCGAGACCCGCGGCGCGATCGACGAGCTCTCAACCGCCCTCGACGCACTGGCGAAGGCCAACGCCGAACCGGTCGAGCTGGAGGGCATCGAGGGGGCGATTCACGCCCGCGACGAGCAGCTCGCCAAGAGCGACGCGGTGCGCGAGGCGGCGGACAAGCTGGAGAAGATCGTCGCGGACGATCTGTGGCCGTTGCCGAAGTATGAGGAGATGCTCTTCATTAAGTAGCGGATAGGACCGGGGCCGATAGGGGTTCCGCTTAACTTTTCGGATGACGAGGCCAAGGCTGTCGCCTCAAGGTCTCTGACCGAAAAGTACAAGACGCTTCACCCTACCGGCCCCGGTCTTCTCAGCGCTTCAGTTGCACCCTCTCCTGAGAATTCCGGCAAGGCCACAGTTCGTCGCGTCGTAGCTTTTATGACTTCGACGCGACTCCTATCTATTTCTTTCTCCTAACTGACGTTCGCGCAGATGGCGTAGATCTGGAGGTCGATTGAGGTTCCGCCTCCGGTTGTTTCGTTGTTGAAGAGCTGGGCGGACCAGCCGGTGCCGGTGCCGTTGGGGGCGCTCATCGAGACCGAGACGCTGCGTTGCTGGCCGTTCTGGGTGGCGTTGGTGCCCAGGTTGGTGCCGCCGGCGATGACACGCTTGCCCGCGGGGCAGTTGACGGTCTTGACTTCGCTGAGGCCGCGCATGCCGCCGCTGTTCTCGATGAAGACTTCTTTGAAGGTCTGGTTGACGACCTCGTAGCCGGAGACGCCGGCGGGAATGTGACCGAAGGCCTTGCAGGTCACCTTCTTACCGGCGAGGACCCTGGTCGGGCACTTGACCTTGAGCTTGCCTGTCTTCGAGCTCGTGGCCCCGCCGGCCGCCATTGCCACCGCGGCGACGCCGAGGACTGTCACCAATACCGCCGTGAAAAATGGCAACGCATGGCGACGCAAAGTCGATCGGTTGCGCATCGTCCCTCCTTGGATTGGTTTCCGCGCCGTTACCCGTCGCAGATACCTGTGAACACAGATAGACGAATCACGCACCGCTTTCAGTGCTGCGCATGGGCCTGATGACAGCGGGTAGCGTGGCGGAATGGCCACCGCCGAGACAGCCCGCAGAGTCGCGATCGCGATCGCTGCCGGTCGCGTCGCGCTCGGGACTGGCGCCCTGCTCACGACCCACCCAGCGCTGCGTGTTCTCGGCTTCCCGGACACCGATGCATCCGGCCATGCTCTGGCGCGGCTCGCCGGCGGCAGGGACCTTGCGCTTGGCGCACTGACGCTTGCGGCTCGCAACGACACGGCCGCGCTGCGGGCGCTGACGCTCGCCGGAGCTTCCCTCGATGCGGCCGATGCTCTGACTCTTGGGTTGGCGGGTCAAAGGAACAGCGAGCTGCGCCTCGCCGGGATCGGCGGCGTCATCTCGGGCGGCGGCGCGGCGCTGGCTGGTGCCTGGGCCTGGCGCCAACTCGAGAAGTAGCCGCGCCCTCAGCCTTCGTCGCCGTTATCGCGCACGTCTTCCTCGTCGGTGTTGCGCACAGCTCGCCAGATGATGAAGCCGACGGCCAGGGCACCGAAGATCGGGATCAGGCCGCCGAGCAGGACCGGCTCCCACGCCTCTTCGGCCCGGACCAGGACGACGACGAATGCGAGCAGCTCGCCGGTCACGTCGCGACGGGCAGGCCGGGACCGCCGGCCAGCGGGTTGAGATCGGCGAGCAGCTCGACCAGGCGCGGGTCGCGCTCTTCGTCGTCGATCACGATCGCCGTGCCGGGCCAAGCGTAGCGCAGGTAGCGCGCGTAAGCCTGGCGCGAGCCGAGGTCCGGCTCGTAGATCCAGGAGCCGGTGTTCCAGTAGCGGACCTTGGAGCCGTTGCCGCAGCGAACGTCGCCGAGGGGCTGGTGGGTGTGGGCGAAGACGATCCGCTCCGCCTCCCGGTCCCAACCCAGGTTCGAGACCACTTTGGCGAACGCCTCGAGCGCGTGCTCGGAGGGATCGCTGGGTGAGATCACCGAGGCGGCGGGGTAAGCCGGGTGCGGCCAGGCGGCCTGCGGCGCCGGCTGCTCGCGGCGCTGGCGCGCGGCCTCCGATCGCACGACCGAATCGAAGTGCTCCTCGCTTGGCATCGCCACGTCCTCCGGGGCCTCTCCACCCGCGCCGCGCTCGCGCAGCTCGGCCGCGAGTCGCTTGGCGCCGCGCACCGGCGTGCCCAGGGTCGAGGCGAGGCGGCCCACACGCTGCACGGCGCGGAAGACGTTCTGCTGGGCGTGGGTGCCGTGGGGCATCTGGGCGGCGATGTAGAGCCACTCGGTCAGCAGGGTGATCGTCGACTCGTAGTCGGCGATCGTCTTCGGATCCTCCGGCCCGCCGGTCGCGATGCCCCAGAGCACCCTGGTCAGCAGCCGGTCGCCGCGCGAGCCGGTCAGGCGGGCGTGGGGGTCGAGGTAGTGGCCGTGGGTGAGCAGCACGCCGGCGCACTCGTAGGTCGGGTAGGCGATCTCGATCTCGACCCCGGGCAGGCGGCGGGTTAGGAAGGAGCGGAAGTAGCCGGGGCCGCTCGATCCAGCGACCTCGGGCTCGCCGCCGAGCAGGGGCGAGCGCCCGGAGGCGAGCTGGGCCTCGAGCCGATTCTCCGCGTCGCGATGGACCAGGTGATGGTCGTGGTTGCCGGCGAGGAAGACGAGCCGCTTGCCCCTCAGGTTTGCCGCGATCAGGTCGAGCAGCCCGGACGAGGCGTCAACCGCCTCGCCGACCGCGCCGAAGAGGAAGTCGAAGAGGTCACCCAGGAAGATCAGCTCGTCGATGCCCCCGAGCTGCGGCGCCAGCCGCTCGAGGAAGAACTCCTCGCGGAGCAGGTCGCGGCCCGTCCAGGCCCCGAAGTGGGTATCGGAGATGACCAGCGCCCGCATCGCTGCGGGCAGGCTACCCGCGCGGCAACACGCGCATGCGCAGGCCGCCCTTGGGCGAGAGGGTCGGCATCTGGCGCACCGTCATCGTCCGCCCCGGCATCGCGTCGAGCCGCAGGCGCCGCAACAGCATCGTCGCCACCAGCTTCACCTCGGTCTGGCCGAAGCGCTTGCCGATGCAGATCCGCCGCCCGCCGCCGAAGGGCACGTAGGCGCCGCGCGGCAGCGCCGCCTTGCGCTCGCGTTCGAAGCGCTCCGGGATGAAGGCCTCGGGCTCGGGGAAGACCGCGGGGATGCGGTGACTGGCCCAGGAGCAGTAGTTGACGTAGGCGCCGCGGGAGACCCGGTGACCGCCGAATTCGAAGTCTCGCACCGCCCGGCGCGGGCCGATCCAGGCCGGCGGGTAGAGGCGCAGGACCTCGTCGAGCACCATGTCGAGATAGGGCATCTCGCGCTCGAGCCGCTCGATGTCCGGCACCGAGCCGTCGAGCACGCGGTCCTGCTCCTCGCAGAGCTTGGCCAGGACGTCGGGGTGGCGCGCGAGCTCGTGCATCATGAAAGTGAGGGTCGAGGTCGAGGTGTCGTGACCGGCGAACATCAGGGTCATCACCTGGTCGCGGATCTCCTTGTCGGTGAACCCCTCCCCCGCCTCGTCGCGCACGCCGACGAGCAGGCTGAGGATGTCCATCCGGCTCGCGTCGGGATCGGCGCGGCGGTGGGCGATCTCGCCGTAGACGATCTCGTCGAGCACCGCGCGCGAGCGGGTCATCTTCGACCAGGGCGAGCCCGGCCCGCGCAGCAGGCGCAGGTGGAAGTCGATGCCGTAGAAGCCGAGCGCCCGCTCGAAGTGCTTTGCAGCGGCGGCGCCCTTCCCCGCCTCATCGGGATCGAGGCCGAGCAGAGCGCGCATCGCGATACGCATCGCCAGGTTGCGCATCCACTCGTAGACGTCGACCACCTCGCCGGGATGCAGGCGCTCGATCGCCGGCGTCGCCTCGGCGACCATCGCCGCGACCGAGGCCGCGACCTGCTCGCGGTGGAAGGCGGGCATCATGATCTCGCGGGCACGGTCGTGGTAGGCGTCGTCGATCGTCAGCAGGCCGTCACCAAGCAACGGGATCAGGTCGCCGAAGCTCGACTCGCGCCAGTGGAAGTTCTCCGGGTGGGCGACGGTGACGAAGTGGTTCGCCTCTGGCCCGAGCATGAAGATCACCGGGCTGTGCAGGAGGCGGACGCTGAAGATCGGGCCGTGCTCCTCGTAGAGGCCGAGCAGCAGCGGCAGCGGTTCGCGCGCCGCCTCGAGCGTCCGCCCAAAGCTGAAGTCCTGCGGCCCGGGCGGGTAGGAGCCGCGCATACGGACCCGCGCCTCGGCCCGCACGTCGTCGAGCACGCGCACGACCGGGTTAGCGCTCAGCTGCTTCGGCGGCTCAACGTGCGGAGTGGGCTTGGCGGCAGTCCCGGCAGGCACCGCCGAATCGTAACTGGCTGACCAGCCAAAACTCCCGAACTGCATCAAATTTTCACCCTGCCAGGTAGAGAATTTGATGCATTCGCGATCAGGCCTTGGAGGCGGCGAGCTGGCCGCAGGCGGCGTCGATGTCGCGGCCGCGGGTGAGGCGCACGGTGGCGGTGAGGCGGTGCTCGGCGAGGATCGCGCGGAAGCGCTCGATCTGCTCCGGCGGCGAGCCGTCGTAGGCCCCGGTCGGGTTGTAGGGGATCAGGTTGACCTTGTAGGCGCGTGAGTCGAGTAGGGCGGCGAGCTCACGGGCGTGCTCGGGATGATCGTTGACGCCGTCGAGCATCACGTACTCGACGAAGACCTTGCGGCGACGGCGCGCCCGGTAGCGCTCGCATGCCGCCAGCACCTCGGCCAGTGGGTAGCGGTCGTTGACCGGCATCAGCTGCGAGCGCAGGCCGTCGTTGGGGGCGTGCAGGGAGAGCGCCAGGCTGACCGGCATCTCGCACTCGGCGAGGCGGTCTATTCCCGGCACCCAGCCGACGGTGGAGATCGCGGTGCGGCGATGGGTGACGCCGAGGTCGGGCAGCCGCTCGCAGGCGCCGAGCACGGCGTCGAGGTTCATCGTCGGCTCGCCCATGCCCATGAAGACGACGTGATCGATCTGCTCCTGGCGGCGGAAGTGAAGCGCCTGGTCGAGGATCTCGTCGGCGCTGAGGTTGCGGCCGAACTTCATCTTCCCCGTGGCGCAGAAGGTGCAGGTGAGCGGGCAGCCCGACTGCGAGGAGAGGCAGACCGAGCGCCGCCCGTCGCGGTAGCGCATCAGCACCGCCTCGATCGCCCGCCCGTCGGCGGTGTGGAAGAGCGCCTTGACCGTGCCGTCGTCGGACTTGGCCTCGGCCGCCAGGGTCAGCGTCGAGAGCGGCACCGCCCCCTCGAGCCGTGCGCGCAGCGCCGCCGGCAGATTCGTCATCTCGTCGTAGTCGCTCGCCCCGCGCGCCACCCACTCCCAGACCTGGGCGGCGCGGTAGGTGGGCTCGCCGGCGGTGGCGAGCGTGCTTTGGAGCAGGTCGCGATCCATCGGGGCGAGTCTACGGAGGCCCGACGGGCCCTAGTGGATCTTCTCGCCCCGCTCCAGCATCGCGACGAACCTGCGCAGGCGCCGCTTGCGCGTCTCGGGCTTCTTCGCGTCGTCCAGCCTGTAGAGGATCGCGTAGCGGTTGGCGCTGTCGAGCTCGGCGAAGAAGTCAGCTGCCGCTTTGCTGCGCTCGAGCTCGCGCCGCAGGTCGTCGGGCACTTTGGCGGTTCGTTGGCCAGCGTAGGCAGCCTCCCAGCGACCGTCCGCTTTCGCCGCCTCGACCTCGGCCAGGCCGGCCGGTCGCATCGTCCCCGCAGCGATCAGCGCTTCCGCCTTCTCGCGATTGATTTGGGACCACTTGCCGCCCGGGCGCCGTGGCGTGAAGCGCTGCAGGAAGTACCGCTCGTCGAAGCCGCGCTTCTGGCTGTCGATCCAGCCGAAGCAGAGCGCCAGCTCCAGCGCTTGGGCGTAGTTGACGCTGGCGATCCCGGAGCCCTTCTTGGCGATCTTGAGCCAGATTCCCTCGCTGCCCGCATGGTTGCCCTCGAGCCATTCCTCCATCTCCCCGGCAGAGGAGAAGGGGATGATCGGCAGGTCGTCCGCCACCGTGGCGCGAAGACCTACAGCCCGACGGCGTCAGCGAGCAGGTCGACCTGCTCGGGGTTGCTCGAAGAGGGGAAGAAGATCAGCTCACCGCAACCCGCCTCGTCGAAGGCGGCCAGGCGCTGCTTGACCGTCTCGGCGTCCTTGGCCGCGCTGGCGACGAGGTAGCCGGCCACTTCCTCGCCAAGGAATGCGTAGTAATCGCCCAGGTAGGCCTCGGCCTCCGCCTCGGCGTTCTCGCCGAGCGAGTAGTAGGCGAGGCCCATAAGGCGAGGCTCGCCATCGCGGCCGGCCTCGGCCCAGGCGGCCTTCACCTTCTCGGCCATTTCCGTGTACTGCTCGGGCGGGGCTCCGCCAGCGATCCAGCCGTCGCCAAAGCGCGCGGCGCGGGCGTAGGAGGCGTCGACGCTCCCTCCCACCACCAGGCCCGGCGAACCCTGCTCGGAAGGACCGACCTCGTCGCCCTCCCAGACCTCCTTGATCCGCTCCAGCGCCTCGTCGAGCGCCTTCCCCCGGCCGCTCAGCGAGATGTCGCTCGCCTCGTAGTCGTCCTCGCGGGCGCCGAGGCCGATGCCGAGGGTGAAGCGGCCGCGCGAGAGCGCGTTGAGGCTCAGCGCCTGCTTCGCCAGCTCGGTCGGGTTGGGACGAAGGGGCCCGAGCAGGACCGAAGTGCAGAGACCGATCCGCTCGGTCACCGCCGCCGCCGCGGCGAGGGCGATCAGCGGCTCGTAGTTGCCGTAAACGATGCGGTCGATCGTGCCCAGGCTGGAGAAGCCGCGGGCGTCGGCACGGCGCGCGAACTCGGTCAGCTCCGCCCCACTCGTCCCCGGCACTGCATTTGGCAATCCGATCCCGACGTCCATCCCCGCCTCCTCGTTTGCGATCTGCTCGGCGCGGTTGACCTTAGCCAACGGCGACCGCCGGCTCGCCCGCTTCCGCCGGGCACCCTGAGAGCCTGTCGCGGCGATGAGATCGAAGACCAAACTCGCGGCGACCCTGGTCAGCCTGGCCTTGGTGGCGGCGGCGCTCGTCAGTCTTGCCGGCGGTGGTTTGGCAACAAGCGCTCCAACCGCGCCGGCGACAGAACGCGACGCGATGGCCCAGACCGCGAAGGTGCAGGGCGCGCCTGGGCGCGAACTGGTCCTCAGCCGCGTCGTCGTCCCGGCCGGGGCCAAGCTCGCCCTCCACCACCATCTCGGCACCCAGGTGGCGCGGGTCGAATCCGGGGTCCTCACCTACACGGTCGAACAGGGCTCGGTGGTCGTTCGCCGCGGCCAATCCGACTCCAACCCGACCGTCGTGCGCAAGATCAAGGCGGGCCAGACCGCCAGGATCAAACCCGGACAGTGGATCGTCGAGCAACCGTCCGACATTCACCAGGCCGCCAACAACGGCTCGAAGCCAGTGACTATCTACATCGCCACGCTGCTCGAAGCGGGCGCCCCGCCGGCGACGCCGGTTTCCTAGCGGCGCCTTCGGGGCTACAGTAGCCCGATGACCGAGCGCGACGGGGTCGAGGCGCTGAGCGAGGCGATCGGCCGCTACAACGAGGCCTGGAACGCGCAGGACCTCGACGCGATCATGGCGATGCACGCGCCGGACATGGTCTTCGCCAACCACACCGCGGGCGAGAGCGCCAGCGGCGAGGAGGTGCGGGGTCACATCGCCAAGATCTTCGAGTCTTGGCCCGGCATGCGGTTCGAGACCCGCAGGCTCTACGTGCGCGATGGAGTGGTGACCCAAGAGTGGACGGCAACAGCGACGCATTCACAGGCGCTGCGCCGCGGCGAGATCGAAGCGGCGCCCAGCGGCCGCACGGTGAGCTGGGAGGGCGTTGACGTGATCCCCTTCGAGAACGGCCTGATCAAGCGCAAGGACGTCTACTCAGACTCGGTCTCGATCCTGCGCCAGGTCGGCCTGCTCGACTGAATCCCGGCGCGCGGGTTGCCGGGCAGCTCCGCCAGCAGGCGGTCGATTGCGTCGCGGGCGTAGGCGAAGACGATCGGGTCGCCGGCCATGCGGAAGCGGGAGTTTGCGCCCATCACCACCGCGTAGAGCTCGAAGGCGAAGCGGCCGGGGTCGGGCGAGCCGGCAACCTGAGCCTGGTGCTCCAGTGCACTGAGCCAAGTGTCGAGTGCCCCCGCGATCGCATCGTGGACCGGGCCGGGGCGGTCGTCGTACTCCGCCGAAGTGGCCGCCCAGAAGCAGCCGCCGGGGTAGTAGTCGTCGTCCTCGAGGTGGGCCAGATAGGCATCGGCGATCGCCCGCAGCCGCGGCGCTCCGTCAGGCGCCTCCAGCGCCGGCTCGATCACAGCCGCGCGGAAGCGCTCCGCCGCCGCACCAACCGTCGCCAACTGCAGCTCCTGCTTGGAGCCGAAGTGGGCGAAGAGGCCGCTCTTGCTCATCTCCAGCTCTTTGGCGAGGCGGCCGATCGTCAGCCCCTCCAACCCATCGACCGAAGCGAGGTCGAGAGCGCGAGCGAGGATCGTCGCCCGAGTGTCGGCGCCCTTGCCGTTGCCCCTCTCCACCGCCCCACCTGGAGTTGTCTCGGTCACCGGTGTCACGCCCCGCAGTTTACAAAAAGCACGAACGTTCGTTTATGAGCTACGCTGCCTGCGCGCTCCAACCGGCGCGCAAAACGACTTCAGGAGGCGAACATGGCGGGACACGCGGTGAAGAAGATCGACGACATGGAGGCCGTCTACCTCGGGGCCTTCAAGCGCGTGCGGGCGGAGCTGGAAGTCGAGGCGTTCGGCATCCAGGTGATCGACCTGCCGCCCAACTTCGAGAACTACCCCGAGCACGACCACGCCGAAGACGGCCAGGAAGAGGTCTTCACCGCCCTGCGCGGCGGCGGCGAGATCGAGATCGATGGCGAGCGCTTTCCGCTCGACCCCGAGCACATCGCCCGCGTCGCCTCCGGCATCAAGCGGAAGGTCTGGCCGGGCGACGAGGGCATCCGTCTGCTGATCGTCGGCGGCGTGCCGGGCGGTTCTTACGAGGCGCCGGAAATCTCCAAGCTCGGTGTTGCCGACCCGATGGCCACCTCAACCTGAGCCAAGCCCCGAGTCCTCCCCCGCCCGGCGCCGCTCGTAGCCGGGACAGGTGAGCACGGGCAGCCGCGGGTAACGCGGATAGCGCGGGTCGGTGCGCGAGCGCTGGCAGAGGGAAAAGACCGACCCGCGCGTGTTCGGCACCAACCGCTGGTGCATGCAGCTCTCGCAGAGTCCGGCTTTTGACGGATTGCCCATCTTCACCGCAGGCTAGCTTTGCCTCTGTGAACGGCACAGCCACCCTCTTCGGCGCTGACGCGACGGCCTACTCGACCACGGTGGAAGTGCTCGGGGTGATCTTCCGGGCCGAGGACGACGGCTACGCGGTGCTCGAGGTGCAGGAGGTCGAGTCGGGCGAAGGGTTCGCCCTGGTTGGCCCCGTCGCCCACCTCGGTGCCGGCGATCGGGCCGAAATCAGCGGCGAGTGGCAGACCCACAGCCGCTACGGGCGCCAGCTGCGGGCGCGGGGGGCGCTGCCGCTCGATCCCGCCGATCGCGAAGGGCAGATCGCCTACCTGACGACCCTGCGACACATTGGCCCGTCCCGGGCCGAGCGACTCGTCGACGAACACGGCGAGGGGGTGCTGGGGGCGATCGCGGCCGACCCGCACGCGGCTTTCAGCGCGCTGCGCGGCGTCAGCGCCGATCAGGCCGCGGAGGCGACCGAGTCCTGGCACGCGAGTCGCGCCGTGCGTGACCTGCACGTGCAGCTCGCTCCCCACGGCCTCGCCCACCTGGCCGCGCCGATCCACGCGCGCTTCGGCGAGAGCTCGATGGCGGTCCTGCACGAGGACCCCTACCGGCTGACCGAGGTCGATGGCGTCGGCTTCGCCCGCGCCGACAAGATCGCCCTCGCGGCCGATGTGCCGCCGGAGTCGAGCCGCCGCGCCCAAGCCGCTGCCGTCTATGTGCTCGGCGAGGCGGAGCAGCAGGGCAACAGCTTCCTGCCGCTCGACGAGCTGACCGCGCGCACGTCGAAGCTGATCGGCCTGGCGGCAGATCCCGAGGTGCTCTGCGAAGCCGATGGGCTGGTCGTCGACGAGGCGCGGACCTACCGCAAGCTCACCCACGCCAGCGAGCTGGCGGTCGCCCGCACGCTCGCCGCGCGCAGCAGCGCCCCTTCCCACATCGACCACGACCCCGGCGAGGCGCCCGCTCTCGACGCGGCGGAGACCGAGCTGACCGACGAGCAATGGTCGGCGGTGCGCAGCGCCTTTGGCGCGCGCATCTCGGTGCTCACCGGGGGCCCCGGCGTAGGGAAGACCGCCTGCACGCGGGCCCTGGTCGAGGAGGCTGAACAGGCCCACCTGCGGATCGCCCTCTGCGCGCCCACCGGACGCGCCGCCCGACGCCTGGAGGAGGCGACTGGACACGCGGCGCAGACGATCCACCGCCTGCTCGAGTGGAGCCCGGGCCGCGAGCCGGCCTTCAAGCCGGGCCATCCGCTGCCCGCCGACCTGGTGATCGTCGACGAGTCATCGATGCTCAACCTGCGCCTGATCGAGGTCCTGCTCGGCGGGCTGGCGGAGTCGACCCACGTCGTCTTCGTCGGCGACGCCGACCAGTTGCCCCCGATCGGGGCCGGCAAGCCCTTCGATGACCTGATCGAGTCGGGGATCGCCCCGGTGGTGCGCCTGACCCAGATCTTCCGCCAGGCGGCGCGCTCGATGATCACCACCGCCGCCCACGAGGTCAATCACGGCCGCGAGCCGCACCTGGCGCCGGGCGAGGGCCAGGACCACGACTTCTTCTTCATCGACCGCCCCAACGCGGAGCGGGCGCTGGACACCGTGGTCGAGATCGTCGCCGAGCGGGCGCCGAAGCGCTTCGGCGTCGACCCGGTCCGCGAGGTGCAGGTGCTGGCGCCGATGTACCGCGGGGCCGTCGGGATCGACGCCCTCAACGAGCGGCTGCAGGAGGAGCTCAATCCGACCGGGAAGGCCGCGGTCGGCGAGCGCTTTCGCCTCGGCGACCGCCTGATCCAGACGCGCAACTCGCACGAGCTCGGCCTGATGAACGGCTCGATCGTCTTCCTCCGCTCCGACGATCCGGCGGAGCAGGAGATCGTGGTCGAGACCGACGAGGGCGAGACGCTCACCATCCCGTATGGCGAGACGGCGACGCTGCGGCTCGCCTACGCGATCTCGGTGCACAAGGCGCAGGGCTGCGAGGTGCCGGTGGTGGTCGGCGTCTGCCACCGTTCCCACGCCCGCATGCTGACCAGGCCACTGCTCTACACGGCTATCACCCGAGCGCGCAGCAGCTGCGTGCTGGTCGGCGACCGCGCGGTGATGGCCGCCGCGGTGCGTCGTGACGACGGTGGCGGCCGTCACTCCGGCCTCGCCGAGCGCCTGCGTGGATAACCGCCCGCCCCTGCTCGAGATCGGCATCACCCTGGCCGGGGTGGCGCTGCTGGGGGCGCTCGTCTTTGCCGTGCCCGCCCTGCACGAGGCGGCGGTCGCGGCGATCCACGGCGACACCGAAACGGTCCGCAGTGAGATCGAGAGCCTCGGCGTTGCCGGGCCGCTGCTGATCCTCGTCCTCGCGCTCCTGCACGCCGTGGTCTTCTACCCGGCCGAGATCGTCGACGCGGCTGCAGGCCTCGTCTACGGCTTCGTCCCCGCCCTGCTGCTGATGATGTGCGGTTGGCTCCTCTCCGGCCTCGTCTGCTTCGCGGTCGGCCGCTCGGTGGCGCGACCGCTGCTCGACCGCTGGTTCGGTCCCGAGCGCTTCGAGCGGATCGAGGCCCGGATCGAGCGCGGCGGCGCCAAGGCGCTGATCGCCGCCAGGCTGATTCCGATCTTCCCCTTCAGCATCGTCTCCTACGCGGCGGGAGCGGCGCGGGTGCCGACTTGGCGCTTCGTCTGGACGACCGCGATCGGCTACCTGCCGATCACCGCGATCTCGGTTTACTTCGGCACCCAGCTCGACCTGCTCAGCGGATTGTTTTGACCTTGAAGCGGTAGCGCGCCGGCGAACGATCGCCAACGCCTTCGGCGTTGCGGGCCGCGACCTGAAGCAAGTGCCAGCCGGGTGGGAAGCGCCGCGCCAATCGTTCCGGGCAAGGTCGGAACGCCCCCCCGTCGATGCGGCAGACGAAGGAGACGTCGCTCTCGTTCGAGCCGAAGCGGAAGACCGCGAGGGCACGATGCTGCGTGGTGCGAATCACCTTCAGCGGGTGCTGAAGGATGCGGGTGCGCGGTGGCCGGGGCGTAACCGGAGGCAGTGTTTCTTCCGGGGTCGAAGGCGGGGGGGTGGAACCACCGCCGCTCGGCGGTGGCGTTGGCGGCGGGATTTCGCTCCCCCATTCCCCCGGAGCCTGAGCTTCTTCGGGGCCCACTTCCGATTTGGGCCGTTTGCAGCTCGGCGTTTTCCCGGCCGCTTTGGCGACGACCGCTTCCAGCGCACCGACGGCGTCGATCAAGCCGACGCCAACTTCGCAGGAGCTGTAGAGGCCGAGGCCGATCGGTTTGGTCGCGCTTGCGGTCAGGGCATTGCGGACTTCGCCAGGTTCGGCGCCCGGCGCCCGGTCAAGCATCAAAGCGGCAACGGCGGCGGCGTGAGGGGCCGCCGCCGAGGTGCCGCAGAAACGCCAGAAGCCACTTTCGAAGTCGGCGAAGAAGGTGGTCCTGACGCAGTCCGTCGCCACCAGGTCCGGCTTGGAGATCGTTTCTTCGGCAATGGGAGCGGCCGGTGACGACCCTTCGACGGGCCCGTAGTCATGAATCACCGGACCGGCCGAGGAGTAGGGCTCGAGCGTCGTTCTCCCTTTTACTTCCTGGCGGAAGACAGCGCCGACGGAAATCGCGCTGGCGGCGCCGCTGTGGCCGAAGATGGTCGGCCCGACCACGTCTTCGCCACTCGAACGCGGATACTCGGTGGCGGAGACGCCACCGCCGTTCTCCAGCAGGGCGAACTTGAGGCGGGGATCGCCGCCGGCGAAGCGATTGACGACCAGCTGCACGGTTCGCGGGCTGCTGCTGGTGTTTTCCCATTCGAGGATCTCTACCGGCATCTTGCTGACTTCGATGTTGTCTTCGTGAGATTCGGCGATCCGATTTCCGCTCGCGTTGAGGAGGAAGGCGTCGAGATCGGTGTTGACCCCGAACCACGGTTCGTCCCACTGCAGGTCGACCGCCAACGTCGCCCCCGGTTTTACCTCGATGCCGAAGGTCTTGTCGACCGCCAGACCCGGATTGAAGTCGAGGCAGTGGAAGGGGTTGAGGGCGGAGACCGCGCGCACAGCCGGCGGACAGGCCCCGGCGTCCCTGAATTTGGGCGTTTCCCAGGAGGCGATGTCGTGGCCTTCTTTGTCGATCAAGCTGTTGTTGCCGGCCGCGGAGAAATAGGAGACACCGTCTTCGACGGCTTTGTTGACGGCAACCGCGACCGGACCGTCCTGAAAGAAGGGCTCTTCGAGGTAGAAGACGTCGTCTGCGATCACTTTGGCACCGGCGTCCGCGAGGTCTTCGATGCCTTTGGCGAAGGCCGGTTCCCCGTTGAAGGCGGATGCAAAGGCGAGTTCGGCGCCAGGGGCGAGGTCGTGGACGATCTGCGCCATCGCCCGGCCCTCGTCGGATGCTTCCGCGCCGTCGTTCATCGGGCTCAGGACCGCCACCGGGGAGGCGTTCGCGCAACCGTTCGCGCCCGGCAGGTCGGCGCTTTCGACGTCTTGCGCCGCGTGCGTGGCGATCGGCCCGCCCTGCCCGCTTTCGTTGGCCTGGTCGAAGGAGTCGGAGAGGATGCCGACCTTGACGCCGCTGCCGTCAATGCCGGGATTGTCTTCGCGGGCCGCCTCAGCTTTGAGCTGAGTGTCGCCCTCTGAGACGATTTCCCCCGAGGGACATTTGACTTCCGCCGCAACCGGGGAATGGACCGGGGTGACCCCTTTGACGCCCGGCACCTTGGCGACTGCCTGCAATTGCGCCGGCGTGACGGCGACCGTAACCAGCTGATTCGAGGCGCTGGCCGCCAGCGTCTTCGCTCCCGCCGCGCGCAGCTCATCGCGCGCCGCCAGCGCCCCTTTGTCGAAGCGAACCGTTGCCAGTAGGCGCCTGCCGCGGCGGGCAAGGCCGTCCGCCGTGAGCCCGACGGCGTGGGCCTGCTGCCCGGGCGAGGCGTCGCGCAGGCCCGGGCTGGCCAGCTTGGCGAGACGCGGCGAGAGAGCGCCGCCAGCGCTCTTTCCCAACGCCGTGCTCGGCAGGATCAGCATGGCCGCACTGAGCAGGACGATCCAACGGCCCCGCGCCAGGCCGCCAATGCTTTGGGCACGCATCATCTGAGTCACCGTATCGACTGGTCTCCTCACATCCTCAAACACGCCTGGACGGCGATCCGAGCGCCGCGTTCAGGCGTCCATCCTTGCTACGGTCCCGGCGTTAGGTCGGATAGTTATCCGGCAAAAAGTCGTGTCTAGCGCTCGCGTCGTTGCTTTACCGAAGCCTCCGCGTTCGCAGCACATTGAGTGGAGGCAATAAATGCCGACTGGAACAGTCAAGTGGTTCAGCGACGACAAGGGCTACGGGTTCATCACGCCCGACGACGGCTCTAAGGACGTTTTCGTCCATCACAGCGCCATCCTCGGCGAGGGCTTCAAGACCCTTGCGGAGGGTGCCAAGGTGAGCTACGAGTCCGAGGAAGGCCCCAAGGGCCCGGCCGCGGCGAGCGTTCAGCAGACCTCGTAGTCGCGTCCTATCTTGAGCAGTAACGGGGCCCGCCAAAGGCGGGCCCCAATTTTGTGGCTCGAGGACCGAGTGATCCCCAAACCGCTCTCTGCAGTCTCTTCACTTCCCAAAAAATGATTACTCGAAACAACCTTAGGAATATCGCGATCGTTGCCCACGTCGACCACGGCAAGACGACGCTGGTCGACGCGATGCTCTGGCAGTCGGGCGCCTTCCGCAAGGGCCAGGACGTCGCCGAGCGGGTGATGGACTCAATGGACCTCGAGCGCGAGAAGGGGATCACGATCCTCGCCAAGAACACCGCCGTCGACTACGAGGGCGTGAAGCTGAACATCGTCGACACGCCCGGCCACGCCGACTTCGGCGGCGAGGTCGAGCGCGGCTTGACGATGGTCGACGGGGTCCTGCTCCTCGTCGATGCCTCCGAGGGGCCCCTCCCCCAGACACGCTTCGTCCTGCGCAAGGCGCTCGAGGCACGACTGCCGGTGATCCTCGTCGTCAACAAGGTCGATCGACCCGACGCCCGCATCAGCGAGGTCGTCGACGAGGTCTACGAACTCTTTCTCGACCTCGGTGCCGACGACGAGCAGATCGACTTCCCGATCGCCTACACCAACGCCAAGGCGGGCTGGGCCTCGCTCGAGGAGGGCGTCGAGGGCAGCGACCTGGGCCCGCTGATGAACCTCATGCTGGAGAAGATCCCGGCCCCCGAGCACGATCCCGTGCATCCGCTGCAGGCGCACGTGACCAACCTCGACGCCTCGCCCTACCTCGGCCGCCTGGCTCTCTGCCGGGTCCGCCACGGCACGATCAAAGCCGGCCAGCCGGTCGCCTGGTGCCGCGCCGACGGCACGGTCGAGCGGGCCACCGTCTCCGAGCTCTATGTGACCGAGGCATTGGAACGCGTCTCGGCCGCGGAGGCCGGCCCAGGGGAGATCATCGCCGTCGCCGGGATGGAAGAGATCACGATCGGCGAGACCCTGGCCGATCCAAACGACCCGCGACCACTGCCGGTGATCACCGTCGATGAGCCCTCGCTCTCGATGGTGCTCGGGATCAACACCTCGCCGCTCGCCGGCAGCGAGGGCAGCAAGCTGACCGCCCGCCAGGTTCGCGATCGGCTCGACGCCGAGCTGGTCGGCAACGTCTCGATCAGGGTCGAGGACACCGACCGTCCCGACGCCTGGGAAGTGCAGGGCCGCGGCGAGCTGCAGCTGGTCGTCCTGATCGAGCTGATGCGCCGCGAGGGCTTCGAGCTGACCGCGGGCCAGCCGCGGGTGCTGATCCGTGAGATCGACGGCAAGAAACACGAGCCGGTCGAACGACTCTCGATCGACGTACCGGAGGAGCACGTCGGCGCGATCACCCAGCTCCTCGCCGGCCGCAAGGGCCGGCTCGAGCAGATGGTCAACCACGAAACCGGCTGGGTGCGGATGGAGTACCTGGTGCCGGCGCGGGGCCTGATCGGCCTGCGCACCGAGTTCCTCACCGAGACCAGAGGCACCGGCGTCATGCATCACGTCTTCGAGGGCTGGGAGCGCTGGGCCGGAGACCTGCGCCTGCGCCCTACTGGCTCGATCATCGCCGACCGTCGCGGCAAGTCCGCCGGCTACGCCCTGATCGGCCTGCAGGATCGCGGCACGCTCTTCATTGGCCCGGGCGAGGAGGTCTACGAGGGAATGATCATCGGCGAGAACGCCCGTGCCGAGGACATGGACGTCAACGCGACCAAGGAGAAGCAGCAAACCAACATGCGCGCTGCCAGCGCCGACGTGCTGGAGCGCATGGCGCCGCCCAAACTTCTCTCCCTGGAAGCCGCGGTCGAGTTCCTGCGCGAGGACGAGTGCGTGGAAGTCACGCCCGAGTCGGTGCGTCTGCGCAAGGTCGAGCTCGACAAGCTGAAACGCCAGAAGGCCGCTCGGCAGGGCTCCCGCGTCACCTAGCCCGCCGGCTGCTCCGAGCGCGGGGGCAGCTCGCAGAAGAGGAGCGCCGTCAGCACCCGAAAGCCAGCTTCGCCTTTCTCGGCGAGACGCTCCGCCGCCGCAGCCTCAGCAGCAAAGATCGACTGCAGGGCGTCGTTGACGATGCGGTGCACTTCGTCCCATCCCTGCTCATCGAGCGTGGGGATCGTACGGCTGAGATGAGCGTCTGGGCGAGCGATAAAGGCCCCAGCGGCGAGGGCCTCCCGCGCGTCGGCCTCAATCATGTCGAGGATCCACGCGGTCAGGCGCTTTTGTTCGTCGCGGCCGATCATCGTCCACTCCTCGTCGTCGAAGAGCGAACGCACCAGAGCCCGGTAGCGGGGCTCGACGGCGCCGCGACTGAGCACCTCGCCGACGACCTCGACCAAGCCTTCATCGTGCAGCGCGTCGAGATGGCGGCCGGCGGCAGCGGCATCGATGTCGAGCTCCGCCGCCACCTCGCTGACACCGGCTGTGCGCTCGTTGAGGAAAGTCAGCGCCTGCAGTCGCACCGGATCGGCGGCGAGACGGATAAGACGCCGGTCCATCATTCGTCCACCTTAGCCTGCGCACCGAACCAATAAAAAAGAGCCGCCGGGGCACAACCCGGCGGCTCTTTGACTAGGGTCCCTGCCCTAAGTGCGACTCGACTCAGACCGTGGCAGCGGCCTGCTCGGACTGGCTGCTCTCCGACTCTTTGGCGAGAGCTTCCGCCTCCGGAGTGGTCTCGTCGATGTTGCGCGGCAACAGCACCTCGCGGGCGATGACCAGGCGCTGGATCTGGCTCGTCCCCTCGTAGAGCTGCATGATCTTGGCGTCGCGCATCAGCTTCTCGACCGGGTACTCCTTGATGAAGCCGTAGCCGCCGTAGACCTGGACGGCGTCGACGGTGCACTCCATCGCCGAGTCGGCGGCGAAGCGCTTGGCCTCGGAGGAGACGAGCGTGTTGCGCTTGCCCTGATCGAGCGCGACGGCCGAGTTCCAGGTCAGCAGCCGGGCGGCGTCGACCTTGGTCGCCATGTCGGCGATCATGAACTGGATCGCCTGGTGCATCGCGATCGGCACGCCGAACTGGACCCTTTCCTTGGAGTACTCACAGGCGAACTCGAAGGCCGCGCGGGCGATCCCGGTGGCCATCGCGGCGACGCCGGGACGGGTGCGGTCCAGCGTCATCATCGCCAGCTTGAAGCCCTTGTTCTCCTCGGCCAGCAGGTTCTCGGCCGGGACCTCGACGTCGTTGAAGGAGATGGTCGCGGTGTTGGAGGCCCGCTGACCCATCTTGTCCTCCTTCTTGTCGACGGTGACGCCGGGGACTTTGGCGTCGACGACGAAGGCGGAAATGCCACGGTGGCCGGCCTCCGGGTCGGTCTTGGCGTAGACCGTGAACCAGTCGGCGTAGGTGCCGTTGGTGATGAAGCACTTGGAGCCGTTGAGGATGTACTTGTCGCCTTGCTTGACCGCACGGGTCTTCATCCCGCTGACGTCAGAGCCGGCGTCGGGCTCGGTCAGGCAGAAGGAGGCCAGCGCTTTGGTTTCGGTCAGCATGCCGAGGTACTTCTTCTTCGTCTCCTCCGAGCCGCCGATCGTGACCGGCGCCGAGGCGAGGCCGTTGGCCATCAGCGAGGTCCCGATGCCGGAGCAGCCCCAGCCGATCTCCTCCTCGATCAGACAGCCGGAGAGGTAGTCGAGGCCAGGTCCGCCGTAGGCCTCGGGGATGTGCGTGTTCATCAGGCCGACGTCCCAGGCCTTGTCGATGATGTCCTGGGGCCAGGTGCCGTCTACGTCGTACTCCCAGGCAACCTTGCGGATCTCTTTCTCCGCGAAGCTGTGGGCGAGCTCGCGCAGGTCCTTCTGTTCGTCGGTCAGGGTGAAGTCAACCACTGGTCGAGGCTCCTTCTTAATCGTTGCGTAAGCCTTTGCGAATGCGGCCTCGCCAAGGGGCGACGACCACCGATTGACTAGTCAGTCAACCAGAGAAGAAGGGTACCGGATAGCGCTGCCGGAGCGATAGCCCTAGTCTTGGAGCCATGGTCTGCCCCCTGGCATTGACCTACTTGCAGAGCGGCTATGTGCTGGCCGCGATCACGCTCTTCGTGCTGCCTTTGGCTGCCTTTTGGTTCATCAGCGGAGGGGCGGCCGCGTGGGACAGCATCGGCAAGGGTCGCTTTGGCGTCATGCAATCGATGCCGCCACCGCGTCTGGCCCAGCCCTCGCCGGAGATCGACCTGGCGATTCAGGCGGCCGAGGCGCGGCAGATGTTGGAGGCGAAGTCCTACCGGCGCTTACAGCGCGGCGAGGAACCGCTCGACGTCGATGCCGAGGTTGCCGCCCTGCTCGATACCGAGCTGAGCGGGGTAGGGAAGAAACGCGGGCTCGACGAGAAGCTGCGGTCGGAAGTGCGCGAGCTGGTCATCGCTCGCAACGAACGCCGCATGCGCCGCGGCGAGGAACCGCTCGACGTCGATGCCGAGGTGGAGCGACAGGTCGCGGATTTCATAGGATTGGGCACCTGATGGCAGGCGCCGCCGAGGAGAACCTCTACGAGGTCGAGGAGCTGCTGATGCAGCCCGGGACCTACTTCAACCCCCAGACCGAGGTCTTGGTCGTGGTCGACGACTCGACCTCGCTCGACCAGGAGGTCTTCAACATGGAGGCCTACGAGGGGGCCGACTGGGTGCGGATCTCCGATGAGGTCCCGGTCGACGAAGACAGTCGCGACCGCGTGCTGGAGAGCTTCCAGACCAGCTACCACCCTGGCTCAACCGGCTCGGTTTCCGAAACCGCGCTGGAGCAGGGCGACGACGAGCTGGACGAGGACGAGAACGGCCAAGACCCCGGCCGCGAGGACCTCGAGTAGCGCGCTAGCTCGAGGTCGCCGCGACTGAGGAGACCTCGCGGCTCCCGGACCGAGGCCCGGGAGCCTGTCAGTCACGCCCTAAAGGGCGCCTGCCTTGAATTCCTTCAGACGGGCGTGGTTGCTATTCGCTTCCAAACCGCTCAAACCGCTCGAATAGAGCGAATCTTCCCCCTGGAGGAGGTTGACGTATTCAGAGCCGGTCTTGAACCAGCCCGAGACTTTGGACAGCTGATCGACCAGCGCAAAGGAGCTTCCCGCAGCAAGGGAGACCCCGGCTTTCGAGGCGAGTTCTTTTTGGGTGCCGCTCGTCCACTTGAACAACGAGATGTTGTAGACGCCGGCGCCCGCTGGCTGCGTCATACGCAGCTCATACCCGGATTTCGTGCTGGTGGGCGGAGAAGGCATGTCCAGCCAGATCGAAAAGGAGCTCCCAGTAGCCGCCGGTGCGGCCGAAAGGGTCGCAACGGCGGCGAATCCGACTTCCGTGCCGGAAATGTTGCTGTTGTAGTAAGTCCCCCCGCTTTGCGGATAGGGCACTTCGGGGCCCCAACCGGGCGCCATGTCGACTCCCTTTTCATTTGCCCAGGGCAGTTTGAGCCAGTTGGAATTGAAGTCGGCTTTCGAGGTAGTGCTCGCATCAAATTTGTTGATTACCCCGAGCGATTCCAACTTCTGAGAGGTAGTCGTACCGGCCGACGTGGTTTTGAATGTTTTGTCGGATCCATACGTGGTTCCGCCGACGTTCGTGGCGGCAACTCGATAGTGGTACATCGTATTCGACGCGAGTCCCGAGACTGCCTGTTTCACAGCCACTTCACTCGCTCCTTCGCCTGCTGCCGTCACTGCCGTTTTGGTTCCGTAGGAAAGCGAGGTTCCGTATTCGAACTGATAGGTGGTAGCACTACCCTCTGGGTTGATTTTCGCGTTGAGAGTCGCCCCGTGGATGCCGATTTCACTGGCGGCTTCGGTGGTGGCGATCGGAGCTTTGGGCACGAACTTCTTGACCATGGTTCCCCCGATTTCGATCACCCAAGGATTGCCGCTTGAGTCAAATACGGGAGCGTTTGGCTCAAATAGTTCACCTTCGGATGCTCCAGGTCCGCCGAACTGCCCTGCCAACAACGTGCTCGCCACTACCTTGATGCAACCGCACGTCGCGTCGGCGATGAACAGTCTCGGCTGATTGCCGCTCGCGCCGGTTGAAGACAATGCATCGTCGGGAAATGTCGAGCCAAGGCCCGGGTTGACTTCAGCGCCCCATTCGCCGGCGGACGATATGTATTGAAGTCGACTACGTTCTTCTTTCCCGGCCGTGTCGAGGACGACAACTCCTCCGAAGCTGTCAGGTGCGATGCCAGTCAGATATTCAAACTGTTTGTGTTCGCCCCCAAAGCTGCCAAAGGCTTTGATGAATGCGCCGGTTGAGCTGAACTCCTGAACACGGGAATTGCCGTAATCGACGACCCAGATGTTTCCGGTAGTCGGCGAGATGGCGATCTCTTCTGGGTGATAAAACTGACCTGGACCGGATCCAAATTCCCCGCCAATTTTACGGATAAAGGTGCCGGTCGGACTGTACTCGCTGAGGCTCTCGGTACCAGCATCGGTCACCCAGATGTTTCCTTCCGGGCTTACCGCGACATCGCTACCCGAGCTGGTGTTCGTCGAAATCTGCGAGAGATATTCGCCTTTGGAGTTGAATTTCTCGACGCGTTCCCCACCGACGTCGACTATCCAAAAGTTTCCGGCTGAATCGCTCGTGCTTCCGCCTATTACACCTGAGAACTGGCCCGGCCCGGTTCCTTGGGACCCGAAATGGGTGCCGGAATATTGGTAGACGGGAACCGAAAGCGCGCTTGCGGATGTAGCTGCGAAGATCGCGATCAAAGCGGACAAGGCCGCCAAGGCGATCGAGAGTTTTCGTATCGGCCGCATCAAATTTCCTCCCTTTGTCGATGGCCCCTGCCACCGGACGGTTAGCGAGACTGGATCGTTCGATGCTCTCAGTGGGTTTGCGGCTTGGCACTGGCCAAGTCGTGAAGCTCATCAGCACCGGACTTCTCACCTTGTGAGGTATCCGCTGCACCCGCCTCGTCGAGTCGCTGCAGCTTGAGGGCGGTCTCGATGTCGGCGGAATGCGCATCGAGGGGGAGCTGCAGGCGACCTTCGATCGCCTGCAGCCGGTTGGCCACCGTGCGCCGGTGAACGCCCAGGATCGCCGCCGCGGAGGAGATGTTGCGCTTCGTCCTGAAGTAGGCGCGGAGCGTTGCGCGGGCCGCCTCGCCGCCGTCCCGCGACCCCGAGAGCGGCGTGAGGTAGAGCGAGCGCAGCGAGCTGCACAGCAGGTCGTCCCGCAATATCGACGCGAGCAGCGCGACGTCGGCGTAGCGGAGCGGGCTCTCACCGCTGCGCTCCGCGACCGACATCGTCGCCCGGGCCTGCCGGTGAGTCAGCCGCCAGCCGGCCGGGCCGCGGGCCGGCTCGCCGAGTGCGATCACGATCGGCCGATCCGACGGACAGCGGTCAAGCACTGTCCGCACGTCGATCGGGCGCTGGCTGCCGAACCAAGCCCAGATCGCGTCGCTGCGGCGATCGGCGATCTGCAGGTAGTCATCGAACGGGCTGGCGAGCCGGCGTAAAGCCGTCGCGGCACCGGTTCCCGCGGCGACGGCCCCGACGTGGTTGCCGGCGAAGCGATAGTCGAGCCGGGACGTGTCGATCGGCTCGCCGTCGAGCAATCGCCTGATCTGGTCCTCCTGCTCGTCCACCGAGGAATGGCGGCGGGCGGACTCCCGTCTGTGCTCCTCGGCGACGGCGGAGACCAGTTGATCGGTCGCCGCCGCCTGGGCCTTCAGCAGGCGGCGCAGGGAGCGGGGGTCGAGATCGCCGGCTTCGGCCTCCTCGACCAAGAAGTCGGTCAGGAGCGTCTGCCCGACGACGCAGCGTCGTATCACCGTGTCGAGGGTTACCTGATGGCGCACCGCCATGCGCGCTTGGGCGAGCAGGCCGGCCGGCGCATGCCTCGTTCCGTCCGGGTCATCATCGGCGCTCTCCAAATAATGATCCACCGCGTCGCAAACAGCGGCTCTGAGCCGCTCCGCGTAATCTGGGTCGAGAGCGTCGGTCTGCTCTCGGACCGCGAAGACCCTGGTTAGCAGCGCTTCCTGAATCTCGCCGCGTCGAGCCCGCAAGCGAGCGTAGATCGCATCCCTCGCCTGGGCGAATTCGCGCTCCGTTGCGCGCATCGACTCTGGGCGGTTGATGAGTGCTGGCTCCTTCAGCGTCCCGCCGCGCGTCCTGAGCCATGTCAGCGCTCATGATAAACGCGCGTGTTCGTTTATACATATACAGGCTGACGCTCAGAAAGGCAACGCATGCTCTGGGATAGTCTCCCCCGCCCATGCTCCAGCTAGGAGATCAAGCCCCAAACTTCGAGCTGCCGGACCAGAACGGGGATACGCTCGAGCTCTCCGAGCTCAAAGGCGAGACCGTCGTCCTCTATTTCTACCCTCGCGCCGACACTCCCGGTTGCACGGTCCAGGCCTGCGGCGTGCGCGATCGCAGCGCCGACTACAAGGCGGCCGGCGCACGGGTGATCGGCATCTCCCCAGACGAGGTCAAGGCAGTGGACAAATTCGCCGGCAAATTCGACCTCGACTTCACCCTTCTCGCCGACGCCGACCACAAGATCGCCGAGAAGTACGGCACCTGGATCGAGAAGTCGATGTATGGGAAAAAATATATGGGCGTACAGAGAGCTACGTTCATCATCGATCCCAAGGGCAAGATCGCCAAGGTCTTCCCCAAGGTTTCGCCCAAAACGCACGACGATGTTGTGCTGAAAGCCCTCGGCGAGCTCGCCGCCGCATAAAAAAGGCCGCGCCCGAAAACGCAGAGCGGATCGTCACCGCCCCAAGGAATGCTCGTGTTGAAGCGCAGAGCGCCAGCTAACGCGGATAGCTACGAGCCGACGGCAACAGCAACGATGAAGGCCGCATAGAGGCCGAACCACACCACCACGGCGGGAAGCTCGAAGCGGCCGCGGCGGTGCAGCATCTCGTAGGCGAGCAGGCCACCGGCGAGCCCAAGGCCAACCGAGAGAGCGGCGTTTGCGCTCAAATGCCAATCGGTGAAAAGCAGGCCGATCCCGACCGGGATCGTCGACTGGAAAACCATCGCGCCGCTGATGTTGCCGAGGGCGAGGGAGTCCTTGCCGTCGCGCATCCAGAAGAAGCTGTTGACCTTCTCCGGCAGCTCGGTCGCCAGCGGGGCAAGCACAAGCGCGAGCACGACCGCCTCGACCCCCAGGCTTTCGGCAATGCTGAGCAGACTTTCGACGAAGAGGTGTGCGCCGCCGACCATCGCACCAAGTCCGACGAGCAGTTGCAAAACGCAGAGGGCAAGCGCCGGGTCGCGTCGCCGCTCCGGCCGCCGCTCAAAAACGAGCGGCTCCAGGGTCTCCTCCGACTGCACCGAGCCGCTCTCTCTCAGGGTGCGCCGGATGTAGAGCGGATAGGCAAGCAGCATCGCCACCCCGACCGGGATCCGAAGAGCGGCGGGCGGGCCCCAGGCGAGCAACAGCGAGAGGGCGAAGAAGCAGAGGAAGAAGATCAGGTCGCGCTCGAGTGTCGGCCGGTGGGCTTTCAACTCGACGCCCTGCTCGCGGCGATGCCGATAGAGGTGCGCAAAGAGCCCGACCAGACCCATCGCCAGGGTGGCGAGCAGGAACGGTGCCCCGACGATTGCTCCGATCGCGACCTGGTCCCCGCCCTCCGCCGCACCAAGCAGAGCGACGATCGCGATCAGCGTCTCCGGCATCGCCGTGCCCACCGCCGCCAGCAGGCTGCCCACCGCCCCCTCCCCCAATTTGAGCCGATGCCCCAACCACTCAACCGCGTTGGTGAACAGCAAAGCTCCGGCCAGAATCACCGCGAAGCTGAGAAGAAGAAGCACGCCGTCCATTCGCCCGGCAGGCTATCTGTACGTGTGGGCGGGTCCGGGTGGGGCCCGCCAAGCCTCCCCGCTGTTGCGCAGGCGGGTCCCACCCGGGCCCGCCCCCTCACGCGTAATAGAAAGCCAACCCGAAGACCGCATAGACGGCGAGCAATTGAACTCCCTCGAACCAGGTCGACTCGCCGTCCTGGGTGACGTAGTTGGCGATCAGGATCGCGATCAGGATCGCGCCGAGCTCGAAGCCGTTGAAGACGAGGGCGAGTGGATGCGGGCCGAGGAAGAAGGAGGCAAGGACGAGGACCGGCGCGACGAAGAGCGCCACCTGGGCGCTGGAGCCAATCGCGATGTTGACCGAGAGGTCCATCTTGTCCTTCCTCGCGACCAGAACCGCTACCCAGTGCTCGGCCGCGTTGCCAACGATCGCGACGACGATCACGCCGATGAAGAACTCGGAGAGGCCGACCGCGTGCGAGGCCTCCTCGATCGAGCCGACCAGCACCTCCGACATGACGCCGACCAGCACCCCCGCAACGGCCAGGGCGAGGACCGAGGTGCGGGTCGACCATCCCCAGCTGTCCTCGTCCTCGTACTCAGGGTTGAAGAGCGAGCGGTGCGTCTTCAGGGAGAAGAAGAGCCCGGCCACATAGGTGGCGATGAGGACGATCGCCACCGCCAGCGAGAGATGCTCGACAGTGGAGCCGTAATCGACCATCTGCGCGCCCGGCTGCGGCAGACCCTTGCCCTCGACCAGCTCGAAGATCGCCGGCATGACCAGCGCCGCCGCGGCGAGCAGCAGCATCGATGTCTGCACGCTGGCGCTGGTGCGGCTGAACGTCTGTTTCTCGCGCCCGATCCCGCCGGCGAGCATCGCGGCGCCGAGCACGAGCAGGATGTTGCCGATGATCGAGCCGATGATCGAGGCCTTGACCACCTCGTGCAGGCCTTGGCCGAGGGCGAAGAGGGCAATGATCAACTCCGGCGCGTTGCCGAAGGTGACGTTGAGCAGGCCACCGATGCCGGGCCCGGAGCGCGCCGCCAACTCCTCGGTCGCACGGCCCATCAACGCCGCGGTGGGAATGATCCCCAGCGCCGACGCGGCGAAAACCGCTCCCGCCGCGGCGCCGGCGACGTCCAGCGCCACCGCCAGCGGGATCAGCGGCGTCAGCAGATAGGGCCAGCCATATGGAGTGCGGAGGAAGGCGACTACTGGAGTAGCCCCGTGCAGTTCTGAACCTCGGTCGCTGTCTTTGCTTCACCCAGGCACTGGTAATAGGTCTGGCCGCCACCCGAGCCATTGCTGCCGGAGCCAGAGCCCGAGCTCCCCCCGAGGCCGCCGAGCTTTTCCAGCAGGCCGCCGATGTCCGGCGTGCCGCCGCCCTGGAACTCCTGCAGCAGTTCGATCGGGTTGATGCCCAGCTTGAGGAAGAGATCGCTGAGCGGCTTGGTCTGATCCGGCGCCGAGATCGTCTGTTCTTCGTTGACTCCGGTCAGGGTGAGATCGATGTCGAGATCGACCCGTTCGGCCCCGGCCTTTGAGTCTGCCGGCGGTTCGATCGTCGCCGTCGCCGTGACTCGGCGGACGATGTGGTCATCACCAACGTAGAGCTCGACGTGGGCGGACTTGAGCGAGTCCTTGATCGTGCCCTTGGCGTCTTCGAGTTCGGCCGCCGAGGGCAGCGGTCCCGCCGACTTGAGCTGGGCGCTGCAGGCGGGGTCATTGACCAGTTCGCTGAAGGCTTCAACCGCGCCGGAGCCATTGAGGTCAGCGCTGATCTTGGTCGTTTCCGTGCCGCCGACATCGGCGCTGCCTTCGTCTTTGAGGTTTTCGACGAAGTTCTTCAGTTCGAAGTCGCTGGCCGCTTCCTGACAGGCGGAGACGTCACCCGATTTGCCCGTGCCACTCTGCTGTTTGAGCAAGGATTTGACGAAGTTGAAGGTGGTTGGATCGACTTCGTACTCGGTTCCTTCGTAACCGATGAAGGCTTTATTGCCAAGCAGGGTGAAGCCGCCTTCGCGATCGATCTTTTCGTTGTCGACGTTTCCGTTGACTGAAAAGGCGAGGTCCAGATTGGGCGTTTCCGCTTCTTCTTCGCTCTGGAAGGGGCCGGAAAGATCGATCGCGAGGTTGCCGCCTTTCTTCCCCTGCACGTCGGCCTTGACCGCCATGTCGATCTTGCCGCTGTCGATCCCCTGCAGGGTCGCTTCGTCGACCACCGACTGTGGGTCGTTGCTGCCGCCGCCGCTGCCGCACGCGGTGAGCGCTGCGGCGAAGGCGATCAGCACGATGAAGACGAAGAGACTGCGGGCTCGGTTCAAAAGACGATCCTCCCTGGCGAATCGGGTTGACGTAGTCGTAACGCTAGCGGGTAGGGACCCCGGGTTTGGGCCCTTGTTTTGACCCCTCGTTAACGCAGGGTGTCCGGCATCCGGGTCCGGTCTTCCGGCAGGTTGATCTGGCCCGGGCTTTCCTGGGTGATGCTGACCGCGACCGGGAAAAGAAAGGCGCCGAGAAAGATCAGGATGATGCCGGCGGCGACGAGCCAGCGAGCGGTGCTGAGGTGGCCGAGAATGCCGATCGCAAAGCCGATCAGCACCAGCGCGATGTAGGGACCGGCGCTGTGGGGCAACTCTACGGCGAGTGGCAGGAAGAGGTCGAGCACGGGGCAGGATTATCATCGCCCTGGTGTCCACTGACTCCGCAGCTCATGTTAAGGAGGCATTGGCCGGTGTCGGCTACCTGGCCGACGAGCCCGCCGCCCTCGTCTCCTTCCTCGCCCAGCGCCTGGGCAAGCCGGTGCTGGTCGAGGGCCCAGCCGGGGTCGGCAAGACCGAGCTGGCCAAGGCGCTCTCCCGCGCCACCGGCCGCGAGCTGGTTCGCCTCCAGTGCTATGAGGGCCTCGACGAGGCCAAGGCGCTGTACGAGTGGAACTACCGCAAGCAGCTGCTCCGCATCCAGGCCGGCGGCGAGGACGGCTGGTCGGACGTCCATGACGACATCTTCGCCAAGGAGTTCCTGCTCGAGCGGCCGCTGATGCAGGCGATCGCCAGCCCCGAGCCGGTCGTGCTGCTGATCGACGAGATCGACAAGACCGACCAGGAGTTCGAGGCGATGCTGCTCGAGCTGCTCTCCGATTTCCAGATCACGATCCCCGAGCTGGGCCAGGTCTCGGCGACGACGATGCCGATCGTGATCCTCACCTCGAACAACTCGCGCGAGCTGACCGAGGCGCTGAAGCGCCGCTGCCTCTACCTCTGGCTCGAGTACCCGGAGCTGGAGCGGGAGATGGAAATCGTCCGCCTGCACGCCCCCGAGCTCTCCGAGGCGCTGGCGCGCCGCATGGTCGAGGTGGTGCGGATGGTGCGCGACCTCGACCTGAAGAAGCCGCCCTCGATCGCCGAGTCGATCGACTGGGCGCGGACGCTGCTGCTGATGGGGGCCGAGGACATCGACCGCGAGACCTTCAACCAATCGATGTCGATCATCGTCAAGCACCGCACCGACATCGACTTGGTCGCCGAGCGAGTCGGGGTAAAGCTTGCCGAGCCCGTACGGCCCCAAGGCTGAGGCGGGCCCGCCGGGGCTCGCCGCCAAGCTGCTCGGCTTCTGCGAGGAGCTGCGCGGCGAGGGCGTCGCCGTCGGCACCTCGGAGATCCTCGACGCTTTCGCCGCCCTCGAAGAGGTGCCATGGACCTCGCGTGAGGACTTCCGCGAGGCGCTGGCGACGACGATCGCCAAGTCACAGGAGGACCGCCGCCTCTTCGAGCTGCTCTTCGACCGCTGGTTCTTCCGCGCCGCCGAGAGCGAGGCGATCGCCCGCGGCGTCGAGGAAGGCGAGCAGCGCCACGAGGGAGCCGAGCGGCTCGACCTCGACGAGCTGCAGGAGCAGATCCGCCAGGCGATCGTCGACGGCAACGACGGCGAGATGCGCGACCTGGCGCGGCTGGCGATCTCCGCCTTCGGGCGCCAGGGCGAGGGCTCAGGCGTGGTCGGGGTCGACGTGCAGCGGATCCGCCGCACGCTGGGCCTCTCGGCCGGCACACAGCCGCAGGCCGAGGACGGCGCCGCCGAGCTGCCGCCGATCGACCGCGCCCAGCTCAATGCCTTCGAGCGCCACCTGCGCCGCGAGCTCGAGCGCGACCTGATCGAGCGCACCTCCACCCTCCCCCCTTCGCGTCCCCTGGCCGAGCTCGACCGGGCGCTGCCGACCAGCCCGACTCAGGACCTCGCCGCCGTGCACCGCGCCGTCTCGCAGATGAAGCGGCGCCTGGCAACCCTCGGCAACGAGCAGCGCGGCCGCCGCCGCGGGGCGACCGTCGACGTACGGCGCACGATGCGCACCTCGCTCGAGACGGGCGGCGTGCCGATGCACATCCGCTACCGGCCGAAGCGACCGCGCCGACCGGAGATCTACGTGCTCTGCGACGTCTCCACCTCCGTCACCTCTGCCAGCGTCTTCTTCCTCTCGGTCCTGCACGCCCTGCACGACTCCTTCCGCAAGCTGCGCAGCTTCGTCTTCATCGAGCGGATCTCGGAGGTAACCGACGTCTTCGAGCACGAGCGTGACTTCCGCGCGATCGCCCAGCGCATCTCCAGCGAGGGCGGTGTCGCCGACGTCTCCGGCTACACCGACTACGGCCGCGTCTGGCTCGAGTTCCTCGGCACGATCTCCGACGACCTCGACCCGCGCTCGACCGTGATCGTGCTCGGCGACGCCCGCACCAACGGCCGCGAGCCCCACGCCGAGGTCTTCGCCCAGGTCTCCGAACGTGCCGGCCGCCTCTTCTGGCTCAACCCCGAGCCGAAGCTCTACTGGAACTACGGCGACTCGGTGATGGCCGCCTACGAGCGCTACTGCGACGGCGCCTTCGAGTGCTGGACCACCAGGCACCTGGAGAACTTCGTCAACATCGTCGCCGGCGGCGTGCCGGTGGCCGACTAACGGGCGACCCAGGCGTCTGGCTGGGCGGCGAGGGCGGAGACCTCGCTGGGGAGCTGGCCGGCGACGAGGTCGGCCAGCGTGACGTGCTCGAGCACGGTGCGCAGGCTGGCGCGGACGGCGATCCAGACCTCCTGCAGGTGCTCGGCGTTGCCGCGGTACTCGATTGACTCCGGCGGCGAGGACTGCACGTGCGCGATCGGGCCCTCGACCGCGCGCACGATGTCGGCGATCGTCACCTCGTCGGCCGGCTTGGCCAGCCAGTAGCCGCCCTTGGCGCCGCGGCGGGCGCGGACGATCCCGGCGTGCTTGAGCTCGAGCAGGATGTGCTCGAGGAACTGCAGCGGGATGTCCTGAGCGTCAGCGAGTTTCTCGCCCTTGACGGGATCGTCGTCGGCGGCAGCAAGCTCCGCTGCCGCCCGCACCGCATAGTCAGCCTTGGCCGAGACGCGCATAGCTGGAGTTAATCAATCAGACGCTTGCATCCGGCGCCAGCGCGGCGGCGCGAGCGGCGGCTTGCGCTTCTTTCTCGCGGCGCCGATGGAGAATGCGCGGCGCGGCGAGGATCCCGCCCAGGCCAACCGCCGCGACCGCGGCGGCGATCGGCCAGACGTTTGGGTCGCCCTTCTGGATCGTGACGATGCCCGAGCCGACGAGGACGACGCCAAGCGCGGTGCGGATGAAGCCCTGCGGCGCCCTGTCGGATAGAGCGGCGCCGATGATCACCCCGGGCACCGAGCCGATCAGGATGTTGGCGGCAAGGGTGAAGTCGACGTTGCCGCCCACCCAGTGGGCGACGCCGGCCGCCCAGAGCAGGATCGCGGCGTGGAAGACGTCGGTGCCGACCACCTTCTTCGGCGCGAGGCGGTAGACGGCGATCAACAGGATCGCGATCACGGTCCCGGAGCCGGCCGAGGTGACGCCGATGACGAAGCCCGTCGTCGCCCCGATCACGATCGCGGCGACCTTGTGACGGCGTTCGACGTCGAAGCGGTCGCGCTCTTCGACCAGGTCGCGCAGGATCAGCGCCCGGGTCAGGGTGATCACGCCGACCATCAGCAGGGTCCCGCCCAGCACCGCGTAGACGAGCGAGTCGAGGCGGTCTTCGCCGATGTGCTTCTGCAGCACCGAGACAATCGCGACGCCGGCGACCGCGGCGGGCACCGAGCCCATCGCCAGCCACTTGACCAGCTCCATGTTCACCGTCTTCATGCGGAAGTGGCGCCAGCCGCCGACGGTCTTGGTTACCGCCGAGTAGAAGATGTCGGTCCCGATCGCGGTAGTCGGCTGGATGCCGAAGATGAGGATCAGCAGCGGTGTCATCAGGGATCCACCGCCCATGCCGGTCATGCCGACGAGTACGCCGATTCCTAGTCCGAAGACGATGATTGCCGGGTCCATATGAGGTCCGCGCCTGGGTTGCTAATTCGACTTTCCTGACCTCTTTGGTCAGGAGGCGCGAGTGCGCCAGGATACCAAGATGGCCGCGGAAGCAGAAGGCTTCGCCACCGCGATCGAGATGCCTCCCCCAGGCAATGGGAGCGAGGGCGGCATCGCGATTCGGGAGCTCGGACACTCCTACGGAGAGCTGGAGACGATCGAGCAGCTCGACCTCGAGCTGGCGCCGCACGGCGTTCTCGGCTTGGTCGGTCCCTCCGGCTGCGGCAAGTCGACCCTGCTGGAGCTGATCGTCGGCCTGCGGGAGCCAAGCCGCGGCAAGGTTGAGATCGACGGCGCCAGCGCTGCCGCCGCCCGCCTTGCTCATTGCGCCTTCATGCCCCAGCGCGACCTGCTCTTGCCCTGGCTCTCGGCGATCGACAACGCGGCACTGGCGCTGCGTAACCGCGGCCTCCGCCGCGCCGCGGCTCGGCGCGAGGCGGGCGAGCTCTTCGAGCGCTTCGGCCTGGCGGGCTTCGAGCGCGCCCGGCCGGCAGAGCTTTCGGGCGGCATGCGCCAACGGGTCGCCTTCCTGAGGACCCTGATTGCCGGCAAGCCGGTGCTTGCCCTGGACGAGCCCTTCGCCGCGCTCGACGCGATCACCCGGGGCGAGATGCAGGGATGGCTGGCGAACGCGTTGAGCCAGCACCCGCGGACCGTCGTCCTGGTCACTCACGACCTCGAGGAGGCGCTCTACCTCTGCGACCAGATGGTCGTCCTCTCCTCCCGTCCAGCCCGAGCGGTTGGCCGGCTGAGCGCCCCGGCACCCCGCGCTGTCGACCGCGACGAGGCGGTCACCGACCCAGCTTTTGTCACCGTCCGCGAGCACGCCATGCACCTCTTGCGCGAGGGCACCAAATGAGGCGCTGGTTGCTCCCCTCCCTGCTCCTCGTCGCCCTGGTCGGCGCCTGGCAGCTCGCCGCCAGCAGCGGGGCGCTTGCCGACCTGCTCAATCTCGAAAGCTACCTCGTCCCCTCACCGGCGGAAATCGCCGATTCGCTCTGGGAGAGCCGCGGCCTCTTGGCCGAAAACGCCTGGGTGACGCTGCAGGAGATGCTGCTCGGCCTGGGGATCGCCTTCGTGGTCGGGGTCGGACTCGCCTTCCTCATGCACCTCTCGACGCTGATCAAGGACACCGTCAACCCGCTGGTGGTCGTCTCGCAGACCGTGCCGATCCTGGTTCTGGCGCCGATTCTCTTGATCTGGCTGGGTTTCGGGATCTGGCCGAAGGCGGTGGTCGTCGCCCTGGTCTGCTTCTTTCCGATCACCGTGAGCACGCTTGCCGGCCTCGGCTCGGGCGATCCGGAGGCGGCGAAGATGATGCGCAGCCTCGATGCCTCGAGGGCGCAGATCCTCTGGCGGGTCGAGACACCCACCGCCCTGCCCAGCTTCTTCACCGGCGCCCGCCTTGCCGTCGTCCTGGCGCCGATCGGCGCGGTCTTCGGCGAGTGGGTGGGCGCCAGCTCGGGCTTGGGTCACCTGATCCTCTTCGACAACTCACAGCTGGAAACGGCCCGCCTCTTCGCTTCGGTCGTCGTCCTCTCCGCAATCGCGATCATTCTCTTCGCCCTAACCGCCTTCGCGCAGCGTCGCATCGTCACTTGGCGATAGAAAGCAGGGGATGAAGCGCGCCCCGATCCCGGCGATCGCCCTCGCCGTCGCCCTGCTCGTGCTGTCGCTCGGGCTCAGCGCCTGCGGCGAGAAGAGCGAGGACGTCAAGGGCGAAGCGCAGCAGCTGACGCTGACGCTCGACTTCTACCCCAACCCGGACCACGCCGGGATCTACATGGCGCAGAAGCTCGGCTACTTCAAAGAAGCCGGGCTCGACGTGGAGATCCAGACGCCATCCGATCCCTCGGCGCCGCTGAAGCTGCTGGCGACGGGACAGACCGACCTGGCGATCTCCTACGAGCCCGAGGTGGTGCTGGCGCGCGAACAGGGCCTCGGCGTCAAGGCGGTCGCCGCGCTCGTCAACCGCCCGCTCACGTCATTGATCTGGCTGAAGAAATCCGGCATCGACGGGGTCGCCGGCCTGCGCGGCAAGACGGTCGCCACCGCCGGCATCCCCTACCAGGACGCCTACCTGAAGACGATCCTCTCCCGCGCCAAGCTGCAGCCCTCCGACGTCAATGCGGTCAACGTCGGCTTCGGCCTGCTCCCCGCCCTGCTCAGCGACAAGGCTCAGGCAATGCTCGGCGGCTTCAGCAACGTCGAGGGCGTCGACCTGCGCCTGCGCGGCAAGGACCCCGTCGTCACCCCCGTCGACAAGCTCGGCGTGCCCACCTACGACGAGCTGGTCCTGACCGCGAGCGACAGGCAGTTGGAAGACGACCCGCAGGCGATCCGGCTCTTCATCGCCGCCCTGGAGCGCGGCACCGTCGCCGCGGCCAAGGACCCAGAGGCGACCGCGAAGGCTCTCGAGGAAGCTAACGCCGACCTTGACCCGAAGCTGACCCGAGCCGAGCTGGCGGCAACCTTGCCCCTGCTCAACCCCCCGCGCGGTAACCGTCCCTACGGCTACATGGACCCCGCCCTCTGGACCGAATTCAGCGGCTGGATGCGCGACAACGAGCTGATCGAGGGTCTGCCGGCGAGCTCGGAACTGCTCAGCAATTCCTACCTGCCGGGCGCAATCCCCGAATAGAGCGGCGCCCCTTCGCTGAGCAACGAGGAGATCTTCTCCGGCGGCAAGGCCCGCGAGAAGAGGTGACCCTGGGCATAGTCGCAGTCGAGCCGGCTCAGCTCGAGCATCTGCGGCTCGTTCTCGACGCCCTCGGCGATCACGTCGAGGGAGAGCGCCCGGGCCATGCCGATGATGGCCTCGACGATCGCGGTGCGCTCCTGTTCGACCCCGAGCGCGTCGACGAAGGAGCGGTCGATCTTCAGCGCGTCGAAGGGGAAGCGGTTGAGATAGGCGAGCGAGGAGTAGCCGGTGCCGAAGTCATCGAGCACCAGCCCCACCCCCAGGTCGCTGAGGGCTTCCAGGGTGCCGTTTGCGGTTGCCGACTCCTCAACCAGGACGCTCTCGGTCACCTCGAGCCGCAGGTGGACCGGATCGAGGCCCGTGATGGAGAGGATCTCGCGGATCGTGCCCGGCAGGTCGCGATGGGTCACCTGGCGGGCGGAGAGGTTGACCGAGACGTCGAAGGGCCGCTGATCGGGCCGCAGTTCGTGCCACTCGAGCACCTGGCTGCAGGCCCTTTCCAGGGCCCAGCGGCCGAGCGGCTCGATCAGGCCGCTGTCCTCGGCGATCGGCACGAAGTCACCGGGGTCAAGCAGGCCGCGCTCGGGATGGCGCCAGCGGACCAGCGCCTCGAGCCCGGTGATCTCGCCGCTGCGCAGGGCGATCACCGGCTGATAGTGGAGCTCGAACTCGCTGTGCTCGAGTGCCTGGCGCAACTCTCGCTCAACCTCCAGCCGGCGCAGGGCCCCGGCCCTCATCTCCGCGTCGAAGAGCTCACAGCGGGCCCTGCCGCGTTCCTTGGCCCGGTACATGGCGGCGTCGGCGTCGCGGATCAGCATGTCGGCGTCGATCGGCTCCCGAGTCGAGGGCCTGGCGACGGCAATGCCGACGCTGGCGCTGACGAAGTGCTCCGCGCCATCCATTAAGTAGGGCTCGGCGAAGGCGGCGGCGATGCGGTCGGCGATCGCGACGGCCTCATCCTCGTCAGCGAGGCGGTCGACGAGGATGCCGAACTCATCGCCGCCGAAGCGGGCGACGATGTCGCCGGGTCGCAGATGGGCGCGCAGGCGGGGTGCGACCGCGCAGAGCAGCTCGTCGCCGGCGTGATGGCCCATGCTGTCGTTGATCAGCTTGAAGTTGTCGAGGTCGAGGAAGAGGATCCCGACCGGCGAGCCGGAGACGGTGCTGCGCTTGAGCGCGTCGCCGAGCGAGTCGACGAAGCTGAGCCGGTTCGGCAACCCGGTCAGCGGGTCATGCAGAACCCGGTGGCGTAGGGCCTGGTCGGTCGCGTGGCGCTCGATCGCATCGGCGAGGACGTTGGCCGAGGCCTGGACGAAGTGGACGTCCTGGGGGGTGAAGCTGTTGGGCTCGGTGGAGTGGATGTCGAGCACGCCGAAGGGCTCCCGCTTGCCGTCGATCAGAACCGCGAGGCTGCTGCGCACCCCCAGCACGCGCAGCGCTGGCGGCATCGAGAAGCGACGCTCGTTCTCCCAGTCGTCGACGATCACGTGCAGGCGCGAGTCGAGCGCGGCGCCGGCGTGCGAGTCGCGGGCGGCGGAGGCGCGGGCGGCGCCGACGACGCGATCCTCCAGCCCGGCCCGCAGGCTGAGCCGGCGGCCGTCGCGACCGACCTCCCAGATGCAGGCGGCGTCCACCCCCTCGATCCCCTGCATCAGGGCGACCGCCTCGGCCATCAGCACCTCCGGGTCGCCGTCCTGAAGGGCGCGGCCGCCGAGGCGCGCTACGGCTGCCTGCTGAGCGGCAGCGCGCTGGAGCTCCTGCTCGGCGTTCTTGCGCTCGGTGATGTCGTAGAGGACGCCGTGCCAGACCGGCGTGCCGGTTTCGTCGGGCTCGAGCACCGCCTCGTCGAGGATCCAAACAGTTCGTCCGTCGCGGGTGAGCATGCGGTAATCGACCGGCGGCGGGTTGCGTGTGCCGATCGTCTGGCGGCTCTCCTGTGAGAGCGCCCGTTCGCGATCGTCGGGGTGCAGGAGGCGGGCCCAGAGACCGGGGTCGGCGAGCCACTCCTCCGGGGAGTAGCCGAGGATGTCCTCGATCTGGGGACTGACGTAGCGCCAGCGGCCGTTCTCGCCGAGCTCGGAGGCGTAGACGATCGCCGGCAAGCGCTCAACCAGACGACGGTAGTCCTCCCCCCCTTCGGAGATCTGGTCAAGGAACTCGTTGACTCGCTTCTCGGGCCAGCTGCCCCGCGTCGGACTCTCCATCTGCTCGCTTATCGACCGCTGCGGCCCTCGCTTGAGTTTGGTCGCTGCCGACCCTCTAGATGCCTACCGTCCAGGCTCCCGCGAGGCCCCGAAAAGGAGCGTAGGGAGCGTAGAACTCCTCCACCTCTTCGACCGTGGCGCGGCGACCGAGCCGGGCAAGGCGACCGACCAGCTTCAGATAGATCAGGTCGCCTGCCGGCAGCGAATCAGCTTCGCCGCGGCCAAAGAGACCGAGGCACTGGACGGTCCAGGGACCGATCTCGCGTACGCCGAGCAAGCGGCGGTCGGCGAGCGGATCGGCGATGTCGCAGCGACCGCCGGCGACAAACCCAGCAACGGCGCGCAGGGCGATCGCACGCTTCAGGGCAAGCCCCATCGACTCCATTTCCACCGGCGCCCGGCCGGCGATCAGATCGGCGGTCGGCACGTCGCGCAGGCCCTCGCGACCGGGACCGAGGCGCAGCCCCCAACGGCCGACCATGCGACGCTGGATGCGAGCGGCGCGGCCGGTCTCGATCAGTTGCTTGACGACAGCCCAGGCGAGCGCCTCCCAGGGCCAAGGGCGGCGCCGCGGTCGCAAGTAGGGACGACGCCTCAGCAGCGGCCCGAGCAGCGAGTCATTGCGAAAGCGACGGTAGAACTCGCCGAGGTCGTCGTCGACCCCGAAGGCGAAGCGCATCCGCTCGATTGCCAGCGCCAGGTCAGCGTTGTCCGCTTGACGCGCCGGGGCGATTGGCCCCGGGCCGGGAAAGGCGATCGCGTCGGGGTCGAGCGGCTCGGCCCGGAATGCGACCCGGTCCTTGCCCGGTTCCCAGGCGCGGACCAGGACGGGACTGCCGTCAACGTGCAGGAGCCGCGAGGTGACGCCGCGCTGCACGCGCATCACCCCGTCCTCGCTGCCGTAGGCGGGCAGCCGGAAAGGCGAAGGAGGGTGGACCTCCAGCTCCAGGCTCACCGTCCGAGCAGGTGAACGTCGACAAGAAAGGAGCGACTGGCGACGACGTTTTGGGGCCGCTCGCGCCGGCCCAAGCGCAGCGAACCGCGCTTTCGGCTCGCGACGGCACCCACCGCGCGCACCGCGGCAACAGTGGCGGCCCCGGCGATCACCCCACCGGCGGCGGCGATGACCGCTGTCTTCGCCTCGTTGCGCACCACGAGCGCCCCAGCGTCCTCACGCGGCAGCACCCGCACCGGAACCACCTCTAGCTCCATCTTGCTCACCGTCCCGACCATAGCGCTGCTCCCGGCGGGCGCATAGGAATAAGCCGCAGCTTGCGCAGATCTACAGGGACTTCTCGAAGATGCGGTACCTCTTGACCACCTTGCCCCCCATACCCTCCATCGCTCGGTTCATCGGCCCGTTGGTCTCGAGGATCCAGCCCATCTCGCCGCCTTCGATCGCGCCCGGGCTGGCGGCGGTCTCGAGGTGCTTGAGGTAGAGGCCGGCGGCAACACCGGTATGGCGATAGTCGTGCTTGACGCCGAGCGCGAGCACGCGCAGCTGATCGACCTTGCCCTTGCCGCGCAAGAACTTAAGCCAGCCAGTTGGCAGCAGGCGCCCATTGAGCTTGGCCAGGACCTGGTTGATGTCGGGCAGCGTCAGCGCCGCGCCGATGACCTCGCCGTCCTTCTCGGCCATGAAGGCCCAGTCCTCGTCGATCACCTGTTTCAGGTTCTTCGCCTGGAACTCGACCTCGGCATCGGTGATCGGCACGAAGCCCCAGTTGTCCCCCCAGGCCTCGTTGTAGACGTCCATGAAGCGACGCACCTCGTCGGCCATGTTGCGCTTGTTCATGTTGCGGATGACGATGCCTTCGTCATGCAGTGCTTTCTCGGCGGCGGCGTGGATCGCGGGATCGAAGCGTTCCCCCTCCTTGAGGTCGCCGAACTGCAGTTCCCACATCAGCACGTCCATCGCCTTGGCCAGCCCCTCGGCTTCGATCAGGTCGCGGTAATAGGGCGGGTGCCAGGGCTCGAGGATCATCGGCCGCCGCTCGTAGCCCTCGATCAGGATGCCGATCTCATCGTTGGTGGTGAAGTCCATCGGCCCGAGCAGGCGAGCCCGGCCCTTCTGCGTCGCCCACTTGGAGGCGGCGTCGAGCAGCGCCGCCGTCACCTCGGGGTCATCGGTGCTCTCGAAGAATCCGAACATCGCGTCGCTGCCGCCCTGGAACTCGTCCCAGCGGTAATCGACCTGAACGCTGATCCGGCCAACTGGCTCGCCCTCGCGTTCGGCGATGAAGTACTCGACCTCGGCATGCTCGAAGTAGGGGTTCTTCTCACGGCTGAGGAACTCCATCCGCTCGAAGATCAGCGGTGCCACCCACTGCGGATGGTCGCGGTGCAGAGCGAAAGGCACCTTGACGAAGCGCTTCAGCTCACGCCTGCTGTGCACCGGTCGTATCGACACACTTGCCACGGGATGCTGAACCTACACTCTGGCCAATGAGCGAGACAGCCAAGATCCCCGTCGACGTCTTTGAGAAGGCGCGCAGCCACGACCGCCTCGAGCAGCTGGAAGCGGCCAAGCAGCACGACCTCCTCCCCTACTTCCGCCTGCTCACCTCACAGGCTGGCCCGGTGGTTGAGATGGAGGGCCGCGAGACGATCATGCTCGGCTCCAACAACTACCTGGGGCTGACCGGGGATGAGCGGGTCAAGCAGGCCGCCCGCGACGCGCTCGAGACCTACGGCACCGGCGTCACCGGCTCCCGCCTGCTCAACGGCACGACGCCGCTGCACGTGGCGCTGGAGAAGGAGCTGGCGGAATGGATGCGGACCGAGGACTCGATCGTCTTCTCGACCGGCTACCAGTCGAACCTGGGCACGATCGGCACGATTCTCGAGCCCGGCGACACCGTGATCGTCGACTCCGGCGACCACGCCTCGATCCTCGACGGCTGCCGCCTCTCCGGGGCCAAGCTGCGGCCCTTCCGCCACAACCGCATGGACAAGCTGGAGAAGATGCTGCAGCGCGCCGCCGAGGACGGTGGCGGTGTGCTCGTCGTCGTCGACGGCGTCTTCTCGATGGAGGGCGACGTCTGTGACCTGCCGCGCATCGTCGAGCTCTGCAAGGGCTACGGGGCGCGGCTGATGGTCGACGAGGCCCACGGGGCCGGGGTTCTCGGCGCCCGCGGCGCCGGCGCTTGCGAGCTCTTCGGCCTCGAGGACGAGGTCGACCTGCGCATGGGGACCTTCTCCAAGAGCCTCGCCTCGTGCGGCGGCTTCGTCGCCGGGCCGGCCGACGTGGTCGAGTACCTGCGGATCTCCTCGCGCTCCTTCGTCTTCAGCGCCTCCGCCGTGCCGGCCGCGGTCGGCGCCGCGCTCGAGGCGCTGCGGGTGATCCGCGCCGAGGGACCGCGGCTCTTCGAGCGCCTGCTCGACAACGCCGAGTACCTGCGCGAGGGACTGCGCCATCTCGGCCTCGAGGTGGTCGAGCCGGGGACGCTGCCCGACGGCACCGTGGCCACGACGCCGGTGGTGCCGGTGGTGGTCGGCGATGACTGGCAGGCCGTCCTGCTCTGGAAGGCGCTCTTCGACGCCGGCGTCTACACCAACGTCGCGATCCACCCAGCCGTCCCGCCCGGCGGCGCGCTCTTGCGCACCAGCTTGATGGCCACCCACGAGCGCGAGCATCTAGACGGCGCATTGGGCACGATCGCCAGAGTGATCGAGAATTTTCCGGATCTACCCCGGTCGGGGTAGTTTCGGGCGCGGCCGAAACGCGCGGGGGCAAATAGTCGACGAAAAATATGCTCTTAGCGAACGGCTGAAGGCCTTTTTCCATCCGATGGGCTTGACGGTCGCATCCCCCAACGCATAGCTTGCCCCCCGCGCCGACCGCATCCCGGGGCAGGGACGCGATGGCGGAGCACTCAACTCAGCCAGGCCGAGACGGATGTCTCCGGTCCGGTGCGCAGAGCTACCCAGTTAAAAGAACTCCAAAGGGAGGAGTCCCAGTGGACGCTGCTTCAATCGCCCCTGCTCAAACAACCGCAACCGCGGTTCAGGCCCCACAGCACATGCAGGCACTTGCCCGTGCCAATCGCGTGCGACTTGCGAGGGCCGAGTTGAAGCGCTCAGTCGCTCGGGGGGATGTCGATGTGGCGGATGTGGTCCGCGACTGCCCCTGGGAGACCGAGAGCATGACCCTTGCCGAGCTGCTGACCAGCCAGCGCCGCTGGGGCCGCACCCGCGCCCGCAAGTTCCTCATCGGCCTTGCCCTCAACGAGAACAAGAAGCTGGGCACCCTGACCTCGCGCCAGCGCAGCCTGCTCGCCGGAGAGCTCTCCGCGCACGCAACCGGCGAGCGCTCCGCCGTCCTCGTCTGACGCGTCGTCAGGCAAGGACGCAGGGAGCGTGGCGTGCTCTGCACGCGAGCGACCGAGGACGCTGCCTGGCGGCGCGTCAGCCGCCGAAGCGGCCGGCCTTGAAGGAAAGCCCGCCTGAGGCGCGCTGAAACGCGCGCCTCAGGGCGAGGAAGGATGCGATGAAGGCGACTGCGCCGACGGCCAGGCAGATCGCCAGGATCAGGCCACCGAGGTAGAAGAGGCCGCCGGTAACGAGGACGAAGACGAGACCGGCAAGCAGAGTCGTATGCGAGCGATAGCCGGCGAAGTGCTCGCGGACCGAAACCTCGAGGCCACCGAGCCCGGCGAGCACGACCCCAACCCCGATCGCGGTCGGGTGGCCGCCGATCGCGCCGATCGCCAGGGTCACGATGCCGGCCAGGACAGTCAACTCGGCCAGCGGAAAATTTCCCCAGGGGGCGGGGGGCCGCTCCTCGGCTCGTGTCCTATCGCTCAACGGCCGCAAGCCGCCCGGATAACGGACATCCAGACGAGACCTTGACCCGCCACCAGCCCATCAACATGCCGAGCGGGCCGAGGCGCGGGCGGGAGTGCCAGTGGCCGCATCCCGGCTCACCGACGTCGGCGCGGGAGATCCGCAGCCACTTGTGCTTGGCCGGCTCGGCCAGCATCTGCTCGAGCAGCTCGCGATTGCGCGTCTCTAGCTCGTCTTGCTTGACCAAGGCGCGGCGCGCGAGGGCGATCCGATCGGAGAGGGCATCGCGAACCCGCTCCAAATCCTCGAGGCCGGCGACACGCGGCACGTTCGAGCCAGCGGGCACATCGACGTCGAGGACGATGCGGGGAAAAGCCTCGGCTGCCAGGCGGGAAAGCTCGTGCTCGAGGCGGCCGATTTGGCGCCGCAGCTCGGCGCGCGCGAGGCGCTCGTCGCCTCCCACTCGAAGCATCGTGAGTGTGTCTCGATCGAGCAGATCTGGCATAAGCCCGAACCGAGTGTAAATCACGGCGTCAAGGCTGAAAACGAAAAACCATTAAGACAAAGTTTGCCGCGCGGGCCTCAGGCGTCAATCGCGGCACAGGCGAGCCAGAGCGCCTCGTCCACCGCCGCCTGCGGCACACCCTTGACCTGGACCGCGACGACCGCGATTCGGCGCGTCTCCGTATCGATCGTGTGGTCGACCGAGCTACCGCCGAAGAGCAGCGTCAGCGGCGCTCGCCCATCGGCGATCGTCAGCGTCCCCTGTGCGAGCCCGCTGGATTTGCCGGGCAGCGACTCGCCGGGGGCGGAGTCGCGAATGCAGAGGTCGCCTTCGATCCGCGAGGCATCGAAGACGCGCAGGGCGATGCCGGTCTCAACCGTGGCGACGGTCAGCGCGTCAGCCGGCATGCCGCGACTGACGAAGGCGCCATCGTGAAGCCGGTCAAGGGCGAGCTGCTCGACCGGCGTGCGGGTGCGATCGGGATCGAGGCCGATCTGACGAAAGAAGACGCGGTAGGCCCAGGGGATCGGCCGCTCCCGCATGTGAATCGCGTGCGAGCCGTAAAAGCGGTCGGAGAGGTCGCGCAGACGCTGCTGCACGGGGTTGGGGCTAGGGGCGATGCGACCGTTGATCACAACCCAGGAGATGCCGAGACCGGGGAACTCGGCGGCGATGTGGGGAGCTACCCAACCCTGCCGCGGTGGCGGCTCCCAGCCCAGGTCCGAACCGGCTGCCTCGGCGCGCGCCATCTCAGCCCACCTCCGCCGCGCGGGTGGCGCTGAGCAGACGGTCGACGTGGGCTTCGAGCTGGCTCGGAGTGAGCTCGCCGATGCTCGCGTCCTGCAGCGTCCCGCCGGGATAGACGTAGGCAAAGGTGGGACAGCCGCCGATGCGGTAGAGGCTGGCGACAGCGCCATCGCGGTCGTAGCCAACCGGCATCTCCCAACCATGGCTGTGAATCAGCTTGCGGACTGTCTCGCGGTCGTCGCGGATGTCGAGTGAGAGAAAGCCCACCGTTCCACCGTAACGCCGAGCGACGCGATTCACCACATCTTGCTGTTCGACGCAGTTGCCACCGTGCGAGAACCAGAACGAGATCACCAGCGGTCGGTCGAAGTAGTCGCAGACGCGGATCGCGCCGGGGGTGGAGATCTGGCAGGCCGGCTCGCGGCGCGCCGACTGCGGACAGGGAGTGCGCGCGGTTTCGCAATCGTCCTGGGCGACGTTGGCGTCGCCTTCCAGCTTTCCCGCCGCCAGGGGCACTGCGAACTCCGGCAGGGGCCAGCGAGCCTCGAGCTTGTCGAGCCCGAGCGTTTCTTCGTCCTTGCCGCCGAGGGTGTTGATCGTCGCGATGATGATCACCGCGGCGAAGATCAAGCCGACGATCAGCGAGTAGCGGTCCCTCACCGCTCACGCTCCAAGAGGACCAGGGCGGCCGGCAATGCCACCATCACCCCGGCCAGGGCGACGCCGAGGTCGATAACGGTGACGAAGCCGAACTCGCGCAGCATCGTCACGTCACTGACGATCAGCACGGCAAAGCCGGCGATCACGGTCACCGCCGAGGCGAAGACGGCGGGGCCAGTGCGGTCATAGGCGCGCTCGATCGCCTCCCGCGCCGCGCCACCATGACCCTTCTCCTCGCGGAAGCGCGCGGCGAGAATGACGCTGAACTCGGTCGCGATCGCGATCGTCAGCGCCCCCAGGGCTGCCGACATCGGGTTGAGCGGGATCTGGCTGATCCAGAGCACCAGCGAGGACCAGCCCGTCGCCAGCACGACCGGGATCAGCGGAACCAGGGCCCGGCGCGGCGAGCGGTAGGCCAGCAACAGAACCAGGCCGACGGCGAGGAGTCCCGCCAGCGTCAACCAGTAGCGGCTGCTCGACAGATCCGAAGCCGCGGCTGCGGCGATCACCGGCAGCCCCGCGAAGCGCACCCTGACTCCCGCCGGCGGCCCGCCCGGCTCCCCCGGCGTCCCCACCTGCGAACGCACCCGTTCGATCAGCTTCTGCTGGTCCTCCAGCGATTGGGCGCGGATGCCGAAGCTGAGCAGGGCCAGGTGCCCAGGCAGGCCGGTCCTGGGATCAACCGGAGCCACCTGTTCGAGGTCGTAGGCGGGCAGTTCGCGCAGAGTTGCCCTCACGCCCCCTCGGGTCAGTTGCTCATTCCCCTTGCCGCTGGTGAGAAAGTCAGAGAGCGCCGGCCCGGGACAGATTTCCGCCTTCAGACAACTCGGCCTCGGGCCGCTGAAGCCGTTTTCGCGCAGGACCCGTTCCTTGAAGTCCGCCATCCAGCGGATCGTCGCCGGCTCGGAGAGGTCGGGGGCTTTGACCGCAATCTGCAGCTGGCCGGATACCCCGGTCGTGTCCTGGACGTTCTCCAGGTCCTTGATCTCGCGCAACCCCTGCGGGCCCAGCGAGCGAATGTCGGAGACGGTCTCGACCTGGGTCCCGAGACCCCAGCCGATCGCGGCCAGTACTCCCCCGATCACCAGCACCCGCGCGGGATGGGCGAGCGAGATGCCGACGACCCGGCCGAGCGGCAGCAGGGGCCGGCTGCTTCCCGCCCCCTCCCCGCCCCGCAGGCTGAGCGCCGCGAAGCCGGCAGTGACGACGAGGCCGAGACCGAGCGCGATGCCGAGGATGAGCAGCAGGCCGAAACCACGAACCATCGGGATCGGCGAGAGCTGCAGCGCGAGGAAGCCGGCGCCGGTGGCGAGGCAGGCGATCGCGATCGTCGGGCCAGCGCGCCCGACGGCTGAGCGGGCTGCCTCGACGGGTTCGGACCCTTCGGCGCAAGCCTCGTCATAGCGGGCCTGCAGCTGGATCGCATAATCGACGACGAGTCCGATCAGGATCGGCAGCGTCGCGATCGAGGCGATCGTCAATGAGCCGCCGAGCAGCTCGAGCAGGCCAAAGGTCAACGCCGCTGCGCCCAGAGCAATCGCCAGCGGCAGCAATCGCCAGCGCGAACGGAAGACCAGCAGCAGGGTCAACCCCATGACCACGGTCGCGACCGCAAAGAGGATCAGCAGGGCGTTCTTCAGCGCCCCCGTGATGCCCTCGATCACGACTGGCGCGCCGCTGATCGTGTAGGTGCCGACGCCGTGCAGGCCGAAGCAGGCCTCCGGCTTGCCCTTGTACGTGCAGGCCTTCCGCGGCGTCGTGTCGTAGACCGCTTCGCGGATCAGCGCCAGCGCCCGGCTGCGTTCGGAATCGCTGAGGTCCGGACGCAGGCGCAGGATGATCTGAGTCGAGTGGTTGTTGGGAAAGAGGTAGGCAAGCCTCGCCTTCGGCGTGCCGCGCGCCTGGCGCAGATCGAAGATGACCGAGGCGAGGAAGTCGGGATTGCCGATGCTCGGCGCGCTGGTGATTCCGTAGCGCGCCGCGACTTGGAGCAGGAATTCGCGCAGCTGCGCGGGCGGCACCGTGGCGGCAAGGCGTCGCAGCTGATTTTCGATCTGCAGCACCGCCTCATTGAGGAAGGTGCCCGGGCCCGCCAGGTACTGGACCGGGTCAAGCCGGGCGATTTCAGCGCACGGCCCCGGGATCGGCGTGGCCCCCTTCGGCACCTTGCCCGAGAGGCAGCCCTCGAGCCGAATCAGGCGGCCGAGGTTGGGAGTGAGGATCAGTTCCTGCAGGTCGCCCTCGGCGACGACCACCACCGGTTCTTCGCCGAAGACTTCGCGCACCCGTTCCGTCGCGCGGTAGCTCTCGGCGTCGCGGTCGACCAGGGTGTCGGTGCCAGCGTCGGTTGGAAGCTGCGTAGCCGCCACTGCCGCCGCCAGGGCAAGCACCGCCGAGACTGCCAAGGCCGCCCGCGCGTGGCGGACGGCCCACGCCGCGATCCGGCTCAATCCATCGAGAGCGGGCCGGTTACGTCCGCGTTGAGGAACTGGCTGACGAAGCGGTTTTCGGAGTCGAACAGTTCCTCCTTGGGACCCGACTCGACGATCTTGCCGTTCCAGAGCACGGCGATGAAGTCAGAGACGCGCCGCGCCGTATTGAGGTCGTGGCTGATCACCAGGTAACAGCCGCCGTTCTCCTCGTGGACCTCGCGGACGAGCTCGCAGAGCAGCGCCGTGCGCACCGGGTCGAGCCCGGAGTCGGGCTCGTCAAACATCACGATCGCCGGTTCAAGCACCAGCGCGCGGGCGAAGCCGGCGCGCTTGCGCATGCCACCGGAAAGCTCGTTCGGCATCTTGTAGACCGCCTCGCTGAGCCCGACCTCCTTGAGCCGGCGATTGCAGATCTCACCGATCTCTTCCTCGCTCTTGTCGGTGTGCTGACGCAGCGGGAAGGCCGTGTTGTCGTAGATGTTCATCGAGCCGAAGAGGGCGCCATCCTGGAAAAGGAGGCCGAACTTCTTACGCACCTCGAAAAGTTCGTCATCGGTCATGTTCGGGATCGACTCGCCGTGCACGAGCACGTCACCGGAGTCCGGATAGAGCAGACCGACGATGTGCTTGATCAGCACGCTCTTGCCCGTGCCCGAGGGGCCGAGGACCATTGAGATCTGGTCCTCGGGCAGGCCGAGGTTGAGCCCGTTGAGAATGCGAGCGCGACCGAACTGCTTAACCAAGTCGATGATCTCAATCGCGTCCTCGCCACCGTGATCGCGCTTGCGCCCGGTGTGGAAGCGGTAAGGATCTGACTCCGCCGGGTCGACACCGGGAATAACGAAGTCACGGCCCATCGTCATTCCGTCCTCGCTGATGTAGGGACCGCTGTGGGCGGGTTCGGGCGTCACCGGATCGGCAGCCTCGGCGGTTGTTTCCGCCTCGGCCTCGAATTCGGCGTCGTCGGGTCGGGTCGGATCGTCCATAGACATAGGTTAAGTCAGCCTCCTATCGGCGCCCGTGGGTTGGCCCCCCAGAAGACCAGGGTGCCCAGCATCCCGATGATGTGAACCAAGACGATGTTGAGGACCATCGACTTCGCGGTCGCCGTACCCACCCCGACCGGACCGCCCGAAGCCGTATATCCGTAATAGCAGCCGACCATGACTATGGCGGTCGCCATGAACATGCCCTTGATCAGGCTGAAGAGCAGGTCCGGCGGGTTCTGGAACATCCAGAAGATCAGCAGGTAACCGCCTGAGGAAACGTCGCCGATCTGTTGGACGACGGCCAGGTAGCTGGCGAAGTACATGATCCCGATCCCGCAGAGGTACATGAAGGGGAAGGCGATCCAGGCGGCGAGCAGGCGCGTCGCGCAGAGGAAGGTGACCGGCGGCACGCCCATCACCTCGAGCGCGTCGATCTCGTCGGAGATCCGCATCGCGCCGAGCTCGGCGACGATCCCGGTCCCCACCTTGGCCGCCAGCATGTAGCCGAAGGCGTAGGGCATGATCTCGCGCAGGTCGCACCAGGCCGAGAAGACGCCGGCGTAGGCCGGCGCGCCCTGGGCGCGCAGCAGGTAGGCACCCTCGATTCCACACTGCAGGCCGAGGATGAAGACGAGGCCCCAGATGATCAGCGCCGAGCCGAGGATCAGGATGCCGGCCTGGCGCAGGCTCTCGCCGAAGAAACGCAGGACGCGGCCGCTGTAGACGAGGCCGGCGACGCGCGAGCCGAAGCGGGCGATCTCTCCGAATGAGTCGAGCCAGCCGCGCGGGACCTCGAGCCAGGCGTTCATCGGATCGTCTGCAGCTCCGGGTTAGTGGCGAGCAGGGTCTGGGTGAAGGCATAGTTGAAGGCGAAGACGCCCATGAAGGCGATCACGACCGCCTGGTTGACCGCGCGGCCAACGCCGGCGGCGCCACCTGAAGCGGTCATCCCCTTGTACGAGCAGACGACAGCGATGATTGCGCCGAACAGCGTGCACTTGATCACCGAGCCCCAGAGGTCGGTGATCGAGGCGTTGGAGAAGAGGGTGGCGAAGAAGCCGCCGAGCGACTGGTGGTAGAGCAGCTCGGCGCCGATGCCGCCGGAGATGCCGAAGACCAAGGCGTAGATGTCAAGCAGGCCGGTGATCAACATCAGCGCCAGGAAACGCGGCACGACCAGGTTCTTGATCGGGTCGACGCCCAGCACCTGCAGGGCGTCGAGCTCCTCGCGGATCTTGCGGGCGCCGAGGTCGGCGGTGATCGCGGTGCCGGCGACGCCGGCGACGACGACGGCGGTGACGAAGGGGGCGAACTCGCGAATCGAGGCGAGAACGAAGAAACCACCCAGCCGATCGAGAGCGCCGAAGAGGGAGAGGAAGTTGGAGGCCTGCAGGCCGGGCGCGCCGAAGCCGAAGGCGACGGTGGAGATCAACAGCGGGAACCAGCAGAGCTGCAGAGCAAAGAGGAACTGGCCGATGAACTCCTCGCCATAGGGGTAGGGGGGCTTGACGGCAGAGACAAGCGTCCGAGCTGTGAGGATCATCATGTCCCCTACTTGCTCGAACAGCGACTTTGCGGGCAGAAAAGCCCTGTTGACAGCGGATCCGACCATCATGCTCCTCCGCGAACGAGTCTATGCGATGCGCCAGCGGGCTCTGTTGAGTTCGGGCTAACCCGCTCCGGAGCAGGGGAAACCCCGTGCTATGTTGCGGCCGCTTTGGGGGGGCACGCCAGACAGGTCTCGCGTAACCGCCGGCAAGCGGTGCTTGCCGCGGTTCTGACCGTCGCGCTGTCGCTCTTCGTCGCCGCCTGCGGCGGTGGCTCCTCCGCCGACTCCAACGAGGCGGAAGGGACCTACGAGGTCGAAGTCACTGAAGCCAAGTTCCCCGCCAAACAGCGGCTCGGGGGTACCTACCTGCTTGACCTCGGCGTCCGCAACGCGAGCAAGAAGACGATCCCCGCGCTGACGGTGAGCATCTCGATCAAGGGCAAGGAGGGACAGGGCTCAACCTTGCCTTTTGGAATCCGCGACCCCCAGCCCGAACTGGCCCAGCCCGACCGACCGGTCTGGGTGCTGGCCGAGCATTACCCCAAGTTCGCCGGCAATTCCGCCGCGGGGGGCGCCGGGACCTCAAACCCGAAAACCTTCGACTTCGGCCCGCTGAAGGCGGGCAAGAGCGCCGACGTGGTTTGGAAGCTGAGCGCGGTCAAGGCCGGCAAATACACGCTGCTCTACTCGATCGACGCGGGCCTCAGCGGCAAGGCCAAGGCCGAGACCGACAGTGGCCGCACCCCCGGCGGCTCCTTCGCCGTCGACATCAACCCGGTCGAATACAACACCGAAGTCACCGACAGCGGCGAAGTCGTCGAAAAGAAATAGGCGGTGGCGGGTAGCGTGGGCGCCATGAGGCGGTCCGTTTTGGTGAGCACTGTTCTTTCTGCCCTGGCGCTGATCGCGCTACCGGCCTGCGGCAGCGCCCAGCAGCACGATGGCACCGCCTCGAAGGCAAAGCGCGGCAAGCTGGCGCTGAAGCGGGTCGGCAGCTTCGACGAACCCACCTACGTAACAGGAGCGCCCGGATTCCCGACGCTGCTCTTCGTGGTCGAGCAAGAGGGCAAGATCGCGGTGGTGCGCAAGGGCAAGCCCCTGCGCCATCCCTTTCTCGACATCAGGGGACTTGTCGGGGCCGGCGGCGAGCGCGGCCTGCTCTCGCTCGCTTTCCCACCCGACTACGAGCGGAGAGGCCGCTTCTACGTCTATTACACCGACAACGCGGGCAACATCCGCGTCGACGAATTCCGGCGTAAGAGCCCAACCCGGGCGAGCTTCGGCTCACGGCGCCCGGTGATCGAGATCGCGCACCCCGTCAACGCCAACCACAACGGCGGTCAGCTTCAGTTCTTTGGCGACCTGCTCTATTTCGGCACTGGCGACGGCGGCTCCGGCGGCGACCCGCCCAACAACGCCCAGAACAAGGAGAGCCTGCTCGGCAAGTTGCTGCGCATCGACCCGCGACCAAGCGACGGCCGCCCCTATTCGGTGCCGGCCGACAACCCCTTCGTCGGTAGGCCCGGCCGCGACGAGATCTACTCCTACGGCCTACGCAACCCCTTCCGCTTCTCCTTCGACACGACCACGGCGGCGCAGCCGCGGATCGCGATCGGTGACGTCGGCCAGAACCGCTTCGAGGAGCTCGACTACACCTCCGTCGCCGCCGCGGCCGGGGCCAACTTCGGCTGGGACGCCTTCGAGGGCTACCACCCTTACGAAGAAGAAAACAGCGGCACCCCGGACCCCGGCGGCACGGGCAAGCCGATCATGGCTTACGAACATGGGCGCGACGGCAGCGCCTGCACGATCATCGGTGGCTACGTGGTCGGCCGCGGCGGGCCCGCCCCCCTGCGGGGCCGCTACGTCTACGCCGACTACTGCTCGGGCATCATCCGCAGCCTCGTCCCCCACCTTCACCGCGCGGGAGGAGACCGCAAGACCGGGCTGGGGGTCGCCTCCCCCACCTCGTTCGGGGAAGACGACCGTGGTCACATCTATGTCTGCTCGCAGGAAGGGTCGGTGTTCAGGCTCGTTGCTCGTTAGTGACGGGCAAAGGGATCGACGTAGAGATCGTCGACCTGCCACTGGCCAGCGCTGTCGAGGGGCGTGAACCGAACCTCGATTGCACTCGGCAAGACCGTGCCGACGATGGTCGAGAGGCCGAGGACCGTCGACATCTGCTTGCTGGGCTCCCAGCTCCCACCCGCAGAGATCGTGTTGACCACGTTGGTCCGCACCAGGCCGAGCAGGCTGTAGACCGCTTCCACCCGCAGGCGCGAGGATGGGCTTCCCGTGTTGCGGGCGACGAAGCGAATCAGCGGGGTGTCGATCGACATGCAGATCGGTGGGCTCACCGCAGAGCTCCCTGTCGGCAGAGCGAGGGAGCGGGAGTCCCCAGCCCCGTTTAGCTGATAGCTCTCGTTCCCGGCGACGACGCCGGCACCGCCGCGCAGGGCCCATCCGTTACCACCGGACTCGAAACCGCCTTCCGGCGCGAGCGCGTAGTCGTGTTGGTCGCCCCAGGCCGCAAAGACCGGTTGAGCGCCGGGATAGGTGCACGCCTGCGCCGAGCAGGCGGCAAGGCCGAGGACGAGCAGCGCGATCGATGAAATCGCGACCAGCCTGGCGCGGAACCGGCGATCGTAGTGAGCTTGGTCGAGCTTCATTGGCAAACCTCCCTTCACGGCAGGACAAAAAGCCTGGTCGTGAAACCAAGCTGAGCAGCTGAGCCATCTCGCGCCGAAGCGCGAGACCTCTGACTTTGCGTCCCTGCCTCGCGACAGGTTTGCCTTTGTGCAGCTGACTTATGTGAGCGGCGGGTATCGGCTGCAAACGGGGGCGATTTAGCCAGTTAAGACAAACGGCTACCTAGTCCTATTTCCCTGATAAATCGATGACTTCTGGCATGCGTATCTACTCAGCCCCCGCTGGTAGGCCGACATAAGCCGTGCGCCGCATCGAGCGCGGGCAAAAAACGAGCTCATGCAACCAGCCACCGAGACACTTGACGCCGAGCGGCTCTTCGCCCGCGGGCGAGCGCGTGCGGTGGCGCCGCCGAGCCTTCGCGAGCGCAACGTCGAGGGTGTTGCGGCCCTTGCCTTCCTTGCCGTCGCTGTGGCAATGGCGGTCGAGCTTGCCTCCCCCCGTTTGCTCGAGCCTCTGACGCTTGCCGTCCTGCTCGGCGCCTACGTGATCACCTGCCAAGCCAAGTTCGATTTCGCCGACGGCTACACGGTTCCGACCGAGTTGGTCCTGGTGCCGATGCTCTTCCTCCTCCCTACCCCCTGCGTTCCGCTTGTCGTCAGCGTCGGCTGGGCGCTCGGACGCCTGCTCGATTACGCCAGCGGCGCCACCAGCGTGCGCCGGGCCCTCCACGTTTTCGGCGATTGCTGGCACGCCGTCGGGCCGGCGCTCGTCATCGTCTTCGCCGGAGCCCAGGTCTTCGCCTGGGAGAAGTGGCCCGTCTATGCGCTTGCCCTACTCGCCCAATTCGGCTTTGACTTTGTCGCTACAACCGCTCGAATCTGGCTGATCGAGGAAAGCGTTCCGCGAGTCGAGCTGCGCCAGATCGCTCCCGTCTACGCGCTCGACGCAGCGCTGGCGCCGGTCGGCCTGCTCGTCACTTTCGCCGCTCTGGAGCTGGGGGCGGCAACGTGCCTGCTCGTGCTTCCGCTCACGGCCGTGCTCGCCGTGCTCTCGCGCGAGCGGCAGCGTCGGATCGACCAGGCGCTCGAGTTGAGCGAGGCGTACCAGGGAACGGCCCTGCTGCTCGGCGACGTGGTCGAGGCCGATGACGCGTACACGGGCAGTCACAGCCGCGGCGTGGTCGAGCTCTCACTCGCTGTTGCCGATCGTCTCGATCTCGACGCGCGCCAGCGCCGCAATGTCGAGTTTGCCGCACTCCTGCACGACGTCGGCAAGATCTCGGTCCCGAAGGAGATCATCAACAAGCCGGGCCCGCTTGACGACGACGAGTGGAAGATCATGCACCGCCACACGATTGAGGGAGAGGCGATGCTCAAGCGTGTCGGCGGGGTGCTCGCCGACGTCGGCCGCATAGTTCGTTCCTCACACGAGCACTACGACGGCAGCGGCTACCCCGATGGCCTCGCCGGGACCGCGATTCCAATTGAGGCGCGAATTGTCACCTGTTGCGACGCTTTCAGCGCGATGACGACGACGCGGTCCTACCGCGACGCGATGCCGCTTGCCGATGCGGTGGCGGAGTTGCGCGCGTGCGCCGGGACGCAGTTCGACCCCGAAGTGACCGAGGCGCTGGTCGCGGTCGCCGGGGATCGCTCTGCCTAAACCGATCAAAGAGTGCCGTAGCGGTTACAGTTGGCTGACCAGCCAAACGGTCGAGGAGAGGAGTCACCGGTGGAGAGCGGCACTGTGGAGACGAGCGCGACGGAGATCGCCCCTTCGAACGGAGGGGACACACCGACCACCGAAGGGATCGAGGTCCTCAACCCCGCGACGGGAGCGGTGGTCGACTCGATCGCCGTCGACGGGCCCGACTCGATCGCCGCCACCGTCGCCCGCGTGCGCGACAACCAGGCCGAGTGGGAGGCAATCGGGGTCGAGGGCCGCTACCACTGGCTGGGCAGGCTGCGCGACTGGATCCTCGACAACGTCGAGGAGATCTCCGACACCGTCCAGGCCGAAACCGGCAAGGTCCGTGGTGACATCGCCGCCGAACTGTTCTACGTCACCGACTTGATCAACTTCTACGGCAGCAACGCCGCCAAGTTCATCGGCGACGAAGCTGTCCGCCCCCACTCGCCGCTGATCGCCTCGAAGAAGCTGACGATCCGCTACCGGCCGCATCCCGTCGTCGGCGTGATCAGTCCCTGGAACTTCCCCCTCGCGATGGGTCTCGGCGACTCGATCCCCGCCCTGCAGGCGGGTGCTGCGGTCGTCGTCAAGCCCTCCGAGTTCACCCCGCTCAGCCTGATCCAGATCATCGAGGCCTGGAAGAACGAGATCGGTGCCCCGGACGTCTTTGACTGCGTACTCGGCACAGGCGATGCCGGCGGCGCGCTGATCGACCACGTCGATTGCGTTCAATTCACCGGTTCGGACCGGACCGGTCGCAAGGTGATGGCGCGTGCCGCCGAGACCCTGACCCCGGTCAGCCTCGAGCTCGGTGGCAAGGACCCGATGATCGTCCTCGCCGACGCCGACGTCGACCGCGCCGCCAACGCCGCGGCCTGGGGCGGCATGTACAACGCCGGCCAGGTCTGCCTCTCGGTTGAGCGCATCTACGTCGAGGAGCCGGTCTACGACGAGTTCGTCGCAAAGCTGACCAAGAAGGTCGGTGGCCTGCGCCAGGGCACCGACGGGCGCAAGCCGGCCAAGGACGTCGGCGCGATGACCTCGCCCAACCAGTCGACGATCGTCGAGGAGCAGGTCAACGACGCGCTTGCCAACGGCGCCCGGGCTTTGACCGGGGGCAAGAAAGGCAGCGGCCCCGGCGACTACTTCGAACCGACCGTGCTCGTCGACGTCGATCACTCGATGAAGGTGATGCGCGATGAGACCTTCGGCCCCGTCGTCGGGGTGATGAAGGTGCGCGACTCCGAGGAGGCGGTGCGCCTCGCCAACGACAGCCGCTACGGCCTGGCCGCTTCGATCTTCGGCGACAAGGACCGCGCCGAGAAGCTGGCGCGGCGGGTCGAGGCGGGCTCGGTCAACGTCAACGACGTGATCACCAACATGCTGGCGATGGGCGTGCCGATGGGCGGCTGGAAGCAGTCGGGAATCGGCTTCCGCCACGGCGAGTACGGGATCAAGAAGTATTGCCGCCCGGAGTCAATCGTCGTCACCCGTTTCGGCGGCAAGAACGAACCGGCCTGGTATCCGTACACGAAGGGGCGGCGAGCGTTGGTCAACCGGGTCGCTACCGCGTTCAACGCGCGGGATTGGCGCAGGCGTCTCGGTATGCGCGGCTGACTTGAACCCAGGGGCGCAGGGGGTCAAGGGCACCCTCCCCTGGAGGCCGTTGCGCAGCAGGTCGTTTCAGGCAATTCGGTGCGTGGTCCCTGAGCCTCCCGGGGAGGGTGCCCTTGACCCCGTACCCTCCTAGGTTCATGTCTGAGCGAGATTTCATCGGTGCGACCAGAGAGAGGGTCATCGTCTTTGACGGCGGGATGGGCGCGACCCTGGAGCAATTCGAGCTGACTCAGGACGACTATGGCGGGCTCGAGGGGAAGTGCCATGAGGCATTGGTGCTTAATCGGCCCGAGGTGATCGAGGGGGTTCATGCCTCGATGCTCGAAGCTGGGGCCGAGGTCGTTGAGACCGACAGCTTCCAGGGGTCGCGGCTGAAGCTCGAAGAGTGGGGGCTCGGCGAACACACGCTGGAGATCAATACGAAGGCGGCTGAGATTGCGCGCAAGGCCGCGGGACCCGACAGGTTTGTGGCGGGCTCGATCGGCCCCACAGGGTTCCTGCCAGCGTCCACCGATCCCACGCTCGGCAACATCTCCTTCGGCAAGCTGGTCGAGGTCTTCGAGGAGCAGGCGCGCGGTCTGGTCGAAGGCGGCGCCGACCTGATCATCATCGAGACCGCGCAGGACATCCTCGAGGTGAAGGCGGCGATCTTCGGGGCGCGCGAGGCGTTCCAGGCGACCGGCCGCAAGCTGCCGATCCAGATCAGCGTCTCGCTGCTCCCCAACGGCGGCAAGATGCTGCTCGGAACCGACATCCAGGCGGTGCTGACGACCCTGACGGCGCTTGACGTCGACGTGGTCGGGCTCAATTGCTCGACCGGCCCCGAGGACATGCGCGACGCGATCCGCTTCCTCGGTGAGAACAGCCCGCTGCCGGTGCACTGCATCCCCAACGCCGGCCTGCCGCTGCAGGGCCCCGACGGCGAGACGATCTTCCCCGAAGAACCGGTGCCGCTGGCCGCAACCCTGGGCGAGTTCGTCGAGCGCTACGGCGTCGGCATCGTCGGCGGCTGCTGCGGCACCACGCCCGAGCACATCGCTGCGATCCGCGAGCAGGTCGACGGCAAGGCGCCAGCCGAGCGCCCGGCGCCGGGACCGATCGAGGTCTCCTCGATGATGACCTCCACCCCCCTGGTCCAGGAGCCACGCCCGACGCTGGTCGGCGAGCGGGTCAACTCGCAGGGCTCGCGCAAGGCGAAGGAGCTGCTGCTGGCCGACGACTACGACGGCCTGGTCCAGGTCGCCGAAGACCAGGTCGAAGGCGGCGCCCACGTGCTCGACGTCTGCGTCGCCTTGACCGAGCGTCAGGACGAGGACGAGCAGATGGCAGCGGTGGTGAAGCGCGTCTCGCTCACCCAACCCGCGCCGATCCAGGTCGACTCGACAGAGCCGGAGGTGCTGAAGGCAGCGCTGGAGCAGATCCCGGGACGGGCGATCGTCAACTCGATCAACCTCGAGGCGGGCCGCGACAAGGCCGACCTCGTCATCCCGCTCGCCAAGGCGCACGGCGCTGCCCTGATCGCGCTGACGATCGACGAGGTCGGCATGGCGAAGACGGCTGAGCGCAAGGTCGAGATCGCCAAGCGGCTGCGCGACATCGCCTGCGAGGAGCATGGCCTCGACCCCGAGGCGCTGATCTTCGACGCGCTCACCTTCACCCTGACCACCGGCGACGACGAGTGGAAGCCCTCTGCGGTGGAGACGATCGAGGGAATCCGCCGGATCAAGGCCGAGCTCCCCGGAGTGAAGACCTCGCTCGGCGTCTCCAACGTCTCCTTCGGCGTCTCGCCGCGGCCACGCGCCGTGCTCAACTCGGTCTTCCTGCACCACTGCGTCGAGGCCGGGCTCGACCTGGCGATGGTCAACCCCAACCACATCACTCCCTACTCCGAGATCTCCGAGGAGGAGCGGGCGCTGACCGACGACCTCGTCTTCAACCGGCGCGAGGACGCACTCGAGCTCTTCATCTCCCACTTCGAGGCGAAGGGTGAGGAGGCCGCCGAGGAAGCCGCTGACCCGACCGCCGGCATGGAGCCCGAGGAGGCCCTGCACTGGCACATCCTGCGCCGCAAGAAGGACGGCGTCGAGGAGTGGATCGACCGCTCGGTGGAGAAGATCGGCGCCGTTCCCACTCTCAACGAGGTGCTGCTGCCGGCGATGAAGGAGGTGGGCGACAAGTTCGGCGCCGGCGAACTGATCCTCCCCTTCGTTCTGCAGTCCGCCGAAGTGATGAAGCGAGCGGTCGCCCAACTCGAGAATTACCTCGACCGCATCGACGGCCACACCAAGGGCAAGGTGGTGATCGCAACCGTGTTCGGCGACGTGCACGACATCGGCAAGTCGCTGGTCAACACGATCCTCACCAACAACGGATACACGGTGATCGACCTCGGCAAGCAGGTCCCTGTCGACATGATCATCGAGGCGGCGGTGGAGAATAAAGCCGACGCAATTGGCCTCTCCGCGCTGCTCGTCTCCACCTCTAAGCAGATGCCGATCTGCGTCCAGGAGCTACACCAGCGCGGGCTCGAGTTTCCAGTGCTGATCGGGGGGGCCGCGATCAACCGTGACTTCGGCCGCCGCACCCTCTACCCCCACGGCAAAGAGTCAGACGAGGTGTATGACCCTGGCGTCTTCTACTGCAAGGACGCATTCCAAGGCCTCGACACGATGGACGCCCTGGTCGACGAGCAGGCCCGTCAGGCGTTGACCGAGCGCATCCGCACCGAGGCACGCGAGCTGCGTGAGAAGCCGGTCGTGGTCGATGACTCCCCACCGACCAGCGACGACAGCGCTCGCTCCTCCGCCCGCACTGACGTCGCGATCCCATCTGCACCGTTCCTGGGAGCGCGCGAGGTCGCGATCGACCTCGATCAGGTCTATCCCTACCTCGACCGTCACGTTCTCTTCAAGCTCCACTGGGGAGGCCGCGGCGTCAAGGGTGAGGCCTGGCGCGAGCTGGTTGAGGGGAACGGTGAAGAGGAGGGCTTCGCCAACCGCCTCGAGCGTATGTGGCGTGAGCAGGACTACCTACACCCACGAGCTCGACTCGGCTACTTCCCCTGCAACACCTCCGGCAACGAGCTGATCGTCTTTGACCCCGAGGACCCTGAGCGCGAGTTGGAGCGCCTCGTCTTCCCCCGCCAGCCCAAGCACGACCGCATCTGTCTGACCGACTTCTTCCGTCCGATCGAGTCCGGCGAACGCGACGTTGTCGCCCTCCAGGGAGTCACAGTCGGTCCGCAGGTGACGGAGCTGATCGAGCGGCTCGAGCGCGAAGGAGAGTTCGCCGAGCAGCTTTTCGTTCACGGCCTCGGGGTGCAGGCCGCCGAGGGCCTCGCCGAGTGGCTCCACTCGGAGGTGCGAGGCGAGCTCGGGATCCCGCTCGACCAGGGTCGCCGTTACTCCTGGGGATACCCCGCCTGCCCGGATCAATCCGAGCACGAGAAGGTGTGGCGACTGCTCCGACTGGAAGAGATCGGGATGACACTGTCGGACGGATACGCCGTAATGCCCGAGCAATCCACCGTCGCGATCGTCGCCCATCATCCTCAGGCGATTTATTTTGGAATGAAATCTGGATTTATTCCAGAGGAAAAGGTTCCGGATGAGCTCATCGCGGGTACTGAGAGGGGCAGTGACGTGACACCTAAGGAGACCGCAAAGTAGGACGAGTTTTGTACGCAGTTGCTGGAAACATCGCTATTTGCGGTCTATGCTCTCACGGCCACGTGGGTTTCACCCACGGGCATTGAGTTACGGTTAGCGCCGGGGCCCCTCCTCTCACTTGGGGGCCTCGGCGCGACAGTCCACCGCGGCTCATCCGTTCCTCGATCCTTCGCCCTTTCCTACCGAGCGTTTTACGGCGCGGCGGGGGGGACGAAACCGACAGGCTCCGCCCCCGGCGCCCGCCGCTCGCCCCCCTGCTGACGACGATGGGGGGTCGATCGTTGGCTGATCGCCATATGCCCGGTCATTCCCCGCACCGGGAGTAAGAGTTCACCCGAGTCCGTTCGACAAGCGCCACTTACCGGCTCCCCTTCGTGGCCTCAGGCGGTGCATTCAATAACAGGCTGCCATAAAGCGGTCAAGAGCTACAGATTTTTCACACTAAAACAAAGTTACCTGTCTTAAAAATTAGAATCTTTTCCCTGCAAATCTCGGAAAGACGGAGGTGCGCGCGCGCACTTATGCGCAAGGGCCTCAGAGTGAGTGGTGAATCTTCTCGATCAAAACGGCCGCGAGCTCGCGGTCCTCGCCACCGATGCGGAGGCGCTCCAATCGCCCCTCGAGAATGGCGTCGAGCCACGGCTCGATCGAGCCCAAGGCCCAGGTTCTCGGCTCACCCTCCCAGCGCGCCCGACAGGAAGCAATAGCGCCGCCCTCGATCTCTACGTGAACGCCGGCAAGTCGATCGATCGCCACTTCCTCGCGCACACTGCTGGTATCCAGGGCAAGAAGGCATGACCCCGAGCGGGTGATCTCGAGATCGACCAGGGGCACCGAGAGCAGAAAGGCCGCCTCGACGTCGATGCGCGTCAGGGGTTCGGTGACGCCGGCGAGGTACCTGCACTCGCAGCGTCCGGCGGCGGCGATCGGGGCTACCGCCTGGCGAGTCCATTCGGTTACCCCATAGGGCTTGCCGCCTCTTTCGCCCCCCTCCCGCGGCTCGACCTGGCGGGCGGCCCGCATTGCGCTCAAGCGACGCTCGAGCGCGGGGTAAGAGTGATCGGCGATGACGCTGCTCAGCTCGGTCAGCGAGAGGGGGCGCGCGGCAAGCGCCCGCAGCATGGTCGAGCCCCAGCCGCCGACGAGCGCCCGGATCGCACCCTTGGCCGGCTCGCTGCCCAAAGCGAGGGGACCCTGGGGAGCGCGTGCCAGCCAAGCTTCGACGATCTCCGCCACGGCGAGGACTCCCCTCCCCACGTCGGTCAGCTCATTCTCCACGGTGTAGGGCATGCCGCGGAGCACGTGTCGCTCCAGCGCACCGATGCCGCGCAGGTTCCCGACCTGCCCGCGCAGGGTGGTCTGGGCAGCACCGCCGATTCGTTCGCGCAGGTCAGGGAGGCGGAGCGGACCGTCGAGATGGGCGCGCAGAATCGGTACACACAGCGGGCTCGCGATCAGGGTGAGGACGGTGCCGCCAGCGCGAACCCGGGCAGGCGGAGCTTTGCTGTCGGCATGCATCATTGGATGGATTGGTATCGAAAAGGTTTTCTAAAAACACTGCCGTCAGCTTGACCAACCCTATTGGAAAAACAAAGAGTCCGCCGCACCCATCAGGTGCAGGTCGATGCAGACAGTTGTCCGCGTTATTCGAGCTGGCGCCGATTAGCTGGAGACGCGCTCGCCAAGGCTCGCGAGCATCTCCTCGACGCGCACGAACTTGACTCGGGGGCGGCCGTGAGGCTCGCCGCGGCCGATCTCGGCCTGGTTGATCGCCTGCCAGTCCTCGAAGCTCACATAGCGCACGTTGCGCTCGGCGAGCAGGGCCTCGACCGCTACCGGATCGGGGCTCTCTGGACTGAGCAAAGTCTGCGACTCGACGTCGCTGAAGAGGTGCTGGACGGTCTCGAGGGCGTCCTTCTTATTGGTGCCGATCACGCCCGAGGGACCGCGCTTGATCCAGCCGGCCGTGTAGTGGCCGACCTTGTGGCCCGCATCGTGCGAGTCGAGCACGCGGCCGCCCTCGTTGAGGATCAAGCCGCGCTTCTCGTCGAAGGGAACCCCTTCGATCGGCACGCCCGTGTAGCCGACCGAGCGCAAGACCAGGCCGCACTCGAGCTCTTCGCGCTCGCCCGTGTCCTTGGCCCGCAAGGTGCCGCCTTCCTCGACCAGCTCGTTGCGGCCGACGACGATCGATTCGACCTTGCCGTCGCCCTTGATCTCGACCGGTGAGGCGAGAAAGCGCAGCACGATGCGCTGCTTCTTGCCGGCAGGGGTGCGCTGCGAAAACTCCTGCAGGGTCTCGACATTGACGCGCGTCGTCTTGTCGACCTCATCGGAAGCGAGGTAGGCGGCGCTGGCCGGATCGAGCTCGACCTCGGCCGGGTCAACGATGACGTCGGCGTCCTCCATCTCCCCCAGCTCCTTGATCTCGGGGTTGGTGAAGGCGGCCTGGACCGGCCCGCGGCGGCCGAGGACGACGATCTCTCGGATCCCCTTAGCGTCGAGCGCCTCGATCGCGTGGTCGGCGGTGTCGGTTTGGCGCAGCTCATGGTCGGTCAGCGCCAGCATGCGGGCGACGTCCATCGCCACGTTGCCATTGCCGATCACGACAGCGCGCTCAGAGGAGAGATCCCACTCGTCCTCGGCGTAGTCGGGATGAGCGTTGTACCAACCGACGAAAGCGGTGGCGGCATGACTGCCGGGCAGGTCTTCGCCGGGGATCCCAAGCGCGCGGTCGGTCTCACAGCCGACCGTGAAGACGATTGCGTGGTAATGGCGCTCGAGGTCCTCTACCTCGATGTCGTGGCCGACCTTGACATTGCCGAAGAAGCGGAAACCGTCGCGTGCCGCGGTTTTCTCGTAGACGCGGATCACCGACTTGATCTTCGGGTGGTCGGGCGCGACGCCGCCGCGAACGAGGCCGAAAGGCGTCGGCAGGCGATCGAAGAGATCGACCTGAGCGTGCAGATCGCCGTCCTTGAGGATGTGCTCGGCGGCGTAAAAGCCGGAGGGGCCGGCGCCGACGATGGCGACGCGCAGCGGGGTCTCTTCGGTTCCGATCTTGCTCATGGCGAGCGCGAAAGAATAGGGAACTCGGCCCCTCGGGCGCCTACGCGCCCGCGGCGACGGCGCTCGGCACCCCGTCGAGCGCGTCCAGGGCCTTGCGCACGGAGAGCGCCACGCAAGTGAAGATCGGGGTCTCGCGCTCGGTGTACTCGCTCGACTCGGTCGGCCGCAGCTCGTTGACGAGATCGAGGAATTCTCCCGGCTTATCGCCCTCGAAGCAGACGACGAACTCCTGATCGTCGAGGCCGTAGGAATAGGTCGTGTTGATCGTGATCTCGGGGTAGCGTCGGCCGACTTCGATGTGGCTTTTCATGATCCGCCCCCGCTCCTCTGACGGCAGCCCGTACCAGCGGCGCTGCTTGACCATCGGATAGAGGAAGAGGTACTTGCGCTCCGAGGTGCAGATCTCCGGCCGCGCGTTCTCCTCCGAGTAGGGCGAGCGTTTGGTCATCGAGAGGAACGAGTGCGGCATCTCCATCCACTTCGCCAGGCCACTCTGCCCGAGCACGACGTGGAAGGTGTGCAGATCGTCGAGGTTGGGGCTCTGGCTGAGCAGCACCAGGTCGACGTCGCCGCGCGTTCCTATGGTTGAGTAGGCGCGCAGTGAGCGGTCAAGAGCGAAGTCCTCGCAGGCAGCGAGGAACTCTTGCTTGTCGGCGGCGCGCTGCTCGGCGTCAAGGCGACGCCACTCGGGATCGACCTTGAACATCGTGAACTTGGCAAAAGTGCGATCGGCCATTGGGGTGACGATAGCTATTGGCCTTGCGGTGGCGGGGATCGGGTGGGGGCCTCCGCTCAACTTTTTCAGTGAGGCGGATGCCGCCGTCCGAGGTTCGACTGCCGAAAAAGCACAAGCCGCTCCGACCCCCACCCGATCCCCGATCACAGGGTCAAGAGGATCGTCGACCCAAGTGACCGTGGCACTGCTTCCTAAGGGCACGACGCTTGAGCAGCTGGCGAAGATCGGGCTGGCGCCGGGATTGATGAGTGCCGGGCTGGGGAGCGTGCCCGCGGAGCAGACATACCTCGACGTCAGTCAGGGGAATCGGGTGTTTGACTCGCTTTATGACGCGGAGCTTTCGCGGTATGTGGGCGGAGGAATCTGTGGGCCGCCCTATTCCCGGGCGGTGATTGAGCGGGCGGAATCGGCTCCGGCGGAGATCGTGCCGGGGCTTCTTGCGGCGACGCTGAAGGAACACGGGGCTGGTTGCGCGCTGGTCTCAGTGGATTTGAAAGGCCTCGCTCAGCTGGTGCGGGGGTTGCGGGGGAACGACCTGCTGGTTGCGATCGAGAGGGCGCCGCCGGCTGAGGATCACGCGTTGGCTATTGGGATCGCGGGGCGCGGATTCGAGGGGGACCTCACCTCGGACAGCACGCGGACTGATGGGTATGTGTTGTCGACGGATGTGGCGCCCACGGTTTTGGGGCGGTTTGGGATCGCGGTGCCTTCGCAGATGTCGGGGCAGGCGATCCGGTCGGAGGGATCGGTCGACGTGGCGGGCATTGAAGCGCTGGGGAAGCGGATGAGCGAGATCTCCTCGCGGCGCGGGCCGGTGATTGGGATCAGCCTGCTGGCTTGGATCGTCGTCTTCGGGCTGGCGGCGCTGGTTGGCGCGCAGCGGGTCGAGGGGGTGGCCGTGCGGCTGCTTGGGCTCTCGATCATCTACCTGCCGCTGCTCCTGCTCGTCGGCGCCGCGCTCGAAGGGGGTCAGGAAGCGGAACAGCTGTTGGTCATGTTCGGCGCGCCACTGCTCGCCGCGGCAACGCTCTTCGTCCTCGGCGGCCTGCGGGCACTCGCTGTCGCTTCCGGTCTAGTCGTACTCGCCTACGCGATCGACGTGATCGTCGGCTCGCCGCTGATCTCGCTCTCATTGCTGGGACCAAACCCCGGCCTCGGCGTGCGCTTCTACGGGATCGGCAACGAGCTCGAGGCACTGCTCGGCGTCCTCGTCGTTGCCGGGTCGGGGGCGGCGATCGCCGCCTTCACCAAGCTCAGCGGCCGCGCCGCGGCGGCGGCCTTCCTGATCACGGCGCTGGCCGCGGCGGCGATCTTCGCCGCCGGGCGCTTCGGCGCCGATGTCGGCGCGGCGATCGTGCTGCCGGTCGGCGGCGCCGTCGCCGCCGCGGCAATAGCCGGCTCCCGCCGCCGGGGGGTCCTGCTCGCCATCGCCGCGCCAGTGGTGGTCCTGGCCCTGATCGCGCTGGCTGACCTCGTTTCCGGCGCCAATGCCCACCTCACCCGCTCAGTGCTCGACGCCGGCGGCCTCGGCGACCTCGCCGACGTCGCCCAGCGGCGACTGCAGCTCTCAGCGCACAGCTTCGTGCGGCCAATCGTCCTCTTCTTCCTGCCGATCGTCGCCGCGGCGATCGTCCTCGCCTACCTGCGCCGGGATCGCATCGATTCGTGGCTGCGGCCCCACCCCGCGCTGCGCGCGGGCTTGATCGGCGCCGTCGCCGCAACCATGATCGGCACCCTGGCCAACGACTCCGGCGCCCTGCTGCTGGAGATCGGCACGGCCTATCTGCTCGTCTTCCTCGCCTACGCGTGGAGCGAACGATCTGCCTGAAAAACGCGCGGAATCACGGCTGAGGAATCAACTACCCTTTGAGACTCGTGCGGATTGCACTTGTCTCGCCATATTCCTGGTCTTACCAGGGCGGCGTGAACCGGCATGTGGAGGCGCTTGCCGAGGAGTTTCTCGGTCGCGGTCACCACGTTCGCGTGCTCGCCCCCTTCGACCCCCCAGGTCGCCTCAGCCGGGCGCTGCACCGTGCCGCGCCCGAGGAGCGCGAGCTCCCCGACTACTTCGTCCCACTCGGCCGCACCGCGGGCTTCCCCTCGAACGGAGCGATCTCGAACCTCGCGCCGTTCCCGGCCGGCGGCGTCGTTGCCCCGCGGCGTGAGCTGAGCCGCGGCAATTTCGACGTCGTCCACATCCACGAGCCGCTGGTGCCGCTGGTCGGCTGGAACGCAGCGCTCGGAACCGATGCCCCCGCGGTCGGCACTTTCCACGCCTACGCGACCAAGGGGGTGCCAAATCACATCGCCAGCGCCCTCGGTGCCCGGCGCGTGTTCAACCGCCTTTCCGCCCGCATCGCCGTTTCCGAGGCCGCCGCTTGGACCGGCCGGCGCTGGTTCGGCGGTCACTACGAGGTGATCCCCAACGGAGTCGACGTCGCCGCCGCGCCGAGTGGGCCGAAGACGCCCGGCGAGGAGCTGCGCTTGATCTTCGTCGGCCGCCCGGAGGAGCGCAAGGGCCTGCCGATCCTGCTCGCTGCCTTCGGCGCCCTGGTCGAGCACGTGCCCTCGCGCCTCACGGTGATCGGGGCGGAGCGCGAGGACGTGCAGCGCTATCTCGCCGATCCGGAGACCATGCGCTTCATCGACGTGCGCGGCCGGGTCTCCGGCGAGGCGTTGCACCAGGCCCTGCACGAAGCTGATGTGCTCTGCGCGCCCTCGCTCTCAGGCGAGAGCTTTGGCATGGTGCTGACCGAGGCTTTTGCCGCCGGCACGCCGGCGATCGCATCCGCCATCGCCGGCTACAGCGACGTCGTCACCGACGGTGTCGACGGTGTGCTCGTCCCTCCCGGTGATCCCCAGCGGCTCGCGGAGGAGCTGCAGCGCGCGCACCACGAGCGCGATCGCCTGGCGACGATGGGCCGTGCGGCGCGGCAGAGCGCCGAGCGCTACGCCTGGCCCCACGTCGCCGACCGGATCACCGCGGTCTATGAGCGAGCGCTCGCCGTGCCCAAGCCATCCGGCTCACTCGAGCGCGTCGCCCACTGGACCGGCATCCGGCCAGCCGACGGGCTGCCGCCGAGCCCGCCGCAGCGGCTCGCCTCGCTCGACCCCGCCCCCGCCCAGCCGGCCAAGCGCAAGCGCAAGATTGCCCGCCGCGTCGGGCTCGCCGCGGCCGCTGCCGCCGGCATTGGCTTGACCTATCTCGCGGCGCAGAAGATCGGCGTCGACAACGTGGTCGAAAGCATCGTCCGCTCCGACCTCACATGGGTCCTCGTCGCCTGCGCGCTGATGGCGCTCTCGCTCTTCTTCCGCGCCGCCTCCTGGTACTGGATCGTGCGGGTGGCGCTGCCAAATCGACCTGTGCGCCGCCGCGACGTCACTTCGGCGACGATGATCGGCGTGCTGATGTCGGCGACGCTGCCGGCCCGCCTCGGCGAGCCGGCCCGGGCGATGTCGCTGGCGCGGCGAGTCGGGCGCATGCGCGAGACCTTCCCGGTGCTGCTCGGCACCCTGGTCTCGCAGACCATCCTCAACCTCATAGCCCTGGCGCTGCTGGGCGTGATCATCGTCTCCACCACAGACCTCTTCCATTCCGGCACACAGAAGCTCTTCGCCTTCAGCTTCGTGCCACTGGTGCTGTTGATCGTCGTCCTGCTCGGCCCGCCACTGATGCGGCGCGGTGGCAACGGTCGCCTGGCCCGGATCGGCACCAGCCTGCACTCGGCGCTGGTGCAGGTGCGGGCGGGCCTGAAGATCTTCCGAAATCCGCGCCGCGGCACCGCTGCGGCTGCCGCCCAGCTCGGCGCCTGGGCGATCCAGCTTTCAGCCTGCTGGGCGCTGCTGGCGGCGCTCGGGCTGAACCATCAAGCGGGGATCGGCGCCGCGGCGGCGGTGCTCTTCGCGGTCAACGTCACCGCCGTGGTTCCCGCCACCCCCTCCAACATCGGCGTCTTCCAACTTGCCGTGATCAGCGTCCTCCATACCGGCTTCGGGGTCAGCACCGCCGATGCCCTCGCCTACGGCGTGATCCTGCAGGCGGTTGAGATCGCCACCGCCGTGGTCCTGGGCCTGCCCGCCCTGGTCCGCGAAGGACTCACCTGGAGCGACCTGCGGGTGCAGGCCCTCTCCACCGCCCCGGTTCGGCTCAAGCCGCAACCGGTGCCGCGCGAGAACCCGCGCGAAGGCATCCGCGCCTAAGCCGGGCTTGACAAAGCCCGGCTAGCGCCTCAGCTCAGCACTTCCTTCGAGATGCTGCCGACGCCGAGCAGGCCGGGGCCGACGTGGGCGCCGATCACCGGGCCGATCTCGTCGATGAAGACGGCCTCGCAGCCGAAGATCTCGCGGCAATCGTCGGCGAGGGCCCCAGCGGTCTCGGGGTCCTGGATGTGCTGGATCACCCAGGCATCGAGGCCGGTCTCGTGGCGCTGGCGGGCGTAGCCACGCAGCCGCTCGATCGAGCGGGCGCGGGTGCGGACGCGCTCGACCGGAGTGATCTCCTCCTCCAGAGTGAGGATCGGCTTGATCTTCAGCGCCGAGCCGATCCAGGCGCGGGCGCCGCCGATGCGACCGCCCCGCCGCAGGTACTCGAGCGTGTCGATCGCGAACCACATCTTCAGCTCCTCGCGCGCCCGCTTGGCGCGGGCGAGGCAGGCCTCCGCGTCACCCCCACCCCGCGCGGCCGCCGAGGCGGCGAGGACCGGAAGCCCCATGCCGCCGCAGGCGGAGCGCGAGTCGAAGAGGGTAATCCGCTCGCCGCCCTTGCCCTCGTCGATCAGGTGCTGGCGAGCCTGATTGGCTGCCTCGAAGGTTCCAGAGATGCCGGCCGAGATGTGGATCGAGATGATTTCCCGGCCTTCGTGGAGGATCGGCTCGTAAACCGAGAGGAAGTCCCCAATCGAGGGCTGCGAGGTCGTCGCCCCACCTTCGGAAGCGCGCAAGCGCTCATAGAAGGCGGCGTAATCGGCGACCTCCGACTCGGCCTCCTGGTGGTCATCGACCGAGACGTAGAGGCTGATCGTCTTGATCCCCTGCGCGGCGACCATCTCGCTCGGCAGGTAAGCCGTCGTGTCACAGACGACCGCGGTTTCGGCTGAGGAATTCAAGCGGAAGCGATTCTCGCAGACCCCTCTGGTCAGTTAGACCTGAGCGATCGACCCGTACCGATCTCTCATCTCCTTTCCGTTGCGCCATCAGAGTGACCCACCGCCCGCTTGGCACCCCGCTACACTTTGTGAAGTGACTGAAGCGACCAGCGATATGCCACAAGCAGCGATCTCCCTGACCGACAAGGCGGCGGGGAAGATTGCGGAGCTGCTTGGTGGGCAGGAGGACTCCGCGGGGCAGGCCCTTCGGGTCGCGGTGCGCGGTGGCGGTTGCTCGGGCTTTCAGTACGCGCTCGCCTTTGACAAGGCCAAGGACGACGATCACATCTTCGAGGTCGACGGCGTCTCGGTGATTGTCGACAAAGTGAGCATGCAGTTCGTCTTCGGCTCTGAGGTCGACTACGTGGAAGGCCTGCAGGGCGCGGGCTTCCAGGTCAACAACCCGAACGTCGTCGCCGCTTGCGGTTGTGGCTCCTCCTTCCAGGTGAAGGACGACGCCCCCGCCGAGCACGCGGCGGTCTAGTTATTCGATCTGGAGAGGCGGGGACTGCGCCGGGGGCGCGGCCGCTGGTGCTGCTTCGGGCTGCTCGACTCCGAGCGCTTGGGATAGCTCGCCGGAGTCGAACATCTCCTCGACGATGTCGGCACCGCCGACCAGCTCGCCGTTGACGTAGAGCTGCGGAAAGGTCTGCCAGTCGGAGATCTCGGTGGTGACTTCGCGCAGCGGCTGGAGGGCCGGCAGCACGTCGATCGCGCCGTACTCGATGTCCATCGAGTCGAGCACCTGCACCACCCGCATCGAGAAGCCGCAGCGCGGCATTTCCGGGGTGCCCTTCATGAAGAGCAGCACCGGGTTGGCGGCGATCAACTCTTCGACCTTCTGTTTTAGCTCGGCGTCGGCCATGGCCACAGACTAGCTACCCGGGCAGCTCGGTCTTCAGCGAGAGCGCGTGAATCGTGCCGTCATCGAAGCGCTCCTTCACCGCTGCCTTGACCAAGCGGTGCTGGGCGATGCGGCTGAGACCCTCGAACTGGCTCGCCGCCACGGTCGCCCGCAGGTGGTCGCCGGTTCCGGTTTCGTCGAGTACCTCGACGCTCGAGCCCGGCAGCGCCGACTCGATCATCGTCTTGATCTCTGCCAGATCCGCCGGCACGGCTTAGCGACGGCGGCGCCGGCGCAGCATCATCAGGGTGCCGACAGCGAAGCCGGCGACGGCGGCGCCGACGATCAGCTGGTCTTTGTGCGCCTGGACCTGCCGGCGCCAGTCGGTGAGCTCGGTGACGCGGCCGCGCAGGATCTCAACCGAGCTGCCGAGGTCACGGCGCTGAAGGTCGATGTCGCGGCGAATCTGCGCCGCGGAGCGACCGGGCGCGCCGGTGGTCGTGGGACGGGCGGGCTCGGGCTGGGTGCTCATTCGCCACCCGCCTTCGCGCCTGATTCAAGCGTTTCCTTGGTCAACTTCGCCTCCTCGATCGCCTGCTCGGGCAGCGGCGGGGCGCCAGCTTGGACCGAGCGGTATGCAACGAAGCCGGCGAGCGCGGCGACCAGCAGGAAGAGCGCCGCCTCGACGAAGAACCCGGGCCAGGCGTTGCCGTCGAAGACCTCTTCGGCGAGCAGCCAGGCGACGCCCTCCATGACCAGGATCAGCGCCAGGAAGGCGAAGATGCCGGCGGCGATGCCGACAACCGAGCCACGCAGGATCTTGCCGACCTTTTCGGAGATCTCAGCCTTGGCCAGCTCGATCTCCTCGCGCACCAGCGTCGAGCTCTTCTCGGCAACGTCGAAGACGAGCTCGCCGACAGAGCGCGGGTCCTGCTCGGGCCGCGGCGGGATGCCGCCCTGCGGAGGGGTTCCGGTCCCGTCAGCCACGCTACTCCGGCGGGTCCTCTTCGAAGACGCGGCGGAAGATGAAGGCGGCCATCCTGGTGGCGGCGATACTGGCGATAGCGCCGCTGGCGGCGAGCATGCCGCTCCAGGCGAGACGCTTGACGATGTCGTTCTCCATTGGCCCCGACCTTACCTATCGAGCCTCGAGACCGTCGCAGATAGTCGCCACCAGCAAGGTCTTTGCCTCGTCGAAGTCGCTGTCTGAAGCGGGAATCAGCTCGAAAATCCATCCGGAGAGGAGCTGCTCGATCGCGCCGTAGAAGGCCATCGAGGCGAAGTTGGAATCGATGTCGCGACGGAAGACACCGGCGGCCTGCCCGTCGGCGACGATCTTGGCGATCGAGTCGTAGGCGCGGCGAATCTCCGCCAGGTGGGTGCGACCGAAGGAGTTCGCCGCCCGTGTCACCTCGACGATGATCACCTTCATCAGCTCGGGATCGTGGCGGTAGGAATCGACGATGAAGCCTGCGACCGCCTCGAGCTTGGCGCGGGGAGACGGGCCCTCGCTGTCGGCCTCCTCGATCGCCGCCAGCAGCAGCGACCAGCGCTCGATGAAGAGCTCGTTGAGGACCTCGTCCTTCGACTTGAAGTAGTGGTAGACGAGGCCGTAGGCGACCCCGGCCTCATCGGCAATGTCGGAGACCCGGGTCGCGTAGAAGCCCTGACGGGCGAAGACGCGGATCGCCGCGTCGAGGATCTGGCGGCGCTTGTCGACCGCGGGAGTGGTTGCCTTGGCCATCAGGCGTGCGCCTTCGTCAGCTGCGGCCAGGCGTAGGCGCGGGGACGCCGGTTGGCGAGCGATGGCAGCGATTCGCGGGTCCGCTCCTGAGCGGCCAGGTCGAGCTCAGCGCTGACGCTGCACTCCTCGTCGGGCGCACAGGCGAGCACCACGCCCCAGGGATCGACGATCGCCGAACGGCCGTAGGAGTTGAAATGCGGCGGTGCCTCGCCGATTTGGTTGGCGGCGAGCAGGAAGGCCTGGTTCTCGATCGCCCGCGCTCGCAGCAGCACCTCCCAGTGATCGCGGCCGGTGGCCGAGGTGAAGGCCGAAGGGACGGTGAAGAGGCGAGCGCCGCGCACGGCGAGGATGCGGAAGAGCTCGGGAAAGCGCAGGTCGTAACAGACGCTGAGCCCGATCGGGAGACCGGCCGCGGTCGCGGTGACGATCTCCTCGCCTGGCTCCTCGTGCTCTGACTCGCGGTAGGAAACTCCACCCACCTCGACGTCGAACATGTGGATCTTGCGGTAGACGGCGAGGTCCTCGCCGTCCGCACCGATCAGGACGGAGGTGTTGAAAGCCTTCCCTTCCGGGCCCCGCTCGGAGACGCTGCCGGCGAGCAGATGGATGCCGAGCTCGCGAGCCCAGGAACGGGCCGCGCTGAGACTGGGGCCGTCGAGCGACTCGGCCCCGGCAAGCAGCTCCTCTCCATCGGCGAGCAGGTTCCACTTCTCGGGCAGGACGGCGAGCTCCGCACCTTCCGCGGCGGCGACCCGCACGAGACGCTCGGCGGTCTCCAGGTTCCGGGACACCTCGCCGGTTGAGTTGAGCTGTACGACCGCTGCGCGCAAGGGACTCCTTTTGACACCCTGGTTGACTGACCAGTCAATCGGTTTGGTCAGTATAAGTGCAGGCGTCCGAGGTCGTCCGGGGGCTCTGCGTGTGCGGCTGGCGAGCGCCGGACCAAGCGGGACAAGGACGCAGGGAGGCCGAATAGTGGGGCACTATTCGGCCGACCGAGGACACCGCCCCGCGCCGGTCCGCCGCCGCCAGACGTGCGCGGAGAGCCCTCGGACGACCTCTAAGCTACGGCTGCATGAGCGAGACCGCCCAGCCCGGTGGCGAGCGCAAGCAAGTCACCGTCCTCTTCGCCGACGTCCAGGGTTCGATGGACCTGGCCGAGCAGCAGGATCCCGAGCAGTGGCACGCGATCATGCAGCGCTTCTTCTCTACCCTCGCCGACGCTGTTCACCGCTTTGAGGGCACGGTCGACAAGTTCACCGGCGACGGGATCATGGCCGTCTTCGGCGCCCCCGTCGCCCACGAGGACCACGCGCGGCGCGCCTGTTACGCGGCGCTGACGATGCTCGATGACGTCGGTGAGCACGCCGCCGAGCTGCGCCGCAAGCATGGGCTCAACTTCTCGACCCGGATCGGGATCAATTCCGGGGAGGTCGTAGCCGCTGAGGTTGGCGAGGGCGGCTATACCGCGGTCGGCCACACCGTCGGCCTGGCGCAGCGGATGGAGGCACTGGCCGAGCCCGGCAGGGCCTACCTGACTGAGAGCACGGCAGAGCTGGCCCACGGCTTCATGGAGCTGGAGGACCTCGGCCAGTTCGAGATCAAGGGGGCCAGCCGCCCGGTCGGCGTCTTTGAGCTGGCCGGCGTCGGCGCCGCTCGCTCGCGGCTCGACCTCTCGCGCGAGCGCGGCTTCTCGCGCTTCGTCGGCCGCGACGCGGAGATGGCAACCCTGGAAGGGGCGCTCGAGCTGGCCGAGCGCGGCGAGGGCGCAGCGGTCGGCATCGTCGCCGACCCCGGCATCGGCAAGAGCCGGCTCTGCCACGAGTTCGCCGAACGCTGTCGCGAGCGCGGGATCGAGGTCTTCGAATGCCAGGCCCAGGCGCACGGGCGAACGATCCCCTTCATGCCGGTGCTGCAGATGCTGCGCTCCTACTTCGGCATCGACGACGGCGACCCGGAGCGGATCGTGCGCGAGAAGATCGCCGGCCGCACCCTTCTTCTCGATCCCGACTTCGCCGAGGAGCTGCCCCTCTTCTTCGACTTCCTCGGCGTGCCCGACCCCGACCGGCCGCTGCCCCAGCTCAGCGCTGAGGCCCGCCACCGAGCGCTGCGCGGCGCCGTCTGCCGCCTCGTGCGGGCTCCCAACCGGCGCCACTCGATCGTTGCCCTGGTCGAGGACCTGCACTGGATGGACGAGGGCAGCGCCACCCTGCTCGGTGAGCTGATCTCCTCGGTCGAGGGCACGAAGACGCTGGCGATCGTCAACTTCCGCCCCGAATACGACGACACCGCCTGGGCCGGCGCCAACACCTACCGCGGGATCGCGTTGGAGCCCCTCGGCCCCGAACACACCGGCGAGCTGCTGCGCGATCTCGTCGGTGACGATCCCTCGCTCGACGGGCTCGGGGACCTGATCCACGAGCGGACGGCGGGGAATCCCTTTTTCGTCGAGGAGATCGTGCGCGGGCTCGCCGAAGCGGGCAACCTCGAGGGCGAGCGCGGCGCCTACCGGCTGGCCCGCCCAGTCGAGGACACGGGGGTGCCGGCAAGCGTGCAGACCGTGTTGGCGGCGCGAATCGATCGGCTCAGCCCCAACGCCAAGCGCCTGCTGCAGGCGGCCTCCGTAACCAGCAAGGAGATCAGCGAGCGAGCGCTGGGCATGGTCTCCGGCCAGAGTGAGGACGAGGCCTACCGCGCCGCTCTCTGCGAGCTGACCGACGGCGGCTTCCTCTTCGAGACTGAGGTCTACCCCGAACGCGTCTTCGCCTTCCGCCACCCGCTGACCCGGGAGGTCGCCTACGGCACGCAGTTGGGTGAGCAGCGCGCGGGGGCCCACGCGGCGACCGCGAAGGCGCTGATCGAGCTCAACCCGGATCGTCACGATGAGCTGGCCGCCCTAATCGCCAGCCACCTCGAGGCCGGGGGCGAGCCGTTGGAAGCGGCGCGCTGGTCGGCGCGCGCCGCCTACTGGGCGGGTAGCAGCCGGCCCCAGGACGCTCTGCACCTCTGGCGCAAGGCGATGGAGCTGACAGAAGGGCTGGAGGAGACCGAAGAAACACAGGCGATGGCCGTGATGTCCCGCCTGCAGCAGCTCGACTTCGCTTGGCGACTTGGCATGGACGAGGAGGAGTCGGCGCGGCTGACCGCGGAGGCCGAGGAGATCGCGACCCGGACCGGCGACCTGCACTCGCTGGCGATGCTCCGGGTCGCGCGAGACATCCGTCCCGGCATGCCCCACGTCGCCTCGGAGTGGCTCGAGGCGGTGGCCGAGACGAACGAGATCGCTGATCGCTCCGGTGACCTGCACCTGCGCGTCGCGATCCGCGCCGCCAGCTCCTACGCCCACCTCTGCACCGGCGACTTCGCCGGCTTCGACCGGGAAGTCGAGGAAATCTTCGAGCTCGCCGGCGACGACCGCCACGTCGGCACCGGGCTGATCATTGGCAGCCCGCTTGCCTGGGCGCACATGGCCAAGGGACTCGTTCTGCGCGAGCGCGGTGAGCTGGAGCAGGCCGACGCCCGCTTCAGCCTGGCGCTGCAGATCGCCACCGAGGAGGGCGACCCTGAGATCGCCAGCTGGACCCGCAGCAACCAGGCGCTGATGCTGGCGATGCGGGGCGACCTCGACGCCGCGATCGCGCTGGCACGGCGCAACTGCGAGCTGACCGAACGGCTGGGCGATGTCTTCTCCCGCAGCCTCGCTCTCTCAAATCTCGGCGGCACCCAGATCGCCGCCGGCGACTACGCCGGAGCGCTCGAGACGATGGAGGAGGCCGAGCGCGTCTACCGCGCCGCGGTCCGAGACGGGGACGAGATGGAGACCTGGCGGGCGGGGCTGCGAGCGGAGGCGCTGACCGGGGTCGGCCGCGCCGAGGAGGGTCTGGAGCTGGCCGAATGGGCCGCCGGGGTCGCCCGTGAACGGGGAATGCTCTGGTCACTGCCGCTGGACCTGCAGGCGATCGCGATCGCGCGGGCGGCGACCGGCCGCGAGGGGGTTGACGAGGCGCTCGACGAGGCGGCGGAAATCGCCAAGCGCACGGGGGCGATGATTAGCTTGGCGGCGGTCGAAACCACGCGCGAGATGCTCGGCGCACCGCGCTGATTCGCTCGGCTAGAGCCCCATCGCGCGAGCGATGATGCGGTCCATCAGGCGATCCGGCACGACCCGCTTCAACAGCGCCTGACCACGGGCGTCGGCGCCGACCAGGTAACGGGTGCGCGGCCGATCTGCGGTCAGCGCATGCTGCACCGCGTTCGCGACCTTCTCGGGCGGAATCCCGCGCTCGGCCGTGCGGCGAACGGCGCCGCGGAAGCCCTCGATCTGCTTGCCGTAGAGCGCCTCCTGGGCAGCCGGGGCGCGCTCGGCCGCGGCGTCGGCCCGTTTCTCGCCGCGCTCCCAGATCGGCGTCGCGATCGAGCCCGGCTCGATCGCCGCGACGTTGATCCGCCAGGGACGCAGCTCCTGGCGCAGGCAATCGGTCACCGCCTCGATCCCGTACTTGGATGCGTGGTAGGGCGCGCCGAAGGGCATCGCCATGCGGCCGCCGATCGAGCTGATGAAGACGATTCGGCCACGGGCGCCGCGGATCTGCGGCAACAGCGCCTGGGTCACGGCGACCTGCGAGATCAGGTTGACCTCGAGCTGGTGGCGCAGGTCGTCGAGCTCGATCGTCTCCAGCGGTGCCATCACGGCGATGCCGGCGTTGTTGACGAGGCCGTCAAGACCCGCCGCACCTACCTCCGCCCCGATTTGCTCCGCCACGGCTGAGACCTGCTCGGCGTCGGTCACATCGAGGATGAGCGGGGCGAGACGACCTGAGGCAGCTCGCTTCAGGTCCTCGGCATCCTCTTGACGGCGCACGCTGGCGAACACGCGCCAACCGTCCGCGTCCATGCGCAGGGCGCTGGCGCGACCGATGCCGGTCGAGGCGCCGGTGATCAAAACTGACTTCACCCGGGCGAGGCTAACATCGTTCTCGATGGCCGAGACAGCATTCGTCACCGGCGGATCGGGCTTCATCGGCGGCAAGCTGGTGCAGCGACTCGTCGGCGAAGGTCGGACGGTCCGCGCCCTTGCCCGTTCGGACGCGGCCGCCGAGCGCGTCGCCGCGCTAGGGGCCGAACCGGTTCGTGGAGAGCTCGGCGATCCGATCTCGCTCACAGCTGGCGCCGACGGCGCTGCGGTCGCTTTTCACCTCGCCGCACACCTCGGCGAGTGGGGCGATTGGGAGGACTTCGAGCGCGGCAACGTCGTCGGCACGCGCAACGTCCTGGCTGCCTGCGAGGAGGCCGGCGTCGGGCGCGTCGTCCATTGCGGGACCGAGGCGGCGCTGATGGCCGGCGAGCCGCTGGTCCAGGTCGACGAGACGGCACCGCTGCGACCGGACTCGCGCGCGCCATACCCGGCGACCAAGGCCAAAGCCGAGCAGGCGGTTCGCGCCGCCTCGCGCGAGGGCTTTGAGACCGTCGTCCTGCGACCCCGCTTCGTCTGGGGCAAGGGCGACACGACCCTGTTGCCGGAGATGGTCGCCACGGTCAGGGCGGGCCGCTTCGCCTGGGTCGGCGGCGGCACCAACGTCACCGCGACGACCCACGTCGACAACGTGGTCGAGGGCCTGATCCTCGCCGCCCGCAAGGGACGAGCCGGCGAGGCCTACTTCGTCACCGACGGCGACCCGGTCGTCTTCCGCGAGTTCGTCACCGCGATGCTGCGCACCCAGGACGTCGAGCCACCCGATCGCAGCCTGCCCGCCTGGACCGCCGCGCCGATGGCCCGCATTTGCGAGAGCGCCTGGAAGCTCCTCCCCCTCCCCGGCGAGCCGCCGATGACCTCATTCCGCTCCTGGCTGCTCACCCAGGAGTGCACGATCGACATCTCCAAGGCGCGCGCCGAGCTGGGCTATGCGCCCGTGATCGACCGGGAGCGGGGCCTGGCGGAGATGCGCGTGGCCGCCTGACCGCAGTCGCTCGTCCTAGGTGCCCATCGATCTCGCCACGAGCCAGTCGAAGGCGCGGGCGGGCACCAGCTGGTGGGCGCGCACCTGGACGTGGGCATCGATGCCAACCAAGTAACGATGGCGCGGGCGATCGGAGCTGAGCGCCCGCGCGACGACGCCCGCCACCTTCTCGGGAGAGCTGGCCCGGGCCCAGAATTTCTCCCCCTGGGCGAGCATCCGGTCGACGCTCTCCGCGTAATAGCGCTCGTGGGCGGGCGGGGCCCTTTCCGCCAGCTGGTCGACGATCTTCTCGCCGCGGTCCCAAATCGGGGTGTCGATCGCGCCCGGCTCGACCACTGAGACCTCCATCCCCCATCGCTTCACCTCCTGGCGCAGGCAGTCCGCCACCGCCTCCAGGCCGAACTTCGAGGCGTGGTAAGCGGCCCCGAACGGATAGGCCATGAGACCTCCGATCGAGCCGATGAAGACGATGCGCCCGCGCGCCAGGCGCACCTGGGGCAGCAGCTCCTGGGACACGGCCACGTGGCCGACCAGGTTCACCTCCATCTGGTGCCTGAACTCGTCGATCGGCAGGGTCTCCACCGGGCCGACGACGATGATGCCGGCGTTGTTGACCAGGCCATCGAGGCCGGCCTCGCCCACTGTCTCGGCTATCAGCTCACTTCCCGCGGCGATCTGGGCCTGGTCGGTGATGTCCAAGCTCAGGGGAGTGAGGCGCTCGGACCCGGCGCGGCGCAGCGCCTCCGCGTCTTCGTCCCGCCGGACTCCAGCAAAGACACGCCACCCCGCCGCGTCCATGCGCAGCGCCGTCGCCCTGCCGATCCCCGATGACGCTCCCGTGATCAGCACAGATCGCATCGGGAGGGGACTTTATAGGAGTATGAACACTCCCGTTCATAAACGTAGGCGATCGAAATATAAAAGCGTTTATCTCTTCCTGGGCCTAGCGCTTACCGAGCCGCCCGGTGCCGCTCCAGCTCCGCCACCATCAGCTTTGTGTGCAGGGCGGCGATCAGATCCTGCAGGGGCTGGGCGCCGGCTTCGAGCATCTCGACCACGCGCTCGGGGGGGACCTCGCCGGCGAGGCGCTCCATCACCATGCCGACCTCCTCGCTGACCAGCGCTTCGATCGCTTTCTTGTAGCGCAGGGTGTCGTAGACGGTGAAGCCGATCTGCTCGTCGTAGCCGCCGGCGCGGAAGCGGCCGATCGCCTCGATGATCTTGATGTCGGAGGGCGAGTAGCCGCGGCTGTTGGGGCTGAGCACCTCGATCTTCTCCAGCCGGTCGAGCACCTCCTTGGGGACGCCGTAGCGCTCACGCACCTCGGTGGCGCTGGTCCGGGTGCGCTCGCCGGCGAGGGCGCGGTCGAGGATGCGGTCCTCGAGCTCAACCAGGGCCCGGGCCCGCTCGGGGTCCTCGTCGAGCACCGATTTGATCGCCCGCAGCGGCATGAAGCGCTCCTCCTGCAGCTGCTTGATCAGCTTGATCCGGTCGACGAACTCGGGCGGGTAGTAGGCCATGTTGCGGCTCGTCTTCACCGGCTCCGGCAAGAGGCCCTCGCGCAAGTAGTGCTTGATCGTCGGCACCGGCACGCCCGAGGCCTCGGCCAGCTCGCCCATGCGCAGGAGGTCGCCCCCCGCGCCGTTGCCGCTCATGCGCGGAAGGCGGTCGCGCCGTCGGCGCTGGGGCCGGCGGCGGCGCCAGAGTCGAACATCGCCTTGATCTCCTCCTCGGAGTAGCCGGCCTCACGCAGCACCGCCTCGGTGTGCTCGCCGAAGGCGGGCGCCGGGCGGGTCGGGTCGGCCGGAGTGCGGCTCAGCTTCACTGGGGCGCCGAGCTGGCGGATCTTGCCGAGCCCGGGCTGGTCCATCTCGACCACCATCTCGCGGGCGCGAACGAGATCGGACTCGAGCACCTGGTCGAGGTCGAGCACCGGCTCGATGCAGCAGTCGTGCTCGTCGTTGAACGCTTTCCACTCGTCGCGGCTGCGCGAGCGGAAGACCCCAGCGACCTGGCGCCAGGCGTCGCTCCCCGGGGGTTCGAACTGGAGCTCGATCAGGTCGGGGCGTTCGACCCCGTTGCAGAAGGCGGCCCAGAACTTCGGCTCGAGGGCGCCGCAGGTGATCCAGCCATCGCTCGCCTCGTAGGGCAGGTAACAGAGCAGGCCACCGGCGAGCTGCTGCTCGCCACGGCGCGGCACCTCGTCATCGCAGAAGTAGCGCCCGGCGACCATCGCCAGCCAGGAGAGGGCACCGTCGGCCATCGAGACGTCAACCAGCTGCCCTTCGCCGGAGCGGTTGCGCTCGTGCAGGGCGGCGAGCACGCCGAAGGCGGCCATCAAGGCACCGCCGCCAAGGTCGGCGATCTGGCCGCCGGACTGCACCGGCGGGCCGTCCTTGGCGCCGGTGAGGCCGAGCAGGCCGACGAGGCCGAGGTAGTTCATGTCGTGGCCGGCGCGCTGGCTGTAGGGGCCGTCCTGGCCGTAGCCGGTGATCGCGCAGAAGACGATGCCGGGGTTGGTCTCGCGCATGTGCTCGTAGCCGACGCCGAGCCGGTCGAGCACGCCGGGGCGGAAGCCGTCGAGGACGACGTCATGGCTTTCGACCAGGCGCAGCAGGGCCTCTCTCCCCACCTCGCTCTTGAGGTCGAGGCGGACCGAGCGCTTGCCGCGGTTGAGCGAGAGGTAAAGCGCCGAGCGGGTGCCGAGCTCCTGGTGCTCCTCGCCGCCGTAATAGGGCGGTGCCCAGCGGATGTAGTCGCCCATGCCGGTGTCCTCGACCTTGAGCACCTCGGCGCCGAGGTCGGCCAGCAGCAGCGAGCAGAAGCCACCCGGCAGCAGCCGGGTCAGGTCGAGGACCTTGACGTCGCTAAGCGGCAGAGCGCTCATCGTCCCGCTCGCGCGCCGGCACGCCCAGCAGCTCGCGCGCCTCGGCGACCGTGGCGACGCGGCGGCCGACGTCCTCGGCCATCTGGCGGGCCTTGGCGATCAGGTCGCCGTTGGAGCGACACATCTCGCCGTCCGGCAGGTAGAGGTTGTCCTCGACCCCGGCGCGGACGTTGCCGCCCAGGACCAGCGCCGCGCCGAGCAGTTTCCACTGGTCGCGGGAGATGCCGATCGTCTGCCATTGGTTCTCGCCCTCAGCGCCGCCGGGGATCTGCTCCGCCATGAAGGCGACGTTGCGGGTGTTGGGACGAATGCCGCCGTTGACCCCCATCACCAGCGAGATCTGCAGCGGGGTGCGCTCGAGCAGACCCATGTCGATCAGCGGGTCGAGGTTGGCGACGTGACCGGCGTCGAAGCACTCGTGCTCGGGCTTGATCCCGAGCTCCTTCATCGCGGTGAGGAACTCGATGATCGTGTCGAAGCTGTTCTCGAAGACCGCCTTGAAGACGAAGTCTTTGCGCCGCGAGCTGTACTTGGCGTAGTTCATCGAGCTCATGTTGAGCGCGGCGACGTCGGGTCGGCAGGCGCGCAGGTACTCGAGCCGCTTCTCGATCGGGATGCCGATCGCGCCGGTCGAGTAGTTGATGATCACGTCGTCGACCTCGGCCAGGATCGCCTCGGTGATCGCCTTGAAGTCCTCGACCTCATAAGAGGGAGTGCCGTCGGGTTTGCGGGCGTGGATGTGGATCTGCGAGGCGCCCTCGTCGACGGCGCGCCGCGCCTCCGCCGCGTACTCCTCCGGCGTGTAGGGGATCGCCGGACACTGGTCGCGGTTGGCGATCACGCCGCTGATCGAGCAGCTGATCACCACTGGGTCCTCGAAACGGCTCATACCGGCATCACCCCGTGTCTCTTCTTTGGCTTCTCCACGTGCTTGTTGCGGGCCATGCGCAAGGCATTGACGATCGTCGGGCGCGTCTCGCGCGGGTCGATGATGTCGTCGATCACCGCGTTGCCGGCGGCGATGTAGGGGTCGATCTGCTCGCGCACCGCGTTCAGCATCGACTCGCGGGTGGCATCCGGGTCATCGGAGGCCTCGATCATCGAGCGGCCGATGATTTCGACCGCGCCCTCGGCCCCCATCACCGAGATCTCCGCCCCCGGCCAGGCGACGATCAGGTCGGGCTCATAGGCCTTGCCGCACATCACGTAGTAGCCGGCGCCGTAGGCCTTGCGCACGATCACCGTCACCTTCGGCACCGTGGCGCGGCTGACCGCGTAGAGCATCTTGGCGCCGTGGCGGATGATCCCGGCGTGCTCGACCTTTGAGCCGACCATGAAGCCGGGCACGTCCTGGAGGAAGACGAGCGGGATGTTGAAGGCGTCGCAGAGGTTGATGAAGCGCGCCGCCTTGTCGGCCGAGTCGTTGTCGAGGATCCCGGCCAGCTGCTTGGGCTGGTTGGCGACGATCCCGACCGGCTGGCCGCCGAAGCGGGCGAAGCAGGTGATCAGGGTCTTGGCGAACTTCGGCTTGAGGTCGAAGTACTCGCCGTCGTCGACGATCTCGCGGATCACGTCGTACATGTCGTAGGGCTGGCGCGAGGAGTCAGGGACGATCTCCATCAGCTTCTCGGACATGCGGTCGTCCGGATCGCCGGTCTCCAAAACCGGCGCTTTTTCTTCCCAGTTGGAGGGGAAGAAGGAGAGGTAGGTCTTGATCGCGGCGATGCACTCCTCGTCGTCCTTGACCTCGAGGTCCCCCACGCCCGACTTGCGGCAGTGGACCTTGGCGCCGCCCAGCTCCTCCATCGAGATGTCCTCGCCGGTGACGGCCTTGGTCAAGTGCGGCCCGGCGAGCGCCATCGCGCCCTGGCCGGAGACCATCGGCACGAAGTCCGAGAGCGCCGGGATGTAGGCGGTGCCGGCGGCGCAGGGGCCCATCATCGCCGCCACCATCGGGATCACGCCCGACATCTCAACCTCCTCGCGGAAGAGGTGGCCGGAGCCGGCGAAGAGTGAGCCCGCGGCCTCTTGGATGCGGGCGCCGGCCGAGTCGAGCAGCCAGATGAAGGGCATGCGCTTGGAGAGGGCCATCTCACGCAGGCGGGTGACCTTGAGCTCGCCGGTCATCCCCATCGAACCCGCCATAACGGTGAAGTCGTAGGCGGCGATGCAGCAGGGGCGGCCGTCGACGTCGCCCCAGCCGGTGATCACGCCGTCGGCGGGGGCCTCCACCCCGTCCATCGCCCGCTGAGCGAAATGCGGGCGGCCGTTGATGCCCAGCTCGACGAAGCTGCCCGCGTCGACGAGCAGGTCGATCCGCTCGCGAGCGGTGAGCTTGCCGCGCTCGTGCTGCTTGGCGATCTTCTCCTCGCCTCCGCCGAGCTTCGCCTTCTCGCGGCGCTGGTGCAGCTGCTCGGTCAGCTCGCCGAGCGGCGCTGTGCCCGGCAACTTGTGATTGGTCTCGCTCAAGATCCCCTCTTCCGTTTACCTTTGGCGCAAATGGCACTGCTCGCGACGGCCCTGATCTGCACTGCGATGTCCGCCGGCTGTGGCGGTCCCGCGGCCGCGCCGGCCGGCCACGCCACAGCGAGGCCCGCTTCGAAGTTCGCGATCGCCTTCGAACGCAGCGGTGGGCTGAAGGCAAGGGTGGAGACCCTGGTCGTGCGCCCGGGACTGCACGCCTACGCGACTGGGCCCAAGGGGAGCAGTCAGGGCTCGGCCCATTTCAGGATGGATGCGCGGACCGCCGAAGAAATGCGGCGAGAGCTCGCCAAGGCGCGCTTCATCCACTTGAAGAGCACCACCGACGCGACCTGCAACGACTGCTACGTCTACTCGATCTCCTACCACGCCCACACGGTCCTCTTCACCGAGTCCAAGGTCCCGCGCAGCCTCGATGAAGTCATCGACGGGCTGGAAGGGGAAGTGATCGAGCACCTCTACCGTCACGTCGGCTACCGCCGAGCCTGACCCGCTCCGCATCAACGTCCCTTCCACTGCGGCTCGCGTTTCTCGAAGAAAGCGGTGACGCCCTCGACGATGTCCTCGGTGGTGAAGGTGAGGGAGAGCTGCGAGCGCAGATAGTCGAGCGCGTCGTCGACGGCCATGTCCTGCTGGCGGTACATCGCGTCGTGGCCGAGCCGCATCAGCACCGGGCTCTTCGAGACCAGCTTGGTCGCCCACTCGCCGACCGCTGAATCGAATTCCGCCGCCGGCACGACCTTGTTGGCGAGCCCGTACTCGACCGCCTGCTCGGCGCTCAGCCGCTCGCCCAGAAGCATCATCTCGTTGACCTTCTTGCGCGGGACGTTGCGGTAGATGATCGCCATGATCATGTAGGGGAAAGCGCCGACGTTGATCTCAGGCGTGCCGAAGGTGGCGCCCTCCCTGGCGATCACCAGGTCGCAGGAGAGGGCGAGGCCCATGCCGCCGGCGAGCACGTGCCCGTTGGCGGCGCAGAGGCTCGGCTTGCCCAGCCGCGGCATCAACCGGAAGAACTCGAGAAAGAGGTCCGAGGCGAAGTGTTTGGCGACCAGCGGCACATCGGCGGCGAAACCGCCAAGGTCGGCGCCGGCGCAGAAGACCTTGTCCCCCGCCCCGGTGAGCACGACCGCCCGAACCTCCTCGGAATCGCGTGCCGTCTTCATCGCGTCGACCAGCTCGGTGAGCATCTGGCCGGAGAGCATGTTGCGCTTCTCCGGGTTGTTCAGCGTCACCGTGGCGACGCCCTCGGCGACCTCGTAGGCGACCAGCTCGTATCCGGCCATCAGCTTGCGCGCTCCGCTCTCTCGACGCTCATCGAGGCGGGACCATAGCCGAAGTGCGCCGAAAGTAGGAAGTGCTACTGTCCACGGCGGATTTCCGGCGGCCGCGCCGCCCATCACGAACCTGCGAACGAGGAGAGAGACAGTGGCGACCGCGACGACCGACGGCTCCAAAGTCATCAAGCCCGACCACGAGTCGGGCCGCAAGCACTTCATCTTCAGCCAGGAGCACGAAGACCTGCGCGAGTCGATGCAGTCATGGGTGAAGAAGGAGCTGTGGCCGCACCGCAACGAGTGGGAGGACACCTACTGGGACTCCGCCGCGATGAAGCGCGCCGGCGAGCTCGGCTTCCTCGGCCTCTGCTTCCCCGAGGAGTACGGCGGACAGGGCGGCGATTACTTCTACTCGATCGTTCGCGCCGAGTGCATGAGCTACTCGGGCTCCGGCGGCACGAACATGGGCTTCGCCGTGCAGAGCGACATGGTCCTTCCCCCGATCCACCTCCTCGGCACCGAGGAGCAGAAGCGCAAGTACCTCGAACCGGGCCTCAAGGGCGAGAAGATCGGCTGCATCGCGATCACCGAGCCGGGCGCCGGCTCCGACGTCGCCGGCATCCGCACCAGCGCGATCCGCGACGGCGACGAATACGTGATCAACGGCTCGAAGACCTTCATCACCAACGGCCCCCGCGCCGACTTCATCGTCCTCGTCACCAAGACCGACCCCAGCGCCCGCCACGACGGGATCACGCTCTTCGTCCTGCCGCTGCGCGACGAGGAGGGCAATCACGTGCCCGGCTTCAGCGTCTCGGCCGAGCTGGAGAAGATGGGGATGCACGCCTCTGACACCGGTGAGCTCTCCTTCGAAGACGTCCGCGTGCCGGCCGACGCCGTGCTCGGCGAAGTCGGCAAGGGCTTCTACCACATCGCCTGGGAGCTCCAGGGCGAGCGGCTGGTCGCCGCCGCCGGCTGCCACGCCGGCGCGGAGCGGATGATCGAGAAGACGATCGAGTACGCCAAGGAGCGCGAAGCCTTCGGCCGCCCGATCGGCAAGTTCCAGGCACTGCGCCACAAGATCGCCGAGATGGCGACCAAGACCGAGGCGGCCAAGCAGTTCACCTACGCCACCGCCTGGCGCTTCGCCAACGGCGAGTACCCGGTGCGCGAGATCACGATGGCCAAGCTCTACGCCTCCCGCATCGCCTGCGAGGTCGCCGACGATGCCGTCCAGGTCCTCGGTGGCTACGGCTACATGAAGGAGTACGAGATCGAGCGCGCCTTCCGCGACGTCCGCCTCAACCGCATCGGCGCCGGCACCGACGAGGTGATGCTCGACGTGATCGGGCGGAGTTACGGGCTGTAGAAGCCTCCCTCCAGCCCGGGGTTATGACCGCGGGCTGGAGTCAGCCGTTCGTAATAAGGGCAGCAGCGATCATGCCGAGGACGCCAAGCATCGTTGGCCCCCAGAGCATGAACATCAGGTGCCTTAGGTCCCGCACCTCTGTACGCAGGCCAGAAATCTCACTGTCCACCCGGTCGAAACCCGAGTCCATCTTGCTCGACAGGTCGTCGAGGCGCTTGTCGACAGAATTGAACCGGTCGTCCAGTCTCGCGTCGTTCCACATCGTCCGCTCCATGGTAGCCACGCTAGTCGATCCGTGCTCAGACAATGTGTTTCGGAGATTGAGATCCACGCACAGAACTGCAACAAGTCCCACGGAGCACCCAGGTCGGGATCTAGAGGGCTACTCCAGCGGTACGCAGATCGCGCAGAAGTCCTCGCCGAACGGGGTGAGGACGATGCTGCGGCGCACGGTGCGGGCGGTGCGACCGCCCTTCTCCAGAGCGTCGGTCACCTCCGGCTGCGCCTCGAGCACCTGGTAGCGGCGGGCGTCGCGCAGCGCCTCGCGGGAGAACCAGACGAGGCCGAGACGGTTGAGGTTGTTGAGGTAGGCGTAGACGCGATCCTCGTGGCGGCAACCGGCCTCCTCGGCGATCATCGTGCAGCCCTGCGCGACCAGCGCCGAGGCGAATGGCAGGCCCGCCCGCACGTCGACCGAGGGCTGCTCGCCTTCGCGGGCGAGGAAGCGCAGAATGCGGGCCTCGTCGGGCGCCAAGGCTTCGAGGATCCGCATGTAGGCGGGGTGCGAGTCGACATCGACGCTGACGTCGGCTGAGCGACGCAGAAGCTCCTCGCCGCGGCTGCGCAATGCGTCGGCCGAGTCGTTCCCGGCCGGTCGCGACCGCGGCGAGCCTTCCTCCACCCCGATCAGCTCACGCAGGTAGGCGCGCAGCTCGGCCGTGGTCTCCTGGACCGCATCGGCTGTCGACTCCCCCGAGGAAGCGGCCCGCATCACGCGCGAGGCGCCCTCGGCGTAGGCGTTGGCGACCTCCGATACCCCCTGCCGGGCCATGCTGGCGGCGATACGCGCCAGGCCGGGCGCCGCCTGCAGCAGCTCTTCGACCGCCTGCTGCCCATTCCCGGGCGGCGTCCGCCCCGGGTCGGCGCCCCCGCGCTTGTCGTCCTCGACGCTCATCCGAAGATCGCCAAGTGAAGCAGCCCGGCGCCGAATCCGAGCACGGCTCCGTGCAGGTAGAGCAGCCACTCGTCCTCGCGCATGGCCGTGCGCAGCATCTCTGAGAATTCGGGCGGTCCCATCGCCCGCACCCGCGTCGCGACGAAGTCCCGCACACCGTCTCGCTGCCGCGCGTTGAACTCCTCGTCGGCGAGTGGGCTGACCGCGTAGTCGGCGGCCTCGGCGGCGAGCGAGGTCCTGATCGTCTCGTAGCCGCGGCTGCCGACGGCGATCCGGGCCGCCCCCCGCGCCCGCCCAAGCGCCCGATCGACCGCGGGGCGCAGTGAGTCCTCGATCAGCTGCCGAGTGCGGTCCGAGTTGGGCCCGTGCATCAGGTCCTCGGCGACGTTGGTCATCGTCACCACGTCGTCGGCGATGATCGCGGCGTAGACCTCGGCCACCTCGGGCTGGCGCTTGAGGAAGAGGCCTTGGATCTCGAACGGCCCAACCTGCCGCGGCCGCACCGGCTCGAAGATCATCCTGATGCCGATCAGGTTGGTCGTGTAGCCGATCAGCACCCCGGCGATCGGCAGCACCCACCAAGGGGTCAGCACGAACTCGGTGACGAAGGCCGTCGGGATGCCGAGCAGCAGGCCGAAGAAGAAGCCGAAGTTGACGATGAAGCGCAGCTCCTTGCGGCCGACCTCGAGGAAGATCCGGTTGGCCAGCGCCGGGTTGGCCTCGAGCCGGCGGATCACCATCAGCTTGACGTCGATCAGCT
>Ga0207712_10000030_pt1 | contig 216514 bp, 178 predicted proteins | sample KBSS44metaG_FD_184402 | JGI IMG/M metagenome (GOLD analysis project Ga0207712, IMG submission 184402) | Switchgrass rhizosphere microbial communities from Kellogg Biological Station, Michigan, USA - KBS S4-4 metaG (SPAdes) (version 2) | ecosystem: Host-associated > Plants > Roots >... | reverse complement strand
GCGATGCACACATCTCCATTTTCGATGAAATGTCAGCTGTTTAAGCCCCTCCCCTTCAGGGGAGGGGTTGGGGTGGGGGAGTCGGGAGAGCCGCTCGATGTCGATCCGAACGCGCGAAAAATTGGCTGAAAAGCTCGCTTCGCTCGCCCCCACCCCAACCCCTCCCCTGAAGGGGAGGGGCTAAATCCGGCGCGATCCGAAAATGTGTGCATACCTTAGACCGCTTGCGGGAGAGGGACAGACTTGCGCAGCAAGTCAGGGTGAGGGCCTGAACGTGGCCCGCCCGTCAGGCCCTCACCCTCGCCGCCTTCGGCGTCTTTCCCTCTCCCGCAAGCGGGAGAGGGCAGAGGCGACCCACTTCAATTCCCCGGCGGCCGCAACCCCCAGGGTGCGAAGGCCGGCGGTGGCGGCAGGGGCGTGGCGACCGGAGCCGCCGCGCTGCCGGAGTCGCCCAGCGCCGCAATCACCGGTTCGCCCGCATCGCCGGTCAGGCCGGCAAAACGGCCAAAATCGGGCGCGCCCGGCTTGCGATAGAAGATATGGGCGCCGATCCGCGCCGTCACCACGAGGCTGTCGGCCCAATAGGGCGTCACGTAATTGGCGTGATAGTTGGTCGCCCCCGCCGTGCGCGAGGCAAGCAGTCCGGCCAGCGCCGCCTCGGCGACGCTGCGGCTCGTCGCCATCACCGCGGCCGGCAGTCGGCGACGTAGCGCGCCGTCACAGGTGAAAGTGAACTGGCATCCGGTCGAACGCCGCGATCCCTGGAAGACGACGCCGCAGACCGATTTCGGGAAAAGCGGATCGCGCAACCGGTTGAGGATCACTTCCGCCACTGCTTCCTGGCCCTCGCGCGGTTCATAGCCGGCTTCATAGGCGATCGCCGCGGTCAGGCAGGTCAGTGCGCGAGCTGTTGGTGGATTGGCGGCCGGCGGATCGACGGTGAGCGGCTGCGCGTGCGTCGATCCAGCCGCCATCGCCACCGCGGGCATCGCCCAGCGCAGGTTCCGCAGCCGCATTCCGTCCCGATCCCCCGAACCCGCCCACCGACGAAGCCGGTCGCGTTCGCGCCGTAGGCGGCGCGGGTGACATTTTCTTGACAGGGATGTTCGGCCACACTGTCAGAAATAAGACATGTCCAGCGGCTACCGCACCGCCGAATCATTTTGGCGGTATCGTGATGAAGCAGAAATTGATGCGCGCATATCTGACGGCGGGACCGGGGCTGCTGCTCGTCGCCTGCAGCCCCGCCGCCGGCGAGCAGGCCAATGCCGCGGCACCGGCACGGATGCTGCCGGCGCGCCTGATCGATTGCACGCTGGGTCGCGCGACCAATCTCGACACGAAGAAGAACCAGACCGTCGCCGACATCATCTATGAAGGCTCGCATCATTTCTCCTTTTACCTGCCCGCGATTCCGGCGCGCCAGGCGCCGCCGCCCGATGCGATCGAACCCGCCGATCCGGTCGATCCGCGGACGAAGATCGTCAGCGACGCCGATGGACTGACGGCAAAATTCCCGAACCGCTTCGATCGCGTCGTCGATCTCTGGCCCGAGCGCGTCGAGATGACGACGACGATCGACGACCCGCTGGTCAATCTGCTGATCCTCTCGTCGATCGATCCCCAGCGCAAGACGGCGCGGCTGTTCATGACCCAGGCGACCGACGTCGCGACCTTCGACATGCAGCATATCTATGAGGGTGCCTGCCGGGTGGTCGAGAATCCCGACGATGCGCTCGTGCGGCAAGACTCGGTGGCCAAGCCAAAGGGTTAACGAGTCGTTTCGGGCCTTGGCGTTGCGTGCCGCCGACGCCGAATCGTCATAGTCCGATTCGTGGCGCATGCGATATTGGGCTGCGCTTCTCAAAACATTCATTCAAAAGAATAATTCGATCGCCGCATGCCGTTGTGAATCACGCGATTAAATCGTCTCTATATACAAGGCGAAGCATGTTTTGGCGGTGCGGGGCATGCTTTGTCTTCAAACCGCAATGTTTCTATCGCATCCGCAGCATCAACGGGTGGGCTTAATATCCGATGTTACGCAATGTCTATTGGTCGCGCATTCGCGCGCCGATCGATGGCGCGCGACTGCGGCTGCCCGTGATCCAAGTCTGGGGTATCATGGTGTCTGCGCGGAAGGGATTATTGGCTGTGCTCGCGCTTGCCGCCTGCCCCGGGCTTGCGCTGGCGCAGGACGGCGCGCAGCCGCAACCGGCGCCGGGCCAGCACGCGCCCGATCGTTTCGCGATCGAAGCGATCGACGTGCTGGGCGTCACCATCCTGCCGCCGGCGGCGATCGAGAAGATCATCTACGACTATACCGGACCCGATCGCACCGCAGCCGATGTCGAGGCGGCGCGCAAGGCGATCCAGGATGCCTATGCCGCGCGCGGCTATGAAGCGGTGGTGGTCGAGATTCCCGAACAGCCGACCGAATTGTTCGCGCAGGGCGTCGTCCAGATCAAGGTCAGCGAAGCGCCGGTCGGCCGCATCCGCGTGACCGAATCGCGGTACCATGCGCTGAGCACGGTGCGCGAACAGATGCCGTCGGTGAAGGAAGGCCAGCCGCTCGACCTGCGCGCGCTGCAGGCCGATCTCGACGACGCCAATCGCTTCCCCGACCGGCAGGTGACGCCGTCGTTCAAGCCGGGGATCGTGCCGGGTACGGTCGATGTCGATCTCCGGGTGCAGGACACGCTGCCGGTCCACGCCAATCTCGAGCTCAACAACGACAACAGCCCGTCGACCACCGATCTCAGGCTGTCGGGCGGCGTCCGCTACACCAATCTCTGGCAGGCCGGGCACAGCATCGGCGCCAATTTCGTGATCGCGCCGCGGTCGACCAAGGAAAGCACCGTCGTCTCGGGCTCCTACACCGCGCCGTTGATCGGTTCGCCCTGGACGCTGCTGCTCTATGGCTACTGGTCGAACAGCGATGTCGCGGCGCTGGGCGGCAGCAACGTGCTCGGCAACGGCTATCAGATCGGCGCGCGCGCGATCTACCGCTTGCCGTCGAAGACACTGTTCCAGTCGATCAGCTTCGGACCCGATTTCAAGGATTTCAAACAGAATATCTTCGTGGCGGGACAATTGGCGGGCACCGCGCCGATCCGCTACATTCCGATCGTCGCCGAATACAGCCTGTCGGGCGGCGGCGAGCGCACCCAGTTCGACGCGAGCCTGGGCGTGACGGCGGGCCTGCGCGCGATCAAGAAGATCCGCTGCGTCGAGGTCGCGCCGAATGCGCCCTGCGTGCCGGTCGATCAGTTCAACAATCGCGAAATCGACAGCAACGAGAATTTCGTCCATCTGAACGCGAGCGCGAACTTCAGCTTCTCGACCAAATCCGACTTCGTCGGCGCGATCAGGCTGACCGGACAATTTGCCGATTCGCATCTCGTCACCAACGAGCAATTCTCGATCGGCGGACTCTCGAGCCTCCGCGGTTATTTCCAGTCCGAAGCGGTCGGCGACCATGGCGCCAGCCTGTCGCTCGAATTGCGCTCGCCATCGGCGGCGACCTTGTTCGGCAGCTTCGTGGACGAGCTTCGCGTCTTCGCCTTCGCCGATGGCGGCTATGCGCACGTGCTGCGGGCGCTGCCCGAGCAGCAGGATGATTTCACGCTGGTCAGCGTCGGCGGCGGCGCCCGCATCCGACTGCTGAACTATTTTTCGGGCGAAGTGATGGCGGGCGTGCCGCTGCGCGACGGTCCGGTCAGCAAGGCCGGCGATCCGCGCGTGATCTTCGTGGTGAAGGGCGAATTTTGAGCATGAACGGTCTTTTCGGGGGAACGGCAATGGGCCGCTTTTTGATGGCGCTTCTGGTTTCGATGATCGCATTCGCGAGTCCCGCGAGCGCGTGGTGGAACGAGGAGTGGACGTACCGCAAGTCGGTGACGGTCGACACGTCGCCATCGGGCGTCAACATCAGCGGTCCGGTCGGCCGCACGGTGGTGCTGGTCCGGCTGCACAGCGGCAATTTCACCTTCACCGAAGCGCTGAACAACGGCGCCGACATCCGCATCGTCGACGCCGATGACAAGACGCCGCTGCCGTTCCATCTCGAAAGCTATGACGGCGCAACCGGCATCGCGACCCTGTGGGTCTCGGTGCCGACGTTGAACGGCGGCGAGAAGCATCAGCTCTGGCTGTATTTCGGCAACAAGACCGCGCCTGCCGGCGAAGACGTCAAAGGCACGTTCGACCCCGATTACAGCGCGGTCTATCATTTCAGCGAGGGGCCGGGCCAGCCGACCGCCGACAATACCGCCAACGCCAACAATGCGCAAACCGCACCGCCGGGGGTCAACGACAGCGCGATCATCGGTCGCGGCGCGCGTTTCCCCGGCCAGGGCGCGATCGTCATCGCACCGTCGCCGTCGCTGGCGATGGCGGCGAACGCACCCTTCACCTTCACCGCCTGGGTCAAGGCGGACCAGCTCGCCGGCGACCAGGCCGTGTTCGCGCGCGGATCGATGGTGATCGGGCTCGCCAACGGCGCGCCGTTCGTCGCGGTCGGCGGCGCACGCACGCAGGCCGGAACGGTACTCAAGCAGGGGCAGTGGACGCATCTGGGTGTCGTCGCCGACGGCACTACGATCAAGCTCTATGTCGACGGCGTCGAGGCCGGCGCCGCGTCCGCGGCGCTGCCCGCGATCGACGGACCGATCTCGATCGGCGGTGCCGAGGGCCTTCCGTTCACCGGCGAGCTCGACGAGGTGCGGCTGTCGAAGGTTGCGCGGCCGGCGGCGATGCTGCTGGCGATGGCCAATTCGGAAGGACCTGCGGGCAAACTCGTCGGCGTCTCCGAGAGTGCCGAGCAGCAGTCGCGCGGCAGCGGCGTGATCCCGTTCATCATCAGCAAGCTCGAACCGCTCGATGCCGGCATCGTCGTGCTCTGCATGCTGCTGCTGGCCAGCGCGATCACGGTGATGACCGCGAAGATCCTGTATCTGAACAAGGCGCAGCGCGGCAACGCGATCTTCATGAAGCGCTTCCGCGACATGCATGAAGAGCTCGTCCACATCCGCGACATCAGGGATATCACGCCGCAGGAAGTCGCCTATATCGACAAGGCACCGCTCGGCCATATCTACGAAACCGGCATCGAGGAACTCGATGTCCGCCGCAAGAAGGCGGCGCTGCGGCCGCTGTCGGGCGAGGCGGTCGAGGCGATGCGCGCGGCGGTCGATGCCGAAGTCGTCGCCGAGAACCAGCGGATGGATCGGCTGATGGTGATCCTGACCATCGCGATTTCGGGCGGACCGTTCATCGGCCTGCTCGGCACCGTGATCGGCGTGATGAGCACGTTCGGCGGCGTCGCGATCGCCGGCGACGTCAACGTCAACGCGATCGCGCCGGGCATCGCGGCGGCCTTGCTCGCGACGATCGCCGGCCTCGCGGCGGCGATCCCGTCCCTGTTCGGCTATAATTATCTGAACGGCCGCATCTCGACGATCGCCGACGAGATGCGCGTGTTCGTCGATCGCCTGATCACGCGGCTCGCCGAGATCCAGGCCGACGCTGCCTACACCCCGCCGCCGCAGCCCACGCTGATGGCGGCGGAATGATCATCGGCGAAATCACAACGATCGGGCGGGAGCAACGACCATGCAGGTAGGCGGCGGCCGCAAGGCTTATGACGACATCAACATCACGCCGATGCTCGACCTGGCCTATGTGCTGCTCGTCATCTTCATCCTGATGGCCACGGCATCGGTCCAGGGCATCAAGGTCGATCTGCCCAAGGCGAGCACGTCGCAAAGCCTGGCGCAGCCCAAGACGATCGCGATCACGGTCAACAATGAAGGCCAGATCTTCATGGACGCCTTCCCGGTGACCTTGCCCGATCTCGAGACGCGCCTGCGCAACGCCAAGGCGACCAATCCCGAGGTCCCGATCGTCCTCAAGGGTGATGGCGGCGCGCAATATGCGAAGGTGATGGAAGTGCTCGACCTGTGCCGGCGGCTCGACCTCAACAAGGTCGGGCTGGTCACCGGCAAAGCGACCGCGGGCTGAGCGGCGGGCGGGGGCAGGGCCATGGCACAGACAGCCGTTTTCGAGGAACCGGGGCCCGGCAAGGCGCGCTTCGTCGTGCTGGCAATCGTGGCGTTGCTGGTCGGGCTGCTGGTCTGGTTCGTCTACACCAGCATGACCGCGGTGACCGGCGTCAAGGTCGAGGCGCCGTCGCCGACGGTGGTCGACATGCTGCCGCCACCGCCTCCCCCGCCACCACCGCCGCCCGAGCCGCAGGAGAAGCCGCCCGAGCCGACCGACAAGCCCGATCCCGTGCCCAATCCCGAGCCGGCGCCGAAATCCGAGGCGGCGCCCGCGCCGATGACGATCGCGGGCCCCGCGCAGGCCGGCGCCGACAGCTATGGCATGCAAGCGGGCACCGGCGGCGGGATCGGCGCACCCGGGAGCGGCGGAACCTGCCTCGGCACGAATTGCGGCAAGGGCGTCGGCAGCGGCGCGTTCAGCGACGGACTGTATCGCCGCCAGCTGAGCGCCGCGCTGCAGGACCAGATCGAGCGCGACAACAAGCTCAACCGGCTGGTGTTCAGCGCCGACTTCCTGATCTCGATCGCGCCCAACGGCCGCGTCGCGAACGTCTCGCTGGCCCGCTCGAGCGGCAATGACGGCCGCGACGCCCAGTTGAAGGCGGCGCTGATGAGCGCGCGGGACCTCGATCCGCCGCCGGCATCGGTGCGGTTTCCACAAAAGATCACAGTGCGCGGACGGCGTTCGCTGTGAACGCCCGCGGACCACGAAACGGACACGGCGCGGCCATGGCCCGCCGCATGAATGCAGGGGAATGACGCAATGTCTGTGAACACGCGATGGGGCAGGTCGGCACGATGGCTGGCGGGCGCCTGTATCATCATGGCCGCGCAGGCATTCACCCCGGCGTTCGCGCAGGACGCACCACCGTCCGGGCCTGCGCCGGCCCCATCCGAGCCTGCGCCATCTGACTCTGCAATGGTCAATCTCGTCCGGCTGCTGGTCGATCAGGGCGTGCTCACCGCCGACAAGGGTTCGGCGCTGATGCGCCAGGCGCAGGCCGAGGCCGATCGCGCGCGCGCCGCGCAGCAGACGGCGCTCGCGGCAGCGGCGCCGGGCGGCCTTCCCGCGCCGGCGCCGGGCACGATCCGCGTGCCTTATGTGCCGCAGACCGTACGCGACCAGATCAAGGCCGAACTGCGCACCGAGGTCATGCAGACCGCGCGCGCCGAGGGCTGGGCGTCGCCCGACGGCGCGGCGCCGGACTGGACCCGCCGGATCACGCTGAACGGCGACGTCCGCGTCCGCTCGCAGAGCGTGCTCTATTCGAAGACCAATTCGGACCAGATCCTCGATTTCGCGCGGATCAACGCGCAAGGTCCGTTCGACGTCTCCGGCCTGACGCCATTTCCCTATCTCAACACGCGCGAGGACCGGATCAACCAGCTCCAGCTGCGCGCGCGGCTGGGTCTGACCGTCAAGGTCAGCGATCGGATCGAGGCCGGTTTCCAGATCGCCTCGGGCGACAGCAATACGCCGATCTCGCTCAATGCTTCGCTGGGCGGCGGCCTCGGCCAGCGCGACGTCTGGCTGCAATATGCCTATCTGACCGTCAAGCCGACCGATTGGGCGCTGATTTCGGCCGGCCGTTTCCGCAATCCGTTCCGGTCGACCGAGCTGGTGTTCGACGAGGATCTGGCGTTCGACGGCGTCGCCGCGACGATCGACGTCGGCAAGGCGCTCGGCGACGATTTCGGGCTCAAATTGACCGGTGGCGCCTTCCCGCTCGACTTCGGCGATCCCGATTATCCGAGCACGCGCCCGACCAAGACCAGTTTCCCGCAGAAATATCTGTTCTCGGGCGAAATCCTGTTCGACACGAAATTCGACGATTTTGCCACGGTCCGTCTCGCCGCAGCCTATCACAGCTTCTCGAACATCCAGGGCGAACTCTCCGAGCCGTGCCTGGTCGGCGAGAATGTCGTGGATTGCTCGACCGACGGCACCCGGCCGACCTTCCTCGGCAAGGGCAATACCTTGTCCTATCTGCGGCTGGTCGCGACGCGGCCGGGCGCGCCCGATCCGCTGCCGCTGCAATTTTTCGGCCTGACCTTCGACTATGACATTCTAGACGTGCGCGGCGAGGTCGAATTTGCGCTCGACGACGAGGTCAAGGCGACGATCGGCGGCAATTATGTCCGCAATCTCGGCTTCAAGCGCAGTGCGATCTGCCGCAACGGCGTGTTCGGCGAGCCGTTCAACAATGGCGGCAGCGAAGGCGGATCGGCGAGCATCTGCGACGGTTCCAACACCGCGCGCTTCCTGGGCGGCAACGAAGGCTATCAGGGGTCGATCCGGCTCGGCCACCACGACGTCTGGCGCAAAGGGCAATGGAGCGTCGAGGGCGGCTATCGTTATGTCCAGACCGACGCTGTGCTCGACAGCCTCAGCGACAGCGACTTCCACTTCGGCGGCACCAATGCCAAGGGCTATTTCCTCGCCGGCCGCTACAGCCTGTATGACAATACGTCGATCGGCGCGCGCTGGCTGAGCGCAAACGAGATCGTCGGCGATCCGCTCTCGATCGACGTGCTGTTCTTCGACATCGAAGCGAAGTTCTGATGATGCGCCCGATCAGCACGCTCGCCTTACCTTCTCCCCTCCAGCCCTTGCTGGAGGGGCTGGGGGTGGTTCTTCTTCTTTTTCTTGCGTCGCGCGCGGTAAGAAGGGGGCTCGCTTCGCTCGCTGCCACCCCCAGCCCCTCCAGCAAGGGCTGGAGGGGAGTCAACAAGGCACAGCTCCGACCTTTCGCTGGAGTTTTGTCGCTCTCATTTGGGATCGCTCTGGCCTTCGCAGGCCCTGCACGAGCCCAGACGACTGAGGCGCCGGCCGCGACGGCCCCGGAAAGCGCCGAGAGCCTCGCGATCGCCGAACTGACGCGGCAGCTCGACGCGGCGCGTCTCGAGATCCAGCGGCTGCGCGCGGCCAGTGCCGACCGGGCCGAGGTCGCCGCGCGCGCCGACATGTGCGCGGCGAAGAATGGCCGGCTCGTCGAGATCGGGCGCCAGCTGATCGACGCCTATGAGAAGCGCTATTCACGGGGATCGTTCGATCCGTTCGAGTTCGGCCGGCGACGTTTCGAAGCCGAGCTCCAGGACCAGGCCGATCATATCCACGAGAATCGGGTCGATGCGGTGGCGCGGCCCCAAACGACGCCACCGGTCGGCGAAGATGCCGCGTCGGCGCCGGGCGTCGATCAGAAATAGGTAATGCGATTTCCGGCCGGATCTTCCGATCCGGCGCGTCGGAAATCACCAGGGTAGAGTAACCAGGCGCAGTCGGTCCGATGTCATCGGCCGGCTGCGCCGAACGATCGCAAGATCATGGAGCGCGCAATGGACATGGACATGAGACTCCGGCGAACGCGGTTCGGCAAGCGCAAGCTGGCCGGCGGCGCCAGCTTCATGGCCGTCGTGATCGGCCTGGCGGTCGGCCCGGCGCATGCGCAGCAGGTGGTCCCGGTCCGCTCGATCCGCTCGGCGATGCCGACGCCGGTGGGCAATCCGCAGAGCAGCGTGACCCTGGTCCGCTCGCCGCGAATGTCGGAAGCGCTCAGCCGCCAGGCCGAACATCTGACCCGCGCCGACGAGATCCGCTCCTACGTCACCGCGGCGCGCGACGCCGCGATCGCCGCGTCGCGAACCAAACCGAGCGAAGGCCTCTCGGCCAATGGTCTCGATCCGGTCACCGCGATCCGGCAGGCGGTCGCCTTGTCGCAGGCCGGCGGCGGCGCCAACACCGCGAAGGCGAACCAGCTGCTGATCGGCGCATCCTCGGCCAATGACGTGACGGGTGTCGCGACCTGGGAGGGCGCGTCGCTGCCGTCGCAGACCGTGGCCGACGGCAAATATACCGTCTCGATCACCCAGACCCAGTCGCGCGCCCTGCTGTCGTGGAACAAGTTTGACGTCGGCGCCAACACGACCCTGAAATTCGACCAGAAGATCGGCGGCGTCGCACAGACCGGCTGGACCGTCGTGAACCGCGTCGTCGAATCGATCGCGCCGAGCACGATCCTGGGTTCGATCAAGGCCGACGGCACCGTGCTGGTGCTCAACCAGCGCGGCGTGATCTTCGGCGCGGGTGCGCAGGTCAACCTCCATTCGCTGGTCGCGAGCACGCTCGACCTCGGCAATTTCGGCACCAATTATCGCGACGCATTGTTCCAGGGATCGCAGCAGCGCGTGTTCGACGCGCTGACGATCAAGCAACGCAACACCAACTATCTCGAAAACGGCCTGTTCGCGCTGCCTTCGGCCGATCCGCTGACCTTGCCGCCGTTCCTGCTCTCGCCGCTCTATGCGCCGGGGACTTATGCCGTCGCGGCCGCACCGCCGGCGATCGAGGGCGACGTGACGGTCGATGCCGGCGCCGCGATCAGTTCCAACGCCGGTGGCTTCATCATCCTCGCCGCGCCGAAAGTGGTTTCGTCGGGCGCGCTCAGCGCGGTCGACGGCCAGGTCAGCCTGCAGGGCGGCCGGTTCATCAGCGCGATCGAATCGACCGGCCGCGCCAACAGCGTCGATCCCGACGTGCGCGGCATCGTGCTGCGCTCGGCCCAGCCGGGTCGCAGCAACGCCGGCCTTGCCGCCGCCCAGACTGCGCAGGATGGCGTGGTCATCAACCGCGGCGTGATCGATTCGACGCGCGGCTATATCTCGCTCGGCGCCGGCCTCTATGGATCGGTGACCAATGGCGCCCTGCTGGCGGCGACCACCAGCGTCTCGCGCAACGGCAAGATCGGACTCTATGCCGGCAATGTGACGTTGTCGGGTTCGGGCACGGCCAGCCATGCCGGCGGAATACTGATCCTGCCCGATCGCAACGGCGAAACGATTCCGCAGGGCACCGCGATCGAACCGCCGTCGTTCAAATCCTCGCAGATCGAGATCGGCGCGCTCGCCGACGCAGCGTTGCAGACCGATGCGGCCGGGCGGCTCGTGCCCGGCACCGTCGCCTTCGGCCAGAATTCGCTGATCCTCGCGCCCAATGCCGACGTGGTCATCGGGCGCGCCGCGACCGATCCGTTCGACCTCAACGTCCGCATCGACAGCTTCATCGACATCAAGGCCGGCGCGGTCATCGACGTCTCGGGCGTGCGCAACGTCCAGCTTGCGGCGACGCGCAACAGCCTCACGGTCACGCCGATCAAGCGCAACGAACTGCGCGATACGCCGAACTATCGCGAAGTCGCGATCGGCGACGATTTCACGCTCAACGGCACGACCTTGTACGTCGATCCGCGCCTGTCGGGCGTCCGCTCGGACGGCGTCGCCTGGATCGGTTCGCCTTTGATAGAGGCCGGGAGTCTCGCCAGCCAGATCCCGGTCACCGCCGCCGAATTGATGACCAGCGGCGGCAATATCAGCATGGGCGTCGGCATGGTCACGGCAGCGGGCGACGCTGCCGCCGCCCCCTATATCTCGATCGCCAAAGGCGCCGAGATCGATATTTCCGGCGGCTGGGTCAATTACGCCGCGGGCATTGTCCGCACCAGCAAGCTGATCACCGCCGACGGGCGCGTCGTCGATATCTCCGAAGCCGAACCCAATGACGAATTCGTCGCGGTCGCCGACGGTTATTCGCAGACACAGCCGCGCTTCGGCGTGATCGATACGTTCAACAACGTCGTCGTCGAAGGCCGCGATTTCCAGATCAGCTATGACGAAGGCCGCGACGCCGGATCGCTGTCGATCAGCGCCTCGGCGATCCGCGCCGACGGCATCATCCATGGCGACGCCTTTGCCGGCACGCGCCAGATCCTCGGCGGCGTCAGGCCGTCGCTGGCGTCGGCGATCGTCCAGGACCCGCGCAAGCTGCAGACCAATTTCTCGCAATTGCCGTCGGGCGGCTTCCTGCGCATCGGCTCCTTCTCGGGCGCGCGGCAGGTCGATCTCGGCGGCGACATCGCGATCTATCACGGTGCGGTCGGCTCCACACCCTCGCCGCTGAGTTCGATCCGGCTGAGCGATGCCGTCATCAACGCGTCGGGGCTGTCGGCGCTGACCTTGCAGACGACGGGCGGCATCACACTGGCCGCGACGGCCGATCTCATATTGGTGCCCGGCGCGACGGTGACGCTCGATGCCGGCCGGTCGATCCGGCTCGACGGCGACATCTCGGTGCCGTCCGGCCGGATCGCCGCGCGCACCTATGAATTCGGCGCGATCGGATCGCCATTCCGCAGCGACGATGATGTCGCATCGCTCTATGCCGTCGGATCGGCGCTGCCGAGCCCCTATGACATCGTCGTTGGCGGCACGCTGTCCGCCGCCGGCCGCTGGGTCAACGACTACCGGACCGCCGACACGCTGCTGGGGGGCAGCGGCTGGATCGACGGTGGCTCGATCAGTCTGACGGTCGCGCCGCGTGCGCTGGTCGCGCTCGGCACGAGCCTCGCCGAGGCCGAAATCGCCGGCGATCTCAGCGGCAGCATTCTGATCGCGCCGAACGCTTTGCTCGACGTGTCGGCCGGCGGTTATGTCGCGCCCGACCGGAGCTTCGCTCTGTCGGCGCGCGGCGGCAATATCAGCCTGATCAACCAGACCAGTTACGCGTCGTTGGTGCCGACGGTGCGCAGCGATTTCCTCGTCAATTCTCCGGGCAACACCCTGACGCCGGTCAACGGCACCAGCCAGACCGTCGATTTCACGCCGTTGCCGGTCGAAGGCTCGCTCGATCCCGTGCTGCCGCAACTCGTGCCGACCAGCCCGGTTGCGCGCGTCAGCTTCGCGCAAAGCTCGCTGCGCGGCTTTGGTTTCGCCAGCGGCGGCACCTTTACGCTGGTTTCACCCGACATCAGCTTCGGCTCGGATCATCGGGCCGGATCGAGCCATATCGGCCTCGACTTCTTCGCCGTGACGGGCTTCGGCACGCTCGACATGGCGAGCTTCCGGTCGCGCATCGTCCCCGACATTTTCTCCAACGCCCGCGCCGGTAATTCGGCCTTTCTCGACACGACGACGGTGCGTATCCGCGCCGGCGAGACGCTCAATTTGTCGCAGTCGTTGCTGCCGACCTATCTGAGCCTCAGCCAGGTTTCCGACCTCGTTTCGCTGGGAACCGGCGAATCCCTGTTCAGCGTGCTGACGCCTTCCGAGCCGACCGAAGCGTTCGACCGGCGTGGCGCCAATCTGACGCTCGGCGGTCTGATGGAACTCGACGTCAATGCCGGCGGCAGTATCGTCGGTGCGCAGGCGCGGATCTCGGTGCCGAAACTGCTGAATGCCGGGCGGATTCGCCTGCCGGGCGGGATCATCGAACAAAAGGCGGTGCTGCCCTCGTTCGTCGCCGGCGGATTGCTGGGCGTCAATGGTGCGACCGGACTCTCGCAGGTGTTCGGACCGGCCGACGAAAATGGGCAATATGACGAGGACGCCGCCAATGCCGCGGGCATCGTCGATCCGTCGAATCCCGATGTCGTGCTCAGCAATCGCGAACTGCTGACGACGCCGGGCGCCGAGCGCTTCATCGTCTTCAACGGCGCGCTCGGCACCGGCGAGGGCATCAGGCTCGCCGCCGGCAGCGTGACCGATCTCAGCGGCCTCGTCGTCCATGATCCACGCGCGCCGTTCCAGAACGGCACGCAACTGCGCACCGGCCGCCTGATCGCCGGCGGCAGGATCTCGACTGCCGCCGCCAACGGCACCGACGGTTCCGGCAGCCTGACGCTTTATGATGCGCCGATCTATGACCAGGCACTTTTCCGCCTTGCCGACACGCGCACCGGATCTCCGCTGCCGATCGCGGCCGAGATCGCGGCGCGCAGCTTCGTCGCGGCGCGCGGCGCGACGCTCGATCTCAGCGGTGCCAGCGGCGTCTTCGACGTGCTGGCGACGCCCACGAGCTATGTAGCGCAACAGCAATGGACCAATGGCGGCACGCTCTCGGTGCTGGGCGGCGGGTCGTTCACCGGCGCGACGGTGCGTGCGCAGGGCGGTGCGCCGCAGGCGATCGGTGGCACGATCGAGTGGTTGCGGCCGACCCTGGCGCAGCGTCCCGCCGGTCAGCCGGCGAGCGATACGATCTTCGCCAGCGAGATCGAGTCCGCCGGTTTCGACAGCTTCGTCGCCCGCGGCAGCGTCACCTTCGCCGGCAACGTCGCGCTTCACCTCGATCGAGGTTTCTCGCTGCTGTCGGCGCCGGCGCTGACCGCCGACCAGCTCGGCGCGGATGCCGGCATCCGCATCTCGGCGCTCGAAGGCGCCAATGGCCGCATCTTCGCGCCCTATATCCGCTTCGCCAGTCGGATCGGTGCGGTCGGCGCGGTCGACGGTGAGTCCGGCGTCGCCGAATCGTCGGTGCGCTTCATCGCCGGCACGTCGGGCATCGACTTCTTCGGCGCGACGTTGTTCGACGGCAGCATCGGTTCGACCATGCTCGAATCCGCCGGCGATATCCGCTTTATCGGCGTCAATGACGTCCCCGCCTCGAGTACGGCGCTGCCGAAGCTCGACGGCGAGATCGTCGCGCAGGGCAATCTCGGGTTCGACGCATCGCGCGTCTACGCGACCACGGGCACCGGAAATCTCCAGCGAATCGTCGAGGATGTCCGCGCTGGCCGCAAAATCTCGGCGCTGCCATTCCAGCTGACGGCTCTCGGCGAAAATTCGGCGATCAGTTTCGGCGGCAGCCACCCGATCGTCACGACGCCGTTGTCGGCGGGATCCTATCTGCGCGTGCAGACCGCGAACATCGTCCAGAACGGCTATCTCGCCGCACCGCTCGGCTATCTCGAAATCGGATCGGACGGCACGCCGTCGATCCTGGGCCAGCTCATCCGGGAGAGCGACCTTCCGGGATTGCGCACCGTGCAGGCGCAGTCGATCAGCTTCGGCGCCGGCAGCACGACCTCGGTCAGCGGCTCCGGCGCCAGCATTCCCTATGGCACGACGATCGATCTCACCGATTATTTCTTCGCGCCGACCACCGGCCTGCCGCTGACGACCACGCCGGTCGGCCAATTGCGCCTGGCGGGCGACACGATCGACATCGGCGCGGGCGCGAAGATCGACGGGCGCGGCGGCGGCGATATCTTCGCCTTTGAATTCGTCTCCGGCGTCGGCGGCTCGCGCGATGTGCTCGATCGCTTCAACCAGGATCGCTTCAGCAGCAATGCTTACGACCCGGTCACCGGCACCGGCTTCCAGTTCGCCGATCATCGCCAGATCTATGCGATCGTCCCGGCCGATCAGGCCCGCACGATTGCGATGTACGATCCGATCTATTCGGCCGATTATGGCGCCAATGGCCCCGCCGACCTCTATGGCGCCGCTGCCGGGCTGAGCATCACGCTCGACGGCACGACCGGCATTCCCGCCGGCGAATATCTGCTGATGCCGGCGCACTACGCGCTGCTGCCCGGCGCGTTCCGCGTCGTCGAGAACACCGATCTGCCGGCGCCCGTGATCGGCGTCACGCAGACGCTCCGCGACGGCAGCCTCGTCGTCGGAGGCACCTATTCGATCGCGGGATCTGACTTCGCCGATTCGACGCGGCGTTCATTCACGATCCAGTCGCGATCGACCTTCCTCAAATATTCGCGGATCGAAACGACCAGCGGCAGCAGCGCCATCAAGGACCAGGCCGATCGCGCCGGCACGATCGCGCCGCGCCTGCCGCTCGACGCCGCGCGCGTCGTGCTGGCGCCGCTCTCGTCGCTCAAGGTGGCGGGCCTGTTCGAGGTCGGCGCCGCCGCCGGCGGCAAGGGCGCGCAATTCGATATCGTCGCGACCAACATCATCATCGCGCCCGACGGCGCCGAAGATACGCCCGGCACGCTGACGTTGACGAACAGCACGATCGCCAATCTCAACGCCAACAGCCTGGTGATCGGCGCCGAACGGCGCGACAATGAAGATGGCACGACGACGCTCGGCGTGATCGCCAATCAGATCGACGTCACCACCGGCACGTCGATCAAGGTGCCCGAACTCGTGTTCGCCGTCGGCGGCGGCCCCGCCTACGAGAATGAACTGATCTCGCCGCAGCTGTCGATCGGCAACGGCGTCAGCCTGATCGCGACCGGCACGCTCAGCGATGATCGGGACGGCGACTATGTGGTCGCCGCGCCGGCGAGCAGTTCGCTCTACGACCAGACCGGCATCGGTTCGGTGGTGCGGCTCGCCAATGGACCCGAACGGCTGATCCGCCGCACCGGCACGGCGGCGCAGGCCAATACCGGCCGGCCGACGCGCCTGCTGATCGGCAATGCGACGCTCCAGGGCACCAACCTCGCGTTCGAGACCAGCCGCCTGTTCCGGATCAGCAATGCGGCCACGATCGACGCCGACCATATCGCGCTGACCAGCGACACGATCCGCTTCGGTGCCGGTTTCATCGATTCCACGGTCGAGGCCAAATTCGCGTCGGCGGACAGGCTGACCTTGCGCTCGTCCGATCCGATCATCTTCTCGGGCGGCACGCACGCGTTCAACGACCTGAACATCGACAGCCGCGGCATCACCATCATCGGCGGCGAAAGCACCGACGTGCGCATCCGCGCCGACCGCTTCGGCTGGTCGAACAGCGGCGCGGCCTATGCCGGCTGCACCGATTTCGGCAATACCGGCTGCGGTTTCGACCAGAACAAGCTGATGATCGCCGCGGACGAGATCCGCTTCGGTTCGGGCAAGGTCGGCACCTACGCGTTCGACGGCCGGGTCACGCTCGAAGCGGCGAACGGCATCTATGTCGAAGGCGCAGGTTCGCTCGACACCGGCGATGTCACCCTGAATTTGGTCACGCCGTTCATCGCCGACCGCGCGACCGTCGCCAATCCGCTCGACCAGAAGGTCCGTCCGGATTTCGATTTCCTGTCGAGCACGGCCGTCGCGCTGCGCGCGCAGCCGGTCGCCGCGGGCGCGACCGCGCCGGCCCCCACCGGCAACCGCGCGCCCGGTGCACGGATCGGCATCGGCTCGGCCGACGCGCCGGCCGGCAATGTGACGATCGACGGCACGTCGATCCTCGCCACCGCCGGGATTATCGACATCAATGCGCAACGCAACATCACGCTGACCGGCGCGGTGACCCTGGCGACGCCCGGCTACGCCAAGACGTTCGGCGACGCGGTCGATTCGGTCACGGTGTCGGCCGGCGGCGGCACGATCAACCTCGTCGCGCGCACCGGCAACATCGTCCTGCCGTCGACCAGCACCCTGATCGTCGACAGTTTCGACGGACCCGACGCCAAGGGCCGCCTCGACCGCAACGATGGTCAGGCCGGCACGATCAACCTGCTCGCCAGCCGCGGCATGATCGACCTGTCGGCGAAGCTCAATCCGGGCATCAAGGGGCTGCGTGACGCGTCGCTGACCTTCGATGCCGGTAAATCGTCGTTCGATCTCGGCGGCTTCCTCGCCAGCTATGGATCGGCGTTCCGCGGCGATCTCAACATCCGCGCCGGCCTCGGCGATCTCACATTGGCGCAGGGGCGCACCCTGCGCGCGACCAGCGTCAGGCTGACCGCCGATGGCGGCACGGTCCAGATCGGCGGCACGATCGACACGTCGGGCGTCAGCGTCGCCGGCATGAAGCTGGAGGATGCCAAGACCGCGCGGGTCAATGGCGGCGCGATCGGCCTGTTCGGCGAACACGGCGTCACGCTCGGCGCGACCGCTTTGCTCGACACCCACACCACCGGCTATGCCGACGCCGACAGCCGCGTCGCCAAGGCGGGCGACGTCATGATTGGGATCGGCAGCACCGATGCCGCGCTGACGATCGCGTCGGGCGCGCGGATCGACGTCGGCGCACGCCGGACGCAGGCGGCGCTGGCCAAGGGCAATAGCGGCAACCGGCTGATCGCACAGACGGTCAAGGATCCGTTCACGCTCAGCGACACGACGGTCTATCGCTTCGCCGAGGCCGATGCCGGCGGTGTCGTCACCTATCGCGCGCCGGTCGTCGACAATCTCGTCGACATCCGCTTGCCCGGCACCAACCCGGTGATCGGCGCGCGTTCGGTCCAGATCGAAGGCTTTTATCGCTACGATCTCGATCATCTGGCAGAACTCGCGGAACTCGGCGAGATCACCGGCGTGCGTTCGGCGCTCTCGTTCGACGGCGTCAGCACCTTCACCTATCTCGAATTCGCCGACGGGCTGCAGACCGCGACCGGCCTCGACCCCGACTTCCCGACCAACATCCTCGCGGCCGACTTCGTCACGGCCGACGGCACGCCGTCGGTGGTCAACTTCATCCGCAACTTCGCGATCAGCGCGGCCGATGGCAGCAGCCTCGACGGCATCAGGCTGCGTCCGGGCGTGGAGTTCACGTCGCGCGACACGATCGACATCGTCACCAACTGGAATCTCGGCGCGGGCGAAGTCGATCAGGCGAGCGCGATCGCCGATGGCGTGCTGGTGCCGATCAGCCAGCTGCTGACCGGCGTCCGCTTCGAGGGCGATCCCTATGTCGCCGTGGCGCCGGGCCGCGAGGCCGAGCTGCTCGAGAATTACACCAACATGTATTACCGCGTCGGCGGCCGGATCGACGGCGAAGCGCCGATCGTGACGATGCGCTCGCAGGGTTCGGTCCGCGTCGAAGGCAGCATCAGCGACGGCTTCTTCACCTTCCGCGACCGCACCGATCCGTTCTACATGAGCTATCAGCTCGGCGGCGGCGACCGGCAGGTGCTGCCCGCCACCACCTTCACCTGCGCGACGATCGAATCGGGCGATTGCAGCGGTACGTTCGATTTCCTGACGATCGCCAGCGGCGGCGCCGAATATGATCCGTTCGCGGCCGCGCGCATCAATCTGGCGCAGATCGTCGCCGGCGCCGACACCACCACGTCGATCCCCGCGCCGTTCAGCGCGCGTGCCAACAGCCCGGGCGGCCTCGGTGCGTTCAACGAGAATGGCGAAGAGACCGGCGATCCGTTCGGCACCGCCGCCTTGTTCCCGCTGATCCACGACGGTGCCGACAGCGTGAAATCGTCGAGCCTCCGGATCGTCGCCGGCGCGGATACGAGATTGTCGGCGGACCCGCTGCATGTCGATCGCGCGCAGGCGGCCGACGTCGTCGTGACCGGCGAGCGCAGCTATCAGGTCGCGAGCCCGCGCGGTGTCGCGCAATATGTGACGACCGGCGGCTTCGACCCCAACACCGGCGAATATTTCGGCAATTATAATCTGCAGATCCGCATCACGCCGAACGTCGGCACCAGCGACGTGACCTATGGCTATGTCAATGCCGGGCGCGGCCTGATCGATTACGCCGCGACCAACTCGGACATCAGCCTGGATCCCGCGACGGGCACCGAAATATACACCGTGCTCAACTGGGGCGGTGGCGACGGCGCGCTGCAGGCCTATGTCCGCGAAAAGGCCGACGCCTATTTCCGCTTCATCGATCCCGCCAGCTATGACTTCTCGAACTACGAGAATCTGAGCACCGCGCGTCGCGACGCGCTACGGCTGGGCATCGTCCAGGGTGGCGCCGCGCGCACCGGCGTCGCGGCGCGGTTGAACGATGTGCTCGGCTTCCTCGCGACGATCGGGCCGGAATTCGCGCAGCAGGTGATCGACGGCAGCTTCACCGTGCCGGCCCCGGTCAGCGAGCGGCCGATCACCTATGCCCGCGCCGGCACCGCCTATTACGGCACCGTCGTTCGGACCGGCGACGGCACGATCGACCTCGCTGCGTCCCGCGACGTGACCCTGCTGCGCTCGGCCGAGGTGACCTATCGCAACGGCATCAACCTGCCCGGCACGCCCGACGAGTCGCGCCAGGTCGGCGGCACGGCGGTTTACACCGCCGGCCATCTGCTGGCGCGCGCCCCCGTCACTGCGGCAACGGCCAACGGTCTCACCCGCGTGACCTTGAGCTGGAGCGACGCGCCCCTATTTGCCGCCAGCCTCGCCGACAGCGACTATATCCCGTCGCCGAAAGGCCAGTTTTTCGAGACACCGGCCTTGCTGTCGGGCGGCGGTGCGATCTCGATCGCGGCCGGTGGCGACGTCATCGGCCGGCGCGATGCCTGGGCAGAGGCGTTCCTGACCACGGGCACCGACTTCACGCGCCCGTCGCTCGGCCGGTTCGGCAACAGCTTCCCCGTGCAGTTCAACAGCTTCGACCGGATCAACGAGAGCAATAGCTCGTTGCTCAACCAGATCGGGTCGAATGATCAGCTCTGGCGGACCGGTACGATCGGCCAGAACACGCTGATCGCCGAAGTGCCGCGCTACTTCACCGCGGGCGTCGGCACGCTCGGCGGCGGCGACGTCAGCATCATTGCCGGTGATCGCGTGCAGGATCTGACGGTCGCGCTCAACACCAGCGCGATCACCGCGAACCCGGTGACCGGCACGTCGCCGCTGTCGGCCGCCGACTCGCGGACCAGGGTCGATACCGCACCGATACTCGCCAGCTTCAATCGTGGCGACCTGTCGATTGTCACCGGCAGCGACCTGATCGGCGGCCGGTTCGACATCGCCTCGGGCGCGGGCACGATCGATGTTGGCGGCGACGTCGGCAATGCGCCGCCGATCGACAGGCCGCGGACTTTGCCCAACGCAGTGCAGTTGCGCGTGTCCGACGCCACCGTGGCGCTGGTCGCCAAGGGGGCGGTCGCGCTATCCACCGTTTCGGCGCTCGGTGCGTCGGGCAGCAACCAGACCGATGGCGCCTATGCCAGCGCCGGCAATTTCACCGCGATCGCTACCGCCGACATCTCGGCGAGCGGACCGATCGCCTTGCGCGGTGACATTGCCACCCAGGCGATCGCGTTCGACAACGCTGGCGCGATCGCGCCCGGCTTCGTGCTGCCGCCCGCGTTCCTCGCGACGTCGCTGACCGGCGACATCGCACTGACCGACACGCAGAACGGTCTGACCGACGCCACCTATCTGCTCTATCCGTCGCTGGTCGGCCAGCTCAGCCTGCTCAGCGGTGGGACAATCGACTCGATCTCGGTCGCGATGAGCGACGCCGATCCCTCATTCCTGGCCGGTCAGTTCTCGGTGTTCCGCGGCAGCGTCCAGCTCGGTGGCGGTGCGAACGTGCAGCAGGGCCTGGCATTCGGCTTTCCGGCGGTGCTGCCGACCTCGAGCGAGGCGGACCTGCGGCTGCAGCACAATGAGCGAATCACCCATCTCGGCGATGCTACGCCTGCGCGGATCTATGCCGACGGTTCGATCCTCAATTCGACGATCTCGCTCGCCAAGCAGGCACGGATCGGGGCGGGCCTCGACATCATCGACCTGTTCTTCGTCGGCCAGAACGTCACCGCGTCGGACGTCACCCGTATCACCGCCGGCCGCGACATCATCGCCTCGACCGGCCTGTCGAGCGCGCAGCTGCCCTATTTCATCAGCAACAGCTTCACCGTGGGCGGACCGGGTTCGTTCTACGTCCAGGCCGGCCGCAATCTCGGGCCGTTCATCACCTCGGCGACGATCGCCGGCGTCGATTATGCCGGCGGCATCCGCACCGTCGGCAACGAATACAACCCTTGGCTGAAGCCGGCCGGTGCCGACATCTTCGCCTTCTTCGGCGTCGCCAACGGCGCGAATTACGACGGGCTGCGCGAAACCTATCTCAACCCCGCCAATTTCGCGATGCTCGACGGAGACCTGTTCGCGCAGCTGGTCGACGTCAACGGCAACGCCTCGCCCGATCGCACCCGCCCGGTCTATGCGCCGAAGCTGGCGACGTGGCTGAAGGCCAATGAACCGGGCCTGTTCGCCGGCATCTTCGGCACGACCAGCTATCCCGACACCGATGCCGGCGCTGCGGCGCTGGCGCAGGCGGCTTATGGCAAGACGCAGGAACTCTATACCGCCTTCGCGACGCTCGGCAGTCTCCGTCAGCAGCAATTCCTGATCAAGCAGCTCTATTTCAACGAACTCTCGCAGCCATCCTTCCCCGATAGCCCGTCGTTCCAGCAGTTCATCCGCGGCTATCGCGCGGTCCAGACCCTGTTCCCCGCGACCCTCGGCTATACCGACAATCTCGCTGCCTACACCGCCGACCCATCGACGGTGAACGCCGATCATCCGCTCGGCGTGCCGACGCGCGCGCTGGTCGATGGCCAGCCGGTGCAGGCGAAACAGGTCGCCACCGGTAATGTCGATCTGCGGCTGTCGACGATCGAGACCACGCGCGGCGGCGACGTCACGATCCTCGGGCCCGGCGGCGACTTCATCGCCGGTTCGGTGGTGCGGACATCGGACCAGCCGAACCGGCGCGCGACCGCGGCGGACGACCATTTACGCGGCGGCGTCGCGATCGACGGCCGCTTGGACGGCCGCACCTTCACCGCAGTGCCGCTGGGCTTCGAAGGCATCCTCACCTTGCGCGGCGGCGCGATCAACAGCTTCACCGACGGCGATTTCCGGCTCAACCAGAGCCGGCTGTTCACGCAGTCGGGCGGCGACATCACGATGTGGTCGTCGAACGGCGATCTCAACGCCGGCCAGGGTCCGAAGAGCGCATCGAACTTCCCGCCGATCGTCGTCCGGTTCGATGTCAATGGCGCGAGCGAAGTCGATACCGCCGGCAGCGTCTCGGGCGCGGGCATCGGCGCATTCCGCCAGTCGCCGACCGATCCGGCGTCGAGCGTGATTCTCGTTGCGCCGGTCGGCGAGGTCGATGCCGGCGACGCTGGCGTGCGCGCGTCGGGCAACGTCTTCGTTGCCGCGGCACGCGTGGCCAACGCCGACAATTTCAAGGCCGGCGGCAGTGTCAGCGGCGTGCCGGCGGGCGGCGTCACCGCCGGCCCGGCGGTGCCGGCCGACGCCACGTCGGCCGCGGTGGCGCAGGCGACCAAGGGCAATGACGCGCTGGGCAATGCGGACAAGCGGTCGATCATCACGGTCGACGTGCTGGGTGCGGTCGATGGCGGCGCCGGCGACAAGTGCAAGGATCCGGAGAACAGGGATCCAGAGTGCAGGTGACATGTGCGAAGATTGAGAGCGGATGCAATTGACCGCAACGGCGGCTATGGCGAGGCAAGGCGATGGGTTCGATTGTCGGCAGGCGACCCTCGGGGCGCCGCGTCGATGCGCGGATTGTCGGAGCGATGAGCGCCGAGCAGGCGGACCTGTCGATTCTGCGTCCGTTCACGCTCGATCAGGTCAGTCGCTATCTCGAATTCCTGCGCCGGAACGACGCGAACGACGTGGCCGACGCGGTCGAGGATGCGCTTCGCCTCGAGCTGGACGCGGTCGTCGCGGGGTGGGGCAGTTTGCATTATGATCCGCACCAGCTTCGTCTTATATATACCGCCACACAAAGGCGGCAGATGCACGATCCGGTTTCACAGGCATATCTTCTGCAACGCGCACAGCAAGTGCGGGAGCGCGCGGAATCGATCGGCAGCGACGAAGTCCGCAAAGCGCTTCTCGACCTCGCCCAGACGTTCGATGTGAGGGCCGCAGCCGCAGCGCTTCATTGGGATCATTCCGGCGAGGGGCGCGTCGGATAGCGGGGCTTCCTCGTCGGCTGCGCCTGGATAAGGGTGATTGCGACGAAGATGCCGTTGATCGGGCGGGGCCGACCGCCGGATCGCGCTGAAGTCAGTCCGCCGCTTCGAGCTTGTCCTGCGTGCGCGTCAGGAAATCGCCGGCGTCGTGCCGCTCGTGGAGCTGGCTGGCAGGCTCGCCCATCACCCGGTTGACCATCCGGCCGCGCTGGACCGCGGGCCGCTGCGCGATCCGGTCGGTCCAGCGCTGCAGGTGGACATAGTCCTGGACCTGGAGGAATTCGCCCGCCTCGTACAGCAGGCCCCTGGCCATGCCGCCATACCAGGGCCAGACCGCGATATCGGCGATCGAATAGTCGCTGCCGGCAAGATAGTCATGATCGGCCAGCCGCCGGTCGAGCACGTCGAGCTGCCGCTTCACCTCCATCGCGAAGCGGTCGATCGCATATTCGATCTTCATCGGCGCATAGGCGTAGAAATGGCCGAAGCCGCCGCCGAGATAGGGCGCGCTGCCCATCTGCCAGAACAGCCATGACAGGCATTCGGCGCGCGTGGCGGTGTCGGTCGGCAGGAAGGCGCCGAATTTCTCGGCGAGATAGAGCAGGATCGCGCCCGATTCGAATATGCGGATCGGCGCCGGACCGCCATAATCCATCAGCGCGGGGATCTTCGAGTTGGGATTGACGCCGACGAAACCGCTGCCGAACTGGTCGCCTTCGCTGATGCGGATCAGCCATGCGTCATATTCGGCGCCGGCGTGGCCGAGCGCGAGCAGTTCCTCAAGCATCACCGTGACCTTCACGCCATTCGGCGTGGCCAGCGAATAAAGCTGCAGCGGATGGCGGCCGACCGGGAGCGCCTTCTCGTGCGTCGCCCCCGAGATCGGGCGATTGATGTTGGCGAACCGGCCACCATTGTCCTTGCTCCAGGTCCAGACCGTCGGCGGGGTATATTCGGGTGTTTCGCTCATGTGGGGTTCCGCGCATCCAATGGTGTGAAGTTCCGATGGGCAGCAGATAGGTGGCGAGACGCGATCCGGCTACCGCTGCCCGGCGGCAAAAAGGCTTCGTCTCGTCCGCGCCTAGCGGCCGACCGCGACGCCGCCGGTCTTCACCACCGTCCCGCCCTTCATCACGAAGCCGACGCTTTCCAGCACGCGGACGTTCGCCGCCGGATCGCCGTCCACCGCGATGATGTCGGCAAAGCGGCCGGCCTGGATCGATCCCACGTCGCCGCTGGCGCCAAGCAGGTCGGCGGCATTGCCGGTCGCGGTGCGGATCGCGTCCATCGGCGTCATGCCGGCCTTGACCAGCAGCGCGAACTCCTGCGCATTCTCGCCATGCGCCGAAAGGCCGAACGTGTCGGTACCGAATGCGATCTTGACGCCGGCGGCATAGGCATCGTGCAGGTTGCGCTGGAGCAGCGGCGCGATCACCAGCGCCTTGGCGGCAGTCGACGGGTTGAGCTGTTCGGGATGATCGCGCGCCCGCTCATAGACCTTCTCACCGACGAGCATGGTCGGGACGAGATAGGTGCCATGTTCGCGGAACAATTTATAGCTGCCGGCATCGGCATAGGAGCCATGCTCGATCGAATCGACGCCGAGCGCGATCGTGTGATCGATCGCGATCTTGCCATGGGCGTGCGCGGCCACTTTCATGCCCAGCGCGTGCGCGGTCTCGATCACCGCCTTGATCTCGTCATCGGTCATCAGCTGCAGCTTCGGATCGTCGCCGATCGACATCACCCCGCCCGAGGGCATGATCTTGATGAAGTCGGCGCCCGCACGCTTCAATGCGCGCACCGCGGTTCGCGCCTGCTCCGGGCTGTCGATCAGCGAATCGCGCCAGTGCGGCAGTTCGGCGAACTCGTCGCGCAGCCCGTTGGCCGGATCGCCATGGCCGCCGGTGGGTCCCAGCGGATTGCCCGCCACCCACATCCGCGGCCCCGGCACCACACCGGTCTCGATCGCATGTTTGAGCGCCACGATCACGGCGGTGTTCGCGCCCGCGTCGCGTACCGAGGTGAAGCCGGCGAGCAAAGTGGCGCGGGTGAAGTTGGTCGCTTCGATCGCATCGTCGAATTCGCTGCGCGTGACGGCGTTGCGGATTGGATCGCCCGGGTGCCAGCCGGCGGTGATATGGACATGACAGTCGATCAGCCCGGGCAATACGGTCTTGCCCGACAGATCGATCACCTCGGCGCCCGCGGGCGTCGTGAATCCGGGTTCGATCGCGACGATGCGATCGTCGTGGATCCGGATCGAGACGTTGCTGCGCGCCGCCGCGCCGGTGCCGTCGATCACCCGCCCGGCATGGATCACGATGTCGCGCGCCTGCGCGACGGCGGCGAGCGCGAGCGACATCAATGCACCGAAGATGAGCCTGGCGATCTTCATGATTTCCCCTTTTCCAGGACCGCGAGGCTCGGACGGCGGGGGAGGCAAGTCAATGGGTTATGCGCGACCGCCACGGGCCGCCTCATTTCAAGATATCCTCCGCATCGACCAGCTTCACCTCGTGCATCGCTGTCATCAACATAGTCATTCCCCCCGCAACTCAAGGCGGATTGAGGTGGGGCGGGCGCTGGCGCTTATTGCTCCGGACATCTGCACCGCACTTTTCGGCACGCGGCAACCGCTCTATGGAAGTGGGTCTGGTGTTCTGTGATCCGTCCGAAGGGCCCATAGAGGCCTGTAGCGACCTGCGGGCGTCGGCCTTCCTCGATGCCGGGCGACTTGCGCATGTCGGCGGCGTGATCGCGCCGTCCGTGCCGATCGCATCATCATGACCGACGTGCACCCGGTCATCGCAGGCATCGAACTGGGCGGCACTAAGAGCGTCGCGCTGATCGCGCAGGACGACGCGATCATCGATATGCTGCGAATCCCCACCGGCATGCCCGAGGTGACGTTGCGCGTGCTCTCCGATCAGGTCGCGCGCTGGGCGCAGCGGCATCCGGTGGTGGCGCTCGGCATCGGCAGCTTCGGCCCGCTCGGGCTCGATCGCCGTGCGAGCGATTTCGGCCGGATCACTACGACGCCCAAGCCACACTGGTCGAATGTCGACGTGCGCGGCCATTTCGCCGCGGCGTTCGCGCTGCCGATCGGTTTCGATACCGACGTCGCCGGTGCCGCGCTCGCCGAAGAGCGGTGGGGCGCTGCGGGCGGCTGCCGCGTCCACGTCTATCTGACGATCGGAACCGGCATCGGCGGCGGCATCGTCGTCGATGGCCGCCCGGTGCACGGCCTCGTCCATCCCGAATTCGGCCACATCCGCATTCGTCGATCGGCCGGCGACTCTTTTGCCGGCGTCTGCCCGTTCCACGGAGATTGCCTCGAGGGACTCGCATCCGGTCCGGCGATCGCGGCACGCGCCGGTGCGCCGGCGGAGACGCTCGCGCCCGATCATCCGGTCTGGCGGCAGGTTGCCGACGAACTGGCCGAACTGATGGCGATGCTGATCCTGACCGTTTCGCCCGAACGCATCCTGATCGGCGGGGGCGTCGGCCAGAACCACGCGGCACTGCTGGGCAGGACCCGCGGCACCACCGCGCGCCTGCTCGGCGGCTATGTCGCCGGACTGACGCCCGCGATGCTCGACGGCGTCATCCGCAATCCCGCGCTCGGCGATCGCGCCGGCCCGCTCGGCGCGATCGCGCTCGGCCGGCAGGCGCTGGAGGATGTGGGCCGATAGCGCGCGACAGTGGCGAGCGCGACTGCCGTCATTGTGAGCGATGCTCCACCGAACCACGTCCGGGTTGCCAGCTTCCGCCTTCCGCTCAGCCAAAGCGCTCCTTGATGTAGCGTGCCGTTTCGCTGGGCGATAATTCCTGCGAAGAGTTGCCGCTGCGCACGAAAAATCGTTCGGCCATCTGCCCGGCTTTGTCGCCGAGTGTGACGAACATCGCCGAACTGGCCGGCTTCACGTCTACTTTGCAGATCTGTGCAGGCCCGGCGAATGGGAATGAGACGTTGATTCTGGAAGCGCGGAAGGCTTGGCCGAAATGCTTGCCAAATTGATTGGTCAGGTGGAGTTCGATTTTATCGACGTTTCCGCCAAGACACTTGAAGTCGCAGTCGAGGCCGGTCACGATGCCGTCGTCATTGACACCAATCAGCAAAGTTCCGCCCCCACCGTTCGTAAACGCAGCAACGGTCTTGATGACGACATCTTCGAGCTTCTTGTTTCGCTGGTTGAGAACGATATCCCAACACAAGGTTTGCTTGAATTCGAGCCGCTCATGCTCGCCTTCCGCGATCAGGCGTTCCATTTCGGCATGGCCGGGCCGCACGATCGGTGCCGGCTGGGCGGCTGGTCCGATGACGAGCACGCCATGCTGCTCGATCAGTTCGTGCTCGGCGAGTGCCTGAAAAATGATCGGCCGGATAACACCCCTCAACAGTCCTTTCGTGGAGCGAAAGCCCAGTGCCCGCGACACGGCCTGCAGGATCTGATCGGCCGTCGCGCCCATGTTGAGTCGCACGATTTCGATGATCGCCTTGCGGATTTCCGCCGGCGGCAAGGTCTCGGGTCGGCGCAGTGAGAGACATTTCACGTTGGTTCGATCGCGAACCGCGACCGCCGCACCGGGAACTGCCAGAAAATCACCATCCTTCCGCAGCCGCGAAGCAAGAACCGCGACGTTGATGGCTGCCTCGACGCTTTCCTGAATTCTGCCGCCTGCGCGTTTGAGTCCCCAGGCCTCGCGGATACGATTGACGACTTCATCGACATGGACGGGTCCCTCTACCGCCACGACCTGCTCCGCCATCGCCGTCAGTAGACCCAAGGGCGCTGCATGGAGTTCGGCCGTCTGATAGGGAGGCTTGACCGGAACCGCTTCCACATAAGCAGATGAGATCGACTGAAGATGGTCGATCTCGACGAGTCCGATCTCTGTAACGTCCTCGCGTTCGATGGTGACGATCTCGATCGGCACGGCGCGCGTTCGGACGGCCATGGCTTCGTCGCGGACGGCCAGTTCGGCCTTTGCGGTTTCGATCGCCCTCGCGACCTTTTCGAGCTGTTCGAGCGGCCGTTGAAACCAGTCGGTGCTCCAGATGCGGTGGATTGCCCAGCCATGATCTTCGAGCACCGACTGCCGTAGCCTGTCCCGGTCGCGCGCGGATCGTGATTCATGGTACGGCGCACCATCGCATTCGATTCCAAGGACATAGCGGTCGGGGTAATCCGGATCCGCGATCGCGAGGTCGATAAAGAAGCCGGCAATTCCCACTTGGCGCTTCACTTGATACCCACGCGCGTGAAGGGCGCGGGCGACCTGTTCTTCGAAGACGCTGTCGTGATCCCGGCCGGTACTTGCCGACATCGCGAGGCGGCCGGTCCGGGCAAAGTGCAGAAAGAGCTTGAATGCGAACACGCCCTTGCGGCTGCTGGCGAAATCGGGGTCGATCTGTTCGTCGGTAATCGAAGAAAAAACCTCGCAGCGGCGCTTGGCGCGACTGATCAGCACGTTGAGGCGCCGTTCACCACCTTCCGTTCCCAAAGGACCAAAGCGCATCGCAGGCGCGCCGCCCGCCACGCTCGGTCCGTATCCGACCGAAATGAAGATCACATCGCGTTCGTCACCCTGTACGTTTTCGAGATTTTTGATGAAGAATGGTTCGCTGTAGTGCGCCTGGAAAAATGCTTCGTCTTCCAGAGCGAGGCCGCGACGCAATAGCTCGACCTGATCGAAGATCGCACGACGCTGTGCGGCGGAGAACGTCGCGACACCGAGCGAGAGTTCCGGCGAGTTCCGCGCGTGGGTGATGATGGCCTGGGCGATGATCTTCGCCTCGATCGGATTGGTGCGGGTCGTCCCGGTCTCGAAGATGCCGTCTGCGACATGATGAAAGCGGAGCCCCATGCCCGCTTCAGTCGTGTGCGGACTGGGTACGATGAACAATTTGTCCTCGTAAAATTGCCGATTCGAAACCGCGATCAGTGACTGATGGCGACTGCGATAATGCCAGCGCAGCATTCGGGTCGGGAGACCGCGCGCGCTGAACAGTCCCAATATGCTCTCGATATCGGCAACCTTGGCGCCGTCATCCTCACCATCGTCGTCCGGCGCGTTGCCTGTCACTTTTGCAAAAAACGCTGTCGGCGGAAGCTGCTTGGGATCGCCGACCACGACCACCTGACGGCAACGCGCGACGGCTCCGAGGGCATCCACCGGTTGAATCTGGCTCGCTTCGTCCATCACCAGCAGATCGAAAGTCAGCGCGCCGGGCGGCAGGAACTGGGCGATGGAGAGCGGACTCATCATGAAGACGGGTTTCAGCGCCTGAATGGCGGGCGCCGCGCGCTGCATCAACTGGCGGATCGGCAGGTGGCCTCGCTTCCTCTCCATCTCCGCGCGGAGCGTGCCGAGCGGGCCGATGGTTCCGCCGCTTCGAGGTGGGATCTGGCGATGGTGGGCACGGACGACTTCCAGACTCGAAGCCTCGATGCGCTGCTGGTCGAAGGCGGCGAATTCGCTCACCCGCCGGCTGTGCAGGTCGCCGTCGAACGTCGCCAATTCAGGTTCTCGCGCGACCTGATCGGCAAAAATCGCCTCATAATAGCTCATTTCGAACGCGGCGATCGCCTCAGTTGGAGCGAGACGCCCGTCGTGCAGCCGATCGACCAACGCGTCGAGACCCGCGGCGTTCGCTTCCACGGCGCGCCCGCTATAGGCGACCCATCGTGACAATGTTTCAGTTCGTCCAGTCCAGCCGTGCAGCTTCCCGGACATTGCCTGGATCGGCGTCGATTCAAATGGATCGGACCCCAGGAGCGTCGCGATGTCGGCACGCAGATCGTTCAGCAGCGAACCGAACTTCTGCAGAAAGTCAGATTGTTCGCCCCGGATCGCGGCGGCCTTTCCGGCCGGAGCGCCGCGATCGTCGAATCCGCTTGCCAGCGTGCGAATATCGGAATTGGCGAAGACCCAATCGGTTGCGGTGCGCAAGCTTTGCCAAATTGACGCCTTGCCCAGCCATTCCGGGCCGAAGGCGGCAGTGCCCAGCGCGTCGGCATTCGCAAGCCGTTCCGCGGCAATCCGGGCGGTGCTCAGGTCTGCAAGCTGCCGGCAGCATTCAAGGAGAGATTCCGGAACGTCGCGCAAGACGGCGACAGCCATAGATCTTGCCTGGCCAATCTTGACCAAGCCATCGGTGATCGCACCAAGCGACGAGAGTTCGCCGCTGGCATCATTATCGAACACGAGCGCACTCTTCACGGCGAGCAGTTCGAAGAGTGCCTGAGCCATGGCACGGACGTCGCCGGCGATTGGTTTCGCTCTGCTTGCGAGCGCGCCGACCTCCGACCGATTGGGCAGGTTTCCCGCGATCAACCGCGGTTCCGCGCCCAGGCCGCGCAAACTGTGCATCCATTCGACCAACGCTCTCAGCGGGGCGGCGTCTGTGCGTTCGCCGCGCCAATCGAGATCGAATGCCGCGCGTCCGAATGCGTCGTCATCGCGGATCACGCGCAAAGCTGCCTGTCCGCGCGCCAACGCATCGAGAACGGCGAGTGTTTCGGCCAGCGGCAAATTGCCATTGGTCAGCATCGACCGCACGAGCCGGTTTGCGTTTCGCCACGTGCCATTGAGCCAGCGGAACATTCCCGTGCCATGCGCGGCAAGCGTGATCCGCGCCTGTGCGAAATCCTGCGACCACGCTGCATCATTCAGTTGCGAACCCACGGTCTGGCGTGCCGATGCCAATGCCTCGACAGCATCCACGAGATCGCTCGCCTGCTGGACACCACGATCCCAGACGCTCGCAACGAACGCATCGGGACTTGCATCGGGTGCTGCGGCCACACGTTCCCCAACGATGATTGCTCGCTCGATTTCCGCCAGTGTCGTCGATGACGATTGCCCCATCGCACGTGTCAGGCGCACCGCGGTTTCGATAAGGCCGGGCAGGGCGGCGTCGAGACGGCCGGCGATTTCGAAGCCGCCAGTGGGAAAATCCATCGGTAGCGCTTCCAGCGTCGATCGCGCCGTAGAAATCTCGGCTTCCCAAGCCCCGTCATTCAATAATGGGGTGAGCTTTTGCGCCAATTCACCATAAAGCTCGCCCGTTTCGACGAGGCTCGCGATGTCGTCGCGCTGGCGTTCCCAAACGGAGGCACCGAGCGCGATGCCTGACAGCGGCGAATCCGCAATGCGTTGAGTGAGATTTTCGATCGGCCCCAACGCCGCGAATGTCGAAGGCTTGGGCAATTGCACCATGGCTGCCAGGTCGGACTGCTCGGCATCGATCGTTTCGATCTGTAATGCCAGTTCGGCAATCCGTCGGGCGAAACGATCGACCTCGGCCGGCAATACAGTCTTGAGGCCGATACCGTGCCATTCGTGATCGATCGGACGGCCAATGTCCGCCACGCGCTCGGCGAGTTCGGAGACGGCTTCGTGCGCCTTGCTGAAATCCACGCGCGACCATGCGGTCGGCGCGCCGAGCACGATATCGTTCGGGGCGTGACCGTCCTGCTTCAATCTGGTGAGTTGACCGATGACGGCATAGGGCGTGAGTCCAGCCTTGCCGTTCGCCCGGTGCAGACGTTCGGCATGGGCGTTCAAGCGATCACGTGCCTCGACGAGGCGCGCATTCAATGTATCGGGCCAATCGCCTTTCGGCGTTCCGAGTTGCCAAGTCCGGCGCAACTCTTCGAGCAGCGCACGCTTGTTGGCCTTGTTGCTGTGCAATTCCAGACACGCATCGCCGACCCCCTTGGTGTCGAGCCGGCGCTTCACGACCTCCAGCGCCGCCATCTTCTCGGCAAGGAACAGCACGGTTTTTCCGTCGGCGATGGCGGACGCGATGATATTGGCGATGGTTTGTGATTTTCCGGTGCCGGGCGGTCCCTGGATCACGAGATTCCGGCCGCGCCGTACCTCGTGCACGGCCAGCGTTTGCGAACTGTCGCTATCGACGATGTGCAGCATGTCGGCCGGCGCAATGTAGGGGTCGATCGCGACGTCGTCGGGCACGAGTTCGTCCGGCGCCTCGAAGCCGTCGGCCAGCAACGCGCGGATCAGTGGCTGATCGCTGATCCTGCCTTTCGTCGGCCAGACGCTGGCATCGAGATCGCGGTACATCAGGAATTTCGCAAACGAGAAGAAGCCGAGGACGATGTGGTTCGGCTGGACGCTCCAGCCGGCCTTCGCCGTTATCGCCTCGGCCACTGCCGCGAGGTACGAAGCCGGGTCGAAATCCTCGCTCGTATCGAAGGGCGGCAGCTTCAGGCCGTGAACCCGATCGAGAAAGGCTTCCAGCGAGAGATTGGCAGCCGGTTCCTCCTGACGCCAGCGCAGCTTGAACTTCTCCGCCGCGTTGCCGCGTTCGAGCGCGACGGGTATCAGGATCAGCGGTGCGAAACGGATATTCGCGGCGTTGATCGGATCGATCCATTTCAACGTCCCCAGCGCAAGGAACAGGATATTTACACCCTGCTCTTCCTCCAGTGTGCGGGCGTCATCGTTGAGATCGAGCAAGCGCTTCTGAAGGCCTGAAGGCGTCATCCTCGTTTGAAGCCGGGTGTCGGCATGGCGGCTGAGGATGCCGCGATCATCGACGCTTTCATCATCGGGTTGGGCGAGATCGACGATTTCTTCGGCATCGGGCGATTCATCGTTCACGCCGCTGCGATCCGGGCGACCAGCCAGAAATGTGAAAGCCCGGCTTTCGCGAACCATCAGCCGGAAAATTTCGTCGGAACGTTCGTCCACGATCTCAAGACTTCTGGCTGCCTTCGCCGACTGTGGGATGTTGAGCAGCCGGTTGCGTGCAGATAAATCGAGCAGTTCCGTCCGCGCCCGCTCCAATTTTTCCTCAACAGTGAGCGTGCCCTGAAAAATCGAGGCTGGGTCGGCGCCATCGGTTGGCTTTGCTTGCTGCATGTTCGTTCCCAACCCGTCCCATCGCGACGATGCATCGCTCTATCGTCATCTTATAGAGCATAATGAGAACAATGCGTCGAAGCGGAAATTGATGTGAGCAATCGACCGGCTGGGTGTGGCTTGGTCGCAATCGCAGAGGGTCGGATCCGTCATTTGATCAGCGCGACATCGAGGGACTTCAACGCTGGAACAAGTCCTGCAAGCGTGACGAGATCGATCACGGGGGTTGCCGTGAGATTTGCCCCCACTGCGCGATCGTAGACAGCCGCGCAGTTCGTTTTCAGCAGCCTCGAATGATAGAGAATCCCGTCGAGGTCGGTCTGGTCATAGACGTCCTGGCTGAAGGCACGCGCCTCATCCTGAGCTTTTGCGCCATTGATATCGGTTGAGACGCCGAGCAGGAAGCAGCCATTGCCGCGCAGATCGAGCATCCGGAGCGGCCGCGTCGCGGCGACGCGCGTTGCGCCCCAGGCAAGAATCTCTGTCAGCATCACTTCGCGAGCGCTCACGCCTTCGTATCGGTCGCGCAGGATGGTCTCCGCTATACCGGTCGCAAGATTCTCTGCCGCATAGATCAGGGCAAAGCTCCTGCCTGGACTGGCGAAGCGCGTCTCGCCATAGCCCATGCCGAGCGGCGTGGCGCGAAACGTCAAGGGCGTGACGCGGACATAGTCGATGGGTTCGAAGCGACCGATCAGGCGCGCGATGGTCGCGGGATCGAGCCGCATGCGGTCAGCCGAAGTCGCGCTCGGCTGCCTTCACGACCCGGTCGCAATGCCCGCCCTTGAGCATCGCCAGCGGCGTCTGCATGTCGAGGCTGAAATGTGGCTGACGCAACCACAACCACGCCGCGCGCGCGTCCGGGGCGACGCGCACGACGTCGGCAAGACCTGCTACCGGCCGCGCGTCGACGAACTGCTCGAGCGGATAGTCGCGTTTGCGCTCGCCGCGCAGGAGTCCGATCACGGCGCCGCGCCGATGCCATTCGTTGAGCGTCGAGCGCGGGATGCCGAGCCGGGCTTCGATCTCCCCCGCGCCAGCGACCACGCCGGCCCAGCTTTCGACCGGGCGCGAAATTGCGTAGTCGGTCAGCCGCGCGATCCCGTCGTCACGGCTGATCCGTTCGCCGAGTCCCGCACCTTCGCTACGCTCTACCGGCCCGCCTGCCTCATAGGCCACGCGCACCGGAACGTCCGCAGCCTGATGCCGTCCGGCGTCGAGCAGTATCTCCCGAAGACGATCCTCGGCGAGCGGAATCCGGCCGCGTTCGGCAGCCGAGAGCGCGCTGATCGTGCGCGAGATTGCGTCGAGCAATTGTGCCATCTCGAAAATGGCGTCCCGCGGCGCGCCCGGGTTATGCCGGGCAAGTGCCGACCTCATTTCGGTTTCCGGTAGGCTCCGGAACTTCGGCGTGGCGGCGGACACAAGCATTGCAGCTTCTGCCATGATCGACTCCTTCGTCAATCGATATAGGCCGGTTTGTCCCGATTGTCCAGATTGGCCAATCGAGGCGAAATGCGCCGGTTCGCCACCCTGCTCAGGCGAAATTGCCGTCGAACGGTTCTCCGCGTTCTTCGATTTCGTGCGCGGTGTCGGTGCCCTCGTCAGGCGTATCGGGTTCGGGGTGCGGCGGGGTGGGGTCGGGCGGTTCGGGCGGGTTTGCTGGCTTTCCGGTCATCAGCGACATCCTCATGCTGTTGTCGACGGACAACGCCTCCGGGCCGCGCATGTTCATTCGCGCGGCAGGTTCGGGGCGCATGAAGGCCGATATCGGGTTCGTGCGTTGATGCGCGGAACGGGCCGCGGCAATTTTGCGCGCCGAATCCCGCCGTTCGGCACGGACCACGCGCCGCGCGATTTGACCTGCACCCGCGCAGCGGCAACAAGCCGCATCATGCTCCTGCCACCCGACGATTCCGAGCCGCGTCGTCCGCACGCGGCCATCCGCGCCGGCTGGCTGGCGCTTGGCGGAGTCTTCGTGCTGCTCGGCGTGATCGGCGCCTTCCTGCCGCTGATGCCGACCACGATCTTCCTGATCCTCGCCGCCGCTTGCTTCGGCCGCTCCTCGCCGCGACTGGAGGCCTGGCTGCTCGATCATCCGCGTTTCGGGTTGACGCTGCGCGCGTGGCGGTCGGAGGGCGCGATCCCGCGGCGAGCCAAGATCTTCGCCTGCACCGGCATGACGATCGGCTTTGTGGTGTTCCTGATCACCGCGCATCCGCATCGCCTGCTGGCGGTCGCGGTCGCGCTGACGTTCGTTGCCGTCGCCGCGTGGATCGTGTCGCGTCCGGTGCCCGGCGGGCATCGCTGACCCGACACATTCACGCCTGCCGGGATTTGGGTCTGCGCGCCACCCCTGATAAGGGGCTGCGCATCGGCGGCCCGATTCGGGAGAATCGCGCCGCAGCATTCAGGAGCTTACGCCACTATGGCATCGTACAAGGACCCGAGTTTTCAAGAGCGTGCCGAGCTCGCCAGACAGGCCAAGCAGAAGGCGCTCGACAAGCTGCGGGCCAAGCCGGCCGTCGATCCCGCCATTCTCGCCGAACGCGCCGCCGCGCGGGCAGAGCGCGAAAAGGCGGAGGCGGAAGCGCGCGCCGTGCGCAATGCCGAGCGCGAGCGCGCCCGCGAACAGGCTAAGGCCGAGAAGCAGGCCGCCGCCGAAGCCGCCGCGCTCGCGGCGCAGGCCGAGAAGCCGCCCGAGATGACCGAGGCCGAGCGCAAGGCCGCGCGCGACGCGCGCTACGCCGCGCGCAAGAACCGCAAGAAATAGCGGGAAGCGCCGCCGGCCACGCCGTCAGGCGAACAACTGGCCGCCCTTGATCATCTGCAGCATGCGACCCTGAACCGGCAGCCCGTCGAACGGCGTGTTGCCGGCGGTCGCGGCGAGGCGGGCGACGTCGATGCGCCACGGCGCGTGGGGATCGAACAGGATCAGGTCGGCCGGCGCGCCCGGCGCCATCACGCCGCCCTCGACGCCCAGCAGCCGCGCGGGGTTGGTCGAGAGCAGGCGGAACAGGCCTTCGGTCGAGATCTGCCCGTCGCGGACCAGCGCGAGGCCCATCGGCAGCAACGTCTCCGCGCCCGCCATGCCGGGCGCCGAATCGGCGAACGGGAGGCGCTTGTCCTCAGGGCCGCGCGGGTCGTGCGCCGAGCACAGCACGTCGATCGTGCCGTCGGCGATCGCCTCCAGCGCCGCGCGCCGGTCCGACTCGTCGCGCAGCGGCGGCGACAGATGGGCGAAGGTGCGGAAGTCCGAGACCGCGATATCGGACAGATGGAGATGCGCCGGGCTGATGCCGCAGGTGACGGCCTGGCCGGCGGCCTTGGCGGCGCGGATCAGATCGAAACCGGCGGCGGTCGTGACCTGCCGGAAATGGATCGGCGCGCCGGCCTCGCGCGCCAGGCAGAGGTCGCGCATGATCGCGATCGGTTCGGCGATCGCGGGCGCGGAAGGAAGTCCGAGGCGGGTCGCAGTCTCGCCCGCGGTCGCGACCGCGTCGCCCGCAAGCCCGCCATCCTCGGCATGCGCGATGAACACAAGATCGTGCGCGTTGGCATATTTGAGCGCGCGCAGCATGACGCTCGAATCGGGAATCCAGCGCCGGCCGCACGACACCGCCTTCGCCCCCGATGCGTGCATCAGCCCATATTCGGCGAGCTCGCGGCCTTCGAGGCCACGTGTCGCGGCGGCGATCGGATGGATCCACAGATCGGGCTTGCCGGCGGCGGCGGCGCGCTGGATCAGGCCGGGATCGTCGAGCGGCGGCGACTGGTCGGGCATCAGCCCGGCGCGAGTGATGCCGCCGGCACGCATCGCCGGCAGGTCGATCGCGAAGATGCCGAGATCGACGATCCCGGGCGCGATCATCGCCCCCGCCGCATCGAGCATATCGGCGTCGGCGGGGGCATCGAAATGCCCGACGGCGGCGATGCGGCCGTCGCGGATCAGCACGCCGCCGGGCGCGGTGCCACCGGCCGGGTTGACGATCAGGCCGTTGCGGACGGCGCGGTCCTTCATGCCCACCCGTCCACACCACGCCGCTTCCGCGTCAGCACGTCGAGACAGGCCATGCGGACGGCGACGCCCATCTCGACCTGTTCGGTGATCGCCGAACGTCGCTTGTCGTCGGCCACGCTGCTGGTGATCTCGACGCCGCGGTTCATCGGGCCGGGGTGCATCACCAGCGCGTCGGGCTTCGCGCGTTCGAGCCGCTCGGGGGTCAGCCCCCAGAAGGCGTGGAATTCGCGCGGCGAGGGGATGAAGCCGCCCGCCATGCGTTCGTTCTGCAGGCGCAGCATCATCACCACATCGACATCGGCGATGCCGCGATCGAAATCGGTGAAGGCGGTGACGCCCATCCGCTCGATCGCCGGCGGCAGCAGGGTCGGCGGACCGACGACATGGACCTCGGCGGCGAGCGCGGTCAGCGCGAGGATGTTCGAGCGCGCGACCCGGCTGTGCATGATGTCGCCGCAGATCGCGACCTTGAGTCCGGCGATCGCGCCCTTGCGGCGGCGGATCGTCAGCGCGTCGAGCAACGCCTGGGTCGGATGCTCGTGCCAGCCGTCGCCGGCGTTGAGCACCGGGCAGTCGACCTTGTCGGCGATCAGCCGCACCGCGCCCGAACTCTGGTGGCGGATGACGATGCAGTCGGCGCGCATCGCGTTGAGCGTCATCGCCGTATCGATCAGCGTCTCGCCCTTCTTCACGCTCGACTGCGCGGCGTGCATGTTGACGACGTCGGCGCCCAGCCTCTTGCCGGCGATCTCGAACGACAGCAAAGTCCGTGTGCTGTTTTCGAAGAAGGCATTGATCAGCGTCATGCCCGACAGCCGGTCGTCATGCTTCGAGGCGCTGCGGTTCAGATCGACCCACTGCTCGGCCTCGTCGAGCAGGAACATGATCTCGTGTGGCTGCAGACCGGAAATGCCGGTCAGATGGCGATGGGGGAATGCCTGGGCACCGTGGAGCCCGAAGGCTGACGAGGAAGGGGTGGCCGGCATCGGTTCGGGGCGTTAGCGCCGCGACGGAGCAAGCTCAAGTAGGTCGCATCATGGTGCGGCGTATCGGCGATTTCCCTGGCTCGATCCACCATAACAGGTCGGTTTTCGCGATTTGGCCCGTTTATCAGGGATACGCGAAGGGTGAAACGGCGCCTCGTCGGAAAAATATATCATGATTACATGGTCTTGGTCCGAGAAAGCCCGACGCACCTGTTATCGTGCAGAACAGGGGATGCGATTGTGCAGAACAGGTCGGATTCGATGTCGTAACAGGTCGAATGGCTTGCATAACAGGACGGCTTCCGAAGCGGTCCGAAACCGTCGACCTCGTTCCCGGACCAACCGGCGCTTGAAGCCGCCGGGGCGGGATGCTAGCCGCGCGGCCATGTCCGTAGACACCAAAACCGTCCGCAAGATCGCCAGCCTGGCCCGCATCGCCGTCACCGACGCCGAGGCGGAAGCGCTGGTGCCCGAACTCAACAACATCCTCGGCTGGATCGAGCAACTCCGCGAGGTCGACACGTCGCAGGTCGAGCCGATGACCGCGGTGATCGCCAACACGCTGCGGCTGCGCGACGATGTCGTCACCGACGGCGGGATCTGCGACAAGGTGCTGGCGAACGCGCCGCAGGCCGAGCATGGATTTTTCGCGGTGCCGAAGGTGATCGAGTGACGATGGCACATCGGCACGCGATCATCCCCCCGCTGGCGGCTTTAAAGCCCCTCCCCTTCAGGGGAGGGGTTGGGGTGGGGGACTCCGACAGTCGGTTTCGATGCCGGAAACGGCGCTTGATCTCGTCCGATGTAGCTCGCTTCGCTCGCCCCCACCCCAACCCCTCCCCTGAAGGGGAGGGGCTTGCACAGTGCACTTCGACAGCCCCCACGGAATTGACCCTATGACCGTCCTCACCGACCTCGGCGTCGCCGCGATCCGCGACGGCGTCCGCGACGGCGCCTTTTCGGCGCGCGAAGTCGCCGGCGCCTTCGTCGACGCGGTCGCCGCCGCCAAGCCGTTGAACGCTTTCCTCGTCGAGACGCCCGAGCATGCGTTCGCCGCTGCCGACGCGGCCGATGCGGCGCGTGTCGCCGGCACGCTCAAGCCCTTGTCGGGCGTGCCGATCGGCATGAAGGATCTGTTCTGCACCGAAGGCGTCGAGACGACGGCGGCCAGCCTGATCCTCGGCGGCTTCACGCCGCGTTATGAATCGACGGTCTCGGGCAATCTGTGGGCGGCCGGCGCCGGCATGCTCGGCAAGCTCAACATGGACCAGTTCGCGATGGGGTCTTCGAACGAGACCAGCGCGTTCGGCACTGTGATCTCGCCGTGGCGGCGCAAGGATGGCGGCAATGCGCCGCTGGCGCCGGGCGGCTCGTCGGGCGGCAGCGCGGCGGCGATCTCGGCGCGGCTGTGCCCGGCGGCGACCGGCACCGATACCGGCGGCTCGATCCGCCAGCCCGCCGCCTTCACCGGCATCGCCGGCATCAAGCCCACCTATGGCCGCTGTTCGCGCTGGGGCGTCGTCGCCTTCGCGTCGTCGCTCGACCAGGCCGGGCCGATGGCGCGCGACGTGCGGGACTGCGCGATCATGCTCGAGGCGATGGCCGGGTTCGACGCCAAGGACAGCACCTCGCTGCAGCTCGACGTGCCGCGCTGGGAGGCTGGGCTGTCGAGCGGTCTCGCGGGCAAGAAGGTGGGTATCCCCAAGGAATATCGGGTCGACGGGATGCCGGCCGAGATCGAGGCACTGTGGGAGCAGGGCATCGCCTGGCTGAAGGATGCCGGCGCCGAAATCGTCGAGGTGTCGCTGCCGCACACCCGCTATGCGCTGCCGACCTATTACATCATCGCGCCGGCCGAGGCGTCGTCGAACCTCGCGCGCTATGACGGCGTCCGCTATGGCCTGCGCGACCTGCCCGACGGTGCGGGCCTGCAGGACATGTATGCCGCGACGCGCGCCGCCGGCTTCGGCCCCGAGGTCAAGCGCCGGATCATGATCGGCACCTATGTGCTGTCGGCCGGATTCTACGACGCCTATTACAACCAGGCGCAGAAGGTCCGCACGCTGATCGCGCAGGATTTCGACCGGGCCTGGGAAAGCTGCGACCTGCTGCTGACGCCGACCGCGCCCTCGGCCGCCTTCGCGCTCGGCGAGAAATCGGCGGATCCGATCGCGATGTATCTGAACGACGTCTTCACCGTGCCGTCGTCGCTGGCGGGGCTGCCGGCGATGTCGGTGCCGGGCGGGCTCGACGGGCAGGGGCTGCCGCTGGGGCTCCAGATCATCGGCAGGGCGCTCGATGAGCAGGGCGTGCTGAACGCGGCGCTGGCGATCGAGGAGCGAGCGGGGTTCGCGGCGCGGCCGGGGAAGTGGTGGTAAGCGGCGGACCTCTGCTCGACAGGTAATACCTGCGATGGTAAAACCGAGAGCATGGGCAAGGTCAGCAATCTCACGGTCAAGGGACAAGTCACGATCCCCAAGGATGTACGCGACGCGCTGGGACTCAAGCCCGGCGAGCCGGTGGAGATCGAGTGGCGCGGCGGAGACGAGGCGGTGATTCGCAAGCCGCGTTTCGATCGTGAATCCGAAATCGCGAGGATTCGCGCGGAGATCGAAGCCGCGGTCGCTGACTTTCCAAGCCTGCAGCCAGGCAGGTCCACGGACGATATCATGCGCGAGATTCGAGGGAATGAAGCTTTCCCGCCATGATCATGCTGGATACGAATATCGTGATCGACCTGCTGCAGCATGATCCGCGATGGCACAACTGGTCGACCGCGGCGCTTGCAATGGCGCGCGCCGAAGCCAAGGTCGGGGTCAGTGCGATCGTCGTCGCGGAATTGGGCGCGGTGAGCGGCGATCTCGCCGTTCTCATGGATCGGCTCGAGCGGGCAGGGCTTTCGGTCCATGATTTCGGCGCGCTGCCCGCCCACCGGGCCGGCGTGGTGCACCGCGCATACCGCAAGGCGGGCGGACAACGTGACAAGATCCTCGCCGATTTTCTCATCGGCGCGCATGCTGAGGCCGAGGCAGATGCCTTGATCACCCGCGATCCGCGGCCTTATCGCAGCTATTTTCCATCGCTTGTGCTCATCAGCCCTTCGAAAGACGATCATGACTGAATCCACCTACCGCATCCAGGGCGCCACCGGCGATTGGGAGGTCGTGATCGGCCTCGAGGTCCACGCCCAGATCACGTCGAACGCCAAGCTGTTCTCCGGCGCGGCGACCGAATTCGGCGCCGAACCCAATTCGCAGGTCAGCCTGATCGACGCGGCGATGCCCGGCATGCTGCCGGTGCCCAACGGCGAATGCATCCGCCAGGCGGTGCGCACCGGCATGGCGATCGATGCGCAGATCAATCGCTGGTCGCGCTTCGACCGCAAGAATTATTTCTACGCCGATCTGCCGCAGGGTTATCAGATCAGCCAGCTCTATCATCCGCTGGTGGGCGAGGGGGCGATCGAGATCGAACCCGCCGAGGGGGTGACCAAGACGATCGGCGTCGAGCGGATTCATGTCGAGCAGGATGCCGGCAAGCTGATGCACGATCAGCACCCGACCAGCTCCTATGTCGATCTCAACCGCTGCGGCGTCGCGCTGATGGAGATCGTCTCGCGGCCCGACATGCGGTCGCCCGCGGAAGCCGGCGCCTATGTGAAGAAATTGCGGTCGATCCTGCGCTATGTCGGTTCGTGTGACGGCAATATGGAAGAGGGATCGATGCGCGCCGACGTCAACGTCAGCGTGCGCCGGCCCGGCGCGGAACTGGGCACGCGGACCGAGACCAAGAACGTCAATTCGGTGCGCTTCGTGATGGCGACGATCGAATCGGAGGCCAACCGCCAGGTCGATGTGATCGAGGCGGGCGGCAGGATCGTCCAGGAAACCCGCCAGTTCATCCCCGAGACCGGCAAGACCGAGTCGATGCGATCGAAGGAGGATGCGCACGACTATCGCTATTTCCCCGATCCCGACTTGCTGCCGCTGGTGCTCGACGATGACTTTCTCGCCGCATGCCGCGCCAGCCTGCCCGAACTGCCCGACGCCAAGCGCAAGCGCTACGAGACCGCGCTCGGCCTGACGCCCTATGCGGCCGCGGTGATCACCGCCGACGTCGAGACCGCGCGCTGGTTCGAGGCACTGCTCGATGCGTGCGGCGATCCGGCAATGGCGCGGGCGGCATCGAACTGGCTGACCTCCGACCTGTTCGGCGCGCTCAACCGGCTGGGCAAGGACATCGTCGACAGCCCGGTCAGCCCCGCGCAGGGCGCCGAACTGCTGAAGCTGGTCGCCGACAAGACGCTGTCGGGCACGCTCGCCAAGCAGGTGTTCGAGATCATGCTCGAAACCGGCGACGATCCGTCGAAGATCGTCGAGGAAAAGGGGCTCAGGCAGACCAGCGACACCGGCGCGATCGAGGCGGCGATCGCCGACGTGATGGCGGCCAATGCCGACAAGGTCGCCGATTATCGCGGCGGCAAGGATAAATTGTTCGGCTTCTTCGTCGGCCAGACGATGAAGGCGATGGGCGGCAAGGCCAATCCGGGGGTTGTCAACGAGCTGTTGAAGAAAGCGCTTGCCTGATCGGGTGAGTTGAGGAATCCTTGAGCCGTTCTTTTGAACGGGGGGTAAAAGTGAGAGGAAATTTATTCGCCGTGGCGATTGCCGCGGCGTTCTCGTTGAACGTCGCGGGTGCGAATGCAGCGGTCGATCAGCCTGCCGCGGTTGCTCCGGAAGCAGATGACCCGGCGAAGTTCTTTCTGTTTCATCTCGATGGCGTCTCTGCTGATATCGCGCGCGGCGATCTGGTCTATTGCATCGGGCAAGCCAAGTTGATCCTCTCGATGAGGGATCGTACCGGCGGTGGCGGCGGCCTGCTGGGGGCCTTGCTCAACGCACGCATGGCGGAGATCGATCGGTTCAGGATGCGAAATGCCTCGATGCGCAAGTGCATGGGGCTCCATGGTTATGCGCGATACAAGGTGCCGCAGACCGAGTGGAAGACCATGTTGAAGGAGGGTGACATCGTCCTCGATAACAAGGGCGCCGTCGACCCGGAGGTGATCGATCGCATGGCCGCCTTTGCATCCGGACCGACCCCCGCAGGCGAGAGGCTCGACCCATGACCATGTTCCATAACCGTGCGCGCTTCGGACTGGCAGCCCTTGCGATGCTCGTCACGAGTGTCGTCCCAGCCGATCTCGCGCTTGCGCATAAGCCGCTCAAGACCAAGGAACTGGTCTTCGACAAGACCAAGGGCTATATTCTGGTTCGTCTCGGACCCGCAAAGGGTGCGGCGCCCGTCGTCGCATTTGCTCGCCTCGATCCCTACACCGGGAAAATCATCGGCGATGGCGTGCTGAACGCGCTCAGCAAAAAGGAATATAACGCGGCGTCGGCTGGTGGCGGAAATTTGCTGTCGACCGATGGCAAGACGAGTCTCTACGTGATTCCAGTGAACCCTGGCAAATGGGTGATCACGGGCACCGGCATGACAATTTATTCGCTTGGGACCTACGGCTTCGAGGTCAAGGAAGGCGAGACCGTCAATATCGGCACGATCCTGACGGGTCGCGAAGACGGCAAGTCCGAGATCCCTGAAATCGCCGCAGCGAAGCTGTCGCAGGATCTCGTCGATTTCGGAACGATGATGAACATCGTCATGACCGACGCGATGCTTCTCAAGCCGGCGGGTGAGAGCGATCCGACGCCTCCCGAATTGGCGTCCTTCAACGTTCGCAAGGCGGAACTGATCGCGGATATCCGTTTCGACAATGTCTATCGCGGGTTGGTCAATCGCGCGCTTGGATTGCCGCCGATGCAACATAATGCTGCCATTGCCGCGGCAACGGCACCGCCCCCCGGGCAGGTTAAGCCCGCCACCGCCACGTCTGCTCCGTCGGGGCCGATAAAGCCCGCCGCTGAAATCGTCGATGCCACGGCACCGTCTTCAGTCGCCACTCCGCAATGAGCGACGGAGGCGATGGCGGCAACTGATGGCTGCCGTCGCCTCCGAATCTCGCGGGCTTCACCGATGATCGGGATTGCCCTCGATGTTGCCTTCACCCGGCAGCGAGACTGAATGCCCCGACGCGTCCGGATCGTCGACCGGCGCCGGCGTATCGGTATCGCCGTCGGGCGGCACGATCTCGTCGGGGGTCTGGCCCGGCTGATCGGGCGGGCTGGCGGGGAATGGATCGGGTGGTACCGTGGCCATGGTGGCTCTCCTTCACCTGTGGAAACGCCCGCCCGGCCCGGTTCGATCCATGGCGTGCTTGCCCTGAACGCAGGCATTGCTATAGACGCGCCCGCACTGCGGTGTCCAAGCGGGCGTGGCGGAACTGGTAGACGCGCTGGATTTAGGTTCCAGTATCGCAAGATGTGGGGGTTCGAGTCCCTTCGCCCGCACCAGTCCGTCACCGGCGCGCTTCCATCGCCCCGAGACTATCCGATTAAAGGCAACAACGAGCAATGCAGACTGTCGAGACGTTGAACGAGGGCCTGAAGCGCGCCTACACGCTCACCATCAGCGCGAAGGACATCGACGCGCGGGTCGAAAAGGAGATCAGGAAGGCGGCGCCGCAGATGCGCATGCCCGGTTTCCGCCCCGGCAAGGTGCCCGCCAACCTGATCCGCAAGATGCACGGGCCCGCGCTGTCGCAGGACGCACTCAACACGTCGATCCAGGAAGGCGTGCAGCAGCTGCTGTCCGAACAGAAATTGCGCCCGGCGCTGCAGCCGTCGGTCGAGCTGGAAGACGGCTATGAGATCGGCAAGGATGCCGCGGTCAAGGTCGAGGTCGAGGTGCTGCCCGACGTGCCGGCGCCGGTGATCGAGGGGCTGAAGCTCGAGCGGCTGACCGTGCCGGTCGCCGACGCGCAGATCGACGAGGCGGTCGGCCGCATCGCCAGCCAGAACAAGAGCTTCGAAGATGCCGCCAGCGATCATGCGGCGCAGACCGGCGATCTCGTCGTCATGGACTTCATCGGCAAGGTCGACGGCGTGCCGTTCGACGGCGGTACCGGCGAGGGCATGTCGGTCGAGATCGGCAGCGGCCAGCTGATCCCAGGCTTCGAGGACCAGCTGATCGGCGTGAAGGCCAATGACGAGAAGACCATCGATGTCACCTTCCCTGAGGACTACAATGCCGAAAATCTGAAGGGCAAGGCGGCGACGTTCGACCTCGTCATCCAGGTGGTGAAGACCCCCAGGGAGACGGCGGCCGACGACGCGTTCGCCAAGCAGCTCGGCCTCGAGGGCATCGACCAGCTCCGCGACCTGATCAAGGGCCAGATCGAGCAGGAGCATCAGGGCCTGACGCGCACGCACATGAAGCGCAAGCTGCTCGACCAGCTCGCCGCGAGCCATGATTTCGAGGTTCCGCCGACGATGGTCGAGATGGAATTCAACCAGATCTGGCAGCAGCTCGAGCATGAAGCAAGCCACGAGGCCGACCCGCAAGCGGCGATGGCGGAGCTCGAAGCCGATCGCGACGATTATCGCCGCATCGCCGAGCGCCGCGTTCGTCTGGGCCTGCTGTTGTCCGAGATCGGCCAGGCCAATGGCGTCGAGGTCAGCCAGGGCGAGATGCAGCGCCTGATCGCGCAGGCCGCGCAGCAATATCCGGCCGGCGACCGCGAGCGCTTCATCCAATATGTCCAGCAGGAGCCGATGGCCGCCGCCCAGCTGCGGGCGCCGCTCTATGAGGACAAGGTCGTCGACTTCCTGTTCGCCAAGGCCGAGGTCAGCGACCGCGAGGTGACGCGCGAATTGCTCGAGGCCGAGATCGAAGCGGACGAGGACGGCAAGGTCCACGTCCATGGCCCGGGCTGCGGCCATGATCACCACGATCATGACCATGGGCATGACCATGGGCATGACGATGATGCCGAGGTTCCGGCCATCGAGGGTGGCGAGTGCGCGGCGATCGCGGAGCCGGTCGCCGAAGCTGAACCGGCTGTCGTGACCGAGGCCGAATCTGAAACCGAGGACGCGGAACCCAAGGCCGCGAAGAAGGCCGCCACGAAGAAAAGCGCTGCGAAGACGGAATCCGCTGACGAGGGCGATGCCGATGAGAAGAAGCCGGCGGCCAAGAAGGCGCCGGCCAAAAAGAAGGCGGCTGCTGCAGAATAAACCCTTCCCCCATCAAGGGGGAAGGAATCGAGTGGGGACCATGATTGGGCAGTTACCGACCTCGCATCGCAGTGCTTTTGCCGTGCTACAATGAGGAAACGGCGATCGCGCAGACCGTCGCCGCCTTTCGCGCCGCGCTGCCCGACGCGGCAATCTACGTGTTCGACAACAACAGCGCGGACCGCACCGTCGCGGTCGCGCGCGCGGCGGGCGCGATCGTCCGGACCGAGCGGATGCAGGGCAAGGGCCATGTCGTCCGGCGGATGTTCGCCGATGTCGAAGCCGACATCTACGTGATGGCCGATGGCGATGCGACCTATGATGCCGCCGCCGCCCCGGCGATGATCGCGCGGCTGGTCGAAGAGCGGCTCGACATGATGGTGGGCGCACGCGAATCCGAGGTGCAGGCCGCCTATCGCCGCGGCCACCGGCTCGGCAACCTTGCGCTGACCGGGCTGCTCGCGCGGCTGTTCGGCCGCAGTTTCACCGACATCCTCTCGGGTTACCGCATCTTCTCGCGGCGTTTCGTCAAGAGTTTCCCGGTGCTGTCGTCGGGCTTCGAGATCGAGACCGAGATCAGCGTCCACGCGCTCGAGCTGCGCATGCCGGTCGGCGAGCAGGTGACCGCCTATGCCGCCCGGCCCGAAGGCTCCGAATCGAAGCTGTCGACCTACCGCGACGGCTGGCGGATCTTCCGCACGATCGCCACGCTCTACCGGATCGAGCGTCCCGTGCTGTTCTTCGGCAGCATCGGCCTGGCGCTGGCGCTGGCGGCGATCATGCTGTCGGTCCCGCTGCTGTTCACCTGGTTCGAAACCGGCAAGGTGCCGCGCTATCCGACCGCGATCCTCTCGACCGGGCTGATGACCGTCGCCTTCCTCAGCTTCGTCTGCGGGCTGATCCTCGACACCGTCGTCCACGGGCGGCGCGAGATGCGGCGGCTCGCCTATCTCTCGCACCCGGCGCCGGGCGAGCCCGCCGCCTGACGCAAACCCCTTGAAGCCATCCTGCTTTGACCCGATGTAGGGCGTGGCAAGAGGCAAAGAACGGATATCGATACCCCATGAGCGATCTGCACGACAAGATTCTCTCCGGCGAACATTATGCCGGACTCGTTCCCATCGTCATCGAGCAGTCGAATCGGGGCGAGCGCTCGTTCGACATTTTCTCGCGGCTGTTGCGCGAACGGATCATTTTCGTGACCGGCGGCGTCGAGGATCATATGGCCTCGCTGATCACCGCCCAGCTGCTGTTCCTCGAATCGGAAAATCCGAAGAAGGAAATCTGGATGTACATCAACTCGCCGGGCGGGGTCGTGACGGCCGGCATGGCGATCCACGACACGATGCAATATATTCGTCCGCGCGTCGGCACGGTGTGCATCGGCCAGGCGGCGTCGATGGGCAGCTTCCTGCTCGCGGCCGGCGAACCCGGCATGCGCGTGGCGCTGACCAATGCGCGGATCATGATCCATCAGCCTTCCGGCGGCGCACAGGGCCAGGCGACCGACATCGAGATCCAGGCCAAGGAAATCCTGCGCATCCGGCACCGGATGAACGAACTCTACGCGCAATATACCGGCAAGCCGATCGACGTGATCGAGCTCGCGATGGAGCGCGACAAGTTCCTCAGCGCCGACGAGGCCAAGGCCTATGGCCTGATCGACCAGGTGTTCGACAAAAGGCCGACTCCGGCCGAGGAACAGGCTGCGGCCTCCGCATCGGCGGCGGGCTGATCACGGTTCCGCTTTTCCCGGCGCGCGGGAAAAGCGGTTCCGGGCGGCGTCATGGCGACGAAATATTCGCCATTGCCGCCTATTATGGTCGCGGGCTAGGATGCCCGCGGCGTTAACGGGCCTCACGTGGCCAGGGATGATGTGATGACGAAGCTGACTGGCGGCGATTCGAAGAGCACCTTGTACTGCTCCTTCTGCGGAAAATCGCAGCACGAGGTGCGCAAGCTCATCGCGGGCCCGACCGTGTTCATCTGCGACGAGTGCGTCGAGCTGTGCAACGACATCATCCGCGAGGAGACCAAATCGGCGCTCGTCAGCCGCAAGGATGGCGGCGTGCCGACCCCGCAGGAGATCTGCGACGTCCTCGACGATTATGTGATCGGCCAGTCGCGCGCCAAGCGCGTGCTCTCGGTTGCCGTCCACAATCACTACAAGCGGCTCAACCATGGCGCCAAGGGCGCCGATGTCGAGCTTGCCAAGTCGAACATCCTGCTCGTCGGCCCCACCGGCTGCGGCAAGACCCTGCTCGCGCAGACGCTCGCCAAGACCTTCGACGTGCCGTTCACGATGGCCGATGCGACCACGCTGACCGAGGCCGGCTATGTCGGCGAGGATGTCGAGAACATCATCCTCAAGCTGCTCCAGGCGAGCGACTACAACGTCGAGCGCGCGCAGCGCGGCATCGTCTATATCGACGAGATCGACAAGATCAGCCGCAAGGCCGAGAACCCTTCGATCACCCGCGATGTCTCGGGCGAGGGCGTGCAGCAGGCTTTGCTCAAGCTGATGGAAGGCACGACCGCGTCGGTGCCCCCGCAGGGCGGCCGCAAGCATCCGCAGCAGGAATTCCTGCAGGTCGACACCACGAACATCCTGTTCATCTGCGGCGGCGCCTTCTCGGGCCTCGAGAAGATCATCGCCGATCGCCTGCAGGGCAAGTCGATCGGCTTCGGCGCGTTCGTCGCGGCGCCCGACGAGCGCCGCACCGGCGAGGTGCTGCGCCAGGGCGAGCCCGAGGATCTGCTGAAGTTCGGCCTGATCCCCGAATTCGTCGGCCGCCTGCCGGTGATCGCGACGCTCGAGGATCTCGACACCGATGCGCTGGTCAAGATCCTGTCCCAGCCGAAGAATGCGCTGGTCAAGCAGTACCAGAAGCTGTTCGAGATGGAGGGCGTGAAGCTGGGCTTCACAGACGACGCGCTGGTCGCGATCGCCAAGAAGGCGATCGACCGCAAGACCGGCGCCCGCGGCCTGCGCTCGATCCTCGAGGGGATTTTGCTCGACACGATGTTCGACCTGCCGTCGATGGACAATATCGACGAGGTGGTCGTCGACAAGGATGTGATCGAGGGCCGCAAGGATCCGGTGCGGGTCTATTCCAACAAGGAAAAGACCGGCGACGCGGCTTGAGGGGCTGCGTGGGCTTGATTTTTTGACGTTTTTTGCTACGTAACCGCAGGTAGCAATCAGTGTCGCTGGTTATGGGAATGGCAAATCATGGTGATCGGACGGCGTTTCGTGGTTTCGCACCAGCCCGATGTGGAAGATCTCCCCGGCGGCTAAGCGGCTGAAAAACTTGTATATTGCGGCGACATGCGAAAGCGGCCGCTCTTCAGGAGTTTTGGATGCCGGCAGATCGCTGGGATGTTCAGCGCGAAATCTGCAGAGCAGTAATGAGCGGCGCAGGTGACGCTGCCTTTGAACAATATCATGTTCCAGACCTGGATCAGGCGATCTATCGTCGGATGGCGAGTGATGCGCTCGATAAGGTGATCGCCAGAGAATCGGCGGCAAAGCGGTATTTTTCGGCCAATATCTCCAACCCCATCCGTGGCGTTATCGGGCTTGCCGCAATTTTGTCCCTGTCGTCGCTGGCCGGCGCGCTATGGCTGTTCTGGTCGATCGACGCATACCATCCAAAGGCCGATTCGATCCTCAGCGCGTTTGTCGGTTTCTGTGCGGTTTTGGCCGCTGCCATCGGATGGGGGGTCTCGGCATGGATTGCACACCGAAACAACCGATCCAAACATACGCTGGACATCGTCGCCGCGCGATTCGCCCAGCCCGCCTTCAGCAAGGCCTTCTCCGATTTCAACGAAGCCTTCGTGGGAAAGGCGATCAGTAAGGCACTGATCGCCGACTATTCCACATCCGACGATAGCGCCAAGAAAGAGGGTGTTCAAGGTTTGCGATATCTCGTCAACTATTTCGAGTTCATTGCGGTAGGAATAATTTCCGGTGAACTGGATGAACGAATTATTGCAAGAACCCTGCGCGGAAATCTAATTTATGTCTATGATAGATGCGCAAAATATATTTACGAAGTACAAGGGGATAACCCACGGACCTTGGAGAATTTCACGACGATTCGCCGGCACTATCAAACCTTATAGATTTTATTGGCTCTTTTGACCACATCATCATGACATAAGACGCCATCGCCAGGAACAGCCCTGTGAACCACGCATAGGCATAGAGCCCGGTCCAGAACGGCCCGATCCAGCCGAACATCCCCGGCGCGGCAGTCGCGAGGAAGCCCGGCAGATTGGGCAGCACGCCGATCGCGAACGCCGCCAGCGCCGCGCCGTTCCAGCCATTGCCATAGCTGTAGCGGCCGCCCTCGCGGTAGAGATCGTCGACGTCCAGCTGCGTCCGGCGCACCAGCCAGTAATCGGCGATCAGGATGCCCGCGATCGGACCCAGCAGCGCGCTGTAGCCGGTCAGCCAGACGAAGATGTAGCCGCCGGTGGTCTCCAGCAGCTTCCACGGCATGATCAGCACGCCGATCACCGCCGTGATCAGCCCGCCCAGCCGGTAGGAGATGCGCCGCGGCGACAGCGACGAGAAATCATAGGCCGAGCAGACGAGGTTGGCGGCGATGTTGCACGAGATCGTGTCGATGCTGATCACGATCAGCCCCAGCAGCACGAACGGGCCGGCGAGCTTGCCCGAAAGCTCGACCGGATCCCAGATCGCCGTGCCGTAGATCACGACGGTCGCCGAGGTGGTGATCACGCTGGCGAGCGCGATCAGCCCCATCGTCGGCGGCAGGCCGATCGCCTGGCCGATGATCTGGTCGCGCTGGCTGCGGGCGAAGCGGGTGAAATCGGGGATGTTGAGCGCCAGCGTGCCCCAGAAGCCGATCATCGCGGTCAGCGACGGCCAGAACACTTGCCAGAACTGGCCGGCGCGGGCGCCGCCGGGTGCGAAGGCCGACGGCGTCGCGAAGATCGGGCCGAACCCGCCCGCGCTGTCGACCGCCCACCACACCAGCGCCGCGCAGACGAGGATCTTGGCCGGAGCGGTCCAGCTTTCGAGTCGCCGGATCGTCGTCAGCCCCTTGCTGACGAAGAACAGCTGCAACAGCCAGAAGATCGCGAATGCGATCAATTGGCCTGGGCCGATGCCAAGCAGCGGCAGCTTCACGCCTTTCAGGTCGGCACCGACGAAGATGCCGAGCAGCGTCAGCAGCGCTTCGCCGCCGATCCAGGTCTGGATGCCGAACCAGCCGCAGGCGACCAGCGCCCGCGCGATTGCCGGCAACCGCGCGCCGCGCGTGCCGAACGCCGCGCGCGCCAGCACGGCATAGGGAATGCCATGGCGCGTGCCGGCATGGCCGATCAGCAGCAGCGGCACCAGGATGACCAGATTGCCCAGCAGCACCGTGCTCGCGGCCTCGCCCGCCGACATGCCCTGCTCGATCAGCCCCGCCGCCAGCATCCAGCTGGGCACCGCGACGATCATCCCCACCCACAAGGCCGCGAAATGATACCATGCCCAGTTGCGCTGGCCGGCGACGGTCGGCGCGAGATCGGGGTTCCACAGCGTGTCGGGGATTCGGGTCATGCGGTCTCCTTCGCGCGATCCTGCGCAGCGTGGCGAGTGTTGCGGCGCCGGGCCGCTTCATCAACCGGTTTTGCCCGCGGTGCGGCCACGGCGCGTTCGTCCCGATCGGAAATTGGCCCCGAATCCGCGTGTTTAACCCTGAAAGATTGATGCCGTGCCCCCGCGCACCATATAAGGCGACATTGGGCATCCCATTTCGGTGCCCGTGGAGTATCGATGACCCAGAGTTTCCCAGTCCTGCCGCTGCGCGATATCGTCGTGTTTCCGCAGATGATCGTTCCCCTGTTCGTTGGTCGCGACAAGTCGGTCGCCGCGCTCGAAACCGCGATGACGGCCGACAAGGAGATTTTCCTCGTCGCCCAGCTCGATCCCGCCGAGGACGATCCCGATCGCGACGATCTCTACGACATGGGCGTGATCGCGACCGTGCTGCAGCTGCTCAAGCTCCCCGACGGCACCGTCCGCGTGCTGGTCGAGGGCCGGCAGCGCGCGACGCTGGAAACGCTGGAGGCAGCCGGCGACCATCTGACCGGTACCGTCGCGCTGATCGAAGACGTCGAGGCCGAGGGGCCGGAGACCACCGCATTGATGCGCTCGGTCGTCGATCAGTTCGAGAATTATGCCAAGCTCAACAAGAAATTGCCCGCCGAGACCGCGGTCCAGCTCGGCGAGATCGAGGATGCGTCGCGTCTCGCCGATGCGGTCGCCGCCAACCTGGCGATCAAGGTCGCCGACAAGCAGGCACTGCTCATCGAGCGCGACGCGTCGCGCCGGCTGGAAATGACCTTCGCCTTCATGGAGGGTGAGCTGGGCGTGCTGCAGGTCGAGAAGAAGATCCGCAGCCGCGTCAAGCGCCAGATGGAGAAGACCCAGCGCGAATATTATCTGAACGAGCAGCTCAAGGCGATCCAGCGCGAGCTGGGCAATGAGGGCGAGGAAGGCGAGGGCGACGAGATCGCCGAGCTTGCCGCCAAGATCGCCAAGCTCAAGCTGAGCAAGGAGGCGCACACCAAGGCGACCAACGAGCTCAAGAAGCTCAAGACGATGGCGCCGATGTCCGCCGAGGCGACGGTGGTGCGCAATTATCTCGACGTGCTGCTGGGCCTGCCGTGGGGCAAGAAGTCAAAGCTCAAGAAGGATATCGCCGCGGCCGAGGCGGTCCTCAACGAGGATCATTATGCGCTCGACAAGGTCAAGGACCGGATCGTCGAATATCTGGCGGTCCAGGCGCGCACGAACAAGCTGAAGGGGCCGATCCTGTGCCTCGTCGGCCCGCCGGGCGTGGGCAAGACCTCGCTCGGCCGCTCGATCGCCAAGGCGTGCGGGCGCGAGTTCGTCCGCCAGTCGCTGGGCGGCGTGCGCGACGAGGCCGAGATCCGCGGCCATCGCCGCACCTATATCGGCTCGCTGCCGGGCAAGATCGTGTCGAACCTCAAAAAGGCCGGCACCAGCAACCCGCTGTTCCTGCTCGACGAGATCGACAAGCTGGGCCAGGATTTCCGCGGCGATCCCGCCTCGGCGCTGCTCGAGGTGCTCGACCCCGAGCAGAACAGCAAGTTCCAGGACCATTATCTCGAGGTCGACATCGACCTGTCGGACGTGATGTTCGTGACCACCGCGAACACGCTGAACCTGCCGCAGCCTTTACTCGATCGCATGGAGATCATCCGGCTCGAAGGCTATACCGAGGACGAGAAGGTCGAGATCGCCAAGCGCCATCTGCTGCAGAAGCAGATCGAGGCGCACGGCCTGAAGCCGGACGAGTTCGTGCTGACCGACGAGGGCCTGCGCGCGCTGATCCAGTTCTACACGCGCGAGGCCGGCGTCCGCACGCTCGAGCGCGAGATCGCCAAGCTTGCGCGCAAGGCGCTACGCCGCATCCTCGAAGGCAAGGTCGAATCGGTCGTGATCACGCCGGACAATCTTGCGGACTTCGCGGGCGTTCGGAAGTTCCGCTATGGGCTGGGCGAGGAAGAGCATCAGATCGGGGCAGTCACCGGGCTCGCCTGGACCGAGGTCGGCGGCGAATTGCTGACGATCGAGGCGGTCACCGTGCCGGGCAAGGGGCTGGTCTCGACCACCGGCAAGCTCGGCGACGTGATGAAGGAATCGGTGCAGGCGGCCTTCTCGTTCGTGAAGGCGCGCAGCCCCAGCTACGGGATCAAGCCCAGCGTGTTCGCGCGCAAGGACATCCACATCCATCTGCCCGAGGGCGCGGTGCCCAAGGACGGCCCCTCGGCCGGCATCGGCATCGTCACGACGATCGTCTCGACCCTGACCGGCATCGCCGTGCGCCGCGACATCGCGATGACCGGCGAGGTCACCTTGCGCGGTCGGGTGCTGCCGATCGGCGGGCTCAAGGAGAAATTGCTCGCGGCGATGCGCGGCGGCATCGGCACCGTGCTGATCCCGGCGGAGAACGAGAAGGATCTCGTCGAGATCCCCGCGAACATCCGCGAGACGCTCAAGATCATTCCGGTTTCGCACGTCGACGAGGTGCTGCGACTCGCGCTGACGCAGCCGCTCGATCCGATCGTGTGGACCGAGGCCGACGAACTCGCGGCGCTGCCCCCGCCGCCGATCGCGGCGGCTGCGACCGATGGCGACGCGGTGAAGCACTAACCTATGTAACGGACGGTCGAATCGTCTTCGAACCGACGCATTTTCGTCATTCTGGCGCGGTTTCCCTTTGACAGCCTAGGCATCGTTCGCCTTACTGCGCGCCGGCCTGAAAGCCGTGATTCCTTACAAGAAACGATCAGAAATAGGGGTTCCCTGGGCATGAACAAACAAGAGCTGATCGGCGCGGTCGCCGACGCGTCGGGGTTGTCGAAAAGCGATGCGAGCAAGGCGGTCGAAGCCGTGTTCGATTCCGTCGGCAGCGCGCTCAAAAGGGGAGACGAGGTCCGTCTCGTCGGGTTCGGCACCTTCTCCGTCTCGAAGCGCAAGGCCTCGACCGGCCGCAATCCGCGCACCGGCGAGACCATGACGATCAAGGCGTCGAGCCAGCCCAAGTTCAAGGCCGGCAAGGGCCTCAAGGATCTCGTCAACTGATTATTCGCAGGTGATGCCAACCCCCGATAAGGGGGTGGACAGCAGGGCGGCGACGGCTTATGCGCCGCCCTTCCCGTTTCCGGAACGCTGTTTGCAGCCGACCGGGCGGGTGCGGGGCGTGGGCGCGTAGCTCAGTGGTAGAGCACTGTGTTCACACCGCAGGGGTCGCAGGTTCAATCCCTGCCGCGCCCACCACGCCCCCCAATTTTCTGAACATACATTCCGATCCTTCGCTGTCTGGCGCTCTTGCCCTCTACCGCTTGCGCTAAGCGATGCACACATCTTGGGATCGCGCTGGAATAAGCCCCTCCTCTTTAGAGGAGGGGTTGGGGTGGTGGCGAGCGAAGCGAGCATTTCCGCCATTTCGTGGTGCACGTCCGTCGATATCGAACGACGTTCTCGAGTCCCCCACCCCAACCCCTCCCCTGAAGGGGAGGGGCTTAAGCGACTGACATTCCATTGAAAATGGAGATGTGTGCATCGCTTAGACCGCTTGCGGGAGAGGGACAGACTCGCGAAGCGAGTCAGGGTGAGGGCCTGAGCGGGTCCTCGCCCTCCGGGCCCTCACCCTCGCCGCCTTCGGCGTCTTTCCCTCTCCCGCAAGCGGTAGAGGGAGGAACCAGTGTTTTCCTTCTTCATCCTCCCCATCGCTGCGCGACAGGGAGGATGAACCCTTTACAGAAACGCCGGCCGCCGCAGATCCAGCGTCGTCGGAAATTCCCCCGGCAATTCCTCAGGCGGAACCGTGACCGCCCCCGGCGTATGGCCGAAATCCTGGAAGCGCGCCTTGCGCCGCGCCTCGGCTTCGTAGGAATTGATCGGCACGTCGTCGTAATTGCGGCCGCCCGGATGCGCGACATGGTAGACGCAGCCGCCCAGCGACCGTCCGCTCCAGCTGTCGAGCACGTCGAACGTCAATGGCGCATTGGCGGGCAGACGCGGGTGGAGGCAGTTGGCCGGTGCCCACGCCTTGTAGCGGACGCCGCCGACGCCCTCGCCGGGAATGCCGGTGTGGATCATCGGCACGCGCCGCCCGTTGCAGGTGACGACGTGACGGCCGGCGACGAGACCGGTCGCGCGGACCTGCAGCCGTTCGGTCGAGCTGTCGACATAGCGCACGGTGCCGCCGATCGCGCCGGTCTCGCCCAGCACGTGCCAGGGTTCGAGCGCGTGCGCGATCTCGAGCTGGACGCCGCCGGCATCGATTGCGCCATGGACCGGAAAGCGGAACTGGCGCTGCGCCTCGAACCAGGCCGGATCGAAGTCGTAGCCGGCACCGCGCAGATCGTCGAGCACGCTCGTGAAGTCGGTCCACACGAAATGCGGCAGCATGAAGCGGTCGTGCAGCGACGTGCCCCAGCGGACGAGTCCGCCCCGCTGCGGCTCGCGCCAGAACCAGGCGGTCAGCGCGCGCAGGATAAGCTGCTGGGCGAGGCTCATCTGCGCGTCGGGCGGCATCTCGAACGCGCGGAATTCGACGAGGCCGAGCCGACCGGTCGGGCCGTCGGGCGAGAACATCTTGTCGATGCAGATCTCGGTGCGGTGGGTGTTGCCGGTGACGTCGACCAGCAGGTTGCGGAACAGGCGGTCGACCAGCCATGCCGGCGGCATCTCGCCTTCGCCCGGTGCCGGCACCTGCGACAGCGCGATCTCGAGCTCGTAGAGGCCGTCGTGGCGCGCCTCGTCGATCCGCGGCGCCTGGCTGGTCGGTCCGATGAACAGCCCCGAGAACAAATAGCTGAGCGACGGATGGCGCTGCCAGTAGAGCACGAAGCTCTTGAGCAGGTCGGGCCGGCGGATGAACGGCGAATCCTCGAGGCTGGGACCGCCGAGCACGAGATGGTTGCCGCCGCCGGTGCCGATCGCGCGGCCGTCGACCATGAACTTGTCCGCGGTCATGCCGTTGCGGCGGGCGATGCCGTAAAGCTCTTCGGTGATCTCGACGGTGTCCTGCCAGCTCGTCGCCGGCTGGACGTTGACCTCGACCACGCCGGGATCGGGCGTCACCTTGAGCACCTTGAGCCGCGGGTCGGACGGCGGCGAATAACCCTCGATCCGGACCTGCACCTGCAGCGCCTCGGCCGCGGCCTCGACCTCGGCGATCAGTTCGAGATAATCCTCGAGCGCGCGCACCGGCGGGATGAACACCGACAGATAATGCGCCTTGGGCTCGACCGTGACCGCGGTGCGGACGGTGCCGTCGATGCTCACCGACTGCTCGACCCGCTCCTGCGCGGTGGTCGGCTCCGCAAAGGCGCGCTCGGCGAACTGTGTGGCGCCCGGTCCCTCGTTCGACCGCGTCTCGCGCTGCTTGCGGAAATCGCCGAGCGGCTCGCGCGGCTCGCTGGTGTCTCGGATGTGGATATAGGGAAAGTCGGCCGGCGCGACATAGGGCAAAGAGCCGAGCGGCAGCCGATAGCCGAGCGCCGAATCGCCGGGCACCGCATAGAGCTTGCCGCGCCGCAGGTTCCACACTTCGCTCATCCAGCCGGACGGGCTGACTTTGACCTGCCAGCGCTGGATCGGCAGGACATAGCCGACCGGGCTGGAGAGGCCGCGCTCGAACGTCCGCACCATCCGCGCGCGTTCCTCGGGATCGTCGATCTTGGGGTCTTCGGGATCGGTGTTGACCGGCAGCTCGGCTTCCTTGACCGACCAGGCCAGCGCGTCCTCATAGACCGGCTTGACGAAATCGCCGTCGACGCCGAGGCCCGACGCGATCGCCTGCAGGAAGGCGGCGGCGGTCGCGTCGGGCACGCGGACATGGTCGCCGGCCTCTTCGGTCGCGATCAGATCGGGGTTGCGCCACACCGGCACGCCGTCGGTCCGCCAGTACAGCGCATAGGCCCAGCGCGGCAGGCTTTCGCCGGGATACCATTTGCCCTGGCCATGGTGGAGCAGCCCGCCGGGTGCGAACTTCGTGCGCAATTCGCGCACCAGCCGGTCGGCATAGCCCGCCTTGGTCGGGCCGACCGCGTCGCCATTCCATTCCGGCGCCTCGCCGGCGCCGACCGCGACGAACGTCGGTTCGCCGCCGGTCGTCAGCCGCACGTCCTGCGCGACCAGATCGGCATCGACCTTTTCGCCCAGCGCCAGCAGCGCCTGCCAGCGGCCTTCGGTAAACGGCTTGGTGATCCGCACCGCCTCGGCGATCCGCGAGACCTTCATCTCGAAGCGGAAATCGACCTCGGCCGGTTCGGCCATGCCCGAGATCGGCGCGGCGGAGCGGTAATGCGGGGTCGCGCACAGCGGGATATGACCCTCGCCGGCGAACATGCCCGAGGTCGCGTCGAGCGCGACCCAGCCGGCGCCGGGGACATAGGCCTCCGCCCAGGCGTGGAGATCGACGACATCCTCGGTGACGCCGCGCGGCCCCTCGACCGGCTCGACGTCGGCGACGAGCTGGATCGAATAGCCCGAGACGAAGCGCGCGGCGAAGCCCAGCCGGCGCAGCAGCTGGACCAGCAGCCAGGCGCTGTCGCGGCACGATCCCTTGCCGATCTCCAGCGTTTCCTCGGGCGTCTGCACGCCCGTTTCCATGCGGATGATGTAATCGACGCGGCGCTGCAGCCCGGAATTGATGTCGACGAGAAAGTCTATCGTACGGCCCTGGTGGCCGGCATGTTCGGCGACGAGCTTCTCGAACAGCGGTCCTTGCGGTTCGAGATCGTGATAGGCGGCGAGGTCCTTGGCCAGCCCCTCGTCATAGGCGAACGGATAGTGCTCGGCATAGGGTTCGACGAAGAAATCGAACGGATTGATGATGTCGAGGTCGGCGAGCAGGTCGACCTCGATCGAGAAATGGTCGACGGGGTCGGGGAACACGATCCGCGCCTGCCAATTGCCGTGCGGATCCTGCTGCCAGTTGAGGAAATGTCCCGCCGGCTCGATCTTCAGCGCATAGTTCGGAATCTTGGTGCGGCTGTGCGGCGCGGGCCGCAACCGGATCGTCTGTGGCCCGAGCTTGATCGGGCGGTTGTAGCGATAGGAGGTGAGGTGGTGCAGGCCGGCCTTGAGCATGACCGCAGACAACGGCATCCGGCGCTGCGGTGCAACATTAAAATTGCACGCGTGCGACGATTCGCACGATATTGCGCCGGCGACCCCGAAGGGGGCTGCCGGCGCAATCGGCTTACGGGTTGGGTGTCGACGTACCGGTCGCGGCTGCCGGCGTCGTGCCCTGGCTGATGGTCGGCGCAGCCGGCGCCAGCATCGCTCGTTGCGCGGCCGGCTGGAGGCCGGCGACATCGACGGGTAGGGGCTCGCTGGTGAACGCCGTCAGGTGCATCCCGTTCGGGATCGCCGCAGACTTGCCCGTCACGAAGGCGCCGAACGGACCGACAGCGACGACGGCGCCGACAGTGGCGGCGGTGTTCCCTTCGCCTTCCTGACGATGCTTGCCCTCGATCGCGACGCGGCGGCCGGCGACTTCGAGCCAGCGCAGTTCGACGTCCATTTTTGCCGATTTGCCGAACGCCCCCTTGCCCGTGCGCCATGTGACGACGCCCTGACCCCGCGAACCGCGCGGAATGACGATGTAGCCGTTCATCATCACGTCATAGACGACGCTGACGGTGAAGGTGTCGCCCTGGCGCACCTTCTTCGACGTCACCAGGTCGTTTGGCGTGACGGTGACCTCGGTATTTGCCGGCAGCACCCACTGACCAGGCGTGGGCGCCGCTGGCGCCACAGCCACCACTGCCGACGTTGACACTGCAGGTACGGCCGCCTCCTGCGCGGACACGGGCGCAGCAATGATGGACGCCGCGAGCGCGGCGCAATAGATCGACTTCACAGGAATCCCCCTAAAATGACGGTGGGACGCTTGCCGTTCTGAGCGATGCTGTCAACAGCCCGTTTTAAATCCGCGACGAACGGAGTGGCCGAATTTGCAGAATGGTGACTTGGCGTCCTGCCGAAAATAGGTCCAAAATGGATTGAATATGGTCTGTATTTGTCGCATTGAATGTCATTCTAAATAGAAAATTCCAATAAATTCATAATGTATGAAGAAAATCATGCAATTTTCATGTTTAGAAAATTGCGTGACCAAATACGGAATTTAAGTTTCACATCGTCGACACCTGATCCGGCGGCAATTCATCCGATGCAGTGGAATCATCGCCGCTTGCCGGCGGGATGAAGCTGATCTGCGCCAGCCGCCACGCCCGCTCATCTTCGCCGCCCCAATAATGGCGCGGATGCCGGCTCTCGCGCGGCGGGTGCGCGTCATGGACTTCGGCGCGGATCAGCCGGCCGGTCTCGCGCACGCGGATCGTGGCGTCGGGGAATTCGCCGGCCAGCCGATCGCACACCATCTGCGCATCCTCGGACAGGTCGGCGCTCGACAGCCGCCGCGGCGCGCCGTCGACCAGTTCGGCGGTTGCCGAGCGCAGCGCCTTGACGCCGTCGTTGAGCACGTCGAGCGAGATCAGGGCGGCCGCGACCGAATCCGCCCACCACCAGCCGAGGCCGAGGCCGACGATCCCGGCCAGCCCGGCCGCGCCGGTCATCCAGTTGGCCTTGTTCATCAGCGCGTCGGTGTGGAGCAATTTGTCGTTCAGCGCCTCGGCGAGCGGCAATTCCTTGCGGCCGATGATCAGGGGCGGAACCAGCGAATAGAGCTGCGCGCCGATCATCAGCCAGCCCAGCCAGATGTCATGGCCGAAGATGCGGATCGATCCCACCGTCGCATGCTCGGCCGAGGCCAGCGCCGAGAGCGAGTCCCACAGCAGCAGCGCGCCGACCGCGGCCAGCGCGACCGCCGCGACGAAGAAACCGAGGCCGTTGACGCGCTCGAAGCCGAACGGAAAGCGGCGCGAGCGATTGCCCTTCATCTCCATCTTCGCGGCGATCAGGAACATGATCGGCGGCACGAGGCCCAGCGTGTCCTCGATCCACGCGGTCTTCATCGTCTGGCTCTGGCCGAGCACCAGCCCCATCACCACGACGATGCTGATCGTCCAGCCGATGTTCCAATATTCGAGCCTGATCGCGCGCCGCATCGGTTCGCGCAGTTCCTCGGGCAGGGTGCCGGCGCTCATCGTCCGGATGCCTCGGGGGCGACCGCGCGGCTGGCGCGCTCGACCAGCATGATCCAGCGATTTTCGCCATTGCGCATCGCTGCGACCAGTTCGGTGCGATCGTCCTTCGTCCCCCTGATCGCCAGCGGCGGGCCGAGCGCGACGTCGGTGCGCCAGGGCGTGTCCTTGCTGACCGGGCCGATCACCATGTCGAGTTCGCCTCGATCGAGTTTCATCAGCAGCGGCTCGGTCGCGCCGGTCTCGATCTGGGCGCGCGCCTGCGTCTGCCGTTCGACCATGCCGATCAGCGCGCGGGCGCGGCCATCGTCGATCGGATGTGGATCGGCGACCAGCCCCACGCGGATCAGATGGTCGCGTTCGATCGTGCGCAGCGTTTCCTCCGGATCGCGCGGGAACGCGCCGCATGCGGCCAGCGCGAACAGCAGGAGGGGGAGGAGGCGGCACTTCATTTTGCCCGTAAAACGGTATCCGGAGCAACAGGTTCCGGTCCGTCGCCTGACCCGCGCGATCACGGCTTTTCAGTTTTCTCGAACGAATCGCGCGATTTTATTCGGCTGTTTCCGCGATCGGCCCGCCAGATCGGCGGCGACGGAATCGCCAGCATGGCGGCCATTTTGCAGGACCTCGCCACCTATGGCAAATCCAGTCTCGCCATGCTCGATCGCGCCTGCGGCGGCGATCGCACCCGTTTCCGGTCGAGACGATCCGGACCGAGCTGTGGATCGATGGCGGCGAAGTGTCGCTGCGCGCGACCGCGGTCGAGCGTGGCGCGGTCGTGCTCGACAATGGCCGGATCCTGATCGCAGAGTGATCGCCGACCCCAATAAATCCAGAATGAAGGATATATCGATGACCGAAGGCCTGCTGACCGAGATCGAGGGCGGCATCGCGCGGATGATCCTCAACCGGCCCGAGGCGCGCAACGCGCTGTCGAGCGAGATCATCCAGGCGATGATCGCGTTCGCGCGCAAGGTCGAGGTCGATCGCTCGGTCCGTGCCCTGCTCGTGACCGGTGCCGGCGCCCATTTCATGGCCGGCGGCGACGTCAAGGGCATGGCCGAGCTGATTACGCTCAGCCCGCAGGACCTCGGCGCCAGTTTCGAACGCAAGTCGATCGACGCCGCGCCCTTGTGGATCACGCTCGAACGGATGCCGCAGCCGGTGGTGTGCAAGGTGCGCGGCTTCGCCGCCGGTGCCGCCCTGAGCTTCGTCGCGGGCGCCGACATCGCGATCGCCTCGGACAATGCGCAGTTCGTGCTCGGCCAGGTCGGGCTCGGCCTCGTCGCCGACGCCGCGACGACTTACCATCTGCCGCGCGCGATCGGTGTCCGCCGCGCCAAGGAACTCGCCTTCTTCGGCGATCGCGTCAACGCCGAACAGGCGCTGCGGCTGGGCCTCGTCAACCGCGTCGTGCCCGACAAGAATCTCGACAGGGAGGTCGAGGACGTCCTCGCCCGGCTGGTCGCCGGCCCGTCGGTGTCGATCGCCAACGCCAAGCGGCTGATGAACGCGTCGCTGGGCAGTACGATCGGCGACCAGATCGGCATGGAGGGCAGGGGCGTCGCCGCCTGCGGCGCCTCGGAGGATCTGCGCGAAGGCGTGGCGGCGTTCGTCGAGAAGCGGAAGCCGGTGTTCAAGGGGCGCTGAGGGATGGCCGCCTGAAGAAAGCGGAGGATATGAAGGAGGGGATTGCGGCGTTTCTCGAGGCGCGTGCGCCGGTCTGGCGCGGACGGTGAACCGGCTATCGTCGCGGCCTGAATGCCAGGTCGACCGGACGCATGACGCCGTCCGGCCTGATCCTGACCCGCACGAGACCCTGCAGTTTCGGGTCCGCGAGCTTCTTCGACAGGTCGAGCGCGCGGGCCTGTGATGCGAACAGGATGCCGCTGTCCAGTCCTCGCACCTCGCGGCGCGCGCCGAGCGTCGCGCGGGCGACGATGGCGCAGCCCGCCGGCGATGGGCCGACCTCGCGAACCCTCGTGATGTTGGGTGCGCTGCCTTCGATGCAGAGCGCGCCGGCATAGGACGGGTCGAATTCCACCTGCCCGGCTTCGACCTGAGCCGGCGACAGCTTCGCGACCGGCCAGTCATATTGATACTGGACATAATGGCCGCGCAGCAGATCCCGGGGATCATAGCCCCTGATCGGAATCAGCCAGTCCTGCCCCTGCTGGGCCATCCGATAGGTGGTCGCCCAGGTGACGGCGAAGATGGCAAGCGGCAGGGCCAGGGCTGCCGCAAGCCAGACCCGCGCCGAGACCGCCTTAATCATGTGCGGTCTCCGGGGCGGGCGCATATGTCTTCGATATCCTGATCGTCGCCCACGCCACCGCCATCGCGAACGCGCCCGACAGGATCAGGCCGACACCGCCGCCCAGCAGGTCGTTGAGTTCGAAGCTCAATATGATGATCCGCAGCGCGATCAGCGCGACCGCGGCCTGGAAGATCCGGCGCCAGCCGGCATAGAGCGCGCCACCGGCAACGGCGCCCCACAGCATCAGGAACAGGAGCGTGCCGATCCACGGCCCTTCGACGGTGGATACGGTCCGCGCAGCCAGATGGAGCACCGCGCCGACGGCGAGAATGGCTGCGGTCGCCTGACCGGATCGCGTGCGCCGGGCAGCGAAGATCGCCGCCGCCGCTGCGACGATCGCGAGACTCTGGATGGCGATGCTGACCATGAAGCTGCGATCGGTGCCGTCCCAGGCTCCCGCCACGATGAACAGGCTGAGGCCGGCGAATATGGCGACGAGCGCGAGTTGTTCGAGCAGCCGCCAGAATGAAGGCCGCTCGCTCCGGCCGCGCATGACGGCCGCGAGTGCCGCGACGATCATCGGCGGGCAGAAGATCAGGCCCCAGTAGATTTCGGGATGCGCCGGCGCAGCAGCAACGCTGCCGTCGAACCGGAAACCGGACTGATATTCATCGGCATGCGCCCAGGCGGTTCCCAGCACGCCGGCCATCCAGAGCGCCGCGATCGGCCAGCCGCGCCCGAACAGCAGCAGCAGCGGCGAGAAGATGACCAGCCAGGCGAGCAAGGGCTGCCAGAGCGGCGAACTGGTCTGGTAGACCTGGCCGACATGCGCGAAGAAGGTCAGCCCGAGCACCGCGGCCAGGAACAGCAGGGCGTCGTGGAAATAGTCGTCGAGACTGCTCGCACGCGGCCTCCACAAGATCATGGCGGCGAGCCCGGCCATCAGCGCGAAATGCAAGGCGAGCCGCACTTCCCCCGGTATCGCATCCCAGTTTGCGGCGACGACGGACACGATCCCGAGGCCGATGGTGAGCGCGCCGAGGCCGACGATCGCCCACACCCCCAGAGGACGGGCATGCGCCGCCTCCCACGCGCGGATTCGCGTCGCGGTGTCCGCGTCGATCAGGCCCGCTTGTTGCCACGCCTTGATCTTCCGTTCCGACATAGCCCCCCGACATCCTGCTTGGCGCGCAGACTAGGCGCGTTGCGGCACAGGGCAACCCTGCCGATGTCGTGATGCGCCATAAGTGTCGTGCAGCGCACTCTGCCGACTCCGCTCGGCGCCCTGCCTTCGGTTCCGCGAGCCTTGCTTCGAGCGCCAGCAATTGCGGCGGAACCGGGCGTCCCGCTCAATTATTGAGTCATGTAAATGGTCAGTGGTATCTATCATAAGATATGCATATGAGTTGCAGGAACGACACAGTCTCAGGCCTGCTCCTTGTGCGTCGCGCAGATGTCGGAAAGATTGCGCCGCACCCGTGCCAGCATCTCGGTGAGATCGCTGCGCGCCTCGCGGCTGAAACCCTTCAGCACCGTGCGGTTATGGGTCTGTTCGGCTGCGCGCATCTCGCCGATCAGGCGATAGGCGGCGGGCGCCAGGAAGACGCGCCTGACGCGCCGGTCTTCGGCATCCGGGCGGCGCTCGACCCAGCCGGCCGCCTCGAGCCGGTCGACCATGCCGCCGAGCGCGACCTTGCCGATGTCGAGCCGTTCGGCGAGCTCGGTCTGGACCATGCCGTCCTGCCGCGACAGATGTGCGATCACCCACCATTGCGAGCGCGTGACGCCCATCGGCTTCATCAGCGCGTCGAACGCGTTGCGGCGCAGTCGCGAGACGTCGTGGATCAGAAAACCGATGCGCAGGTCCTGCGCGTCGGCGGCGGAGTCGATCGGGACGACTGCCGATGACGGCACCGTCTCGGGCGCCGCATCGTCGGCGACCTTCTTCGCTCGGGTCGTTTTGGTTGCCATATTGACTGTTCCGACAGGCTGATCTTCGACCGGACGGTCCTATAGTCCGATTGCGCGGGCGGCGGTAGCCGCATCGGCGTTCGCCCCGTCTTTCTCGACACGGCAATAGCTGTGCCGCAAGATGTGCTGGCACATAGTCAGTGAGGTATAATTCATGGCTTTGCCAGGCGAGGCTGAAGCACTGGTCCGGGCGTTCGCGACAGCGCGGGACCGCCGGGACCCGGTGTCACGGCGTAAGACATGCTATGCGACGTCTATTGTGCACTGCAGCACAGCTTGTTAGCATCGCCTACGAAACTTGAACATGTTGGGCTCTGGCCATGGCTTTGATCGAAAAGACGGATGACAGCTGGTCGAACGAAGACAAGTTCGATCTCACCGAGATCTTCGTCACGCCCGACACGTCATCGGCCGATCTCCAGGATCTCAAGATCGGATTCCTGATCCACGACGTGTCGCGACTGCGCCGGATCGCCTTCGATCATCTGATGAAGCCGCTGGGCATCACCCGCGCGCAATGGTGGGTGATCGCGCATCTGTCGCGTGACGACGGCATGGTCCAGACCGAGCTCGCCGAACTGCTCGACATCGGCAAGGCCGCGCTGGGCGGCATGGTCGACCGGCTCGAGGCCGGCGGCTGGGTCCACCGCCGTCCCGACGCACTCGACCGCCGCATCAAGCGCGTCTTTCTGGCACCCGCCGCGCATGAGGTAATCCGCAAGATGCAGGCGGTGGAGCAGCAGCAGAACCGCGACATGCTCAAGGGCTTCAGCCGGGAATCGCGGGCCTATCTTGCCGACATGCTGGCGCGGTTACGGCGCAATCTGCAGCCGGAATAGGACGGTAAACGCAACACTTGCCTTCCGCCCCGCATCAGCCGACGCTGATGCGAACGCGACGCCGCCTCCATCCGAGATGTCGGTTCGCAGCAGGAGAGCTTGAATGACCGATCGCACGCATGGCGCCCGCGCCGTGGCCCTCGTCGGACCCGCCGGCAGCGGCAAGACCAGCCTCGCCGAGGCGCTGCTGTTCGCGGCCGGCGCCACCCGCAAGCGCGGCAGCGTCGATGCCGGCACCAGCGTCGGCGATGCCAGCCGCGAGGCGCGCAAGCGGCGCGGCTCGACCGAACCCAATCTGATGCGCTTCGACTGGATGGGCGACCTCTATGGCCTGATCGACATTCCCGGCACGCCCGAATGCGCCGGCGATAGCGGGACGATGCTGTCGGTCGCCGATCTGGCGCTGGTGGTGATCGATCCCGATCCCGCGCATCTGCCGCTGGTCGCGCCGGTGCTCGAACAGCTCGAAGGGCTGGGGCTGCCGCACGCGTTGTTCGTCAACAAGATCGACCAGGCGCGCGGCAGCATCCAGGACCTGCTCGAGGCACTGCAGCCGATGAGCAAGGCGGCGCTGGTCGCGCGCCAGATCCCGATCCGTGCCGGTGAGCGCGTCGCCGGCTTCATCGATCTCGCGCTCGAACGCGCCTGGCACTACCGGCCCGACCAAAGGTCGCAGCAGGTGCCGCTCGCCGCCTATCTCAAGGAAGACGAAGCCGCCGCGCGCTTCCACATGCTCGAACAGCTCGCCGACCATGACGACGTGCTGCTCGAGCAATTGCTGTCCGACGAGGCGCCCAGCCTGCAGACGATCTTCGACGATCTCGTCCGCGAGACCGCGGCCGGGCTGGTCGTGCCGGTGCTGTTCGGATCGGCGCTCAACGGCTTCGGCATCCGCCGGTTGCTCAAGATGCTGCGCCACGACACGCCACTGGCGACGCAGACCGCGGCGCGGCTCGGTCTCGACGAGGGTGCGGCGAAGGTCTTCCGGATCGTGCAGGGCAATGCCCACGGCCGGCTGGCGCTGACGCGCGTGTTCGGCGCGGCGCTGCCCGACCATCCGGTGCTGGGCGACGCCGATGGCAAGCCGATCCACGCCGGCGCGCTGTTCGCGATGCAGGGCGCGACGACGACCAAGCTGCACGGCGCGGGGCCGGGGGAGATCGTGGCGATTTCCGGGACGGATGCGTTGAACGCGGGGGATGTCGTGGGGATTGGCACGGTGGCGCGGGAGGCGGTGGCAGCGGGATCTTAACGCGCCGATGGGATAGGCGTGTGCTGCGCCGAAGCCATTCCTCCCCGGAACGGGGAGGGGGACCGGCGAAGCCGGTGGAGGGGCAGGGGCAGGACTGGATGTTTCCGCCGTGGCCACTACCCCTCCACCACCCTTCGGGCGGTCCCCCTCCCCGTTCCGGGGAGGAATTTGCTTGAATTGAAGCGCCTGCCTACCCCGCAACTCCTACACCAATCCCCCTCACATCGACCGCGTCGGATCCGTCATCGCATCCGCCATCTCGCGCGGATCGGGCGCGCGCGTCGCCGGCAGCGATCCGGTCTGCCGCTCGATCATCCGGTGCACGCGCATCGGATCGGGACCCTTGTGCAGCGCCCGCAGCGCCACACTGTTTTCGGTGTCGGCATGCGTGCGGCGCTGGTTGTGGCGGACATAGTCGAGCCAGGTCGGCACATGATAGCGCTCGACCCACAGATCGGGCTCGCCCAGGTCGCGCAGCAAGGTCCAGTGGCGCGCGCCGTCACGCAGGCGGATGCGGCGGCGTTCGCTCATCGCGGTCAGGAACGGCGTGACGTTGGGCGGATCGATGCGATATTCGATCGTCACCACCACCGGCCCGCTGCGCGGCTCGACCGGCACCGCGGTCTCGGGCTCGGTCCACAGGCCCAGCGGATCGAGATTGGCGTCCTCGATCTGCGGCAGCGGCAGCCACAGCCCGACCAGCACGCCGATCGCCTGGGCAGCGGCGGCGGCGAACAGCGCGATCGCTACGCCATGATCCTCCGCCAGCGTGCCGAAGATCCAGCTCCCCGCCGCCATGCCGCCGAATGCCGACATCTGATAGAGCGCCAGCCCGCGCGCGACCACCCAGCGCGGCGCCGCCATCTGCACCGTGACGTTGAAGGTCGAGAGCGCCAGCACCCAGCCGGCGCCGGCGATGACCAGCGCCAGCAAGGTCGCGACCAGCCAGGGACTCGCCGCCGTCGCCGCCGCGCCCAGCGCCAGCGCCAGCGTCGCGATCCTGACGAGGCGCTCGATCGACATCATCCGCCGCAGCCGCCCGCTGGCCAGCGCGCCGCCGACCGCGCCGACGCCGAACGCGCCGAGCAACAGGCCGTAGGTGAGCGGGCCGCCGGTGACCAGGTCGCGCGCCACCAGCGGCATCAGCGCCGGAACCGCGCTCGCGGCAATCCCGAACAGACCGGCGCGCAGCAGCACGACGCGGATGTTGGGCGACATCGCGACATAGCGGATGCCCGCCGCCATCGCGACGCCGATCCGCTCGCGTGGCAGCTGGCGCGGCGCCCGCTCCGGCCGCCAGCGTGCCAGCACCGCGATCAGCGCGACATAGCTGAGCGCATTGACGGTAAAGGCGGCCGCCGCGCCCGCCGCCGCCACGATCACGCCGCCCAGCGCCGGGCCGACGCTGCGGGCGATGTTGAAGCCCATCGAATTCAGCGCGACCGCGCTCGGCAACGCGCTGCGCGGCACCATCTCGCCGACCGAGGCCTGCCAGGCGGGTCCATTGATCGCGGTGCCGCAGCCGATCAGGAAGGTGAACGCCAGCAGCAGCCATGGCGTCAGCAGCCCGGCCCACGCCGTCGTCGCCAGCATCGCCGAGACCAGCAGCATGAAGCCCTGCGCGGCGAGCATCACGATGCGCCGGTCGAGATTGTCGGCGACCGCGCCCGCCCACAGCGACAGCAGCATGATCGGCAAGGTGGTCGATGCCTGCACCAGCGCGATCGTCTGCGGCGAGGCGTGCAGCGAGATCATCATCCACGACGCGCCGACCGACTGGATCAGCCCGCCGAAGTTCGACGCCATGCTGGCGATCCAGATCGCGCGGAAGATCGGGATCGCGAAGGGCGACGGCGCGGGTGCGGCGGCTTCGTCCTTCATTCGAGCATGTCCCCGCACACCGCGCAGCGGCGGATCAGGAACGGCCAGTAGAAATATTGCCCCTTCGACAGGCTGCCATGCCCACATGGCCGCCGCTTGAGGAAATGCAGGCTCGCGCCGAACGCGAGCCCGGTCATCACCCAGAACGGCACGGCGACCAGCAGGCCGGGACCGTAGAAGGCGAGACCGCCGCCCAGCCAGCCCACCGCCATGATCAGCTGGCACAGCAGCAGCACGCGCCGTGCCGTCCGGAAGTCCATCGACCGGCCGAAGATCTGAACCTTGCTCAACGCACCGGCACCCGCTGTTGCAACGGTCCGGCGCCATGGCGATCCGCGCGATGCCGAAGCGCGCGGGTCGGGAGGCGGGTCGTTGACGAGAGCATGTCCGGGCTATGCGCAAGACGCGGCCGCGTTTCAATCCGCTCTGCGCCAGCCCGGCGGGTCGCTCAGCGCGTGCACCCGTCGTGCCGATCCGCCGAAGCGAGCGCCGCGCCGGACGCGGGCAGCGCTCCGCGGCCGAGCTCTCGATCCGGATAGCGGAAGTGACGGTGTGAGGCTGGCGATCGGTTCATCTCTGATCGTCGCGCGCGAACAGGATCGGAGGACAGCAAATGAGGGAAATCCAGGCGGCCGTGGTCCGCAACGCCGGCGGGCCGTTCGCGATCGAGACCTTGCAGCTCGACGACCGCGCGACGACGAGGTGATCGTCCGCATCTCGCCACCGGCATGTGCCATTCGGACATCGTCGTCGTGAAGCAGGAATTTCCGCTGCCGCTGCCCCTGGTGCTGGGCCATGAAGGCGCCGGGATCGTCGCGCAGGTCGGCGCCGGCGTGACCCATGTCGCACCCGGCGATCCGGTGGTGCTGTCGTTCGACAGCTGCGGCCATTGCCCGACCTGCGCCGACGCGCATCCGGCCTATTGCGGCGATTTCATGCCGCTGAACTTCGCCGGTACGAGGCTCGACGGCACCCCGATCTCCGGCGGCGCGACCGACGTCAAGGGCGGCTTCTTCTACCAGTCGTCCTTCGCCACCTTCGCGCTCGCCCACGCGCGCAACGTCGTCAAGGTCAGGGCCGATGCGCCGCTCGACCTGCTGGGCCCGCTCGGCTGCGGCGTGCAGACCGGCGCCGGCGCGGTGCTCAACGTGCTCAAGCCGAAGCCCGGTTCCAGCTTCTGCCTGTTCGGCGCCGGCGCAGTCGGCGCGCTTCTATCCGCTCGATGCGATCAACGAAGCGATGCGGGATTCGGAGAGCGGCGCGACCGTCAAGCCGATCATCCGGGTGGGGGACGGGTGAACGACTCTTTTCTCCCCTCCACGCCTTCGAGCGTCCACTCGGGGATCTCAACATCCTGCGCATCATGGGCTTCGAGGACGAGGACCATTATCTGCCCAGGCTCGCGCGCTGGGCCTGGTTCGCGGTCGCCGGCGGCAGCGGCGTGCCGACCCGCGAGATCCTCGCGGAGATGGACGCGGTGTCGAAGGAGATGGGCGACGCCTTCGCCCCGATCATCGCCGCGCGCCGTGCCACGCCGACCGACGATTTCGTCTCGCTTCTCGTCACCGCGGGCGAAGGCGACGACAAATTGACCGACGACGATGATCGGCAATCTGATCCTGACGCTGCTGGCCGGCCACGACACGACCTTGAACACGATGGTCCTGAGCGTCGAGGCGCTGTCGCGCAATCCGGAAGGCCGCGCCTGGATGCGGGCCAATCCGGACGAGCTGGTCAAGGCGGTGATGGATCTGTCGCGCCATATCGCCATGTCGACCGAACAGGCACGGATCGCCGCCGAGGATTTCATATGGCGCGGCTAGCAACTGAAGCAGGGCCAGATCGTCCACCTGATGACCGCCACCGCCAATCGCGATCCGCGCGTCTTCGCCGATCCCGAGCGCCTCGATTTCACCCGCGACCAGAGCGAGAACGTCACCTTCGGCCCCGGCATCCACCATTGCATCGGCCATCTGTTCGCCAAGATGCAGCTCGAGGAGTTCTTCACGGAATTCCTCCGGCGCTACGACAGCTTCGACGTCCTCGAAGACCTGAAATTCGCGCCGGGGCTGAGCTTTCGGGGGGTGACCTCGCTCAATGTCAGGCTGCACCGCGCCGCCTGATTGGATCGCGCTGGGCGGCCGCCAACGGCATTTCCCGAACAATCCCAACCCTCTCCCGCTCGCGGGAGAGGGACAGACCCGCGAAGCGGGTCAGGGTGAGTGCCAGAAGGGTGGGACCTACTCAGGCACTCTTCACGACTCTCCGCGCGAGGCTATCGCTTTCCCTGCCGCGTCGCCTCGTTTCAACGGAAGAGTGCGCTATGCCCTTCCTCCGTCGTCCCGGCAAACGTCGAGATCTCACTTCCTTGCGGGAGGCGGCGAACCTAGGCAGTTCACGACACAAAAAGCCCGCGAAAAGCTCGAATAAGCCTACCCCGTCAAAGAGTGATAGTCCCTGTGACACGGTAATAGGGCGGATAGGCTCCATGACCATTCCTCTAGGCAGCAAACGTCAACACTGTCTCCGTACGCATCCGACGACCAAGGGCAGTGCTGTCCCCCTTTGGCGTGGGCAGATATCTGCTCTGCGGCGGGAGGGCTCGATCGAAGCGATTGATCAGGGTAAATCCAACTTGTGTCGCACTTGCATGATTGATGTCGGCATTGGAGACGGGAACTCCGGCGATGTTCGAATTTCCAACGACGACCAACACCTGCCCTCCTGGCTTCACAACTCGCCGCATCTCGATCATCAATCGATAGATATCGGTGCGGTAGCGCTCGACGATCTGCGCCTTTGATCTTGAAAGCCTGGTCGTGATCTCGAAGGGCGGCAGGACCAACTCGGAGTGAGCTTTCAGCGCAGCCTCGGCTCCAATAGATACGGACCGGACTCTAGCAAGCTCATCAAGGTTAAAGCCCATCCAGATCAACGCTAGTCGATGACCGCGCATGTAGTCAATGGCGTTAAGATAGGGTGGCGACGTTATTACCGCGTCAATGCAACCATGTTCAAGCGGAAGTCTGCGGGCATCTGCCAACTCGATCCTGGCAGTGCCGCGGATATCCTGAGGCCTCAAACGCTCTTCGATGCGCTTCGCCGCTATGGGGAGCGCGTAGAAAACGTCGAAGTCATTGTCAAAAAAGACACGGTGCGGGCGACTATGAGAGGTGTCGCGGGCGATTGATGCTCCTTTTTCTTTGGTGATGATCAGTCGGCTGAGTGCCAGCATTAGCGCGTGCCGATGTACCCCTTCGTAGTTTGCGAGCACCTGGGTGAGTGCTGACAGATCCCGGCGTTGGCGCTCTTCAAACCAGAATTCTGCAAACGCTTGCGTCTTTACGGACCCACCCCAAGGCGGCGAAACTTCGCCCAGTGCCTTAGCCGCCTCAACAACTCTTTTTGCTTCCAGCACAAGACCTTCTGCCAAATGCGAGGTCCAAACGCGAGCCATCAGTGCGGCAAGGGGATCGAGGTCGAAGCCTAGGCACGGATTGCCGTGCTCGACGCCCGCGCGGAGGACCGTTCCTGACCCCGACATGGGGTCCAAGATGACCGCATCCTTAGGTAAAGTCGCGATGGTCTTAAGGGCGAGTTCGGGCGCCATTCGGGCTGGAAATGGGTGGATTGGTGTTAGTCGCATGGCGCCCTCACGATTCGATGCCGCGAGCGATGCCGTAACGGTAGCCATACGGGATCGCGTTAACCTGCGCGGCGATTAGCTCGCCAATCTTCGAAGGAGGGGCATTAAGAAACACGTCTTGGGTCGACGAAATACTGATGACATTGGGCGCCATCAAAGACAGTCCCCGAATTGCAGCTGCCACTTGAGTCCGGATGGGAAAGTTGTGATCTCCCAGTAGCTCGCGGCATTTGTCAGCAATCAGCGAGCAATGGATCATGTCCGGTCGGTCTGGGTTCGCTTCACTGATTGCGGTAAGGGCTTGAATGAGCAGGCCTAATGAAAGGTGTTTCGTGTTTTTCTGCGTTTCGACTAACTGGTCTACCCAAGCCGTGACATCATCCGGTCGGAAGAGGTTAAACACCTTGCGAAACTCGACAAGGTTGATTTGACCGTAACCCACTGTCACTAAGACGAGCCGAGCTAAGTCAGCGGCCTTAATGGGCGTGATGCCGTTTTGCTCACACTCCTGCTCTAGCGCGCCTTCCTCGAATGACGGTGCAACCACCAACGTGTGCTGCGCTTCGTAGTTCGAGCGGTGCCGCGCGAGGCCGGCGATCCCGACATTGCTCGTTTTCACGACTCCCTTCGCTGACGATTTCGCGTCGTAAGTGAATTTATAGGCAACACGCGTATCATCCTCGGCGGGCGAGGCTATCGCAGTTGCAACACCTTCCGGCTCACCGCTGGCACCGAGTCTTTGGATAGCGAACCCGATGAAATCAAGAGCATCCCCGATGATGCGTTCAAAGCCCTTCGCATGGCCCGTGGCCTGGATCAGAAGCGAAGCGATCTGCGCCGCCGAGCGACGACGCACCTGCGCCACCAGCCGATAAGCCCGATCCTTGTAATCTCTAATTTCCGTGGTCTGGTCTATTGAGAGGCCGATGTCAGTCATGAATGCGTCCGTCAGCAGGTCAACGAGCGCGGCATCCCGGAGAAGCCGCAGCTCCTGGCCGGAGTCCTGGTGTTCGACAGCGAAGGGGTGGTTCTTGTTCACGACTACACGCCGGTGCTCGACGTCGTAGTGGGACAGTCGATCGCTTGTTTCCAACTCGCTCATGACGACGTCAGTGATCATTTCCGCCGGCGCGTTACGAGTGGCGTTGCCCCACGTCGTGCTGACGGCCTCGATATCCGCATTCGTGCCGACCTGAATGAACGACGGCATCTCGAAGCCGCCGCTCTCAAGGCTTTCAGCCACGACGCGCCGCAAGGGCTCGAAAGGCAGCACGCCCCATTTTTCCGTAAGGACCGCACCGACGTCAGGCCACTCGGCCGCCGTTCGCGCGTCGAAGTCTACCCGAGCCTTATTGAACAGTTTCATCAAAAAGGCGCGGAATATCCGTAGCTCACGGCTATCCGAAATGCTCTCACGGTTGACTGACAACTTCGAGTCAAGACCGTCCGACCGAATAGTCGCGCGAAAGCGCGCCCAGACCGAATGCGAGAGGTTGTCGAGACCGAAGTAGGGGTCCTCAGGCTTGATCACCCGACCGCGGATGTTAATGAAGAAGCCGTTTGAGACCTCGATATTCTCCGACTTCCCGCCACTGATGCGGTCACTATAAAGTCGGAAGCGACCGGTGACGGGGCCGATACCCTCGATCTGCAGGTGTGGGTAGGGAGTCGCATGTTCCTCGACGGCGATGACTTCGCCATCAGGGAGGCTAAGGGTCCCGAGCTTAAGCCCTTCGCCGATAACCCATTCGTTGACGACGTCGATATTCGATTTTGCTGATGAAAGTGGCTCGTCGTTGAAATAAATCGAAATTGTGTTCCCGAGGGGCAGCGACGTGCGGAGGAGCCGTTTTACCCAGCCAACGCTCAATTTGCGACCGGGTCCTTTTAACGACGACATCACGGCCAGAGTCCACGTGCCGGCATTCTGAGGAGCGTCGGGTTCCTTGCCCCCAAACTCGTCATCGAAATCCGGATCGATGTTCGGGCCCGGAACGCCCGCATCGATCAAAGCCTGAGCGCGTTCACCGTTCGGAATGTCCGCAAGGAGAGCTTTGAGGTCGGCGGGTGTGAGGACCCTAACGGACAACGGAACTGGATCAATATGCAGCGCTGCCTTTTCCGGATCGTCGTCGATTCGGCGGTAGTCCATCGTGACCGCTCGGACCGCATTGTCCACCGCCTTGCAAACGTATGTCAGTTCATGAGCAAGAAGGTAGGTGGCCAGCTTGCCAACGCCAAACTTGCCAATTGGTCGTCGCGCGTCAGCTCCTTCGACCGCTCGCTTGGAGGATGTTGCCACTGACCAGAGGGCGCGAAACCCCTCTACGTCCATGGACCCGCCGTCATCCAAGACCCAAATGGCGGCTTCGTCATCCTGGAGATTCTCGGGGACACTCACGTAAACCCGGCGGGCGCCGGCGTCCCACGAATTGGAAATCAGTTCCTCGAAGGCCTTGTTGGGCGACGAGTAAAGGTGCTCACTGAACAGGTTCAAAAACTGAGGTCCGATGCGGACCTCGACCTGATCGACAGCACTGCCTACATCTTGAATTGTCATTTTTGCCCCCGCTCACGACCGAATACGTAGCCTGATGGCGCTCTCGGTCCAATTCCAAAAAATGTCGCTCACCCGGGCTCTCAAGCGTAGCCCAGATTGCCATTCGAGTTTATTCTGGTCGTCTCGTTGCGTGGGATGCCCGTCGTGTGATGTCGGCTCGTTGTCGGCTACTCGTAGCCCACTTGCAAGCGCGAGCCGCTGTCTGGCCGCTCAGGATAACCTATGGTCGCGCGGTCGCGCCCGCTCCGCTGCCCAGCACCTGCTTGGTCAGATTGACCGTGTCCATAGGTGGTGCGGGCGCGGCGGCGGAAAGAAGCGTGTCGCGCAGTCGTAGCGCATACAGGTCATCCGCATCCAGAACCACTTCCAACATACAACTGCCCCGTTGCGCCAGCTTCGCGCGCGGCGACGTATCCCCGTGCCTTCACGCACTTCACGCCCAACGTGACATGATTTCGGAGCGGTGTCAGGTTGCACTTATAGCGTCTATTGCCTATGTCGCTGCAATGGCTACGCCTCGTCCCAACCATGAATCCGCTGCCGCCGGTGTGTCGAACGCCGATCGTCGCGTTGCGAACGAGTTGATTTCCCTGCTGAGGGAGCGGCAGGCTTGCGATGGCTTCGAACTGCGGGGAACGGATGGCAGGACGGCGACGCTGTCCCCGCCGATGCTGAGTTTGATCGAGCGCGCGGCAAAGCTGGTGGCGGATGGCGCGACCGTGGATGTGCTCGCCCGCGACCGGGAATTGACGAGCCTGGAGGCGGCGGCGCTTCTCGGCGTGTCGCGCCAATATCTGGTGCGCGTCCTCGATCGAGGTGAAATCCCCTTCACGCGCATCGGCAGTCATCGCAGGGTTCGAGGCGCCGATATCATTGCGTATCGTGAGCAGCGAGACGCGGGCAGGCGGTACGCACTGGCCAGGAGGGCGCAGGAAGCGCAAGCCGCCGGGGCGTACGAAGGCAACGTGGCCCTGGGTCCAGGCCGGACGGGCTAGGGAAGGGGATGGCAGTCCCAGCTGATAGAATTGCGGAACTGGTCCGTTCAAGAGACGAGATTGTGAGACATCAGCGGACCACTGTCCGGGATGATGAGATCGACAGCGCTCGTCACGCGGCCCGAAGTCTGGCCTGGCCCCGGATGAGGTCCGCAACGAGGTCGGCCTGGCGATCCTCGAAGTCGTGCAGCTGCGTGCGGATTTCCACGCTGCTCAGATCGGCGGCTTCGTAGAGCTCGTCGAGCGTTTCGATCCTGGCCAGTCGCATAGCCCCGCGGTAATCGATGCGGTCCTGCTGCCATGCGGCCAATATGTCGTGGAGAGTGAGCAGTTCCATGTCCGGTTCCTATCTCATACTGCTGGCGTCGCAAAGACGAGGCGTTTCCTGCAGGGGCCGCGTGACGCTCGCTGCCCGGCTATCTCGTCCATGCGCGGCAAGCATGGCAGCGCGATCCGCGGATCGCTGAAGGCGCGAACGGGTTCGCCGCCGTCAGCCATGTCGTCCTATCGCTCGATCAGCCCGTTCGGATCGACGTCGCCGGACATTGGCAAGCCGCGCCGGCAGCCGATGGCGCCAGACTTGCTTTTGGCATATGTTCTTTGTATGTTCCAATAGACTCACATGGCGCGGGAGCGATGGACTCACGTGGCGTGGAAGCGCCATCCGATTCGGGAGGCAAAGCGAATGTCCGAATTAACTGGTGAAAACAGGTCGAACGGCCGCTTCGAGCCCGGCCGCTCGGGCAATCCCGCCGGTCGTCCGAAGGGCGCGCGGGGCCATGCCACGCTCGTTGCCGAGGCGATTCTGGAGGAAAAGGTCCAGTCGGTCATCGACAATCTGATCGACCGCGCGCTCGCCGGCAGCATCCCGGCGACCCGTCTGGCGCTCGATCGGGTGTCGTTGTCGCCGCGCGACCGCATCGCGCTCGACAGTCGGGCGTTCGAACGCGGATATCCTGGAGACGCGCAGCTTGCATGTGAATATCGTGCACGCGAGAAGGTTGGAATGGCGCAAATCCGCCGCGAAGGGAAGAGGTAGGCGCGTGAATGGCCAAGGCGAAGCAGACGAAAATGAAAGTGATGGTCTCGTCGAGCGTTCGCCACAAGGAGCCGATGCTTGACCAGATCCACGGACTTCTGGACGGCTTGGGATACAAGGTCTGGATGTCTTATCGCGGCACCGTGCGGAACATTCCCGGCAAGAGCGCGTTCGATTCGTGCCTGGCTGCCGTCGAGCACTGCGACATCTTCTTCGGGATCAGGGTCCGCTGGCGCGGGCCTATGCCGAAGTGCTGGCCGCCATCCGCGCGGCGATCCCGGTCCAGACGGTGTTCCTGCCGGGTGAGGATCGCCGGGTCGATCAGCCAGCCTATGACATATTAGCCGTCGGCGAGGGCTTGGTGAACGCGTTCGTGCACCGCGACTATTCGGCACATTCCGGCGGCATTCGCATCCAGGCGCCACGCGTTCGACAAAATATCGTCTTTCCTGATTGCGGACATTTGCGGACATTGCGAACGCCGCACCGGGCGCGCGCAAGGCATCCGAGAGTTTCAGCCAATAGATTGAATTCGAGGGATGTTTTTCCAGGCGCTCCGGCTCTGGATGGCCCGCGAGGTGCTTTGCGGACATTTGCGGACATGGGAAAATGGCGCTTGGAAGGAAGCCGCACTGCCACGCTGATTGCCGAGGCTTTGCTGGAGGAGAAGGGCCAGTCGGTCGTCGATAATCTGATCGACCGCGCGCTCGCCGGCAGCATGGCGGCGACCCGTCTGGCACTCGATCGGGTGTCGTTGTCGCCTCGCGACCGGATCGCGTTCGACTTGCCCACTTTGCGCTCGCCGTCCGACGTGGTCGCCGCGGTCGCGGCCGGCGAGGTCGCCCCCCGCGCCGCGAAGGAGATGATGAAGGGGCTCCGCGCGCATCTGGCGATGCTCCAGGCCGCGGCAGCGGATGCGCCGGATCGGGCGGAGCCAGAGGCGCGGGCCGGATCCGTCCCGAAAACCGGCCGTGGCGCGAACGCGCAACTCTCTCGACCGGACCGGGTCGCCACGGCGCGCGCGCGCGGCTAGACCGGCGGCGCCATGCAACTCCGCTTCCTCGAATATTTCGTCGCCCTCGCCCGCGAGAAGCATTTCGCGCGCGCGGCGGATGCCTGCCACGTCACCCAGCCGACCTTGTCGGCCGGCCTCGCTGCGCTCGAGGCGCTGCTCGGCAAGCGGCTCGTGCTGCGCGACCGGCGGTTCGTCGACCTCACCGAACATGGCCATGCGATGCTGCCGTTCGCGCAGCGGCTGCTCGCCGATCATGAGGAATTGCGCCACGCGATCGATGCGCCCGCCGGGCCGCTGCAGGGCGAGTTGCGGATGGGCGCGATCCCGGCGGCGATGCCGGCGGTCGGCTATCTCGTGCAGGCGTTGCGTGCGGCGCAGCCGATGATCGAGATCGCGGTCCGCTCGCTGACCTCGCGCGAGATCGAGCGCGGGCTGCTCGCCTATGAACTCGATGCCGGCCTGACCTATCTCGAGAACGAGCCGCCCGCGCAGGTGCGCAGCGTCCATCTCTATTCCGAACGCTATCTGCTCGCGACCCGCGCCGATTCCGCGCTCGCCGCGCTCGAAGCCGTGCATTGGTCGCATGCCGTCGCCGCGCCGCTCTGCCTGCTCCACCAGGGCATGCAGAACCGCCGCATCCTCGATGCCCATCTCGCCGGCCTCGGCTTGACTCTCCAACCGGTGGCGACCGCCGATTCCTATGTCGCCCTGCTGTCGATGGTCGCGCATGGCGGCGTGTCGAGCATCGTCACCGACAGCCATGGCGAACTCGTCGCCGGCGATCCGGCGCTGCGGCTGATAGAGATCGCCGATGCCGTGCCGACCAACTCGATCGGCCTCGTCGTGCTCGATCGCGAGCCGCTGTCGCCGATGGCGAAGACGGCGGTGGGGGCGGCGCAGGCGCTGCGGCTGCGGTCGCCGTTGCGGGCGATGTGATGGGGGATGTCCTTCCTACACCAACCCCTTCCGTCATCCCACTCCCCTCCGTCATCCCCGCGCAGGCGGGGATCCATGGCGGGCATAAAATGCGATATACGTCGCCCAGACGCATGGATCCCCGCCTGCGCGGGGATGACGGAAGAGGGTGTGGGGCGTTCCACTCATTGCGACCAGCATGATAGACACTCTCTATCACCGACAAGCGCGTTCGATTTGACCTGCACCCGCCGATGCGCGAGCATCCCGCCATGGAGATAGACGACCGCGCGAAGGACCAGACGATCCGCGAGATCGTCGCCGAACATGGCATGATCGAGGGGCCGCTGCTGCCCGTGCTGCACGCAGTGCAGGCGGAATATGGCTGCGTCGACGAGGCCAGCATCCGCACCGTCGCCCACGCGCTCAACCTCAGCCGCGCCGAGGTTCACGGCGTCGTCAGCTTCTATCATGATTTCCGCAAGCTGCCCGAGCCGCGCCCGATCCTCAGGCTCTGCCGCGCCGAGGCCTGCCAGGCGCGCGGGTCGGAGCCGCTCGCGGCCTGGGCGCAGGCGCGCGCGGGGAGCCGGATTGCGATCGAGACGGTCTATTGCCTCGGTCTGTGCAGCGCCGGTCCCAACGCGATGATCGGCACCGACGTCCACGCCCGGCTCGATCGCGCCGCGCTCGGCGAATTGATCGACGCTTTATGACCCGCGTGCGCATCTCCGACGACGCGCTCGCGATCGCCTGCGGCGCCGATCGCGTCGCCGCCCGCTTCGCCGCGCTCGGCGCCGAGGTCGAGCGCGTCTCGAGCTGGGGCATGCACTGGCTCGAACCCCTGGTCGAGATCGACGGCATCGGCTTCGGCCCCGCCCGTCCTGCCGACGTCGAGGCGATCCTCGCGGGCACCGCCGACGCTCTGTGCATCGGCCCGATCGCGGATCATCCGTACATCGCCGGCCAGACCCGGCTGACCTTCGCACGCGCCGGCAAGACGCGCCCGCTCAGCCTCGCCGATTATGAAGCGACCGGCGGCTGGAAGGGCCTCGCCGCGGCGCGCGCTTTGTCGGCCGACGCGATCGTCGATGTCCTCAAGCGCTCGGGCCTGCGCGGGCGCGGCGGCGCCGGCTTCCCCGCCGGGATCAAGTGGGACACCGTCCGTCAGGCCGCGGGCCCGGTCAAATACATCGTCTGCAATGCCGACGAGGGCGACAGCGGCACCTTCGCCGATCGCATGCTGATGGAGGGCGATCCGTTCTGCCTGGTCGAGGGCATGGCGATCGCCGGCCTGGCGACGGGGGCGGGCAGGGGCTTCGTCTATATCCGCTCCGAATATCCGCACGCGATCGCCAAGATGCGCGCCGCCGTCCGGCTCGCCGCGCCGCAGATCGCGCCGTTCGAGATCGAGATCCGCGTCGGCGCCGGCGCCTATGTCTGCGGCGAGGAGACGTCGCTGCTCGAGAGCCTCGAGGGCAAGCGCGGCGAGGTCCGCGCCAAGCCGCCGCTGCCCGCGCACCAAGGCCTGTTCGGCAAGCCGACGGTGATCAACAATGTGCTGACCCTGGCGGCGGTGCCGTTCGTGCTGGCCGAGGGCGCGCAGGCCTATGCCGATTACGGCATGGGCCGCTCGCGCGGGACGATGCCGGTCCAGCTCGCCGGCAATATCCGCTTCGGCGGACTTTATGAGACCGCGTTCGGCGTGACGCTCGGCGAACTGGTGGACGCGATCGGCGGCGGCACCGCCAGCGGCCGGCCGATCCGCGCGGTCCAGGTCGGCGGGCCGCTGGGCGCCTATTTCCCGCCATCCCTGTTCCACACCCCGTTCGACTATGAAGCCTTCGCCGCCGCTGATGGCCTGATCGGCCATGGCGGTGTGACCGTGTTCGACGACAGCGTCGACATGGCCGCGCAGGCGCGCTTCGCGTTCACCTTCTGCGCGGCGGAAAGCTGCGGCAAATGCACGCCCTGCCGGCTCGGCGCGGTGCGCGGGCAGGAAACGATCGACCGCGTGATCGCCGGCGACGGCAACGCGCTGACCCTCGTCGCCGACCTGTGCGAAACGATGAAGTTCGGCTCGCTCTGCGCGCTCGGCGGCTTCACCCCCTATCCGGTGATGAGCGCGATCACCCATTTTCCGGAGGATTTCGCGGCCAAGGCGCGGGAGCAGGCGGCGTGAGGGTGAGCACTTCGCCACGTCCGTCTTCCACTGGCGCCAGGCTCGCGATATCAAGCGCCGAAGTTCTCCCTCCCTGCCGTCATCCCGAACTTGTTTCGGGATCCATAAGCGCCGAATCCTCAGAAAATGATCGAGACCGGACACCCGGAGTTTATGGATCCCGAAACAAGTTCGGGATGACGGAAAGGGGAAATATGGGGAACAACGGAGTCAGTCAGGCCGTCGCCCGCCGCATCGCCCTCGACACCCCCTCCACCGAAACCCTGCGCCCGATCGCCATCGAAGCCCCCGTCGCGATCGAATATAACGGCATCGGCTACGCCGTAATGATGGCCACTCCCGCCGACCTCGAGGATTTCGCCACCGGCCTCACCCTCTCCGAAGGCCTGGCCAGCATCGACGCCATCCAGCATATCGACATCCACCCGGTCGAAGGCGGCTGGATCGTCCGCATCTCGCTCCCGCAGGACGCACTCGAACCCGTCCTTGCCCGCGCCCGCACCCGCGTCTCCGAAAGCAGCTGCGGCCTGTGCGGCATGGACAATATCGAACAGGTCCTGCGCCCACTGCCGCCGGTCACCAGCCGGATCGCCACCAGCCGCGCGGCGCTCGACGCCGCGCTCGCCGCCCTGCCGGCGCACCAGCCGCTCAGCGACGCCACCGGCGCGGTCCACGCCGCCGCCTTCTGCGCACCCGACGGCCGCATCCTGCTCGCGCGCGAGGATGTCGGCCGCCACAACGCGCTCGACAAACTGATCGGCGCGCTGGCGCGCAGCGGGACCAGCACCGAAGCGGGCTTCGTCCTGCTCACCTCGCGCTGCAGCTATGAGCTGGTCGAAAAGACCGTGCGCGCCAATTGCCCTCTGCTCGTCACCATCTCCGCGCCGACCAGCCTCGCGGTCGATCGCGCGCAGACCGCCGGGCTCACCCTCGTCGCGCTGGCGCGCCGCGATTCGATGCTCGTGCTCAGCGATCCGCACGGCAGCATTTCATGAAGGCAGACCATCATGGGCTATGAACGCCAGGCCGATTTCGGCACTCCCGCCAGCGACGCCACCGCCACCGTCACCGCCCTGATCGACGGCCGCCCGGTCACCGTCCCCGTCGGCACCACGGTGATGCGCGCCGCCGCCGAGATCGGCACCGCGATCCCCAAGCTCTGCGCCACCGACAGCCTCAAGTCGTTCGGCTCGTGCCGGCTCTGCCTCGTCGAGGTCGAGGGCCGCCGTGGCACGCCGGCCTCCTGCACCACCCCGGTCGAGGAGGGCATGGTCGTCCACACCCAGACGCCAGCGCTGCAGAAATTGCGCAAGGGGGTGATGGAGCTCTACATCTCCGATCACCCGCTCGATTGCCTGACCTGCGCCGCCAATGGCGATTGCGAGCTGCAGGACCAGGCCGGCGCGGTCGGCCTGCGCGAGGTGCGTTACGACCTGCAAGGCGCCAACCATCTCGGCCAGGCCAAGGATCTGTCCAACCCCTATTTCGATTTCGACCCCTCCAAATGCATCGCCTGCTCGCGCTGCGTGCGCGCCTGCGACGAGGTGCAGGGCACGTTCGCGCTGACGATCGAGGGCCGCGGCTTCGCTTCGAAGGTGTCGGCGGGCACGGCCAGCGACGATTTCCTGTCGTCCGACTGCGTCTCGTGCGGCGCCTGCGTCCAGGCCTGCCCGACCGCGACCCTGCAGGAGCGCAAGGTCGTCGAGATCGGCACGCCCGAGCGCGCGGTCGTCACCACCTGCGCCTATTGCGGCGTCGGCTGCACCTTCCGCGCCGAGATGCGCGGCGAACAGCTCGTGCGGATGGTGCCGTGGAAGGACGGCAAGGCCAATCGCGGCCATAGCTGCGTCAAGGGCCGCTTCGCCTGGGGCTATGCCCAGCACCAGGAGCGCATCCTCAAGCCGATGATCCGCGCCAGCATCGACCAGCCGTGGCGCGAAGTCTCGTGGGACGAAGCCTTCGCCTATTCGGCCAGCGAGATCCGCCGCATCCAGGCGAAATATGGCCAGCGCTCGGTCGGCGGCATCACCTCCAGCCGCTGCACCAACGAGGAGACCTTCCTCGTCCAGAAGCTGATCCGCGCCGGCTTCGGCAACAACAATGTCGATACCTGCGCGCGCGTCTGCCACTCGCCGACCGGCTATGGGCTGAAGACCACGTTCGGCACCTCGGCCGGCACGCAGGATTTCGACAGCGTCGAGGCCGCCGACGTCATCCTCGTGATCGGCGCCAACCCCACCGATGCCCATCCGGTGTTCGCCAGCCGGATGAAGCGCCGCCTTCGCCAGGGAGCCAAGCTGATCGTGATCGATCCGCGCCGCATCGATCTCGTCCGCACCCCCCATATCGAAGCCGCGCACCATCTGCCGCTACGCCCCGGCACCAATGTCGCGGTGCTGACCGCGATGGCGCACGTCATCGTCACCGAGGGGCTGGTCGACGCGGCGTTCGTGCGTGAGCGCTGCGACCCCCAGGAGTTCCAGGACTGGGCCGATTTTGTCGGTCTGGCCAGGAACAGCCCAGAGGCGCTGGCGCCGCTGACCACCGTGGACGCGCAGGAGCTGCGCGCGGCCGCCCGCCTCTATGCGACCGGCGGCAATGGCGCGATCTATTACGGCCTCGGCGTCACCGAGCATTCGCAGGGCTCGTCGACGGTGATGGCGATCGCCAACCTCGCGATGGCGACCGGCAATATCGGCCGCCCCGGCGTCGGCGTGAATCCGTTGCGCGGGCAGAACAATGTCCAGGGCGCCTGCGACATGGGCAGCTTCCCGCACGAATTGTCGGGCTATCGCCACATCTCCGACGGCGATACCCGCGCCTTGTTCGAGGCCGACTGGGGCGTCGCGCTCGATTCGGAGCCCGGGCTGCGCATCCCCAACATGCTCGACGCCGCCGTCGACGGCAGCTTCAAGGCGCTCTACGTCCAGGGCGAGGACATCCTCCAGTCCGATCCGAACACGAAACATGTCGCCGCCGGGCTCGCGGCGATGGAGTGCGTGATCGTCCAGGATCTGTTCCTCAACGAAACCGCCAATTACGCGCACATCTTCCTGCCGGGGTCGACCTTCCTCGAAAAGGACGGCACCTTCACCAATGCCGAACGCCGCATCCAGCCGGTCCGCAAGGTGATGACCCCGCTCAACGGTCTCGCCGACTGGGAAGTGACGCAGGGCCTCGGCAACGCGCTCGGCCTCGACTGGTCCTACACCCATCCGTCCGAGATCATGGACGAAGTCGCGCGGCTGACGCCGAGTTTCGCGGGCGTCAGCTTCGAACGGCTCGACGAGCTCGGCTCGATCCAGTGGCCGGCCAACGCCGCCAACCCCGAAGGCACGCCGGTGATGCACGTCGACGGCTTCGTCCGCGGCAAGGGCAAGTTCGTCGTCACCGATTATGTCCCCACCGACGAGAAGACCGGACCGCGCTTCCCGCTGCTGCTGACCACCGGCCGCATCCTCAGCCATTACAATGTCGGCGCGCAGACCCGCCGCACCGAGAATGTCGCCTGGCATCCCGAGGACCGGCTCGAACTCCACCCGGTCGACGCCGAGGATCGTGGCCTCAAGGACGGCGACTGGGTCAAGCTCGCCAGCCGCTCGGGCGAAACCACCCTGCGCGTGCTCGTCACCGATCGCGTCGCCCCCGGAATCGTCTACACGACCTTCCACCACCCCTCGACGCAGGCCAATGTCGTCACCACCGACTATTCGGACTGGGCGACCAACTGCCCCGAGTACAAGGTCACCGCGGTGCAGGTGTCGGCCTCGAACGGCCCGACCGACTGGCAGGCGGATTATGAAGCGCAAGCCGCCGAATCGCGCCGCATCGCGCGGTTGGAGGCGGCCGAATGACCGGGCAGGAGCGGCTGACCTACATGGCCAACCAGATCGCGCGGAACTTCGCCACGCTGGATGATGCGGTCGCGGCCAGGGCGGTCGCGGATCATCTGCTCAAATATTGGGATCCGCGCATGAAGGCGGGCATATTGGCGCATCGCGAAGGCCTGCTGCCCGTTGCCGCGGCGGCGGTCGCGATGCTGGGGGAGGGTGTGCGAACGGTCGAGCCACGTTCAACCTGAAGCGTCGCGCAGCAACTGATGCGGTTGGTACATTTTCTCGTGCAGGATAGTCACGATACCGACGGTACCATCTTCCAGAACCTTCCAGTAGATGAGGTGTTTCTCGTAGCGGCACATATATCCATCGACGCCAAACTCGGCCGGGATGGGGCGCCACGGAAATCGCCGTGCGGCGATGGCGCCGAAACGATCGAAGAGACCGCGAACATAAATCTGCGCTTGCTGCTCACCCCATTGCTTCTTCGAGTAACGGTAGATCTCATCCACCCGAAAATTGGCGCGTCTGAGGACGCGAAACATACTCATTCCAGCGGTGTTATAGAATTGCGGCGAATGACTTCATCTGCATCGAGTACTTCATACTCGCTGTCGGGTGCCGCAAATGCGATTGTCAGTTCGGACTTGAGTCGGTCGAAAGCCTCGCGCTCCACCCGCTCCTTGTCGCGCCGGATCAGGTCACGGACATATTCACTGACATTTTCATAGGCGCCATCTTCGCCGACGTTCGTCGCCACGAACGCGCCAAGCGTGCCGCCGACGCGCACATTGAGTGTCATCGCATTGCTCATCGATCACGTCCTGCAATTCATTTTGTCCATATAACGTGTAATATTGTGGACAGCAAGCGCGAGAGACTCGGTCAGCCCCCCGCGCGCTCCAGTGTCGCCAGCAGCATCGCGGTATCGGTGAACTGAAGCAGCGAAACGACCTTGCCGTCGTCGCGGATGGTCCAGAGATCGCAGATTTCGGTGGTCAGCGGCGCGCAGCCGCCCGTCGAAAAGGTCACGCGCCAATGGATCGCCGCCATATTGCCCTCGACCACGGCGTTCAGGCGTTCGAGCGCATGAAACTGGAACTTGTCGATCAGGGCTTCGACCGTCGCTTTCGCACCTTCGGTACCCGCCGGCACCGCGGCAGACATCAGCTTTGCTTCGCCGGCGATCCGGAAAACCGCATCGGGCGCCCAATACGCCGCCAACGCCTGCTTGTCGCCGGCCTTGCGGGCGGCATACAACGAGTCGATCGTCTGGAGAAATTCCGCGCGGTCCATCCTGCCTCTCCCCGTGACTGGCCCTGCCGATCCATTCGCTGACGATGACTATCGGACGAAGGCGGAATCGGCTTGTTGCGCCGGTCGATATCAATAGATCATGACGAGCGATTGTCGATAGCGGCGAAATCCGCGCGATGGCATCAAGTGAATGCGGTGCGTGGGCGGGCCGGGGCAAAGTCACGGCGCAGTGGGCGGGGGGCTGATCCATGAGCGAAACCATCTGGGACATTCTCGACATCGCGCCGACCGCCGACACCACGGCGATCCGTCGCGCCTATGCGGACAGGTACCGGCAGAGCGAGGACGAGCTCGATGCCGGCGGTCTCGCACGGTTGCGCGGTGCGCGCGATGCGGCGCTCGACCAGGCCACCCGGTGGACGGCGATGGAGATGGCGCCGCCGCCCGGTGACGAAGACGGCGCGTTCGCCGACAGCATGACGGCGGACCGCGACACCGAAACTCTGCCCGCCGATGACGATGCGCCGGCGACCACCGATTATGACGGCCACTTCCAGGCGCTCTGGTTGTTGCTGTTCGAAGATCATGATTTTGATGTCGAGGACGACGACGGCCTTCGGCAGGCGTTCGAACATCATTTCACCATCGTGCTGTCCGATCCGCGGATGTCGGAGATCGAACATTTCGCGCAGGTGGAGCAGTGGTTCGCCGCGCTGCTCGCGCAGACCAGTCCGCGGTCGGACGCCGTGCTCGCTCTGGCAGCCGATCATTTCAAATGGATGGACCAGGCGGGCGATGTGGCGCAGGCGCCAGCGATCGCGTTCGTCACCTCACGTCGAAAGCTGCTCGGCTTCTTCGAAGACATCCGCAATCCGAAACATCGGCTGCACCCGGCCTGGCGGGAATTGACGACACCCGCGACCGAGAACTCGCGACGCGGATGGTTCGTCGGAAAGAAGAAGGTGCACGAGCTGCTCTCGCTCGTCCGACGCGACTATCCGCCGCTCGAGCAGCATTTCGACTGGTATCGTGTGAGCATGTGGGAGAATCCCGCGGGATGGGCGATATCAGGCGGGGCGTTGATCTTCCTGGGCCTCATCCTGTTGCAGTTCGTGCGTATCGCATCGACGATGGACGCGTCGAGCTCGAATGATAGCCGTCCGGCCGAATCCTTCCGCTTGATGTCGCAATTGAGCGAGCCGCGCGCCGATATCCGTGAAGCCTTGAAGGGCGTCAGCGACGGGATGATCGATGCCGACGACATCGAGACACGCAATCCCGAACTCTATTCGTCACTGCGCATGGCATGGGATGACGCCAGCGCGAACGGACGCGACAAATGGCAATTGCGAAACGATATGATCGACAGTCTCAATGCCCGGTTCCGGCGTATTGTCGTCAAGGCAAACCATGCCGACTTGTCCGATCTCGTCGAGAATCGGCTCGCGCAGGCGAAATTCTTTCGGCAACTCGGCGATGCGTATTGCGACAGGTTTTTCAAGGGGACGCTTGGCAGCAGCGTCAAGCCGCCGCTGGCGCTGCTGGACGAGGATCGAAAGATCCGGTTCAGGATCCTCGCCGATACGCGCGGCGAAGCGCCGGAGCGGGCGGAGTCGGAAAGCTACATGATCCCCGGCAAGGTGCTCGACGACAGCGCGAAGCGGTTGGGCATGACCTATGATCAGTTCGTGAAGGCAATGCACGACGATGTTTCACCGAAGCGCGGCTGCGATACTGAAGTCGCCTTGCGCGAAACCGCGCTGCGACTACCGCCAAAGGAGGGCGTGAAGCTGTTGCGGCATATGTAGACCGTTAAGCCGTGCTTTCCCGAGATGCGACGACCAAGCGCTCAGCGCGTCCGTTCAACCGGCGGCGACGCATCCGCCGACTTCGCTGCCAATTGCATCCCCGCCATGAACACGAACGCCAAGCATGCCGCCCAAACCGCCGCGAGCATAACCCAATGGCCTGGACCGAACGCCGTGACGCAGCCGGGGGCGGCGGGATCGTACCAGATTGTGAAGACGCCATCGGGCCGCCAGCCCCGGCTGACGCGCCGCGCGACCACCGCGCGCCGGCGCTCGCCCGCGGCATCGGTGAATTGCACCTCGTCCTCGATCCAGCGCGCATTCTTGCCGTCACGCCAGTTGAGGCCGCGGATCGTGCCCAGCGTCGCGCCGAAATGCCAGAAATCGTCCTCTCGCTCGAGTTCGCTGTAGCCGCTCTTCCACACGATCGCGGCGGCCGGATTCCACGTCCGGAACAACATCACTGCCCGCCAGAGGCAATAGAGCGAAGCCAGCAGCAGCATCGGCGCGGCGAGGATCAGGATGTCGGTCACGACGCCGCCTTAGCGCGTGTCGCTTAAAAGATGGTTGGCGGGGTCCCGGTCACAGCGGCAACCCCACATAATTCTCCGCGATCGCCGTCTGCATCGCCATCGACTGTGCGACATAGTCCAGTTCGGCGATCTGCATCCGCCGCTCGAACGCGCCGTCCTCGGGGAAATGATGCATCAGCTTGGTCAGGTACCAGCTGAACCGCTCGGCCTTCCAGATCCGCGCCAGCGCCTTCGCCTGGTAGCCGGCGAGCCCGCTCTCGTCGCCGCGCCTGTAATGCGCGATCAGCGCGTCGGAGAGATAGGCGACGTCGGACGCGGCGAGGTTCAGCCCCTTGGCGCCGGTCGGCGGCACGATGTGCGCGGAATCGCCGGCGAGGAACAGCCGGCCATGGCGCATCGTCTCGAACACATAGGATCGCAACGGCGCGATCGACATTTCCAGCGCCGGCCCGCGCGTCACGCCATGCTTCGAGAGCGGCGCGAACCGCATCTCGAGTTCGTCCCACAGCCGCGCTTCGGGCCAGTCCTCGATCTTTTCGGTCAACGGCACCTGGATATAATAGCGGCTGCGCGTCGCCGATCGCATCGAGGCGAGCGCGAAGCCGGCGGGGCCGTTGGCGTAGATCAGTTCGTCATGGCAGGGCGGCACGTCGGCGAGGATGCCGAGCCAGCCGAACGGATAGACCCGCTCGAAATCGCGCGCCAGCGCTGCCGGGATCGCCTTGCGCGACGGGCCGTGGAAGCCGTCGCAGCCGGCGATGAAGTCGGCCTCGATCCGGGACGCGACGCCGTCATGGACGAAGCTCAGCGCCGGTTGCGCGCCGTCGGCGTCGTGGATCGCGACATCGCCGGCCTCGAACAGGATGTCGAGCCCGCGTGCCGGCGCCGCCGCGATCAGGTCGCGCGTCAGTTCGGTCTGGCCATAGACGGTGACGCGGCGGCCGGTCAGCGCGGCGATGTCGATCCGCACCAGCATGTCGCCGTCGGCGAGGTTGAAGCCACTCTCGCTCAGCCCTTCGGCGTTCAGGCGGGCATCGATGCCCAGCCGACGCATCAGGTTGGTGGTCACCGTCTCGAGCACGCCGGCGCGGATCCGGCTCTCGACATGGGCGCGCGACTGGCGTTCGACGATCAGGCAGTCGATGCCCTCGGCGCGCAGCAGATGCCCGAGCAGCAGCCCGGCCGGCCCGCCGCCGACGATCGCGACCTGCGTGCGGCGCACGCTCATCCGCCGGCGAGCTGCGTTTCGAGCTCGCCGAGCACGCGATAACAGTCGAGCACCTGCGCGATCCCCGAATTGGGTTCGCGCCCCTCACGGATCGCGGCGATGAATTCGCGGTCCTGCAATTCGATGCCATTCATCGACACATCGACCTGCGACACGTCGATCCTGTCTTCCTTGCCGGTGAACAGATCGTCGTAACGCGCGATATAGGTGCCGTTGTCGCAGATATAGCGGAAGAAGGTGCCCAGCGGTCCGTCATTGTTGAACGACAGCGACAATGTGCAGATCGCACCGCTTTCGGCCTTGAGCTGGATCGACATGTCCATCGCGATGCCGAGTTCGGGATGGATCGGCCCCTCGACCGCATTGGCCTTGACGATCCTGCCCGCCTGCCAGGCGAACAGATCGACGGTGTGCGCGGCATGGTGCCACAGCAGATGATCGGTCCAGCTGCGCGCCTCGCCCTTGGCGTTCATGTTCTTGCGGCGGAAGAAATAGGTCTGGACGTCCATCTGCTGAATCGCCAGCTCGTTGGCGACGATCCGGTTGTGCACCCACTGGTGCGACGGATTGAAGCGCCGTGTATGCCCGACCATGCAGGTCAGGCCAGTCGCCTGTTGTTTTGCCAGCACCGCCTGCGCGTCCGCCCAGCTGTCGGCCAATGGTATCTCGACCTGGACGTGCTTGCCCGCATCCATGCAGGCGATCGCCTGCTCAGCGTGCATCTGCGTGGGCGTGCACAGGATCACCGCATCGACATCGTCGCGCGCGAGCGCATCGCCGAGCTCGGTCGAACTATGCTTCGCGCCATATCTGGCGGCGACCGCGGCGGCCTGCTCGGCCTTGCGGCTGATCACCGAGACGATCTCGACGCCGTCGATCAGTTTCAGTCCGTCGAGATGCTTTTCACCAAAGGCGCCGGCGCCGGCGAGGGCAATTCTCATGATATGTCCTTCTTCTAGCTCCCTCTCCCCTAGGGGGAGAGGGCCGGGGTGAGGGTCAGTGTGACGTTCTCGCACAGACTCTCACCCGCGCTTCGCTTCGCTCGCTTGCCCTCTCCCCCTAGGGGAGAGAGTTGGGCTCGAGCACGATATGTCCCACGGCGGTGTTGCTCGCCGGCACATGATAATGCCGGTGCAGCATCCGCGTCGCCTTGCCCAGCGCCCCGCGCATGATCAGCCACATCACCATCTCGATGCCCTCGCTGCCGGTCTCGCGCAGATATTCGATGTGCGGAATCCGGCGCAGCGCATCGCTGTCGCCGACCAGCCCGTCGAGGAAGCGGCCGTCCCATTCGGCATTGATCAGGCCGGCGCGCGGCCCCTGGAGCTGGTGGCTCATGCCGCCGGTGCCCCAGATCTGCACGTTGAGATCCTCGGGAAAGCTCGCGACCGCGCGCCCGATCGCTTCGCCCAGCGCCCAGCAGCGGTTGCCGCTGGGCGGCGGATAGGTGACGACGTTGACGGCAAGCGGGATCACCTTGCACGGCCAGGCCTCGGGCTGCCCGAACATCATCGACAATGGCACCGTGAGTCCGTGATCGACGTCCATCTCGTTGATGATGGTCATGTCGAATTCGTCGAGGATCAGGCTCTGCGCGATATGCCAGGCGAGATCGGGATGGCCCTCGACCGTCGGCACCTTGCGCGGACCCCAGCCTTCGTCGGCGGGTGCATAGGCCTCGCCGCATCCGATCGCGAAGGTCGGGATCAGCTTCATGTCGAACGCCGACGCATGATCGTTGTAGACCAGGATCACGACGTCGGGCCTGGCCTCCCGTTCCCAGGCTTTGGTCCATTCGAACCCGTCGAAGATCGGCTTCCAGTAAGCCTCGCCGGTCTTGCCGAGATCGACGGCGACGCCGAGCGCGGGGACGTGGCTGCAGCCGACGCCGGCAGTGATGCGTGCCATCTCAGTGGGTCTCCTTGGCCGCAGCCGCCAGCGCATTGGCGCGGATCGAACGGACGCCATCGGCCGATCGGCCGCCCGCCACCATCATCGCCTGGTAATCGGCGACGCTCATGCCGGTCATCGTGCTGACCGCCTGCACGAACGACAGTCCGTCGGTCGAAAAGACCTTGGCGAGGAAGTAGATATTGCCGCCGAGGTCGAGCAGGCGGTTATAATCGCGGGCGAGCAACGCCTGCTTCTGGTCGTCGGTCAGCTTCCATTCGTCGAGATAGGCGCGCTCGTCGGCCTTCCAGCGCTCGCGATTCTCCGGTTTCATCAGGCTCATCGCGAACTGGTTGAGCTGATAGCCCTGCCGAGCGCGCTTCGCGGTATAGACGCGCGTGCCGGGAATATCCTCCAGCTCGGCGAGATAGTCGTGGATGTCCTCGCGCTTGGGGTCTTCGGTGCTCACAGGCCGCGCTCCTTCAATATTGCATCGAGCCGGGGGAACACGCGCCGCGCATTGCCCTCGAAGATCGCATGCTTGCCGGCATCGTCGATCGCCAGTGCATCGACATAGCGCTTGGTGTCGTCGAAAAAGTGCCCGGTCTGCGGATCGATGCCGCGCACCGCGCCGACCATTTCCGATCCGAACAGGATGTTCTTCACATCGATCACGTCGGCGAGCAGGTCGATGCCCGGCTGGTGATAGACGCAGGTATCGAAGAAGACGTTGTTCATCAGATGCGTATCGAGCGCCGGCTTCTTCAGCATGTCGGCGAGACCGCGATAGCGACCCCAATGATAGGGCACGCCGCCGCCGCCATGCGGGATGATGAAGCGCAAAGTGGGGAAGTCGGCGAACAGGTCACCCTCCAGCAATTGCATGAAGGCGATCGTGTCGGCGGCGATGTAATAAGCGCCGGTCGCGTGCAGGCCAGGATTGCAGCTGCCCGAGACATGGATCATCGCCGGCACGTCGAGCGCCACCATCGCCTCGTAGAGCGGGTACCAGAAGCGGTGGGTCAGCGGCGGATGTTTGAAATGGCCGCCGCCGGGATCGGGATTGAGGTTGCAGCCGATGAAGCCGAGTTCGCCGACGCAGCGTTCGAGCTCGGCGATCGAGCCGGTCAGGTCGGCCGCCGGCGATTGCGGCAGCATGCACACGCCGACGAAGGTCTCGGGAAACAGCCCGACGACGCGCGCGATCAGATCGTTGCAGCGCTGCGACCAGGCAATGCTGACGCTCTCGTCGCCGACATGATGCGCCATCGCCGATGCACGCGGCGAGAAGATGGTGAGATCGGCGCCGCGTTCCCTGATCAGCCGGAGCTGATTCTCCTCGATCGTCGCCACGATCTCGGCGTCGCTGATCTCGGGATAGGCGGGGGCGGGGGCGCCGGCCTTGAACGCCGCCTTCTGCGCCTCGCGCCACTGGTTGTGCGGCTCGGGCGCGGTCGTGTAATGGCCGTGGCAATCGATGATCATGGTCATGCGGCGTTCGCCTTGCTGTCGTTGAGGGCTGCGATCTTGGCGGCGAGACCGGCCGGCGGCGCGATCCGCGCATCGCCGATCGCGCGCTGGCGCTCGACCGTGCCGCGCGTCATCGCAGATCCGGTGCCGAGCGCGTCGAGCGTCTTGACCACCTCCTCCATCTCGGCGGCGCGGCGCAGGCCGTGGCGCATCATCCGGTCGAGATTATAATTCGCGCGGTCGCCCCACGCCGATGCCTTCTCGCTGGCGTCGAGCGAGGCGAGCACCTCGTCGGTCACGCCGGCAGCCTCGGCGGCGAGGACGCACTCGGCGGTCAGCGCTTCGAGGCCCTTCACCATCACCGAACGGATCATCTTGATCGACGAGGCGCGGCCGACCGCGTCGCCCGCCACCCGGATGTTGCCGAAGCCGAAATCGCGCAACGCCGCAGCGGCGTCGCCGGCCGCCGCACCGCTCAACAGCAGCGGCACGTTCAGCCGCGCCGGATCGACCGGCGCCATTACCGCGACATCGACATAGCGACCGCCCGCCGCGTCGATCGCCGCCGCCGCCGCGCGCTTGGTCTCGGGCGCGACGCTGTTCATGTCGCAATAGAGCGCGCCCGGCGCGATCGCCGCCGCGGCCGACCATGCGGCCGCGAGCACCTGATCGGCGGTGACCAGCGACAGGATCAGCGGGGCGCCGCTCACTGCATCGGCGGTGCTGTCGCAACCGAGCACCATCGCGCGTGCATAGTCGTCGAGCTTGTCGCCGCGCGTCGTCTCGTCGTCGGTCAGCCGGTCATGGACCCGCGCGCGGCTGCCCCATCCGCCGGCGATGGCGAAGGTCGATCCGGCTTCACCGAAGCCGATCAGGGTCAGGCTGCTCTTCATGCGGCGGGTTTGGGACGTTCACGCGAGAACCGCCAATTCTAATGCGGACCATCCCATAAGATTTTGCGATGTCACGCCCCAAACCCTCGCCCGCTTGCGGTAGAGGGAAGATTTCCCACCTTCTCCCCCTCCGCCTGCAACATCGCCAGAAACTGCGCCTGCATCGGCGTCGGCCGCCAGTCTGCGCGCGTCGTCACGCCGATGGTGCGGTTGACGTCGCCGGGTGCGTCGCCGACGCGCATCAGCCAGCCGGCCTCGAGTTCGAGTGCGACCTGATCGATCGAGAGCAAGGTCAGGAAATCGCTGCCGATCAGCATCTGGCGGACCGTCAGCACCGATCCGCATTCGATCGGGACGCGCGGCGGCGCGATGCCGACCGCCTCGAACATCCGGACCCATAGCGCCCGCAGCGGCGTGCCGCGCGCCGGCACGACCCACGGGAAGCGCACCAGATCCGCGGGCGTCAGGTCGTTGCTTTGGCTCCCGAGCGGATGGCCGGCGCGGCCGATGATCACGGGCCGGTCCTCGAACAGCGGCGTCTGCGCGAGGTCGTCGCCGGCCGACGGGTCGCGCAATGCGCCGATCATCAGGTCGATCTCGCCGTCGCGCAGCGGCCCGACCAGCTCGATATGCGATCCTTCGGCGATCGCGAGATCGACGTCCGGATGCGCGGCATGGAAGCGCGCGATCGCATCGGGCAACAGTCGCGCGCGGGACAACGGCATCGCCCCGATCGCGATCCGTCCGACATCGGCGCCGCGCAACCCCGCCAGTTCGGCCAGTGCCGAGCGCAGTTCGGACAGCGCCAGGCGAAAGCCGCGCGCCACCGCCGCGCCGCGCCGGCTGAGCATCACGCCGCGCCCGCGCCGCTCGACCAGCCGCGCGCCGAGCACCAGCGACAGATCGCCCACGGCGCGGTGGAGCGACGCTTCGGCATGGCCGGTTTCGATCGCCGCGCCGGCATAGCTCCCCGACCGCGCCAGCGCGACGAACGCGCGAATCTGGGCGGCGGTGACGTTGCGGCTGCCGATCAGCCGCAGCGCTTCCTCGACCCGGCCGGCGAGCACAGTCGCGGCCGGCGTCGCGGCCATGCCGTCGGGCCGGCGATCGAACAACGGCATCGCCAGCTGGCGCTCGAGCTTGGCTACGCCCTGGGTGATCGCCGGCTGCGTCAGATTGACCGCGCGCGCGGCCGCACTGATGCTGCCGCTGCGCACCACCGCGGCCACCGCGGCCAGATGTCGGATATTCAGCTGGTCTGCGTCCATGTGTCGGACTTAGCAAAAACTTATTCGGTGTCCATCACATCCGATTGGCGTGAGCGCCGCGATCGTCGCACGTCCTTCAGCCTATCGGGAGAGCGGAACATGGCAGCCATCGTCGTCCAGAGCATCGAACGCGCCGATCCGGCGGTGATCGACGGACTCGCCAAATGCGGCGTCGCGACCGTGCATGAAGCGCAGGGCCGAACCGGGCTGATGGCGCCGCACATGCGTCCGATCTACGCCGGCGCGCGCATCGCCGGATCGGCGATCACGATCTCGGCGCCGCCCGGCGACAACTGGATGGTCCATGTCGCGATCGAGCAGCTCCGGGCCGGCGACATCCTGCTGCTCGCCCCGACCAGCCTCTGCACCGACGGTTATTTCGGCGATCTGCTGGCGACCTCGGCGATTGCGCGCGGCTGCCGCGGGCTGGTGATCGATGCCGGCGTGCGCGACGTCCGCGATCTGACCGAGATGGGCTTTCCGGTCTGGTCGAAGGCGGTCCACGCGCAGGGCACGGTCAAGGCCACTTTGGGATCGGTCAACGTGCCCGTCGTCTGCGCGAACGCGCTGGTCAATCCCGGCGACGTCGTGATCGCCGACGATGACGGCGTCTGCGTCGTGCCGCGCGCCGATGCCGCCGCCGTGCTCGAAAAGGCGCAGGCGCGCGAGGCGAACGAGGAAAGCAAGCGCCGCCGTCTCGCCGCCGGCGAACTCGGCCTCGACATTTACGACATGCGCGGCAAGCTCGAGCAGATGGGTCTCAAATATGTCTGATGCCGTGCGCGTGATGTGGATGCGCGGCGGCACGTCCAAGGGCGGCTATTTCCTCGCCGAGGACCTGCCGGCCGACACCGAAGCGCGCAATGCCTTCCTCCTGCGCGCGATGGGATCGCCCGATCCGCGCCAGATCGACGGCATGGGCGGCGCCGATCCGCTGACCAGCAAGGTCGCGGTCGTGGCGAAATCGGCGCGCGACGGCATCGATGTCGATTATCTGTTCCTGCAGGTCTTCGTCGATCAGGCCATCGTCAGCGACGCGCAGAATTGCGGCAACATCCTCGCCGGAATCGGTCCGTTCGCGATCGAGCGCGGGCTGGTCGCGGCGCGCGACGGCGAGACGCCGGTCGCGATCTATATGGAGAATACCGGCCAGGTCGCGATCGCGTCGGTGCAGACGCCCGGCGGCGTCGTCACTTATGCCGGCGACGCCCGGATCGACGGCGTGCCGGGCAGCGCCGCGCCTGTGCCGCTCGAATTCCGCGACACCGCCGGTTCGTCGTGCGGCGCGCTGCTGCCGACCGGCAAGGCCTGTGACGTGGTCGCGGGTGTGCGCGTGACCCTGATCGACAATGGCATGCCCTGCGTCGTGATGAAGGCGACCGACGTCGGCGCGACCGGTTATGAAAGCCGCGACGAACTTGACGCCGCGACCGATCTCAAGGCGCGCATCGAGGCGATCCGACTCGCCGTCGGCGAACGGATGAACCTCGGCGACGTGGCGAAGAAGTCGGTGCCCAAGATGATGCTGGTCGCGCCGCCGCGCAACGGCGGCGCGGTGACGGTGCGCAGCTTCATCCCGCACCGCGCCCATGCCTCGATCGGCGTGCTCGGCGCGGTCAGCGTCGCCACCGCCTGCCTGATCGCCGGATCGCCCGCCGCCGAGGTCGCGCAGATACCGGACGGCAGCCGCAAGATATTGTCGGTCGAGCATCCGACCGGCGAGACCACCTGCGTGATGGAGCTCGACGCGGCCGGCACCGTCACCAGCGCGGCGATGCTGCGGACCGCGCGCAAGCTGATGGACGGAACGATCTTCGCATGACCGACATTGCACGCATCACCAGCTGGCACGGCAATCCGTCGAAATCCGCCTTCACGCCGCCGCCGGGTGCGGTCGATGCGCACTGCCATGTGTTCGGGCCAATGGCGCAATTTCCGTTCAGCGCGAAGGCCAAATATCTACCCGAGGACGCCGGTGCCGACATGCTGTTCGCGTTGCGCGACCGGCTCGGTTTCGCGCGCAACGTCATCGTCCAGGCGAGCTGCCACGGCACCGACAACGCCGCCACGCTCGACGCGATCGCGCGGTCGCAGGGCAAGGCGCGCGGCGTCGCCATGGTCGATCCCGCGATCACCGACGGCGACCTCGAAAAGCTCCACGCCGGCGGTATCCGCGGCGTTCGCTTCAATTTCCTCAAGCGCCTCGTCGACGACGCGCCGAAAGACCGCTTCCTCGACATCGCCCGCCGCATCCAGCCGCTCGGCTGGCACGTCGTCGTCTATTTCGAGGCCGATATCCTCGAGGAACTGCGCCCGTTCCTCGATGCGATACCGACCTTGCTGGTGATCGATCATATGGGCCGGCCGGATGTCGCGCAGGGTCCCGACGGCCCCGACATGCGCGCGTTCCGGGCGCTGCTCGACAGCCGCGACGACATCTGGACCAAGGTCACCTGCCCCGATCGCCTCGACGCGAACGGTCCACCCTGGGCCGATTTCGCGAACGCGGTCGCGCCCTTGGTCGCCGACTATCCCGATCGCGTCCTCTGGGGCACCGACTGGCCGCACCCCAACATGCAGGATGCGATCCCCGACGATGGCGCGCTGGTCGACATGATCCCGCGGATCGCGCCGACTGCGGCCCTGCAACACAAGCTGCTGGTCGTTAATCCGATGCGGCTTTACTGGCCGGAAGACAGCAAAGTCGGCGAATAGGCATTCGCTGTACTCACTCTCGCCGTTGAGCACCCCTCCCTTTCAGGGAGGGGAGGAAAAGGGGCAGGTGCCTTTTTCTGCCAAGGTCTCTCAAGCGGGTCGCGGCGCGGCCACGCTTTGCCGCACGATGAGCCGGTGCGGCAAGGTGACGGACGCCGGTTTGATCTCCGACTTGCCGAGGATGGCCATCAGCAGCCTGACGGTTTGCCGGCCGATCTCATGCGAAGGCTGGCGGATGGTGGTCAGCGGCGGTGCGCAATAGCGTGCCATCGGGATATCGTCGAAGCCGATCACGGACATGTCGTCCGGGCAGGCGATCCCTGCGGCACGCAGCGCGGCCAGAGCGCCGATCGCCATCTCGTCGCTGAAGCAGAAGATCGCGGTCGGCCGCATGTGGGCCTCGATGATCTCGGCGGCGCAGCGCCGGCCGGATTCGGGCGAAAAGTCGCCATGCCAAACCTGCAATCGTGCCGACAGGCCGCGCGCCTCCGCGGCCGCCCGCACGCCGATCAGGCGATCGCGGCTCAGCGGGCTGACCAGCGGCCCGGTGACGACGGCGATATCCCGATGACCGGCGTCGTAAAGCGTCTCCGCAGCAAGCGTCGCCGCCTTGGCATTGTCGATATGCGCGCTCGGCACATCGAGCGATCCGCCGAATTCGCATCCGTTGACGATCGGCGCGTGTGCGCCATCGCGGCGGACCATTTCGGTCAGTGCAGCGGGCAGGCGGTGGCCCAGGAAGATGAAACCGTCCGCCTCGCGGGTGAACAGCATGGCGGCATATTGATCCTCGCGTGCGATCTGGTCGCGCGTATCGCCCAGCAGGACTGCATAGCCGACCTCCTGGGCGGCCTCTTCGACGCCCCGGATCACGGTGCTGAAGAAGGAGTTGCTGATGTCGGGAACGGTGACGATGATCTTCCTGGTGCGCGCGGTGCGGAGGCTGGCGGCAGCGGAGTTGGGCGCATAACCCAGCCGCGCGACGGCTTCCAGGACGCGCGTCCGCGTCTGCGGGAGGACGAGATCGGGTCTGGTGAGCGTTCGGTTTATGGTCGCGGAGGAGACGCCGGCAGCGCGCGCGACGTCCTTGATGGTGGCCATGGCGACATCGTATGGGGCGCGACCGGAAATGCAAGATCGAACGGTTGCGGGACCAGTGATGTAAACGAAATCATCCGCTTCGCCGCTGCCAATGGCATCGTTTACATCGGCCCGCCCCTGCCTTATGCGATGCGAAAGCGAGCGCCAAGACGTGCCGCGTGAAACAGGCAGCGGATCTGCGGCCGGGCGATGCGCGCACGGCGGGATGATCGCCGAAGGAAGAGGGGAAAACGTGGCTGCCGATCCAATCCGACCCGCCGGTGGCCGGCTGCTCCGTACGCGCCTGTTCGTGATGATGGCGCTTCAGATCGCAATCTGGGGCGCTTGGGCGCCGAAGCTGTTTCCCTACATGACGATGCTCGGCTTCACCGCCACCCAGCAGGCGATCGTCGGCAGCAGCTGGGGCATCGCCGCGGTGATCGGCATTTTCTTCTCGAACCAGTTCGCGGATCGCAACTTCGCCGCGCAGCGCTTTCTGGCGACCAGCCATGTCCTGTCGGGATTATGCCTGATCGGCACCGCCTGTTCGGCGAATTTCCCCGGCTTCTTCGCCTTCTACCTCGGCTACAGCCTGCTGTACGTGCCGACGCTGTCCGTTGCGAACTCGATCGCGTTCGCCAATTTGCGCGATCCGGCGCGTGATTTCGGCGCGATCCGCATGGGCGGTACGATCGGGTGGATCCTCGCGAGCTGGCCGTTCATCTTCCTGCTCGGCGCGCAGGCCGATGCGGGGCAGGTCCGCTGGATCTTTCTGGTCGCGGCGGCGATCTCCTTCGCGATGGCCGCCTATTCGCTGAGCCTGCCGCACACCCCGCCACGCCGATCGGCGATGGTCGATCGGCTGGCGTGGCGGCGGGCGCTGACGCTGCTGCGCCAGCCTTTCCTGGCGGTGCTCTTTCTCGTCACCTTCATCGATTCGGTCATCCACAACGGCTATTTCGTGCTGTCGGACGCCTTTCTCACCAACCGCGTGGGCATCGCCGGCAATCTGAGCATGGTCGTGCTCAGCCTGGGCCAGATCGCCGAAATCCTCACGATGCTGGTCCTGGGCCGTGTCCTCGTCCGCCTCGGCTGGCGGACGACGATGACGATCGGCATCCTTGGTCACGCCGCGCGCTTCGCGATCTTCGCCTTCGCGGCGGACAGCGTCCCGATGATTGTCGCGGTCCAGTTCCTGCACGGCATCTGTTACGCCTTCTTCTTCGCGACCGTGTATATCTTCGTCGACGATGCCTTCCCCAAGGATGTCCGGACCAGCGCGCAAGGGCTGTTCAACCTGTTGATCCTTGGCGTCGGCATGGTGGTGGCCAGTTTCCTGTTCCCCGCCCTTGCCGCGCACCTCAGCACCGAGGTGATGACCGAGGCCGGACTGCAGACGATCGTCGATTACCGCACATTGTTCCTGGTGCCGACCGGGCTGGCGCTGGCGGGCGCGCTGCTGCTGGCCTTCGCCTTCCGTCCGCCCTCGCGGGGGCCTGCGGCGGTGGACGAAAATGAGGCGCCCTATCTTGGCATGGATCCCGGAGCGCCGCAGCCATGAGCGCGGCGTCGCCACCACTGGCCCCGATCCGCATGGCCCCGATCCGTATGGCCATGGTCGGCGGGGGCGCCGGCTCGTTCATCGGGCCGGTGCATCGCATGGCCGCCGAGCTCGATCGCCAGATCGTGCTGGTCGCGGGTGCGTTCAGCAGCGAACCGGCGCGGTCCGCGGAGACCGGGCGCAGCCTCGGCCTGGCGGACGACCGCATCCACGCCGATTGGCGCGCCATGCTGGCGGCCGAGGCGGGCCGGGCGGACGGCGCCGAACTGGTGGCGATCGTAACGCCCAATCATCTGCATTTGCCCGTCGCGCGGGCGGCGATCGCCGCCGGGCTGCACGTCGTGTCGGACAAGCCGGCGACGGCGACGCTGGCCGAGGCACTGGAGCTTCGCGACGCCCTCGCCGGCACGGGCCGCGTCTATGCGCTGACCTATACCTATACCGGCTATCCGATGATCCGGCGCGCGCGGGCGATGATCGCGGACGGCGCGCTGGGCGAGGTGCGCCGGATCATCGTCGATTATCCGCAAGGGTGGCTGGCGGAACCGATCGAGAACCAGGGCAGCAAGCAGGCGGCGTGGCGCGCCGATCCTGCCCGCGCCGGTATCGGCGGATGTATCGGCGACATCGGCGTCCACGCCTTCAACCTCGCCGAATATGTCAGCGGGGCGAAGGTGGCGGAGTTCGTGGCCGATCTGGGCTCGGTGGTGCCCGGGCGGCGGCTGGACGACGATTGCAATATGCTGCTGCGCTTCGACAATGGCGCGCGGGGCGCGCTGCTCGCCTCGCAGATCGCAACCGGCGAGCGCAACGATCTCACCATCCGCATCCAGGGTGCGAAGGCCGGCATCGCCTGGAGCCACGCGACTGCCACGATGCTGACGATCACTGGTCTCGATGGCGAAACCCGCATCCAGCACGGCGGCACCGAAGCAACCGCGCGCCTCCCGGTGGGACACCCCGAAGGATTTATCGAGGCGTTCGCCAATATCTACCGCGATACCGCATCGGCGATCCGCGGCGCGGACGGCATCGTCGATGCGCTGGTGCCTGGCATCGCCGCCGGGGTAAGATCGATGCGCTTCGTCCAGCGCGCGGTCGAGAGCAGCGCCGCACGTGCCGGCTGGACGAGACTGGAGGACTGACCGACATGAGAATGCTCAAAGACCCCGGCCTCTTCATCGCGCCATTCGTGAACGATACGCCACCGCTGGAGCACCCCGAGCAGGGCGCGCGCGAAGGCGCTCCCTTCATCGCCGATCACATCGTCCGCGTCACCGACCGCGCGTTCGACGACTTCGCGGCGACGACAACCGATGTCGCCCGCAACCGCCAGATCCTGGGACTGACCGAATGACCATGCTCGATCGCCGATCCGTCCTCCTCGCCGGCATCGGCATAGCGGGCCTGGCGGCGGCGCCGGCGCTTGCCCGCCCGCGCGGCTTCTTCGCGCGGCACCGCCTGCCCGTCGGCATCCAGCTCTACACCGTCAGCGGGGAGGCGGCGCGGGATCTGGACGGCACCTTCGCCCGGCTGGCGGCGATCGGCTTCCGCACGGTCGAACTCGCCGGCTACCACGGCCACACGCCGGCGACGCTGCGGGCGGCCGCGGACAAAGCGGGGCTGCGCTTCACCAGCATCCACATGGCCGCCACGACGCAGGGCCGGGTGACCGGTCTCGACAGCGATCCCGCAAGAATCGGCGCAGAACTTCGGACATTGGGGATCGAGGATGTCGTGCTCCCGATCCTTCCGTTCGTTCGGGACGGCCGCCCGCAGGCGGGCGAGTCGGTGCAGGCCCAAATTGCCCGCATCGTTGCGGCGGGCGGCGCCGATCCATGGAAGCGCACTGCCGCTCTCCTCAACGCGCGCGGAAAGGTGTTGCGGCGGGAAGGATTGCGCCTCGGCTACCACAATCATAATCTCGAATTCGCCCCCGTCGATGGCCGGACCGGCTTCGAGATCCTGATGGCCGAAACCGATCCCGACGTCGTGAGCTTCGAAATGGACGCAGGATGGGTCGTCGCGGCGGGCCTTGATCCCGTGGCATTGATCCGACGCTATCCGCGTCGATTCCGCCAGATGCACGTCAAGGACATCCTGGCGAGCACCACACCGAATTTCGCCATGCAACAGGATCCGACGGAGGTCGGCAGCGGCATCATCCCGTGGCAGACACTGGTGCCCGCCGCATATGCCGCCGGCATCCGGCAATTCTACGTCGAGCAGGAGCCGCCGTTCACGGGCAGCCGGCTCGATGCGGTGGCGAAGAGCTTTGCCTATCTGACGCGCCAGCTGTGAAAGCCGCGGCCTGCCATCCCGTGTCGAGACGGACCCGCCTTCGCACGGCACCGCTGCTGGCGATCCTGGCGCTGACCGGCGCCTGTACCTTCGGCGCGCGGCCGGGCAGCGGCGGGGCGGCGGGGCAGGAGGGCTGGCCGGTCTATGGCGGCAACGCGGCCGGCGACCGTTATTCCACGCTCGCCCAGATCGACACCCGCACTGTCGCGGGGCTGGAGCAGGCGTGGCGGGTCGATTTCGGACCCGGTGGCCTTCAGACGACGCCGCTCGTCATCGACGGCATATTGTACGCGACGACGCCAACCCAGCAGACGGTCGCGCTCTCGCCCGCCACCGGTCGCCGGCTGTGGACCTATGATCCCGGATCCTCCGGCACTCAGCCGATTCGCGGACTCGCTTACTGGCAGGACGGCGGGACGGCCCACCTGTTCGCCAGCTACGGTACCTTCCTCGTTGCGCTGTCGCCGGCAACGGGCAAGCCGATCGCCACGTTCGGCGATGCCGGCCGGATCGATCTGCGCGCCGATCTCGGCCGCGATTCCGCCACCGTGGCGACCTTTCTCACCTCGCCCGCCACGGTGTTTCGCGATCTCGTGATCGTCGGCTTCCGCACATCGGAGACGGCACCCGCCGCGCCCGGCAGCATCCGCGCCTATGACGCGCGTAGCGGCAAGCTGCGCTGGACCTTCAACCTCATCCCCCACCCTGGCGAGCCGGGTCATGAAAGCTGGCCGGCGGAGGCGTGGAAGACCGCGGGCGGCGCCAACAACTGGGCCGGCATGGTGGTGGACGAGAAGCGCGGGATCCTGTTCGTGCCGACCGGCTCCGCGGTCAACGACTTTTACGGTGGCGATCGTGCCGGCGACAATCTCTACGCCAATTCGCTCGTCGCGCTCGACGCCGCGACCGGACGCAGGCTGTGGCACTTTCAGGGCGTGCACCACGATCTGTGGGATCGCGACTTTCCGACGCCGCCCGTGCTTCTGACTGTCCGCCACGATGGCAAGTCGATCGATGCCGTTGCGCAAGGTTCGAAACAGGGCATGTTGTTCCTGTTCGATCGCGTCACGGGCAAGCCGCTGTTCCCGATCGAGGAACGCCCTGTCCCCGCGAGTGACGTGCCCGGAGAGCAAACATCGCCGACGCAGCCGTTCGCGCCGAGACCTGTCCCGTTCGCGCGCCAGACGCTGACCGCCGACATGCTGACCGACCGCACGCCGGAAGCCCGCGCGGCGGCGGCGAAGGCGTTTGCGACGTTCAACAACAAGGGGCCGTTCACGCCATTGCGGGTCGGCCAGCAGACAATCGTCTTCCCCGGCTTCGACGGCGGCGCCGAATGGGGCGGCCCGGCGGTCGATCGGCGACACGGCGTGATCTATATCAACAGCAACGATGTCGCATGGACCGGCGCGCTGCGTGACACGCGGGTGGCACCGGCCGCGAGCAACGGCGCATCGCTCTACCAAGAGCAATGCGCCGCCTGCCACGGTCCGAATCGCGAGGGTGCGCCACCTGAATTCCCGGCGCTCACCAAATTGCTGCCGCGATTGGATATCGGCAAGATTGCGGCCATGATCGCGGGCGGCAGGGGGCGCATGCCGGGCTTTCCGCAGATTCCCCAGGCGGATCGGGAGGCCATCGCCCGCTATGTGACGGGCGAAGCGCCGGAGGCCGGCGCTGCGGACAAACGCGAGGTGGAAGGCACGGCGGCGAAGCCGCAGCGCGCGCGCTATAATTTTACCGGCTATCGCAAGTTCGTCGATCCGCAGGGCTATCCGGCGGTCGCGCCGCCGTGGGGAACGCTGAACGCGATCGATCTCAACACCGGCGACTATCTCTGGAAGATTCCGCTCGGCGAATATCCTGAACTCGTTGCCAGGGGCCTGCGCAATACCGGGTCGGAAAATTATGGCGGCCCGATCGTCACCGCCGGCGGCCTCGTCATCATCGGCGCGACAATCTATGATCGCAAATTGCGGGCGTTCGACAGCCGCTCCGGCAAATTGCTCTGGCAGGGCGAACTGCCATTTGCGGGCGTTGCCACCCCGATCACCTATATGGCGGACGGCCGGCAGTTCATCGTTATTGCAACGAGCGGTGTGCGTGACGGCAAGGGTCCGAAAGGCTCGGCATATGTGGCGTTTGCGCTGCCACGGAAATAGTGAATTCAGCGGCCAACGTTCGAGTGAGCACGACACATTTGGCTGTTGAACCGATCGGCCGGTGGGCCTGATCCGCAGCCCGAGCGGGGTGTGCCGCCGCCGCCACTTTCGCCTGCATTCCAGCGCCCCGGGTTCCGCCTATAGAAGGGGTGACCACGCAGAGGAGTCCGATTCATGCACAAATTGAGCCTGCCCGAAGAACCGGCGGCAACGGCGATCGTCTATGACGATTTCGCCCGCGTCGACATCCGGGCCGGCACGGTGCTGACCGCCGAACCCTTCCCGCAGGCGCGCAAGCCGTCGCTGCGACTGACGATCGATTTCGGGCCGGGCATCGGCATCAGGAAAAGCGCGGCGCAGATCACCGAACATTATCCGCCGGAGGATCTGGTCGGGAAGGTGGTGATGGCGGTGGTCAATTTCCCGCCGCGCCAGATCGGGCCGATGCGCTCCGAAGTGCTGGTGCTGGGCTTCCCCGACGACGAGGGCCGGATCGTGCTGGCGAGTCCCGACCGGCGGGTCCCGAACGGCGCGCGGCTCGCCTGACGCCGATCAGGCCTTGCGGCCGATCCGCGTCTTCAGCCGGTGCCAGATGTACCAGATGCCGGCGGCGAGGAAGACCGCGGCGAACAGCAGGTGAAAATCGTGGAAGAACTGGTGCATCCGCGGATCGGTCTGCCACTTGTCGCCCAGCACCTGGCCGATCCAGGCGAGGCCGAAGCACCACGGCCATGAACCGACGAAGGTGTAGATGTGGAATTTGGTCAGGTTCATCCGCGCGATCCCGGCGGGGAAGGCGATGAACGACCGCACGATCGGCAGCATCCGCGCGATCAGGACGGCAAGACTGCCGAACCGCGTGAAGAAGCGCTCGGACCAGTCGAGGTCCCTGGTATCGAGCAGCACATATTTGCCCCACCGCTCGATCGCCCGGCGTCCGCCGCGCTTGCCGATCTCATAGGCCGGGATCGACCCGAGATTGCAGCCGATCGCGCCGGCGGTGGCGACCAGATAGAGGTTGAGCTGGCCGGTCGAGACGAGATAGCCGCCGAACGGCATGATGATCTCGGACGGTAGCGGGACGCAGGCGGATTCGATCGCCATCAGAAGCATGATGCCCCAATAGCCGCCGCGGGAAATGACGCCGATGATGAAGACCGCGACCGCGGCAATGATCGATTCGATGAAGGACATGGCCGGCGCGCTAGCAGGGGGAATGGTTGCGTTGCAATGAAATCCCTCTACCGCGTGACGGAGGCGGGGAGGGTAAAGGCCTGTAAACAACGCCGCCGATTCAGGCCTTCACCCTTTCCCTCTCTCGCAAGCGAGACCTCTTGGCAGAATTTGCACCTGCTCCTTTTTCTCCCCTCCCTGATTTCAGGGAGGGGCCCGGGGGTGGGTTGAGCGCACGGGCCGGCTCGGCTCCGCCTCGCACCCACCTATCGCTCCTACCCTTTCAGGGAGGGGGAACGCGAAGGCCGACTTCCGCAAAGGTCCCGCAAACGGTAGATCGGCGGGATTCAATAGGTCGTTGTCCTTCGCGCCAGTTCCGTGACGGCGGATTTTCAATCAATCTATTGTCGCCGAATTCAGGCCGCCTGCACTTTCGCCGCGGCATCCTTCATCACGTCGGCGAGCGTCGTATAGGCCTTCGCCCAGGCGGTCTCGACGTCGGGGGTGAAGCCGTCGCCCAGCCCCTTGCCGAGCGTGTAGAGCAGCGCCGCGCCGACGATGTCGTAATGCGCGTCCTTCGTACCATAGCCGACATGGCGCTCGCCCAGCGCCTGGACGGCGGGCAGGATGCGGTCGAGCTGCTTGAGGCCGTTGACCGCGGTCGCCAGCATGCCCATCAGCGCGCGCTTCTGCGTGGCCATGTCGTCGCCGAACAGCGGCCGCACCTCAGGCGCGATCTCGAACAGCCGGTCGTAGAAGATGTCCGCCGCCTGATCGGCGATCGGGGCGACCTTGGCCCAGCTCGTCTGGACGAGGTCGATCTGTTCGGGTGTCATGTGGATGTCCTTTCAGCGTGAGTTGGCGACCATGAAGTCCACGGCCGCGAAGATTTGCTTGTCGGTGAGCGCGGGATTACCCCCGCGCTCGGGCATCATCGTTCCGGACGGGCCGATGAAGCCCTTCAGCGCGTGTTGGTGTAGTGTCGCGATGCCCTTGGCAATGCGCGGCGCCCACGCCGCCTTGTCGGTGATCTTGGGGGAACCCGCCTCGCCGAGGCCGTGGCAGGCATGGCAGGTGTCGGCCCAGACCGACCGACCCTCGAGCAGATGAGGATCGGTCGGCATCGGCAGGCGATCGACCGTGACATAGCCGTCGAGCGGACCCGAAGCGGGCGCTGCCTCCGGTTTCGCTTCCGGTTCGGCCTGCTTTCCGTCGCCGCACGCGCCCAAAGCGAGCGCGGCGGCGAAGAGCGTGGACAGGCGAAATGCGGTCATGATGCGGTCTCCCTGCCGGTCGGTCATCGGGCCGTCAGGACACGGGTACGCGGATCACGACGCCGCCCATCGTGTCGCCGATCTTGAAGTCCTTCCTCGGCGTGTCCTTGTGGCCGTTGTGGCAAGTGACGCAGGCCGGCGCGATGGCCTTGTCGGCGTAGACGGCGGTGAAATATTTCTTTCCGCCCAATTCCTCGTCTGCGTAGAAATTCTTGCCCGGATTGGCGACGATATATTCGAGACCCTTCTTCTCGACATCGGTCTCCGGCGCATTCTGCTTGTTGATCGGCCAGAGCGAGAGCAGCTGGTAGGAGAATTTATCGGTTTTCTCGGCGACCATTTCCGCGCCGAAGCGGAACATCTGCGCCGGGAGCGGCAGCGCCTTGTCGTCCTCGAAATGCTCGCTCGCCTTGATCACCTTCTCGTCGTTCTGGAGACGGTTGACCACCTTCTGGGTATAGACCGCCCGGTCCGACGACATCACCGCGAACAGCGAATCCGCGAAGGTCTGCGGATCGATGCCCGCCTTCACGGGTGCCTCCTCCTTCGCCGAACAGCCGATCGTCAAAGCCAGCGCCGCCATGGCTCCGGCCGTCATCATCATCCTTGTTGCACGCATGGTCCCATTTCCTTCTGTTGCACGGTTGACATCAACGGCATCACGGCGCTTCCCCCCGTTGCCGCACGCGCCGCCGCACCCAGTCGATGCTTTCGACATGGACCGACGGACGTCCCTTGAAATTGCGATCGATCAGCGGCCGGTCGGCGAGCGCGTCGAGCGTGAAGCCCAGCCCGTGACAGTCCATGCAGACGGCGCGCGCCATCTTCTCGTTGGGCCTGAGATTGTCGTTCTGGTTGTGATTGACGAGCGGCCGCTCGACGCCGTCCTCGCCGCGCCCGAGCATGCGCGGCATGTGGCAGGTGGCGCAGTTGACACCGCTGCCCGGCGGCGCGGTGCCCGCCAGTTCGGCGCGCCACTGGCGGTAATGCGACGAGGCGAAATAGGCCTTGCTGTGCCGGTCGTCATGGCATGACGCACAGGCCTCGACCTTCGCCTTGCGCGTGTTGAAATCATGCGCCTGGTGGCAGGTCGTGCAGACCAGCGCGCGGCCGTGCGCGGCGGGCTTCATCGGCAGGCGCGCGAGTTCGGGCTGCATCGGCCCCAGCTTGCGGTCGGCGACCAGCCCGAACGGGGCCCTGCGCGCGGTCCACATATCGTCGGCGAGTCGCATGCCATGCTTGCCCTGTGTGAACCCCCTGGCCTGCGCGGCATGGCAGGTGGCGCACTGCGCGAGGCCGGGCTTCGCGATCCAGCTCGCGGCGTTGCCGGCTCTGGCGCCCGGCGGCTGATGGCAGCCCGAGCAATTGACGCCGCCTCTGGCATGGCCGCTCGCCAGCCAGTCCGCCGTCACGTGCGCGTCTGTCGCGATCGACGCGGGCGCGTCGGAAATCTGCGCCGCCGCGGGCTTCGCAGGTGCGCCCTCTTCCGGTCGCCAGTCGATCAGCGACACGCGCGGCGCGGTCTTCACCGCGGGCTCGTCGAGGTGCTTCTCGAGGAAATCCTCGTATAGCGCCCGGTTGTCGTGGAAATTATGGCATCCCGCATTGCTGCAGCTGGTGAATGCGAGGCCCGTGTGGCTCGGGCGATCCTTGCCGATGTCGGCGTGGCAGGCGCCGCAGAAGTCGGCGGGCAGGGTGACCGCCATCGTCCCGGTGACCTCGGGGCGATGCTCGATATGGCAGGTCAGGCATTTGGTCGCGTCGAGCTTGGTCAGCCGGTCGGCATTGCGGGGATCGCTGAACTTCTTCGCCGGGTGATTGTCCTTCGAGGCCTTCAGATCCTCGGCATGGCAGGACTGGCACGCGGTTTCGATCGCTGCGCGGCCGCTGAACCAGCGCGTGTGGCAAGCATTGCAGGCGAGCTCGATCTGATGATGGGCATCGGAGGTCTTGCCGATCAGCAACAGATGGCGCGGCCCGCCATAGGCCATAGTCAACGCGGCGAAGCCGAGCAGCAGCAGGGTCGGCACGCCCCACAGCGCCCAGAGCCAGCGCGTCTTTCGCTTGCCCGCCATCAGTAGAAATAGACCGTTGCGATGTGGAGCGTCAGCAGCAGCGGCAGCGGCCAGCAGGCGATGATATGCAGCCACAGCGACAGCTTGCGCGGATCGATGCGGCGCGCCCTGATCGCCGGGATGGCCGCCAGCCGGTGGTCGAGCGCGACGATGCCGCCGCTCGCGGCGCCCGCCAGCAAGGTCGCGAGGAAGGCGACGATCAGCGCGAAGTTCAGATTTTCGCCGAGGCGGAAGCCGGTATGCGCCACCAACGTCGCGAGCGCGAGCGTGCCGATGGCGACATGGACGAGGCGCCAGCCGGCGAAATCGCCGAAACTGAAGCGTTTCCAGCGCTTGCGCAGCGACAGGATGATTGCGATCGCGCTGAGCGCAAGCAGTCCATAGCCGGTGCCCTGCTTGAGCGTTCCGTCGAGGAACAGTTTGTCGAGCGCAAATTCGGCGTTGAAGCCGGCCGCCATCGGCCATGGGCGAAGCGCGGCGACGAGGATCGCGCCGACCAGCGCGATCAACGACAGCAATGCCAGCGGCCGCCACGCCTTGACCGGCTCGGGCGGCGCATCGGTGCCGAGCAGATCCTCGAGCAGCGGGCGGCAGCCGCCGCACACGGTGGACGCGCTCGTCGCCCGCGCGAGCCCGTCGATCGTCGCGCAGCCGCCGGCGATCGCCTGGCCGAGCTGGCCGCGCGTCACGCCGGTGCAATTGCAGATCGTCGCCGCGGCGGGCCACGCCGCCACCGCATCGGGCAGCGTCTCGCCCGGCAGTTCGCCGGTCAGGCGAAAGTGCCGGAGCTGCCATGGCCAGAGCCGCGCCTCACGCGCCATCAGCTGCTGGAGCTGGCCGATCTCCTCCCACGCGCCGACCGCGATCGCGCCGACCAGCCGTCCCTTGCGGACGGCGAGCCGTCGATAGTGCTTGCCGCCCGGCGGGGCGTGAACGACCGATGCGAGGTCGCCGCGCTGGTCGATCTGATCGATTTCGCCGGCGCTGAAGACCGGCGCGCCGACCACCTTGAGCCGCGTCGTCGCTGCGCCACGCCGGTAGCGCGCGTCGTTCCCGGCGATGGCGGCCGCGGCGATCCGCGCCTGCTCGAGTCCGGGGGCGACCAGCCCTTCGACGATGCCGCGATGTTCGGCGCATTCGCCGACCGCGAAAATGTCGGGGTCCGACGTGCACATCCGGTCGTCGACCTTGATGCCCTGTCCGACCGCCAACCCGGCATCGCGCGCGATCTCGCGATTGGGACGGATGCCGGTGCACAGGATCACCGTGTCGCACGCGATCTCCTCGCCGCTTGCGAGATGGATCGCTTCGACGCGGTGCTGCCCGGCGATCTGCCGCACCGCGACGCCGGTGCGCACGCCGATCTGCAGCGCCTCGATCTCCGCGCGCAGCAGGTCGCCGCCCGCCTGGTCGAGCTGACGCGCCATCAGCCGCGATTCATGCTCGACGATCGTCGTCGGCACGCCGCGGCCGTGCATGCCGCGCGCGGCTTCCAGCCCGAGCAGTCCGCCGCCGATCACGACCGTCCGGCGGCTGCGCTGCGCACGTGCGACCAGCGCCTGCGCATCGTTGAGGTTGCGGAAGGTGAACACGCCCGCCAGTTCGATGCCCGGGATCGGCGGGCGGTGCGGCCGCGATCCGGTGGCGAGGATCAATTTGTCATAATGCCATTCGCGGCCATGATGATCGCGGACGAGATGCTTCTCGCGATCGATCGCGGCGATCCGGCATCCGTCGAGCCGCTCGACGCGGTCGGCAGTCTCGAGGTCGAGCGGCTGGCAGACCTGTCCGAGATTGACCTCGCGCGCGAGCAGCGGGGTCAGCTTGACGCGGTTATAGGGACCCCATTGTTCGTCGCTGAACAGCAGCACCGGCAGGTCGCTAAGCCGGACCAGTTCCTGCGCGGCGCGAACGCCGGCGGGACCGCCGCCGACGACGATGATGCGTGATGCCGAAGGGGCCGTCGTGGTCGCCGCCGAGCCTGCGGACGGGTCGAGGTCCGCGCCGTGCCTGTTGCACGTGCGAACGTCCGTCAGCCTGGTCTCTTCGCGAATATCCACCTTGGCGCGCACCTCGAAAATTGCGTAGCGGTCGGGTTGCCCGTCACCGAGGTGAGGACAGTTTCGACGACGCTACGCTGCGCCAAGGCGGTGGACTTCATTGCCCGGAAACAACGGGAGCGGACGTTTAGGTGCGAATCCCGATGTTTTTTCGCCGCACTGCAGCAGACAATAGAATGCGGGATCGGTCAACCGGAATCGGAGTGCTCACGGTTGCAAATATTGCAGCGCGCATTCAGCCAAAGCGCTTTCCCGGATAAGGCAGCGGGCAACAGGGGACGGCAAGTCGTCATCCTTGCTGTACCCGGGATCGGGCAGCAGCTGGTCCGCATTTCTCTGTCGACTCTTGAGCGGGTGGGCAAGGAGCGACCTGCCTGCCTGGTCGTCGCAGGCGATCCGCTGACGTCGCCCCGCTTTGTCGTCATCCTCCCCATCACGCATAGTCCTCCTTCGGGGAGCGACGTTGCGGTCGGCTGATGTCTTCGCAACAGGGCTACGATCCTTCTGACGGGAAAATCTTAACTCACCAACCTTTCCTCAAGTACTCTATCAGATGGCGTTCCGAAATGACGCTGTTCGTGAATTCCCATTCCAGACCTTCGTCATCGGCGACGTCGCGGGCATAGCGCTTTTCCATGGGCGGTCTCGACGTATCCACGCGCGACGGAAAGAACTTCACCGCGTCCCGGTTCTTCAAAACGGCGTTGACCCAGTCATCTTCAAAACTGTCGGGGAGCTGGCCCAAGGCGGCAAAAATGTCGCCGAGCCGAAGGGAGAGAGCCGTATACACTTCGTCTTCCACCGTGCCGGCATAGCGCAGGTTCACCACGTGAATGGCCGGGCGAACCTGGCCGATCCGCTGCACACGCCCTTTCCGCTGTTCCAGTCGAGAGGGGTTCCACGGCAAATCGACGTTGATCTGGGCACCAAGTTTTTGCAGATTAAGACCCTCGCAAGCGGCATCCGTCGCTGCCAGAAGCCGTATCTCACCAGCCTGCACCGCCTTCTTGATCTTGTCCCGGTCCACCAACTGCCGGCTGCCGCCCCGGATCACGGACGAACGGCCGCCGCCGGCATAGATGGCGACGGGCTCTGCAGGAAACGCCTCTGCAAGGCGCTGGGCAACCCAGTCTGCCGTGGTGAAGTATTGGCTGAACAAAATGGCACCGTGTGAATGCAACCAATCCTGATTGCGCAAATAGTGCAGGATCACCTCGATCTTGGGGTCCGGTTCCAGCACCACGGCTTCGAGTGAGCGGACGACGGTTCGCAGCAGCGCTGCTTCTCCAATGTCCAACGGCGCCGCCGCGCGCGGCGCGGCTTCGCAATCGCCCACCTCGGTCTGGTCGATCCCGGCGTCCTCTGCCCGTTCCAGCATGGCCTGCGCGGTCGTAAGGCCGGCCAATGGCGACGAGCCGATACGACGAAGCAATATGGTCTTCAAAAATCCCGCACCCGGGCGCTGCGCGGCGTACGCCCGGCAGAAACGTTCGGCAGTTTCATAGGCTTCGCGGAAAGCAGGCCCCATCTGCAGGCCTTGTCCGTCGAACCACCGCTCGGGAAGGCGGTCTTGCTGGTTGGGGTGATTGATCACGGCGATCCGCGGGAGCATGCCCTTGTCTTCCAGCATCGGCCGAGTGCGGCGGATGATCCGGCGGATGATCGGATTGTGCTGCGTCGAGATATCGCCCCACGCATCCAGGAAGTCCGCCCGGTCGCTGGTGCTGAGCCGGTCCCAGCGCGGCCCTTGCAGCTTGTTGTCGGGAATGCCTTCGCTGTCGCGGATATAGCGAAAGGCCGCATGTTCCGTTCGGGGCGGTAGCGGATCCTTGAACAGCCCCCAGCATGCCAGTTCATCGCTGGGCCAGGGCCTTGTCCCGGTCAGATAGTCGATCGACTGTTGCCGGCGCCATTCCGTCGTTCCCTGGCCCAGCACGTGCGGCGCACCTTGGTGGAGCAGGAAGGCGAGGTCCCACAGTTCCACCGGGTTCAGCTGAATGGGCGTGGCGGTTCCCAGCAACACCGATCCGGCATCCGCCGCCATTTGCTCCATGAATTTGAACAGGTTGTTCGCGCCTTCCCGGCTGCCATCCTGCGCCCGCCGCACGCGGGCCTTGTGCGCCTCGTCGAGGATGACCACGCCGAAGCGTTTCGTTCGCAGCAGTCCCCGCTCGCCTTCGTCGTCGCCGTTCACGATCAGGCCGGTGGACATGATCCCGAAGCGCCAGGGGCAGCGTGCGGCAAAGCTGACGTCCCCCTTGGGAGTCAGCGCATAGCCTTCCGGGTCGATCCATTGCTTGCCTTGCGTGGACCACACCGCCGCTGGCACGCCCAGCATGTCCCAGAGTTCGGCTTGCCACTGCCAGGTCAGCGTTGCCGGTGCGAGCACCAGCACCGGCCCGCCGTCGAGTATGCTCAGCACCAGCGCGGCCGACGCCATCGACAGCGTCTTGCCCAGCCCCACATCGTCGGCAATCAGGAAGCGCGCCTTGCCGTAGATTCGGTAATCCTCCACGCAATAGTGCACGAACCGCTTCTGCCACGGCCGCAGGATCTGCCCGGCCCGAGTCAGCGGCCGTTCGGCGAGGGTGGCGGCCGCCACATTGCCGGTGTCGTCGCGTGCGTCCGCGATGCTGGCGTAGTCCTTGCGATCCGCCACGGCCCCGATGTGGCGGATAACGGCATCGGGCAGGTCGATGCCCTGGTTCCAGAAATGCTCGAACTCGGCCTGCACCCATGCTGCGGCGCCCGGGTCGTCATCCTCCCAGATCAGTTCATAGGCGTGGCGCCAGCCACTGACGCTGTCGTTCGCGCTGCCAACGAATGCGTGGGTGCTGCCATCGGCGCCCTCGATCACGCCCGCCTTGCCGTGCAGGAACACTTGCCCCCCACCCGATGCCACCACCCTTACTTTCATCTGGCCGGAGGCGAGCAGGGCGTGCAGCCGCTGATAGCGTTCGCGCTTCAGCAGCGTGTCGAGCCGGTCCTCGCCTTCCTGCCAGCGGCCCGCCAACGCGCGGGCGACGGCCGACGCCCCCTCCTTGGCGGCCCTGGCTACCGCAACGTCGTTGGGATCAAGCTCGCCGTTGCAGACGACGCGGATCTGCCCCACGCCCTCCAACGCCTCGCCCACCACATCCAGCAGGCTGGCGCGGAAATATCCGGCGATACGGTCATAGCGTTTCGCGCCGGCCAGACGTGCGGCCAGCATGTCGCCCAGCGGACCGATCCGTGAACTGTGCCGCCGGATGGTCAGAGCCGGTCAACCTTCAGCGCTTCGGTCAACTCTGCCGCCGCAGCCGCTTCGTCCGGGCGGGTCGTTTTCGTCTTGTTGGCCAGATAATCGGCCAACGCGATCAGCGTCTGCCGCTGCTGCCAATAATCGCTGCCATAATGGGTGCGCAACTGGGTGACGCCGACTCGCGGATCGTTCTTCTCGATCGCTTTCCACAGCGCGAACAACAGCTGGAACAGCGGCTGGCTCGCGATGTCGGCATCTTTCAGCAGCTTTGCCTTCAGGTCCGCCGCACCCGCCAGCGCCGCCTTGTTCGCGCGGGTTTCCCCCATCAGCCGGGTGTGATCGGCCAGCGCGAAGCTGCGGGCGAAGTTCTGGAAATCGGCTACCTTGGGCACGCCACGTGCCTCCATGTCGAGCATACGAACATAGAAGCGGCTCGCTTTTTCAAGGTTGCGCCACAGCCCCTTGTCAAAGCCGTGCGGCACCAGTTCGCGGTTGGCGACGCTTTCGGCATAGTCGATCAGGCTGCGCAACTGGGTCTTTTCGCCTTTCTTCAACTCACGGAACACGTCGCTGCCGATCTCACGCCGGTCGATGGTGGCATAGGCAGTAATTACGCGCAGCGCGGCAGCATAGGCGGCGAGAGTCAGGTCGCCATCGGTATAGAGCGCTTCGGCCCCGCGATAGTTCTGCCAGCCTTCGTCGAGGCCGGTCAGCCGCGCCAGCTCTGCCTTCACTTCGTCCTCGATCTCGGCTTCCAGCTCCATCTGCCGGGCGTTGGCGGTGCTGCTGCGCTTGCGCAATACCAGGCACACGGTGCCCTGCACGTAGTTGCCGTCTTTCAGCGCGCTTTCGGTTTCGGTGACAACATTCCACGCCGCTGTCACCCGCAGGCCGGCGGCCCACAGAATGCCGGCTAGATCGGCCCACACACCGGCATCCTGATGGGTGAACATCACCACCTGCAGGCCGTTATCGGGCAAATGCACTGTCATTGCAGCATAAGCTTCGACCATGGCTCTGCGGAAATCGACGCCCTTGCCCTTGATCGCCTTGGTTCGCTGGCTGTCCCACTTCCAATGGGCGAAAGGCGGTAGCGGGCTTTTGCGTAGCCACGCGATAAAGAATTCAGTAATCTCATGGTAGTTGACTGCATCCGCATATGGCGGATCGGTAACATAAATATCCTGAATTTCAAAAATACTTCGGGCATCATGCAATGTGACATTGTTTTTCCCAAGACTAAAATCATTCCAATCGTTGGGATCTATTTGAATTGCGATCTGGTCTCGAATGCCTCGCGCGCAATGATTCTCCAAGGTGTTGAGTGCCTGATTGGAAAATACACCTACAGAACCCCCGCCTCCCCCAGCTTGGCTGGGCTTCCATCGTGCCAAGCGAGCAACATTCTCGCTGATCTTCGCGATATCCAGCGCGCCCGCAGCGCTGTCGTTTGCCCGGACATGCTTTCCCCAAAGCGCCATCGACAGCAAAGCGCGCGGCGTAAACAGGTGGTGCCAATGGGTCCAGCCACGCGTCCGGATTGGCTCGTCAGTTTTTTCTCCGGGTGTGATGGCCATGTCTGGCACCCAGCCATGGGCCTGCCAGTCCGCCAAATGCTTCTGCACATGGACCAACAATGAGGCTTCTTGTTCCAAATCGCGTTCGGTGGGAGCTGCGAAGTAAACGGTTGGCCTATGTTTATCTTCCGTCCCTTTCTTCATCCATTGAATACAGTAGAGCCGTTCCTGAAAGATGTCGTCGGGCCGGGGTGCCACGTCGTTTAACATCCAAAGTCTGAGCGCGTTGCCACCGCCGGGTTTGTCGCCCCGAATGGTCTTGATCTCTACGCCAGACTTGTCCGGATTCATTGGGTGGACAAGACGGCCATCGCGCGTGGTTCCTTGCTCGGCTGCCTTCAGGTCTTGAGGTGACGCGCCAGTCACGATCTTGATGTCATAGCGCTTACGGCCACGGTCTGGTAGTAACCGGGCGATCACGCCAGTTTTCGGTGCAATCACCCAACTGGGCGCCATCGGCACCATCCAGCCGGTTTTGGGGCAACGTGTTTCAAGGCAGTACAGATAGGTCTTGGCGCGATTGCGCTTCGCGTCATGCTCAAGGCCCAGCGCCTCCATATCGGTGTCAACAGCAGTCGCAATAACATTTTGGGTTGCCACCATATCGGCCCGCTCGTTGTTGGGCGCACTAACAATATTGAACGCCCCCCAGGTCAACATGCAACCTACCGGGTTCAGGTCTGAGGCATAGGCTTCACAACCAATACGGGCCGCTTCGAACGGAATCGATCCCGATCCGCTGAAGGTGTCGGCCACTTTGGGACGGTGGCCGAATCGGGCGATCCCCAGCTGCTCGACCAACTCAGCGATAGATCGCGCCGTCGTGCCCAGATGCGCATTCACTTTCGCAAAGTCAGGACCGATGATTTCCGATTCAGTGCATTGCTCAACCCGGCGCACTGCGCGGATGCGTTGGGCATAGGGCAATTCATCAAGAATGGACTGTATGATTTGCCGTCGCGTGGATTCCGTGATGTCTTCGCGCCATTGCCGCTTGAAGCGCGTGTGTTGGACTTCTTCAGTTACCTCTTCGGCTCGGTCCGGAAATTCGCGCGCAAATTCATTTGCGCTAGATTCCAGTCTACGGACGACTGCTTCGTCCGACATGCCCATCAGTGATAGGAAGATGTCGAGGTCTGCCTGCGGATCGTCAGTGGCCGGCAAAAGGCAGCCGAGAATCACCGCCCTGTTAAGGATGAGCGGCTTGCGTCCCTTCCAGTAAGAGCCAAGCGCCGTCAGAGTCTGACCGGCAACTGCCTTGCGCTCCTTGTACGCTTCTGCCGACAGCCGCCCGACGGGAAAAACCGTTTCTATCAGGCTGTCTTCGTTTTTGAGCGAATAAGGCGCAAGGGTCATAAGGATTTCAGGCTTGTCCAAGAGGAAGATCGTGCACGCTGGCGGCATCGCGTACCGGCGGTTTGTGCAGCGGGTTGGGACGCGGCGGCAACGTGCCTCGCGCGGTCATCGCGCCCAGTCCGAACAGATCGCGCCCAGTGCCAAAGCACAGCGCCTGCCGCAACGCGCCGCGCCAGCCAAGACCGGCCTGATGCGCCTGCCCGGTGGCGGCTGCAGTCATGGTATAAAGCCACCACCGCTCCTCAGGCTTGAGCCCCAGCCAGTTGCGCAGGGCAACGTGCAGTTCCTCGTCGCTCACTTCGTCCAGCTCGATCGCCCAGGCCAGGACGAGCAATTCCTTGCCCAGCAGCCGCTGTACCGGATTGTCGCCCAGCGACCACCGGCCGCCCTTGCGGCCCAGCGTCTTCAGCCGGCGGTTGAGTTCCTGCCGCAGATCGGCCGAAATTGCGTCCCACCGCGCGCGCGAAACTTCGGCACGCAGTACGGTTTCGGGGCGCCATTCACGATCCTCGGGTTTGGGCGGGCCGCCGAACACCTCGTGAATGTGGATCACCCCGGTTGCGGAGCGCGGAATCTGCACCAGAAACGCGTGTTCCCGGTAGATATCCAAAACGTCGAATCCGCTCATGACGACTGGTTCCACTGCTGGCGCTCAAAATCCAGTCCCAGCTTGTCGGCGAAAATACGGTAATCGCGCCCGGACGCAAACCGCACCTTCTGCAGCCGCAGGCTGGCGGCCGGCGAGGGAAAGCCGCTGGCCTCAACAACCTGCTTGGCCAGTGAATCGAACGATTCGCCCGAAAGCGGTGCTTTCACGCGCAGGCTCATCATCTCGCCTTCCACGCGCTTGCTCTCGATCTCGAACAGGCCGGATTCCACGACCAAACCGGACAGGCTGCGCAGCGTGGAAAGTGCATCGAAGGCCCTGTCGGACGAGGCGGAGTTGAAGCTGCCATCCCAGATCAGCGGCTTGTTGTCGTCCAGCGGCGCCGGCTTTGGGTCCTTTGCGCGATTGCCCGGGTCAAGCGGGACCTGCACTTCCTCGCTCCACACGCCGTCGCTCCGGGCGATCACCCGGATCTGGACCGCGTCGGCCGGCACAATGATTTCCGGCGGGATCGCGGGCGCCCGTTTGGGGTCCGATCCGTCGAAGCTGGCATGAATCGTGGCGCCGCGCGGCATCGACTGAACGCTTAGCCTCAGTCCCTCGCCGGTGGATGTGGCCTGAGGACGAACACGCACTGGCGCGCGGAACTCCAGCACATCGCTCGGCTTGGCCTTACCGGTGGAATCCATTGCCAGCAGCCAGATGGCAGAGGTGGAAAGCTCATGCGCTCGGCCGGACATCACCGCCGACGTGGCCGGATCGGGCGGACCGCTCTCGGAAAAATAGACCGTGTCGGCATCCTGCGTGGAGATTGAGAGCGTATAGTGGCCCACTTCGACGGGATCGGGCGCGAAGTGATCGATGTTGACCGAAACTTCCGCCTTGCGTTCGAAACGCTTGGAGATCAGCCCGTCGCGCTCGCGCCAATGGCCGCGCTGCACGGCCATGCGGATCAGATCGTCGAGGCCGTTGTTGCGCATCCAGTACCAGCCGGGCTGGAGCGCGGCCTTGCGCTTCAAGGAACTGCGCTGAACGGCATCGGCATCGAACAGCATGTCCTCGGCATCCAGCCGGAGTTGCTCGTATTTCTCGTCGAATTTGGTTGAAGGGATATACTTCCCTCGTTCGGTCAGCGTCGTGCGGATCTGTTCTTCGCCGCGATAGTCGTTGCTGCCAAACTCCATGCGGAAATCGCCATAAGCACGAAGCGCGCTGCCACGGCCGCCGCTGACCGGGTAGATAATCGTCTTGAACGCTTCCCGAACGGCGCTGGAAAAGGCATTGGCGTCCTTGGACTGGATGCCTTCCAGCTCCGTCAGTTGCTGGGACGTGGTGCCCTGGCGATCGCGCAAGTTGCGTTGCACCCGATCGATGGCCCGCATCCGCCGCGCCAGTTGCCGCATCGAACCCACGGCATTCGGATCGGCCGTCAGCAGTAACACCCCGTTCTGCCGTTCCACGGATTTCCACCAGGCCTCGAAGGCGGGCGGAAGTTCGTCGGCCTTGTGCTCCAATATGATCAGTCGCACCCGGTCATCCGGAACGGACAGTTCGTCTCCGCCGGGCAAAATGGTGATGTCGGTGTCATAGACGTCGCCGTGGATGGGCCTGAAGACCTCGGCCAGCTTGGTGCGAAGCGTGTCGTCCACCATTTCGTTGGCGATGGCGCTGGCGATCTCGTTGATTTCAGCCGTCACGTTCTGGGTCTGGCTGACGTAGATGCGTTCCTGCGTGTCGCGCTGGAGATACCAGGCCTGGCCCTGAAGCTTCTCCAGGGCGGGTTTCAGATCCGAAACCTTGACCAGCGGATCGACCAACGCCTCATACAGCTCACCTTCGCGCAGGCCGCGATTGGGATTCTCAGCCGTCGAGAGTGAAGACATGAGAAGCAGCTTGGCGACCGAAGTCGCCTGCGACTTCCCGTCGGCCGCATCGATCTTCTCCGCGGTCGCATTGCCGCGATCGGCAATGTCATGCGAAATCGCGTTGGTGAAGCTCGCATTGATCTTGCGCACCTCCTCAAGCGTCGCCTGATCGTTCAGGTCGAGATGCTGGAGCCCGATCAGAAACACCGGCTCTTCCGATTTCAACGCGCCGCGAACGGCATGCCGCATCAGTCGGATGAGCGCCCTGGTTTTCTGGTAGCCCTTGTTCTCCGAAAAACGGGCAGCAATGTCGCGAATGCTCGGGTGGAACGGGTAGGTTTCCCGAATCCGGGCCAGATAGGTTTCGGGCACGACCGGAAGGGTGTCCACCCGCTTGGCGGCTTCGAGTGCATCGACAAAAGCTTGACCGATCGATTCGATGGCGACCGCATCGGGCAGCTTGTCGAACAGACGCTTGCGGACGATCTCGAACACCTCGCCGGTGTTTTGCTGAACGGGCGTGATGGCGGTTGCATTGCGATCGTAATGTTTGGAGAGGCCGTCGATCACCGCCTTCAGCTTGCCCGCACCGTCCTGATAGACGTCATCTTTCAGATTGGTCACGATCACGCAGGCCCTCGGCAGCTTGGGCAGTGCGTTGAACAGACGTTCGAGGGCGATCACGGTCTGGTCGGCGAGAGTGCTGCTGCCGACCGGCTGTCCGGTTGCCATCTGCAGGTAGCTGGGCAGCTCATCCAGAAGGATCAGGATCGGCTCTTCGGTGCCAATCGTTGCGACCCAATCGTCCACGCCGGGCGCCGCTGCTCCGTTCGCCCAGAAGCGCTTCATCGCTTCGGGTCTGCCGAGCTGGTCGGCAATGTTGCCCCAGAGGAAGTTGTCCGGCGAATTGTGACCATCGAACGCGATGACCTTCGCCGTTTCGAAGTCGTGTTTGGCGGCAATGTCCGGCACGACCCGACGACGCAATCCGGCATCGCTGGCAAGCAGCGCCATTGCGATCAGCGAGTGCGTCTTGCCGCCGCCCATCGCCTGCGTGAGGTAGAAAGCGCCAGTGTCGGACTTGCCGGCGAGTCGTTCGAATCCGGTCGCAACCAGACGGCCCAAGCCTTCGGTAAAATGGTTGCGGCGAAAAAAGGCGTCGCCATCGATCTTTCTATCGGCAACATCGCTGATCTGAGCGACCTGCTCGACGATGCTGTCGCTGTGCACCTCAGCGCTGGGGGTACAAAGTCGACCAAATTCCGTACCCACTTCCACGTGCCTCCATGCCGACCTGGCCAGACTGCTTTGCGCAATCGAAAGCGTGCGGTCAACGAGGCGGAGGCATTTGAATCAGTGGGCGTGTTGCAACGTCGCAGTTGGAACGGGTCAATGCAGGGGCGAACCAGCGCTGCTCTGTGGCTGCGCTTACCGTGCTCAACGCGGCCCTTGTCGAAAGGAGCATGGCGGCCGACGCAAAATTCATCGTTGCCGTCCTGACGAATGGCTTGCCTGTTGGAAGGCGGAACTGCAGCAGCAGGCTGAGCGCATGGAGCACCCGATCGCTGCTCATCAATCCTCGAAAAAGCTCTTGCCCGGCTCGGGTTGTCGAGCCCGAAGGGGGTGGGGGATCGGCATTCCACGGTATTTTCACCCGATTGCCCTGCGCGCCTCGGCCATATACGACATTGACTCTCAAACAGATTATACGTATTATACAAACTCAGTTCGAAGTCGGACACGAGGCGACTATGGCTCAGGCAACGGCATTGGAATTTCAGCGCAAGTTCGGCGAGTTCCAGCATAAGGCCCAGCGTGAACCCGTCGAGATCACCCGGCATGGCCGCCGCGAACTGGTGCTGATGTCCGCCGATCATTATGACTGGCTGGTCGCTTCGGCGCAGCGCAGCTTCCGGACCGTCGACGCGCCCGACTTCATCGTCGAAGCGGTCAGGCGGACGGAGATGGACCCCGAGCATGCCGCGCTTGACGAACTGCTGAAATAACCGCCGTGGTTTCGACGATACCGGAGCCGAGGCCCGGTCTGGTGTTCCGCTACGATTACTTGTGGACGCGCGAAGCTGCCGCCGGGTACGAACAGGGCAAGGAGCGCCCTGCCTGTCTGGTCGTCGCAGGCGATCCGCTGACGTCGCGTCGCTTCGTCGTCATCCTCCCCATCACGCATCGCCTTCGGGCAGCGACATTGCGGTCGAGATCCCCGCGAAGGTCAAGAAGGCGATCGGACTCGACGATGCGCGATCCTGGATCGTCGTTTCGGACTACAATGTCGATCGTTGGCCGAATGCCGGCCTTTCCCCGGTTCCCGAACATGAGATGGCGTTCAGCTACGGCTTCATACCGCCCGGGCTGTTCAAACAGGTGAATGACGCATTCATAGCGACGCACGAAGCGAAGCGGGCACGGGGCATCCGCCGCCGGTAGCGCTCTGTGCGATGGCCGAGGGGCTCTCCGCCCTACCGCGCGGCCGATTGCCGCGCATCGGACTGCGCGGTCTGCACGGTGGCAGTCTCAAGCGTGATCGCCTGGCCGATCAGCAGCAGGGTCGGCGCGTCGGCGGGCATCGTCCCGACCGCGAACGAGAGCAGGTCGAGCCGGGTGCGCAGCAGGCATTCGTCCGGCAGGCTGACATTGGTCGCGACCAGCACCGGCGTTTCGGCGGCCAGGCCCTCCGCCATCAGGCGGGCCGCGATCTCGGGCACCGCCGCGCGGCCCATATAGACCGCGAGCGTCGCCTGCGGATCGGCCAGCGCCTGCCAGTCGAGCGCCAGCGCCTCGCCCGCGCGGGCATGCGCGGTCACGAACTGCACCCGGCGCGAGAGGCCGCGCAGGGTGAGCGATATGCCGGCGCCCGCCGCCGCGGCGCTGGCTGCGGTGATGCCCGGGCAGATGCGCACGCGGATGCCGAAGCGCGCGAGGCTGGCAATCTCTTCGGCCGACCGGCCGAAGATCGAGGGATCGCCGCCCTTGAGGCGCACGACGCGCTCGCCATCGAGCGCCGCTTCGACGAGCAGGATGTTGATCGCCTCCTGCGATTTCGAATGGCGACCCGATCTCTTGCCCACCGCGACCTGCCGGACGTGATCGGGCACGAGTGCGAGCACGCCGGGGCCGACCAGCGCATCGTAGAAGACGATCGTCGCCGCTTTGATGAGCTTCTCGGCCTTGCGCGTCAGCAGGTCGGGATCGCCGGGGCCGGCGCCGACCAGCCAGACCTCACCGGGCGCGATCAGATCTTCAGCCATTGACGGCCTCCTGGCGTGTGCTGAGCAATTTCTGGATGGCGGGGCGGCACGACCCGCAATTGGTGCCGGCCGACAGCGCCGCGCCCACCGCCTCGACGCTGGTCAGCGCCTGGCCGGCGATCGCCGCGACGATGGTCTTCATGCCGACGTCGAAGCAGACACAGACCACCGGCCCGCGATCGGGCTGCGGCGCGGCCGGACGCGCGGCGAGCAGTTCGACGCGCAAAGGGAGGTCAGCGGCGGTCAACTGCGCGACCAGCCAGTCGCGCCGCGGCAGCGGGCCGTCGCGCGCGACGATCAGCACCGCTTTTAGCCGGCCGTCAATGTCGAGCACTGCGACGCGTAGCCGGCCGCGCGCGACGTCGCTCGCCTCGATCCGTTGGCCGCGCGGCAGCGCGGCCTTCGCCAGCGTCGCGATGTCGCCATTGCCGGCGATTTCGACGAGCCAGCCACCGTTCACGCGCGTGCGGGTGACGTAGAGCGCATCGAACTCCAGCGGCGGATCGCGCGTGACGAGGAAGCCACGCCAGAGGCAGGCGACCGGCTCGATCCGCGCCGGCGTCGCCTTGAAGCCGGGCTGGCCCGAATGCGGATCGACCAGTGGACGGGGCAGGCGGCCGGCGCGGCCGCCGGTCGACTGGCGATCGGTCCAGTGGATCGGCACGAACGCCTCGCCGCGCCGCTGGCCGTCGCTGATGCTGGCGCGGAAGATGCTCTCGCCCTGCGGCGTCACGACGCGCGCGAGCGTAGCCTCGCCGATGCCGAGCGCCGCCGCGTCGTGCGGGTGAAGTTCGACCAGCGGCTCGGGGCGGTGCCCCGACAGCCGCGGCGACAGGCCGGTGCGCGTCATCGTGTGCCACTGGTCGCGATAGCGTCCGGTGTTGAGACTCATCGGCCAGTCCTTCAGCGGCGGCGCGGTCGGCGCCTGGCGCACCGGCACCAGCCGCGCGCGGCCGTCGGGCGTCGGGAAGCGGCCATCGGCGAACGGCCGGCCGCCCCAGCGGAACGGCGCCATCATGTCATAGGCTTCGTTGCCGATCGCCGCGTGGTCGCCGATATCGAACAGCCGCGCCCCGCCATTCTGGTAGGTGGAAAGCCGGGCATGCTCGCGCCAGATTTCTGCGGGATGATCAAAAGCGAATGCGTCGGTCCAGCCCATCCGCCGGGCGACCTGGGTCACGATCCACCAGTCGGGCCGGGCCTCGCCCGCGGGCGGGAAGATCGGTCGCTGGCGGCTGATCACGCGCTCGGAATTGGTGACGGTGCCGTCCTTCTCGCCCCAGCCGGCGGCGGGCAGGCGGACATGCGCGAAATGGCCGGTGTCGGTTTCGGCGATGCAGTCCGAGACGACGACGAACGGGCAGGCGGCCAGCGCGGCGCGCACCGCGCCGGCATCGGGCATGCTGACCGCGGGGTTGGTCGCCATGATCCAGATCGCCTTGATCCGGCCCTCGCCGAGCTGGCGGAACATGTCGACCGCCTTCAGTCCGGGGCGCGTCGCCATCGCCGGTGCCGCCCAGAAGCGGCCGACGCGCGCGACGTTGTCGGGCGCGAAATCCATGTGCGCGGCCAGCGTCGACGCGAGCCCGCCGACCTCGCGCCCGCCCATTGCATTGGGCTGGCCGGTGATCGAGAAAGGTGCGGCGCCCGGCTTGCCGATCCGGCCGGTCGCGAGGTGCAGGTTGATGATCGCGTTGACCTGATCGGTGCCGCGCAGCGCCTGGTTGATCCCCTGGCTGAACATCGTGATCGTGCGCGGGTTGGCCGCGAACAATTCGAAGAAGGTCTGGAGGTCGGCGGGCGCCACGTCGCAGGTCCGGGCGACCGTCCAGAGATCGCACTGGTCGATCTTCGGCCAGAAATCTTCGGGGACCTCGACGCTGTGCGCGAGGAAGGCTTCGTCGAGCAGCCCCTCGCGGCGGCAATAAGCGAGCAGCCCATTCATCAGCATGACGTCGCTGCCGGGGCGGATCGCGAGATGGAGGTCGGCGCCCTCGCAGGTCTCGGTGCGGCGCGGGTCGATCACGACCAGCTTCGCGCCGCGCCGCGTCCGCGCCTCCAGCATCCGCTGATAGACCACCGGATGGCACCAGGCGGTGTTCGAGCCGACGAGGACGAACAGGTCGGCCTCGTCGATATCCTCATAGCTGGCCGGCACGACATCTTCGCCGAACGCGCGGATATGGCCGGAGACCGCGCTCGACATGCACAGCCGCGAATTGGTGTCGATATTGGCGGTGCCGATGAAGCCCTTCATCAGCTTGTTGGCGACGTAATAATCCTCGGTCAGCAACTGGCCCGAGACGTAGAAGGCAACGCTGCCCGGACCATGTTCGGCGATCGTCGCCGCAAAGCGGTCGGCGACCAGCGCCAGCGCCTTGTCCCAGCTTGCGCGGCGGCCGTTGATCTCGGGATGGAGCAGCCGCCCCTCGAGGCCGACCGTCTCGCCCAGATGCGTGCCCTTGGAACAGAGCTTGCCGCGATTGGCGGGATGGTCGGGATCGCCGGCGATCGTCGCCGACCGCGCGGCCGTCACCGTGGCGACGACACCGCAGCCGACGCCGCAATAAGGGCAGGTTGTCCTGACCGGTTTCAAGCCGCCCGCCCGAGCGCTTCGGCCCGTCCGATCAGGATGCGCCCGCCGTCGATCTTGACCGGGATCACCGGCACGCAGCCTTCATCCTCGCCCAGCGCGCGGCCGGTGATCAGCGAGATCCGCCAATTGTGCAGCGGGCAGGTGACGGTCGTGTCGTGGACGATCCCCTGCGACAGCGGGCCCGCCTTGTGCGGGCATTTGTTGACGAGCGCATAGACCTCGCCATTGGCGGTGTGGAAGATCGCGATCTCATCGCCGCCCACCACCGGCAGCGTCCGCGCGCCGAGCGCGGGAAGCTGATCGACGGGTCCGATATCGAGCCAGGTCGGTTCCATCATGCCACCTCGAACGGACGGATTTCGGCGAGATGCTGGTGGAGCTTGTGATCCTCGCCAGCCGCGCGTTTCTGCCAGGGATCGTCCTGCATGAAGGTCTGCGCATGATAGAAGCGCGCGCTCAGCGCCATGCGGCCCTCGGGATCGTCGACGATGTGCGCCTTGATCCGCTCGAGCCCGACACGCTCGATCCACGGCGCGGTGCGCTCGAGATAATGCGCATCCTCGCGATAGAACTGGATGAAGGCCGCGCAATAATCGAGCGCCTCCTCCTCGGTCGCGACCTTGCACAGCAGGTCGGTCACGCGGACCTTGATGCCGCCATTGCCGCCGACATGCAGCTCATAACCCGAATCGACGCAGATGATGCCGAAATCCTTGATCGTCGCCTCCGCGCAGTTGCGCGGGCAGCCCGACACCGCGATCTTGAACTTGTGCGGCATCCAGCTGCCCCAGCTCATATGTTCGATCTTGACGCCGAGGCCGGTCGAATCCTGCGTGCCGAAGCGGCACCATTCGGACCCGACGCAGGTCTTCACCGTGCGCAGCGCCTTGCCATAGGCATGGCCCGAGACCATGCCGGCGGCGTTGAGATCGGCCCAGACGGCGGGCAGATCCTCCTTCTTGATCCCGAAGATGTCGAGCCGCTGGCCGCCGGTCACCTTGACCATCGGCGCGTTGAACTTCTCGACGACGTCGGCGATCGCGCGCAGCTCGCGCGGGTTGGTCAGCCCGCCCCACATCCGCGGGACGACCGAATAGGTGCCGTCCTTCTGGATGTTGGCGTGCATCCGCTCGTTGACGAAACGGCTCTGCTGGTCGTCGACATGTTCGCCCGGCCAGGCGCAGAGCAGATAATAGTTGAGCGCGGGGCGGCAGGACGAACAGCCGTCGGGCGTCGTCCAGTGCAGCGCCTGCATGATGTGCGGGATCGAGCGGAGCTCTTTCTCGAGGATCAGCCGGCGGACGTCGTCATGGCCGAAGCTGGTGCATTTGCAGACCGGCTTGACCGTGCGTTCGCCGCTATAATCGTCGCCAAGCGTGATCGCGAGCAGCCCTTCGACGAGGCTGGTGCACGATCCACACGAGGCCGAGGCCTTGCAGGTCGCGCGGACCGCGTCGAGCGAGCAGGCGCCGCCCTTGATCGTCTGGACGACCTTGCCTTTGGAAACGCCGTTGCAGCCGCAGATCTCGGACTCGTCCGCCATCGCCGCAACGGCGGCATTAGGGTTTGCCGATGCCCCCCCTCCGCTGGCAAAAGCCTGGCCGAAGATCAGCGCATCGCGGATCGGCGCGACATCTTCGCCGCGTTTGAGCAGGTCGAAATACCAGTTGCCGTCCTGCGTGTCGCCATAGAGCACCGCGCCGATCACGCGTTCCTCACGGACGATCACGCGCTTGTACACGCCGCGCGCGGCGTCGCGCATGACGATGTCCTCGGCGCCTTCGCCGCCCGAGAAATCGCCCGCCGAGAACACGTCGATTCCCGACACCTTGAGCTTGGTCGAGGTCACCGAGCCGGTATAGCCGCTCGGCGCGCCGACCAGGCCGTCGGCCAGCGCGCGGCACATCTCCCACAGCGGCGCGACGAGGCCGTAGACCAGCCCGCCATGCTCGACGCATTCGCCGACCGCGAGCACGTTCGCATCGGAGGTGACGAGATGATCGTCGACCTGGATGCCGCGTCCGATCGCCAGCCCGGCGGCGCGCGCCAGCTTGACGTTGGGGCGGATGCCGACCGCCATCACGACGAGGCTTGCCGGGATGCTGCGCCCGTCCTTCAGGCGGACGCCCTCGACCTTGCCGAGGCCGTAGATCTCGGCGGTGTCGGCGCCGGTCAGGATCGTCTGGCCGCGCTTCTCGAGCGCCTCCTTGAGCAGCCAGCCCGCCGCCTCGTCGAGCTGGCGTTCCATCAGGGTCGGCATCAGATGGATGACGGTGACCTTCATGCCGCGCAGGCTGAGCCCGTGCGCCGCCTCGAGCCCGAGCAGGCCGCCGCCGATCACCACCGCCTCGCCGCCCGCTGACGCCGCGCGCAGCATCGTGCCGACATCGTCCATGTCGCGGAACGTCACCACGCCCTGCAGGTCGTGCCCCGGCACCGGAATGATGAACGGGTCGGAGCCGGTCGCGAGCAGCAATTTGTCATAATGTTCGACGCGGCCGGCGCGCGTCGTCACCGTCTGTGCCGAGCGGTCGATCGCGACCACCGCGTCGCCGGCGACCAGATCGATGCCGTTGTCGCTGTACCAGGCGTGATCATTGATCACGATGTCGTCGAACGACTTCTCGCCCGCCAGCAGCGGCGACAGCATGATCCGGTTATAGTTGACGCGCGGCTCGGCGCCGAAGATCGTCACCTTGTAGCGGTCGGGATCGCGGGCGAGAATTTCCTCGATCGCGCGGCAGCCGGCCATGCCGTTGCCGATCACGACCAGATGATCGCGGGGGGTGGGGGACGTCATCATCGCTTCCTTCAAAGTGATTGGCCTGGCCGGCGCCAGCCGGAATTTGCGCCCGAACCCGGGCGAATGAGGTGGGCGGCGATCATGCGATATCCGGACCCTGTTCCGAACGGATCGCGGCGATCGCCGCCCTTCAGGCGCACGACGCGTCCCCCCGCATGTGCCGCCCGAACCGGTGACCTGTCGATGGCGTCGCCATCGCTCTCCCCTCTCCCGCTTGCGGGAGAGGGAAAGCCGCCGCAGGCGGCGAGGGTGAGGGCCTGTAAGCCGCTCACGCTCAGGCCCTCACCCTGGCACGCGGCGCGTGCCTGTCCCTCTCCCGCAAGCGGTAGAGGGATATAGACCAACGACCCCGGTGATTGCCGTTCACCCGATCGCCCCCGCATGTCTGCCGCGCGCGGCGGCTGCCCGGCCGGGCGGGTGCGCAGGCCGGGACGATCCCGGCCTGCCGTTTCGCCCGCTGCAGTGATGCCGCGCATCGCCATTTCAGTAGGCCCACTCGAGCTGGAGCCACAGCTTCTGCGTATCAACCGAAAAGCGCCTGGCGTCATAGTCGGCATATTTGACGAGAACGCCGACCTTGCGGACCTTGAAGCCGATCGAGGCATTCCACTCGTCGCCATAGCGCAGGTCGCCGGCATCGCTGTCGAACCTGTGGTATGTGATGCCCGCATTGAGCCCCGGCAGCGCCTTCACGTCGAACTTGTAGGCGATCGTGGCATAATAATCCTGCAGTCCGGCCGCGGGGGTGGTGAGGAAGATGTCCGCCCAGCCGTTGAACTTGTGGAGCGTCGCCATCGGCGTCTGGAAGGCGCGGCCCGTGCCCGATCCCAGTTTCTCATAGCCGGCGGCGATGCTGAAGCCGGCGACCGTCGAGCCGAGTTCGCCCGCGATATAGTCGGCCGAATAGTTGAACGGATTGTCGCCATAATCCTTCTGCCGCGCATAGCTCGCGGCGACGTTCAGCTTCGCCTTGCCGCCCAGCGGGATCGCGCCGACCGCGCGCGCGCCGAAGGTCTTGCTCGAATTGGCGAACTGGATCGTCTCGTCGAAGTCGAGCAGATAGCCGAACGCCTTGATCGTGATCGGTCCCGCCTTCACGCCGGCGCCGAGGAAGATGAAATCGCCGTCGAACGCCTGGCGCGGCCCGGCGTCGACGCCGAAGATGGTCCGCTGCGAGATCGCATAGGTGCCGTCGAGCGAGACCGGCCCGATCGTCGCTTCGCCGCGCACCGCGTCGAAGGTCTGCTCGTTCTGCCGCCAGCCGACCGCGCCCACGAAGCGCTGGTCGTCGAGGTTGATCCGCTGGCGTCCGACCGTCGCGGTGAAGGCCTTGGTCTTGTACTGGAGCTGGAGCCGGTTGAGTTCGACATTCTCCGGATCGGCGACGATCGCGAACGGCTCGACGCCGTTGCCCGCGTTGGTGTCGTTATAGTCGTTGTCGATGCCCAGCGTGCCCTCGGCTTCGGCGAGGAAAGCGAAAGGCCCGGACTTGAGTTCGAAACCGCTGCGCAGCCGCAGCGTGACGGCATCGGCGTCGGTCAGCGGCTTGTCGCGGTCGACTGCTTCATAGCGAAGCCGGGCGTCGATGATCGGCTGCAAGGTCACACCGTCGCCGATGGCGATCGGCTTGCTCTGCGCAAAGGCGGGCGAAGCGCCCCCCACCAGGGCGGCTCCCAGGATGAAATGACCATATTTCATGATATGTCCCCTTTTATCGGTTTACGGTTGACCCATGCCCCGGCGACCCTCTCCCGGAGGTGTCAGGCGGCATCTGCGTGCGCGCCATGTTCGTAGTCGGCGAGGAAGCGCAGGACCTCTTCGCGGTAGGCGTAGAATTGCGGGTGCTCGAGCAATGTCTTGCGATCGCGCGGGCGCGGCAGATCGACCTTGAGCACCTTGCCGATCGTCGCGTTCGGCCCGTTGGTCATCATCACCACGCGGTCGGCGAGGAGGATCGCCTCGTCGACGTCGTGCGTGACCATGATCGCGGTCACCGCGGTGCGGTTCCACACCTCGACCAGCACGTCCTGCAGGTCCCAGCGGGTCAGGCTGTCGAGCATGCCGAACGGCTCGTCGAGCAGCAGCAGCCTGGGGCTGAGCGCGAAGGCGCGCGCGATGCCGACGCGCTGGCGCATGCCGTTCGACATGTCGGCGGCCGGCCGGTCCTTGGCGTCGGCCAGGCCGACGCGGTCGAGATAATAATCGACGATGTCGCGGCGCTCGGCGCGGCGCGCATGCGGATAGACGCGCTCGACCCCCAGCGCGACATTCTGCCGCGCGGTCAGCCACGGCATCAGCGACGGCGCCTGGAACACCACCGCCTTGTCGGGCCCGGCGGCGTCGATCTCGTGGCCGTTGAGGACAATGCCGCCGCCCGAAATGGTATTGAGCCCCGCCGCCATCGTCAGCACGGTCGATTTGCCGCAGCCCGAATGGCCGATCAGCGAGATGAATTCGCCGCGATCGACGAGCAGGTTGAATTTCTCGACGACCGTCAGCGGCCCCTTCGGCGTCGGATAGACCTTCTGGAGGTTGAAGAATTCGAGATAGCGGCGATCGATCGCGCTCTTCGCGGCGTCGGTATAGGCCTTGGGCGGCGCCACGAGGTCGAGCGGTTCGATCTGCGGCAGCGCGATGACATTGCCGTTCGCCGCCGGCTTGGCGGCGTGGCTGAGGCCGTCGAGATAGCCGACGATCTCGTTGCGCAGCGCCTTGTAGTCCTGATCATGGTTGAGATCGGTTCGCACCCGCGGCCGCGCGATCGTCACGTCGAAGATCCGTCCGATCCGCGCGGCGGGCGCCGGCGTCAGCACCGCGACGCGGTCGGCCAGCAGCAGCGCCTCGTCGACATCGTTGGTGACGAGCAGGATCGTCCTTTTCTCCTGGCCGCGGATACGCTCGATCTCGTCCTGCAGCTTGGCGCGGGTCAGCGCGTCGAGCGCCGACAGCGGCTCGTCGAGCAGCAGGATCTCGGGCCGCGTCGCCAGCGCGCGGGCGACCGCGACGCGCTGGCGCATCCCGCCCGAAAGCTGTCCGGGCTTGCGGTCCATCGCATGGCCGAGTCCGACCAGGCCGACCGTCTCATGGACCAATGCGGCGCGCGCCGCGTCATCGAGACCCTTGTGGACCGCGTCCACCGCAAGCCGGACATTCTGCTCGACCGTCAGCCAGGGAAACAGCGAATAGCTCTGGAATACCAGCCCGCGGTCGCGGCCGGGCTCGCTGCACGGCACGCCCTTGACCAGCACCTCGCCCTGATCGGGTTCGACGAGCCCGGCGATCATCGAGATCAACGTCGTCTTGCCGGCACCCGAAAAGCCGAGGATCGCGACGAACTCGCCTTCGGCGATGTCGAGGTCGATACCGTCGAGCACGCGGGTCGGGGTGCCTTTCTTGCCGGCATAGGTCTTGCCCAGGCCGCGCAGCGACAGCATCGGCACGGCGGGGGGCGGCGTCATCGCGGTCACAGCGTGTGGTTCCGCGCGGCGAGTGCCTGCAGCGCCATCATCACGCGATCGAGGATGAAGCCGACCAGGCCGATGACGATGACCGCGAACATGATCCGCGAGAGCGACTGCGAGCTGCCGTTCTGGAACTCGTCCCACACGAACTTGCCGAGACCGGGGTTCTGCGAGAGCATCTCGGCGGCGATCAGCACCATCCAGCCCACGCCCAGCGACAGCCGCATGCCGGTGAAGATATAGGGCAGCGACGAGGGCAGGACGAGGCGGCGCAGCTTCGAGAACCAGCCGAGCCGCAGCACGCGGCCGACGTTGAGCAGGTCCTTGTCGATCGAGGCGGCGCCGACCGCGGTGTTGATCAGAGTCGGCCACAGCGAACACAGCATCACGACGATCGCGGAGATCACGAAGCTCTTGGGTACCGTCGGATCGGGGTCGGTCATCGTTGCCGAGATCACCATCGTCACGATCGGCAGCCAGGCGAGCGGACTCACCGGCTTGAAGATCTGGACGAGCGGGTTGATCGCGGCGTTGACCGTCCGCGACAGCCCGCACACCAGTCCGATCGGTACCGCGACAAGGGTCGACAGGAAGAAGCCCAGTGCCACCGTCATCAGCGAGGTCTCGATCTGGTCGACGAAGGTTGGCGCGCCCGAATAGACGAAGTTCTGCGCCTCCGCGCCGCGGCCCGCCGCGACCAGTTCCGCGTTGTGTGCGGTCTGGGCGGCGTAGAACGCCGCCTTGTCGGTGCGGCTGACCTGCCAGTCATCGAACAGCGACACGCCCTGCGCGGCGACCTCGGCGGGGCCGGGGAGGGCGCCGAGTGACGTTTCCACCCGCGGCGCCAGCACCGCCCACAAGGCGAGGAACACGACGATGCCCATCAGCGGCGCGACCAGCGACCGCAGCCGTTTGCCGATCACCGATGCGATCGCACCCACGGCGACGGTTGGCTTCCCGGGCGCCGTCGCAGGCGGCGCCCCCGTTTCGGGCGGTGTCACCGCTTCGAGCGCGGGCGTCGCCGGCGCGTCGGAGATCGGAAGGGGCTGGGTCATCGTCATGGTCCTCATCGTCGTCATCCGGCCGTCATTTGCCCGCGACGCCGGTCGCAGTGACGCGCTGGCCCTGCTTCAGGCCGATCGGGAATTGCAGCAGATAGGCGTTGGGCTTGTGGCCATCGTAGGTCTTGCCATCGATGAAGCCGCTCTGCGGCGCCTTGAACCCGTCGGTCTGCGGCAGGCTGTCCGCGGGGATCACGCCCTTGTCGGCGAGCGGTTTGGCGGCCGCCATGTATAGATCGGGCCGGTAGACCGCCTTCGCGGTCGACAGATACCATTCGTCGGTCTTGTCTTCGGCGATCTGCCCCCAGCGGCGCATCTGGGTCAGATACCAGATCGCGTCCGAATAGAAGGGATAGCCGGCATTCTCGCGGAAGAAGATGTTGAAATCGGGCGCGGGACGCGTGTCGCCGGGCGCATAGGTGAAGTTGCCGGTCATCGACGCGGCGATCACCTTGGCATCGGCACCGACATAATTGGGCTGCGACAGGATCTTGACGGCTTCGGCGCGGTTCTTGCCGCCCTCGGCATCGAGCCATTGCTGCGCCTTGATGATCGCGCGGATCAACGCTGCGGTGGTCTTGGGATATTTGTCGGCGAAATCCTTGCGCAGCCCCAGCACCTTTTCGGGGTTCAGGTGCCAGATATCTTCGTCGGTGATGACCGGCACGCCGATCTTCTTCTGCACCGCGGCCTGATTCCACGGCTCGCCGACCGCATAGCCCTCGATCGTGCCCGCCTCGAGCGTCGCCGGCATCTGCGGCGGCGGCGTCACCGAAAGCTGGACGTCCGCACCGACGGTGCCGCCGACGTCGCCCGGCGTGTAATAGCCCGGGTTGAGCCCGCCCGCCGCCAGCCAGTAGCGCAGCTCGTAATTATGCGTCGAAACCGGGAAGACCATCGCCATCTTGAACGGCTTGCCCTTGGCGCGGAAGTCCTCGACGACGGGCTTGAGCGCGGCGGCCGAGATCGGGTGCAGCACCTTGCCGTCGGGGCCCTTGGGCAGCGCCGGCGCGATCATGCCCCACACCTTGTTCGAGAGCGTGATCGCATTGCCGTTGAGATCGAGGCTCAGCGGCGCGATCAGCTCGGCCTTGGTGCCGAGGCCGATCGTCGCGGCGAGCGGCTGGCCGGCGAGCATGTGCGCGCCATCGAGCTGGCCGCCGATCACGCCGTCGAGCAACACCTTCCAGTTCGCCTGCGGCTCGAGCGTGACGTTCAGCCCCTCCTCGGCGAAGAAGCCCTTTTCCTTGGCGATCGCGAGCGGCGCCATGTCGGTCAGCTTGATGAAGCCGAGCTTCAGCACCGGCTTCTCGACCGCGCCGCCCGGCGCCACCGCGGCGGTGCCGTTGCCCGCCTCGGGCGCAGATCCGCAGCCCGAAAGCGCGATGGCCGATGCGGCCGCCAGCAGTGAGAGATATTTCGTTGCCCGGCTCATTTTTGCGCTCCCCAAAGTGCCCGCCCCCGCTGGGGCGAAAAAACGAAAAAAGCCGTCGCGACGCCCGTTGGAACGGGGTCGGACGGCGACATTGCCTCTAGCTATTTGCTGCCGCCGGGTTCGCTTCGTTGCGGACCGGCGGTGATGACGTCGATCGGACTGCGACCGGACGTGGCACTTATGTGTCAGCGATTCGGCGCAACTGCAAGTGTCAATGTTGCAACGCGGAAAAATGTCAGTCCGGGCTGCTGCCCGCGAGATATCCGGCGAGATCGTCGGGGTCGAACAGGCGGCCGTCGAAGAAGCGGTCGGGCCCCATGATCAGCCGGCCGCTGACCGATCCCACGCCGCGCGGCTCGGCGATCGCGCCCTCCACCTTGGCGCTCGCGCTCGGCAGGATCGCGCCGGTTCCGGCGAGCGCGGCGCGGTAGATGTCGGGCCGGAACACCTGCGCCGCCTGGTCGAAGCCGTCCTCGGCGGCGGGGGCATGGCCCCAGCGGACCATCTGCGAATAGAGCCACATCGCCTGGCTGCGCCACGGAAAATTGGCGGCTTCGCGGTGCAGCACGAGAAAGTCCCTGACCGGGGTGGGGGCCTCGCCGTGGACGAGCGTCATGCGATTCGCCAAGGCGCGCTCGATCAGCGCGGCCGGCTGGTCGATATAGGCGGGGCGGGCGAGCAAGGCCGCAATCTCGCCGCGCCGGGCCGGATCGATCACGATCCTGCCCGCTTCATGGAGCGCGCGGATCAGCGCACCCACCTCGTCGGCGCGCTCCTCGAGCGTGGTGCGCCGGAAGGCGAGCAGTTTCTCGACGCCGCGGCTCCAGATCCGCGCGGTCGCGGCGACGATCACGCCGACGCCGCGCTCGACCGCGACGCTGTTCCACGGCTCGCCGACGCAGGAACCGTCGATCTCGCCCGATTCGAGCGCCTCCGCGACGAACGGCGGCGGCACCACGACGATCTCGACGTCGCGATCGGGATCGCAGCCCGACGCCGCGAGCCAGTAACGTAGCATGTAATTATGGCTCGAATAGCGGTGGACCACCGCGAGCCGCAGCCTGCGCCCGGCCGCCTTGCGATTGCGCGCCAGCGCGGCGAGCCGCTGGCCAACTGCGGTCGCATCCTCGATCGCCTGCCGGCCCATCAGCGCGGCGACGCGCGGCGTCACCGTCACCGCATTGCCGTTGAGCCCCAGCATGAACGGCGCGCCCAGCGGCACCGCGGGCCGATCGAGGCCCATCGACGTCGCGATCGCCAGCGGCGCGAGCAGATGCGCGGCGTCGGTCTGGCCATAGATCAGCCGGTCGCGCACCGTCGCCCAGCTCGGATCCCGGATCGGTTCGATCGTGACGCCCTCGGCGGCGGCAAGGCCGAGTTCATGCGCGACGACCGGCAGGACGCAGTCGACCAGCGGCAGGAAGCCGATCCTGAAGACACTCATCAATTGCCCCCCAACAATGCGTCCGCGGTGATCAGTGCGTCGGCGATGTCCGCGATGCGCCGGCCGCTGTCCATCGCCTGCTTGCGCAGCAGCGCATAAGCGGCGGGTTCGTCGATGTTCCGCCGCTTCATCAGCAGCGCCTTGGCGCGATCGACCGACTTGCGCTCGGCCAATGCCGAGCGCGCCTCGGCCAGTTCGCCCTGCAGGCGCGAGAAGGCCTTGAAGCGCCGCACCGCGAGCTCGAGGATCGGCTTGATCCGATCCTTGCGCATGCCGTCGACGACATAGGCCGAAATCCCGGCATCGACCGCTTCGGCGATCGAGCGCTCGTCCGACTGGTCGACGAACATCGCGATCGGCCGCGCCAGCGCGCGCGACAGCGCGAAACTCTCCTCGAGCACGTCGCGGCCGGGGTTTTCGAGGTTGATCAGCACGACGTCGGGCGCCAGCGCCGCGAGCCGCGCGACCAGCCCGTTGCGCTCGACCAGCACGGCGATGTCGGTCAGCCCGGCCTCGCGCAGCCCTTCCTCGATCACCGCCGCGCGTGCCGGGCTTTCATCGACGATGGCGATCTTCAGCGCGGCCTCCCTGATGCGGCGCCTCATGCGATAAGCGGCGGGCGGCTGGAGTCAATCGTCGGGACACTGCTTGCGTGAACGGCACATGGCCGGTGCCGCGTTCGTCACGCCGGGCGAGCATGGGTTCAGGTATTGAGGTCGCCCATGCCGGTGAGGTGCATGACCCCATTACCGGGCAGTTCCACGCACAATTCCAAGCGTACCGCCTGCGGCTTCGACGAACCGGCAGCGTCGAGAGGTACAGGTCGGTCTGGCGCTCGATTTTGACGACGGCCGGTTGCTTCACGCCAAGGCTCTGGGCGATCTGTTCCTGCGTGCGCCGGGCGAGCTTGCGCAAACGCCTTGAGGCCTTCGACCTCGGCATGAAGTTCAGCCGACCGCTCGGCGATCCGCATCTGGCTTTCGCGCGGCATGCCGGCGATGACCTCGTCCAGGGTGCGCCCCTGCACGCTGGGCTTCTGCGGCTTTGCCTTGGTAGCCATGTAAGATTCATTTCAACATTTCGAGCTACTCGGCGAACCGGGCGCTGGCGATGCAGTTTGAGTTTGGTGGGTTGTTGCACGGGTTGCAAAATCAAACCGCTGTTTCTGTGAAATCACCCTTGTATTTGACGCGCGGGTCAGCGAACAAGCGTCGGACATTGATCCTTGGAAGTCCGTATGACTGAAGCTGAAGACAGAATTCTAAGTATCCTGCTCTATATGGCCGGGCAATACTTCCTCGACGGAGCGTCGTTCTACGAAAAGTATCATAATGGCGGACAATGCGCCGTAGCGGCTTTTGTCGAGTATCGGATCGTGAAATCGCCCGAGCCGGATGGTCTTCCAACCCTCGAGGACAGGCTGCTCGCCGGTTTGGTCAGAATCTCGGACATGTTTCTCGACGACTATACAGGCACTCTCGAACACATGTTCATGAGTGCAGGAGAACGAGCGGTCGAACTCCTCGTGGAATATGGCTTGGCTGACCGTACCGAAACGGGAGGGATCTGGACGAAAGCCGGCAGAATGGCACTCGACAGCACGCGATTTTGAGAAATTGAATGGTGCAGTTTTGGGATTTGACACTTGCAATAACTCCCCAACGCATATCGTTGATAAGGGGCAACAAGAATCCGAACCGGCACCACATTTCCCATGTGCCGCATCACAAGTTTCGGGTAGCGTCCATGCGCTGGTGCAGGATCCGGACAATGGCGATGCCGTAGCGCGTTGGCCGGAAATAGATGACGTGCTGCTCAACGCTGCATCGCCGGTAGCCTGGACGAATATTGGCGCAACTCTGTCCCCGCTGTGGGGCTTTGGCCAGGTCGGCGCAGGCGTTCTCGATGAGGTCGGTGTAGCGCAACGCCTGCGACAGGCCCCATTGCGCCACGGTGTAATCGAAGATTCCGTCAAGGTCCCGCTGCGCCCGGGGACGGAGCCGGTATTCAGCCATGCTCGTCGAGTTTGCGTTGTTTGAACGCAGCAAAATCGAACGACTCCGGCTCGCCGCTCTGCTCGCCCTCGATCAGCGCCTGACGCACGCTCTCGGTTTCGGCGCTCCGCTCCTGCTCGCGCCGGATGAGGTCGCGGATGGCTTCGCTGTCGTTGGTGTAGCTACCGGCTGCGATTTGCGCTGCAATCCAGGCGTTCTGCTGCTCGGTGAGGGTGATGGTCTTACGCACGGTTGCCATGGTCTGGCCCTCCAGTCATTCGGTCAGATGGTTCGCGATCATACTATTGGTGCCGCTTAGCGCGATTCCGTGCTGTCCGCAAGGCTCCGCGCATGCATTGCAGTGAGAGCTTTCGGAACCCGCAACGGATACCGACCGCAAATTCAACTATAGAGCCGGTCGCACCACCAGATCGGTGCCGGCAGATCGAATCTTATCGTCTTGGCGTCGGGATGCGTGGGGTTGATCAGGATGTTGAGATCCATCCGCGCCGGGATCGACGGGACGAACAGCAGCGCCGAGCGTGCCGCTTCGAACCAGGTTTCGCCAAAGGCCTTGCAGATATCCTCGCGCTTGCCGTCCCATCCGGAAATCTCGCGGTCGGGAAGATTTCGTAGGTGACGCCGTTGGGAATGAGGATGCGGATATAATGCTGGTTCGGCGGCATCACCGAACTGGCGTGAACGAGCTTTTCGAGCATCGCGGTCGAATAATGCTCCGACGTATGGATGATCGGACTGGCGGCTGTATTGCACCGGCCCGGATAAAGCCGCGCGCCTTCGCTGTCATAGATCGGATGGGTGCCGTCAGGATCGCCTCGATCGTCGCAGACTGTTGCACCATGGCTCGCTCCGGTTTCACCTGACGCGAATATGGGTCTCACATGAGGCGTGCGCACGGATGACCGGCAGCGATCCGGTGGGATCGGTTTCTTGAAAGCGTGGGCGCCTGCGCGAAGGCGCAGCCGCTTACCACGCGGTCTTTTCGTCGGGCACCGCCGGGCCGGTCAGCCAGTCGCCGGTGATGCCGATCTTCACCGTGCTGCCCTTGGGCACGTCGCTGCCGACCTCGGGTGTGGTTACGGTGACGTGCAACAACCCCTATTTAGGCCTCGCCCGTAACCCACATGCGCGGACGCTAGTCAGCGTGGGCAGCGTGGGCTTGCCACCCACAGCCTCTACGTCGCCGCGCTGCAATTCCCTGGCGTCCGCGGGACCACTCGGCATGCGGCGTGGCAGACGGAAGCTCAGCAGGAATGCCATGGCGCAGAGCACGGCGATGCCGGTGTAGGTCAAATCGTAGGCCCGCTCGTCCGGGAAGGAGCCGCCTTCCACGCGTACGGTCGAGGACGCGAGCGCGATTGCGACGACTTGAGCGCCGATGGCCATGAATATCTTTCGCCCGATCTGCGCGAGGCCGGTCGCCTCGCTGGTGCGCCCCTCGGGCGCTGCCTCGACGATCAGATTGGGCACGGCTGCCATCATGGCGCCCATCGAAAAGCCGCTGATCAGTATCCAGAGGGTGACAAGCCAGATGCTATGATGGGCGCAGGCCAAGCCTGTCCAGGCGATCGTCGCGCTCGCGGTCGCCAGCAGCATCGCGCCGCGGCCGCCATGTCGGCCCGCGTACCAGCCGCAGACGGGCGCGGCGAGCGCGCCGACCACCGACGCCGGCGAGTGGAGCAAGCCTGCGAGCGTTGCGGAAACGCCAAGCCCGGGGCCCGTGGCCACCGGCTGCTGGAGCATGACCAAGGCCACCTGGCCGACATGCATCGCGCCGAGCGCCAAGATGATCATGATCGACAGCGTCGTGCCGATCTGCTTGTCGAGCACCATGCGGACGTCGATCAGCGGATAGGGAATCTTCAATTCGTAGAACAACCAGCCCGCGAGAATGGCCCCGCCGGCCACCATCGGCCACAGCTGCTCGGCGCTGCCCCAGCCGTGCTCCTCTCCGAAGCCCAGCCCGAAGAGGAAGATGGTAATGCCCGGAACGAACATGATGCCTCCGATCCAGTCGACCTTTCCGGCCGCGAACTGCCGGCTCCGCGGGACGAGCAAGGCTACCGCGACGATCGCCAGCCCGGCGAGCAGCGCCGAAGCCACGAAGATCATGCGCCAGGAGCCATGGTCCACCAACATTCCGCCGCCGATGAAACCGACCCCGCCGCCTGCCGATGCCGTTGCGGCGACGATCCCGATGTTCGTCGGCGTGCTGCTGCGCGGGAAATACTCGCGGACCATGCCGAAGCACAGCGGCAGGATGGGTCCGGCAAAGCCTTGGCAGGCGCGTCCGATGGCGATCCACAGCAAGTCCGAGGACATCGCGCTCAGCACCGAACCGCCCATGGCGAGCGCGAGGGCGACGATCAGGACGCGCTTGCGCCCGAACAGGTCCCCCAGCCGCCCGCCGACCGCAGCCGAAGCGCTCGCCACGAGCATGAAGCCGGTGAGCAGCCAGCCGATCCCGATCGGGTCGTCGAAGATCGAGTAGAAGTGCTTGAGCGCGATGTAGATCATGCTCGCCTCGAAACTGCTGACTAGCTCGGCGAGGATGAGCGCCGCCATGATCGCCCATCCATGGCGAGGTGGCGGATTGTCCTGGATGGTTCGCGCCTCGGCTTCCGACATCGTTGCTCTCCTCACCTTCGTGCCGTCCGTAAGCGACGACTGGTGTTGAAACCGCTTGCGATTCTCTCTCCGCCGCCGGTTGAGGGAAGGAAGGGCCGCAGCCTGCCCGCCACGGTCAGTCGCGGCCCCATACCTATCAAGCCGGTGCTCAATCCCCGAAGGGAATGCGCATCGCGACACCGATCACCCGCGGCGCCGAGTGGTAGACGGAGCCGATGTCGAGCGACGAGTTCAGCTGCAACCCCCCCAGGATGTACTTCTCATCGGTCAGATTCTTGACGTAGAGCGTTCCGGTAACCCGCGAGCCGAGCAGCTTCTCCCAAGCGAGCGAGGCGTTTACCACGGTTGAAGAATCGGCACGTCCCCCGGGCACGTTCAGGTCGTTGAGTTCGAACTTGTCCGAGAAGCTCAAGTCCGATGCGAGACTGACCGTGCCGGCTTCCGTGTCGGACACAATCCAGTTGAAGCCGCCGCCGAACTGGATGGGTGCCACGCCGTAAAAACGGTTGCCCGACGCATCGACTTCCTGTCCCAGCCGCGGGTTGAACAATCGGAAGCTGTCGTAGCGCGGGCGGACGTAGCCGATCCGGCCGGTCGCGGAGAAGCGATCGCTGGCCCGTGCCGTCATCTCGAACTCGAAACCCTTGATCGTCGCGGAGGCGGCATTGACCGTGGTCGTGACTGTCAGGGGCAGCTCTCCCGGCGGGGCGATGTTGCGGATAATGTTGCGCTGGATATCCTTGTACTTCGACTGATAGGCCGCTGCGCTGAAGCTGAGTCGGCCCGTGCCAAGCGCGAAGGAAGACTTCACGCCCACTTCGTAGTTCGTCACGTTTTCGGGCCGGAACGCAACTTGCGTGCCAGCCGAGGTCGCGCGGCCGTTGAAGCCGCCGGAGCGGTAACCGGTGCTGACGGTGGCGTAGACCAGGCTGTCGGGAGCCGGCTGGAAGTCCGCGCCGACCTCCCAGGTCAGCTTGTGAAACTTGGCCGTGCGCTCGAGCCGGCAATCCGCATTGGTCGCGCCGGCCACCGAGCAGGTGAACACCCCTGCAGCGGTCACCCTTCCGTTGCGGAAGACGATTTCGCGCTTGTCCCAGGTACGGCGCGCGCCACCGTAGATCCGCGTCCGGCTGGCGAAGGGCAAGGTGTAGGACGCATGGCCGAACAGCGAGTGGCTGGTATTCTCCGCACTGAAATCGTTGACACTGTATTCGCTGACATACGGGACGCGCAGCGTATAGCTGCTCACGGTGTCGTACCCGGTTTCGTTGAAGTAGAAACCGCCGAGGATCCAATCCAGCTTGCCCTCGAAGGACTTGCCCTGCAGCTGCAGCTCCTCGCTGTACTGGCGGGCACCTGTCAGTGCAGGAGTGGTCGCCGAAACCGGGACGGACGTTCCATCCTGGTCGGCATTGTCCTGCGCGGAGTATTTGCGCCAGCCGGCGACGTTCTTCAGGACGATCGCGTCGCTCAGGTCGATCGTCGTGACGTTCGACAGCGCATAGCTGCGCACCTTCGAAGAATGGCGGATGTTCGACATCGTCTCGTGGAAACCCTGGGCCTGTGCCGCGGCATAAGCGGCAGGATAACCGAGGTTCACCAGCGTCCGCGAGGTGGCCGCGCTGGGATTGTAGCCCGGCGTGTAGTTGAACGCGAAGATGCCGATCCCGTTCTCGTTCGAGCGGAACATCTCGCCGACGAAGGTCGAGCGGACGGTGTCGCTGGGCTGCAGGTCGAGCGTGGCGCGCGTGGACCAGCGGTCGCGATCGTCGAGGCGCTGACCGGTGTTCAGCACCTTGGTATAGCCGCGGCGCCACTGGTAGTTGCCGGCCACGCGCAGCGCGACGCCCTGGGCGACCGGCAGATCGATCGCACCTTCGACGCCGGTGGCGATCGGGTCTTCTATATAACCGCGGACATAGCCGCCGAAAGTATCACCCGGCTTGCGGGTGGTCAGCAGGATCGCACCGCCGGTCGAGTTGCGACCGAATAGCGTGCCCTGCGGGCCTTTGAGAACCTGGACCGATTCCAGATCGAAAGCGGTGGTGTCGAGCGCGGCGGGGCGCGCGACCGCGACTTCGTTGATGTAGACCGCGACCGACGGATCGCCGGCAACCGACAGTTCCGACTGACGCTGACCGCGGATTTGAATGTTGACGCCCGTACCGCGCCCGCTCGATGGGGTGATCGTCAGGCTGGGCACGTTACGCTGCATTTCGGATAGACTCTGGGCATTCTGCCGTTCCAGTTGCGCCCCGGAAACAACGGTGATCGCCACCGGAACGTCGGTCAGCCGCTCTTCGACTCGCCGCGCGGTCACGACGATATCGTCGGCGGGGGATGCTTGCTCCGCTGCATCGCCAGACTGCGCAGGGGCGGCGGAAGACAGGCAAACGGCTGCCATTGCGGCCGACCCGAGTAGCCCGTAGTGCTTGACATTCATGTTCTTGCAACTCCTCTCCAAGGATTATCCAGGCATTTCAGCCCGTGTAGGCTCGCGCTCAATGTCCCGCCGCAGCCAGAATCGAAGCAAAATCGCGTGACGCAGCGCGGTATTCGGCCTTGAGCTGACGAGCGAGTGAGCGAGCCGATACGATCTCGCCGACGGCACCCACGCCCTGGCCCGCCGACCAGATGTCGCGCCAGCGCTTGGCGCCGCCCGAGTTGCCAATCACTTCGCCCGGCAGGGTCGTGCGCAATGTGTCGAGATTGATCCCGGCCTCCAGCAAACTGCGCGTCAGGAAGTTGGCCGGCGCTCCATCGATTGCCGCGGTCAGGAATATGTCGCTTGCACCTTCCGAGACGACCATCGCCTTGTGCGGTCCTGGCGCGATCGATTCCTCGGTGGCGATGAAGCGGGTGCCGATGTAGGCGCCGTCGGCGCCCATCGCCTGCGCCGCCAGGATGTTCCGTCCCGTGCTGATGCAACCGGCGAGAGCGATTGGTCCGTCGTAGAACGCCCTGATCTCGTTCATCAGCGCAAAGGGGTTGATCGTGCCGGTATGACCACCCGCGCCGTGGGCGACCACGATCAGGCCGTCGACCCCGCCCTCGATGGCCTTTTCGGCATGGCGACGGCTGGCGACGTCGTGCAGCACGATGCCGCCATATCCATGGATGCGGTGCACCGCCTTGGTCGGAGCCCCCTTGGAGGTCAGCACCACGGGCACACGGTAATCGACGCAAAGTTCGAGATCGCCTTCCATCCGCGCATTGGTGCGGTGGGTGACGAGATTGACCGCATAAGGTGCGATATTGGCATCCGGTTCCGCCAACCGCAGCGCCGCCAAACTGGCTTCGATCTCGTCGAGCCATTCGCGGAAGACTTCGCGCGTGCGCGTCGAATGGGCGGGAAAGCTGCCGACGAGACCCTCAGCGCAAGTGGCGACGACCAGTTCCGGGCAAGATACCAGGAACATCGGCGCGACGATCGCCGGAATTTCGAGCTGCCCGAGCAGCGCCGTCGCCCTGTTTGTCATGTCGCCTTCTCCGGATTGTTGCAGGTCACGCCCTCGGCATCGAGCCGGGCGATGTCGTCTTCGTTCATGCCGAGTATCTCCCGCAGGATGTCGTCGGTGTCGCCCCCGAGGTCGGGTGCGGGCCGGCGGATCTCGAAGGGTGCTCCGGCCAGCGCATAGGGCGCGCCCTTGTAGAGCGTACCGTCCGCTCCATGGACCAGACTGCCGCCGACCAGACCCGGCGCGTTCAGCAGGTCCCGGCCGTCGAGGACCACCCAGGCGACGATCCTGGCCGAGCGAAGCGCCGCTATTGCGCTTCCCATGTCGTGCCCCGCGACCCACTTGCCGAGGCCCTCGCGCCGGTCTCCGTCCGGACCGATCAGGCGCCTCGCCGCTGCTGCCGCAGGTTCATCTTCGATGCTGACCGCGAGCCAGCGGTTATCGGCCGTCCGGAAGCAGTCCTGCAGCAAAGCCTGGCCGTCGTCGTTGCCGCGGCGGAGCGATGCCTCAGCCCGAGCGCCGGCCGAAGCGGCAGCGATCTCCTCGCCGACGAGGAAACTGACGATCTCGCGCTGGGCGATGTCGAGGTGCCCGCCTTTACCAGTGCGCTTCACTTCTCGCAGCGCCGCGATCACGAAGCCTGTTGCAAGCAGCGAGACGACCTGATCGGGATAATTGAACTCGCCCCCCGTGATGTTCGGGCGACCATCGGCGTAGCCGGTCAGGGCTGCGATCCCGCCCATGGCATCGAGCGTTGAGCCGTAGGTCCGGTGCAGGCGGTGGGGTCCCGTCTCGCCTTGGCTGGTGACCGAGGCGTAGACGATGCGCGGGTTGCGCGCGCTGACCGCGCCGAACCCCAAGCCCAGTCGGTCGAGCACGTCGCGCCGGTAATTTTCGACCAAGACGTCGCAGCGACAGACGAGTTCGAATGCCAACGACCGCCCGGCCGGCTGCTTGAGGTCGATGGCGATGCCCCGCTTGTTACGGTTGGTGAAATGAAACTGCGGCGACTTGTTCCACCATTCGGCGCAGTCGCGCCGGGTGTAGCGGAACAGGTCGATGTAGCTGCCGGACTCGATCTTGATGACGTCGGCGCCCAGGTCGGCCAGCATCGCCGAGAGATTGGCCCCGGCGGTCAACTGGCCGAAGTCAGCGACGCGCACCCCGGCGAGCGGTTGCATGGCGCCCCTCACGCGGTCGGCTCCACGACATCGGCAAGCGTGACCTTACGGCTTGCGCGATCCGGCAGCCGATCGCCGTTCCAAGTCATCGGCGACCGTGGGAAAAGCATGCCATCAACCGATCCGCCCCCGACCAGGAAATCGCGCGCCAGATACTGCTCGTCGTCCAGCAGTTCGGCCGGTGTATAGACCGGGCCCAACGGCACGCCGTGCTGGCGCGCTTCCGCATAGATTTCCGCGCGCGTCCGCTCCGCGAGCCACGGCGCGACGGTCTTCGTCAGCGCGGTTGCGCGCTGCGCGTGCGGCAGAGCGCTCGGATCGACAAGCGGGAGATCGGGGAACATCGCCCTGACGCGGTCGAACTGCATGGGTGTGAAGACCAGGGCGACCCAGCCATCCTTGCAACGAAGCACGGGAAAGCCGGCCTTGTCGCCACGGCGCGTTGGATAGGAATCGCCTTCCGCGGCACCGACGACCGCCTTCCAATTCATCCAGACTGCGGTCTCGATCAGCGATATGCGCGCGTCGAGCACGCGCCCGTCGAGGTCCCGCTGCGCAACGGCGGCCATCAGCGCGGTGAAGGCGGAAAGGCCCGCTGCATAGGAAATCTGATGGCCGCCAAGACGAAGCGGCTCGCGATCGGGGTCGCCGATGATGTCGAGGATGCCGCCCGCCGCCATGATGCCGAAGCCGTTTATCGGAGCGCCGGCGCGGTCGTCCTCGGACCCTTCGGGCCAGGTCGCCAGTGTGATCGCGGCGATCCCGGCCCGCGCGAAGCGCACGAGGTCGGGATCGCCTTCGGCAACAATGACCGCTGCTGGCTTCAGCGCGATCAATGCTTCCACGGCCTGATCAAAAGTGCTGTCATCCTCGGACGAGAGAACCTCTTTTCCCATGGTGAGGAACAGCTGCACGGTGCTTGCGCCGTTGCCGGCAAAAGGGGGCACGGCCGTCAGCGCGTCGCCTTCCGGCGGGACGACTGATATGAGGCGCGCGCCCAGGTCGGCCACGAGCCGGCCTGCCATCGCCATTGCGAGACGCAAGTGTCGCGGGGTGCCCGCTCTGCACAGCTCCAGCACTATCAGATCGCCGAGCGGCCGCATTCTCTCTCCTTTTGTTCGTTTGTCCGTGTATCGAGACATAGTGGGCGATTGTGAACGCCAGAAACCTGCGATATGCTTTCAGGAAAACTCAAAGCAGACAGCATCGGTCCGATAGAGAGTGAGCAAGCAGCATTGCCGTTTCGCCTCCCACCCCTGAATGCTCTCCGCGCGTTCGAAGCCGCGGCACGCCACGAGAACGTCTCTCGCGCCGCCGCCGAGCTATGCGTCTCGCCCGGCGCCATCAGCCGGCACATCGCGATCCTCGAATGCCACCTCGGCCAACGCCTCTTCGTCCGGCAGCATCGCGGCGTCACCCCAACCGAAGCGGGGGCGAGCTATTTGCGGGACGTGGCGCGGGCGTTCCATCTGATCGAGACTGCGACGCGTGGGCTGGACCAAGACCAGGGATCCTCGCACGGATTACGGGTGAGGCTGTTCGCCACGCTGATGAGCGAGTGGCTGGCACCCAGGCTGGAGGGTTTTCGGACCCTTCACTCCGAGGTCAAGCTCCAGCTTTCCGCTTCAGTGCAACCTCTCGAATCGATCGGTGACGATGCCGACCTCGTCGCCATGCTGCAGCCGGAAAATCCGGGAAATTTGCACTGCCAGCCATTGTTCCATGCCATTTTTACGCCGGTTTGTGCGCCGGCCCTGCTCGAAGGAGACAAACCCCTGCGCCGGCCGGAGGATATGCGCTACCACACCCTTCTCTACTCGCCGCCTCACTTGCGGATCTGGGCCAAATGGCTCACCCTGGCCGGTACGGAGGCAATAAATCCCGGTGTGGGACTGTGCTTCGATAGCTCCAGCCATGCCTACCAGGCCGCACGTCGAGGTGGAGGGGTCGCCTTGGGCCAAGTGGCATTTCTGCTGGACGACATCCAATCCGGAAGATTGGTCGTCCCCTTCGGTCTTGCCTTGGTGAATCCGCGCCCTTACTGCATGGTCTGCGAGCAATCGCGCCGCGACGAGACCGACCTTGCCGCCTTCAATGAATGGGTGCTTGCAGCGGCCTGCCAGACGAAGATCGACATCGAGCGCATCTTCGGCACCAGCCTCGAATGCCATCCGCTGTAGCAGATCATCGCCGTCTCAAACGAGAATCGAATGACGCTGCTCGTCCGACTTCGCTATAGCGGTTGCATCGAGGCCAGATGAGCAGGGTTCCCTGTGTTTTTTTCGCTCTAAGCGGCGCTCACTACGAGTATTAGTCCCGGGACCACCAGGATGTCGTGGCGAGGTTCCGCACTGTCGTCGATGAAGCGATGCGGCAATTGGCGATCGACCTCGGTGACGAGCCGGGATGGATGGGGTGTCTTTAGCCTGAAGTTCCGGAACGGATCAGGCAAGATTCGCCTGAAAGTGCATTGTATTCGATGCGGTAGATAAAGATCCCGGCAGCGCCGAGCGCGCCGCTTCGAACCAGGTTTCGCCAAAGGCCTTGCAGATATCCTCGCGCTTGCCGTCCCATCCGGGAAATTTCGCGGTCGGGAAAATCTCGTAGGTGACGCCGTTGGGAATGACGATGCGGATATAATGCTGGTTCGGCGGCATCACCGAACTGGCGTGAACGAGCTTTTCGAGCATCGCGGTCGAATAATGCTCCGACGTATAGATGATCGGACTGGCGGCTGTATTGCACCGGCCCGGATAAAGCCGCGCGCCTTCGCTGTCATAGATCGGATGGGTGCCGTCAGGATCGCCTCGATCGTCGCAGACTGTTGCACCATGGCTCGCTTCGGTTTCACCTGACGCGAAAATAGGTCTCACATAAATTGGTCTCACATGTGGCGTGCGCAAGGATGAGCGGCAGCGATCCGGTGAGACCGGATTCTTTCATGAAAGCGGAAGTGCGCGCGCGAAGGCGCAACCGTTCACCACGCGGTCTTTTCGTCGGGCACCGCCGGGCCGGTCAGCCAGTCGCCGGTGATGCCGATCTTCACCGTGCTGACCTTGGGCACGTCGCTGCCGACCTCGGGGGTGGTGAACATGATGCGATCGGGGGCCCAGACCGAGCCGATGATCTCGTCGGCCTCCTCGTCGAGCGCGAGGCCGGCGGCGGCGAGCAGCTCTTCCGCGCGCGCACGCTGCTGGCCGCGTATCTCGGGAACATAGGCCCTCGCAGATCTTCGTGGACCGGCAGCACACGCTTCTGCTCCTTGACCGCTTCCTCGCGCGCCGCCGCCTCGTCGAACGCCGGCCCGTGATAATCGATCTCCCAATCGAACGAGATCATGTTTTCGAGGATGTCGGGCAGAAACGGCGTCATCCGCAGATGCGCCCAATGCGACATATAGCGATCCATCGCCTCATAACTGTCGATATCGCAGCAATTGGCGAAATCAAATCGCCGCTATGATAACGCTTCGTAACGCACATGCCGTGGCTGTAATCACGGATCTCCTTATTCAGGTGCGGAAGCTTCCTGATCTCTTCGAGGAAGATGTCGATCTTCTCCTGCGGCGCATCCTGCTTGAACTTGATCATCACGACATGTCGAATCATCTGCGCTCTCCTGTCGACGCGGTGGGTCGCGGCTCGGCGGCTGAATACATCAGGCGCGGCCGGTTCGGCGCCTCGCCATAAGGCTAATATTGACTATTCCGCTGCTGCGAGTTCGGGCGGCTCGAAGCGGCTCGAAAGCGCCCCCTGCGATGCAGTGGTCGATCATGTCCAATGCGCGATGCGCGTGGCGAGCACCCGGGCAGCATCGACGAGCACGCGACCGGGGCTGTGCGCGCCACGGTCGACCAAGCTGCGCCTTGGCAGCGCGCGCCGCAAGGATGCCGACCTTGCCGGGGAGCAGCGCGGGTCGACGCGGCACGCCGTCCTGTCCGCATGTGCCGGTCGCGTTCTCCCGCTTGATCGCGTATGAACGATGGGCGTTGCAGCAGGCGCACGCGTGCCGGATCTCCGGCCCGGGTGATAGACCGAAGGCCGGCAGGACCATCGAGAGGGAGTAGGACGATGCCCGTTTCCCATACCGCCGCGATCGAACGGATCGCCCGCGTGCTCGCCGCCCAGCGGTTGAGCGCCAACGCTGCGGGCGGCGAACCTTCGGCCGCCAGCGACGTCGATGCCACATGGTTCGACTATCGTGCCGATGCCGCCGCGGTGCTCAGGACCCTGCGCGAACCCGATCCGGCGATGGCGGCGGCCGGCGATCCGGCGATCTGGGAGGCGATGGTCGTGGCGGCGCTGGGCGAAGCGGCGGATTGACCGCCCCGTCCTCGCGCGCCGCCGCCGCATCCAGGCATCGGCAAAAATGGCCTCCAAGTCTTTGAGACAAGTTCAAAAAATGCGATTTGTTCAGGATCTGCTTCCAATCACGCTTAAGAGAAAATTCTCTTCTTGGCGCTATCTCCTGCCCTGGAGATGACACGGGCAGATCATATGCGGATCGCTACCCGCAAGGGGGCCGTCGCCAAAGCCATCGTGCGCGACAACCTCGCCGCATGCATGGTCTTCCTGTTGCTCGCGGGCCTGACCGCTTGCCTGTTGGGCCTGTCACCCGATCGCATGAACGCGTTGGCGCCCTGGGCGATGGCGCCCCTCATCGTCGCCTCGGGGTGGACCTTGTTCAGCCTCTACAGGCGCCGATTGCGGCGTGAAACGCTCGCGGACCGGATGGAAGCGGTGCTCCTCGTCGGCGGTGCCGCCGTTCCGGATCCTGCGCCATCGGCCGACCGGCTTGCCGCGCACGCCGAACGGATGATCGTCCGCCTCGAAAGCATCGAGCATCGCTTCGCGCAAGCGCACGGCGTCACCGGGCTGCCGACGCGCGAACCCCTGATCGTCGCGATCGCGGAGTCGGGCGGCAACGGCTTGCTGGGCATCGTCGAGCTTTGCGACTTCGACCGGCTGTGCATCTTCGACCTCAAGGTCGCCGATCATGTCCTGCAAGAGGTGGCCGCGCGCATGATCCGGATGGTCGGCGGCGATCGCTTCGTGGCGCATGTCGATCGTGCCCGCTTTGCGGTCTGGTGCCCCGGTACGCCGCCGGGCCAGGCGCGCACCGAACTGGATGCGATCTGTTACGCGCTGCGTGATCGCATCGTCCTGCCCGGCATCGACATGCTCCCGCAGATCCGCTCGGCCTCGATCTGGCAGTCGGGCGATCCGCTCGACGCCGCGGCGCTGGTCGCACGCGCGATCGCATCGCTTGCGGGCGCCGAAACGGGCACGCCTCTGTTCCATGGCGAAGGCAGCGTCGCGTCCGCGCGCCAGATCTTCGCCTTCGAGCAGGATCTGCGCCAGGCAACCGCGCACAACCAGCTCGAACTCTGGTTCCAGCCCTTCGTCGATGCCGCCGCGCAGGCGGTCTGCGGTGCGGAGGCCTTGTTGCGATGGCGCCACCCCGACCATGGCCTGATCTCGCCGACGGCGTTCGTGCCGGTGATGGAGGCGGCGGGTCTCGCCGAGGAGATCGGCCTGTGGACGCTCAACGCCGGGTGCAGGCAGGCGAAGGCGTGGCAGCGTGACGGTCTCGCCCATCTCAAGCTGGCGATCAATCTCTCCGCCCATCAGCTCGAACGCGGCGATGTCGATGTCCTGGTCGATCGCACCTTGCGGCGGCATGGCCTGCCGCCGGCGCTGCTCGAGCTCGAACTGACCGAGACCGCCGCCGCCGTCGACGCCGCCGGCGCCAGGCTGCTGTTCGACAAGCTGCGCGCGCTGGGCGTCGCCATTTCGATCGACGATTTCGGCGCCGGCTATTCGAGTCTCAGCTATCTGAAGAAATTGCGGTTCGACAAGCTCAAGATCGACCGCGAATTCGTGACCGACGTCGATTGCCAGCGCGACAGCCAGGCGATCTGCCAGAGCATCATCGCGCTGGCCCGCGGACTCGGCATCGAAGTGCTCGCCGAGGGCGTCGAGCGCGCCGAGGAATATGCGTGGCTGCGCCGGCATGGCTGCAGCCTGTTCCAGGGCTATTATTTCTCGCGGCCGCTGCAGGCCGCGGCGTTCCCCGCCTTCGTTCACGATCGCGACCGGATCCGCCGATTGACCGATCTTTCCATCATCGCCGCGGACGAGCGGCTGGCGGTCGGCGCATGAATGCCCGCTGCCGGACCGCACCGCGCCGCCTGCTCCTGCTGACGGCTTTGGCGGCGATTTCGGCCTGCTCGCAGCACCCGCGCGGTCCGCAGCGACCAGCGACGATCCAGCCGATCGGCAATGCGCAGCTTATGGGCGATGTCATCGCCCTGCTCGAGAAGGGCGACGAGAAAGCGGCGCGCAAGGCGCTCAAGCGCATGGTCAAACGCCACCCGAACGACGCCGGCGCGAAACGGCTGCTGGAAAGCCTGACCGCCGATCCGGTCACCCTGCTCGGTGCGAAGAGCTTCGATTATCGCGTCCAGCCCGGCGACCGGCTGATGGCGCTGGCGCAGCGCTTCCTCGGCGATCACCTGAAATTCTATGCGCTGGCGCGCTACAACGGCATCAAGGTGCCGGCTTCGCTGCAGAGCGGACAGACGATCCGCATTCCGGGCATCGCGCCGCCGCGACCCGCGCCCGTGCCCCGCCCGGCCCGGCCGGCGCCGCCGCGGCCCGACCCGATCGCACCCGCTCCGGTCCGTCCGGCACCACCGGTCCCGTCGCCGCCAGCTCTGCCGCGGCCGCCGGCGCCCGCCGTCGATCCGGCACGCGCGGCGCAATTGCGCGCGGCCGGCCTCGCCGCGCTCAACCGCGGCCAGGTCGCGCGCGCAGTGGCGCTGCTCGGTCAGGCCGCCGCGCTCGATCCCGGCAACACGCTGATCCGGCGCGATCTCGAACGCGCCCGGCGCATCCGCCAGACGGTGAAGGACAAGAGATGACCGACGCCTTCGATCCCGGCTCACCGCCGCCGGCCGGCACCCCGGCGCCCGACGGCCTCCCGCCCTGGATCGGCCGCTACCGGATCGAGGCGGTGATCGGCGAGGGTGCGATGGCGCAGGTCTATCTGGCGCACGATCCCAGCATCGATCGTCCCGTCGCGATCAAGGCGCTCAAGCCCGAATTTCGCGGCAATGCCGAGGTCGTTCAGCGCTTCCTTGCCGAATCGCGCGCGGCCGGCATGTTGTCGCACAGCCATATCGTCACGATCTACGATGTCGGCGATGCCGATGGCGTCCCCTATATCGCGATGGAGCATCTGCACGGCCGTCCGCTCGACGAACTGCTGCGCGACGAAGGCCGGATGACGATCGAACGCGTGCTGGCGCTGGGCATCCAGATCGCCGATGCGCTCGCTTACGCTCATGGCCGCGGCGTGATCCACCGCGACGTCAAGCCGTCCAACATCCTGATCTGCGATCGCGGCACGTCCGCCCGATTGCTCGATTTCGGCATCGCGCGCGTCGATGCGCGCGACGAACGGGACGCTGGCCGAACCATCGCCGGGCAGGTGATGGGCACGCCGCGCTACATGAGTCCCGAACAGGCGATGGGCATGCCGCTCGATGCCCGCAGCGACCTGTTTTCGCTGGGCGCGCTGTTCTACGAGATGGTCACGGGCAAGCCGGCCTTTCCCGCCACCGGCCTCGCGTCGCTGGCGATCCAGATCACCCAGCAGGATCCCGCGCCGATCGAACGGCAGGTGCGCGATTGCCCGCGCGGCCTGCGCTTCATCATCGGCAAGCTGCTGGCGAAGAAGGCCGCCGAACGCTTCGCCGACGCCGCCACGCTCTGCCAGGCGCTCGCCCGCGAACAGGAAGGGCTCGTGCTCGAGGCCGACACGCCGCGACGCGGGATGGCGTTGCGATTCAAGCTGCCGCTGACCCTGGCCGCCACCGCCGCCGTCGCGCTTGCGCTCAGCGTCGGGCTCGTGCTCGATCGGCAGACTGACGCGATGACGCGGATGGCGCTGACCTCGGGCGCGTCGGTCACCGATTTCGTCGCGCGCAACGCCGCGCTGCGGATCGCCGAGAATGCCGGACTGCCGCCGGCGGAACAGGATTGGGTGCCGTTGCAGGCGTTCGTCGAGACCGCCGCCGGCGATCGCAACGTCCGTCACCTCGTCATCGTCGACGATCGCGGAATCATCCGAGCCGCCGGCGAGAAGGCGCTGGTCGGTACGCGCTATCGCGCGCCCGCCATCGCCGGGCCCGGCGGTGCGGTCGTCGGCGAAGACGGCATCCGCTTCGTGCGGACGGTCCGCTATGCCGGCGCCGATTTCGGCAAGGTCGACATGATGATGGACCGTGGCGAACTCGACGCCGCGCTGGCCCGGGCGCGGTTCCTGCTGATCGCGCTGGCGCTGTTCGTCGTCGCCGTCGTGGCCGCGATCGGCTATCTGAGCGCGCGCCAATTGACGCTGCCGCTGCGCCGGTTGCGGCGGGCGATCGACGAGGCCGCCGGCGGCAACGCGGCTTTCCGCCTGTCGCATCGCCGGCGCGACGAACTGGGATTGTTGTTCGATTCGTTCAATCGGCTGGCCGGCGAGATCGAGGCGCGGTCCGGCAACGACCCGGTCGGCGACGTCCAGGCCGCGCTGCGCACGCGGATCGGGCGGAATGCGGCCAAGCCCGTCAAACGCGAAGCGGCGTAAGGCGAAGCCATGTATATCTTCCGGCTTTTCGAGACTGACCAGCCGCACCGGCCGATCGATGCGCGGCTGCTGCAAGACGGCAGGTTGCGCATCGGCCGCGATCCCCAGGCCGATTGGGTGATGAACGATCCGATCTGCGAACTCTCGCGCTGGCATTGCGAGTTCCACGTGCGCGCCGAAGGTCTCGTGCTGCGCTGCCTCGGCGCCAACGGCGTGTTCGATGGCGCCACCGGCACCCGCCTGCCGCAGGACGAAGACATTCTCGTGACGCTGCCGAACACCATGCGCTTCGGCCCCTATACGCTGGTGGCGGACCATGCGGTGCAGACCGATGCCGGTGCGGACGCGGGCCAGACCCTGATCCTGTCGCCGCCGCTGGGAAGCTCGATCGCGGTGCCGACCGACTGGTCCGACGCCGCCAGCCAGGCCGGCTTCGCCGCCGGCGGATCGCTGCTCGAGGCGTTCTGCGAGGGTGCGGGCCTCGATGCCTCGGCCTTTTCCACCGAGGATCCCGAGGCGATCATGCGCCGCGCGGGCGCGGTCTATCGCCAGATGGTGCTCGGCATCGGCGATCTGATGGCCGAGCGCGAGCGCGTCCGCGCGCAATATGACCTCGCCCGCACGACGATCGGCGCCGCCAACAACAATCCGTTCAAATGGGCGCCGACGCAAAGGCTGGCGATCGATCTGCTGCTGGCGAGCGAACATGGCTATCTCAGCGGCCCGGCCGCGCTGGCCGCGTCGTTCCGCGACATCAAGAAGCATCTGATCGCCACCTTCGACGGACTGCGCGCCTCGCTGCGCGCCGCCGTCCAGGCCTTCGATCCCGCCGCGATCGGCATGGCGTCGCAGGGCAGCTTCTCCCTGCTCAAGAGCCGCGCCGCCGCCCAATGGGAGATTGCGAGCGAGCGCCATGCCGATCTGCTGCGACAGATCGACGAGGGCGAGGAGGGATCGCTCAACCAGATTTTCGTGCACGCCTATGAGACGGCAACGGCGGAGCTGGATGCGCGGTCGACGTGACGATGTTCGGCAAGGTCCGCACGGTCGGATCGTCTGCTCGACGGCCATCTTTCAATCGCGCCGGATTAGCCCCGCCCCTGAAGGGGAGGGGCTTGAGCAACACGGTCAGATCGTCTTGTCGACCTGCGTCGCCTTGGGCGCAGGGGCGGACGTCGTTACCGGCTTCGCCGCGTCACCCTGGCCGTCGGCGCCGCAATCGCCCGAGCTCGTCCTGATCATTTTGGGTTCGGCGCCCGACCCGTCGGAACGCCACTCGACGCTCTGCGTGCAGCTGCCATTGCTGCTGCTCGTCGACACGAAGCTGTAGTGCACTGTGCCCCCGGGCGCGGCGCCGGTGGTCACGACGGGCGCACCGTCGGCGCCGGCCGTCATGGCCTGCTGCATCATCGCCGCCGCCTGACGGTCGATCAGCGCCGAGATCTGGTCGAACGCGGCGAACGGCGAGGGGCCGAAAAGGTCGAACGGATCGCGCAGCGCCACCGGATCGGTTGCCGGCGCGACCTCCACCACTGGCGCGACATCGCCTTCATAGCGGATGTGCGCCACCGAGCCATCGGGCAGGCTCAGCTTCATCTCGTGCGTCGGGCTGCTCGCCGCCCACGCCGCGCCGGTCACCAAAAGCGTGGCCGCGCCGGCAAGAACGGCCATACGGAATTGTCGCATATATCGTCCTCCATTGGATGAATGGCGGATGAAAAATAGGCGGCGAAGCTGAACGCCCAATGACTGATCGGCCGCGAAACAGCAGCCCACCCCCGGCCTGCAGCCGCCCGGCGACGAGCGGTTCACGTGACGAGGCGGGCCGCCAGTTCAGCCTGTCGCAAGCGTGAACATGCTATGGTCCCACGCATGATGGCCGCCTCGCAATACTGCGTCGACCGCGACCGTCGGCGACGGGGCGCCACGTTGGCCGGCGTCATCGCGCTGCACGCGGCCGCGATCGCCCTGCTCGTCGCCGTCCGCCTTCCGGCGGCGGCCCGGCCGGCCGAGCGCGCTTCGGTTCTGCTCGATCTGCCGGCGCCAATGGCGCAACCCGATCCCCCGCCGGCCGCGCGAAAGCCCCGCCGGCCGCCCAGGCCATCCGCCGCATCCGCCCCCGCCAGTCGCCACGCGCGGCCCAGTCCGATCGTGGCGCCGCCGGCGCCGGTGATCGCGCCGGCGCCGATCGCCGCGGCACCGGTCGCGGCCATGGGCAACGCGCCGTCCGCGGGCGCCAGCGATCGATCGGGTCCCGGCACCGGTGCGGGCGGCACCGGCCAGGGTCTCGGCAGCGGCAAGGGCGGCACCGGCGACGGCGGTGGGGGCGGCGGCGGGACCCGCGCGCGCCGCATCAAGGGCGGAATCAATATCTCGGACTATCCGCGCGAAGCCGCGCGGCTGAAGGCCGGCGGAACGGTGATCGTCCATCTGGACGTCAGCACCGACGGCCGCGTCAAGGCCTGCCGCGTCGCGGTGTCGAGCCGGAACGCCGAACTCGATCGAACGACCTGCCGCCTCGCCACGCAACGCTTCCGCTACAAGCCCGCGACCGACGGCGAGGGGCGGGCGGTGCCGGACATCGCCGGCTGGCGGCAGGACTGGTGGCTGGCGCCGAGGGAGTGACGGGCGAATTGCGCGAAGGAAGTGGCGCCGTATCGTCAAGGAAAGAGACCGAAAAATCGGAAATCATGCCGGATAGGGTTGCCAACGCCACCACGATAATTGATCTTGGGCGTATGGCCGTACCTCGTTCATTCGCCGATTTGGTGGCGGCAACAGCACGGCAGAAGCATGCCGCCGCAAAAGCTCGGCAAAATCCCGATGCGACGGCGGAGAAGCCGCGGGAGGCGATTTTTGATGCCCTGCATTTGGTTGGTGATGCCATTGTCGAAGACGGCTACACTTTCTCGCCGTCCACGCCAAAATTTGTTCGAAAGCATGGCGACTTCACGTTTGAGATCAGGGTACAATCCGACCGTAATAATTTAGCGGGTCAAAGGGCGGCGGTGTGGGTGCATGCCGCTATCTATTCCCGGTCTTTAACGGTCTGGCGTAAAAAACATTATAGTGGCTGGATTCGTCCTGACGCGCCTTTTCCGCTCCCTCTCTTGGCAACCCAGCTTGGTTATCTCAGCGATCCAGCCGGTTGGGTCGAATGGGACTTTGCTAACAAGGCTAAACGACGATCGACCGCGGACGATCTTACCGCTTCCATCCGGGCTGGAGCTTATCCACTTTTTTCAGTCTTCGAAGGAGCGATTGAAGGCATTGCCACGATCGCGGATCGCGAGTGGCTCCAGCCCGAAGGCACCCTAAGGTATCTCTTGGCGTCCGGACACACGGATTTGGCGGACAAGACGCTTCGCCATTATCTGGATAAGCGGCCTGATTTTCGAGCTCAGTTTAAACGTCTTCATCATCAGTTTGTGGAACATGGCCTTCCGTCCTGCAGAACGGCGACAGCCCACGACCTTGCTGCATTTGCAGTCGCAACCGGCTATCCGTGGAGTGCGTCTGACTCCATCCAGGGGTGATGCGTGAACGGCGCGCGATGCGGCGCGTCCGCACGCGCGGCCGTTGCGGTGACAGTCCTCCGCCGGCGAAAGATTTGATGAAGCGAGAGACGGATCAACGCCGGTTCAGCGGGGAGGGCAAGCTTGCGGCGGTGACCCGGATGGCCGCGGACGAGATTGTGAGCGTGCTATCCCATTCTCCCGTGCTACCATTGTCCCTTAGGCTGTCGGCAAACCAAGGCTGACCGATAAAGGGGGAGGCCGCCATAACATTTGCGTCCATGCAGCTCTTCAGATGATCGCAAGACTCCTCCCGATTTTTCTCGCATCATGGGCGCTGGCAGGCTGCGTTGCGAGTCCTTCGCGCTCAATTGCCCTGAGTGACCATGCGCTTTGGAACTCGGCGAGCCCGGACAATGTTTCTGTGGAGCTACGTTGCCGCGGTCTAAACCCTTCCGAAGTACGGGCCGCGCTCGCAAGGCGCTATGCAAAACGTGAGGCAAGGATCGAAGCGGTGCTCGGGAAACGGGAGTTTGAGGATTACATTCCCACTGGACGAAAATGCTCGTATTATCGGGGCGCGACGGAGCAATATGAACGAACGCTGAAAGATTTGGAAAGCAGGCTGGGCCAGATGCGCCATCAACGTCGGTAATGAGTGTTCGCTATGACAAGGGCGATGCCGGCTGATGTCAACCCAATTGAGCGCGACGCTCTCGAATGCCGCATTTAGATGCCGGTTTGCAAAGGCAAGGCCCACGAGTAAGCCCGGAGCACGTCAATCTATCCATATCAGTAGGCCGTCGCCGCGATCGGATGCTTGATCGACATACGTTTTCAACTCTGGAAATCGTTGGGCAATCTCATCCCGCCACGATTGTTCGTTCGCTGGGTCCATGTCGCCGCCAAGCGGATAGATGCCAAGACTCGCCATTCTTACGAAATCCATGCGCGTGACCAGACGATCGACATCGAGCGGCGCCAGAAAATCGCGGAACGATCGGCACGCGCGTTCGTCATGAAGCCGTGCCGGCCCATAGCCTGCGGTCTCGCCGATGGGTGTACCGGACAGCAGCGCGTCGCCGGGTGCGGCCTCGTCATCGGCATGTCCGGTGAAAAGATAGTGAAAGATGTGCCAACTCTTCTCGAGACTGAACAGGGATTGGAACGGACCGAGAGTGGCGACTCGCGCTCGCGCGGCCTCGATCGCCTTTGCCTCCTCCGCCCAGCCAGGAAAGCCAGCCATGACCGCCTTCAACTGCGCCTGATATTGCGCCTCGCGCAGTTCGCGGATGTCCGGAGGCATTGACGCCATCGCTTCTCGTCGTCGATTCTCGCCGAAATCCCGCGTCGCAATGCTTGCGAAGGCGCTCACGAGTTCAGGATGCACCCGAAGGGTTGCGATCTGCACCGTTGACAGCGCACACATGCGGCCCATCATGCTCATCGTGATCGCCCGCTCATCACCTTGTCCTCTGTCGCAAGTGCCGTGCTATTCGCACTTTACGGCATGCGCAACGCCGGCGTAGTATCTCCATCCTATAGGGAAATAACCACCCTGCGCAGCCTTTGTGCCGCACTCAAATCTCTCGAATGCCAAAGCTTGGGCGGCTAGCTCCGCGGTTATCCCATGTAATTTCCGACAATCTCGCTCCGGCCTGCAACAGGGGCAAGGGCAAGGCAGAGCAGGGACTCTTCGCCAAGGGCCATGATCTCGCCAATGTGCTGACGGACGCGGTGCTCGCCGACTGGATCACGCGACCGGACTAGCTTGCTTCAGCAAGCGGGTCGCGATCCAGGATGCCGGTAGGACAAGAAAGCGGTAGCTTATGCTACGGAGTATCGGGCGCGGCGCAATGACTCCAGCAACCTTCGGTCCCACCGCATAATAGTGGCGGACAAACCCTTCGCCCCAAGACTGTTTGAGAATCCAGTCGTCGCGGAACCTGCGCAGCAGGGTCACTCTCGGGTGGTGAAAGTCGCCCATGGTCGCCGTCACCACGAAACAAGCATCAGCCGACTTCTTCTCGATCGCAGGCGGGGTGTAGCTGGGATCTATGCGTCGAAGCGCCGTGATTGCGTTTTCGAGCTTCATTCGCAGGAGTTGCTCATATTGCGGCGTGATGCCATGCAGCCCCGGCAAATTGTTGTTGAACTGGTCGCGGTAGCTATAGCCTTCGATATTGTCCTTACAAAAATGGACAATGTTTTCAAGTGTATTGCGGTTCATCGGAAGCCAAGTGAGAACTTGATCCATAGTGTCCAGCAGTTGCCCGATTTGGACGAGATAAGTAGGCCAAATGTTATCGAGTGAGGCGAACTCCTCAAGGTGCCCACGTGCCATGCCGTAGAGCGCCACAACAATCTTGTTTGCTTCGTTCACGATCTGCTCGGTGACTGTTTCCTTTTCCTCTGCAGGCGCCGCCCCGATGGCATTGGTAAAGGCGATTGCCATCTCGGCCAGACGGAAATTCACGAGCGTAGACTGCCACCCTGCGGCCTTGCCCTTGCCGATCCACGCCTCATACACGCCCGGATCAATCTCAAGGACGCGGTTGTAATAGTTGGTCGCTTCTTGTGTGTTGCCGCCCAACTCGGCGGTGCGCGCCATTCCTAGCAAGTTGTTGATATTGGTGTCTGAACTCACGATCGAATCCCCGCTTTCGTCGCACCAGTCACCTTTCGCGTGATGCGCGCTTCCGCATGCAGTCTAACCGTGCCATCGAGCGAAGCAAGGCCACCCGGCGGCCGCGAGGAGCAAATGGTTTCCTGCGAGGTTTCCGGTGCAGCCCGGTCAGTGACCCGTTTCACCGTAACGCAATTCACCCAATTCTGACTATGAGTTCGAGTTAACGAAAACGCTCTAATGTGTTGGTACAACCCACGCTCCTGCGCCTCTTCACAGCCACGGTCATCGACGGACATCGGGAAGAACATTCGAACCTGACGGCGGTGGTCCCTTCACGGGTACGCTGGGCGTCCACTTGCACGCGCTGCACTGCAGCGTGCCCGGTATCGGTAGGTCAGGCTTTTTGAGAAGGGCCGCGTATGACATTGCCCCTACCGCGCTCACTACGATGATGACGTACACCGACGCCAGGGAAGTCTCGCGGGCTGGCTTCCGCGTACTGAGTAACGGCTTCAGATCCTTTGAAATCACCACCTCAGATTTTTCCGCAGCACTGTTAATTCCATTCCAGGCAATCCGGGCTTCGCCTTGGCTGCTCACGGCGAGCCAGCCATTGATCGCGCTAAAAAGGACATATCCGCCGATCGTCAAATAAGTGACGAACTCGGCGCCAAAATGGTTCGAAATCACGAGGCTGACAACTGCAACGGTGACGACCTGGAAATACGTGATGAACCTATGCGTGTTATCGATGATACTCCGGAAGTGAGTTAGAGCATCGCTCAACGTAAAATCCGGCTTCGGATCGGGCATCGCATTTTCTCCACTGACGAATCGCGCATACCATATCACAGTTGCGTTGTCAGGCGGATTTATCTAAGCAGAGATTCAGTGGCTGGCCAATGAATTGATGCGGCGCTGCTTATGGAAAAGCGAGCTTTCGCCGGAGCCAAAGCCTCCCCGTGCCGGGCAGGATTTGGCGCCGTTCAGCTTCGCCGGTTTGTGATGCTGCTCTCCCTGATGCCAGATAAACTCGATGTCATAGAGTTCGGCTGATTCGTTGGCCCAACGGCGGGAGTCTGCTTAGGCATTTAGGCACATTTCGGTGCCAGTTGATTAAATACACAAATGTCCGAAATTTTCGTGATCGCCTCATCCCCGCCTCGTGATTCCCGGCCTGCCCTATCCTGTGACGCAGCACGGGCACCGGCGCGCGCGGACCTTCTTAGAGGACTGCGATGGTGCGCTGTACTGCGACCTGCTCGCCGAGGCGGTGGCGGAAGTTTGGTGCTATCGCCTGATGCCCAATCATGTGTCTGTGGTCATCGTGCCGTTTGATCGGATATGCCAACTGACTGACCGAGTTCGAACGCCAGCGTCGGCCTACGGCCTTTCTCGGTGTCAGCTCCAGCGGCGGCTACGGTCTCGTCGGTCGCGATACTGGGCATTACCATTTCGATGAATCACCTGCGACCTCAAGGTTAAACTCCGGCGGGGTCGTTGTCTCATCTTCATTGGCACGGAGGGCACTGCCCGCGGCAGCCGCGCGACGAAGCGTGAACCGCCGGTCCGCCCGGCTTCGTACGCGACCGATCCGGCATGGGTCGCGGCCACGGTGCCGGCGAGCCCGAGGCCGGGGCCGGCGCCGGCTGCGTCGCTGCGTCGGGCGCGGTCGAAGCGTTCGCACGGGCCGCCGATTCACCCGGGCGCGGCGCCGGGGATCGCGCCGGGCCCGGCCAACCACGCCGCACCGCCGATCCCGCAGGAGGTCGAACCGCCGCACCGCCCGCGCGGCCAGGTTGACGCGGACTGCCGACTAGGACAGCAGTCCACGCGGCATCGCAGCAGGGAGATGCGCATTGGGCGGGCTGGCGCTGGCGGACGGACATGAGGCGGGCGATCTCGGTATGCTGGCGCGCAGCCATCCGCTGCGCGCGGCGCTGTCCGAAGAGATGCACACGCGCAAGCTACCGCATTTCGCGGCCCCGGCCCAGCTCATGCAGATCGTCACGCATGTCGGCGAGCAGGGAACGGAGGACAGCCGCGCGCATGTCGCGGCGCTTTGCAGCCGTCACGGCGTCGATGTTCCGGCCACTGCGCGCTATTTCACCTGCCGGATCGACGCATATGAGCTGGTGTGGGAATGCCATACCGAGGTCGCGAGCTATATGTTCATTCGCCGCGATGTGACCGATCCGGGCTTCGGCATCGACCCGTTCGGCACCTTCGTCGCCGATTGGGTGGCGAAGCTTCCCGGCAAGGTGATCCGCGCGACCCAGATCGCCTTCGTCGCGCGCGACACGCCGTCGCACCGGATCGCGGCGCTCACCCGCCCGTTCGCGTCCGACGACCTCATCGTCTGCGACGTGGTCGACGGCCGGGCGCGGATCTGGTCGGACTTCCGGCTGCACGGGGACGGCTTCGGCCGCCTGTTGATCGTCGATGACGGCCTCGAGGGTGCCGAGCCCGCGCAACTGGTCCAGCGACTGCAGGAACTGGGCAATTACCGCAATCTGGCGCTGCTCGGCCTGCCGCTCGCCCAGAGCCTCACGCCCCGCGTGACCGCGCTGGAACAGCGGCTGTCCGCGCTCACCGCCGCCGTCGCCGAGCGCGTCTCGGACGACGACAGTTTGCTCGACGAATTGAGCTTCCTGTCCGCCGAACTGGCCCGGCTGATGGCCGAGACCCGTTACCGGATGAGCGCCACCCGCGCTTATGCGCAGCTGTGCGCCGATCGCCTGCACAGCCTCGCCGTCACGTCGGTGCGCGGGCACCCGAACCTGGCGGACTTTACCGAGCGCCGCCTGATCCCGGCCATGCGCACCTGCGACTCCTTTTCGCAGCGGCTCGAGGATCTGTCGCAGCGGGTCGCCTGGACGAGTTCGCTGCTGCGCACGCGCGTCGACACCGCGCTCGCCCGCCAGAACCGCGACCTGCTCGATTCGATGAACCACCGGGCCAACCTTCAGCTTCGTCTCCAGCACACGGTCGAGGGACTCTCGGTGGCGGCGATCAGCTATTATGTGGTCGGCCTGCTCGGCTATATCTTCAAATTGCTGCACGAGAGCGCGCCAGCGCTCAAGCCCGAGATCGCGACCGGATTGTCCGTGCCCGCGGTCGTCATCCTCGTCACCCTGGCGATGCATCGCATCCGCAGCAAGCTCGAGGCCCACTGAAGCCTCTCGCCGAACGCGGCATGTCCGGTTCCCGCCCACGGCGCGTTGCCGGGTTACGCAGATACGGCGCGGTTGCGGAGAGCCGGACGGTGGCGGACGCGCATGTGAGTGCGCTGTGGCGCGCCTTGGATTTTGCGCGCAAACATGGGTATCGCAGGTGGGACCGGTTGCGCCGCTGATTTCGTCAAATCCCAATTCCCTGCCGGCGACCATGCAGTGGATTGCGCCCGCCCGGTGAATATGGAACACCGACTGCAGGGCCACGGGGACGCGCCATGCATATACGCAGAGTCGCCGAGATCGATCCGCGCTATTTCCAGCATGCCGCCTTGTTCGTCCTGCTCGCGCTGGCGAATGCCTGGTCCGATTTCGGATCGGGCCCGCTCGCGTTCCTGTGCGCGGGCGCGGGCTGTCTGGGGATCGAAGCCGCCGCGGCGCGCGTGCGCGGTGCCGCGTTCGACTGGCGATCGCCTTTGATCACCACCTGTTCGCTGGCGCTGCTGCTGCGCGCGCCGGCGCCGGGCTGGTTCCTGCTCGCGGGCGTGCTGGCGATCGGCAGCAAGGCGCTGCTGCGCTGGCGTGGCAAGCATATGTTCAACCCGGCCAATTTCGCGATCGTCGGATTGCTGCTGGCCGGAGCGCCGGTGTGGATTTCGCCCGGCCAATGGGGGCAGGTGGCCTGGGTGCTGGGCATCATGATCGGCTTCGCGGCACTGGTGCTGTCGCGCGCGCGCCGGCTGGATATCGCGGCGACGTTCATCGCGGCCTATGCCCTCTGCCTGTTCGGCCGGATGGCATGGCTGGGCGATCCGCCGACGATCCCGCTGCATCAGTTGCAGACCGGGGCGCTGATCGTGTTCACTGCCTTCATGATCACCGATCCGCGATCGACACCCGATGCCCGCGCCGGGCGGATCGTCTTCGCGGGGCTGGTGGCGGTGGCGGCGATCGCGCTGCAGATCCGCTTCCTGCTCGTCGGCGCGCCGCTCTATGCGCTGGCGCTGGTCTCGCCGCTCACCCCGCTGATCGACACTATGCTGAAGGCCAGCCGCTATCGCTGGTCTCAACCCGGAAAGGGCGAACATGAAGTCATGGCCTGAGGCGCGGCTTTGGACGCGCCATCGCCTTTCGCACCTCGCGGCGGCGCTGGGGTTGGCGCTGTCGGTGATGCTGACGGCGCAGCCGGTTCGCGCCTTTTGCGGCTTCTATGTCGCACAGGCGGATACGAAATTGTTCAACAGCGCGTCGCGCGTGGTGCTGGCGCGGCAGGGCGACCAGACCGCGGTGACGATGGAATCCAATTATCAGGGTGCGCCATCCAGCTTCGCGATGGTGGTGCCGGTACCGACCGTCATCCGCCGCGATCAGGTGAGCGTCGTCGATCCCGCGCTGGTCGCCCATATCGACGCCTGGTCGGCGCCCCGGCTGGTGGAATATTTCGATCCGGATCCCTGCGCGCCGCCGAGGCCGTCGGGTATATCGCGCGGCCAGGCGTTCGGCGACATCGTCGTCACGTCGCAGCGCCGCAGCCAGGCCAAGGCACTGGGCGTGACGATCGAGGCGCGCTACGCGGTGGGCGAATATGACATTCTGATCCTCTCCGCCCGGCAATCGGGCGGGCTGGTCATCTGGCTCAGGCAGAACGGCTACACCATGCCCGCCGGGGCCGAGCCGGTGGTCGGCAGCTATCTGAAGCAGAACATGAAATTCTTCGTGGCGAAGATCAACCTGAAGCGCCGCGCGAAATCGGGCAATGAAACGCTGCGTCCGCTGCAGATTCGCTTCACCTCGCGCAAGTTCATGCTGCCGATCCGGCTGGGCACGGTCAACGCGAAGGGACCGCAGGAGCTGTTCATCTTCGCGCTGACGCCGCGCGGCCGCGTGGAGACGACCAACTACCGCACCGTCAAGCTCAAGTCCGATCTCGACATCCCGATCTACGTCAAGACCCAGTTCCCCGCTTTCTATCGCGCAACCTTCGCCCGATCGGTCGCGGCGGAAGGGATGCGATCGGTGTTCCTCGAACATGCGTGGAACAGCGGATCCTGCGATCCCTGCTCGGCCGAACCGCTGGCGGCGGCGGAGGCGAAGGCGCTGGGCGCGTCGTGGGCGGACGAGGACTCGGTGTTCGTCACCCGTCTGCATCTGCGTTATACCCGGGCGAGCTTTCCCGAGGATCTCGTCTTCCAGGAAACCGCCGACCGCAGCAATTTCCAGGCACGCTACGTGCTGCGCCATCCGTTCGCCGGCAGCACCACATGCGAGCAAGGCCGCGCCTATCGCAACGCCTTGGTCGAACGCTGGGACGAGGAGGCGCGTAACCTCGCCGCGCTGACCGGCTGGCGGATGCAGGACATCAAGACGCAGATGCGCCGCGAAGGCGCGCGCCCTTCGGCGAGCCTGGAGACTGAAGCCGGTTGGTTCGCGGTGGCGTGGCAGCGGATTTCGGGGTTCTGGGGGGCCGTCTTCACCTGAGGTGAGAACGCTTGACGGTAGGGCCGGACCGCAGGTGTCGAGGTGCTACGTTGACGCGTGGTAAGAGGGGCAAAAGCCTGGGCGGCGCGGAGGTTTAGGGGTTTTCGCACCAGTCACGATAATTCCACGCGATTACCCCATGTAATCCTACATTGCTTGAGTTATGGCAAGGTGAGCATAACTCAAGTAATCGAGAGGTGTCGATAATGTGAAGGAACGCCGCCGGCGACGCGTGAAATCCCGGCAATTTTACCATTGAACGGAAGGTCTTGCTCCGCATTATTTCCTAACCAATCTGTCCGACCGGATACGACCAACGCTTGCCATTCGTGAACGTGAAGAATTTGTCCGAAAGCTGCCTTTCGTAAAGCTTGCTCAGATGGACAGGATTGCTCCGTAGCACTCAAAATATGTCGTGGTCCAAGATTGTTAAGCGGTATGGATTTCGCGTGAAAGACATCCACACTGAGAACGCGCAGAAGCTCAGCAACGTGGAACGGAAAGCCGAATCAGGGTTGGGGAAGCCGATGCCAACGGTTGAATCAGTGGGCATAAGAATATTTCCATGGGCGTCGGCTGAGCGAGATCAGCGCCTTCAGCCCGTTGCTCGCACGGGTCAGTGTTCTATATACAGCAGAATGAAACGGGGGGCGATGAGTATGTTGCGCAATACGATCGGCGGTTTCGTAGTGCTGTTTTCGATAGCCGGATCGGCTCCAGCTCAGAGTCCGGTGCCCAACGCACCGGGGTGCGAGGTCCACGTCTGGCCGGGAACCGACTATGAGACGGGCTCCACCGGTTGGTCGGATTCCTTTGGGGGTGGTGTTTTGGGCGCAGCGCTGGATGCAAGCGGTCATCTTGATCGCAGGCTGACGACGGCGATGGTCTTTCAACAGAAATTCGACCCCACTCGTCAGGCGGCTATCATGAAGTCGTTCGGCTATTCGAACTTCATCCACAGCGACGCGGCCGCGATAGTGGAAAGTAGCCCTTTTGATGCAAAGCAGATTGCCAATGTTGAGACACGGGGCGCAATTTCGACCGCGCCATGTTATATCGAAATCTATGTTCTCAAGAACCGATACTACTATGCGCCTTTGCCTGGAAAGCAGTTTCAAACGACGTTTCTTATCAAGGACTTTAGACCCGCGAAGCCGTGCATTTTCCGAGACTTGAAGATAACGAAGATCAAGATTTTCCCTGCATTGGAACCGGCTCAAGAGCAGCCTGCGGTTCAGGAACTCGAACAAGCCTTTCTCAACAATCTCAATCATTTTGCTGAGCGGGTGTTCGGACCGCGCGGCAGCGGCACCCCTTGACCCTTCTTGACCCTAAGCCGGATGAACCGGAACCAAGAAGGGCGTATGTGATCGACGGGCTTGATGTCTGTCGAGGGTGCGATGACGAAGGCGCTTGTTGACCGGTATGATGACCGGATTGCGGGTGTGCTGTCCTGCTATGATCGAGTGGTGATCACGGGAACGCTTCCAACGGTGTGCTATGCTGCCGGGATGACGCGGTTCCTGTACGGGCAGAACGTACGCATTTTCGATTGTCCGGAATTACGGTGCCGGAATTACGGTGGCACGTGCAATAACCCCTTATTCCGACGGTGGATCTCGCTAGCCTCCGGCCATGGCTCGTCTCCCACGCATCGTGCTCCCGGGCATTCCGCACCATATCACCCAGCGGGGCAATCGGCGCGAGCCGGTCTTCTTCGAAGATTGCGGTGACAGGTGCGAAAACCCCCAAAAAATTGCTGTTGACTCGGCGACGTGATAGGCTGCTATCATGTCCCGCCTGCCGCGCATGGTCCTGCTTGGTATCCCGCATCATTTGCGGCCCTGTATGGCTATGTGGCGGACTCAGATGGCGCATCCGCATTAGTGGCGTATGGCCACCGAATACCGAACCGCGCTCTACCCCTTTACGGCTTGATTCAGTAGTTCTTCGTCGGGGTGCCGACACGCGTCACCGAGTGCGTTGAACCCGTGCTTGCCTATCTCAACCTGTCCTTGGTTTTCTTCCGTGGGCGAGTTCAACATTGCCATCTGGGATTCAGCAAGATCGTGACCTGCGAACGCTGCCTGACGGCAATCGGTGACGCGGAAATCTGGCGCGTGGCTTCTGGCTTCGGTGATGTTCTGAACCTGCTGCTCGCAGATCATCGAGGCGGCTCTCGCTGCGTTGAAGGCCTGTCCGGCGCTCTGTCCCTCGCGCATCGCGTAGTCGATCGCTTCGGCGCATTTTTCGAATTCCAAGATGGTCTCGGCGACGTCGTCGGCCGACGCCTTGGCGTAGATGGTCGGCGGTCCGCCCTCGGCTGGTTCCGCCTGTGCTTTAGGCGCAGCGCTGTCTTCAAACCCGGCCGGATCACAGCCAGCAGCGAGCAGGGCGAACGATAGAACTAGAAACCGCATATCGCCCCTTCGGACGTTAGAGGGCGCGGATAGGGACATCAGCACTGGTCACGATGGCCGACTTCAAACTCGGACTTTAACGCAAAAGCCGGGCGCGGATCACGCTGATTACGAGCGAGACTCACTCCCAGACCAGATTGGCGGTTTCGAACGTGAACTGCTGACGACCCTTCTGGTAAAATTCCGCCTCGACGATCGCCTTCTTCGACGCCTTCAACGAGCGGAGGAAACCAGCCTCACCTTGAATAAAGGCTGTCTCACTACTGCCATCGGTGGTCCCGGTGCAGGAGAAGCGTTGGATCGGCTTGTCATCGAATTTCACGGAGATATGACTCTCGGAGAATGAGTTACAGAGCACCTGCCCACTCGCCACCCGGAACATGATGTTGAGGCCGTCCTGCGGTCGACGGCGCACGGTCAGTTGACCACTGACGACGCCGTAAGGGAAATCGAGATCGACCTCGTTCTCGCTTGCGAGCGAAGCAAATTTGGTCTTCGTTCCGCGCATCTCGTCGGTGTCCTCGCTATAACTCCATTTGGATGCCGGAGGCGCAGGCGTGGCGGGTTCGGTGGCGGTGGCAGCAGGCTCCGCGCTCGCCTGCGCGGCGGTCTGGTTACCGTCAACCGCCACCGAACCCGCTTCCGGCTTTGGCGTCGGTGCCGCGATCCCGATACCGATGAACGCAACGACGGCCGCAGCGACGAAGTGTCCGCGCTTCAACCCGTTGAAGTAAGGCTTGAAAATGCCGACCACGGCAGCAATGAAAATGATGACCAGTAACCCTACCACAACTGCCTCTCCCAATCTTCGGGTGCGGTATCATCTGCGGCCGTGATCGTCGAGGTGCGAATGGCGGCACGGTTGATAACGGCGCGCAGGCCGCTTTGAATGCAGAAATCGCGATTCGAAGATCATATTTGGTCGATTTTCCGAAAGTCGATCTAAATAATATGAATTGAATTAGAATTACGGTGACAGGTACCATTACCCCAAACTTCAACTTACAGGCCAATTTGCCAAATGCACCAACCGGAACGGACCGCTATTGTCACCGCAATTCCGAGTTCCGGAAAGCACATCAATTACGCTGCCCTGTGGCCCACGGAACAACATGTCCGCACTTTCCAGGAAGTGACGGGCGCTTCTAGATTTGTCCAGTCGCCACCAGTTTGCCCAGCAGGTCATTGACGCGCGTTTGCCATCCAGGACCGCTACCCCGCAGGTGCTCCACCGTTTTCGCATCCAGACGGATTTTCACCTCCACCTTGGGGGCTAACATCTTCGGGCGGCCGCGCCGGGACGGCTTCATCCCGGCCATGAACGCCGCATCCATTGACGGGTTATCGTCGTGAATCTCCGGATCAAGCCTGGTCATGATGGAACCTCACTTCATGCTTCTCTGCCGGGCGCGGGCTGATGGCGCGAACCGCGTTTTCATGGGAGCCTTCGGTGAAGACCAGCACAGGCAGGCGGTCTCCGAGCAGCCCCATGGCGACAAACCGGACCTCTCCGTAATCGAAGTCATCATCCTCGCGCTCAAATGCCGTGTCCCAATCGAACCCCTCCGCAGCCTGCAACGACACGCTATGTTTGGCGATGTTCGTCGCATCCTTGGCTGGATCGAACTCGATTTTCATCGTATTTCCGTACACCCATTAAATCTGGGCCACAACGATTCTCGTACACCCAAAATGGTTGGCGAGCGGGCGTCTGGGGCGAACGCTGGCCTTTGGAACTGACTATCCGATCCGCTCCAATGTGCTTGCGAGGGGCGGTCGCTGACCGAACCGCTCAGACCTGTGGCCAGGTCGTCGTCAGGTCCGATCGACATCCTGATCGGCTCTGGCGACCAGCCGTCGAGGAACCTGGCGCCGCCCAAAACCGCGACATGATCCGGTGCGACGTCGAGGCGCCGATCATCGGCCGACCGAAAGGCGACGGCGATCGAAATTGCCTCGCGCCAACACCTGGTCGCTGGCCCGGAGCCGTCCTTGCCTGCAAATGCCCCAAAGAGGGGTTCGACCGGATGGCATATATTTTCCCGGCTCACGATTGGCTTTTTCCTATTGGTCATGATATGTTCTGATTCCAGTCGAGCCAAGGAAGCGAATCGGGCGTGGAAGTTTCAGCTGCCGAAACCACCGAGACACAGGTGAATGGTCGCTTCAAACACGGCGCATCTGGCGATCCCGTCGGCCGGCCCAAGGCTGCGAAAAACAAGACAACACGCCTTGCCGAAGAAGCGTTGGAGGAGAAAGTCGGCGCGGTCGTCGACAAGCTGGTCGAGCGTGCGCTTGCCGGCAGTTCGGGCGCGATTCACCAGGTCCTCGATCGTACCATGCCGGTGCCGCGCGACTGCAGCCGCTTCGAGCTGCCCGATCCGCGTGCGCCGCGTGGCATCGCCGATGCCCAGGAGGCGCTGATCATCGCCGTCTCTGCCGGCGAGGTCCCGCCGCGCGATGCGAATCATGAAATTAACAGGAAAATACAGGCGGGCGAATGGTCGCACCTCGGCATGCCCTTCGATGAAACCGTGCCGCCACCCTATGTCGACATGACCGTACAGGCCCCGCGCGAAAGACTGCGCGCGGCCAGGGCGCGATTGAGGGATCGCCCCATCGCCCGCGCCGCTGGCTTCGCTTGACGCGGGGTTGGGATGGTTCCGATCGCGAAATCGCACGGCCGTCACCCGCCGATGAGCGCTGAGTCCGACTGCCGGACTGCGGAAGGCGTCGGCTGTCGGCGCATTGCCTGCGACGGTGACATGGGAGAGGCGCTTTCGCTGTTAAAACAGCGGGAATACAGCGGAACGCAGATTGAACGGAGGCAGGTCATGCGTCGAATGCGCGTCTCGAACTGGCCGGCATCGCGCGTTCGATCAGGGTGCAACCACGTGCAGGGCGCCCGCCCGGATCCGGAAGCGCAATGGCGACTCCAGCCGTATCACCTCGCCATCGAGCGCGAGTTCGATCGAGGCGCCGGCGGATCGCACCGTCAGCGACGCGCATTCGCCCAGCACGATGAAATCAGTCTTCCAGTCGATGCGCCCGAACAGCGTGCGCAGCGCGAACCACAGCAAGGCGGCACGGCTGTGCGGGGCCAGGGCGTAGACCGACAGCAGGCCGTCGGTCAGCCTGGCGCGCGATCCGATCTCGCCGCCCTCCAGCGTGTAGCGATTATTGCCGACGAACAGCATCGGCGTGACGAGGTCGCGCTCGCCGGTCCCGAGGTCGATGCGCAGGCGATGATGCGGCAGCCGCGCCAATGCGGCCCAGGCGGCGGGGATGGTGGCCAGCCATTTCGGCCAGTGCTTGCGTTTGCGCACGCCGTCGCGCTGCCGGACCATGAACGGATAGAGTCCGATCGACGCATTGTTGACGAACCGGCGGCCATTGACCTCGCCCACGTCGATGGCGACCGCCGTGCCCGTCGCCGCGAGCGACGCGGCCGCATTCAGATCGTCGGGGATGCCGAGATCGCGGGCGAGATGGTTGAGCGTGCCGAGCGGCAGCAAGGCGAGCTCGGCACCGCCGTCGCCCAGCGCTTGCGCAGCGCAGGCCATGGTCCCGTCGCCGCCCGCGACGATCACGCGTCCCGCGCGCGCCGCGCCGGCGACGGCCTCCGCCATGGCATCGCCGCGAAGCAGCCGGACGTCGGCGCGATGCCCGCTGGCTGCGAAGGCGCGTTCGAGGATGCCGACGAGGCCGTCACCTGCCGCCATCGCCTTGCCACCGGCGGCGTTGACCAGAATGGTGAGCGTTTTTCCCGTGGTCACGATGGCGAAACGGGCGAGCGGCGGAATGGTTCTCGATCTGGCCCCGGCATGGCTTGCCGCAAAACTGGCAATCCGCCCTTGTTCATGTTATGTTCGACAGTGTCGGCCGATGAACGCCGCGATGAACGGGAGGGGAGGGTTCGCTGTTAAAACATATGTGGACGGCCCCCACTTGCAAGCGTTTTCGGGTAGAAAAATGATCGGATCGTTTGCGTTCATATGTACGGCCTGTTGATGCGGCCGCACATGACCGCTGGCCAAGATGGTTTCCGCGACGCGAGTTCCAAACAGCGAAGCGACCTTTGATGGCCACTGTTTTAATCGGAGTGTCACGCGTCGTGGATCGATCGATCACACCATCTACTCTTCATGCTGCAAGTTCCGGCCTCAACGCGGCACGGTTGCTGCTATATCTGCTCCCCGTGCCAGCCAAGCTCTATGCTGCGGCCATCATGGCGGACGCGGCGGGTTTACTGTAATGTTCGCCCGTCATCATCATTTTCCAGGCGATGCGGGCGATCCGGTTCGCCAGGGCGATCGCGACCAGCTTCGGCGGCTTGCGCTTCAACATGTCCAGCAGCCAGGGCGACACATGCTTGCTGCGCCCGGCCCTGATCTGCTGGATCAGCGAGGTTGCCCCCGTTACCAGCGTTCTTCGCAAGTCCGGGTCGCCGGCGCGGGTGATCACGCCCAGCCTGACCTTGCCGGCGGTCGAGTGATCCTTCGGCGTCAGCCCGATCCAGGCGGCGAAGTCACGGCCCGACTTGAAGAGTTCGGGGGATGGCGCCTTCATCATCAGCAGCGACGCGCCGATCGGGCCGACTGCCGGTATCTCGGCCAGGCGGCGCGAGCATTCGTTCGCACGGTGCCATGCCATCAGCCGGACCTCGACCTCCTCGATGTCCGACTGCAGCCGCTCGAGTTCGACGCGCTCCAGCGCGAACAATTCGCGGGCAAGCTCGGGCAGCGTCTCGTCGGCGGCGATCCGATCGAGCAGATCGGTCACATGGCTCAAGCCCTTGGCCGCGGTCAGGCCGAACTCGGCGGCATGGCCGCGGATCGCATTGCTGATCTGCGTGCGGTTACGAACCAGCCGGTCGCGAACCCCGACCAGCATCAGCGCCGCCTGCTGCTCGGCACTCTTCACCGGCACGAAGCGCATCGTCGGCCGACTCATCGCTTCGCACAGCGCCTCGGCATCGGCCGCATCGTTCTTGCCGCGCTTCACATAGGGCTTCACGTATTGCGGCGCGATCAGCCTCACCTCATGGCCGAACGATTCGAGCAGCCGCGCCCAATGATGCGAGGCGCCACAGGCCTCGATCGCTATCACCGTGGGCGCCAACCCCTTGAAAAACGTCACCATATCCCGGCGCCGCAGCTTCTTGCGCAACACCGGCCTCTCGCTCGCGTCAACGCCATGAAGCTGGAACAACTGCTTTGACGTATCCATCCCTATGCGGCTAATCTCGATCACGGACGGTCTCCTCGCTTGAGATCCTACAACGACTCACTCTGGCACATTTTGATGCCGTTGGGGGCCGTCCACTCCAACAGCAAAAATACAGCGGAATCGGCTGCCAACGTGACGTGCGACTCGCGCGATGCCGGAACCCGGCGGCGCGACGGGCCGAGGCTCGCCACGGCGCGGGGACATCGCTACGCAGGCACCATGTCGCGCCTTAGAATCCTGCTGCCGCTGCTCGCCCTGCTCGCCTCGGCGCTCGCGCTGGCGGTGTGGAGCACCACGCCGCCCGCCGTCGTGCCCGCCGATGCTGCGGTGACGCGATTTTCCGCGGCGCGCGCGATGGCGGTGGTGGAGTTGCTCAGCAAACGGCCGCATCCGGTCGGCTCGCCCGAGGCGGCAGCAGTCCGTGCGGCGCTGACCGCGCGGCTGCGTGCGCTCGGGCTGATCGTGACGGCGCAGCCGGGCGTCGGGACAGGGATGTCGTCGGGCGCGAATCCGTCGGCGCGGGCGGCGCGGGTCGAGAATCTCGTGGCCGTGCTGCCGGGCGCCGATCGCGCGCTGCCCGCAGTCGCGATCATGGTGCACACCGATTCGGTGCCGGGGTCGTTCGGCGCGGCCGACGACGGCATCGGCGTCGCGGTCGCGCTGGAGACCGTCCGCGCGATCACCTCGGAAGGCCGGCCGGCGCGCGACGTGATGCTGATCATGACCGACGGCGAGGAAGCGGGATTGCTCGGCGCGCGGCTCTTCTTTGCCGACAAGGCGCGCGCGGCGCGGGTCGCGGCGGTGATCAACGTCGATTCGCGCGGTACCGCCGGCCTCGGCACGATGTTCGAAACCGGGCCGGGCTCGGGCGGACTCGTGTCGCTCTATCGCCGGCACGCGACCAACCGCTTCGCCCACTCGGCGGCGACCTTCCTCTATCACCAATTGCCCAACAGCACCGATCTGACGGCGACACGCGGCCTGGACATTCCGGCGCTGAATTTTGCGTTCCTCGATGGCGAGTTCGATTATCACACGCCGCGCGACCACATCGCCAGCATCGATCCGCGCACCGTGCAGAGCCTCGGCGACCAGGTGCTGCCGGTGGTCCGCGCCGTCGCGCGCGATCCGGTGCCGCTGGCGCGCGGCGCGGACGGCGTGTTCGGCGATGCCGCCTTCATCGTCGCCATGCGCTACCCGGCCTGGGTGGGGTGGCCGCTGCTGATCGTCGCGGCAGCGCTCGCCGGTCTGGCCGTCCGCGGCGCGGCGCCGGGGCCGACCTTGCGCGCGGCGGCGGCAACGCTGTGGATCGCCGTTGCCGCCGCGCTGGCGGTGCGGGCGGGCTATGCCCTGACCGGCGTCGGTGACGATTGGGGCGAGCATCACCGGATCATGGCGGCGTTCGGGCGCTACGAAGCGGCGCTCGGCCTGTTCGCGCTGGCCGTCGTCCTGGTCGCGGCGGTCGCACTGCGCCGCGGCGGCCTGCGCTGGCCGATTGTGACCGCCTGCGGGCTCGCCGGGGCGGTCGCTTTGCTGCTCGGCCAGCCGCCGCTCGGCGTGGCGATCCTCGCGCTGCTCGCAGGGCTGTTGGCGCTTTTCGCGTTCGCGCGGCAGGTCGGCGCGATCGAGCTGCGCGCGGGCACGCTGGCGGTCGGGTTGTTGCTGTCGCTGGCTCTGCAGATCCTGGCCCCGCCGCTGACCTTGCTGCCGCTATGGGCGACGCTCGCCGCCGCGGCCGGCGCGGTTGCCGAACGCGGGATCCCGGGCGGGCGCTGGATCGCGGCGGTGGTGGCAGTGCTGCCCTTCGCTTATCTGCTGGTGTTCGGCCATGCGGTGCTGCTGGCGCTCGGCATCCCGACGCCCGAGGCGGTGGCGGTGTTCGCATTGTGCGCCGCGCTGCTGCTATTGCCGTTGGCCGAGGGGCCGATCGGCGGCGTCGTCGCGGCCGGCTTTGCGCTGGTCGCCACCGCGCTGCTGCTCGCGTTCCGCTGGAGCGCGCCGACCGAACGCCATCCGGCGCTGTCGCAAATCTATGCGGTCAAGGATGCGGCCGGGCGCAGCTGGCGGATGAGCCCGCTCGAGCGGCCCGACGACTGGACGATGCGGGCGTTGCGTGCCGATGGCGGTGCGGTCGCGCGCGCGACATTGTCGCTGATCTCCGAAGACCCGGTCTGGCGCGCGCCGGCCCGACCGATCGCGCTGCCGCCGCCCGCGACCCGCGTGACCCTTGGCCAGGGCTGGACGACATTGCGCGTCGCGCCCGGCAGCGGCGGCCGGACACTGCGGCTGGCGCTGGAGGTCGATCGCGCGCTCGGGCAGGTCAGCGTCGAGGGCGTCGCTTTGCCCGGCTTCGCGGCGAAGCCGGGGACGTGGCGGCTGCGCTGGCAATCGTCCGGCGATCCGGTCACCTTGCGCTTCCGCGCGCCGCGCGGCACGCGGCTGATCGTGACCGCGGGCGAATGGACCGAGCGCCGCCTGGCGCTGCCGGCGCGGCCGGCGACGATCGTGCCGTGGCTGGGATCGGACCGGGTCATCGTGATGAGCAAGGCGGCGTGGCGGCTGAAATAAGGGATGGCGGGACTCGGCGGCCGCGATTAGCAGCGCTTCATGCCGATCGACCTCATCTGCCTCGATGCCGACGACACGCTGTGGCACAATATGCGTCACTTCGAAGCGGCCGAACAGGCGCTGTTCGCGATCCTCCAGCCCTTTGCCGATGCCGGCGTGGCGCGTGCGCGGCTGGAAGCGGTCGAGACGCGCAACCTCGCGCTCTATGGCTATGGCGCCAAGAGCTTCACGCTGTCGATGATCGAGGCGGCGATCGAATTGTGCGGCGACGCGCTCGGCGTCGCCGCGATTTCCGCAATTCTCGCCGCTGGCCGCGATCTCCTCGCGCACCCGGTGGAATTGCTGCCGGGGATCGAGGACACGCTCGACGCGCTTTCCGAGCGCGGGCGTCTGGTGCTGGTGACCAAGGGCGACCTGCTCCACCAGGAAGCCAAGCTCGCCGCCTCGGGCCTCGGCGACCGTTTCGCCGGCATCGAGATCGTCAGCGACAAGAAGCCCGAGACCTTTCGCCGCCTGTTCGACGCGCATGGCGTGGCGCCCGAGCGCGCGGTGATGGCGGGCGATTCGATGCGGTCGGACGTGCTGCCGGCACTCGAGGCGGGGGCCTGGGCGGCGTTCGTCCCGCACGCGATCGTCTGGAGCCATGAACGCGCGACGTCCCCGGGCGGGCATCGCCGGTTCCGGCAATTGGCGTCGCTGAGCGAATTGCCGGGGTGGATCGACGCGATCGGGTGAAGGGAGCCCGACAGGTTTGGCGGGTTGGCACCTGCCTGCGAGATTTGACGTCAAGGGAGTCGCCAGCATCGCTAGCGGCGGATATATCTGCTCGGACACAACGGACGCACAGGTGGATCATGGGTGAACTTGCCCGGTGGAGTTTGGAAGTATCACGCGGCACCGATGACGCCTTGCGTGAGCTGATTGCGACGCGGGGCGGCGGCGAGGAGGATTTCGCGCGCTTCGTCGAGGAGGCGGTGAATACGGCAGTCTTTCGCGAGACCGTTCGTGAGATTCATGAGCGAAACGCCGATATCGATCCCGATGAAATCCAAAAGGAAATCGACGACGCTGTCGCGGAAGTTCGATCGACCTTCTGGGCCGATCATCGTCGCTGATCTGTGCGAGTCATACTCGACACGAATGTTCTGGTGAGCGGTCTCATCTCGCCGAAGGCGATGCCTGCACAATTGATCAGAGCTTGGTTCGATCGCCGTTTTACGCTGGTGAGCCACCCGCTCCAGATCGACGAATTGCGCGACGTCAGTCGTCGCGACAGCATCAGACGGCTTTTCAGGCCTGCCGACGCAGGTCGCCCTCGTGAATCGGATCATGGCTATGTCGGACATGCCGGACTTTCTGCCGGTTGTCGTGCGCTCGCGCGATCCGTTGGATGACTTTCTCTTGGCGCTTTGCGAGGCGGGACGGGCCGACTGGCTCATCACCGGCGACAAGGACGATCTGCTCGCGTTGGAGCGCCATGGGCCGACATGCATAGCGACGGTTCGTCGCCTTGCGATCGAACTGGGGTTGGCGCGCTAGCGTCGGACCGCCCCGACCCGCCGTCACCCCAGCCGCGGCAGCCCGGCGAGATCGGTGAAGAAGTGGACATAGGTCATCGTATCGCGCCCGGGCACGTCCGACTCGACCACGCGCTTCTGCAGCGCCGAGACCGCGCTCGCCATCGGTGTTTCCAAGCCCATGCGCCGGGCTTCCTCAAGGAACAGCTTGACGTCCTTCTGGCCGGTCTCGATCGCGCCCGTGCCGTGGAACACGCACTTGAGCACGGTCGCGGGCAGCATTTGCTGCGAGAAGAAATTGGCGCCGCTGCCCTGGTTGATGATCGCGACCGCGGTCTCGAGATCGATGCCGGCGCGCATGCCGACGCCGATCGCCTCGCAGGTCGAGAGCACCGCGGCGTAGGAGACGGCGTTGCTCATCACCTTGCCGGCCTGTGCCATGCCGGCTTTCTCGCCAAGGTAGAAAAGCCGCCCGGCGAAGGCCTCGAGCGCCGGCTTCGCCCGCGCGAACGCGTCCTTGGGTCCGGCCGCGAGCATGCCCAGCGTGCCGTTGATCAGCGCCACGGTGCCGCCGACCACGGGCGCGTCGATCAGCGTCACGCCGCGCGCGGCCAGCGCATCGGCGATCTCGATCGCGGCATCGCCGCCGATCGTCGAAAGTTCGACGTAGATCCGCACGCGCCCGCCGCCGGCGACGCCGTCCGGCCCCAGCGCCACCGCCCGGCAGATCTCGGCGTTGGGCAGGCAGGCGAAGACGATCTCGGCCGCGTCGGCGATCGTGCGGACATCGGCGGCGATCTCCGCGCCGGCCGCCTCCATCGCCATCAGCGCCTCGGCATTGCGATCATAAGCGATGACGGCAAAGCCCTTGTCGATCAGCCGTTTCGCGATCGCGCCACCCATCGCGCCGACACCGATAAAGCCGATCTTGTCCATCCCACGCTCCGCAATCACCGCACGCGGATCGCGCTGCGGCTGGGTTTGCAGCCTTACCCAATTGCGTGAAATCATCCAATAATAATGCGCAGGTGAACGATATGCCTTCGAGATCGCATCGCGTGGACAAAACAGAATCCGTGAGCGCGTTACCGCTGGCCGTCGGCATCCAACGGGGCCGGCGGCCAGGCCAGCCCCAGGCTCTTGCTCAGCGCGACATAGGCCGCGGCGAGGTCGGTCTCGGCGATGCGCAGTTTGGTATCGGTCATCAGCACGATGCGGCGGGCGCCCAGCGTGTCGACCTGGCTGGCGGTGCCCTCGCGCCGGCGCTGCTCGACCAGCACGGCCGCCGCGGTGGCCGCGCGCAGCGAATGTTCGCGCGCGGCGACGGTTTCGCGGGCGCGCAGATAGCGCGTCAGTCCCGCCTCGGCATCTTCGAGCGCGCCGCGCACGGCGATCTCGTAGCGGGCGAGGTCTTCGTCGCGGCGCGCGTCCGCCTGCGCGATGCGGGCGCGGACGCGGTCGAGATCGAGGAAGGCCCAGCTGATCGACGGGCCGATCGAGAAGATGCCGGCATCGTCATCGATGATGGCCAGGCGCAGCACTTCGACCGCTTCGGCGACGATGCGGGCGAAGTTGGTGTCTGCGGGGGCGAAGTCGATCGCGTCGATTCTGGGGTAAAGCGGCGCCTCGCCGAGACCATAGAGCCGCAGGATGCGATTCATCGCCAGCGCGGCATCGGCCCAGGCCGCGCGGATCATCGCGGCATCGGATTGGTCGGCATGAAGGATGAATGCGCCCGAAGGCCGCAAATGGCGTCTGGCGAGCGTGCCGAGTCCGTCCGCTCCGGCGAGCGCGTCGCCGATCGCGCCGATCTCGTCGTCGCGCCACAGCATGGCTTCCACCCGGCAGGCGGCGGTGTCGGGGCAGGCGGCGAGTGCGGCGGCGATGCGCTGCCGGCGCGCCGTCCGGATCGCGGTCAGCGCCGGCGAAGCCGCCAGCGCGGCGCGATATTGCGGAACCCGGTCGAGGAGGGTGAGCAGATAGAAATCGCGATCCTGGACGATCGAGTCGCTCTGTACCCAGCTATAGGATGGCTTCGGTCCGGCATCATCGGCTGCGGCGGCCTCCACCGGCGTGGCGACGGAGAGCATGGCCGTCACGATGGCGAGGGTGGTTCTGAGGAACATCGCGCGCGCTATCGACCGGCGATGTTGCAGATTGATGGCGGCCGGATCGGTGGCGCCGCCGTCGATGTGCAGCGTGCCGCGCCTGCTCAGCGTCAGCCCCGTGTGCAAAGACAGGATATAGGGATCGTACCGCGCCACCGCCGCCATCGCGTCTTCGGGCAGATCGCCCAGAAATTCGGTGACCATCGTCGCGTGCCCGATCAGCGCCTCGTGCACGTCGTGGCAGTTCCTCATATGCGCGAACATGCCCTCGGCGCCCGCATAGCTGTCCAATCCCGCGAGGGCGGCCGCGATCTCCACCGCCGCCGCCTCGGCGCCGGCGATCATTGCCACGCATGTGCCGCGCGCTTCATTGACGAACCAGTCCGATCGGTCGATCGCCGCGGTCGCCCGCGCGACGATGGCGTCCGCCTGCGCTTTGAACGACTTCAATCGGCCAGCATCGATCGCGACACTTGCGCGCAATTCCATCAGCGATAGCCCGGAACCGGACGGAACACCGTCTCGCACACTTCGACGACATAGCTCTTGAGCGAACCCGGCATCAGGAATTTCAGCTCGTCCTCCTCGATCTGCGCGCGGATCGCCGGATCGGACATCGCCTTTGCCGCCGACTGCGCCGCTGCGAGATCCTCGTAATAGACCTCGCTGATCACATCGGGATCGTCGCGCACCACGGCGTCGGCGTTGGCGCCCATTTCCATCGGCGCCGGTTCGGCGGGGATCACGAAATTGCGCCGTGGATCGCGGCGCCGGCCGGCAGCAGGCTGTGCACGAACGGCACGTGGCGATTATTGTAATAGTCCATGAACTCGGCGCGCGAGAGACCCTCGCGCTTGCGGAGCATGACGATGACCTTGAACATGAGGGGCGTTGCTCGTGCGGTTGGCGTGAACGCCACCCATAGTCGCCGCGGGCAAAAACAGGAAGCCGGCGAACGAATATGCGACTCCCCACGCGGTGCGTACGACGATAGGTGGATCGCGAGCATGACGTCACCCGCACCCCATCATTTCACCCGCTTCGCGGTGGTCGACTGGTCGGGCGCCAAGGGTGACCGCCACAAGGGCATTGCGCTGGCGGTCTGCGATGTCGGCGATGCCGCGCCGGTGCTGGTCGCGCCACCGGGTCGTGCCTGGTCGCGCGCCGACATCGCCGCGTGGATCGAGGCGCGCCGCCACGCGCCGTTGCTGGTCGGTTTCGACTTCAGCTTCGCGCCGCCGCTGGTCGAGCGCGGCGCCTATCTGCCCGGCGACGACGTGCCGACGGACGGCAAGGCGTTCTGGGCCTATGTCGAATCGCGCTGCGACGATCCCGATCTCGGCGCCGCCAGCTTTCTCGAGACGGCGCATCGCCGGCATTTCTATTTCGGCGCGGCGGATGGGCGGAAGGCCGACTACATGCACCTCCGGCGCTGCGAGGCGCATTTCAATGCGGGCGGCGGCGGCAAGCCCTCGACGGTCTATGATGCGATCGGTGCCGCGCAGGTGGCCAAGGCGAGTTTCGCGGGCATGCGGACGCTGCACCGGCTTGCCCGGTCGCTGCCGGTCTGGCCGTTTGATCCGGTCCCCGGTCATGGCGCACTGATCGTCGAGATCTACACCGCGATCGCCGCGCGCGCGGCCGGACTGCGCAAGGGGCTGAGCAAGATCCGCAGCGCCGAAGCGCTCGACGCCGCGCTCGCCGCGCTGGGCACATGGCCGCACGCGCCCCTCGCGGCCTATGACGATCATGCCACCGATGCGATCCTGACCGCTGCCTGGCTGCGCGCGCATGCGCAGCGGTCCGGACTCTGGCACCCGCCATCGCTGAACCGTCACATTGCGCAAACGGAGGGCTGGACCTTCGGCGTCGTCTGACGCATGGGGAAAATAACGCCGCCTTAGCTCAGCTGGTAGAGCAACCGCCTTGTAAGCGGTAGGTCATCCGTTCGAGTCGGATAGGCGGCACCATTGACCACAATGGCGCAACGATCGCATCCCCTGGCTCGTGCTTCGGGGGGACTTCCCTGCGCTCCGGCACCCGGAACTCTTCAGGTCAGCGGACCGGAGGGCGGGCGACTGCCATGCTGAAACAGTCGTTCATCTCCGCATGTGCCCGGGCCTGCCTGCTGGTGCAGCTGGAAGGACAGCCAGGCGGTGAAGCAATTCGAAGAGGGTCAGGTGCCCAGCAAGCTCTTTCTAAACAGCCCCTTGACCAGCCTGGCTTCGAGGATTCGGCCGACGACATAGAGAGCGGCGAATATGGCCGCGAAGACATAGGCGGAGGTGGGCGAAGGTTTCTTATCGTCCTCTTTGGACTTATCAGTGCCGTCTTTCTTGGGCTTCTCGGGTGCGGGTGAACCCAAGGCTTTGTCGATCGGGTTTTGCGGCAGCTCTATATCCTTTTTGTCGGGCTTTTTCTTGGCCGACGCTTCGGTTGCCGGCTTTTCGAGCTTGCCGATCGCTACGGTCAACCCGGCAAAGCCCAGAAACAGCAGCGGCGCCAGAAAGCAGAACAACAATGCCCGGCTGGTCAGATGATAGCGCAGCACAGGCCCGGCCACGCCCTTTTCGATCTGCAGCACGCCACCGTCGAAGACGGACATCTTGTCCTGGGCCGCCTGGTCCTTCTTGCGGAAGGTCAGCGTGTCGTTCCTCCGATCCTGGCTGGTGCCGGTCTGGCGGAACAGGGGATCGAGCCTGCCGAAAGCCTCATCGCTCGATTGCTCCGGGGCGAGTGCCAGCGTGCCCCTGATGTGCCAGATCCAGTCGATGAAGCGCGCGTTCACATGATCTCCTTTTGAGAAAGCTTTTCGACGGAGGGGGTAAGGGGCTGTCGTGCGCGCCGCAGTTCCGTCACTCGGCCGGCACCGCCACCGGCGAGCCAAATCCTTCCCTGCCCAATCGTTCCTTGCCAAATCGTTCCTTGATCGTCTTCCAGCCCTCGGTGAAGGGATAGGTCATCTGCTCGCGGATCGACATGCGGCGCCCGCCTTCCATGCCCAGCAGTTCCGCCTCACCGTCGATGCACGTGCCGAACATGCGGTCGATGAAGATGTAGGTGTTGGAATAGTTGCTGCGGGTGGATTCGAAGTCCTGCGAATGATGCAGGCTATGATGCTCGGTGGTGTTGAACAGGAAGCGCCACCAGCGCGGCGAGTTGAAGCGCACGTTGATGTGCTGGTAGGTCCCGATCGCCAGGCCGATTGCGCCGGCGAGAAGGACGGCGCGCGGCAGGAAATCGAAGAAGCCGCCGATGCCGATCCCGATCAGAAGGAGTTCCACCGGGTTGCCGACCGCACCCTTGTTGATGTTCAACTGGGTGATGTAGTGATGCACCGAATGGGGCAGCCACAGCGGATACCAGTTATGCATGCCGCGATGCATCCAATATTGCCCGAAATCGAAGATGAGCGAGATCAGCAAGGCCTGCACCAGCAGCGGCAAGCCCGTGAACCACGCCAGCTTGTCCCAGTCAAAACTGTGCTGGACGGCTTCGATCACGGCGTCGCTGCCGATATAATATTCGATCACATTGAGCAGCGTATAGCCGAGCCCGACATAGAACAGGTCGGTGACCATTTCCTTCCAGGTCAGGCGCCAGCTCTCGTAGCGCGGGTTGACCCATTCGAGCGCCAGCAGCAGCACCTTGAAGCCGATGCCGATGCCGATGGCGGTCGATGCCTTGGCGATGGAATTGGGCGCATAATACCAGAACGCGATCAGCGCGAACAGCATCGTCGGCTGGAACCAGGTGAAGACGAATTGCTTCACCGGGCCGCCTTCCACCCGGGGAATATTGTCCCACCCCACAGTGACCGGCGACTGGGTGCCTATCAGCCTTTTTCCTACGCGAATTCCGTCCATACGCCTGCACCCGATATGCTTGCCCAGTTTTCTGCGGTTCCGTCCGGCACGCCAAGCGACCAGGATGATGTCCGCATTCGGCTCAGCATCGTGAAAGCGCCCCCATCACGCCAGACGTCATTATCGTATATATCTCATAGATGTTGTCTATGCCCTGAGTCGCAGCGGCGGGGGAGCGCGTCGCAGGCGCGCCTGTCGCCGTCCGCGCCAGCGCGTCAGCGAGCCATCACGGCGTGCCGGGCGAGATGCTCTTTCTCGCGCGCCATCCATGCCTGCGCCTCCAGGGTGCACGGCGTCCGATCGTCGAATATGAAATCGGGCAGATGAAGATCGAGGGCGAAGCGCAGACGGCAGGGCCGCCCGCCGACGGTCTTCGACACGGTGATGAATCCGTCGGGATCCAGCCGGAAGTCTCCCGGCGCGACGGGCTGGCCAAGGCGATCCGGGCGCGTGCTGTGCGTCACGGCATCGCCGTCGGTCGCGATCGAGACCTCGTAGCTTTCGATCTCCCGCTCGGTGACGATCCCTTCGGTGAGCGCCTGCTCGAGGCTCGCTGCACCCTGCAAGGCAGCGTCCAGCACCGGCAACCGCGACTGGGCGTAAGCCGCATGCTCTCCAGCGAGAATGAGGCCGCCCGCCATCGGAAAAATCTGCCCGCTCGTTTCATCCCGCATGCTCAGCAGGCGCAGGCCGAGCAAAGTGCCGCGCGACGATTGCTGTCGCCAGTCCTCGAAATAGGCGCCCGAGGGTGCGAATTCGAGGACGCTATTTCCCATGAAGGACAGGCGCGCGGGTTCCGGCCACTGGTTGTGCGGCTGGTAACTCCGGTCGATGGTCCAGGAGAATTGCCCGGTCGCCTGGTTCCAGAGACTGTCTCCGACCCAGCCCTGGCGGAGAAGGACCGGCGTGGCGGCCGCGTCGGGCAGGCGGAGATCGATCGTGAAGGTCCTGGACTGGAACCAGTACACGATGGTCTGCTCGTCGGTCGTGCCGTCGCAGAAGGTGATGCTCTTGCGCCGGAACGCGCCGAGCAGGCGGCGCGGGAATCCGAGGTCGCCGGGATCGGCGGCAGGAAGTTTCTCGAGCAGCTCCGCGAGTATCATGCTCGCGCCGCCGCTTCATGCAATCCGAACGAGTCGAGCGGCACGGCCTCGTTCAGGACGAGTTCGCCGCTCGCGATCCTCCGTTTCAGATAGGCGAAGGTCTGCGCCGTCTGGTTATAGAGGTGTTCGCCGCCCTTCAGCGGCGCATAACGGGGCGTCTCGCCGCGCACGATCGGGGCGACCACATGATCATAGTCGCAGGCGTGGAACAGCGCGAAGGAATAGCGCTCTTCGCGGACCTTCTTCACCCGGTGCCGGGTCGCGACGTACCGGCCGTTGGACATGATCTCCATCATGTCGCCGATGTTCATGATCATCGTGCCCTCGATCAGCGGCACGTCCACCCACGCGCCCTGCTTGTCGACGATCTGGAGGCCGGGGGCCGTCGCGAAGAGCAAAGTGAAGCATTCATAGTCGGTATGCGCGCCGATGCCCGGACGGTCCTCAGCCGCGGCCTCGAACGGATAGTGGATCATGCGAAGCTGGCTCGGCGGATGCCGCAGCAGCCCGTCGAAATGGTCTTCTTCCAGGCCCAGGGCCAGGGCGAATGCGCCGAACAACCGGCGTCCGATGCCCGTGACCTCCCGGTAATAGGCCAGCACATCCTCGCGAAAACCGGGCATGTCCGGCCACAGATTGGGACCGAGCAGCGGCCGGCGCCCCGCAGCCGGCGCATAGTCGCAATTGACGTCATAGGCTTCCTTGAGGTCGTCGGTCCCGCCGCCGAACTGCTCCTCGCCGACCGGCACATAGCCACTGTGGTTCTCGGACAGGCCGATATAGCTTTTCATCTTGGTGTCGTGGTCGAGCGCGAAATAAATCCTGGCCCGCGCGACGAGCCTGTCGAACAGCGCGCCGTCGAGCTGCTCGCCCTTGATATAGAGGAAGCCCGCATCCGCGCAGGCCCGGTCCAGCGCCTGCGCCACGGCCAGCCGATCCTCGAGGCGGTCGCTGTCGAGCAGGGAGATGTCGACGAGCGGGAGAATAGGGGGCCGGGTCATGCCTGCCGCACTAGCCGGGAAGGGTCATAACGCCAGATACGGCCTTCTTATGTTTTTCATCGATTTGATCTATGACCCTGCCGCCTATCCACGCTATTCCTAGGTCCGGCGGCCGATCGGAGTGTGCCGCAATGAAAGGATGACATGAGCGATCGGCCGCCGTTGATCGACAAGAAGTTCGCCAGTCGCGTGGACTGGAACCTGATGCGGACGTTCATCGACATCGTTCGGGCCGGCGGCATCGGCGCGGCCGCGCGCCAGCTCAATCGCCAGCAGCCGAGCATCAGCGCCGCGCTCAAACGGCTCGAGGACCATGTCGGCACCACCCTCCTGCACCGCACCGCCGCCGGCGTCGAGATGACCACGGCCGGCAAGGCGATGATGGCGCTGTGCGAGGACATGCTCGAATCGGCGCGGATGATGCCGCATCAGATCGCGCAGGCGACCAAGCGCGTCGAAGGCTTCGTCCGCATCCAGATCCTGTCGGGCCTCGTGTCGCCCGAGCTCGACGAGGCCATAGCGAGCTTCCACCGGCGCAACCCCGCCATCCACATCGAGATACGCGTCTCGCCGTGGCGCCAGGTGCTCGATGCCCTGGAGCAGGGCGAGGTGGAAATCGGCGTGGGCTACGACAACAGCGTTCGCGGCAGTCTGATGTACGAACCGCTGCTCGTCGAGCGCCAGCAGCTCTACTGCTCGCGCAGCAATCCTTATTTCGGCTACCGCATCAGCCGGCTCAACGAGCTCAGGGATCAGGGCTTCGTCCTCACCGGCGACGACGAGATCGAATTGATCACGCACCTGCGCCGGCGTTACCGGCTGGGAACCAAAGTGAACGGGCTGGCGGAGGACATCAACGAGGCGCGGCGCCTCATCACGCTGGGGGTCGGCATCGGCTTCCTGCCGGTCCTCGCCGCCGCGAGCGAAGTCGCCAAAGGCAGGCTATGGCCCATGCTCCACACCGATTTCGAGCCTTCCTACGACATCTTCCTGCTCGCGCGCATCGAGCCGGCGCGGGATACCGCGACCCAGCTGTTCCTGGACGAAGTGATCCGGCGCATCCGTGCGCTGCGCAGGTCATAATATAAATCTATGCCTTTTATCGGGAATTTACGCCTGCCTTCATGACGCGCTGCAGCGCAGTATCCGGGATCGAACGGAGCCGCGGCATGCAGACGAGCCTCAAGACCCAGGTCTTCAACCTGATCCCGCCCGCGATGATCGCGGTGGTCCTGCTGTTCTGGGCGTTCGGTCCTGCCGCCCTGCTCGGGAATCCCTGGACGTTCACCGTCACCTCCCCGCTCATCGTGATCGCGGTGCTGCTCCTCGAGCCGGTGCACGAACGGCACGCGGGCTGGCGTATGAACAGGCAGGAGTTCTTCACCGACCTGTTCTACACGGTGTTGAGCGCGACCGTGATCACGTGGCTCACGGTAAAGCTGGCCGAGGATCCGTTGACAGCGGTCAAGGCCTCGCTCGGCATCTCCACCCAGTGGGCCATGCAGCTGCCGTGGCTGGCGCAGGTCGCGCTGGTGATCGTCGTCTTCGAGTTCGGCCAGTACTGGATGCACCGGCTGATGCACAACGCGCATCCGTTCTGGATGACCCATGCGGTGCACCATCACATCACGCAGTTGAACGCGGCCAAGGGCGCGGTCGGCAACCCGATCGAGCTGTTCCTCATCAGCCTCAGCGTCGTGGCGCTGTTCGACCTGGACAAGACGGCCATTTTCGCGGCGCTCAACACCACGGGCGTGATCGCGGTCTTCGCCCACGCCAACGTCCGCTCCGACCCGCCCGCCTGGTATTCGTTCTTCTTCACGACGATCCGCCACCACAGCCTGCACCATTCGACCAACTATGAGAGCACGCGCTGCAACTACGGCAACTCGCTGATCCTGCTCGACCGCATCTTCGGGACCTATCGCGAAGGCGAATCGGCGATCGTCGGCCAGGACGAGCGCAAGCGGCTGACGATCCTGGAACAGACCCTGTTCCCCTTCCAGCCGACGATCGACAAATACAGGGCTCGCCGCCGGGCCGGCGGTGACGTGCCCGCGAGCGCATCGCCGGGCTTGGCCGATGCGGCTGCCAACCATGCCCGCGACTCCGGGGCCCGCGAAACCGTGGCCCGCGAAACCGTGGCAGGCCCAGCGGCGGCATGATCGCGCCGCGCGCCGGACAGATCGACGCGGCGCGAAATGCGCCGGCATCGCCATCGATTGAAGGAGCCCACGCCATGCCCACGCCCGCAAAGCCCGTCCTGGCGCTCGGTGCCGTCCTCGCCGCCGTCTTTGCCGCTGGCCTCGCTTCACCGGCTTCGGCCGCAGCCGGGCCCATGACGCGGCTGGTCGACTGCGAGGCCGGAAGCTGCCTGCTCGTGACCGGACGCCGCGCGCATGCGGCATCGGCCGTCAGCATCAACGGCCATGCGGTTGCCGTCGAAGGATCGCGCAAATGGCGCGTCATTTTGCCGGTCGCGACCCTGCGCTCATGGTCCGCGCCCTATGCGCGGACGATCATTGTTTCGGTCGTCGACGCCAGGACCCGGGCCGACGCATCGACCGAGGCCGACCTGCCGATCGGTCTGCTCGGCCATGTCGAGAACCTCGCCATGCTGGTGGTCCGCGCGAAGTAATAACCAGCTATCGCCGGAGTAATAAAGCGACAATTTGCACGCATTGATTGAAAGCTTCATCGCCTGGGACTATGTGAACCGGCGGTCGCCGGAGAGCGACGCTCGTTCGACGTACAGGAGATGATGATGAAGATTGGTCTTGTGGCTTTCGCCACTTTCGCTCTGGCGACCTCGGCTTCGGCCGCCAACGCCGAGAATCCCTTCGCCCGCGACCAGGCGATCCTGAACCTCAAGGGGCTCGACCTTTCCACCGCCGAAGGGCAGCAGCGCCTCGCCATCCGGATGGATCAGGCGGCGCGCGCCGTGTGCGGGGATCGCGTCGCGACCGTGCACCTCGCCATGGAACGCAAAGCGCAGGATTGCCGCGCCGCCGTCGTGGCCGACGTCCGCTCGCAGATCGAGGCCCGCACGGCCAAGGCGGCCAGCGTCTCTCCGGTGCGGCTCGCGGCGCGGCGCTGAGCATCCAGGCGCATCGTCCCGCGGCCCGGATTCCGGGCCGCGGACGGCTCATTTCGCGCGCTTTGACGGCTCCGGCCACCAGGTCAGGGTGTGTACGTCGTGGGCCGAGGTCCACAAGCCGGCACGGGTGAAGCGCAGCGCGCCGCTGCCTTCCGCCTTTCCCACACGCGCGCGAACCGTCATCGATCGCGGATCGATCGCGACGAACGTCTGATCCTCCGTGGTGCGCAGCCACACCATGCCGGCGCCCGTGTCGATGTCGCCATATTTCAGCACCGCGCCGACCTTGACCCTGCCCGATACCTCGCCGCTTCGCCGGTCGATGCGGACGACCGTGCCATCGCCCTGCTCCTGAACCCAGACCGCCCCTGCGCCCGCGGCGAGAAAGCCGGGTTCCTTGCCGAGGGCCGTGGTCTTGACGACTGTATTGGTGGCGGGATCGATGCGCTGGATCGAACTGCTTTCGCTGCTGACCGCCCAGAGCGAACCATGGCCGAAGGCGAGATAGTGGGTTCCGGGATTGACGGGGATCGATGCCGTCACCCGGTTGGTCTTGGGATCGACACGGGCGATCATGCCTTTCTGGTCGCTGGCGACCCAGATCGATCCCGCCCCCGCGACCACGTTGAGTTCGCCCTTGGGATTGGCGATCCCGGTGGGAATCGTGGCGGTCTTGCGCGCGGTGCGCGTATCGATCCGGACGAGCGCCCCTTCCTTGCAATCGGCGACCCACAGCGCCCGGCGGTAGATCGCCATGGCACCGCAGGGCCTGGACATGGCGACCCCGGCGATCTTGCCCTGCCGCGACCAGCGCTCGACCCGTCCGTCGTTCGTCGCCCAGACGCTTTTGCCATCGACCACGAGGAAGTCCGCGAAGCCGGGCACGTCGATGACCTGCTCCTGCTGCGCCAGCGCGGCCGACGAGATCGCGGAAACGCCCGCCGCCATCGCCGCGGCCAATATTCGAAGCTTCTGCATCGGCTGCCCTTTCGTTCTGTTGGCTCGATTGTCGTCAGCCACGCGCGACATAGGCGCGCCATCCCCCAAGGCTGGTGATGTCTTCGGCGCCCGTCAGGGCGCGCGGCTCGGCGACGAAGCCCTTGACGCTGCTGCCGTCGGCCAGCGTCACCGTGCCGATGGCCAGCGGGGGAGGGACCTCGACGACGAAGCTGCCGAATTCGGCGACGCCCAGCTCATAGACCTCGACCGCGATCGTCCCGCCGTCCTCGCTGTGCACCAGCGCGGGCTTCGGCGGCACGCTGTCCGCCATGGCGTAGAGCCGGTAGGTCGGCGCGGTCCCGAACGCCCCTAAGAACTTGGCCTCGCGCGACGTGAGTTGCCAATGGAGCGGCATGTCCTTCAGATGGGCGCCAACGACGGCGAGTTTGACGGTCTGCATTTTGCCCTCCAGGTCGAGTGGTGGTGGTGATGGAAGATCTGCGGCTGAGATGTACGCATCTGCTGCGTCCAGCAGGGCGAGGTCGCTATCCGCCGGGCCGATCAGGGTGATGCCGAAACCGGTGGCGTTCGCGCGGATCCCGGCGGGAATGGCCACTGCCGCCATGTCCAGCAGGTTCACGAAGTTGGTGTAGAAGCCGAGATTGCTGTTGAGGCCGATGGGCGCGGCCAGCAGTTCGGCAACACGATAGGTCGTGCCGGTCGTCGGGAAGGCCAGCATGTCGATGTCCGTCCACAGCGTGTCTGCATGGCGCTTCAGCGCGGAGAGGCGGTAGATGCCTTCGAACAGCGCGACGGCGCTCATCGTCAGGCCCGGTTCGACCACCTGACGCACGGTCGCATCGATGGCATCGGGATTGTCGGCGAGGATGCCCGCCATGGCGGCCGTCCGCTCGGCGACCCAAGGACCGCCGTAGAGAAGCTGCGCGGCCTCCTGGAGCGGGGCGAGATCGATTTCGACGATCTCCGCCACCTGCGCGAGCGTTTCGATCGCACGATCGTAGAGATATTCGGATTCGAGGTCGCCGAACCACATGCGCTGATCGCGGCGCGGCACGCCGATGGTTTTCCGCCCGAGCGGCCTGTCGGCGAACGGCCTGTCGGCGAGCGGCCTGGAATAAGGGTCCACGGGATCGAAACCGGCCACGACCCGGTCGACGAGCCGCGCGTCGGCGGTGTCGTCGGCGAACACGGTGATGCAGTCGAGCGTGCGGCAGGCCGGCACGAGGCCGCGATTGCTCCAGCGCCCCTTGCTGGGCTTGAACCCGATCAGGTGCTGGAAGGCGGCCGGAACGCGGCCCGAACCCGCAGTGTCGGTACCGAGCGCGAAAGCGACCAGTCCCGCCGCGACCGCGACCGACGAGCCCGAGCTGGAACCGCCGCTGACATAGGCCAGATTATAGGCGTTGCGCGGACTGCCATAGGGACTGCGCGTGCCGTTGAGACCGGTGGCGAACTGATCGAGGTTGGTCTTGCCGACGCACAGCGCGCCGGCCGCCACCAGTCGCTCGACGACCGCGGCGGATGCCTCGGGCCGATAGGCGAAGGCCGGGCAGGCGGCGGTGGTCTCGAACCCGGCGACGTCGATATTGTCCTTCACCGCGAAGGGCACGCCGGCCAGCGGCAGGACCTCGCCGGCGGCCACGCGGGCGTCGACTGCACGCGCCGCCGCGACGAGGTCTTCGGGTGTCGCGCGGCTGATCCAGATCTGCGGCTGGATGGCATCATAGGCGGCGAGGCGGGCCAGCGTCTCCTCGGCCACCGCGGCGGCGCTGGCCTGTCCGGCATTGACGGCGGCGGCGATCTCGACCGCGGAGCGGCGGTTCAGCGCGTTCTTGGCCAGCACCGTCATGCGTGCCTCTTGAGCGCCAGCATGGGCGATCCGGGTTGCAGCGACTGCCGCTCCCGCGTGTAGAGCGCCGCGACCGTGCCCGCGGCCGGACTTTCCACCCGACATTCCATCTTCATCGCCTCGATGATTGCGATCGTCTCGCCGGCCTGCACCTCGTCGCCGACCGCGACGAGCAGCTTCCAGACGCTTCCGCCGAACGGCGCCTCGACCAGATCCGCCCCTTCGGGCACGTCGACCGCGCCGGCGTCCACCGGCCCGCTCTCGGTGAGATCGGTGACGCGGTCGAACTCGCCGCGCCGCTGCCATTCATTGCGTTCCTCGTCGAAGGCGGACTGCCGCAGCGCCTCGAACGCGCCGATGGTCTCGGCATTGTCGGCCAGGAAGGCGCGATAATCGGCCAGGCGGAATTCGGACTCCTCGATGCGGATCGAGCGCCGCCCGCTCGGGAAGTCCCGGCGCCACGCGGCAAGGTCTTCGGCCGTCACCGGGTAGAAGCGGATCTGATCGAAGAAGCGCAGCAGCCACGGCTTGCCGTCGGTGAAGGCTTCGGTCTGGCGATGGGTGTTCCACACCTGGATGGTCCGGCCGAACAACTGGTAACCGCCCGGCCCCTCCATTCCGTAGATGCACATATAGGCGCCGCCGATGCCGACGACGTTGGGCGGGGTCCAGGTGCGCGCGGGGTTGTACTTGGTCGTGACCAGGCGGTGCCGGGGATCGACCGGCGTCGCCACGGGTGCGCCAAGATAGACGTCGCCGAGGCCGAGGACGAGGTAGCTGGCCTCGAAGATCAAATTCTCGACCGCCGCGACATCGGGCAGACCGTTGATCCGCCTGATGAATTCGATGTTGTCCGGGCACCAGGGCGCGTCGGCGCGCACGGCGCCCATATATTTCTCGATCGTCTCGATCGTCGCCGGATCGCGCCAACTCAACGGAAGGTGGACGATGCGCGAGGGGATGGTGAAATCCTCGAGATCGCCGAGCCGCTCCTCGGCGGCGATCAAAGTGGCCAGCGCGACGCGCTGGTTCGTCACGTCGCCGTCGAAATGGAGCTGAAGCGAGCGGATGCCGGGAACGATGTCGACGATGCCCGGCAAAGCGAGCCGCTCCAGCTCGGTCATCAACGCGTGCACCCGGATGCGCAGCTCGATGTCCAGCACGATCGGCCCGTATTCGACGAGGATGTTCCGGTCGCCCTGCTGGCGATACAAGGTCCGCGGACGGCCCGGCCGTTCCACGATCTCGGCCAGGATCGGGGAAAGCGTGTCGATCGGCCGAGCGGGGCCCGATCCGGGCTCGATGCCGGTGGCGATCAGCCTGCGCTGCAGGGCGTCCGCCGTCGTCGCGTCGCCGATGTCGACCGGCACGAAGCGCAGCCTGTCGCCCGGCGCGAGCTGCCCGACCTTCCAGCGATCGGCGGCGATGACGACGAACGGACAGACGAAGCCGCCGAGCGAGGGACCGTCCGGGCCGAGGATGATCGGCATGTCGCCGGTGAAGTCGACCGCGCCGATGGCATAGGGATTGTCGTGGATGTTCGAGGGGTGCAGGCCCGCCTCGCCGCCGTCCGCACGCGCCCAGTGCGGCTTTGGGCCGACGAGGCGGACGCCGGTGCGGTTGCTGTTGTAGTGGACCTGCCATTCGGCGGCGACGATCGTGTCGATGTCCCCATCGGTGAAGAAATCGGGCGCGCCGTGCGGGCCGTAGAGCACCCGCAGCGTCCATTCGGTCGAGAAGTCGGGCAGGGTGACCGCGGGCAGGGCCGCGTCCACCGCCTCGCCGGCCAGGTGCAGCGTATCGCCGGCGAGCAGCCGGCGGGCGGCGTGGCCGCCGAACTGGCCGAGTTCGAAGGTGCTGCGGCTGCCGAGATAAAGCGCGATGTCGAGCCCGCCGGCGAACAGGATATAGCCCCGCCAGCCGCCGCGCGACGCACGGCCGAGCGCCAGCGTCTGGCCGGCCCGAACCGCGATCGCCACGCCGGGTTGGACCGGGACGCCGTCGAGGGTCGCGCCGAAATCGGCGCCCGTGAGGCAGATGCGCGCCGGCGCGGCGAACATCAGCGTCGGCCCGGTCACGGTGACTTCCAGGCCCGCCGTCCCCTCGGGATTGCCCAGCAGCCGGTTGCCGAGGCGGAACGACTGATCGTCCATCGGTCCGGACGGCGGCACCCCGACGGCCCAGAGCTTCTGCCGCCCCGGCCAGTCCTGCACCGTCGTCGCGGTGCCGCCGCTGATCACCCGGATGCTGTTCGGCGCGTAGGCGATGTCGTCGAGCACGCGGGTCGAGACCGCGCCGCTGACGAAGGCCTCCGAGCGGACCACCTCGCGCAGCCAGCGCAGGTTGGTCTCGATGCCGTCCACCCGGCTCTGCCCCAGCGCCGTCTGCATGGCGGCGACCGCTTCCGCGCGGGTCGGCGCGTGCACGATCAGCTTGGCGAGCATCGGATCGTACCAGGTACTGACATTGGTGCCCGCCATGCACCATGTCTCTGCGCGGATGTCCGCGGGAAAATCGACGGCGGTCAGCGTGCCGGACGTCGGCCGATAGTCGAGCGCCGGATCCTCGGCATAGAGCCGCACCTGGACCGCATGGCCGGTCGGCCGGGGCGGTTCGGCATCGAGGAACCCGAAGTCGCCGGCCCCGCCGCGCACCATCCATTCGACGAGGTCGATACCCATGACCTCCTCGGTGACGCCGTGCTCGACCTGGAGACGGGTGTTCATCTCGAGGAAGAAGAACGCTTCCCGCCCGGCGTCGTAGAGAAATTCGACCGTGCCGGCCGACCGGTAGTTCGCGGCTTGGCCGAGCCGGACGGAGGCTGCGATCAGATCCCGGCGAACGGCATCGGGCAGCAGCGGCGCCGGCGCTTCCTCGACGACCTTCTGGTTGCGCCGTTGCAGCGAGCAGTCGCGCTCGGCAAGCGCCATGATCCGGCCTTGGCCGTCGCCGAATATCTGGACCTCGATATGCCGGGCCCGCCGGACATAGCGCTCGAGGAAGACGCCGGCGTCGCCGAAACTGCCCAGGCCCTGCCGCGCCACGGCGGCGAAGCCTTCGCGAACCGCGGCCTCGTCCTCGCAGACGCGCATGCCGATGCCGCCGCCGCCGGCCGTCGCCTTCAGGATCACGGGAAAACCGATGTCGTGCGCGGCGCGCACGGCTTCGCTTTCGTCGGTCAGCAGGTCCGTGCCGGGCGCCAGCGGGACATCGTGGGCAGCGGCCAGCGCGCGCGCGCTGTGCTTCAGGCCGAAGGTGCGGATATTGTCCGGCGTGGGACCGATGAAGACGATCCCCGCCGCGGCGCAGGCCTCCGCGAAGTCGACATTCTCGGCGAGGAAGCCGTAGCCCGGGTGGATGGCCCCGGCCCCGGTCTTGGCGGCCGCTGCCAGAATCGCAGCGACGTCGAGATAGGATTCCGATGCCGGCGCCGGGCCGATGCACACCGCCTCGTCCGCCTCGGACACGTGAAGCGAGCCCTCGTCCGCTTCGGAATAGACCGCGACGGAGCGCAGGCCCATGCGCCGCAGCGTGCGGATGATGCGGGTGGCGATCGCCCCCCGGTTCGCAATCAATACGGTGTCGAAGCTCATGCGGCGACGATCATGCGCACGGGGGTGGGGTTGAAGCCGTTGCAGGGATTGTTGATCTGCGGGCAGTTGGAGACGACGACGGTGACGTCCATGTCCGCGCGCAGGTCCACGGTCAGCCCGGGTGCGGAGATCCCGTCGACGATGCCGAGCGATCCGTCCGGCTCGACCGGCACGTTCATGAAGAAGTTGATGTTGGAGACGATGTCGCGCTTGCCCCGCCCTTCGCGGAGGTTCGCCTCCAGGAAATTCTCGACGCAGGCATGCTCGGCCTTGGTGTGGTGGCCATAGCGCAACGTGTTGGATTCGCACGAACAGGCGCCGCCGATGGTGTCGTGATAGTCGACCGAGGTCGCGACGATGGTCATCATCGGCCGCCCTTCGTTCGATCGCAGCACCGTGCCCTCTCGCAGGAACAGATTGCCCTGCGCCGCGACCGTATCCTGCGCGCTGTAGCGCTCGGCATGGTCCGCGGTGGCGTAGAGCAGGAAATCGACCGCCTGGTTGCCTTCCAGGTCGACGATGCGCAGCGTCTGGCCGGCCGCGATGTGATGGAGCCACGGCGCCCGCGCAGGCACGATCGCGTCGTGGACGACGGTGCCGGAAAGGCCGGACAGATGGGGATCGATGCTCATACTGGACCTGTTCCTTCTCAGCGGCGGAAATAGTCTTCGACGTTCTGGAAGGCGCGCAGCCCTTCCGGCGTCGCCGTGCGGACGGGATCGTCTTCGGGGGTGACCGGTCCCCGCCAGGCGGTCGCGCGCAGCGGCGTCACCGTCCAGGCCTCGCGCGGATCGAGGACGTGCGGGCAGTTCGCGATCACGACGATCACATCCATCTCGGCGCGCAAGACGACGGTCCGGCCGGGCGCATAGGGTCCGATCTGGGGCACGATCGCCCCGTCCGCGGCGATCGTCGCGCCCTTGAACAGGGTCACGCACGGGTGGACGTCGCGCCGCTGAAGGCCGTGCTTGGCCGCCCCCAGGAGGAAGCGGTCGCGCCCGCTGGGATAGGCGCCGCTGTTGCGCCCGTCGCCATATCTGGCGGCGTTGGTCGCGGCATTGGACGTTCCCGAGAAACAGTCGTGCGTGCCTGCACCATCCTCGAGGAAGCTCATGAGGACGCGGCCCATGTCGGACAGCAGCAGCTTGCCCTCGCCGAGATAGGCGTTCCACTGCACCTTCACCGTATCGGCGACGTTGAGCCGTTCGGTCGGCATCTCGGCGTTGAACATGAGCAGCGAAGCGCAGGCATCGCCCTCGAGATCGATCAGCCGCAGCCTTGCGCCGCGGGCGAGCCGGCGCGTGGCATAGCCGCCCGCGGCGATCGTCTCTTCCCACAGCAGGTCGTCGGCCGGGACGCCGGCCGGCAGGTCGTCCGCGACGGGCGGCAGTACCGGCATGGCATCGACCACCGCGCCCGCCATGCCGCGGGCATGATCGCGGGCCGCCTGGGGATTGGCCAGATTTGCGGTCATGCGGCGGCTCCCTTGACGCTGTCGCCGGCGTCCGGCTCGTGGAGGGGCGGCAGGAGGGCGGCGGTTGTGACGAGCTGGAGCTGCTGCACCCCGCGCACCCTGCGGAGCGCATCGCACAGGTCCTTCAACCGTACCGCGGGACCCTGCACCAGCAGGACCTCCAGCGACTGGTCGTCCTCGAGGAAGACGTGCTGGGAGGAGATGACCTCCTTGAGATAGTCGGCCTGCGTCTGGGCGAGCTGATGGCGCACGCGGCCGCGATCGCCGCGGTAGACGATGGTGATCGTGCCGGCGAGCATCTCGTCGGGGCGGGTATAGGCTTCGTGCTCGGCCAGGGCATGGCGGATCAGCTCGGCGATGAGCTGCGAGCGCGACGGCAGGCCGCGTTCTTCCACCATCATGTCGAGCTGCCGGAACAGCTCCCCGGGAAGGCTCATGGAAAGCCTGGCGAGGCTGGTAGGTTCGGTACTCATGGTCGGCCTCTGCTAGTCGTTGGAGACGTGTTCGAGCGGAATGGGGGCGGCGTCGTCCCGCGCAGGATCGGCGTCCTTGCGCAAGGCGAGATCGTAGACGGCGGTCGCCCCGAAGCGATGCGGCGCGTGCGGATCGTGGCGGCGCTTGTCGAGCGCGAGCACCCGCGTTCCGAGCGTGAAGGCTTCCCTTATGTCGTGGGTCACCATGATGATCGTCAGCGCATAGTCGCGCCACAACCGCGTGATCAGCGCATGCATGTCGGTGCGGATGCCGGGATCGAGCGCGCCGAAAGGCTCGTCGAGCAGCAGGATGCGCGGTCGCTTGATCAGGGCCTGGGCGATCGCCAGCCGTTGCTGCATGCCTCCGGACATCTGCGCGGGATAGAGGTCCACGCTGTCGCCCAGGCCGACCGCGTTCAACATCGCGATCGCTTCGTCGCTGGCCGCCCGTCGCGCGCTGCCGAACAGCCGCGCGGAGAGCGGCGCCTGTTCGCATTCGAGTCCGAACACCGTGTTGCGCAAGGCCGACAGGTGCGGAAACACCGAATAGCGCTGGAAGACGACGCCGCGGTCGGGGCCGCATTGCGGCGTCAGCGGCGTTCCGTCGAGCAGGATGGTCCCCCGGGTCGGCACTTCCTGGCCGAGCACGACGCGCAGCAGGCTGCTCTTTCCCGCACCCGAAGGACCGATGATCGAGACGAAGGAACCGGCCTCGATATCGAGTGTCACCCGCTCGAGGACGATCTTGTCGCCATATTCGACCCAGATGTTCTGCAGGCTGAGCAGCGCGCTCAATGGCTGGCTCCATGCGCCCAGGGGAACAGGCGCCGACTGAGGAAGACGAGCGCCACGTCCATCACGATCGCCAGGACGGCGATCCAGGCGACGTAGGGAATGATCACGTCCATCGAGAGATAGCGGCGGACGAGGAAGATCCGGTAGCCAAGTCCGACGTCGGAGGCGACCGCCTCGGCCGAGATGAGAAACACCCAGGCCGGGCCGAGCGACAGGCGCACCGCATGGATGAGCCGCGGCATGGCCTGCGGCAGCGCGACCCGGATCATGATCTGCCACGAACTGGCGCCAAGGGTCTGCGCCTTGACGATCTGCTCCCTCGGCAGGTCGGCGACGTGGGCGGCGATATCGCGCACCATGACCGGCGCGATGCCGATGACGATCAGCGCGACTTTCGCGGCCTCCCCCAGGCCCAGCGCGATGAAGAGGATCGGCAGCAGGGCGATCGGGGGGATGACGGCGATGGCGGTCACCAGCGGGCCGAAGGTGGCGCGCACCGGCGGCAGGACGCCGAGCACCAGCCCGATCAGCAGCGCCGACAGGGTTGCGATACCGAGCCCCAGACCCAGTCGCTGCAGGCTTGCCAGCGTGTCCGCCCAGAGGACGATCTGTCCGGTCAATTGGTCCGGCTGGAACAGCAGCGCGGCCATGGCTTGCGCCATGCCGCCGGGCAGCGGCAGGATCTTGTCCATCGGATTGGCGGCGTGGCGCAGCGCCGCCATCGACAGATAGAGCAGCACCAGCAGCAGGATCGGCAGCGAACCCAGAAGGATGCGGTCGCTCCGGCGAACGTGACGGTTCACCCATCGCATATCGTTACATCCTTTCGCAAAGCCGGGTCCTCGCAAATCCGGGCCATCGCAATTCCGGAAAAGACGCGCTCAGAGCTTGCCGTCGGCGGCCAGCTTCATGAAGCTCTCGTCGAACCGGAACGTCACGCGCTGGGAATCGCCGAGCGTCTTGCCGCCCGGGAAGGCCATGCCGACCGCGTCGGCGGACGTCGCGCCCTTGAACAGCCCCTTGGAAAAGCTGAAATCGCGCACCAGCGTCATGGTCTTCACCAGCGCCGGCGCGGAGGTCGCGGCAACGGCCGCCTTGGGATCGGCATAGAGGAAGGTGGTCGACAATTGCTTGTCGAATTCTTCCGGCGTCGTGCCGGCCAGCTTGGCCATGGCCGCGCGCGCTTCCTTGCCCTGCGCGTCCTGCCGCTGCATCAGCGTCACCGTTTCATACCAGATGCCGGCCAGCGCCTTGCCGAGGTTGGGATTGGCCTTGAGCGTGGCGGTATCGACGACCATGAGGTCGAGGATCTCGTTCGGGATCTGGGCGGAGCTGAAGACCTCCTTGGCGCCCGCCTGTCCCTTCATCACCGAAAGCTGGGGGTTCCAGGCGACGGCCGCACTGACATCGGGGCTGCTGAACGCGCCGACGATGTCCGCGTCGGAGGTGTTCACGGTCTTGACGTCGGCGGACTTCAAGCCGGCGGTCTCGAGGCCGCGCGCGAGCAGATAGTGGGAAACGGAGAGCTCGACCAGGTAGACCTGTCGGCCCTTGATCGCGGCCAGATTGTCCGCGCCCTTGAGCAGGATGCCGTCATTGCCGTTCGAATAGTCTCCGACGATGATGGCGCTGGTGTCCTTGCCGCCCGCGGCGGGGATCGTCAGAGCGTCCATGTTGGTGACGGTCACGCCGTCGAACTTGCCTGCGGTGTACTGGTTGATCGATTCCACATAGTCGTTGACCTGGACGACGTTGATCTTGATCCCGTATTTGTCGGCCCACTTCTTGACGATTCCGGCCTGCTGGGCATAGGGCCAGGGCATCCAGCCGGCGTAGATCGACCAGCCGACGCTGAACTCCTTGCGCGGCTCCGTCTGGGGGTCCGGCGCCTGCGAACAGGATGCGAGCATGAGCGCTCCGGCGATCAGTGCAACCTTGCCAACCTTGCCAAAAAGCTTGATCATGATTCGATCCCCTTTCGCAGTGCAGCATCGTCACACTCGAGGCCATTGTCCATCGAAAAATATTACAAGCGAGAGAAAATGTAATACCGGTGGCGCCTATATGGCGGCCTGTTCCCACCGGTGAACCGGACCGGCGATCGCGCCCTGACGCCAGTGCCTCCGCTCGAAGCCGCGACATACCAGCGATCTCCCCTGGCCGGCGAAAAGCGAACATAGCGATTCGCGAATTGCGGGACGCGAGCCGGCTCGATGGCGGCGGGGCCCGCCCCGCACTTATTACGCGGAGCCGGAGGGGCGCCGCCTTTCTGTCTGAAAACAGCCATTTTGTGCGCTGCAACCAATTTTTCCGTCATACTGAGCAAGTGCGGAATTATTACACTTGACGAGTTAGGTAATATCCATACCGTATGAGCCGTCGCGCGTCGCAGCGGCGGAACGTAAGGGTGGGATCGCCGGACCATAGGCGGCTCAAAAGCGAGGGTAAGTGAATCGAAAGCTGGTCAGCGATGCTGCTCTCTCGGGCGACAGGCCGTCGGCCGCCGGCCTTGCCTGTCGCACAGGCGTTTTCGATCCATCTCGCAACCTTCAAAGGTGTTGGCTTCGAAGTGTTGGACAGACGATCGGTGCAGCGTCGCTTCGCCGTGACCCGCGACGGGGACCAGGAAATATCGAGAACGATCGGCCGGGCTCCGGCTGACAAGGTGCCGGCCCAGCCAGAGCGCCAACGGGAAGGATGTCACTGACGACGGGCTAAACCGCAAGGGGGTCGGAGTGACTATGAAATTGTTTCGGAACACATTGCTTGGCGCGACCGTCCTTATGGGCGTCGGGACCAGTTCGGCTTTCGCGCAGACTGCCGCGCCGGACGCCGAGGAAAGCGGCGATACCGGCGAGATCGTGGTCACGGCCACCCGCCGCGCGACATCGATCCAGGACGTGCCGATCAACATCAGCGCGGTCGGCCAGGAGCAGCTCGCCCGGCAGCGCATCGACGATGTGCGCGATCTCGCCGACTTCACGCCCGGCATGACGATTTCGGACACGGGCCCCGGTTCGACCGGAACGATCGTGCTTCGCGGCCTCAACGCTTCGGATTCGAGCGCTACCGGCAATTCCTATGACTCCGCGCTCGGCGTGTATCTGGGCGAGGTTCCGCTCTATTACGATTTCAAACTGCTCGACATTGCGCGGGTCGAAACGCTGCTCGGACCGCAGGGCACGCTTTACGGTCTTGGTACGCTGGCAGGCGCAATCCGCAATATCCCCAACCGCCCCAATACCGACGCCATCGAAGGCGAAGTGCATGGCCGCTTCTACGCCAAGGATCACAGCGGCAAGCTCGGCTATCAGGCGGACGGGGTCATCAATATCCCGATCTTGAAGGACCACATCGCCTTCCGCTCGGCCACGGGCTATTTCTACGATCCCGGTTTCATCGATTATCCGCTGCTGATTCAGCAACCCGGCGTGTCGCTTCCGCAGCCGGACGGTCCAGACAGCATTTCGGACGCAGGCTATGCCGCAAATCTGAAGAAGGAGAAGGACCTCAATTTCGAGAAAACCTTCACCACGCGCAATCAGTTGCTCGTTCAGCTCAACGAGGATCTCAAGGTCAACTTCACCTACGCGTATCAGCAGACCAAGACCGATGGCGGCCAGTCCAACAGCGACGGCGTGTTCGGGACGGGCAGATATGAGAGCGCCAAGCGCTATATCGAGCCCGTGAACCGTCGCGCGCACCTCGGAAGCATGGAAATCAACGCGAACATTGCGGACATCGCCGATCTCGTGGCGACGACTGCCTATACGAATGTCAGGAACCGGATGCAGAGCGACAATACCGATCTGCTGCTCGACCTGGACTATGGGTATGAGTCGTTTCCGGCCTTTACGAGCTGGAATGAGGCCGATGATCGCCGCAAGCAGTTCAACCAGGAAGTCCGCTTCGTCTCTCGCCATGGCGGCCCGTTCAGCTGGGTGGTGGGCGGCTTCTACAATCAGCAGAAGCGGCATAACGACTATATCGAGCATGTGCCCAACCACCCGTGGGTCGAGTTCGGAACCCAGCCCAATCCCGATGAAGTCGAATATGCGTCCTTCTCGAAGTCGAAGGTGACGGAGAAGGCGATCTTCGGCGAAGGCACGTTCAGAGTGACGCCTGAATGGCAGGTTACCGCCGGCGCGCGCTATTTCGGATATACTTCGGATATTCTAGGCCGCGCAACGGTTCCGCTGCTCGGCGACGATCCGGATACGCCGGATGTTATCGAGAACACGGTGAGTCCCTATGATCTCGAGCCCGCCGGCGGCAAAACGAAGAAAAGCGGCTGGGTGTGGAAGTTGAACAGCTCCTACAATTTCACGCCGGACCTCATGATCTATGCCACATACAGCAAAGGCTATCGCATCGGCGGGCCGAACGCCGTCGCGCCTTGCATCCTGCCGCTCGACCCCACAGTGCAGAACGTCTGCGCGCTGCCGAACGAACAACAATATGGTCCGGACTCCACCAAGAACGCAGAGATCGGCGTCCGTGCCCAGCTTTTCGATCGCAAGCTTACGTTCAATTTCAACGTCTTCCAGATAAAATGGCAAGGTATTCAGGTCGATTCGGCCACCATAAATGGCATCGTCGGCATCACGGTGAATGGCGGCAAGGCCAAGTCGGAGGGCTTTGAAGCGTCGTTCCAGGCACGCCCCATCCCCGGATTGTCGATCCAGGGAACCTATTCCTACGTGAACGCCAGGCTGACCGAGGACGTAGCCAAGATCATCGCCGTCAACGACCCGCCGGGGACCTATCCCAGCACCCCCATCCAGTTGGACGCACTGTCCGGCGACCGCCTTCCCGGGTCGGCGAAGAATAGCGGAAGTCTGGGCGCGAGCTACACCCTGCCGTTCGCGGACGGCAACATCGTCGCCGACTGGACGGCCACCTATCGCGGGAACGTCGTAACGCGGCTCGGCTGGGACCGCGCCTATGGCGACAAGCTTCCCAGCTATGTGCTGCACCGCGCATCGCTAACCTATGAAACCGAGCGGTACAGCCTCGGCCTGTTTGCGAACAACATCTTCGACAAATATGCGGTGGCCTCGGTCGCCAACGATCGCTCGCGCGTCGGCCTCAATGATGGCGTGCGGTTACGTTACTACAAGCAGACAGTCATCAATCCGCGGACCTTCGGCATCGAAGCGCGGTTCAAATATTGATCCGACGAAACGGGCGGGGCGCTGTTCCGGAAGGATGGCGCCCCACGCCAACAGAAATCGGCCGACAGCGATCGGCCGGCAGAGATCGGGGCGCGGCCACCGGCTTGGGCGTACACGAAAGGGCAAAAAGGCAATGGCATCGGGTGCGCGCAAGTTTTGGCCGGAACGGACTGTTCGATTTGGTGCGGCACTCCTGATTGCAGGCAGCGTAATCGCCATAACGGGTGCTGCCGCAGAGAGCACGCCACTGCCGAAGCTGTTTGCGGAGACGTGGATCGACGGCACCCGCGCCGATGAGCCCGCCACGCAGGTCCAGGCGCTCGACGCCGACACGTTCGTCATCCGGCAGTCGGTCAAGACCAACTTCGAAGCCCCGTTCCTCTATCTGCTCTTCGGGCGCGACAAGGTTCTGCTGATCGATACGGGGGCCGAGGGCGGCCGGATCCGGCCGGCGGTCGACACGCTGATCGAACATTGGCTCGCCGCGCACCAGCGCGCCGAAATCCCGCTGGTCGTCGCGCACAGCCACAGCCACGGCGACCATATCGCCGGCGACAGCGCGTTCCGGGACCGCCCGAACACTGTCGTGGTCGGGCTTAAGCCCGCAGACGTGGCGGCGTTCTTCGGCGTCGGGACATGGCCGGACGAAATCGCTCGGTTCGATCTCGGCGGCCGCGTCCTCAGCATCATTCCGACGCCTGGGCACCAGAAAGCCGCCATCATGGTCTACGATCCCCGACTGAAGATCCTGCTGTCGGGCGACACGCTCTATCCCGGCCGGCTCTACGTGCCGGTCAATTTTCTGGCGGACAACCGCGCCAGCGTCGATCGCCTCGCGAAGTTCGCCGCCGGGCATCCCATCCGCGCGGTGCTCGGCGCGCATATCGAGATGACGCGCACGCCGGGGCGCGACTATGCGCACGAAGCGGCGACGCATCCCGACGAGCATCCCCTCGAATTGCCGGCCGGGAGCATCGGCGAACTGCGCGCCGGGCTGAAGGCGAAGCTGGATGTCCCCGAACGGTCGCAGGTTCACGACCATTTCATCATCTACCCGGTCGCCGCACGCGCCGAGTGACGTGAGGGGTCGGCTTTGTCCGATCTCCTGTGCGGACAAAACCGACCACCACACTGGACCAATGCCGGATTGAACGATACGAAGGGGATTCAATCCTACGACATATTCCGGATACGATTTTGCTTGCCCCGCCCGCGTCCCTTGCCGACCAAAGGAGCCGCCGATGATCGCCAAATATGCCGTCGCCTATGTGTCGACCGCGATCCTGTTCGGGCTGCTCGATTTCGTCTGGCTGACGCGCGTGGGGCCGGGTCTGTACAAGCCGATCCTCGGCGACCTGCTGGCGCCGTCACCGCGTGCTGGTCCGGCGCTGGCGTTCTATCTGCTCTATGTGCTGGCGATTTTGGTCTTCGCGGTCGGTCCGGCATTGCAGACGGGCAACTGGCGGACGGCCTTGCTGTGGGGCGCGCTGCTGGGGTTCTTCGCCTACGCGACCTATGATCTCACCAACCATGCGACGCTGCGGGTCTGGGCGCTGAAGATCACGCTGATGGATATGGCTTGGGGGACGTTCGCGACCGCGATGGGGGCGACGGGCGGGTTTCTGGTGACCAATATGATCTTGCCCCGTTCGGGCTGAGCTCAGCCCGAATGCATCGAAGGCCGCAACCGGTAATGGCTGACCGCCCATTCCCGCCCGCCGGCATGGCCGAACAACCCGGCTGTCGCGAGGAAGAACAGGCGCCAGCGCCGCTCCCATAGCTCCGCGTCCCTGCCATAGACGCTCTCCAGGATCGCGCGGATCTCGACGATCGCGGCATCGTAATTCGCCAGCCAGTCGAGCGCGGTGCGGGCATAATGCTCGCCGTTCCACAGCCAGTCGCGCTCGACGATGAACAGATCGTCGAACTGGCGGATCAGCGCGTGTGACGGCATGATGCCGCCGGTAAAGAAATGCCGCGCGATCCAGTCGGCCTGGTTGGCATGGTCGAAGCGGTAGCTGTGCGCCTTGTGGCTGAAGACGTGGAGGAACATCGCCCCGTCCGGCCGCAGCCAGTTCCGCGCGCGCTCCAGCAGCGCGCGCCAGTTCGACATATGCTCGAACATCTCGATCGAAACGATCCGGTCGAAGCGGTCCCCGGTCGCGAAATCGTTCATGTCGCAGGTGACGACCTGCAGGTTGGTCAGTCCCTCTGCCTTGGCGATGCCCTCGATATGGCCGCGCTGGCCGTGCGAATTGGAGACCGCGGTGATCCGGGCCCCCGGATAGTGCCGCGCCATGAACAGGCTCAGCGATCCCCAGCCGCAGCCAAGCTCCAATATGGCCTGGCCGTCGGCGAGTTCGGCGCGTTCGCAGCTGATCTCCAGCGCGCGGATCTCGGCGCGCTCCAGCGTCTTCGCGCCGTCATCATAATAACAGCAGCTATATTTGCGGTTGGGGCCGAGAAAGCGCGTGAAGAATTCGGGCGGCAGTTCGTAATGCTGGGCGTTGGCGTCGTCGGTGTGGGTGGCGACCGGGAAATCCGCCATCGCCGTTGCGAACGCCGCCTCGCCATCGGGCCGGGCCGCCAGCCGGCGGCGGGTGCGGGCGCACAGCGCCGAAATGCCGGCGCGGGTGACGAGGTCGGGGAGGCGGTTATGCTCGACGAAATCGATCGCGCGGGTGACGGCGGTCAAATCCTGCTCCTCGGCGGCCACGGAAAGAAGGCATTGGTGCGCGCCATATAGTCACGAAAGGCCCGGCCGCGCGAGCGCAGCATGTGCGCCTCGAGCGGGGGAATGCCCGAGGCATGGACCAGCAGCCAGTAGATCAACGCCGGCGCCACCAGCGATGCCCAGCCCCAGGCCCAGCCGCCGGACGGGGCGATCGCCATCACCGGCCAGGCGAGCCATCCCAGCCATTCGAAGAAATAATTGGGATGGCGCGACCAGCTCCACAGGCCGATGTCGCAGACCTTTCCCTTATTCGCAGGATCGGCAGCGAAGCGGCGCAGCTGGCTGTCGGCGAGACCTTCGCCCAGGATCGCGCCGAGCAGGATCAGCGCCGCGGCCAGATCGCGGAGATCGGGCGCGGGGCGGGGGGCATGCGCGCCGGCGAACACGGCGAGCGAAAGGCCGAAGCCGCACAGCGCCTGGATCTGGAGGAACAGGAACAGCCGGCGCGGAAAAGCGTCGCCCCACTGGCTGGCGAGATCGGCATAGCGCGGATCGTCACCCCCTTTGGCCGCGCGCATCGCGATATGCCCGCCCAGCCGCCCGGCCCACAACGCGACGAGGGCGGCCGCCAGTCCCATCCGCACCGTCTGCGACTGTGGCTGCACCGCGAGCAGCGCCAGCCCGACGCCGGCGGCGCCGCTCGACAGCGACCAGATCGCGTCGATCCAGCCCGACTGGCCGGTCTTCATCCGCACGCCCCAGGCCAGCGCCATCATCACGGACATGAAGGCGAGCGAAGCGCCGAGTGCGGCGATGATCGACATGGAAAGCGCCCCCGGTTCAAAGTCTTGCCCAGCTACGCACCCAATGATTCGTCAGATGCGTCGCGACCTCGCTTGCGAAAGGCCGCAGCCTTCGTAACAAGGTGATCATGTGCCGGTCGAGTCCGGTCAAGGGCATCCGGGGGGCGGGGGCCTGCGTAGCTCCTGCGATGGAGCGTGACGGAGCAAGGGGGGCCATGCCGAGGTTGGCGTCTGGACAGAAAATCGCGGTGGTCGGCAGCGGCATTTCCGGCCTGTCCGCGGCCTGGGCGCTGTCCCGCAAGCACGACGTCACGTTGATCGAAGCCGCCGACCGGATCGGCGGCCACAGCCGCACCGTCGATGTGCCGGTGGGCGGGGGGCGGACGATCGCGGTCGATACCGGCTTCATCGTCTATAACGACAATACCTATCGCAATCTCAGCCGGCTGTTCGACCATCTCGGCGTCGGCACGCGCGCCACCGACATGTCGTTCGCGGTGTCGCTCGACGACGGCCGCCTCGAATATGCCGCGCGCGAGGGGCTGCGCGGCCTGTTCGCGCAACGCAGCAACCTCGTCTCGCCGCGCTTCTGGCGGATGCTGCGCGATCTGATCCGCTTCTACCGCGAGGCGCCGGCGCATGCCGGCAAGCTGGGGCTGGCGACGCTGGGCGATTTTCTCGCCGAGGGCAAATATAGCCAGGCGTTTCGCGACGATCATCTGCTGCCGATGGCGGCGGCGATCTGGTCGGCGCCGGCGCCGGCGATCCTCGATTATCCGGCCGAGGCGTTCATCCGCTTCTGCGACAATCATGGCCTGCTCAAACTCTCCAACCGGCCGAAATGGCGGACGGTGATCGGCGGCAGCCGCGCTTATGTGCAGGCGATGCGCGACGATTTCGGCGGCCGCGTCTGTACGACGCGCGCCGTCGCCCGGATCGATCGCGACGCGGCGGGCGTGACTCTGGTCGATTTGGCCGGCCACGCCGAACGCTTCGACCAGGTGGTGATCGCCGCGCATGCGCCGCAGGCGCTGGCGATGCTCGGCCAGCCGGGTCCGCTGGAGCGGGCGCTGCTGGCGCCGTTCCGCTACAGCCGCAATGCGGCCGTGCTGCACGGCGACACCGACCTGATGCCGCGCCGGCGATCGGCCTGGGCGAGCTGGAACTATCTCGGTCGCCGTGCGGCCGGCGGCCACCAGCTCAGCGTCAGCTACTGGATGAATGCGCTGCAGGGGCTGGAAAGCCCGGCGCCTTTGATCGTCACGCTCAATCCGGCGCGGTCGCCGCGACCCGGCACGGTCCATGATTCGGTGATGTTCGAGCATCCGTTGTTCGACAATGCCGCGCTCGCCGCGCAGCGCGACCTGTGGCGGATCCAGGGCGCCGACCGCATCTGGTATGCCGGCGCATGGTTCGGCGCCGGCTTCCACGAGGACGGGCTGCAGTCCGGCCTCGCCGTCGCCGAAGCGCTCGGCTGCGATCGGCCCTGGACGATCGACGATCCCAGCGACCGCATCGTCACCGGCCCCGCTCTGCCCGACGCGCTTGCGGCATGACCGCATCCGCGCTCTATGCCGGGTCCGTCATCCACCAGCGCACGCGCCCGAAGCGCCATCGCCTGCGCTACCGCATCTTCCAGGCGCTGTTCGACATCGATGAACTCGACGGGCTTTCCCGGCGCCTCAGGCTGTTCGCACGCAACCGCTTCGCGCTGACGGCCTTCCACGACCGCGACTATGGCGACCGGACCGGCCGGCCGTTGCGCACGCAGGCCGCCGAAATGCTGGCCGAGGCCGGCATCGCCGGCGCGATCGGCGCGATCCGGCTGCTGACGATGCCGCGCATCCTAGGCCATGTCTTCAACCCGCTGACGATCTGGTTCTGCCACGCGCCCGATGGCCGGCTGCGCGCGCTGATCCACGAAGTCACCAACACCTTCAAGGAGCGCCACTTCTATGTGATCGCGGTGGCCGACGCCGATGCGGCGACGATCCGTCAGTCCTGCGGCAAGGCGTTCTATGTCTCGCCCTTCCTCGACATCGACCTGGCCTATGATTTCGCGATCGTGCCGCCGGGCGAGCGCGTCTCGACCTCGGTGACGGCGAGCGACGGCGAGGGACCGCTGGTGATCGCCAACTTCAGCGGCAAGCGCCGCACGCTGACCGACGGCGCGATCCTCAGGGCGTGCCTCGGGCATCCGCTGCTGACGATCAAGGTCGTCGCCGGCATTCACGTCGAGGCGCTGCTACTGTGGATGAAGGGCGTCGGCCTGCGCCGGCATCCGGCGCCGCCGGAGAGAGCGGTTACGGTCGGGCGTTGAGCGGCCATTACGGGCGTCACCGGGGAAACGCTGCATGATGGCTTGTTCATCAGTCGGGAGTTCGTCGGGGCCTTGGCTGCATCGCCCGGCTGATGGTGGGTGATGGCGACATGGTCGCGCGGATCACGGTCAGCGCCCGCGTTGCCGCGTCCGAGGGTCAGTCGCGGCGCAAGGAGGGGCTCCGCGTCGCGGTCGGCACGCTCTATGCCGCGAAGGGCGGGGGGCGTGACCCGCTGGTGCTGGCAGCGTGAGTTCGGAGATCGGAAGCCTGCTTGACCCCCGATTTCCGATCTCCGTCAAAGCACCCAGGTCCCCGTCAGCGCCGTGACATCCCCCGTGAACAGCACCGAGAAGTCGGCCGCGCCATTGCCGTCCGTATCGCCCAGCAGCGTGGTCGTGTTCGAACCCCCGTCGAACGCCAGCGTGAACTGGCCGGCGACGTTGGAGAAGGCGCCGACCTGGGTGAAGGCGTCATTGGTTCCCACCGTATTGGCATTGGCATCGATCGCCGACAGATCGAGGATATCGCCCGCGGCGAAATCGAGGATCCGGTCGGCATTGGCGCCGACCGCGCTGTCGCCGGTCGCGAGATAGACGAAGCGGTCATTGCCCGCGCCGCCCGCCAGATTGTCCTTGCCCGCGCCGCCGGAGAAGCTGTTCGCCACTGCCGATCCGATCAGCGTGTCGCCGAACGCCGAGCCGAGGATGTTCTCGACATTGACGATCGTGTCGGTGCCCTGGCCGCCGCCGACGATCTGCGCGGTGGCGAGGGCGAGATTGACCGTCAAGCCGCTGCCGGCGGCGGCATAGTTGATCGTATCGACGCCGTTACCGCCGTTGATCATGTCGTTACCCACGCCGCCGGTCAGCATATCGTTGCCGACGCCGCCGAACAGTGTGTCGTTACCGCGGCCGCCGTCGAGCGTGTCGCCGGCGCTGCCGACGCGCCCGTCGATGACATCGTCGCCATCGCCGCCGCTGATGACGTTGACCTGCGTGCTGCCGGTCAGCGTGTCGTTGAGCGCCGAGCCGACCAGATTCTCGATCGACAGGAAAATGTCGGTGCCCGCCCCGATCGTGTTCTGGGCTGTGGTCAGCGCGAGTTGGACGGTGACGCCGGTGGTGGCGGTGGCATAGCTCGCGGTGTCGTTGCCGGCGCCGCCATTGACGATGTCGTCGCCATTGCCGCCGACCAGCAAGTCGTTGCCGCCATTGCCGACGAGGCTGTTGTTCGCGCCATCGCCGGTGAGCTGGTCGTCGAAGCCGGTGCCATTGAGATTCTCGATGCCGGTCAGCGTGTCGCCGCCGGCGCCGACCGTGCTCTGCGCGGTCAGGATCGTGAGGTTGACCTTCACGCCCGCGGTCGCGCTGGCATAGTTGGCGGTGTCGATGCCGGCGCCGCCGTCGAGCGTGTCGTTGCCGAGGCCGCCGACCAGCATGTCGTCGCCATTCCCGCCGGTGAAGATATTGCCGAACTCGTTGCCGGTGATCACGTCGTTGAACGCGGTGCCGATGACGTTCTCGATCCCGCGCACCGTATCGGTGCCCGCGCCGCCGGTATTTTGCGCCGATTGACTGATCAGATTGAGCGTGATGCCGACGCCGACCAGCGAATAATCGAGCGTATCCAGGCCCGCGCCGCCGTCGATGAAGTCATTGCCGAGATCGCCGCGGATCAGGTCGTTGCCGGTGCCGCCCATCAGGCTGTTGGCATTGGCATCGCCGGTCAGCGTGTCGTTGAACGCCGACCCGATCAGCCCCTCGATCCCGCTCAGCGTATCCGAACCGGCACCGACCGTGTTCTGGCCGCCGAGCAGGAGGCTGACGCTGACGCCCGCGCTGGCAGTCGCGTAGCTGGCGATGTCGTTGGTGCCCGCGCCGCCGTCGATCCCGTCATTGCCGTCGCCGCCCTGCAGCGTGTCGTCGCCATCGCCACCCTGCAGCGTGTCGTTGCCGGCGAGGCCGTTGAGGATGTCGAGGCCGGCACCGCCGGTCAACACATTGTCGCCGGCGGTGCCGGTCAGCGTGTCGTTGAACGCGGAGCCGATCAGATTCTCGAAGCCCGACAGCGTGTCGGTGCCGGCGCCGAGCGTATTCTGGCCGGCGGTCAGGCCGAGGTTGACCACCACCCGCGCCGTCGCGCCGGCATAGGTCACCGTGTCGATGTCTGCGCCGCCGGACAGATTGTCCGCGCCGCTGCCGCTGCCGCCCGAGATCAGGTCGTTGCCGGCGCCGCCGACGATCACGTCGTTGCCGGCAGCGCCGTCGAAGCTGTTGGCGCCGCCGTCGCCGGTCAGGCTGTCGTTGAAATTGGTGCCGACCGCGCCTTCGATCGAGATCAATATGTCGGTGCCGACGCCGGCGCCGCCGGTGATCGTACTGGTCGCGAAGTTCACGGTCACCGCCGAGGTCGCGCCGGCGAACGACACGCTGTCGACGCCCGCACCGCCGTCCAGCGTGTCGTTGCCCCCGCCCCCAACCAATATGTCGTCGCCATTGCCGCCCGACAGCGTGTTGACGCCGCCGTCCCCGGTCAGCACGTCGGCGAACGCAGAGCCTGACAGATTTTCGAATCCTGCGATCGTGTCGGTCCCGGCGCCGCCGGTGGCCTGCGCCGTCAGCACCGCGAGGCTGACCGTCACGCCGCTCGCCGCCGAAACATAGCCAAGCGTATCGACGCCTGCACCGCCGGTCAGCGCATTGTCGCCGGCATTGCCCTGGATGCTGTCGTCGAATGCGGAGCCGACGACATTCTCGTAATTGACGATCTGGTCGCTGCCGGCCGATCCGGTGTTCTGGGACCCGGTATTGCCGAGATCGAAGGTCACGCCGGCCGAGGCAGTTGCATAAGTGACGGTGTCGATCCCGGCGCCGCCATCGGAGGAATCATTGCCGCCGCCGCCGCTGAAACTGTCATTGCCGTTGCCACCATTGAAATTGTCGATCTCGGTGCCGCCGGTGACGCTATCATTGCCGTCGCCGCCATTGATGGCGAGACCGAAGGATCCGCTCAGCGATGCCGCGGTCAGGCCGGACAGGTTGAGCACGTCGTTGCCGGCGGTGCCGGTGAAAGTGCTGCCGCTGCCGATATTCTCGAAATCGGTGAAGACCGCGCTGCCCGACGTCGCGTCGAAACCGGCCGCAACGTTGAGCGTGTCGGTGCCGGCGCCGCCGCCGATCGTGCCGCCGACGATCGATCCGGCCAGCAGATTGACGACGTCATCGCCTGTCCCGGCATCGATCACGTCGTCGATACCGCCGCTGTTGACCGTGTCGTTGCCATCGCCGCCGTTGAGCGTGTTGGTGCCGATGCCGCCGCTCAGCGTGTCGTTGCCGTCACCGGCGGACAGATTATCGTTGCCATCGCCGCCGGCGAGACTGTCGTTGCCGCCGCCGCTGGTGATCGTGTCGTTGCCCGCCTCGCCGCTGACGACGTCGATCTCCATGCCGCCGACGACCGTGTCGTTGCCGGCGCCGGCATTGATCGCGAGCGAGAAGGACCCGGCCAGTGATCCGGCGATCATCCCGCTCAGGTTGAGCGTGTCGTTGCCGCCGGTGCCGGTCAGCACGCTGCCGCTGCCGATATTTTCGAACCCGCCGATCACGGAATTGCCGGACGTCGCGTCGAAACCGGCGTTGAACGAAATCGTGTCGACTCCGTCGCCGCCCTGGATCGCTCCGGTGATCGCGCCTGTCCGTACGTTGACGAAGTCGTCGTCCGCGCCAGCATCGATGCTGTCGTGGCCGCCGTCGACGTTGATCGTATCGTTGCCGTCACCGCCCGTGACGGCGTTGGCGCCGATGCCGGTCGTGATCGTATCGTTGCCGGTGCCGCCGGCAAGCGTGTCGTTGCCCGCGCCGCCGTTGAGCGTGTCGTTGGCGCTGCCGCCGTTGAGCGTGTCGTTGCCGGCCTCGCCGTTGAGCGCGTCGATCTCGTTGCCGCCGGTGACGCTGTCATTGCCATTGCCGCCGTTGATCGTCAGCGTGAACGATCCGGCCAGCGAAGCGGCGACATTGCCGCTGAGATTCAGCGTGTCGTTGCCGGTCGTGCCGGTGATCGTGCTGCCGCTGCCGATATTCTCGAACCCGCCGATCGTGGCCGACGTCGCATCGAACAGGCCATTGGCGTTGAAGGTGTCGACGCCGTCGCCGCCCTGGATCGTACCGACGATCGATCCGGTGCGCAGGTTGACGACATCGTCGCCGGTTCCGCCGTCGATCGTGTCGTGCACGCCGTCGATGTTGATCGTGTCGCTGTCGTCGCCGCCAGTGGCGGTGTTGGTGCCGGTGCCGGTGGTCAGCACGTCGTTGCCGGTGCCGCCGGTCAGTATGTCGTTGCCGGCACCGCCGTCGAGACTGTCGTTGGCGGAGCCGCCGTCGAGATTGTCGTTGCCGTCCTGCCCGTTGATCGCATCGATTTCGTTGCCGCCGATCACGCCGTCATTGCCGGTGCCGCCGTTGACCGTCAGCGTGAACGAACCGGCCAGCGAGGCTGCGATATTGCCGCTGAGATTCAGCGTGTCGTCGCCGGCGGTGCCGGTGGTGACGCTGCCGCTGCCGATATTCTCGAATCCGCCGATCACGAAATTGCCCGAGGTGGCGTCGAACGACCCGGCCATCGTCAGCGTGTCGGAGCCGGCGCCGCCCGTGACCGCGCCGGAGATCGAACCTGCGCGCAGATTGACGGTATCGTCGCCGTCGCCGGCATCGATCGAGTCGTGCGCGCCGTCGACGTTGATGGTGTCGGTACCGATGCCGCCGGTCACCAGATCGGTGCCGAGACCGGTGGTGATGGTGTCGTTGCCGTCGTCGCCCGACAGCGTGTCGTTGCCGTCGCCGCCGTTCAGATTATCATTGGCGCCGCCGCCGATGATCGTGTCGTTGCCCGCCTCGCCGCTGACGACGTCGATCTCCATGCCGCCGGTCACGCCGTCATTGCCGCCGCCGGCATTGATCGCCAGGCTGAACGAACCGGCGAGCGACGCCGCGATCATGCCACTGAGATCGAGAGTGTCGCCGCCGGCCGTGCCGGTGATCGTGCTGCCGCTGCCGATATTCTCGAAACCGGCGATCGTGCCCGAGGTCGCGTCGAACACGGATCCGACGTTGAAGTTGATCGTGTCGACATCAGCGCCGCCCTGAATGCTGCCGATGATCGCGCCGTTGCGGACGGTGACGACATCGTCGCCGGCGCCGGCATCGATGCTATCGTGGCTGCCATCGACGTTGATCGTGTCATTGCCGGCGCCGCCGGTGACGGTGTCGGTGCCGAGGCCGGTGGTGATGGTGTCGTTGCCGTCTTCGCCCGACAGCGTGTCGTTGCCGTCGCCGCCGTTCAGATTGTCGCTGGCGCCGCCGCCGAAGATCGTGTCGTTGCCCGCTTCACCGTTGACGACGTCGATCTCCATGCCGCCGGTAATGCTGTCATTGCCGGCGCCGGCATTGATGGCGAGCGAGAAGGACCCGGCCAGCGAGGCCGCAATCATGCCGCTGAAGCTGATCGAATCGGCGAATCCGGTGCCGGTCAGCGTGCTGCCGCTGCCGATATTCTCGAAGCCGCCGATCGTGCCCGACGTCCCGTCGAACAGCGAACCGCCGTTGAAATTGAGCGTGTCGACACCGCCGCCGCCGTCGATCGACCCGGCGATCGCGCCCGACACCAAAGTGACATTGTCGTCGTCGCCGCCGGCGTCGATCGTGTCGTGGCTGCCGGCGCCGGTGATGCTGTCGTTGCCGGTGCCGGCGGCGATGGCGTTGGTGCCGATGCCGCCGTTCAGCGTGTCGTTGCCGTCGCCGCCCGACAGCGTGTCGTTGTCGGCGCCGCCGTTGATCGTGTCGGATCCGGCATTGCCGGTCAGCACATCGTCGCCCGCCTCGCCGTTGATCACGTCGAGTTCGGTGCCGCCGGTGATGGTGTCGTTGCCGGCGCCGCCATTGATCGCGAGCGAGAACGAACCCAGCAGCGACAGCGCGGTCAGGCCGCTGAGATCGAGCGTGTCGTTCGATCCGCCGCCGGTGAACGTCGTGCCGCTGCCGATATTCTCGAAGCCGGTGAACGCGGCGGCGCCGGACGCCGCATCGAAGCTGGCGGTGCCCGACAATGTGTCGGTACCGTTGCCGCCCGAGACATTGCCACCGAGCAGCGCGCTGGCGCCGAACACCACCGAATCGTCATCATCGCCGCCGTCGAGAAGGTCGCGGATGCCGACGGATGTCAGCGTATCGTTGCCGCCATTGCCGGCCAGACCGTTGGAACCGCTGCCGCCATTGATCTGGTCATTGCCGTCCAGCCCGGAGAGATTGTCGTTGCCGCCATTGCCCAGGATCACGTCGTCGACGTTCGATCCCGAAAAATTGTCGTCGCCATCGCCAAGGTTGAATGTCGGCATCGTCAGGCCCTCCCGATCCAGCGAACGGAGAAGGACGCCTCCGTTCGGTTCATCTGAAAAGCAAAGGCGCGGTTGCGGGCCGGGAAGGGTCAGGCGGCCGTAAAATTATTTACAAGTTGGTCTACCCTCTCCCGCTTGCGGGAGAGGGACAGGCTTGCGTAGCAAGCCAGGGTGAGGGCCTGAGGGGCGAGACCCGCTCAGGCCCTCACCCTCGCCGCCTTCGGCGTCTTTCCCTCTCCCGCAGGCGGTCTAAGGTATGCACACATTTTGGGATCGCGCCGGAACAAGCCCCTCCTCTTTAGAGGAGGGGTTGGGGTGGTGGCGAGCGAAGCGAGCATTTCCGCC